>NPIF01000073.1_pt1 | contig 479586 bp, 461 predicted proteins | sample 8637461 | NCBI WGS metagenome assembly NPIF01 (sample SAMN07420641, study PRJNA396082) | bioreactor metagenome | isolation source: sample BR12 brine-fed electro-methanogenic bioreactor BR | place: Japan: Kochi | collected 2016-12-09 | reverse complement strand
TGGAAGATGCCCTGCAGATCGCCTGCGGTCTGCTGGAAGATGCCGAACAGTTCCTTGAGTGCGCCGAGCTTGTTGGTGAGCTGCTGCTCCTTGGTCTTGATCTCGAGCTTGTTGTCGTCGAAGTTCTTTTCGAGCTTGCGCGACATCGCCTCGGCAGCATCGCGCCGGGCCTTGGCCTCGGCCAGCAGCTTGGCCTGGCGATCGCGCGCGGCGGCGAATTCGGCCTCGCGCGCCTGCAGGGCGCTGCGGTCCTGCAGCGTCTTGGTCCGCACCATGTCGAGCAGGTCGTCGAGGGTGTCGGCCTGGCGCTGTTCGGCGGCCGGATCGGCCTGCGCCGCCGCGTCGCTTTGTGCCGCGGCCATGCCGGGCAGCAGGCTCAGGCCCAGCAGCGCCGGTGCCAGCGCCCGGTTGCGAATCGTGTCCAGCACAGTCATGAGGCAGCTCCGGTCGGCAGCGGCAGCGTCAGCAGATTCGGTGCGACGAGCTTGCGCGCGACCCGGATCGCTTCGCGCAGCGGATTGCGATAGCGCGTCGGCAGTTCCACCCACTTCTTGGCCTTGGCGTCCCACATCCCGCTCTGGGTGCCGTCCAGCGTCTGGTAATAAAGCCCGATGCGCCCCACGCGCAGGAAATCGACCTCGAGCTTCTGCCCCTCGATCGTCTCGATCCCGGTGTAGGCCTCGATCGTGCGCCCGAACTCGAGCTCGACCGTGTAGGCCTCCAGCACCTGCCGGAATTTCTCGGCAACGGTCACGTCGACCCGGTCCAGCGCGTCCTTGACGAAACCGAGCCGCTCGGCGCGCTCGTCCTCCAGGAACGGCATGTCCAGCGACACGAACTGCTCCAGCGCGCCGACCATGCGCAGCATCAGCGGCAGGATCTGGCGATCGACCGTCGTGGCCTGCGCGATCGACTGGTCGAGGTCGTCCATCTCCGCATGCTGCAGATCGATCTGCCGCTGCAACTGACGGTTGTAGGCGTCCAGGCCTTCGATCTCGCGCAGCACCGACCGGTACTCGCCCTCCAGATCACGGCGCTCCTCGCCCAGCTGGTTGACCACCTTCTGCGACTCGACCTGCGCTGCCAGCCACGTCCCGCTGGCGTTGACGACATCGCCAACCTGGGCCGCGTAGGCCGGCGCGGCGACGCCGCCCAAGCCGAACGCCAACGGCACCGCAAGAAGGCTACGCCGCACCTCACGTCTCCTCTCATACATGTCTTGACTCCCGCACTTGAGATCCACGTTGAGACACAGACCTCAACAATTATTCCTCGCACCGATCATTCCACAGACCGAAGCCTTATATACTTTGTTACGTACAGTTATCTTGCGTACTAATTTACTATGCTTTTACCATCGGCGCCAGCCTTAAGGTATTGAGCGCTTTTCTCGAATTTACCCGTTTTTGAGTAATGTTCGATTTGGAGTTTGTGAATTTAGACACCGCCGTGGCAGTGCGCAGCCGGGCAGAGGATGCGGGCGCAAGCCCGCCATACACAACCTTTCGGCCTTGTTGCTCGCGACCTAGATCCAGCGATTCAACAAGCATCTGAACGCATGAGATGTATGCAGCGCAATACTAATGCGCATATATCCCCCACCTTAAAACTTCCACTGGCTCATCTCCCTTGTGCCTTTGATTTTCGAGCATCATCGCGGGCCGAACTCAAAGTCTCTGCACTACTGATTTTCTGACAGAGGCCGGCTGCAGCCCAGACCATCGACGACGTCTCCTGACGGTGTGTCAGGGCACTGGTCCAGATCGTCCGTCACCTCGTCGCCGTCGGTATCCACAGGTTGCACCGGCTCGACCACGGCCACCGGCTCGACGACCGGCTCCGACGGCGGTTCGGGCGCCGCGCCCAGCGGAAAGATCACGCCCAGGTTCGCCACGATATCGGTGAACAAATGGTTGCCACCAGCGTCAACGGTCTGATCCAGATTGGTGAAACGGCCGCGCACTTCGGCACGAAGCGAACCATAGTTCAACAACCATACAGGTCCGAACAACGCACCGATGCCGGCGTCATAGGCGATTTCCGAATCCTCCGACCGACCGCCGTAATCAACCGCGTAACCGGCCAGAATCCCGTATATCGGCGCGGTGTCGAACGGGAAAAGTAGCGCACCGACACCGTAGCCGCGGTTTTTTTCCCCGCCAAACGTCGCGGTCTGGGAAAAGTCGGTGTTGAAGTAGGTCACTTCAAAGCTGATGTTCTGGTTAATCTGCTTGCCGAGCGAAACCGCCCAGTTGACGCCATTTTCCCCATTCCTTTCGTCGTCCGCCCAAGTATAGGACGCCATCGGGGAAACGTAGAACCGTTCGCCAAGCGCAGTCACGGCACGATCAAGTGGCGACGCCTCGGCCTCGGCTTTGCTTGCTAAAGCGGACAGCAAGCATGCAACTGTCAATGTGAATATTCTCATTCCCAAGCTCCTCACGAAATATCGTCCAGTGGTTTTCGCCGGCCCCTGCCGCCCGCCTCAACGCCTGCGTGCGCCGGTTCCGAGCCGATCCGGGCAAACCACCTTCGTGCTCCCTCTGCTGATGTTCGTCGGCCGCTTACTGTGCCGGCCACTGGAGTCGGACACCGACTGTTCTGGGCATACCATAGGTTCCGAAACGACCGAAGTCGTTGACGTTGCCGTTTATGAAGTAGAGCTCGTCGGTAATGTTCTGTCCGTACACCGTGAAGCGTATGTTCGAACGGTCATGCGTATAGCTGGCGCGTGCACCGATCAGATCATAGGCGTCCTGTGCGAACGTGTTTTGCGTGTCGAACCAGTGCCCGCCGTTGTGGTAGTACGTACCGGCCAGCTCGACTTCACCGCCCCAAACACCGAACATGAAGCTGAGATCGGCGTTGCCCGTGAACGACGGCGCGTTGACGAGTTCGTTGCCTGAAAAATCCCCTCTGAAGCCAAGACCGGTATCTTCCTGGAAACCGCTGCAGTTACATTCAGTGAACTTGGACCGCAGGAAACTTCCGCCCAAAGTGAGCTGAACCCAGTCGGCTGGAGCGATGATGGCGTCGACGTCGACACCTTCCAGTTTCGCGGATGCCGCATTCTCCAGACGCACTGCGCCGCCGCTGGTCAGGGCGATCGTCTGCAGCTGCAGGTTGCGGTAGTCGTATTTGAACACTGATCCATTCAGCCGCAGAGAACCATTGAACATGTCAGTCTTGAACCCGCCCTCCCATGAGGTGACTTCTTCAGGTTCGACCGGTTCTGGCGTGTCAGTCAGAGCCACGACGTTCCATGTGCCAGACTTGAAGCCTTCCGTGCGCCCGATGTAGAACATGCCGGAATCGACGAACAGCAAGTTCTCGAAAGGAAACTCGACGACGAACTTGGTCGACAGATCATCCCAGGACTTTTCCCGCGGAGGACGTCTGATCAGCGGCGTGCCCTGCAGACCGCGAGTCTGGTCAAATTCGCGGGGATCGTAGATGATCCGCGGCCCCCAGATTTCGTTGCGAACCAGCGCGCGTTTCTCGCTCGAGTAGCGCAGACCGGCAGTGAAGTTCATCCACTCGGTCGCGCGCCAGGTGAACTGCGTGAACGCGGCATAGGCGTCGGTATCGACCACCGACACCAGCGGCAGTGCCAGATACGCGGAGTTTCCCGGAAGATCCAGCAGGCCCAGCGAGCTGATGCCCTGAATCAACTGATCCAACGGAAGGATATTGCCGAGCAGGTCGAGCAGGTTGGCAACCACCTCCGGTGTATTCGGGATGGTGATCGACGGAATATTGATCGGCGGCAGATTCTGGACGACCGGCAACAGGATATCGAACAGCGGCGATCCGGCTTCCGCCAGCGCCGTCGGAACGACCGCAGTCAATCCGAAATTCAATGGCACGAAGCCCGCGCTACCGGTGAAGTAATAGCCGCCCACAACGAGATCAAACTTGTCCCACTCGTTGGAGACCAGTTGCAGCTCCTGCGAGAAGCTCTCTGACAGTCCGGGGTGTGCACCAAATCCCGCTTCCGCCGAGGGCGTACCATCGTAGTCGACGTTGCCGTAGTTTTCGACGTTCTGGTAACCGGAAATGGATACCAGGTCGAAATACGGCATGCTGACGGTTGCCTTGAAGTTGGCACCTTCGATGCGCGTGTAGTTTGTGTCCGGCAGGTCGGTCGATGCTTTGTAGGGATCCGATGTCGGCATCCCACCGAGCACGGTGCTCAACAGCGAAGGATGAAGCTGGTTGACTACATTGGTATCCGCGCCATGGTGATCCAGCGCATAGCCGGACAGTACTGCATTGACATTGTCGATGAAGCCGATACTGCCGGAGTCGTAGCCGATCTTCGTACGCAAGCCCCAATTCTGGGTGTCAAGGATTTCAGGACCGTCCGGATTGGTTTGCTCGTAGTAGGAATCCGTTCGATCAAAAAACCCGGACACGCTGACGGCCCAGGAATCAGATACAGGAACTGACCCGAACAGGCTTAAGCGGCTGTGGTTGTAGTCGGCGGACTCGAGCAGCATCGAGTATTCCGGGTCCTGACCCGGATCCTTGGTAATAACGTTGATCGCCCCGCCCGTGGTATTACGACCAAACAGCGTTCCCTGAGGGCCTTTCAGAATTTCGATTCGCTCGACATTGGCAAAGCTTTGGATAGTCGACTGAATCATCGGGTAATAGATTCCGTCGACATAGGTGGCCACCGACGGATCCGCTGTCGGCAGCGTGGCGTCCGACCCAATTCCGCGGATGTAGGCCTGAGCGAAACCGGCATTGGACTGATAAACTAGGCCGGGAGTTGTCTGCGCCAGCTGCTGCGTGTCAGTAATACCCTTAGCAGCCAGCGTATCCCCGGTAAATGCCTGGATGGAAATTGGCACATCCTGCAGGTTTTCTGCCCGCTTCTGAGCTGTGACCACAATCTCCTCGATACGACGTCCACGGCTCGGCTTGGGCCCCGACAGATCCTCAGGGACGGAAGTATCGGCAACGGGAATCGTCTCGTCGTACGGCTCTATCGAGTCCGATCCCGCATCGACCTCCTGTTCAGAAGCCTTGCTTTGCGCAGCCCCAGATTCGACTGAACCAGAGTTCGCGTCCGACGTGGCGCTCTCCTGAGCATCTTGTTCATTGACCGATGCGTCTACTCCGAACAAGAAGTCTAGGCTTTCTTCATCACCCTGGGCCTCTGCTGTTGTCGTGACAAGGAAGAACAAAAAAGCAGTCAGAAACAGCCTGCTCGTTCGAACAATCATTCTTGATAACCCCCACGAAAGCTCAAACCAAATCGAGTAACACCGGACGCGTTACGTACCATGACAGATACGTAGAACTTTTGGCGCTACCGAAACTGGTCAGCCCAATAATTTGACAGCGATCACTGAGACAAGCCGAGCACAAACGGTGCTACGTCACAACCGATTCGGGCGAGTCTATAGTCAAATCGCACCATACCTCCTCCTACTATTTATAGGTCAGCTTCTCCGTCCTGCATCGCGCTGACTTGAGCTCGAACGTCTGAGCGCAAACCCCAATAGAAGTCAGGGTCGCCTGACATCCTGCGTTGTATATATCTAACACTTGTTATATAAAATTTTCAAGCGACAGGCAAGAGGGCTGTCGACGATGATCGTCTTGCGTTACTATCTAACACTCGTTATATCTAGCGAAGATACTCAGCAGAGTGACCAAATGTCTGGAATCTCCGAAGCGGCGATGTTCCGTCCATCCGATGAGCACCTCCACCCGATAGGAGATGACCCCAGTTGGCAGGAAAGCGTCGTCATCACTTGGTGGGACGAAAAGGCAGGGATTGGAGGGTTTCATCGCATCGGGCATGAACCCCACGCGGACGACGGCCAGGGCATCGCAACCTGCTGGACCGGCATACACTCCCGCAGCGGAGAGAGGTTTTGCGAATACTACAGGTCGCCGCTACTGCCGCAGGATCGTCAGTACCCCCATACGTTCGGCGCCGGAGACGCCTACCAGGCCCGTTTCGAAGACGACAAGGCAGTCTGGACCGTCCGCGAAGAGGGTTGTGAACTAGATCTGGTAGCGGAGGACTACACCCCACGCTTCGATCTTTTCCGACAGGGCGGAACGGTCACGGATGATTTTGCCCCGGGCCACCTGGAGGCCGCCGGCCGGGTCAGCGGCGAAGTCCACCTCGGTGATCACCGGGCCAGCATCGCGGGCCTCTGCTACCGCGATCACAGCTGGGGCAGGCGCGACTGGAGCAGTCTGCTGAGCCATCGCTGGGTCGCCGGTACCTGCGGGCCCGAACTCACGTTCAACGCAACATCCTGGCACGGCGTCGACGGTTCGCTGCGCAGCTTCGGTGTCCTGGTACGGAACGGCGAGGTCATCTACGCCGAGAGTGTCGAAATCGTGGTATGGATGGAAATCGACGCGATGACCCATCGCGGCGGGGCCATCACGCTCAAACTGTCGGATAGTGAAGATATCGTCATCCAGATGCATGCGGTCGACGGGCTCGTCACGCTGCACAACGGCGTCGCCTGCGTCGACGAACTCTGCGAATTCGAATTCAAGGGTCACAAGGGATTCTGCGATCTGGAAATCTCCACCAACCCGAGAGGTGGTACCGGTCCCGTCAGCGCGCTGGTCAACGCGACACTCGAAAAAGGGTTTTCGCTCAAGAGCGCAACACCATAACTCCACACACCGCAATTGGCCGAGGTTGATGTGACCACTCCAATCCATGCTTCAGCGGCTGGCAATTCCGACATCCGCAGCTACCTGATCAATGTAGCGGAGACGCTCCAGCACGCGGTGATTCCCGCCCTGGAGGGCAACGCCCTGACGCGCGCCAACGAGTGCGTCACGATCCTTGCCCGTCTGGCCGCCCGCGCCACCGCCCCCAACACCGAGTCGCAATCCAGACTGAATGACCTGTTGGGGAACGGGCTGACGCTGGACTCGCCGGACGCCGCCGACCTTGACGGCGACGTACTCGACGCGGAAGAGAGGGAGGCCTCCACGGTTCTGCAGGCGATCATCGACAAGCCCGCCACCGGCCAGCGCAGCTTTGATTCGGATCGTCTTGAAGGCTACCTGAGAACCCAGGTGATCGGATCTCCCGATTTGGTGGTTTCCGACGCCGTACCGCTGGCCGGGGGCCGCTCCAAACAGACCGTCCGCGTTACTCAGCAGAACTGCTCGACTCTACCGCCGCAGTTCATCCTGCGTCAGGACTGGGTCAACTCCGTCACAGGCACCTCGATCGCACACGAATACGGAATCCTGCATCTCGCACGCGACGCAGGTATTCGCGTCCCGGAACCCCTGCTGCTCGAAACCTCCGATGAACCTCTGGGCGCCCCGTTTCTGCTGGTAGGCTGTATCGAAGGTTCACTCGTCGGCGACCTGTTCGAGCCACCGCGCTCCGAACACCTGGCGCTGCAGTTCGCCGAACAGCTAGGGCGCCTGCACGCGATGGGCGATTCCCCGTTCGCGGGGCTGCCCGGCATCGTTGAGAAAGCCTACTCTCAACGGCAGCTGCAGGCCGAACTAGCCGGGTTCGAGCAGATCATCTCACAGCTGGGCCGACCCAACGCCACGGTAAATGTCGCATTGTCATGGCTGCAAGCACATATCGCACAGATCGAAGGGCCGCGAGTGCTGGTGCATGGCGATCTTGGATTCCACAACTTTCTGGTCGAGAACGATACGCTCACCGCATTACTGGACTGGGAGCTTGCCCATTTCGGCAATCCGGCCGAAGACCTCGGTTACGTCAAAAACTGGGTCGAGAGAATGATCGGCTGGGAGCGGTTCATGGATGCCTATCACGCCGCTGGCGGCCCGCTTCTGGCGACACAGGTTGTTGACTTTTATGTAGTTTGGGGCAAGATCAGACTATACGCGCTACTCTTAAGAGCCCGAGCCGCGATCGTCACAGGTTCCGTTCACGACTGTGAAGTCACATTGTGCGCAGTCCACTTCCTTCCAATGCTTCTCCATCTGCTTTCAGCCACCATGCGAACGCTGTCAAAGAAGCATTAAACCGCGGTACGGAAACATCGTTTTTGCCCTCTCATATCACATTTGAACATCTTTTCCCCAGTGTCACCTCCCGATAAGGGCCTGAAAAATTTCTTAAAATATGCAGAGACAAGGTAATCCGTGAGCAATAACCCGGACAAGAAGAAGCGAGCCCGTCGTCCAGCTATTTCTGAAGACAAAATCATTGAAGCCGCGACGAGAATGTTTGCTGAAAGAGGATTCCCCGCGATTTCCATTCGTGACATTGCCATCGAATGCAATATCAACATACCGTCCATTTATCATTACTTTACGGACAAGAGTGACCTATACGATCGATGCTGTGAACACGCATTCAGCCGAATCTCCACGACGTTGAGGACGACACTTACCAGTCAAGAAACAGCACATGCACATATCAAGCGATTCACAACACAGCTTTGTGAAGTCCTTGTCAACGACAACGATTTTCTCCGACTACTTCAGCGCGAACTCTTGATAAGCCGCTCCAAACGGTTCGAACATATCACCGCCGAGTACTTCACAGGTGAGTACCGGACGCTGACCAAAGCGATTAGCGACATTGAAGGCTCGGCTAGCGGTGCTCGCACCAAGGCGTTTTCTATCTACGCACTCACGTTTGGCATGATTGTATTGCGTTCGACCGGCGAAATTGGTGGCGCGCGGCTGACGATGCTTGACAAACCGGAAAAGCTGGCCCTTTTTGTACTGCAGCAACTCTTCCCTTCGCACGACTGGAAAGCCGTCAAAACCTCAGAATAACCTGCGCTCTGGCAGTCGCTACTGGGTGTCCCCGGACTGGGAGCTACCTACCCGCAGCAGTCCAGACGTCGCAACCGCGGCAATCCGATACCATAGCCGAGCGGTGGTCCCTGTAGCTCTGAAAGAGCGGGCCTCTCTACGCCGTTTTTTTCCGCCACTGTTCTTAATGCCGATACCGGCTCCCTCCGCCCGATCGACGCATCCTTGTCATGAAACCGATTCCCAGGAAGCTCACAGATAACATTGCCTTTATGCTGCACCACACTGCGTTGGATTATCAGGTGCATTTCGACCAGCAGATGCAATCGCTGCAGCTGACGCGTTCACAGTGGCTGCTGCTAAGCCACCTGTACTTCTGCAACGGCATCAACCAGAAGGATCTGGCCGAGTTGATGGATATCGGCAAGGGCGCCGTTGGCAAGCTGGCTCAGAAGCTCGAGGCGGCCGGCTGGATCCGGCGCGAACCGGACGTCGCCGACCGTCGCGCCTTCAATCTGCACATCACCTCCAAGGCGCTACCGGTGGTGAAAAATCTCGTCGATCTGCAACTGATCGAAACCGACCATTCACTGGCAGGCTTCGGTCAGGAGGAAATTGAGCAATTGCGCAGCTATTTGCGGCGCATCCGCAGGAACCTGGTTGAAATCCCGCCGTCCAGAAAGTGGCGCGGACTCAAGGACAAAACGCTGGCGGCGATTCGCGAAGCGGGCCTGTAAACGCCCCACCGACTCTGCGGAAAGCTTCGCGTCAGCTCCGCTGCCCACGCAGCAGGCCTTTGAACCCGTTCACGGCAGCTTGCCTGAGTAGATCCACAGCGTCGTAATACTCACGCCAGTCGACAATCCGGCCGTCATCAAACTCCAGCACCCCGACCACCGCCGCGGATGCGATCAGCCCGCCGTTGCGGCAGCGCAGATGGTCGACGCGCTCACACAGCACCGATTTGCCAATCGCGGCGATCTTCCTGACTTCGACCTCGATGGTATCCAAGCCCAGCAGCCTGCGGGAACGGCGAAGGAAGTTGATCGCGGCATCGGTGCCGACGGTCAGCGCCAGCGGGCGCTGGTCCCATCGGCACTGCGGCGCGAAGCTGTCCTCGAAAGACGCGCACATCTCTTCGAAGGATCTACCCCAGCGGGCGAAGAACTCGGTTGCAATGGCCTCGTTGCCCATCGACGCGCTGCTGGTCCGGGCGGCGGCGATCGGCTAGCGCTTCAGGAAGCGCCGCGCATTGAGATGAACGAGGCGCTCGAACTCGTCCACGGAAAGTCCCAGTTCCTCGACGAACGCCTTGGGGTCCATCAACCCCATCCCGCCGGCTGGGAAGTCGGTGCCGACGAACAGCTGCTCCGATCCGATTTTCTGCAGCATGAAACGGGTGTACTCGTGTCCGAAAGTCAGGATGTCGTAGTAAAAACGACGAGCTTCGGACAGCGGCCCGTTCGGCAACGATTGCCTCAGTTCCGGCATCACCCGCCAGACGTGCTCGAAGCGGTCGATCACCGCGCCCAGCGCACCCCCTCCGTGGCTGAACGCAACCCGCAGGTCCGGAAAGCGCTGCAGCATGTTGGCACCGATGAAGGAAGACACGCACAAGGCGGTGTCCATCGGGATACCGACGATCGGCGCCAGCACGCCGGGGCCGACCAGCCGCCCTTCCGTCGCCGGACGCACGCCATGCACGAATACCGCGAGGTCCAGCTCGTGCAGCGCGGCGAATACCTCTGAAAACTGTGGATCGACCGGCGAGATGCCATTGATGTTGCTGCCGATCTCGACGCCGGAAAAGCCAAGCAATTTGAGCCTGCCCGCCTCGGCGATCGCGCGGGCGGGATCGTTCATCGGCAGACTGCCGAGCGCGGCAAAGCGCTGCGGATGGGCGTCCACCATGCCCGCCAGCACGTCGTTGATGTGCCGGCAGATCAGGGCCGTCTGCTGAGGCTCGAACCAGTAGGCGAACAGCTCCGGCAGCGGTGAGAGAACCTGCACGTCGATGCCGTGCTGGTCCATGTAGTCGATGCGCCGCGACGGCGCCCAGCTGCGGTCATCGAACCGCCTCGTCGTCGAACCCGCGACGAAGGTTGCCGCATGCCCGCCGTCGCAGCACATCTTCGGCCATAGCGCCAGCTTACCGCCAGTAGGATCGGTCGGGAGATCGACCGGCACCACGTGACAGTGCACATCGATGATTCCATGACTGCACTCCGTCACCGGCCGATCTCCCTACACAGCATCGTTTATTAAAAGCCTCAGGCGCGCACGCCGTGTAGACCAGCAGCCGGAACCGACTTGCCATCATTTTGGGGCGCGGTAGCCGCCACCAGTGGCGAATCCGAACTGACCGCCTGCGTAACGATCCACATCACCAGCACAGCCAGTCCCATCGTTGCGAACGCCGCAGCGTTAGTGACCATGGTATTGTCGGTCGAATTCAGCGCCGACCAGATCGGCCAACCGGCCGCCGCGTTGGTGATGCCATCCGCCATCGGCACCATGGCGACGACAAAGATCTGCTTCCAACCCTGCAGCGCGGGACGCAGACGATGGATCAGCATGCCGCCGACCATCGGCATCGCGGCGTTGATCGACGCCCACCACATCGGCAGATGCCCGAAACGCAGCGGCTGGCCGTCGCCGTAATAAGTGTACAGACCCCAGTGCAGCGGCGGGTTCTCGAGAAGAAGATCGACGACGAAGTAGATCCCGTACAGTTTCCAGATGTCACGGCTCAACGCACCCTGCTGGAATTTACGGAACGCAAAAAAGGTTTGCCCGCCAAGATAGAAGATGTAGGTGGGCAGAATGAACGAAGGAATCGGCCGGCCGAACAGTTCAATCATGCTCCAGTTGCCGTCACGCCAGAACCAGCAATGGCCCATCACGTCGACGATCGCTTCCCAGAAGATGCACATGGCACCACCGACCAGACACAGAAACGCAATTGGCGAGCCCGTCTTGCGCCAGTCGCGAATTGCCATGGTGACGAAGCCGGCAACGACGATCCACAGCGCGACGTTGAATACGAGCTGAAACGTCGAGTCCATCGAGCCGGTGGTCGGCGGAAATGGAACGGTCGGTATTTCGTGTCCTGGAATTGAAGGGGCTTCAATCATCGCTGTCTCCTCTTGTTAACCCGCTATCTCGGAAGCCATTTAGTAACCTGATCTACTATTTTTTGCAAGGCCGGCCCGGGCGGTCAGCCGGCTCAAACTGCCGCCGATACGGCGCGGAAACCGCAGCCACGCCGCAACCGCCGGCGTCACTGCATCGTGCAGCCACCATTGACGCTGATCACCTGCCCGGTGACGAAGCGGGCTTCCTCGCCCGCCAGGTAGCTGATCATCGAGGCCACTTCGTCCATCTCCGCGAAGCGCCCCATCGGCACCATCGTGACCAGTTCGTTGATATTCTGGATCACGTGCTTGTTGTAAACATCGCTGTCCGGATCCAGCATCTTGCGTATCTCGGGCGTCAGCACGCCTCCCGGCGCGACGGTATTGACGGTGATGTTGTTGGGCGCGAATTCGCGCGCCAGACCGGTGGTGAGACCATGCACCCCGCCCTTTGCGGCGTTGTATCCCGCGTGGGACGGCAGACCATTGCGCACCGAGTCCGCACCGACGTGGATGATCCGCCCATAGTTGGCTTCCACCATATGCGGCAGAGCCGCATGGGTACACATCAGCACGGTCCACAGATTGCGGCGCAGCGTCTCTTCCAGCGTCTCGACAGTGTGCGTCAGAAAGGGCCGGATCAGGCCGCCTCCGGCGTTGTTGACCAGGATGTCGACGCGCTGGAAAGCCTGCACGGCCGTGTCGATCAGTGCCTTGGCGTCCGCCTCGCAGCTGAGGTCGCCAACGCAGAATTCGACTTGAACACCATATTCCTTGCGCAAGGCCTCGGCATGCTGAGGAAGCCGATCGCCCTGAATGTCGCCAAGTACCAGATGCGCACCATCCTCAGCCAGCCGCCGTGCGATCTCGACGCCCAGGCCGGTGTTGGTGCCGGTCACGATGGCGACCCTGCCGTCATGTTTCTTCGCCGTCATGTCGTCAGTCCAGTTCGATGTTGCCGGCCTTGCCGAACTGCGCCTCGGGCAGCGCGCCCCACAGGTCGAAGTCCTGCGGAGCGGCGCTCATGATGCGCGCCTCGCGGGCCCCGGACTCCGGGAACAGCTCCATGCCGAAACTGTATTCCCAGGTCATCCCGTCCGGATCGAGGAAGTAGATGAAAATGCTGTCCGAGGTCGGATGCCGGCCCGGGCCGAAGACGATCGGCACGTCGTGCTTGCGCAGGCGCCACAGCGCGCGGCCGATGTCGTCGATGTCCGTCACCATGAAATTCATGTGATTGAACTGCGGTTGCGGCGCCATCGCCAGTCCCATCGAGTGATGCAGCGGACTGGGAAATACCCGCATCAGTGCGGCGTAGCGATCGACGTAGTCGGAAACGAGGAAACCCATGTCGGCTTCGAAGCGCCTGGCCGCGCCGAGCACGTCCGGATGACCGATGCCGAAGTGTCCGAGTCGTTCGATCTTGGCCAACCGCGCGGAATACGGCATCGATACCTGCTGCATGCGGTCGTAGTATTCGAACAGACAGCCGGTGGCCGGTTCACGAACGCGGAAAACGCGGGACAGCTCCCTGCCCGGACCGCGTTCCGCGGGATCCTCGATCCAGGCCGGTGAGAAATTCAGTGACTTGAAATGCTCGTAGGCCCGGTCGAGATCCTCGGCCGTCTCGACCTGCCAGCCGGCGCGCTTGAAGCCGGCCTGCTGCGCCGGATACAGGACCACGGAATAGCGGTCCTGCGTCGTGCTGCCGACCCGGTAGTAGCGCTCGCCGGCGTCACCGCTGCCCGCCGCATCCAGCCCCACCACGTCCACGGCGAACGCGTGCGTACGTTCGATGTCCGTGACGTTCAGCGCCAGGTATCCCAGTTTCTTGTATCGGAATGGAAAACTCATCGTCGGCTCCTGTCTTTCTGCACCGCATGGCAATCTTCCATGCGCTCCTCGTCCTGCCGGATCGCCCATTCAGCCCCTGCCGCCGGTCAGGTTGCGGCCTGCGCGGCACGCGCTGCGGCCATCGCGGCCAGGGCCTGCTTCATCCTGGCAACCACCTCGGCAATCTGCGGGTTCGCCCCGACTTCCTGCCACCAGCTGGCGAATCGCTCCACGCGCTGTACCGGCGACTGCGCGCCGAACATCAGCGCCAGGGCATTGATCAGGAACGCGAAGGGTGCCATCGCGACGTCCGCGATCGACAGCGTCGCACCCACGGCCGGGCCGTCGGCGTCGAAAAAGTGCACCACCTGCTTCAGTTCGTGCGTGACCTCGTCGAGCGCCATACACGCTGCCTCGGCATCCGGCTGCGGCGACAGCACTTCATTGAACACGCCATGCAGCGCCTTGATCACGTTGTGATCGAACAGCAACGCGATCATGCGCACGCGGGCAGCCTGTACCGGATCCGCCGGACGCAGGGAAACCGTATCCGGATTGGCGTCCTCCAGATATTCGAGCAGGGCCAGGGATTCGACCAGCACGTCCGGTCCCACCAGCATGACCGGAATCCGGCCGTGCGGATGAATCCGCTTGAGTTCGGGCGAGCCGGTTCCTCCCGGCGGCGGCTCGACCGGTATCTCGATGCCCTTCAGCGCGCAGGCAATGCGCACGCGCGCGCCATAGGGGGAAAGATCGCTGGCGAGAATTTTCTTGGTCATGATCCGTCCACTAGTGCTTAGAGGAATATGGTGACCTTGCCCTGTGGAACCAGATTGTCGAGATCGAGCACGATGCGCTTGAACGCGACACGGAACTGGCCCACGGCCGGCCCGTCCTGGGCGACTTCCCGCAGGTGGTAGATGATGGTTCCGAAGTATTGATGAACCGTCCCCTTGTTGCTGCGAAACGTGGCGAAGTTCACCGCCACCTTGAGTTCGTCTCCGTCCTGCTCGACGATGCGCACGTTGGTGTACAGATGCCGCGTGCGGGAATGCGGAAACTCCGCATGCGCCGACGGCTTCTTCATGCGGATGACCCGCTGTTCCAGTCGGAAGCGGTCGTCGGCGATCAGGAACAGCGACTCGAACGGCGACAGCTCGGCGGCGTTGGCCTTGCCGGTCGGCGCAACCTCGTAGCGGCAGTCGTCGGTATACAAAGCAATCCAGTCGTCCAGCTGCCAGCGGTCCAGCAGCTCGGCCTCGGCAAACAGGAAATCCTCTACGCGCAGGCGGGTGAGCAACTGCTTGGTCAATGTCGTCATGCTGTGCTTCCTCGCGCTCATTCGGCGGTCATGCGGCGGTCGTACTCGCTCCAGTACGCCCGCATCTGCAATTCGTTGTCGAACTTGTCGACGCCCTGCTCGCTGTCCTCGCCGCTGACGAAGCCCTTGGAGACGTCGTTCCACTCCTGGTCGCTGGATTCGTAGGCGGTCTGACAGGACTCGAGCATCTCGACGTCGTCCGGCGTGGCAAAGCCGCCGGGCCCGAGAAACGACAGGACGTTTTCCAGGCGGATCTTGCGCAGCAGCGGCGTTTCATCGATCGGCCCCAGCGCCCAGGCACGCACGATCGTCTCGTTGTGTGACACCGGCAGCAGGCTGCGGATCAGGATCGATTGCTGATCGTTCATCACCGTGGCGGGGAAGATGATCATGTTGCGATGCCACTTGGTGACGAAATTGCCGCGCTCCTCGCCGAGCCTTTCGTAGACTTCGGCGCGCTTGCTTTCGATCTCGGCGCGCGCCTCCTCGCCCCAGAACGGCAGCCACTGGGCGATCGGCCGGCCGGCCGGGATGTCCATCTCGAAACAGGCGTGACCATGGGTCAGTGCCCGCGAACGGTTGGTCATCGAATCCCACTGGATACCCTTGGTCACCTCTTTCATGTAGTCCACGTAGCTGGCGTGCGTGGTATTGAGGTGATAGCCGTCGTAACTGTTTTCGCACATCAGCTTGTAGTTGGCGCGAATGTAGTATTCGTGACAGCCGTTGATGACCTCCAGACCCGCGGCCGAATGCTCCGAGATCATGTCGATACGGTCACCCGCATCGCCCAGGTATTCGTCGAGGTCGAATGCGTTCCTGTCGAAATTGACGAACCAGAAGCCGCTGCGCTGCTGTATGCCCGGCACTTCCATCAGGTCGTAGGCCCCGTCTTCGGTGAACGCTTCCGGATATCCGTACTGGCAGCTCTGGTCGACCAGCTTGCCGGCATTGCTGAAGGTCCAGCCGTGATACGGGCAGGTGAAGTTCTTGCGACTGCCGCGTTCCTCCCGGCAGATCGTGGCGCCACGATGCGGACAGGAGTTGTAGTACGCGTGCACGTTACCCTGCCGGTCCCTGCAGAAGATCAGATTGCGGTCGAGAATCCGGCGCGTCACATAGTCGTTGGCATTGCGGATCTCGGAATCGTGGCCGAGAAAAATCCACGATTTCTTCAGCAGCTTGTGCTTTTCCTCCGCGAAAACCGCCGGATCGGTGAATGCGCCACGGTTGACCAGAAAACGGCTGTGGGCCGGATCCACCTGCAGAAAACGGGATTGATAGGGTTGCTCCCAGCGCATGTCTCCTCCTGACAAATCGTTGAGCTAGGTTATTGGGGTCAAAAACGGATTGCGCGCCGCATCACACGCACCAGGCCGGGCTTGAACGGTGGCGCGAGGAACTTCGACACGTCCATCCACGGCCGCTGCACCACCGCCTTGGCATTGGAGAAGGCCTTGAATCCCTCGAAGCCGAGGTAGCGGCCCATGCCGCTTTCGCCGACGCCGCCGAACGGCAGGTCCTGCATGAACGGATGCAGCATGACGTCGTCGAAGGTCACGCCGCCGGCGTAGGTGTTCTTGAGTACGAAATCCTTGTCCGCCGAGCTGCCGCCGAGGAAGTACAGTGCCAGCGGTCGCGACAGACCGGCCAGCAGCCCGGCCGCCTGCGGCAGGTCGTCATAGGGCACAACCGGCAGCACCGGACCGAACACTTCTTCGTGCATCAGGGCGGTATCCAGCGCCGGATCGATCACGATCACCGGCGGAAACGGATCGGCCTGTTCCAGTCCGCTCCACGCGGCGCCACTCAGGACCTCGATCTTGGCTCCCTTCTGCGCCGCCTCGCGCACCATCGCAGCGAGGCGCTGGCGCTGGCGCGGCAGGTGCACACGCGTGTAGTCGGCGTTGGACTCGACGTCCGGATAGTAACGGCGGAAGGCATCACCGACCGCCTGCACAAAACCCGGCAGATCGCTGCGATGGACCATCGCGAAATCCGGCGCCATGCAGACCTGACCGGCATTGGCGAGCTTGCCGAAGGCAATCTTCGCGGCCGCGTAGTCCAGATCGCTGCCCCTGGCGACGATCGCCGGCGACTTTCCACCCAGTTCGAGCGTCACCGGCACCAGGTGTTCGGCCGCCGCCTTCATCACCTGCCTGGCGGTGCCGGCGCCGCCGGTGAAGACCAGATGATCGAAAGGCAGCGCGGTGAAGGCACGCGCCACGTCCACCTCGCCCTCGACGACACAGACCTCGCTCTCGTCGAAGGCATGCCGCGTCATCTCCGCAATCACCGCCGACACGTTCGGCACCAGTTCGGAGGGCTTGATCATCGCACGGTTGCCGGCGGCGAGAATGCCTCCCAGCGGGCTGTATGCGAGCGCCACCGGCGCATTCCAGGGCGCCACCACGCCGACCACGCCCAGCGGCTGGTAGAACAGGCTGGCGTTGGCGCCGAACAGGCCCATCGGAAATTCCGGCTTGCGCTTGTCCGGACGCATCCAGCGCGCGACGTGCCGCAGTGAATAGCGCAGCGTTCGAACCGGCGCCATCACATCGGTCAGCAGCGTCAGCGCAGCGTGGCGGTTGCCGAAATCCGCATGCGCGGCGTCGACGATACGCTGCTCGTGCGTGATCAGCGTGTCGATCGCGCGGCGCAGACGATCCTTGCGCAGCTCCAGCGGCGGATAGGGCTGTTCGCGCATCGCCACACGTTGCCGCTCCAGCAGCGCCGACAGCCGCGCGGTCACGTCGGACGCGGTCGACTGCGACTCGACCGGCACGGGACTGGCCAAACCCGTCACGTTACGCGACCAGGCGGACGGGGATCTCTTCGAGACCCCGGAACGCATAGTTCGGCGTGAAACGCAGATCCTCCGACAACAGCTCGATACGGGAGGTGCGGGCGAACAGCTTGCGGTACAGCGCATCCAACTCGACACGGGCCAGATAGTGGCCCAGGCAGTGATGCAGACCGGGCGCGAAGGTGCAGGACAGGTCGATGTTGGGACGTCCGAATTCCAGTTCGTTCGGACGTTCGAACACCGACGCATCGCGGTTGGCGGCGGCGATCATCAGGAACACCACCTGTCCGGGCGGAATCGTCTTGCCGCCGTATTCGACCGGCGCGCGCGTGATGCGGATCTGCGTCGACGCCATTGCCACGTAGCGCAACAGTTCCGACATGGCCTGCATGTTGTCGAACTCGCCGGCCAGGTAGCGTTGGCGCTGCTCGGGATTGCGCAGCAGTGCGACCAGTCCCAGACCCAGAGAATTGGCGGTCGTATCGTGTCCCGCGACGATCAGCACATGGCACAGACCCAGCAGTTCCTCGTCGGTCAGCGCTTCCTTTTCTTCCTGGGCGAGCACCAGCGCGGACAACAGATCGTCGCCGGGATTGCGGCGACGCTTCTCGAACTCGTCCTCGAACAGGCTGTTCATCTCCCGCATGGTCCGCTCGGCGGCCAGCAGCAGATCCCGCGAAGGATGCGCGCTGGCCAGCGCGTTGGTCATGTCGCGCGCCCAGCCGCGCAGCGGTTCGATGTATTCGCCCGGCACACCGAGCAGGTTCACGATGACGTTGGCCGGAAGGGGGAAGGCGATCGATTCGATGAAATCACCCTCGCCCTTCTTGAGCGCGGCGGCGATCAGCTCGTCGCAGATACGGTCGATGTTCGGACGCAGCTGCTCGATGACCTTGCGGCTGAATGCCTTCAGCACGAGCTTGCGGATGCGGTCGTGCTGCTCGTCGTCGATGTTGATGATCCAGTTCGGAATGTACTTGATGAGATTCGGGATCTCCTCGGCATGACGTTCCTGGGGAATGGCATGAAACTGCGCAACGTGCAGACGTTTTGCCGACAGGCGCTGATCGCTGAAACCGGCGGTCACGTCCTCATGCCGGGTCAGCAGCCAGCCCCCCTGCTGTTCACTCCAGAATACCGGATCCCGCTCCCTGATCTGCGCCAGCCCTGGCAGGAAAACCCGATCGTGCAGATTGGCCGGATCAGCGAAAGCAAAATCCATCGTCTCTGTTGTCTCGCTCATAGTGCGCCCCCGTGGGATTTCTTTATAACTAACGTACGTTATATTCTATTGTACTGAGCTGCGCAACCGGCGCCATTTTCATCGTTGCGGATCGATGGCGACGCGCGAGATGTTGTCGGCCATGCGCCCGATGAACCGTCGCAGACCCATGCGCACCGGCGGCGCGCTCAGCGCCAGCAATCCGGGCGTGTCGAAGTGGATCGACCACGACAGACGGCTGCGTCCCTTTGCAAGCGGCGCCACCCGCATCACGCCGACGTAGTTGCGGGTCGGCTTCGCAAACGGTGTGTTGCTCGCCGCGAAAACGTAGTGCAGTTCCCGGCCCGCCTCCCAGGCGGTGATACGCTCGTCCGCGTAGAACCCCCACGCCAGAAGGACATGCCTGACCGAGCCCGGTCCGAGCGCGGAGCGGCCGGGCGGATGCCGCCAACGCACGTCACGGCACAGGGGTATCCAGCGGCGCATCTCCTCCACGGAGGTCAGCACATCGAACAGGCGCGGGGCAGCGGCCGGGATCTCGCGCGATACGGTGAACTGCAGCCTCGACGCCGGGGGTTCAGGCATGCGCCGGCGCCAGCGCCGCGATCAGCTTGCGCGCACCGCGCTCACCGGACGCGGAGGCGGTATTCAGACTCGACGTGCAGAAGTAGTCGCCGGCCAGCTGGATCCGTCGATCCGCTTGCGCACCGCGCTGCGTGAACTCCCGCATGCCCGTCCAGTAGCCCGGCCAGCTCTGCAGCAGCGTGGGATGCCAGCGGCTGATGTGGGTGAAGGCCACATGATCGTCCAGCCCCGGCACCAGCGCCGAAGCCTGCGCGATCAGGTCGGCGGCGATGCGATCGTCGGGCTGATCGTGAAGTTCGCGGGCATAGGCGGAGGCCGGATACAGACCGACCAGCCCCTTGCCCGGCGGGGTCTGCCATGACGTGCGGTTGTGCTCCAGCGAGATGATCAGCAGATTGGGATGCTGCTTCGCAGCCGGGAAGATGAAGCACGACTCCACCGGCGGCCGGTGGTCCAGCGCCACATGCGCGACCGCACTCCAAGTGTAGCGCACATTGCTGGCAAGAAACTCGCGCCGCCAGTCATCCAGCCCCTGGTGGATCGACGCCGCGTGGCGTGCATCCGTCGCGATCACGACACCGGCGAAGCTGTCGGCGTGCTCGACACCGTCGGCATCACGCCAGTTGAGATCCACGCAGTCGCCGCGCTCGGTCGCGGCAAGCACCTCGGCATTGAGATGGACGTCGCAATAGGGCGCGATGCGTTCGGGATAGGACGACATGCCGTTGCGGAAGGCGACGTACTGGCGGCAGCCGAGGAAGGAACCGAAGACGTACAGCAGATCGGCCGCCGACACCTCCGACGAGGGGCAGTTGACGAAGGAGCGGACACAGGGATCGATCAACACGTCGGTCAGTTCGTCTCCCAGACGGGTGCGGGAATAGGTCTCCGCGCTGATGCCGTCGTAGGCCTGCAGCAGCGACAGGTCGTCGGGCCGGCGCAGACCGCGTGTACGCAACAGGTCGACCATCAGCCGCGCCAGACGCAGCTTGGCTCCGGTCGAGATCAGACGGGTCAGCAGACCGTCGCGGGCGATATGCGTGGCATCGAGATAGTGCAGCCTGCCGTCGGGGCCGGACAGGCCGATCACGCTGGACGCCGGCACGATCTCGTCGCCGAGCCCCACCTCACGCGCGATGCCGAGAATGCTGTGGTAGCTTCCGGCCATCGCGCTCGGCCCCTCCTCGATCATGAACCCGTCGCGTCGCGTCGTCTTCATCTTGCCGCCGAGGCGGTCGTTGCGCTCGAACAGGCTCACCGTATGGCCCGCCTGCTGCAGCCGGAACGCCGCCGCCAGCCCGGCGGCGCCGCCACCGACCACGGCCACCGCCGTACCCCGCCCCCCCGTACTCATAGATGTTGTCCCCCATCGGCGGCCAGCGCGGTGCCGGTGATGAAGCTGGCACGGCGCGAGGCCAGAAACACGACCGCTTCGGCAATCTCCATCGGATCGCCGAAGCGGCCCATCGGAATGGTCGACAGAATCATCTGGCGCGCCTTGTCGGACAGCCGCTCCGCAAGCGCGTCCGCGCCCAATCCCACATTCGCCCAACCCGCGCGCACCGCGTTGGCACGGATGCCGTGCGCCGCTTCCTCGCGCGCCATCGCACGGATCATCGTTTCGATCGCCGCCTTGGGCGCCGCCGACAGCACGCCTCGCGGCTCGACATGCGACGCCTGGGTCGTGGTCAGCGCGGTGACCGACCCCCCGCCCTGCTGCTTCAGCAACGGTAGCGCCGCGCGGCTGAGATGAAAGAATCCCAGCACGTCATCGGTGACGACAGTCGCGACGTCGGCCGGCGCCAGGCGTCCCAGGTAGTCGATGATGATCTTCGGCCCCGCCGCGTAGACGACCGAGTGGATACGCCCGACCGCCGCGTGAATCTCGCCGAGCCGCGCTTCGACCTGTGCGTAGTCGGTGAGGTCCAGCGACCAGTGCCAGGCCTGCCCGCCCGCCTCGGTCAACTCCCGCACCAGTTGCTCGGCCGCTTCGCGGCGCCGGTGCCAAGTCAGCGCCACCGGGCAGCCGGCCTCGGCAAACGCCCGACAGATGGCCTGCCCCAGGCCGCCGCTGCCGCCGACCACCAGCGCCGCACCGGCATCGAAGGGTGTGCTTGGTTCCTGCTTCACGATGCGGTCACCCCTTGATCAGCTGCCCGATGGCCCAGGCGATTGACGAAGAATGCGAAGGCGGCGGCGGTAAACAGCGACAGCACACCGTACAGACTTGGCGGAATCGCCATCGCCGGGTCGTTCAGCATCAACGGACTCATCGCGATGGTGATCGCCAGCGCCCCGTTGTGCAGGCCGATTTCCATGCTGATCGCAATCGCCTGGCGTCGATCGAGCCGCGCCAGACGTGGCGCTCCGTAACCAACCACCAGACTGATGGCATTGAAGCTCAGTACCGCAGCGCCGATCACCGGGAAATTGCCGACCATCGCATCCCAGGCGGCGGTGATCGCCAACACCGCCGCGGCCAGCAGGAAGAGCGCCGCCAGCACTTTGACCGGCCCGGCCAGACCGGCCGCCAGCGCCGGGAAGCGCGTCCGCAGCAGCATGCCGATACCGACCGGCACCAGCACGATGGCGAACACCTGCAGCACCTTCGAGAATTGTGGCGGAATGACCTGCCCCTCGCCCATGAAGTAGGCCAGCGACAGCGCGAGGATCAACGGCAGCGTGACGATCGACAGCAACGAGTTGATCGCCGTCAGGGTGATGTTGAGCGCCAGATCGCCGTTGGCGATGTGACTGAAGATGTTGGCGACCGTACCGCCGGGTGACGCCGCCAGCAGCATGAGTCCGACGGCAAACGAGGCCGGCAGGCCGAACATCAACACCAGCATGAAACAGACCAGCGGCAACAGCAGCGTCTGGCACAGCAGCGCGACGATCACCGCGCGCGGATACCTGAGGACCCGGTAAAAGTCGGCCGGCGTCAACGCCAGTCCCAGACTGAGCATCACCACGCCCAGCGCGATCGGCAGGAAAGCGGTCGCCATCACGAACTCCTGTTGCCTGTCGATCCGGCAGCGCTGAGCTGATGCGCCGAGATCAGCCCCAGCAGGATCGTCAGCGTGCCGGCGACGTAGCTGACGCCGCTGCCGGCTTCACTGTTCAGCGCCGCCCACATCGGCCACGCGGTCGCGCCGTAGATAGCGAAGACGCTCATCGGTATGGCGGCCGGAATCAGCCACAGATACCAAGGCTTCGCCAACCCCAGCAACAGCATCACCGCACGGGCGGCCGCCAGTGGCAACAGCGCATTGAGTACCAGATACCACGCCGGCAGCGGGAACAGAGGCGGCCACCAGAAGGGCTGGTTGCCGAAATAGGTGTAGATGTCGGTGATCCACAGGATCGGAATCTCCAGCACCGCGTCCATCGCCAGAAAGACCCAGTAGAGCTTCCACAGCTGCGCCGCATCCGCGCCGGCGCGGATCTTCTGAACCACGAACAGCGTCTGCCCCCCGCAGAACCAGTAATAGGTCGCGCCCATCCAGACCGGTACCGAATGGCCGTACTGGTGCAGCAGCGTCCACTGCCCGACGGCAGCGTGCCAGATCATGCCCATGCGGTCTGCGAAGGGCTCGAACAGTACGGACAGGCCGCCGCCGACCAATACCAACAACCGCAGCCGCCATTCCTGACCGGACTGCCCCCGCAATATCCACAGGGTCGCGATGACTGCCGCAGCGAACTGGATCGCCGTGATCACCCACTGTGCGACCGGGTTGACGGCCAGTTCGGTGGGAGGCGCGTACACCGGTTTGTCCTTCCTAGTCGGCGGCGCCGGCCAGTTGCCGCAGACGCGCGAACAATTGCGGATCCGAAATGCGCCGGTACGCGGCCGCCATCAGCTTGTAGCCGGTTCGCGGCGCCAGCCGCTGCAGCACGCCAAGCGCCTTGCCGTCGACGCCGGTCACCACGACCGCACGCCGATGCAGTATCGCGGACACCACCGCGCGGGCGACTTTTTCCGGTGGGGTGCTAGCGAACTTTTCGAAATTCTTGGCGTTGGCTTCGCGCTGTTCATCACTGTCCGCCGACACATTGCGGCCGAGGTTGGTACGCGACGCGCCGGGAAATACCGTCGTGACGCCGATTCTGCTACCGGCGAGTTCCTCGCGCACCACCGCCGTATAGTTAGCCGCCGCCGCCTTCGAAGCGCAGTAGATCGAGTGCATCGGCGTACCGATCAGCGCCAGCGAACTCGACGTATTGACCAGATGCGCCTCGGGCCGTTTGGCCAGATAAGGCGCCAGCGTCCGGGTGCCGTGGTACATGCCCCAGAAGTTGACTTCGAATACGAACCGGCAATGTTCCTCATCCAGTTCGAGAAAGCTCTCGGCCCGGCTGAGAATACCGGCATTGTTGATCAGCACGTCGATACCGCCCAGTTCGCGTTCCACTTCCGCGGCGGCAGCCTCCCAGGCCTCGCGCTGGCGCACGTCCAGTTCCACGCAGTGATAGCGGGCCTGGCGTTCGGATAGCAGCCCGGCGGTTTCCGCGACGCCTTCGGCATTGATGTCCGCCAATACCGGAACCGCGCCGCGGCCGGCAACCTCAAGTGCCAAGGCACGCCCAAAGCCGGATCCCGCCCCGGTGATGAAAACAACCTTTTCCTCGAGTGTTCGCATGGTCGTCCTTGCTAGTGACCTGACGTGGCCTAAACCACACGTAGTTGGCGTAGATGGATGATGTCGCTGCCGTCATAGCCCAGTCGCCGAAGTATCTGCTCGGTGTGCTCGCCCAAAGTCGGGGGCCGCATCCGGATACCGCTGTCGAAAGCCGAGAACGACACCGGTCCGCTGATCATCGGCGCCGGCTGCGGCAGGCCCGGATAGTCCACCGGCTCCAGCATGCCGGTCGCCCGTACATGCTCGTCCTCGAAAGTCTGCAGCGGCGACAGCAGCGGCCCGGCCGGAATACGCGCCTGTTCCAGCCGCGCCAGCGCCTCGGCGGTGGTGAACTGACCGATCCATTCCTGGGTGCTTTCACTGAGCAGCGAGCCATTAAGGCCGCGGTCGTTGTCGGTAGCGAAGCGCGGATCGTCGAGCCAGTGACGTTCGCCGATCATCTCGCACCAACGTTCGAACAGCGGCTGCCCGACCACCTGCGCCTGCACCCAGCCGTCGCGGGTCTTGAACAGATCCGCCGGCCCGCCGAACTGGCTGCGGTTCGCCGACGGTTCGCGCTCACGGCCCAGCATGTAGGCTTCGAGACTGTTGAAGTGGAAGACATTCATCGCCGTGCGCAGCAGATTGGCCTTGACCTCCTGGCCACGTCCGGTCTTGAGTTTGTACATCAGCGCCGCCACCGTACCGTAGGCGGCCACCATGCCGGTACCGAAATCACACCACGAGGCGTAGGACTTGAACGGCGAACCGGGCAGCCCCGACATCCAGGTCGCACCCGACATCGCCTGCGCAACGCCGTCGAATCCGGTACGTTTGGCATAAGGGCCTTCGTCGCCGAATGCGGTCTGACTGCTGAGAATGATGTCCGGCTTGATCGCCGTCAGGCTCGCATAGTCGAGTCCCATCTGCCGCAGACCGTCAGTGGGCAGGTTGGCAACCACCACGTCGGCCTGCGCCACCAGGCGTTTGACCACCTCGCGGCTTTCCGGCTTGAGCGGGTTGAGCGTCATCGACAGCTTGTTGCGGTTGACGTGCAGAAACAGCGTGCCTTCACCGCTGTCGGTCACCGGACAGACATAGCGGTCCTCGCTGCCGGCGAGCCGTTCGATACGGATCACCTCCGCACCCAGATCGGCCAGCAGCGCCGCACAGTACGGACCGGCGATATAGCGGCCGAAGTCGAGCACCCGCACCCCTTCCAGCAATGGTGGCCCCTGCTCCTCCGCCGCTGGTGCAGCCGGATTCACTTCATCCGTCATAGCGCCGCCGCCAGTTTCTTGAGATCCACCGAGGCGTCGGCCAAAACTTCGGACGCAACCTGCGCCCGCGCCTCGATCAGCTTGCGGATGTGCCGCTTGTACTTGGAGTCGTTGATGGTGGTGGCGCCGACCACGCGCTGGTTCTTCAGATGGAAGACCGTCAGCTTGCCGCTGGCCAGATCGCCGCGCTTGACGATCGCGTCGCCGTGCGCGACGCCGGTGACCTGGATGTTGTAGTCGTACTGGTGCGACCATACCCACGGCACGTCCCAGTAACTGACGTCCTGACCGAGCATCGCCCTGGCCGCGGTCTGCGCCTGATGCCGTGCGTGGGTCCAGTTCTCCCAGCGTGTCCACAACCCGCCGATTTCGAAGGCACAGACGTCGCCGGCGGCATAGACTTCGGCCGCGCTGGTGCGCGCCTGGGCGTTGACCTCGATGCCCTGCAGACGGATCGGCAGGCCGGCGTTCTCCGCCAGCTCGGCGTTCGGGATCACGCCGACGCCGGCCAGAATCCAGTCGGCCTCGATCGACGCGCCATCCTGCAGCTTGATGGTCGCACCGCCGGCGGTGGTCTTGTGCACCGACTCGATGACCACGCCGGTGCGTACGTCGATGCCGCGCTGACGATGGATATCGAGCAGCAAGTCGGACAGTTCGGCCGGGAAGAAGCGCGCCATCACCCGTTCGGCCACTTCCAGTACGGTGACCTGGCAGCCCAGCTGGCTGAGAGTCGCGGCGGCTTCCATGCCGATCACGCCGCCGCCGACCAGCACCACGCGGCTGCCGGGACGGGCCAGCGCGCGCAACCGGTCGGCATCGGCGCGGCTGCGCAGGTACTGCAATTCCACGCCGGCCTGTTCGAAGGGACCGTGCAGCGGCCGCGGACGCGCGCCGGTCACCAGCAGCAGGCGGTCGTAGTCCAGCCGCTGACCCGACGCCGTCGTGATGCGACGTTCGGCCAGATCCAGGCCGTTCACGGCCTGGTTCAGCAGCAGTTCGATCTGCCTGTCGCGGTACCAGGCCTCGTCCTGGAACAGGATATCGCTCAGCGACTGCTCGCCCTTGAGGTATTCCTTCGACAGCGGCGGCCGGTCGTAAGGCAGTTCCTGCTCCTCGCTGATCATCGTCAGGCGGCCATCATAGCCTTCTTCACGCAGCGTCTCCGCCGCACTCACCGCGGCGAAGCCGCCACCCACGATCACGATCTGTTGCGGGCTGTTCATGATGCCTTCCTTACCAGCGGGTCGGTCTGTGCAGTCGCCGACGCCTGCGGATTTTCATAAGCCGCCAGCAGCTCCGCCTCCTGCGCCTTGATGGTCCTGCAGTTACGTTCCTTGACGTGGCCGTAGCCCTTGATGTCCTCGTAGAGACGCAGCAGCTCGACGGCCTGCTCGGCGTTGTCAGCGGACAGACGCCCCAGCACGCGCGTCACCAGCGCCCGGTACTCGCCGATCAGCGCACGTTCCATGCGGCGCTCGGCGCTGTAGCCGAAGATGTTGAGAGGCGTCTTGCGCAGCGCCTTGAAACGCGTCATCCAGCCGAACACCCGGAACATCCAGCCGCCGAAGGCGCGCTTGATCAGTTCACCCTTGTCGTTGCGTCGCGAGATCAGCGGTGGCGCCATGTGGAAACGGAGCTTGACGTCGCCGTCGAATTCGCGCCGCAGTCGGCGGACGAAGTCGCCGCTGGTGTACAACCGTGCGACCTCGAATTCGTCCTTGTAGGCCATCAGCCGTGCCAGTACCCGGGCCACGGTCTCGGTGAGACGCGAGCTGTCGCCCAGCTGGGCGGACTCGGTGGCGCGCACCTTGTCCACGAAGGCGCGATAGTCGGCCGCGTAGGCGGCATCCTGCCAGTCGGTGAGCAGTCGCTCGCGCCGTGCGATGACTTCGTCGAGCGTCTGCGACAGCGGCGCTTCGTCGTCATCGCTGCCGGCGGCCTCGGCGACCTGCAGCACGCGCTCGTGATCGTACGCGACCAGCCGGCCCCAGCTGAGCGTCTCCAGATTGGCCTGAACCGCGACGCCGTTGAGGCGGATCGCTTCCTCGATCGCTTCGAGCGAGACCGGCAGCAGGCCCTTCTGCAACGCAAAGCCCAGCATGAAGATATTGGTGCCGATGCTGTCGCCCATCAACCGCGTGGCCAGCGCGGTGCCGTCCACGGCGTGCAGACGCTCCTCACCGACGGCTTTGCGCAGACTGGTCAGCAGTGACGCCTGGTCGAAGTCGATCTTCTGGTTGATCTGGAACTGCGCGGTCGGGACGACCTCGCTGTTGACGACCACCTGCCCGCTGCCGACCCGCAGTGTCTGCAGCGCCAGCGGACCCGCGCTGACCACCAGATCACAGCCCAGCAGCAGGTCGGTGGAGTCCTGCCACAGACGCGGCGTATACAGCGACGTGCCGAGCGGCGCGATGCGGATATAGGACAGTACCGAACCGCCCTTCTGGGCCATACCGGTGACATCCATCACGCTGGAGGTCTTGCCGTCGATATGCGCCGCCATGCCCAGGATCGCGCCGACGGTCAGTACGCCGGTGCCGCCGATACCGGTCAGCAGGATGTTGTAGGGCATGTCCGACTGGGCAGTCTGCGGCGACGGCAGCCCCGCAAACAGTTTCTGCAGCGCATCACCGGCCATCGCGGCTTCTGCCTTGCGCAGCTTTCCGCCGTGCACCGTGACGAAGGAGGGGCAGAAGCCGTCCAGGCAGCTGTAGTCCTTGTTGCAGCTGGACTGGTCGATGTGGCGCTTGCGGCCGAACTCGGTCTCGATCGGCTGCACGCTCATGCAGTTGGACTTGACCGTGCAGTCGCCGCAACCTTCGCAGACGTCCTGGTTGATGAACACGCGCTGGTCGGGATCGTGGAACAGGCCGCGCTTGCGCCGGCGCCGCTTCTCGGCCGCGCAGGTCTGGTCGTAGATAATCGCGGTGACACCTTTGATTTGCTGCAGCTCGCGCTGGGTGGCTTCGAGCCGGTTGCGGTGGCGTAGCTCGGTACCGGGCGGCCATTTGACCGTGGCCGGATACTTGTCCGGCTCGTCGCTGACGACGATGACCTTCCTGACGCCTTCCCAGTACAGCTGGTTGGCGAGCATCTCGACCGTCAGCTCGCCTTCCAGCGGCTGGCCACCGGTCATCGCGATAGCGTCGTTGTACAGCAGCTTGTAGGTGATGTTCGCCTTGGCCGCGACCGACTGGCGTACAGCGAGAATGCCAGAGTGGTAGTAGGTGCCGTCACCGAGGTTCTGGAAGGCATGCGGAATGTCGACGAACTCCTTCATACCCACCCACAGCGTGCCTTCGGCGCCCATCTGCGCCGCCCACTGGGTGTTGCGCTGCGGCATCACCATCGGGATCATGCCGTAGCAGCCGACACCGGTGAAGGTCAGGCTCTGATCGACGGTCTTGGTCGAACTGTTGTGCGGGCAGCCGGAACAGAAATACGGCGTGCGAATCAGCTTCGATGGCGGAATCGCCACGACGTTACCGCGGCGCGCGTCGAGTTCGTCCATGCGTGCCTTCAGCGTATCGTCGCCGAGGCCGAGCGCGCGCAGACGGCGCATCAGGATGCTGACGACTTCGTTGACCGAACGCTCGCCGTGGCTCGGCACCAGTTCGGTACCCCGTTCGTCCTTCTTGCCGACCAGTTGCGGCCGCTCGGCGGCCGGCAGGCCGTAAAGCAGGCCGGCCAGCTGTTCCTCGATGACCGGGCGCTTCTCGTCGATCACCAGGATCTCGCGGTGGCCGCGGCAGAAATCCAGTGCGCCCTGGTCCTCCAGCGGCCAGACCATGCCGACCTTGTACAAGCGGATGCCCAGTTCGGCGGCGCGCCGTTCGTCGATACCAAGTTCGCGCAGTGCCTCGCGCACGTCCAGATAGACTTTGCCGGCGCTGACGATGCCCAGCTCCCGCCGGGGCGAATCGTGGATCACCCGGTCGATGCCGTTGGCGCGCGCGAAGGCCTTGGCCGCCGGCAGCTTGTAGACCATCAACCGGCGTTCCTGCGGCAGCGGGAAGTAGTCACCCTTGAAGCAATTGAGTCCTTCCGGTGGGCGCTCGACTTCGGGCAGCACGATCTGCGGGCGCAATGGATCCAGATCGATGGTGCCCGACGCCTCGACCGTGTCGGTGACGGTCTTCAGGCCAACCCACAGGCCGGCGAAACGCGACATCGCCCAACCGTACAGGCCGTAGTCGATGATCTCCTGGGTATCCGCCGGATACAGCAGCGGCACCTGGGCGGCGATGTAGACGTGATCCGACTCGGCGGCGGTGATAGACGATTTGCCGCCGTGATCGTCGCCGCACAGCACCAGTACACCGCCGTGCCTGGCGGCGCCATCGTAGTTGCCTTGCTTGATCGCCTCGCAGGCACGTTCGACGCCGAGGTGCTTGCCGTACCAGAGTGAGAACACGCCGTCGACGGTCGATTCGGGATAGTAGTTCGCCCACTGCGTGCCCTTGACCGCAGCCGCGGCGAGCTCTTCGTTGAGGCCCGGCTCGAAATGGACGCGGTTAGCATCCAGATGCTTCTGTGCCGCCCACAGCGCGGTGTCGTAGCTGCCCAGTGGCGAACCACGGTACCCGGTGATGTAGCCGGCGGTGTTCAGACCCGCCGCGGCGTCGCGCTGGCGCTGTACCAGCGGCAGCCGTACCAGCGCCTGCAATGCAGACAGAAAGATGCGCCCGCTGTCCTGTGTATATTTGTCGTCAAGCGAAACAGCATGCTTGGCCATTTTGTATCCCCCGCTTGTCTGGTCACGTGGAGTGACCTGCGCCGCTCTTCCGCGATAAATGCCAGGCCGACCAATCCTCAGTCGACTTCGATCCAGACCTCACCATCCTCCACCATCACCGGAAAGATCTTCAACGCCGTGGTACACGGCATCGCACAGGCTTCACCCGTGCGGATGTCGAACTGACCGTCGTGCCAGGTGCAGGTGACGATGTAGTCCTCCAGCTCACCTTCGTCGGCCAGTGACGACTTGCCGTGCGTACAGGTGTCCTCGGTCACATAAAATTTGCCGGCCACGCGGTACACCGCGAACGGTGCATGCCCGTCGGCCTTGGCCTGCAACATCTCGCCCTCGATCACGTCGTCGGTGGCACACAGGCGTATCCGCATCTCAACATTCCTCCGGCGCACAGCGCCATGCCATATGAATAAACCGCTCAGCCATCTTGTTCCCCGAAGTGCGCCGCACGTTTCTCAAGGAAAGCACGCAGACCCTCGGCAAAATCGCCGCCGCTAGCACAGCGCGAAAATGATTCGGCTTCCAGCTGCAACTGTTGTGCGTAGCTGCTGTCCAGCGACGCGTTGAACAGCTGCTTGGTGCTGCCCAGCGCGAGCGCCGGACCTTTCGCCAGTCGCTCGACCAGCGAATCGACCCGCGCGTCGAATTGCGCGTCATCGACCACGTAGTTGACCAGCCCCCAGCGCTCGGCCTGTTCGGCGTCGAGACGTTCACCCAGTAGCGCAATCTGCTTGGCGCGCTTGAGACCAACCACACGCGGCAGCCAGTAGCTGCCGGAGCCGTCCGGCGATACCGCAATGTTGATCTGCGCCAGTAGGAAAAAGCTGCTGCGCGCCGCAATGGTCAGGTCCGACGCGGCCACCCAGCTCAGTCCGGCGCCGGCGCAGGCGCCCCTGACCGCGGTGACGACGATCTGCGGCATGCGCTGCAGCGTCAGCAGCAGCGGCGCCACCGCCTGCACGCGCGCCTCGAACATGCGCTTGCGTTCCAGTCTGTCCAGCGCGGTGGTCTCGGCGAAGCTCTTGACGTCGCCGCCGGCCATGAAATGCTCGCCGGCGCCCTGCAGCAGCACGCAGCGAATCGAGCGGTCGAGCTCGATCTGCTGCAGAAACGCGGTCATGTCCCGGACCATCTCCGGGGTGATGGCGTTTCTGGCCTGCGGCCGGTTGAGCGTGATGACGGCGACGCCGGGTTGGCGTTCGAGCAGAATGTCGGCCATCGCTAGCTCCCCTGGAAGTCCGGCTTGCGCTTTTCGCGGAACGCGGCGATCGCTTCCAGCGCGTCCTGCGAAGTCATGTTCTGCTCCTCGGCGGCCAGCGCCATCTCGAAGGCATCGCCCATCGCGCGCTGCGTATAGGTCATCAGCGCCCGCTTGGTGCCGCGTACCGCCAGCGGCGCCAGTCCCGCGATCCGGGCGGCCAGCCGCTGCGCCGCCGGCAGGATCTGCTCGCGTTCGGCCACCAGGTCGGTGACCAGTCCGAACTGGTAGGCCAGTTCACCGCCGATGCGCTCGCCGGTCAGCAGATAGCGCTTGGCGCGCATCAGCCCCATCGCCAGCGGCCAGCCGACGCAGCCGCCGTCGCCAGCCGCCACGCCGATCGCTACGTGTGGGTCGGACAGGCCGCTGTCCGGCGCCACCACGACGATGTCGGACAGCACGGCGATGGTGGCGCCGAGCCCGGCGGCGTCACCCTGCACCGCGGTCACCACCGGCACTTCCATCGTCACCAGCAGATGGGCCAGTTCACGGGCGTCGTGAAACATGCGCCGCCGCCGCTGCGCGTCGCTGTTCAGACGCGCAACTTCATCGAGGTCGCCGCCAGCCGAGAAATGCTTGCCTTCGCCGCTGACCAACAGCACACGGACTTGCGGATCGGCATGCACCGCGACCAGCGCCGCCTCGAACTCCTCGTGCGCGTCCAGGTCCATGCGGTTGAGCAGCGCCGGACGGCACAGCGTGATATATGCGATGCCGCCCTCGACGACATAGCGCAACGTCTGGAAGTCGGTCTTCATGCCGATCCCGCGCCGATCCGCGCCACGCCATTGTCGAGCGCGACAACGTCACGTTCGGCCACCGAGCAGCGGAACAGGGCGTCGTCACCTTCGCGCCAGATTGAGGTCACCAGCGTTTCGCCAGGATAGACCGGCGACGTGAAGCGCAGCGACATGGACTGCATCCGGGCCGGGTCGTAGTCGCAGGCCGATCTGAGAATCGCGTGGCCGGCCACGCCCAGCGAGCCCAGACCGTGAAAGATCGGCGCCGGAAAGCCGGCCGCCTGCGCGGCACGCGGGTCGGCGTGGATCGGGTTGTAGTCGCCGCTGAGACGGTAGATCAGACCGGCCCGCTTGTCGATCTGCAGCGCGCAGACTTGGTCCGGTTCACGCTGAGGGATCGCGGCGGGCTTCGGCGCCGTCGTCGTCGAGTGTCCGAAACCGCCGTCGGCGCGGCAGAAGTAGGTCGAGGTCAGCGTCGCCAGCTTGTCGCCGCTTTCCTTTTCACGGATCTCCCGTTCGACGTAGATCAGCGCACCCTTGCCTTCGCCCTTGTCGACCAGGTCACGGACGCGGTTCTGCGCCACCACGGTGCCCGCAGCCGGCAACGGCTTGTGCAGCTCGAAGCTCTGTTCGCCGTGCAACACCTTCTGCCAGGTGATGCCGGTGGCCGGATCCTTGATCCAGAAGCCGGGCGTGCCCAGCACCACGCATTGGGTCGGCAGCACCTGCAGACCGTCTTCGTAGGTGTAGCGGATCTGTTCGAGATCCAGCGGATCCGCACTCAGACCGACGCCCAGCGCGTACAGCATCGTGTCGCGCGCGGTATAGCTCTGCTCGACCGGCTCGAACGGCCAGTTCAGCAGGGTTTCCGGATTGATCGCCATCCCTGCGCTCCCGTCAGACCGGATCCCAGGTGAACACGTCCATCGAGCGGTCGAGCTTGTACATGCTCGGCCGGAACATCGGCAGTACGCGCTCGACCACGGTCTGCGGCGTCCAGCCCGGTTCGTCGGTGTGCGCGGTGCGGAACGGACGCGGCTGCGTGAACAGGTAGATTTCGTTGTTGCGTACGCCGAAGATCTGGCCGGTAACGTCCTCGGCGGCGTCCGACATCAGCGCGGCGACGAAGGGCGCAATCTTTTCGGCCTTGAGCCGTTCGATCACCTTCATGCGCGCTTGCTGTTCCGGCGTGTCGGTCGGGATCGAGCCGACCATGCGGGTGAACGCGAACGGCGCGATGCAGTTGGAGCGCACTTTGAAGCGCGACATGTCCAGCGCGATCGCCTTGGACAGACCGACGACGCCCATCTTCGCCGAACAGTAGTTGGCCTGGCCGAAGTTGCCGATCAGCCCAGAGGTCGAGGTCATGTGCACGAACGCACCGCTGCCCTGCTCCTTGAAATGTGGCGCCGCATGACGGGCGACGTTGAACGAACCCTTCAGATGAACGCGAACGACGTCGTCGAAGTCCTGCTCAGACATCTTGTGGAAGATCGTGTCACGCAGGATACCGGCGTTGTTGACCACGCCGTCGATACGGCCGAACGCGTCCAGCGCGGTGTCGATGATCTTCTTGCCGGCTTCGAACTCCGAAACGCTGTCGCCGCTGGCGACGGCCTGCCCGCCCGCCGCCTGGATCTCCTCGACCACTTTCTGGGCCGGGCTCAGGTCGGAACCCGAGCCGGTCACCGAGCCGCCCAGGTCGTTGACCACCACGCTGGCGCCTTCGCGCGCCAGTTCCAGCGCGATCCCCCGACCGACACCGCCTCCGGCACCCGTCACCACCACTACCTTGCCTGACAAAAGCCCGTTGCTCATCTTTCTGATTTCCTCGACTGAGTAGACTTGAAATGAGTGCCGTGGTCTGCGACACAGCCACGATTCCCGGCGCCCCTTTTTATAGCTAACGATAGTTATATTATGACATCGACACATGATGCAACAGTTCTGGAGAAAAGATCGACCATCGCCCGGCGCGGTTCGCGCGAACCTGTCCGGTCGTCAGACAGACCGCCCCGCGGTCACCGCCGGGACGGTGACCGCTCCCCGAAGAAAAATCGAATACGGGCGTGTATTCGCCTTTGGCCGGAATGCGGATTCCGGTAACGCCGCCTCACCCGGCCGCGCCGCAACGCTCAGGCGCAGCATCGCAGCGAACGGCGGTTCGGATGGCACTCCCGCAGAACGGACGCCGGACGGCGCGCTCAGTCTGCGGACAGGTCAACCATCACCCCGCCATCCTGCAGAGTGACCCGGTAGACCTTCATCGCTGTGCTGCAGGGACCGCTCAGCGGTTCGCCGCTGCGGATGTCGAACCGCGCCTCATGCCATCCGCACTCGATGACGTAGCCTTCCAGCAGGCCTTCGTCCGCCAGCGACGCCCCCGCATGAGCACAGCGATCCTCCATCACATAGACCTCGCCGTCGACCCTGAACACGGCAAGCGCGCCATGCCCGTCGATGTCGACGCGCAGCGGCTCATCCTCGGGAATGTCGTCGACTGAACACAGCTGCTGCAGAGCCATCAGGCCGACTCCGCCCGCTCGACGGGTCCGAAGCTGGCGAAGTCCGGCGTCGGCACCGCGCCCCAGACGTCGAAATCCTCCAGCGCCGCGGACATGAAGCGCGCCTTGCGGGCGCCTTCCTCCGGAAACAGTTCCATGCCGAAACTGTATTCCCAGGTCATGCCGTCCGGATCCAGGCAGTAGATGAAGATGCTGCCGGAGGTCGGATGACGGCCGGGGCCGAACACCACTTTGACGTCGTGCTTGCGGAAGCGGTACATCGCGCGACCTATGTCGTCGATATCCGTCACCATGAAGTTGATGTGGTTCAGATGCGACTCGCCGCTGCGCGATTGCCCCAACCCCATCGTGTGATGCAGCGGGTTGGGAAAGGCGCGCATCAGAGACACCTGCAGATCGCCAACGTAGTCCGATACCCGGAAACCCATCTTTTCGACGTAGAAATCGGTCGCAGCGCGCAGGTCGGGGACGTTGAGCGCGAAATGTCCGAGCCGCTGGATGTTGGCCACGCGCTTGCTGAACGGCGCCAGCTTCTGCCGCATCAGCGCGTAGTACTCGAACATGCCGCCGGAATGCGGTTCACGCACCCGGAACGCGGGCCCCAGGCCCAACCCGAGCGGCTCCCTCTCGTCGTGTTCCAGCCATCTCGGCTTGAACCCGAGTCCGTCGAAATGATGGAAGGCGCGCTCGACGTGATCGACTTCCTCCAGCTCCCAGCCGACGCGCTTGAAGCCCGCGTCGCGCGAAGGATGCAGCACGACGTCAAGCCAGTCGTTCGAGCAGCGGAAATAGCGTTCGCCGCCTTCCCCCTCACCGGCCGGATCGAGTCCGATCATGTCCTCGGCGAAGCGGCTGCTGCGTTCGATGTCGGTGACGTTGAGCGCCACGTAGCCCAGTTTTTGATGCCTGAATGGAACTTCCATCTCGTTCTCCGCCATGCCGCGCGCGTCAGATCAGGATACCGACGCGGCCCTGCGGGACCAGCGCGTCGAGATCGAGCATGACCCGCTTGTGGCGGACCCTATAACCATCATCGCCCTTCGCCAGCACGTAGCGGCTGTGTCCGGGGAACTGCATCGTCACGTTGCGCGTCGTGCGATAGACGATGAAGTTGGCCTGCGCGACGATTTCGTCATCGGTCTCGGCAAGCACTTCGACGTTGCCCACCATATGACGGGTACGCGACTTGGGAGACTCGACCCAGGCGGTCGGCTTTTTCAGCCGGATCACGCGCTGTTCGAGACGGTAGCGATTGTCGGCGATGATGAACAGCGTGGTGTCCGGCGACAGTTCCTCGAGATTGCTCTCGCCGGTCGGCGCGACCTCGTAACGGCAGTCCTGGTCGTACAGCGACAACCAGTCGTCGAGTTTCCAGCGGTCGAGCAGGTCGGCCTCGTGATACAGAAAGCTTTCTACCGCCAGGCGGGTTTCCAGATCTTTTCTCATGTCTTGCTCCAGCGTCGGGGTCTTCAGGCGGATGTCTCGTCGGTCATCATGCGGTTCCACTGCTGCCAGTAGGCGCGCATCTGCATCTCGTCGTTCCAGCCGCCTTCCGCACGGGCGGTTTCCTCGTCAGCCGAAAACCCCTTGGAGAAATCGTTCCATTCGGCGTCGCGGTTGCTGAAGCCGATCTGGCAGCGTTCCAGCATCTCGACGTCGTCCGGCGTTGCGAACCCGCCGGGCCCGAGGAAGGACAAGGCCGAGTCGAGACGGATACGGCGCAGTTCCGGCGGCTCGTCGACCGGCCCCAGCACCCAGGCGCGCACCAGCATTTCGTCGTGCGCAACCGGGACAATCGAACGCACCAGCACCGCCTGCTGGTCGTTGAGGATGTTGTTGGGGAATATCACCATGTTGCGGCTGGTATGCGCGATCAGGTCCGCGCGTTCCTCGCCCAGGCGTTCGACCAGCTCCTGGTATTTCGCCTCGATCGGCGCCTTGGCCGCTTCCCCCATCGGCGGAATCCACTGCGCGATCGGTCTGCCGACCGGAATCCGCACTTCGATGCTGGCGTGGCCGTTGCCCAGCGTCAGCGTCTTGCCGGAAAAATCGATCGGCACCTGATCCTTGAGTGCCCCGGCCAGATAGTCGACGTAGCTGGCGTGCGTGGTATCGAGGTGATAGCCGTCGTAACTGTTCTCGCACAGCAGCTTGTAGTTGGCCTTGATCGTGTACTCGTGGCAGCCCTGCACCACCTCCATGCCCGCGGCCGAGTGATCGGCGATCAGGTCGAGCCGCTCACCGGCCGGGCCCAGATAGTCGTCCAGCGGCTCTGCGCCGGCATCGAAGTTGACGAAAACGAAACCCGCGCGCGTCTCGATACGCGGGACCTGAGCCAGGCTGTAGGCGCCGTCACTGTTCATCACCTCGGGATCCGCGTAACCGGACTTGGCATTCATGTCGACCAGTTCGCCGGTGTTGCGGAACGCCCAGCCGTGGTAGGGGCACACGAAGGTCTTGCGATTGCCTTTTCTGTCCATGCAGACCTGCGCGCCGCGATGCGGACAGGTGTTGAGAAAGCCCCGCACGACACCGTCCTTGCCCCGCACCAGAATGATGCGGCGCCCGGCGAACTCGCGCAGAACGTAATCGCCCGGTTTGGCGACCTCCGACTCGTGCCCGGCAAACTGCCAGGTCTTGTCGAAGATCTTGGCCTTCTCTTCCTCGAAGACCTTGGGATCCGCGTATGCGGAACGATGAACCCGAAAACGGCCCCTGGCCGGATCGACGTTCAGAAAGCGTGATTGATATGGGCCGTTCCAATTCATGTAGTTCTCCTCGGTTGGAACACAGCGATAGTTGATGGCGGTGGGGCCACGCGATTGCGGCACGCAGCTTGTGGACAGATTGATTTGCGCCGGGCGCGACCAGACTTATTCGAAACGGACGCGCAGGCCTTCAAGGCCGCGGAACGCGTAGTTCGGCGTCACCTGTGGCTGCTCGTCCACCACTTTCATGTCCGGGAACTCGCGCAGAAAGGTCTGGAAGAACATGGTCAGTTCGACCCGCCCCAGTAGGTGCCCCAGACAGTGATGAAAACCCGGACCGAAGGTCAGCGATTGATCGGTATTGGAACGCTCGATATCGAAGGCCTCCGGATCGTCAAAGACCCGGGGATCGCGGTTCGCGGCCGAAATCATCAGATAGCAGACGTCGCCGGCCCTGATCGATTTGCCGCCGAACTCGAAGTCCTCACGCGCGAAGCGGATCTGGCAGGACGACATCGAGATATACCTCAGCATCTCGCTGATGGCCTGCATCGCGTTGGCCGGGTTCTCCAGGAATTTGTCACGCTGCCGGGGATGATCCAACCAGGCGATCAGCCCCATACCGAGCGAGTTGACGGTGGTGTCGTGGCCGGCGGTGAACAGCACGTGGCACAGACCCAGCATCTCGTCCATGGACAGGCGGTCGTCCCCTTCGGTGGCCTGCAGCAGCGCAGTCAGAAAATCCTCCTGCGGCTGCCTGCGGCGTTTCTCGATTTCGACGCGCACCAGATCGGTCAGCTCGGTCAGCGCGCTTTCACCGGCCAGAATGGTTTCACGGGACGGCGACGCCGAGGCGAAGGCCATGACGATGTCACGCGCCCATACCCGCACCTTGGGAAGATAGTCCAGCGAGACGCCGAGCATGTTGAGTATCACCGTTGCCGGCAGCGGATAAGCGATCTCGCCGATGAACTCGCACTCCTTCTGCTGACGGGCCTTTTCGACCAGCCCGTCGATGATTTCCTGTATCTGCGGCCTGAGCTTTTCAATGACCTTCTTGCTGAAGGCCTTGACCACCAGCGAACGGATTCTGTCGTGATCGGCGCCGTCGATGTTGATGATCCATTTCGGCACATATTTCGAGATCGTCGGAATCACCGACGCATGCTCGTCTGCGGGAATCGCCTTGAGCTGGTTGATGTGCAGCCGCACCGCGGAAAACCGCTCATCCTGGAACGCCTGCGCCACCTCGGCATGGCGGGTGATCATCCAGCCGTGCTGGAAATCACTCCAATACACGGCCTCCGCCTCGCGCATGCGCGCAAGTGCGGGAAAGTAGTTTTCGTCGCGCAACGCCTCCACATCGGCGAAATTGATGTCGTAGTCGCTTTTAGCCACCTGTTGAACAAGCATTGTGTACTGCCCCCGTTTCAGGCTCCGTCAGAAGCCGCTGGAAATTCCGCTGAAAATGCACCTGAAAAGCCCATTATAACGATCGTTAGTTATATTGCGATGATGCACAATTGATGGCGCGGCTTTCGTTGATCTGGATCAATGCGGGCGGAAGAACCTTTACCGTCTGCCCTCTTGCGCCGGCAGGTCAGACTCCCGCTCACGGGGCGGCAGCGGCCGACGCGCCCTCGCTCGAACGGGCGCGGAATCCGCATCCTGGCGGGCACGCCTTGCCGAAAGCCGCGGCCGGACGCGACGCCACCGAGTTGCTCGCCGAATGCGGGCATCGCGCCATACAGTCCTGCACCGATGCCCGACCGCGTCCATGTTGCATCTTAATTTTAACGTTCGTTATATTTGCGCGGATTGGTATGCGAATTCAGGTTTTGGGCACCCGCCAAGCTTTATTCAAGACGTCCACAGGAGGAGAACGTGGCAGGTAGCAACGCGATTGTTGTCGGAGGGGGGGCGGCCGGAGTGTCCGCGGCGTTTCGCCTGCAGCAGGCGGGATTTTCCGTAAAGCTGATCGAGCGCGACGACCGGGTCGGTGGCCGCACCCGCAGCGAAAGAATCGACGGATTCATCGTCGACGTCGCCGCCGGGCTGCTGCCGGGAACCTACCAGGCGGTTTACGATCTGATGAAGGACGCCGGCCTGCCCGACATGCTGGCGCCGATGACGTCTCCGACGGCGGTGGTTCGCGACGGAACCTTCCACTACCTCGACCTCAGCAACATGGCGAAGTCGGTCCTCGGCACGCGCCTGCTGAGCGTCAAATCCAAGCTCAACTTCGCGAAGGTCGGCATGAAGGCACTGTCGATGTGGCAGGCGCTCGGCTTCGAGGACATGAGCGCGGCTGCGCCCTACGACACCGAGACGATTGCCGACTACGCACGCCGCTCGCTCAATCCCGAGCTGCTCGAATACCTCGTCAATCCGACCGAAAAGATCATGTACACCCTGTCCGCCGAAGAAGCGTCGGTGGTCGACTTTTTCTGGTGTGCCAAATGCCTGATGAGCCCCAAGGCTTTCTGCGTGAAGGGCGGCATGGACCAGATCGTCACCAAGGTCGCCGAGCAGCTCGACGTCGCGGTGGACACCGAAGTGCTGTCAGTCACCGAAGCCGGAGACCGGGTCGAGGTGCGTCTGCGCGACGGCCTGGGCCAGGAATCGGCTGCGACCGCCGATGTCTGCGTCATCGCGACACCGGCGCGCGACGTGCCGAAGATCGACCGCGGACTGTCGGACGCTTCACGTCTCTATCTGGAGAACCTCCGCTACTCCGTGCTGACCGACCTGCACCTTCGCCTGCGCGAGCGCCCCGACGAGAAGGCCGTACTGGTGATGATTCCCGATTCGGTCGAACCGGAGCTGTGCGGCATCCTGATGGATCACAACAAGGGCAGCGACCGCGCGCCACCGGGAAAAGGAGCGCTGAGCGCGTACTTTCTCGATCGCTGGGCGCAGAAGGCCTATCACTGGTCGGATGAGGAGGTCTATGCCCGCGGCATCGAGAAAGTCGAACGAGTAATTCCCGGTATCAAGGACCTCGTTGAAGGCTACCTAGTCAAACGCTGGGACTTCGCGGCGACAGCCTCCTACCCCGGCTACTACCGCAACCTCGAAGGATTCGTCAAAGGTCTGGATTTCAACCGCCGCGTACAACTGGCGGGTGACTACTTCTCGATGGCCTCAGTCAATTCGGCGGTGGTGTCGGGCCAGCTCGCCGCGCAACGCCTGATCTCGACATACAAATAGGTTCCTGTCGACGCCACCAGAACGTCGTGCGGCACGGCGGTCGGCGATGGCGATACGCGCCCAAGTGACAGCCACAGTCCGTTGTCAATGGGCACAGCGGAATGCACCGTGGCTCGGAATACCCAGTTACTCCAACAACGCAAGAATCGACAACTCCAGGCTGCTGCTCACGTTTATCGCCAGGTCGCGACGCTGCTCCTCTGCAATATTTCTGAAGTCAAAACTTCAACCACCTGAACGCGACATTACGCCCCTTCGCAAAGCGGATCTCACTAGGCTCGCCCAAGACACGGAAAGAGCATTTTCCTCCACATTGTTTTGTTCTCTTATTTATCGTATGCTTCCGTACGTTTTGCGAAAAAAGGCTTTGACTTTTAGTTCAGCTCGCCTAAAACGACATCACTAAGATGGAGGTCTGCGTGGCAGCATCATCTAACATTGGGATCAAGTCCTTTGGGGCTTACATTCCGCGCCACAGGATGGTGCGCAGCGCGATCGCCGCTGCACACGCTTGGGCGCTACCCGGCCTAAAGGGGCTGGCCAAAGGTGAAAAGAGCATGTGCTCCTGGGACGAGGATGCCATCACCATGGCGGTCGAAGCTGGTCGCGACTGCTTGCGGGGACAGAAGGTTCATAGTCTGTCCAGCATTACGCTCGCCAGCATCACCGCACCCTATGCGGATCTTCAGAACGCCGTCGTCGTCGCGGCAGCGCTTGGCGCGGACAAATCCCTGGCAACGACCGACTGTGGCGGTTCCGTCCGCGCCGGCCTGGACGCGCTGACGCATGCCTGCCGATCGGGGGGAGCGGATCAACTGATCGTCGCATCGGACCGGCGCTCCGCCAAACCCGGCAGCGCGCAGGAAATGCTGTACGGGTCCGGCGCCGGCGCGCTGCTGATAGGCAGTGGCGACGATCTGAACGCCCGCTTCGTTGGCTCGCACGCCGTTTCGGTGCCGTTTTTCGATCACTTCCGCCAGAGTTCGGAGCACTACGACTACTTCTGGGAAGAGCGCTGGATCCGCGACGAGGGTATCGCCAAGCTCGCCGTTCCGGCAATTCAGGCACTGCTGGAAAAGACCGGCAGGGACGTTTCGCAGATCGCCCACTTCGGGCTGTCGGGCGGCCCCGCCAATGCCGACAAACTGGTGGCCAGAAAGCTCTCGCTCGACACCGGCAAACTGCTGCCGGACCTGCGCGGCGAAGTCGGTGACACCGGCTCGGCGCACCCGGTCCTGCAGTTGATCGCGGCGCTGGAACGCGCGCAGCCGGGCGATCTGATCGTGATCACTTCCTTCGCACAGGGCTGCCAGGTGGTGGCGTTCGAGATGCAGAACCCGCCGGCGGACACCGGGCGCCGCGGTCTGACGGGCACACTGGCCCGACGCATCGAGGAAAACACTTATCTCAAGATGCTGTCCTTCGACGGCGAGTTGCAGCTCGATTGGGGGATGCGCGCCGAAACGGACCAGAAGACCGCGCTGACCCAGCTGTACCGGTCTGCCGACCAGATCTTCGCGTTCGTCGGTGGCAAGTGCGACGCCTGCGGCGCCGTGCAGTTCCCACGTCTGCCATCCTGCGTCAACTGTGGCCAGACCGACTCGCAGAAACCCTACGCATTGGTCGACGAGCCGGCCAAGGTGGCGACATTTACGGCCGACTGGCTGCAGTACACACCCGCGCCGCCTCTCCATGTGGGTCTCGTGCAGTTCGACAGTGGTGCCCGCCTGCTGATGGAGATGGTCGATGTCGGCAGCGCCGGCATCGAAGTCGGAACGCCGCTGGAGATGACGTTCCGCATCAAGGAACGCGACCGCTTGCGCCACTTCGATCGCTATTTCTGGAAAGCGACTCCCACTCAATAAGGCCCGCCGGAGAGTTACATGGCTACAGGTATCAAGGACAAGGTTGCGATCATTGGCATGGGCTGTTCCCGCTTCGGCGAGCGCTGGGATGCCGGCACGGAGCAACTGCTGACCGAGGCATTCACGGAAGCGCTGGCGGATGCCGGCATCGAGCGCAAGCAGATCGGCGCGGCGTGGTACGGCGCGGCACTCGACCGTGTCAACGTCGGCAATTCGGCGATTCCGCTGTCGACCGCGTTGCGTCTGGAAGGCATTCCCGTCTCACGCGTCGAGAACATGTGCGCGACCGGGACCGAGGCGCTGCGCGGCGCGGCTTATGCCGTCGCCTCGGGCGCGGTCGACATCGCCCTGGCGATCGGCGCGGAGAAACTCAAGGACACCGGCTACGGCGGTCTGCCGGTACAGTCGAAAGGCACGCTGAACGATCTGTGGATGCCCTACGGGTCGGCACCGGCCGGATTCGCGCAGCTCGCCGCCGGCTACCGCGCGACCTACGACGTCGACAAAACCGACCTGAAGCGTGCGATCGGGCGCGTGTCGTGGAAAAGCCACCAGAACGGCGCGAAGAATCCCAAGGCGCATCTGCGCAAGCCGGTGGACATGGACACCATTCTCAACGCGCCGATCATTGCCGAGCCGCTCGGCGTCTTCGACTGCTGCGGTGTCAGTGACGGCGCGGCCTGCGCCATCGTGACAACGCCGGAAATCGCCCGCAGTCTGGGCAAGAGGGATCTCGTCACCATCAAGGCGCTGCAACTGTCAGCCAGCGCCGGTCGCGAGCAGAGTACCGACCAGTGGAACGGCAGCTACGTACAGACCACCCGTGACGCCGCCAGGGCCGCCTACGCCGAAGCCGGCATCCGTGATCCGCGCAAGGAATTGAGCGCACTGGAAGTACACGACTGCTTCTCCATCACCGAGCTGGTCGCGATGGAAGACCTCGGCGTATCCGAACCAGGCAACGCCTGGAAGGACGTACTCGACGGCGTATTCGACGCAGACGGCAAGATTCCCTGCCAGATCGACGGCGGCCTGAAGTGCTTCGGCCATCCGATCGGCGCTTCCGGTCTGCGCATGGTCTACGAGCATTACCTGCAGATGCATGGCCGCGCCGGGGAAAGGCAATTGAAGGATCCGCAGCTCGGACTCAGTCATAACCTCGGCGGCGTGCCCTACAACGGAGTATGCGCCATCAGTATCGTCGGCCTGGAAGGACGTTGACGCCCCCTCAACCGGCGTCACCCCTTCGACAGCAGTCCGTTCTATAGCGCGTGGGCGGAAGATCCTTCCATGGTAGAAAGCTGCTTGGCGTAGACGACGGGGTTAGTTCGCCGACTGCTCAATTCGGTATTTGCTCTTTTTACTCGCAAACCCGGACCCGGGAAGCGCCCGGGTGTGTGAACCTTCGCTGCGACAGTAGGCATTGCCGGTCTTTGGATCCTTCAACACCGGCTGGCGGCAAATGCCGCAAATCTCTTCACAGCGTCGGGATTGGCGACGGCACCCATATTGACCGCCTTTTCCAGCGGAACCCCCAGCAGGATCTTCTTGACAGGGACCTCAAGCTTCTTGCCGGACAAAGTATACGGAATTGCCGACACAGGAATGATTTCGTCCGGTACATGCCGGCTTGAACAGGCGCGCGCCAGTTCGCTGTTGATGCGATTCTTCATATCGCCATCGAGCTGATACCCCTCCCGCAAAACGACGAACAGCGGCATCCAGCCAGAGGCCTGCTCCAGGTGCAGTACCAGACTGTCCTCGATACCGTCGATCGCCTCGACCACGCGGTAGATCTCCGCCGTGCCGATGCGGATTCCCTGCCGGTTCAGCGTGGAATCCGAGCGCCCGGAAATCACGCAGCCCATCCTGTCGGGCGCGAAGCTGATCAGATCGCCTTGGCGCCACTTGCCCGGATACATTTCGAAATAGGCGGCGCGATACCGCTCGAGACCGGGATCGTTCCAGAAGTACAGCGGCATCGACGGAATCGGCCTGGTGATGACCAACTCACCCTCGCCGTCAAGCAACCGGTTTCCCCGCTCGTCCCAGGCCTCGGCGGCGACACCCAAGCCCGGCGCCTGAATCTCGCCGGCGTAAACCGGCAGTATCGGCACTCCACCGACGAAAGCGGCCGCGACGTCCGTGCCCCCGCTAATCGACACCAGGTGCAGATCGGCGGCCACATGTCCGTATATCCACTTGAAGACCTCAACCGACGCCGGTGATCCGGTCAGGGACAGCGTGCGCAGGCCACGCAGGTCATGATGCGCCGACGGCTCATAAGCCCGGTCCATCATCAGCTTGATGTATGCGGGACTCGCGCCGAAGTAGGTGGCGCCAAAACGCTCGGCGATGGCCCACAACCGCCCGGTGTCCGGACAGACCGGCTGCCCATCGTAGAGAATGACCGCCGCGCCCGTCACCAATCCACCGATCAGCAGATTGAACATCGTCCAGCCGGTGGAGGTGTAATAGAACTTGACCGAACCCCTGCCCAGATCGTCATGCAGACAGCCGGCTTTGAGAAACTCCAGCAGTATCCCACCGTGTCCGTGCACGATGCCTTTCGGCAAGCCGGTGGTTCCGGAAGTGAACAAGACCCATAGCGGGTGGTTGAAGGGCAGCCTCTCGAACCGGAACTCGGCCGTTGGGGGCGCCGCAAGCAACTGCTCCCAGGACAGCCATGCCGACGACGGTGATTCCCGCGCGTTACCGTACGGCACGTGCACGACCATTCCGAGCGTTGGCAGTGCCTCGACGATGCCAGCCAGCTGCTGACTTCGATCGCAGACCTTGCCGTTGTAGACGTAGCCCGAGATGGCGATCAGCGCCTTGGGTTCGAGCTGGCCGAAACGCTCGACGACGCTCTGTGTTCCGAAGTCCGGCGAGCAACAGGACCAGACCGCACCGATGGACGTCGCGGCCAGCAGACCCACGAGCGCCTCCGGGGCGGTCGGCAGATAGCCGACGACACGATCGCCGGGCTGAATACCACCCTGACGGAGCGCGGTGGCGAGTGTGCGCACCTGGCGGTTCAACTCGCCCCAGGTCAGCGTACCGGGCGCTCTGCCCTCCGACTCATAGAAGACGGCGGCATCCCCGGCGTCACCCTGCCGCAGCAGGTACTCGGCAAAGTTGCAATGCTCCTCGGGAAACCACTGCGTCCCTGGCATGGTTTCCGATCCCAGCGCGGGGCCCTTTGCCCCTTCTGGAAAGACGCCGAAATACTCCGCGATCGCTGACCAGAACAGGCCGATATCGTCCACCGACCACTGCCAGAGTTCGCGGTATTCGGAAAGGGCCAATCCGTACTTGCGGTTGACCCACGCCATGAAAGCCGCCAAGCGGGTATTCGCACAACGCTGTGCGTCCGGCGCCCACAGTTGCTCGCGCTCACTTTCCGTTGAATACATCCGAATCCTCCAAAGCCTGCCTTCACCCCGCCGGCTGCAATGACCATGCTGGCTCAGCCACGCACGCGCGACCGCCCTGCCGCATCAGTGCTGTTTGAACATCTCGCGGGCGATGATGTCCCGCATGATCTCGGACGCGCCGCCGGCAATGCGGCGGATGCGTGAATCGACGTACATGCGCGCAATCGGGTATTCCAGCATGTAGCCGTAGCCGCCGAAAAACTGCAGGCATTCGTCGACCGCCCTACACTGCAATTCCGTACACAGCATCTTCGCGGCGGCTGCATCCGTCGCCGACAGCTGTTTTTGCATGTGCAGATCGATACAGCGGTCGACGAATACCCGCTTGGCTAGAACCTCGGAATGCAGCTCTGCCAGCTTGAAGCGCGTGTTCTGGAAATCGGCGATCGTGCGCCCGAAAGCCTTGCGCTCCTTCGTGTAGTCCACCGCCAGCTGCACGGCCCGCTCCGCGTTGGCGATCGCCGACACCGCAATCGACAGCCGCTCCTCAGCGAGCTTGCTCATCGCCATCGAAAAGGCCTCGCCTTCTTGGCCGAGCAGATTGGTCACCGGCACGCGTACGTCGTCAAAAAACAGCTCCGAGGTATCCTGGGCCTTGAGGCCGATCTTCTTCAGGTTGCGGCCACGCCGGAATCCCGTTCTGTCCGCTTCCACCAGAATCAGACTCATTCCCTTCGCGCCGGCCTCCGGGTCCGTCTTGCAGGCCAGCACGATGATGTCGCAGAGCTGGCCGTTGGAAATGTAGACCTTCTGCCCGTTAATGACGTAGTCATCCCCGTCGCGAACCGCGCGGGTGCGGATATTCTTCAGGTCGCTACCCGCGGACGGTTCCGTCAAGCCGAGCGCACCGATCACCTCCCCGGACGCCATCTTCGGCAGCCAATTCTTCTTCTGCTCTTCGCTGCCGAAGGTATAGATATAGGTCGCCACCATGTCCGAGTGCACCGCGAAGCCCGGACCCGTTGCCCCGACACGCGCGAGTTCCTCGTTGATCACGACATTGAACAAATAGTCCGCGCCATAGCCGCCGTATTCCTCCGGAAGGTTGGGGCACAGCATTCCCGCCTCGCCGGCCTTCGGCCACAATTCGCGATCCACCATGCCGGCCTCCTCCCAGCGTTCATGATGCGGGACAATCTCCTTTTCAATGAAACGCCTGATGGCATCACGAAACTGTTCGTGCTCGGAGGAAAAGATCGTGCGTGGGATCATGTTAGATTATCTGTATGTATTGATGCGTATCGTTGCATCGTAGATAGTATGCTTGCGAACTTCAATACCCGCACCCAACTGCACCGTCCATGGCACCATGATCCGATCGCTTCTGTTCGTTCCCGCCGACAGTGAACGAAAACTCGCCAAGTCCGTTTCCCTCGCCGCCGATGCTTTGGTCATCGACCTCGAAGACGCCGTACTGCCGGAACGCAAGTCCGTCGCGCGCCAGATGGTGCAGAGCTGGATGCGCGAGCAAAGCGATCACAGCCGGCTGTGGATACGCGTCAACGACCTTCATTCCGGGGAGCTGCTGAAGGATCTGGTAGCGGTTGTCCCGACCCGCCCGACGGGCATCATGCTGCCGAAAATCCACGCGCCCGCCGATGTCGCCATCGTGGGTCACTACCTCGATGCCCTAGAAGCGGCGCACGACCTGGAACAGGGCAGCATCCGCATCAATGCGCTGGTGACGGAAACGCCCTCGCTGTTGTTGCGGCTGGGCGAACTTGTCGATCAGGCGCACCCGCGGATCACCCATGTGAGCTGGGGCGGTGAGGATCTGTCGTCGGCGCTCGGCGCCGGCGATCCGCGCATGCCGGACGGATCCTGGCGACCGCTGTACGAATCGGCGCGCAATCAGTGCCTGCTGGCAGGCCACGCGCTGGGAGCGGAGGTGATCGATACCGTCTATGTCGATTTCCGGGACGCCGATGGTCTGCGGGAGTCCTGCCGGCAGGCGCGTTACGACGGCTTTACCGGACGCGTCGCCATACACCCAAGCCAGGTCGACATCATCAATGCCTCATTCTCGCCGACCGAGGCCGAACTGGAGCTTGCGCGGCGCGTCGTCGACGCCTTCAAATCGGGCGCCGGCGCGGTAGCCATCGACGGCAAGATGTACGACCTGCCTCACCTCAGAGCCGCCCGGCGCCTGCTTGCTTCCGCGACCTGAGTCCTAATCCGAAGTGGCGTGGACGCGGGCCGTTACTTTCCTGCCGCCCTCCCCGCCGCCGGATCGATCCCTTTCCACAGCGCCAGCCGCGACGGGATCGTGCCGGTGGTCGGCACCGGCGCCGGCGTTCTTTCGAATCGCGGCACCGGCATCGGCTGCACGACGTCGTCGCACTTCCGGAAACTGCCCCAGGCGCGTATATGCTCGTGTTTCGGGGCTTCAGCCATGGACAGCACCGGAGAGACGCAGGCATCCGTCGAGCCGAACCGTTGCTGCCAGTGATCGCGGGATCGGGTCGCGAATATTGCGGCGATCCGTGCACGTACGGCGGCATCCTGGTCGGACGCCCGCATCAGTGCGTCGGCTTCCTCCGCCAGCCCGAGCCCTTCAAGAAGTAATTTTCTGAACGGCAGCTCGATCGCGCCGACCGCTATCCATTTGCCATCTGCACAGGGATAGGTGGTGTAGTACCAGGCGCTGCCATCGAGCAGGTTGCTGGCCCGCTGGTCCTTCCACCGTCCGGTGGACAGCATGCCGTACATCATCGACATCAACAGCGCGGCGCCGTCCACCATCGCGGTATCGACCACCTGCCCCTTGCCCGAACTGCGCGCCTCGAACATCGCGCTCACCATCCCGAATGCCAGCATCAGCCCGCCACCGCCAAAATCCCCGACTAGGTTCAGCGGCGGCAACGGCCCTGACTGCTGGGATCCACAGGCATGCAGAGCACCGCTCAGGGCGATGAAGTTGATGTCGTGTCCAGCGCTGTCCGCCAGCGGCCCGTAACGCCCCCAGCCGGTCACGCGGCCATAGATCAGACGCGGATTGCGCGACAGACAGGCATCGGGGCCCAAACCGAGCCGCTCCATCACGCCCGGACGCATCCCCTCGATCAGGCCGTCCGCCTGCGCAATGAGATCGACGAGCCGTGAACGGCCGGACTCCAACTTCAGATCCAGCTCGATGCTACCGGCACGGTTCCGGTACAGAATGGGATTCGCATGGCGGCGCGGCGTTCCGGGGCGTGATATCTGCAGCACGCTGGCACCCACGTCGGCCAGCAGCATCGCGGCAAACGGGCCCGGGCCGATGCCTTCCATTTCTACGATCTTGACACCCGCCAGTGGTCCATTAGCTGTCATCTCAGCCCCCGCCCCGCCTAGTGGCTATGTACCCGCAATGCGCATTCGTGTAGCATGCTTACAGTTTTGTAGCATATTATTTTATGCCTATAAATGATGAATTCTTCTAAAATGGCCACAAAATCCACGACCCCAAAAAAGACGCCGTTCCGTGCAGGTTTCCTTATTCACGACGCATCACGCCTGCGCCGTACCGTCTTCGATCAGCGCCTCAAACCACTCGGTATTACCCGCTCCCAGTGGTGGGTGCTAAGCAATCTCTCACGCAGTGAGGGAGAACCATTGGCTCAGATTGAGCTGGCCCGCCTGCTCGATGTTGGCAAAGTCACACTTGGAGGCTTGATTGACCGACTTGAAGAAAACGGAATGGTGGAACGAGTTCCTGACCCAATTGATCGACGCGCAAAACGCATAAGGATGACCCGCAAGGGTAAGGCACTACTCGACAAGCTCGAACTAATCGCTATCGAAGTCAATCGAGAGATCATGCATGGAATCACTGCCGACGAGGAGCAGTATCTGATCAAGGTGCTGACCAAGATGAAGCACAACCTCAAGGCGATGGACGCGGTTCCAACGTCGACGACCGGACGCCGCGCTGCCTGAAATATTTGCGGTGAACGCCTATATGGCGCTGTCACCGACGGCGACTGGCTGGAAAGCAGCATCTACTCCTGCTGCGGACGCTTCAGTTGCAAGCCGCTGCGTTTGCAACTGCAAACCAACTGGTCGTTCTGGTTGTAGGCCCGGTGCATAAAGGTCACAATGCCCGCGTTCGGGCGCGACTTACTCTCCCGCAGCCCGGTAACTTCTGTCTCCACGCGGATCGTATCGCCGTGAAATAGCGGATGCGGAAAACGGACCTCGTCCCAGCCAAGATTAGCCACTGCTGTACCGTGGGTGGTTTCGTTCACCGAGATACCTACCGTCAGACCGAGTGTGAAGGCGCTATTGACAATTCGCCGCCCAAACTCTGTGTGCTCCTTGCAATACTGTTCATCCAGATGCAGGTAGGCCGGGTTGTGGGTCAGCGCCGAAAACCAAATATTGTCCGCCTCCGTAATCGTTCGCCGTATGGCGTGCTGAAACAACTGACCGACTTCCAGCTCTTCGAAATACACTCCCGGCACTGTTCTTCTCCATAAATCAGTATGACTTCGGCAAGTCCAGAACACGCTCACCGATAAAGGACAGAATCATCTGCTCCGTAACCGGCGCAATCCGCGGCAATACCGATTCGCGGAACAGGCGCTCGACCTTGTACTCGCGCGCGTAACCCATGCCGCCGTGGGTCAGAACGGCCTTGGTCGCCGCCTCGAAGCCGGCGCGTGCGGAGAGGAACTTTGCCGCGTTCGCCTCGGCGCCGCAGGGCTGGCCGGAATCGTACAGATAGGCGGCACGCATGCACATCCAGTAGGCCGACTCCAGATAGGTCCAGGCCTCGGCCAATGGATGCTGGATGCCCTGATTCATGCCGATCGGCCGGCCGAACACAACCCGCTCTCCGGCGTACTTGGCCGCGCGCTGCAGAGCGTCGCGACCGATGCCGATTGCCTCGATGCCGACCAGAATGCGTTCTGGGTTCAGTGAGTCGAGCAGATAGTAGAAGCCCTTGCCTTCCTCGCCGATTCGGTCGCCTTCGGGGATGAAGTAGTCGTCGATGAAGGTCGCGTTGGAATCCACCGCGTTGCGACCGAGCTTCTTGATACGACGCACCTCGATCTGGCTGCGATCGAGATCCGTATAGAACAGTGTCATGCCGTCGGTCGGACGCTTGCACTCGCTTTTGGGCGTCGTGCGCGTAAGCAGCACGATCTTGTGCGCCTCCTGGCCGGTCGACGTCCACATCTTGCGCCCGCTGACGCGGTATCCGCCTTCGACCTTCTTGGCAAAGGTCTTGATGCTCGTCGTATCCAGCCCCGCATCCGGCTCTGTAACCCCGAAGCAGGCCTTCTCTTCGCCCTTGATCAGCGGCGTCAGCCAGCGTTGCTTCTGCTCAGGAGAACCATGCACCACAATGGCATGCGGCCCGAAAAGATTGATGTGGATACTGCTGGCGGCAGCCTGTCCACCCCCGCTGGACGCGACGGCGTGCATCATGATGGCTGCCTCGGTGACGCCCAGTCCGGCACCGCCCAGCTCCTCGGGCATGGTGATGCCCAGCCATCCTGCTTCCGCCATCGTCCGGTAGAACTCCTCCGGGAATCTGGCTTTCTCGTCGCACTCGTCCCAATACTCGTCGTCAAACTCGGCACAGACTTTACGAACCGACGTGTCGATCTCTGCGTGCAGTTTGGATAGCTCTATTTTCATTGACTGTTCTACCCCATGCATATCATTCGTGGTCAAGTCCTTTTCAGCATCACAGATGCTTTGCAACAAAAGCGTGCGACGCATGGTTCAGATGACCGCCTGCAAGTGCGGCGACCTGATTAGGAAATATTCAAATATTCACCCAAGATTACCGGCAGGATCTAACGATCGAATATTTGAACGCCGCCACATCGTGTGTAAGCGTACTATTTTACTTGCAGTTCGTCCAGGCATAGCCTCTTCAAGGTCAGGCTCGTGATCCTGTATTTCATGGAAGTACGGGATGCGCCTGTGGTGCTGCGCTTGATCGCGGAAAGCTGGGGGCTTTGCACCTGTGGGCTGATGATCCGGCTCTATCTGTTCGCGGGAGCACGCTGAAGCCGCTGATCCCGGCAACTAGAAGTCACGGGGGCTCGGCGCCCAGGGCTGCATGTTGATGTACCAGATCATCTGCAGTGCAAACGCGAGGAAGATGCCGGTTTGCACCGCGCCCAGGCCCAGCATGAAGGGACGCCAGAAGGCATCGCCTTGTGCCGGATTCAGGCTGGCTCGACCCAGATCGACGCCTCCCCATCGGCGATAGGCGCGCAGCAGCAGATAGCACATCAGGATGATGTGGGAGTTGAAGAAGGCGTTGGACCAGACTGCGCCGCGCCATTCGAAGGCGTCCTGCTGGTAGTAGGTCCATACCCCGAGATTGACGAACAGAATCTCGAAGGCGAGCACGTAAACACCACTGCCGACGTACAACGCGGGGTATTGCCAGCGGCCGATCGTCCGGTCGAGCGCCGCGGCGTACTTCGTCAGCAGATGAAACACCCAGTAGTAGAAGCCGACGAATGCGATTGCGGCCGCGAGTGTTTCGTGTTCACCCTGAATCGACCACAGCCGCGTCAGGTCCGGGTGGAAAACGACGTTGAAGAACCACTTTAGATTGAAGATCCAGTCCCAGAACACCAGAAGATTGCAGGAGACGAAGATCCCCAGATAGAAGGGATTGCGTTCGCGCAGACTGAAAGCTAATGCGAGCGCGTAGATCAAGGTGCCGCCATATTCGAAGGCGGTCAGGATCGGGCTAGAGTCCATGTTTATTGAAGCTCCAGGGATAAGCTGACACCGTAGGTTCGCGGAGCGCCGGTGTAACGGCCGATGGTGTCGCCGGGGTTGAAGGTGCCGACGACGTAGTACTCGTCCAGCAGGTTGCGGCCGAAAACCGAAACGGTCCAGCTGCGGTCCTCGTTGCCCAGCGCCAGCCGGGCGTTGAGGAGGCCGTACTCCGGCTGAATGAAGCGGGGGTCTCCGCCGAGTTGGGCGTTGGTCTCGGCGGTGAAGCTGTAATCCGCGCCGATCGTGATCGCTTGATTGCGAGGAAGTGGATACGTGTAGCTGGCGATCAGTGAGTACGACCATTCCGGCGTGAAGTTGAATCGCTGCCCGGCGAAGTCCTGTTGTTCGCCTTCGTTGTTCGTGCCGACGAATTCCTCGACTTCGGCATCGAGCCAGGTGGCTGAAGCAGACACGAACAGACCGGCCAGCGGATTGGCCTGCACTTCCAGTTCCGCGCCTGTGACTCGTGACTTGGGTGCGTTTTCGAGCAGCGGCAGTGGTCCGAACACCGGATCGTTGATGTAACTGAGGAGCTGCTTGTCCTTGTAGTCGTAGTAGAACGCGGCCACGTTGATCTGCAGCATGCCGTCGAGGATTCCCGCTTTGGTCCCTATTTCATAGGCGTCCAGCTGCTCCTGCCTCGCGGGTTCATACTGATCGGATCGGGACGAACTCAGGATCGGGAAGCTGCCGGATTTGTATCCGCGACTGAACGACGCGTAGAGCAGCGCCGATTCGGACGGCGTCCAGTCGAGCGCCACGCGGCCGGAGACGTTGTCCTCTTCCAGCGAGTCCGGATGCGCCATGCCCGGTCGCCCGGTCTCGACATTGGTCGTGAAGCATTCCCCGGAGTCGCTGGCACCTCCGGCGCTCAGGTCACGGATGAAGGCGAGCAGTTCGTCGGGTGAGTCGATCGACAGCAGGCTGGTGACGTTGAACAGGGCGCCGAAACCAATGCCGGAACTGCGATCCGGATTGTCCGCCGAGCAACCGCGAAACACGCGTTCTTCCCAAGTGTAGCGCATGCCCAGGGTCAGTTTGAGATCGGATGCGAACTGCCACTCGGCGTTGCCGAAAGCGGCATAGCTGTCCGCTTCCTGGTGGCCGAGCAACACGAGCCGGTCGGCGATCGGGCTGCCGAGTTCTCCGGGGAGCGGGAACACGGCGCTGACCTTTCCGGCGTAGTAGTCCTGGACTTCGGACACCTCATCGGTGCTGAGAAACACCCCGGTCAGCAGGTGCAGCGTGTCTGACGGGTCCATGGCCAGCCGCAGTTCGAACGACTGCGCGCGCGTGTCGACATCGATGACACGGTCCGTGACGTATTGCACCTACAGGCCGGATTGGGGGAGCGTCGTCCCATCCGATTTGAAGCGCGACGTCGAGGCCAGCGCGGACAGCGTCGTCGTATCGCCGAGGCTCCAGTCGGCGCGCAGGGTCCCCATCAGAAAATGGTCGTGCAGCTGATAGTCGAGACCGGTCGTCCAATCGGCGACGCGTGAATCGTCGGTGTCTTCAGGAACGAGCGGATGCTCGCGGACCTGCTGGTGCAGTGCGAGGTTGCCCAGCAGCGGATTCTGCGCGCGGATGTAGACCGCTTGCGGCGCCTGCGGCTCGCTCTGGTCCTGCCAGCCGTCAACGGTGGCGCGGATGCTCAGCGTGGCGCTCGCATCCCAGTCGATTCCAAGACGGGCTGTCTGTCGATCCTTCTTCCCCAGGTGGTCGTCCGGGCGCGTCAGACTGTACTGCCAGCCCTCGCCTGAAGTGACGGTGCGTGCCGCAAGCCGGGCTCTCAGATTGCTGGAAAGAGGCCCGCTGACATAGGCCCCCGCGTCGAAGGTCTGATAGTTGCCGTAACCGGCAGTCACCCCGGCCTCAAACATATCCGACGGCTTTCGCGCGATGTAGTTGACGGCGCCGCCGGTTGTGTTGCGGCCGTAGAGCGTGCCCTGTGGGCCCTTCAGGACTTCGACGCGTTCCAGATCGAGATTGGCGCCTTTGGACATCACCGGAAACGGCAGGTTGAACTCGTCGACATAGACGCCGACCGTCGAGCTGGCGGTCTGGCTCGCTTCGTTGAAGCCGATGCCGCGCAGCGTGTAAACCGGCGTGTTGAAACCGCTGTCCGCGTAAGTGAAGCCGGGAACGAGTGCACCGAGATCGCGCGTGTCGGTAATGCCCAACGCCTTCATGTCGTCGCCGGAGAAGGCACTGATCGCGATGGAGACATCGTTGATGGACTGTTCGCGCTTCTGGGCCGTGACGACGATCTCCTCGATTGGTCCGCCCAGTCCCGGGCGCCGCGCAGCGGGGGCGGGGACTTCGGGCGCGCTTGAGTCCACTGCGATGGTCGGGAGAATGTCCGCGGCTGTTGTGTCAGCATTTGCCTCAGCAGCGCTTTCGCTGTCTCCCATCAGCGTGTCGATCATCCCAGCGTCCTGTGCTGCCGCGACGCACGGTACAAAGCTAGCGACGGCCAGGATACCGGCGCTGACCAAGCTTCCCCTCTTCAAGTCGGACTCCTCTCATGGCTTTGGCCCTTGGGGCCTTTGGTATCTGACGCATGCCCTGCATCGGGGTCATGCGCTGGATGTATGCCAACACGTGCCACTTCAAGTGGCAATGCAAAAACGTTTCAGATTGAGTTCAGACCGTGCAGGCGGCAGTATCCGCCTGTGCATAGGAGAGATGCGAGATGAGTCATCAGAAGAAAACCAGAAATGCGCAACGTGCGCCATCGACGCGTCGTTCGCAGATGACGGTCGAGGCGATCCTGCAGGCATTCTCGGAGCTGTGTGCTCAGTACACCTACGATGAAGTCACGACCAACCTGATCGCAGAGCGTGCCGGGGTCAGCGTGGGTTCCATCTATCAATACTTTCCGAACAAGGATGCGATCGCCGTCGCGCTGTTCGAGGAAACCAGCTCAATGGCCGCGATCGCCGTCCGCGAGGCCATCCTTCAGAGCATCGATGAGTCGATCCAGGTCACCTTGCCGCGAGCGCTGTCCGTGCTGCTCAGGAGCTATCAGGAGCATCGAAGCGTACTGATTGACTTGCCGGACAGCAGTCCGCGGCTTCGGGACGCGGTCAAGCATCTGTGGGTCGAGGATCTGATCAACCGCTCCAGCCGCATCTACATCGAGCAGCACACCGACGAAATCCACGCCGAAGACCTCGACGTTCTGCGCTACTTCCTCTACGTCGTCGTCAAGGGCAGTATTCGGGAGTATCTGATCAATCCTCCGGAACATGTCTCGGAGGAGGTCTTCGTCCAGAACCTTTCGAAGATCGCGATCGGCTATGTCACCGGCTGATTGCCGTGACTCAGGACGTCTTCGTGATGCCGCGCATCGAGTCGGTAGTCGCTGTCCGTTACTGCTGAATCAATCCTATCTGTCGGGCGATGGCGATCGCCTGCGTACGATTGCTGGCATGCAGCTTCAGGTTGATGCTGCGCAGGTGGGTGCGGACGGTGGATTCAGAGACGAACAGGCGATCCGCCATCGCTGTATTGGACAGGCCTTGAGCCAGCAGTGCGAGGACTTGCAGCTCCTTCGGCGTCAGGGGATCCGGCATCGAGGCCGTCGGTGCGTTCGGAATTGATGTAGTGGGCGTGGTCTGCAGCCAGCGGTCACCTGCATCGACTCGGAGGTCCCAGACGACGACAGAAGGAAATCCGCGAGCGGGTTGCCCTTGCGTCCGTAACGCTGCATGGCGCGGTCGAGCTGCAGGTCAAGCCTCTTGCCGCCCGAGAGCTCTTTCTCGTTGCGCGTGAAGGTGATGCCGACGTCGACTTCCATGCGGTCCTCGGCCGTTTGCGTTCGGGACTCGACCTCGGTCTGCACGTCGACGAAATCGCAGGCCAGGCTGACGCCGCAGAACCACTCAGTGGCATCGGCTGCGAGCTTCGCATCCGAGGGGCCGGAATCGCAGGCCGTCAGTGCGAGCACGCAGCCGACGACCCATCCGGTCAGGGCAAATCTTGCGGGGCGTTGAAGGGGTGGCCTGCGCTCCCGCTCTTTCGGTGCCTCGGAAACGGAACACCCGGCAAAGCGGACCGTTGGGCGAGCGAGACGATGGATTCTGTACATGGGTTGGGCTCCTGGTTTGTGGGACAGCCCCACCACCAGAAACACAAAAAATGCGGCCCACAACCCCCATGAACACATTCATGACGAGAGCAGCCAAAGGATCAAATTCGGCGTAACGATGCGCGGGTAAGCCGGCCGTCACAGGTCCATCAGGATGGTCTCGGAAACCTTCCCGGGCCGCGAAAGAGCGGGGGTCAAAACCGACGGAAGCCGCCTACCTCGTGGTCTCAATCTGGTCTCAATTTGGTCTCAGCCACGAAAAAAGGAGTCAGGCTTTCGCCTAACTCCTTGATATTCCTGGTGGACAGTACAGGGATTGAACCTGTGACCCCCCGTGTGAATCCAAAAAGGGACCACTGTACCAACCACCATTAATCGGCCTTATACGTAATAAACTGCTGTTATTAATAGCATGATCTAAAATTCATCGATCCATTATTTGCCGAATGCAACCGATTGACGGCAACTATCATTTGCAGCATCGTAGGCACTGACTGACCACCGCCTCGGAGGTCGCGATGCCGAAAGCCGTTCCGCCGATTTCGCCACAGCCGCAGTTCGTCCGCCTCACTGCCGGGCAGCTGCAGCTTGCCCTGCGCCTACACCGCTGCGCAGACCTGTTGGCCGGGATACCGCTGCCGCCGACAACTGTGGCGACAATCCTGAACCTGATTCCCCCGGTTGTCAGGCGCTCTGAGACGCCCGCGGAACGAATCGAGGTCGGCGGCCTGAAAGAGCTGACGGCTGCGCTGATCCGTCGACTCGACCCAGCGTGCAGCATCGACTGTGTCGAGAGCCAACACCTCCAGATGCTACCCGCCGAGATCCTGGGACTGCTGGGAATTCGAGCGTCCGATCCGGAGCGGATCGTGCGCTGGCTCACCCAACCTAGTGAATGGCCCCGGTGGATGGGGGACACTCAGATCACCGGCAGAACCGTAGGCGAGATCCTGGGGGTCGGACGCGAGGCGGGCCGTCGTCTACTTTCGATAGCCCACCCCAAAAATATTTCGCAGGCGCTCGACCCCAGCGCGGATGGTGACACAACCCCGCGCGATCCAACGCCGGCGACGGATATGGACTCGCCGCCCCCAGATCCTGAACCCCCCATATCGCCGAGCCTCGGCGAACCCAAACTGGTATCTGCACCCCAACCCCAGCCTCTAGAGCAAAATCCAATTCTGCTGTCCGCAGCGGATCTGGCCGAGCTATGGGGCAGCATCGATCAATTGCGGGGCATCGCCCCTCTGGAAGCCGACCGGCTAACAGCGATACTGCAGCGCCTGAGACCCGAGCCCCTCCGGCGCGGTCCAGGCGCGTTAGCGGACGGCGATGCGCCCTAACCAGCACCCGCAGTTTCTGGCCTGGGCCGATTCGACAGGCATCGACCCCGCACTGTCCCGTGCAATTCTACGGATAATTCTAGCACCTCCGAATCTCAGATTTCTGGCAGTAATTGCAAATCGCCTGGCCACGTTTGCACTGCGATATCCGGACGCACTCGGAGATCTTCCGCCCCCGTTTAGCGACCCCGAAAATCTGCTGGATCTGTGCGCACAACTACGGCGTCTGGAGAAAACCCTCCCCGAAACGCTGAACGCTGACGTGGTGGCCGTCCCCAGCGACCACGCGCACGGTGGCCGCAGCCCACTGAATCGGTATTGCCTCACGGATTTCCCGATCTGGAGTGCGCTGATCAATGCCCCCAGCGCCCCCGGTGCCCGAGCCGCCTACGATCGGATCACGGCACACGCGATCGGACGAATGATCCGATTCGCCTCACGGGAAATTTCCGCGGAACGTTGGCGGGAGTTTCTGGTCCTGTGGCAGGAACGTCACAAGCTGATTGCCGCATCCAGCGATCCCCTCACACCGCCACCGGTCCCGCACCCCCTCCCCCATTCGACGCTCTACCAGATTGAGCTCCGGCTGCGTCAGCTGGCGTCGCCCGATCACGAGGCTCTATGGAGCAGCGTCGATGCTGAGAAAAACGACGAATCCCTCACCCCCTCCGACCTGTCGACACGGTTCGAGCAGCGGTTTGAAAAAGGATCCCGATATCTACGAGAAATCGCTCGGGCGCTGGACGCATTGTCGGGAGATGAGCCCGAAGCCGCACCTGGTTTCACGAGGCTGCGCACCGCACGTCGCCCCATTCGCCTGGGCGGCGGACGATTCGTGTCAGGGCTGGACTGGATCGTCGAGCCTGGCGATATCCCAGGCGCGCTTGGATCGACGATTTCGACGCTCCCCCCAAATTTCATTGCAGCGCTACAGGATGACCTCGATCCGGACGAGATCGCCGATCCCACAACGGGTCTCTACGGACTGGAGACCGAGGAGGAGGATCTGGACCTGCCGGACCTTGCGCTTCGGATCCAGACCCAGTGGCATCTCAATCAACAGGAATCGCAAAATCAGTTGCTGCGATGGTCGACCGAATCACTGACCCGGGAAGATGTCCGACAACTGCTCAAGGCAATCACCCCGTCGAGTCGACCCACAACGCTCCATGTGCTTGCCTCCAGGATCGCCTGGCATGCAAGCCTGGTCTGCGCCAAATCATTTGGGAGCGTGCTGGACAATCTGACGCTGGCTGACTCGCTCACCTCACCGGTGCGTTCGAACATCGAATTCATCCTTGACGCACAAGCATTTCGGATCGCGACCACCCCTCCTACGCTTGTCGCGCTGGCGCAACCGGAAGGAATTGCAGCCTGGAACCGACGAAACCATATCCACCTGGGGGACCGGCTGAATTTTGGAGCACTCATCAATGCCCTACTGGAAGAGCAGCCGATCAAAACCGGCGCGCCGCTATTCGACCAGCTGGATCAGCCCGTCAGGGACGCCATTCGCAAGGGGACAGATGACGTATCGCTCTGGCTGAAAAAGCACCGACTGACCCGATCCAGAATCGCGTCCGCGCTGCCCAGACAACTACTCTCCAGCTCCGGCGACCTGGCAGCCATCGCGCTATGGTCAGATTGGCTGCCGGCACACGCACGCACGATCATCCACTATCTGACTCCACGAGCGTCGCAGATTGAGGCTCAAATCAGTGCCGCCCTCACGTCATTGACTGAAAGCGACTCGCCGACGCGGCTGCTGGAGCCGGCCAATGAAGACACCACGCAATCATTTTCAGAACCTGGGCGCCGCGTCGGAGCCCCGAAATTTCCGACATCGCAACAGGTTCGCAGCCTTGTTTCCGAGTATGAACACCGACTGACAATCGACCCCGGCAACGACCTGCGCGCCGTCCGCGCCTACTCAAATACGTACACCACTTACTTCGCGTTTTTTTTGACCGCTGCATTGGGCTATCGGGCCAGGATCGATCCGTCGCCGGTGATGATCGAGATCGACAGCACGTCATTCGCGTTTTTCCGTGACAAAGATTCGGAGGGATATCACCGACGCATCGTTGCGGTCCCTGAGTCGTTCCGCGCCCAGCATCAGGCCTACCTCGAGCATCGTCGCCTGATGCGCGCCGCTTTTCCGGACGAGTGGCCAACGGACACCGACCCGGGCGTTCCATGGTTTTCGGGCGGTCAGGTCGTCCCCTTCGAGCCGCGATTCGCCGTGCTCAACGCCGACGCCTGCTGGCCGTATCCCATCAACGCACTCCGCAGACGGATGCGCACGCTACTTTTCGAGCGCGGCGCTCCCGGCGAGGTCGCGGACATCTGGATGGGTCACTGGAAGATCGGCAACTGCCCCTGGATGACCGGCTCGGGGTTCGAGGTCAACGAACTCAAGGCAATGGTCCGCGATCACGTTTCTCCGATCCTGGATGAGGACGGGTGGATCGCCATTCCGTCCCTGCTGACGGCTGATCCATGTCAGATCTGATCGGTCCCATTGGACTCCGGACCATTCCGTGGACGGACATGCCATACGACGGATGGTGTCGGCTGATGACTGCGATCAGCCACTTCGATGAACCCGACAGTGCGGCACTCAGTGAATCGTGGGACCGCCTGCGCCAAGCACTGGAGTTCCGTCGCCAGGGCGTACCGGATCTGCAGTCGCCATCCAGGACCGAGGAAGACAATCGGGAATTGCTGTACCAGTACCTGTGCCGCTTTGAAAAACAGCATCCAGGCCTGCCCGAAAGCGATCTCAATCTTGAGCTGAGCCGTGTCGTCCTGCTGATGAAGGCGATTGATTGCGGCCCCATCAAGGCCCTCACGCTCAGACGCTATCCCGAGCTGCGCCAGAGTTTTCCGGAACCCTCGGCAGAAGAAATTGATCTGGCGAGAAACCTTCATCAACAGATTCGCACGCTGTGCGCATCGATCCATCGAAAGAAAGCCCCACCGTGGGCATCGCCGACCGAGCGCGCCGGAGCATTCTGCCTCACCCTGATTCTCGAATGCGGTGTTCTGAATCTGGAGGAGCTACGTGGGGCTTTACAGGTTGCCTGGGACGAACCGATTCGCGCAACGCGCGAGACCTACTATCTATGGCTCAAGCTGGGTGAGGTCCATGGCGTCGTTCAGGAACACCGACGCCCGCAGCTGACATCACTGGCCACTGCCCTCGCAATGGGTTTGGGCGGCAATAAATCCGACGAGATGCCGACGATCAAGGAGGCAATGACCGCCATCGGCAGGCGACTGGGGTACCGCCAAAAGCAGCGCCTCCATGTGACCCAGGTCATGCGCGGAGCTGCGGTGATCCTGCGCCTGCGCGATCACGTACAGCAATTCGTCGTCGACTACGCTGAACGTAGATTCATGAGTCATGCGTTGACCGAGACGGCCTGGCGCCGGCTGCTCAACCTCGCGCCCTGGCCCGACGAACCCTTACCGGAATCACGAACCAGTCGAGCCCGGCCTGCAGAGCAGGATCCTGACGACACCGTTTCAGCGGAGATTCCATATTCGAACCCCGCCCTGGATCGCTGGGATCCGCTTGCTGCGGTCGGAAAAATTTTTGCGAAAGCACGCTCGACCTCCGAATGCCTGGAAGAAATTCTCGTCATTCGCGAGTGCTACTCCATGGAGCGGTCTCCACGTCCCGCGTTCGGCAACCTCCTGGACTGGCTGGTTCATCTCCATATGGTGCCGGGAAGCAACGGTCAGATCAGACGCCCAAACTCGATCCGCAACCTCTTCATGGCCCTCGCACCTCGCCTCCTGGCTGCCGCAGGCAGGCGCGAGTTGCCGGAACTGGAGGAGGATGACTGGATCGCGCTCAGCCAGTCACTGACCGACGAGCAGCTGTCGCCTTCCTGGCGCAGCACGATCATGTACGCCCTCGGCAACTTTCAGCGCTGGGCCGTCGAGCACGGCGTACTTCCACAGACGCAAGTCGAGGTTTCCTACGCAAAGGCGGGTTCAGCCGTCAATGCCAACATCGTCAGCCCACGAGAACTGGAACAGATTCGCACAGACATCAAAGCATCGGCACTCAGCGGAAGTGCTTCCGAGCGCGAGTTCCAGAACGCTTATCTTGCATTTGGCTACCGAATCGCCCTTCGGAAAAAAGAATTCATCGGGATTGCCGATCGGGAACTCCACCTGGGCCCGAACCCGAGCCTCGATATCGTGAACAACGAGTTTCGCGATCTCAAGACTGTCGCGTCGTCGCGACGCGTCCCCCTTTCGCTGATCCCGGAACGCTTCGTTCAGTCAAAGGTTGAACCGCTGAAAGAGAGAATGGGAGGAACGCGAATGCTGGCCGATGCATTTGGCCTCCAGGTCGATCCCGAAACGACTTTGCGCAAACTCAGCAAGACACTGCACTCCGTGACACAGGACGATCAGGTCCACTTGCACGCTCTTCGACACTCTGCTGCCACCCTGACAACGGCAGCGTTGCTTTGTGAGTCCCTGCAGCTTGATCGATTCACCGACCGCTTTCCATTCATCAAGGACGTCATGGAACTGTCGCAGCGCGTTCGACCCGCACTCATGGAGGGTAAGAGTTCCCTGCATACCCTTCACGCGGTTCGACAGCTGCTGGGGCATCGTCACGAGAGCATGACACTCCTGCACTACATCCACTGTCTTGATCTGCTTCGCTACGCCGCAGTGACGCTGCACCTGGAGGAACCCACCGCGGCGATGCTGTTGGGCGCAGACGGCGTCGGCTACTTCCAGCGATCAACCCGCAGCAAAATAAAAATGCTCACCGATACCGGCGCTGTACTCCGGCTGCTGGAATCTCGCCACGAAGGTCGGGTGCGACGGCACGACATCGAACGTGCACCTTCTCCTGATCAGGAGCTTTCCAGGAATCTTCTGAAAGAAGGGCGATTCAGATACTGGATCAACGCCTCACGAATGCAAGCGAAAGCTTCAGTGCACTCTGAAGCACCGCACAGAATCGAAGCCAATAGCGCAGTTGCCATCATCAACGAACGGAGTGCCCTGGGCAGCAACAGAACCATCAAGTCGATTGATGAGATACGCCCAACGAGTCAGGTCGAACTTCGACTGGGCATGGCCATGGCAAACGCCTTGAGCCAGGAGGAGCTGCAACGATTCGATCACGCCGAAATGGCGGGGCAGCTTCTCCTTGCGACCTATAAGCGCGGTGTCGGCCGCTTCGTGCTCGAACGAAGCACGGTCCGTCCCATGTACGAATGGCTGAATCTGATCGGCGTACGGTCAGATTTTGCGGTGACCTGTGGCGTCGAGATCAACCGAAAGGACAAAGACGGAAAGCGCCTGCGGCTCATCGAGCCTATCGACATCAATCAACTGGATAACCTGCGCACGTCACGGGTACTGTTGCAGCCAAAGTGGAATCGTTCAAGAAAACGAAAGTCCTTCCCGCATCGTGCTTTTGTGTGGTCATTGGCGATGATGATCGAAAAGAAATAGATCGTATTCCCGTCTTGATTGACTTTGCCCTGTCTTTTAGCTCCCTCTTGCTCCTGCAGGGGAAGTCCAGATCGCTGCGCCCCCGAAATTCGTGCGTAAGTCGCCTTGCCTCGAGATCAGAGATGAAACCGAAGCTTCCGCCGATCGGCGAGCTGCAGGCGGTGATCTTCGATGCGTTCGGTACGCTGGTGCGACTTGGCAGTCGGCGGCAGCCCAATCGGCAGCTGCAGGTGCTTATAGCCGCGCACATGCGTCGGCCACGACCGGACGATGCGCTCGCCATGCTGACCATCCACGTCGGTCTGGCGGGATTCGCCGCTTCGGCTCGATCAATCTGCGGCCCTGATGTATGACGGCAGGAAAGACCGAAGGGATCGCGGCGCTCGCCAGAAATACTGATCTTTAGGGGCCCTCGGACAGTCTCACCGCCTCACCGGCGAGGAGATCGGTGGCGACGACATGAAGCTGGATCGCCGCCTCTTCGAGGCGTGTGTATGGCAGCGCGAAATCGATCACACTGCCCAGCGCGCCGGGCGAGACGAGGTAGCTGCGCCCTCCAACGCCTGTGCGTAGCCAGTCGACCCAGGGCAGTGGAAAGACGTCCTGACGGCGCAAGCCGCGCCAGATTGCCGCGAGCGCCTCCATGCCTTCGGAGGTGGGACGCCAGGCCAAGTACGCGGCGTTGATAGCGCCGACAGACGCACCGACCACGAGGTCGGGCTGGATATCCACCGCGATCAGCGCCTGCAGAATCCCGACCTGTACGGCGCCGAGTCTGCCGCCACCGGCCAGAATCCATGCCGTGCGGGTTGGCGCGGTCACGCGTCTTGAATCTCCGGGGCGGCAGGGCGCGGCGGCATGACGCCGATCCGTCGTCCGTAGTTCACGTACGGCGATCGGTCATTCTGCTGGGCGGCCGCGCCGTTGCGCTCGCGCTGTGCCGCCTGTATGGCGGGACTGGTCCTGACCCCCATCCCTTCGACGAGTCGATTCATGAAGTTGAAGAGCGCGCAGGTCGCGACGGCATCGTGCAGGGCGCGCGCGCTCCATCCCGCGGCGTACACGTGTGCCCGATCCTGTTCGGTGACGCGCGCCGGAGTGCGCGTCAGCTTGCCGACGTAGTGCAGCAACGCTTTGAGGCGCCACTCCACCGGCGCGGCGTCCAGGTTGTCGACCAGTCCGCGTATCAAGTCTTCGCTGAGGCCGAACGCGCTTGCGATGATGCTGTGCGCGCCGAAGCAGAACCCACAGGCGTTGATCCCGGACACGTACGCCGCGATCAGCTCCCGCTCCGCGATGCTCAGGTCGGACTCTCCGCGCAGCAGGATGTCATGGTAGGCGAGCAGTTCGGGAACGCCATGCGGGTGCGCTCGGAACACATCGGCCAGATCTGGGGAATCAGAAGGACCGTTGCTCATTTCTTCGCTCCCAGGTGTTCAAAGGTCTGCGAGGGACCGGTGGCCGCAAGGCTGGGGAAGGCCGGGGGCGACGGCCATGGGGCAACTTGCGCCAAGTATATATACCACCGGTCCGCCGCAGTCGCTGGTCAGGACGAGGTGAGCGGCGCGCGCTGCCGAGCCTGGCTCATGACAACTCTCTTGATGAACTGCCCGAGCAGGCCAGTGGGTTCGCACGTCCGTCGGCGTGTGTGCGGCGCCGAACGAGTTCCGATATCCAGTAATCAACGCTGACATAGCGACCCGCGCCCAGAAACGCGAGCGCCAGCAGCATCACGAAGTATGTTGCGGCGAACTCGATACCGTTATTAAGAATGACGAAGCTGCCCTTTTCGGTGAGCCACTCGTAGTCGCCGTGCTCACGCAGGATGTCCTTGGCCTTTTCGAGGCGCTCGGCGGCTTCAACCGTACGCTCGGTGGCGAAGGGGCCGGAACCTTCCGCGATCGCGAGCCAGCCGTTCTCCCAGTGAACGGTGCCAGCTGCAACCACCATCGTGAACATCATCGGGATCGCGAACCAGCGCACGGCGACACCCAGCAGCAGCGATATCGCGCCGCCGATCTCGGCGGCCGTTGCCAGCAGTGCCATCACCCACGGGGACGGCAGCCCGAGGCCCCAGTCGGGGTTACCAAACCAGGCGACGGTGTCGTCGAAGCTGGCAAGCTTCTGCGTGCCGGCCATCCAGAAGATTGGCACCAGATAGAGGCGCAGCAGCAGCGGCGCGATAAAGTCGACCGCGCCGAACGACATGAGTGCGCAATGCATACGTGTCAGCAGTTTCATGAGATCTCGTGTTCAACGATGCGTGGCCCATGCTAGGCGGCTCTCCGTGATCTCGCCGCGTGCAATCGTCGCCATTTCATGTCCGATCGTCTTGCAGACCGCGGCATGTTGACGATCGGACACAAATCGCAGACGGGATTATGTGTCCCAGGAAGGTTCCTCATTCGTAACCTAGGATCACCTCCCACCACGGAAGACGACGATGAATGCCACGCCGCTTCGATTGACTGATTTGGATTTTCATACAGCTCACGCGGCTCCAGTCAAGACTGTCTCCAGTTGTCGAAAGTGCGCACCCACGAATCGCATATTCGCGCTTGCCGCCATTCTTCTACTGACAGCCTGTGCCCACGCACCGGCGTATGAGCCCGCCGATCCGTTCGAGGGCTTCAACAGGAAAGTTTATGAGTTCAATCGCACCGCCGATCGTTACGCGCTGCGCCCAATCGCCGTCGGCTATGCCCGGGTAGTGCCTGCACCGGTGCGCACCGGCGTCAGCAACTTCTTTGCGAACCTCACGTATCCCACTGTCGTCGTCAACGACCTTTTGCAGGCAAGGATCATTGACTCGGGTCGCGATCTAGGCCGTTTCGTACTCAATTCCACGTTCGGCTTGGCCGGCTTCCTGGATCCAGCGACCAAGGTCGGCCTAGTTCGAAACGAAGCGGATTTCGGCCAGACGCTGGGCCGCTGGGGCGTCGGTGAGGGCTGGTTCCTGATGCTGCCACTTCTCGGGCCATCTACGAATCGCGACGCGATCGGTCTGGTTGCCGACTACTTCACGACACCGCTGGCTTATATCGACGCTGGCGGCAGCAGTGACGAACTCGTCCTGACGGGCGCACAAGCCGTCGATGCGCGCTCGCATTTGCTCTCCGTCGACCAGGTCCTGGCCCAACAGATTGATCCCTATGTTTTCGTACGCACCGCCTACCTGCAGCGCCGGGAACATGTGGTGGGCGTAGCGTCGGACGACATTCCGTGACGCGAGCAACCGCACACCAGATCAGGCTCGCTCGCGTTGCGATTCTGCGTGTTCGCCGCGCTGGCGAACGACGATGTTCTCGGTGTGTTTTTCGCCTTTGACCATGTTCAGAGTCGGCGTCGGTAGCGGCTGCGTTCGCCGGGCGATAGGAACCGGGCCCCTCCATCGATGGCGAAGCATGTTTTAGACATGCGCGCGCGTCGGCGCTGGGTGCGATCGTGGCCATTTTATGTCCGATCATCTTGCAGACCGCTGCATGTTGACGACCGGACACAAATCGCAGACGGCAGCGCGTTACCTCGTCGTGCGGAGCACTCCTAGGATTGGAGCACGCCTCTTCCGGAGCAATCTCATGATCGCCAGACTCTCCCGCCTTCTAGCCGTGGCCCTCCTGCTGTCCGCGCTGCAAGTCCAATCAGCGGATGCCACCCCACAAGCCGTCGTGCAGGTCACGACGGATCGCCTGCTCAAGGAAATCCTCGGTCACAAGGCTCTCTACGAGCGGAATCCGACGGAGTTTCGCGCCATGGTGGATGCGGTTCTGCTCCCCGCGTTTGACTTCGACTACACCGGGCGACTCGTCCTTGGGCAGCACTGGAAGTCAGCGTCGGACGAGCAGCGTCATCGCTTTCTAGATGCATTCCGCCACACGCTGATCAACTCCTATGCGAGCGCGTTTCTGAGCTACGACGCAACGACGGTCCTGGTCTGGAAGTCGGCGGTCACGCGCGCGGACGGCTCGGCAGCAACCGTGAATCTGGAAGTCCAGCAACCGGGCAAGCCGCCCATCGCAATAGCCTTTTCGCTGCGCTCCGGAGACCCCGCAATTTGGCGCGTCTACGACATCGCGATCGAAGGCATCAGTCTGGCGGTGAACTTCCGCGGACAGTTCGCAGCGGAGATCAAGCGCACGGGGCTGGACGCGCTGATCGCGAGACTGGCGTCAGCGAGCTCCGACGTCGCCGCGGCCGGTTCCGGCAGCTGACCCCGCAGCCCCGACGAGCTACTGTGGCTCCGCGTGTTCGGTACGCTCCCACTCCGATGACCACGATCAGTCGCTTCGCTGCTGCGATCTGTACGCTTTTCGCGACGAGCCTGACGGTCGAAGCGGCGGACGTGCATGCTTCCGTGCCGATGCTCAATCTCACTGCAGGTGTCGTCGATGTGCTTGAGCGCAGTCATTCCCATGACCGTCTGCGCCTTGGCGTGGAGTACCGGTTCCGCGCGCAGGGATCCTGGAAGCTGATCCCGGCGGTGGGCTATGCCTTTGCGGCCAACGGTGCCCAGTTTGTCTACGCTGACCTGCGCCATGACTTCTGGATGACGGACCGCTGGCTGTTGATCCCGAGCTTCGGGCTGGGTAGCTTCGACAACGGCGACAGCATCGATCTTGGACAGCGCCTCGAATTCCGCTCCGGCCTGGAGCTGGCCTATCGTTTCCATGGGCAATATCGTGTCGGCGCAGCTTTCTTTCACCTGTCGAACGGCGGTCTGTCGGAGCGCAACCCGGGAACGGAAGCCCTGGTGATGAGCCTGTGCATTCCCCTGGACAAGCTATGACGATCGTCAGCGCCTGTTCAGCTCTGGCATCAATAGCTTGTCCGCCTGGCGCGGGCATCAGTGCGTGAAACCACGGCGGACGTGTTCATACGCCCAGACATGATTACCAGACGCTGCAATCTGTTCTGCATCGACTGAGCGGCCCATGCTGGGTCCCACCAACTACCTTACTCGGAGTCCGTGATGTCCGCCGAATACAAGCTGACGCTGTCCCCCCGCACTGCGCCCGATGCCGAGCCGCTTGCCAAGACCGCGCTCGAAGGTGCTCAGAAGAGTCTGGGCTTCGTCCCGAACATGTACGCCGGAATGGCGAACTCGCCGGGCCTTCTGGATACCTATCTGCACGGTTACCAGCAGTTCCGGCAGTCGTCCGGCTTCACACCGGCCGAGCAGGAAGTCGTGTTCCTGACGATCAGCCGCACCAACGGCTGTCGCTACTGCGTCGCAGCGCACAGCTTCATCGCCGACCAGATGTCGAAGGTGCCGCCGGCGGTGACCGATGCAATCCGCGACGGCCAGGAGGTTCCCGACGCCAAGTTGGGCGCACTGAGCACATTCACCAGCACGATGGTGATGACGCGCGGGCTACCCGCACGCCGGGATGTCGATGCGTTCCTGAGCGCAGGATACAGCGAGCGGCAGGTGCTGGAGATCATTCTCGCGATCGCGGTGAAGACGCTGAGCAACTACTCGAACCACCTGTTCCACACGCCGGTCGATGCGATGTTCGCGTCACGCGCCTGGAGCGCCTGAGGCGCGCGATGAGCACGCGCGCCTGGGTGCTCATCGCCGCGGCGCTGCTGGCGCTGCCTGTCGCAGCCGAGTCGATCAACGGTTTCGATCTCTCCGACACGCTGGTTCCACGTAGCGAAATCGCCCACGGCGGACCGCCACGGGGCGGCATCCCGGCCCTGACCGACCCTCCATTCGTGAGCGTCAATGAAGCGACTTTCGTCGCCGAGGACGATCGGGTTATCGGCGTTGCGCGCAACGGCGTCGCCAAAGCCTATCCGCTGGCGCTGATGAACTACCACGAGATCGTCAACGACCGCTTCGGCGACGAGGCGGTTGTCGTGACCTACTGTCCGCTGTGCTTCACCGGCATGGCTTTCAAGGCCACGGCTGACGGCAAGCGGTTGCTTTTCGGCGTGTCCGGGCTGCTCTACAACAGCGATGTGCTGCTTTACGATCGCCTGAGCGAGTCGCTGTGGTCACAGCTGCTGCAGCGCGCAATCAGCGGTCCGATGAAGGGGCAGAACCTGACCGTCCTGCCTTCCGTCAATACGACTTGGCGCGAGTGGCGGCGTCGCTATCCGCAGACGCGGGTGTTGTCGTGGGAGACCGGTCACCTGCGCCACTATGATCGCGATCCGTACGCCCTGTACGACCAGAGCCCGGACATCATGTTCCCTGTGCGCTTTCGTGCCCAGGGTTACCACCCGAAGGAATATGTCATCGGCATCGAACTCGACGGCGTCGCGCGCGCATACCCGGTGTCCGAGCTGGCGCGGGGTGCGGCCGAGTTCCGCGACCAGATCGGGGCACACACCGTCGTCGTGCACTACGACGACTTCAACGTATCCGGCGAGATCCGCAACGAGAACGGCGCGCTGCTGCCCTTTGTTCAGGCGTACTGGTTCGCGTGGTACGCGTTCCACCCGGACACGCAGGTCTACAAGCACACGCAAGGCGGGGAGGAAAAGCCGTGACGACCATCCGGCTGCAAGGATCACTGCTGCTCCTGCGCGTGAGCGTGTTCGTCGTGATGCTGATGTGGACGCTCGACAAGTTCGTCAACCCGGATCACGCGGCGAAGGTGTTCGCGCACTTCTACTTCATTGCCGGCGTGGGCGCAGCGCCGATCCGCATCATCGGCGCCATCGAGGTGCTGGCGATCACCGCGTTCGTGGCCGGTCTGGCCAAGCGCTGGAGCTACGGCTTCGTACTCGCGGTGCATGCGGTTTCGACCCTGTCCTCGTTCAGGATCTACCTCGATCCGTTCAGCTCGCCGAACCTGTTGTTCTTCGCGGCCTGGCCGATGCTGGCCGCCTGCGCGACGCTGTTTCTGCTCAGGGACGAGGATCGCCTGGCCAGTCTCGGCTGAGATCGCGTGCTGGCCGCCTACCGCATTCGCATCCTGCTGTTCGGTGGCCTGGCACTGCTGTTCCTGATCTCCGCTGGTTCGGTGGCCTACAGCGTGCGCGCCCTGCGTCTGAGTCAGGCCGACTACATCGAGCGCGATCACGCGCGCAGCTTGCAGGCCACCATCGCGAACCTGCACCGCCAGGCGGAGCATTACAAGCGCAATGCGCCGCGGGAGTACGCGGACTACGACCGCGATACACGGATGTACTACGCGGAACTGGAGAACCAGATCGCCGCCGTCGATGCGGGGCTTGGAAAAGCCGAGGCGCTCGAACGTTCGGTGCCTGGTCGCCCGGCAACCGCCATGGACACGGCGGCTCACGAGGCGTTGCGTCGGCTGCGCGCGGCGTGGACAGAGTACCAGGCCGGGCTCGGCGAGCGACTCGGGACCGACCCCGGGGCCCCGCGCCTCGAATGGGGCGCGGAGTACATGCTTGACCATGAGCGAGCGCTCTCGGAGCGTGTGGCGGAACTGGTCCGCGCCGTGGATGCGCGCGGCACGGCTCGCCTTGCCATGGTCATGGGGATTGCGCGTTGGAGCGGACCGGGTCTGCTGCTGCTCAGCGGGGCGGGTTTACTGCTGTTCTATCGCGCGGCATCCCGACGCTTCGGGCGAACCATTACCGGTTGCCGGGAACTGGCCGCAGCTCACTTCGGCCACCAGATTCCGCCTGCGCACCCGGACGAGCTCAGCGCGCTCGATCGGGCAGTCAACGAACTGTCATGCCGACTGCACGCCGTCGTCGGGCTGCTGGACCAGGCGCAACAGGGCGCCGACCTACAGTCCACGCTGCGGTACGTGCAGACGGCGCTGCGGGAAATCGTCGAGGTTGACGATCTCGTGCTGTTTGAACTGGATGAAGTGGGCATCGAGGCGGTCCTGCTCGACACCGGATCCGCGCAGGACAGCCGGTCGTCCGGGCAAGCTGTGTTGCCGTTGCAAGGCGGCTGGCTCGGCGCTGCAGTCGCCGAGCGTCGGCCGGCCAGGAGGCGCGCCGGTTCGCCGGACGAACCCACCTTGGACATCCTCCCACCGGATCGTTTTCAGTCGGTCGCGGCCATCCCGTTGCCGCTTGGCACGCGTCACGGCTTCCTGCTACTGATGGGCGCCCATGCCGCGCGCGCCTATGGCGAAGAGCAGCTGCGCCTGCTGGCGAACGTCGCCGGGATTCTCGCGCACAGTTTTGAGAAGAGCATGCTGACCGAGCGCCTGATGCTCGCCACTGTCAGTGGCCTGTCGCGGCTCGCAGAAAGCCGGGATCCGGAGACCGGCGATCACCTGCTGCGCATGAGTCAGTACGCATCGATACTCGCCGAACGGATCGTGCACGAGGGCCATGTGCCTGCGGATCGGGTGCCGGGTTTCGTCCGCGACATCCGCCGTTTCGCGCCGATGCACGATATCGGCAAGGTCGGCGTCGCGGACGCGATTCTGCTCAAGCAGGGCCCGTTGAGCGACACCGAGCGCGCCGAAATGAACCGGCACCCGCAGATCGGCGGCGACGTGTTGCGCATGTGCGATACGCAACTGCCCCCGCGGGCGCGCGGGATGTTCCGGATCGCCATCGAGATCGCCGAGGCGCATCACGAGAAGTTCGACGGATCCGGCTATCCGCGCGGGCTGCGTGGAGAAGCGATCCCCCTGTCGGCGCGCATCATCGCTGTCGCCGACGTTTTCGACGCATTGACGTCAAGAAGACCCTACAAACCGGCCTGGTCGGTTCAGCGGTCCATTGAATTCATGGCAGCGCAGGCCGGCGAGCAGTTTGATCCGCGCGTGGTGGACGCTTTGCACGCCACGCTACCGCGCGTCCTCGAAGTGTACGAGCGGCACCGACACGTATGACCCGGTGACGCGGGTCGCGCCGCGCGGTTGGTGTCATCCGCGAGAAGAGCGCGCGAGCATCGCCACAGCGTCTGCTATTTCCATGGCCGAGTCTTCCTGGACGAAGTGCCTGCCGGCAAGTGGCTTCACTTCCGTGACGCCGAGCAGCTCCGCGATGCGCGGCGCGTAGCGTAGCGTGACATCGACAGCGCCGGGTCTTGTGCACCCCACAGTACCTGCGCGGGAAACGTCCGTGCGCGCAGCGGCGTGGCAATGCGCGACTCGAACGCCATCGTCAACTCGAAGCTGCGCATGATCTTCAGGAATGCGCGGCCGCCATCGTCGCCCTTGAGGAGCTGGACGTAGGCCGTCGCCTCCTCGCGTGAAAGTCCTCGAAGCACGCCATGCGTGCGCATCAACACGCCGAGCATCGTCGGCGTCATCGTCGCCAGGTACGCCTCGCCGATGCCGGCCCAGCGAAACGGCCGCATCACCCAAGGGGGCGTGAAGCGTGAGACTTCGAGGACCGTGTTCAGCACCGTCAGCGACGCGACGCGCTCCGGGCGTCGGCGGATCACGTCGAAGCCGACCGGGCCGCCGATGTCGTGCACGACGAAGTGGCAGCGCGTGAGCCCCAGTGCATCGGCGAAGCGATCGGCCCAGGCCGATAGCCCGGTCCAGGTGTAGTCGAAGTTCGCTGGTCGGTCGGACAGGCCGAGTCCGGGAAGATCGAACGCGATGCCGCGCAGGCCGCGCGCCGCGAGTGCGGGCAGGACCTTTCGGTACAGATAGGCCGAAGCCGGCACGCCGTGAAAGCACAATACCGGCTCGCCCGCGCCGCTTTCCCAGTACGCGCCGCGCACGCCGTCGATGTCGATGTTCTGCGCTGGCGCGCGCCACTGGTTCAGGGTTACCGCGCTTTCAGTAGTCATACACTGTATGGGTTTTGATACGCAAAGTCGAAGTGCGACCGCGCGAACGAAGGGGGCAATCTCGGACATGAAAGCACCTTATCGCAGCGGGCAACGGCGTTACAGGGCCGCGATGCATTCGATCTCGACACGGGCACCCAAGGCCAGCGCCGTAACACCGACGGCACTGCGTGCCGGTCTTGTTGTGGGAAAGAACTGAACGTATATCTCGTTCATGGCGGCCCAGTCCGCCATGTCCGCCAGGAACACCGTGCACTTGACCACGCGGTCCATCGCGATGCCGTCGCGCGCGAAACTTTCGCTGACATTGACCAGCGTCTGACGTGTCTCCGCCTGGATGCCGCCGGGAACCAGATCCGCGCGGCCTGCCAGGTTCCCTATCTTTCCGGATTGAAACAGCAGCCCACCCGCGCGCACGGCATCTGCGAACGGCAGGTGCAGATCAGGATCAGATGGAATCGGGTAGTGCTCCAGGGGCTGTCGTGTAGGACTCAGGCTGCAACCCGCGAGCAACCCGGACATGAGCGTACTGACGAGAACGAGGTTCACGTACACACCGCCGGCTCATCGGACTGCATGCGCCGCGGCGCGGCGGGGCGGTAGAATCCGAGAAGCTCGGCTGCGACCCAGTCCGGCCGCACGTAGACCAGATCGTGCTCTGCATCTGCAAGGGAGATCAGCTCGGCGCGGGGCAGATATCGTTTGACGTCCTGTGCCCGCTCGAACGGCACGGTCGTATCGCGTTCGCCCCACAGAATCAGTGCGGGTGCGTCGTGCGCGCCGGCCTGGGCGTAGTAATTCTCTGCGCCGCTCAGCGGATAGCGGCGCAGCATCGAGACGATGGCCTCGCCGGAGCCGGCATAGCGGAACTGCTCATGTACGCTGGCGGAAAGCGCCTTTCCGTTGGCAAGGCCCGCGGTCGATTCGTCGACGACGCCCGAGAAGCGGGCGGGCGCGACGATACGGCCGAGCCAGTCTTGCATGCCCGGAATGCGTAGCAGCCAGGTCGGTAGTGGTGCACTGCGCAGCAGTCCTGCCGGCGCAATCAATGCGAGTGAACGCAGACGTTCCGGATGCCTCGCCGCAAAGACCGTGGCGGCAACGCCTCCCGCCGAATAGCCGACTATATGAACCGGCTCGGTGACGCCCAGGTAGTCCAGCAACTCGAGGTTGAGCGAATCGAACAGTGCCTCGTCGTAAACCACCGCAGGGCGGCTGGACAAACCGCGTCCGTAGCCATCGAAGGTGATGACCCTGAAGCCGGCGTCGGCCAGCGTGGCGGCCACCGCATCCCAGACCTGCATCGGTATCGCTAGGCCGTGAATCAGAAGCACCGGCTGGCCGGTCTCCGGTCCGCAGACCCGGTAGTGAACCTCGCCCAGCGACAGCGTGGCGAATTCGTGTGCATGACCGATTCGCTTCAGTTGTTCACGCGCCGCACGGTCGAGCACTTCTGCAGTGGCACCCTTCCACACGTACAGCGCGGCGGGCACGGCGAGCACGGCGAGCACGGCGAGCAACAGGATGGCGATGATGCCGAGCATGCGAAATCTGCGCACGTTCATACCGTGCCCGTGGGCGGTTCGGGCGTCGTACATTCAGCAGGCGGCACTTACTTCACCCAGTCGGGATAGAAGCCCAGCTGCCGGTGGACCTCGCCGTCATGCGCCGGCACGATTGTCAGTGCTGGGTGCGACTGTTTCAGCCCATGCAGCTGTCGGATCACATCGAGTGTGAGGTCCGGGTCATGATCGCCCAGCCAGCGGGCAAGCAGAAACTTGGGGCGTACCTGGTCGATGGCCGCTGCGTTCCAGACTGCGTCACCGCAGAACAGAACCTGCTTGCCCGAGCTTGTGTTGACGATCATCCCGATGGAACCCGGCGTGTGGCCGTACATCGGAACGAGAATGACCGTGCCGTCACCGAACACGTCATGGCTGGAGGTGAATCCCAGGTAAGCCGGCCCGGTGAAGTCGATCTCGCGCCAGCGAATCTTTGGAGAGCTGACCTGTGATGGCCACGCGCCGCCCACCTCGGATTGGCTGTCGTGGGCAAAGTCGAGCTCGGGGTGCGACACCCAGATGTCGAGGTCCGCAAAGTCCGAAAGGCCGCTGGCATGATCCCAGTGCGCATGACTGAGTACGACAAACCGGAGGCGGCTCAGATCCTCCGCCGCCAGCTGTGCACGAATCGGCTTGACCGGCCCGTCGTACTTGAAAAAGGGCTTCGCCCACCACGGCATGTCTGCGTTGTATTGCTGCTCGATCTGCGAGCCGAGTCCGGCGTCGAACAGCAGGCTCTCTTCGCCGTGACGCACCAGAACGCCGACATAGCCGACCGTCACTTTCTTGCTGAAGCTGCCGCCGGAAACGACGAAGCCCTCCTGCGTCTCGGTTCCCCCGGTGTGCACGATGGAGAACTGGACCCCGACGGCAGACGCCGCTGGCGGCTCCGCAGCACCGGCCGACAGGGCGACAAGCGCCAGTGCAAGACACAACGTTCTGATCTTCATTTGAGGGCCCCCGTCCTAGCTCATCTGCAAATACTATAGACCAGTCTATATACTATGACAACCATCAGCGGTGCCGCATGGGCCGCACCACCGCGTCGGTTGACGCAAGACTTTGGTTCATGGCTGGATGCAGCATGCGTAGACCCTCTCGACCCAAGTCAAAATCCGCGACGCGCGAACGCGTGATCGATTGCGCGCTGGCGCTTTTCCAGACGCAGGGCTACCGAGGGACGGGGCTCAATCAGATCATCGCCGAGAGTGGTGCGCCCAAGGGCTCGCTCTATCACTACTTTCCGGAGGGCAAGGACCAACTGGCCTGCGCGGCGATCGAACAGGCGTCGCGCGTCGTGATCTTCGAGCTGTCGCGGCGCGTGGTCGGAGTAACCAGGGTCAGCGAACTGATCACGCGCCTGTTCGACTACTTTGTCGAATCGATGGAAGCCTCGGACTTCAAGAAGGGGTGCCCGATCGCAACGATTAGCCTTGAGGAGGCCGGCGAGAATGAGCGGATTCGGGCCGCTTGCGCGCAGTCCTATCAGTCCTGGTTGTTCATGTTGACGCAGGCATTCATTGCTCTGGGCGTCGCGGCACCGGAGCGTGCCGCCAATCAACTACTGAGTTCGATCGAGGGTGCGTTGATCCTGTCGCGTGTGAGGAAGTCGAGTGCGCCGCTGGTCGATATGAAGGATGCTCTGTTGCGGCAGCTGACCTCAGCACCCGCCATCGACCAGTGATGTCGTTGATGGGCGTGTCGCTTCTCCCGCCTGCAGGGAGAACGATTTACTCACCCCTCTTGGCAGACGCGGCCTGCGGCATCCGGAGCGGCTCGTGCCGCTGGCGTTCCGGATCATGATCGCGCTCGGCACAATCCTGCTGATGCTGCCGGCGTCCCGCGCCAGCGCTGGCTCCGCGCCCCTGCTGACCGCCTTGTTCACGGCGACCTCGGCAGTTTGCGTAACCGGCCCGATCGTCGTCGATACGCCCGTGTACTGGTCGGGGTTCGGACAGGCCGTGATCATTGGGCTGTTCCAGATCGGTGGCCTCGGTCTCATGACCGGGGCGACGCTGCTGGGCCTGCTGGTGACCCGGCACCTGCGTCTGCGGCAACCGGCTGGCCGTCCAGCGAGAAAGGGCGACGATGGTCCTGGGTGACGCCGTACCGGCGATCTGTGGGTGGCGCACTTCGCGCGCAACGAAGTGCAGGTCTGGCGCACGTCGCGGTGAATCAGGCGGATGAGGCCGCGAGTCGCGCCACCGTGTCGGCGATGTCCGCGGCGGCGTCTTCCTGGACGAAATGCTTGCCGGCCAGCGGCGTCGCCTTGCCGACGCCGAGCAGTTCAGCTATGCGTGGCGCGTAACGTTTCATCGTCAGGGCCGGATCCTGCGCGCCCCAGAGCACTTGCGCCGGAAACGTCCGTGCGCGCAGCGGCGCGACGATACGCGACTCGAACGCTTCGGTGAGCTCAAAGCCACGCATGATGCGCAGAAACGCGCGCCCGCCGTCCTCGCCCTTGAGCAACAGCACGTAGGCTTCGGCATCCGCGCGGGACAGAGCGCGCCGCACGCCATGCGTGCGCATCAGCATACCGAGTGTCAACGGAGTCATCGTCGCCAGATACGCCTCGCCGATGCCGGGCCAGCGAAACGGGCGCATCACCCAAGGTGGCGTGAAGCGCGAGACATCGACGACCGTGTTCAGCACCGTCAGCGATGCCACACGTTCCGGCCGGCGGCGGATCACGTCGAACCCGATCGGCCCGCCGATGTCGTGGACCACGAAATGACAACGGGTCAGCCCCAGCGCGTCGGCGAAGCGCTCGACCCACGCCGACAGGCCGGTCCAGGAGTAATCGAAGGACGCCGGTCGGCCCGACAGGCCGAGTCCTGGCAGATCGAATGCGATGCCGCGTAGGCCGCGTGTCGCGAGCGCGGGCAACAGCTTTCGATACAGGTAGGCCGAGGCCGGCACGCCGTGGAAGCACAGCACTGGTTCACCCGTGCCGCTCTCCCAATACGCGCCGCGCACGCCGTCGAGGTCGAGGTATTGGGCGCGCGCGCGCCACTGGTCCAGCGTCAGGGGGCTTTCAGCAGTCACTTAATGGGGCTCGCGGTGCTCAATGGGGTGGCAGGCCGACGGCGCCTAGCGCCAATATCGTCCCAGAATTGCCTCGCTGCTGCACCACAGCGCCAACGCGCCGAGTCCGCCGAGGGTGCCAATCAAGGTCCAGCTCAGCGCCCCGGCAGGCAGGAACGCAAAACCGTGCAGCAGGCTCGCCAGCGCCGCCAGCAGGAACCACGGCCCCGTGAAATAGTAGTGCACTCGCCCGCAGCCGCGCGCGTTGGCCAGACACCTGCCGCTCATGATTGCGAAGGCGCCGGCCCACGTGAGCGCGAGCAGGCGCAGGTCCGTGAGCAGGACGGCTGCGATCGCGATGGCGGCCAGCGGCAGGCCGTACCAGATCAGCAGGCCGCGCGGGCTGCACGTAACGTCCTGCCCGCGTGTCGATCCGCAGCTCGACATTCGGTTCAAGCAATCCAATTTACGCGAAGCATCGACCATGGACTTATTCTCCATGCGCGCACGGCTCTTCCAATCTGTCTTCGCTTGTCGCACAGCACCCTCGTTGCAGCTGAACCGGCGGGCAGTTGACCGAGGCGTACGAGCAGAACACGCAGCAGTCGCCTGGCTTTGGCTTGAGCAACGCCTTGCATTGACTGCACTCGTAGAAGAACTGGCAGGCGTCGGTCGGCATCGTTTCCTGCCGTGCGAAACCGCAGTGTGGGCAGGTGATCACGGATTCGAGCGCGATGGTCGTCATGCGGATGCTCGATCGCAGTGGCGGTCCTCGCAGCGCCGGCTGGCCGGAGACCAGAGATCCCACACCGACACTGCGACCATGAGGGCTAGCGCAGCATACGTGACCTTCGCGCTCCAGGCGTACTGGAACCACGGATAGAGCGACAGCAGCAGCAACGCCGGGCCGAGCATGCCGATCAGACTGCGATGCCATTGGCGATGACTCAGCCAGCCCAGTGCGTTGATGACCAGCGCCATCCAGGCGAAAGCCGGCAACAGGGTGTTGATGAACGCCCCTTCCCATTGGCTCAAGAAACCCAAGCCAATGGCGGCGCCCAGACTGGCGACGGCGGGAAAGCACATCGCGCAACCCATCGCCGAGACCAGCGCGCCGACGGACCCGGCCTTGTCACCGAGGCGTGTGACCCATTGGATGACAACCGCCACTGGATTCCTCCACGGATTCAATACCGCTACCCTAGCTCCGTAGTCACCTACGGAGTCAAGATGGCGCAGCAGTACACCATCGGCGCGCTGGCGCAGCACAGCGGCGTGCACGTCGAAACGATCCGCTACTACCAGCGACGTGGCCTGGTCGGTGAACCTGAGCGACCGGCCGGCGGCATCCGGCGTTATACCGCGGACCATGCCCGGCGCCTGCGGTTCATCCGCCACGCACAGGAACTCGGCTTCTCCCTCGACGAAGTCGGCGAACTGCTCAAGCTCGAAGACGGTACCCACTGTCTAGAAGCTCGGCGGCTCGGCGAACATCGGCTTGCAGACGTTCGCAATCGAATGAACGAACTAAGTCGCATCGAGGCGGCGCTGGCCACGCTCGTTGATCGCTGTGCATCAACACGCGGGCGGCTGCGCTGTCCGCTCATAGAGGAATTAGTCGAACGTGAGTAGCCTGGAAAGGGTCTCGACGCCTCACTCAGACCGCCCCCCTTTCCCGAGCTGGCGCGAGGCCTTCGTGTACTGGCTAAAACTGGGTTTCATCAGCTTCGGCGGGCCGGCTGGCCAGATCGCGTTGATGCACGCCGACCTCGTTGACCGCAAGCGCTGGATCTCCGAAGGCCGGTTCCTGCACGCGCTCAACTACTGCATGCTGCTGCCTGGTCCCGAGGCGCAGCAACTGGCGACCTACATCGGCTGGCTCATGCACCGCACCTGGGGCGGCATTGTCGCCGGCGTGCTGTTCGTCCTGCCGTCGTTGCTGCTGCTAATGGCGCTGTCGTGGATCTACGTCGCTTACGGCTCGGTGCCGTGGATCGCCGACATGTTCTATGGCCTAAAACCGGCGGTCGTCGCGATCGTTCTGCAGGCGGCGCATCGCATTGGCAGCCGCACGCTGAAAAGCCGGCCCCTGTGGGCGATTGCCGTCGCCGCCTTCGTCGCGATCTTTGCACTGGCGGTACCGTTCCCCGCCATCGTGCTCGGTGCCGGACTGATCGGCGCGATCGGCGGCCGCATCGCGCCCGGACTGTTCGCCAACACCGGCGGTCATCATAAGAAGTCTGGACCACACCAGCCGGCGGTCATCGACGACGACACGCCGCTCGTACCCCACACGCTTTTCTCCGCGCGGCGCCTGCTGCTTGTTGTGACCGTCGCACTGCTGCTGTGGTGCGTGACCGAAGGTGTGCTGTACCAGACCTTCGGCTGTACCGGCGCGCTCACGCAGATGGGCTGGTTCTTCACCAAGGCGGCGCTGTTGACCTTCGGTGGCGCCTACGCGGTGCTGCCTTACGTCTACCAGGGCGCGGTCGAGCACTACGGCTGGCTGACGGCACAGCAGATGATCGACGGCCTCGCGCTGGGCGAATCAACGCCGGGGCCGCTGATCATGATCGTGTCCTTCGTCGGCTTTCTCGGCGGCGTTTCGCAGGCCGTCACCGACGCCCCGCTCGCGGCGGGCGTCGCCGGCGCCTGCGTCGCCACCTTCTTCACCTTCCTGCCGTCCTTCGTCTTCATTCTTGCTGGCGCGCCGCTGGTCGAGACCACGCATGGAAAGCTGCACTACACCGCGCCGCTGACCGCGATCACCGCGGCGGTTGTCGGCGTGATCTTCAACCTCGCGGTGTTCTTCGCCTGGCACGTGTTCTGGCCGCGCGGCCTGGAGCAGATGCCGGACATCGTCTCGCTGCTGATCTTCGCCGCCGCCGCTATCACGCTGTTCCGATTCAAACTGGGCGTGATTCCGCTGATTGGCGCCAGCCTACTGCTGGGACTGGCACACAGCCTCGTGTCGTAGGAGAACCGTCATGAAATGGATCACCCGCGGACGCCCCAAGGTCGACCGCATCGCTTGCTCGTGGCTGATCAAGCGCCTCATCGATCGGGATGCGGTGTTCCTGTACGTGCCGCCAGCGCGTACTGGAAGAAGCGAGCCGTCTGAACGCGACGCTCTACGACATCCCCGGCGTCGAGCTGACCCACGACGGCCCGCTGTGCAGCTTCGACGCCTTTCTAAAGAAGTACCGCTTGGACGATCCGGCGTTGCATCGCCTCGCGGTCATCGTCCGCGCCGCCGACACCGACACCCTCGACCAGAGCCCGTAGGCGCCCGGCCTGCTGGCAATTACTCTGGGCTTGGGTGCGAATACCGGCAACGATCACGACCTGCTCGCGATCGGTATGACGATCTACGACGCGATCTACGCCTGGTGCCGCTCGCTCAACGGCGAGAAGCACGGCTGGTATGCGGAGCAGATTCAGGTCTGCACGTTGCCTTAAGCCTTCAGCGCGTGAACCCCCGCGGATCGATACCCAGCTTGCGCAGCTTGGCGCGCAGCGTGCTCGTGTTGACGTGCAGCAACTGCGCCGCGCCGTGGGGGCCGTCGACGCGGCCCCGCGTCACCCGTAGCGCACGCTGCAAATGCGCGGCGATGGCAACATCGAGCGGCAGAATGTCGCGCGGCTCCTCGGCGGCGCGCTCTGGCGGCGCAGCCGACACTGTGCTGCGTGTCGGCCCTGACTTCGGCAGACCGGCGCCCAGCGCGGGCTGCAGGTCCAGCGATACGCCCTGCCCGAGAATGACGGCGCGTTCGAGCACCGCACCCAGTTCGCGCACGTTGCCAGGCCAGCGATAGGCCAACAGCTGATCGAGATCGCGCTCGTATACGGGCGGCACCGGTACACCCAGGCGATTGGCCGCGCGCTGGACGAAGTGCTCGGTCAACGCGGGAATGTCCTCCGTCCGCTCGCGAAGCGGCGGCAGGATCAACGGGAACACAGCGAGACGGTACCACAGGTCCTCGCGGAAACGACCTTCCTGGACCATGGTCGGCAGGTCTCGGTGCGTCGCAGCAACGACGCGCACATCGACTGCGATGTCACGCTCGCCACCGACACGCTGAACGATGCCGTCCTGTAGCACTCGGAGCAGGCGGATCTGCACCGCAGGCGTCAGCTCACCGATTTCATCGAGGAACAGAGTGCCGCCATCGGCACGTTCGAACCAGCCTCGTCGCACTGTGTGTGCGCCGGTGAAGCTGCCTTTCTCATGCCCGAAGAGTTCGGAGTCGATCAGGTCCGGCGGCACGGCGCCGCAGTTCACGCGCACGAACGGACCGTCGCGACGCGTCGAGCGTTCGTGGATCGCGCGGGCGATCACCTCCTTGCCGGCACCGGTTTCGCCCAGAATCAGCACAGTCGCGTCGGTTGCGGCGACTTGATCGACGCGATCCATGACGCGGCGCAGTCCGTGTTCCGCACCCACCACCGTTTCCGACAGGGTCTTGCGACCGAGGCGGGACAGGAGGGTCTGTCGGTCGGCCTGCGCTGCAGCGCCAAGGCGTTGCAGCGCATTGAGGCGCAGCTCGTTTTCCAGTGCAGCAGTGAACGGATCCAGAGCGGCCCGAAACAGCGTTCTCTCAGCCTTGGTGTAGCGATATTCGGCAGCCGGCTTGAGCGCCAGCATTCCAAGCACACGCTCCGCTGTGCAAAGGGGGCCAGCAAGGCAGGAGTCGGGGAGCTCGAGTTCGCCAAAGGGAGTCGGGGCGCCGTCTGTGGCGGACCATGGCTCGCATCGCATCGCCCATTGGTCGAACGCCTTGAGCGCGGGCGGCGCCAGTGCGTGGGCCTTGTTGCGCCGGCGCAGCCCTGTCGATGTAGACCACTGAATCAGCGTGACCAGGTCCGAACGTTCCGCGCTGCGCTCGATGAGCCACAGCTGTTCGAAGCCAACACCCGCGGCGAGTGCATCGACCAGCACCGGCAGCGACTCGGACAGCTCCAGGTGCTTGCCGACTTCGGACCACAGGTTCAACAGAAGTAGATCGCGGGTAGTTGCCATTGGCGTCATATGTGGCGAGATGTCCGCGAAATATTAATCATAAAGACGTCAAATAACACTGAATAGACGCCGAATATCCTCATAACGGAAACGAATAATATTTAAAAGCAACTACTTATGGTTAATATTCTGTAGTGGCACGGTTCGTGAGTTCACTTATAACAATTCGACACATCGACCGACGCCCCATGCACGCCTCACATCCCGACCGCCCCGACCCGCACGCGCTGGACCGGATTGCCCGCGCGCTGACCGGGCTGCAGTTCGGTTCCGTCGAAATCTCGATCCATCACGGACGCATCGTACAGATCGAGCGTCGCGAGAAACTGAGGCTGGAAGAGCCTCGCCCCGGGCGCACCGAGCGTGCGACCGACAAAACCAGCCGCACGAGCTGACCGGACCTCCGGAAGTTCACCCCCAAAACAGAACTCCAAAGGACCGATTCCATGTCACTCACTGCTCTTACGCCATCCACCTGGGCACGCCTTGGCCTGTTTGGCATTGCGCTCGCCGGCTCACCGTCATTCGCCGCAACCGCAGCCTCCACCGAGGAACTCGATCAGCGCATCCGTATCCTCGAACGCAAGCTCGAGCTGGACAAGGAAACTGCTGAGAAAAAGGAAAAGGGGGCGACCAGCGTTTCCGCGTCAGAAAAAGGTTTCGTCATCAAGAAAGGGGACTACGAACTCAAGCTGCGCGGCCTGTTCCAGACCGATGCACGCTTCTATGTCGACGACGACGACAAATTCAACGGCACCTTCTTGTGGCGTCGTCTCCGCCCGACTTTCGAAGGCTCACTCGGCGAGCTCGTCGGCTTCCGGCTGACGCCCGAGTTCGCCGGCGACAGCGCCAGCGTCGTCGATGCCTATCTCGACCTGAAGTTCCATCCGGCCGTGACGCTGCGCGCCGGCAAGGTCAAGGGCCCCGTCGGGCTCGAACGCCTGCAGTCCGGATCGGCGATCGCCTTCATCGAACGCGGCTTTCCGACGGAGCTGGCACCCAATCGCGACATCGGGGTGCAATTGCAGGGCGCGGTGTTCGACAAGACGCTAAGCTACACGCTCGGTTACTACAACGGCGCCGCCGACGGACGCGACGCCGCAGCACGCGACGTGGACAACCGCAAGGAAGTCGCCGCCCGTGTGTTCTACGAGCCGGTCACCGGCATCGGCTTTGGCATCGCTGGCAGCCGGGGCAGCAAGTTCGGCACCGGGACAGGCACCGGCGGCGTGCTGCCGCAGTACCGCTCACCGGGCCAGAACACGTTCTTCAAGTACGCCGCCGACGTCGCGGCGAACGGCACGCACACACGCATCAGCCCGCAGGCCTATGTCCACGCGGGTCCGTTCGGGCTGCTGGCCGAGTACATCCAGTCTGAGCAGGCCGTGACGCTGGCCGGCGCCGAAGCCGACATCCGGAACGACGCCTGGCAGGTGGTAACCGGCTACGTGCTCACCGGTGAGAACGCCAGCTTTCGTGGCGTCACCAAGCCGTCGCGGCCGTTCACCGTCGGCGGTGACGGCTGGGGCGCCGTCGAAGTCGTCGCGCGCTACGGGGCCCTGACGATCGACGACAAGGCCTTTGACGATGGCTTTTCCAGCATCAACTCGTCGGCGCGCGAGGCCACCAGCTTCGGTGTGGGCAGCAACTGGTATCTAACCGGCAACGTCAAGGTCGCACTGAACTACACGCAGACGCACTTCGACGGCGGGGCTGCCGGCGGCGCCGACCGCAATGAAGAAAAGGCGGTGTTCGCGCGCCTGCAACTCGCCTACTGACCTGATCGGAGAGCATTGGAGCCATGCCATTAACCCTGATCCTGCTGGGCACCACCGTGATCGGCAGTGTCGCAGTGGCAGTCCTGCTCGCCGCCACCTGCTACGCGCTCGCAATTCGTTCGGTCCTCGTCATGATCCGAGTCCGGTATGCCGCGCTGAGTCATCCAACCCGTCCTCTTCAATACCGATGATCTACGGAGTATCCATGAAACATTTCAAGCACCTTGCTGCTGCGCTGCTGCTGTCACCTCTGTTCGCGCACGCCGCCGACGTTGAACTGCTCAACGTCTCCTACGACCCGACCAGGGAGCTGTACAAGGACTTCAACGCGCAGTTCGCCGAGCACTGGAAAACCAAGACCGGCGACACGGTCACCATTCAGCAGTCGCACGGCGGCGCCGGCAAACAGGCCCGCGCAGTCATCGACGGGCTGGCGGCGGACGTCGTGACCCTCGCGCTGGCCTACGACATCGACGCAATCGCCGAGAAGACCGGCAAAATCCCGAAGGACTGGCAATCACGCCTGCCGCACAACAGCGCGCCGTACACATCAACCATCGTGTTCCTGGTCCGCAAGGGCAACCCGAAGGGCATCCGCGATTGGGACGATCTGATCAAGCCGGGCATTTCAGTCATCACACCGAACCCGAAGACGTCCGGCGGCGCGCGCTGGAACTACCTCGCGGCCTGGGCCTACGCCAAGCGCAAGTACGGTAGTGATGATGCGGCACGCGCTTACGTGACCAAGCTGTACAAAAACGTGCCGATCCTGGACACCGGTGCACGCGGTTCTACCACCACTTTCGTTCAGCGCGGCATCGGCGATGTGCTGCTGGCCTGGGAGAACGAAGCGTTCCTGTCGGTCAACGAGCTGGGGCCGGACAAGTTCGAGATCGTCGTGCCTTCGCTGTCGATTCTCGCCGAGCCGCCGGTCACCGTGGTCGATGGCAATGCAAAGAAGCACGGCACGCTCAAGGTGGCGCAGGCCTACCTGGAATACCTGTACACACCGGTCGGCCAGAAGCTCGCCGCGAAGCACTATTACCGGCCGATCTCGCCCGAAGATGCCGATCCCGAGGACCTCCAGCGCTTCCCGAAACTCGAGCGCGTCACGGTCGACGTCGAGTTCGGCGGCTGGCAGAAAGCGCAGAAGACGCACTTCGGCGACGGCGGCGTGTTCGACCAGATCTACTCGGCCCGTTGATCGCCGCGCACAAGGAGCCATCATGTCTCGACAAACTTACACCGGCCACCTGCACAACGGCAACGGTCCACGCCGTCGTCGCTGGGATCTGGCCGCCGCCTCGATCGCGGCCCTACTCGCCGGCGCAACGACCCCCGCGTCGGCCGGCGCTGAACTGCTGAACGCATCGTACGACGTCGCCCGTGACGTCTACCGCGCATTCAATCCGGCTTTCGTCACGCACTGGAAGGATGAAACCGGCCAGCAGATCACGATCCAGCAATCACACGGCGGCTCCAGCAAGCAGGCGCGCGCCGTGATCGACGGCCTCGAAGCCGATGTGCTGACGACCAACAATCCGCTGGACATCGACGCCGTTGCCCGCGCCGGACTGATCGACAAGAACTGGGCGGAGCGTCTGCCGTCGAATGCCAGCCCATCCTGGTCGACGATCCTGTTCCTGGTGCGTAAGGGCAACCCCAAGGGCATCAAGGACTGGGGGGACCTGATCAAACCCGGCGTCGGCGTGGTGATGCCCAATCCCAAGACTTCCGGAAACGGCCGCTACAGCTACGTCACTGCGTGGCAGTACGCACTGACCCGGCCGGGCGGCGACGAAGCCGGTGCCCTTGCCTTCGTGAAGAAGCTGATCGCCAACGTGCCGGTGCTCGACACCGGTGGGCGCGGCGCAACGACGACTTTCGTCCAACGCGGCATCGGCGATGTGCTGCTGACCTTCGAAAACGAACTGGTGCTGCTGCAGCGCGAATTCGGCGACGCCGGATACGAAATCATCGTGCCGTCGTTGTCGGTGCGCGCCGACAATCCGGTCAGTGTCGTCGATCGCATCGCCGAAAAGAAGGGAACCACCGAGATCGCGCAGGCCTATCTCGAATACCACTACAGCCCCGAGGGGCAGGAGATCTTTGCACGCAACGGCCTGCGCCCTTCCGACCCGGACGTGCGTTCGCGCCATCCAGAGTTCGCAGAGCTGAAACTGTTCCGGATCGAAGACTGGTCGGCGACCTACGCCAAACACTTCGCTGACGGCGGCACCTTCGACCGCCTCTACCGCCCTCGCTGAAACCATACGAAAGAACCATGAGTCACACCCAAGTCAATACGCGAAATCAGTTCAAGGGCCGCATCGTCGCCATCAACCGCGGCTCGGTGGTCTCGGAAATCGAGATCGAGACAGTAGCGGGCATCGTCAATGCCGTCGTCACCACCAGCTCGATCGAGCGACTGAGTCTGCGCGTCGGCGACGAGGCACTCGCATTGTTCAAGGCCACCGAGGTGATGGTGGCCAAGCTCGGCGCAACAGCGCCGGAGTAATGCGATGTGCCTGATCATCCACAAACCGGCTGGAGTGCCGATTCCTGGCGCACTGTTGCGGGCGGCCTTGATCCACAACGCTGACGGCTGGGGTCTGATGGGCTTCGAGCGCAATGGCCGCAGCATCGTGCGCAAGGGCGACCACATCAACCTCGACAGTCTGATCGATCTGGAACGACAGTACCGGGATGCCGAGATCGCGTTGCACCTGCGGCGACAGACCCGCGGCGGCAGCGGTGCCGACAATGCGCACCCGTTCCGGGTCGCAGACGGCATCTACCTGATGCACAACGGCACGCTGGACCTTCCGTTGCGCGAACACGGCCGCTCGGACACCTGGCACTTCGTTAGCGACGTGTTGCGGCCGCTGGCCTCCCGCCATCCCGGCCTGCTCAGCGATCATGGATTCGTGCGCGTGCTTGAATTCGGTCTTCGCCCCCAAAACCGCATGATCCTGATGGATCGGCGCCTGCGTCGATTGGTGACGATCAACCGCGCACACGGCGTCGAATTCGAAGGCCTGTGGCTCAGCGGCACGCGCTGGATCGATCGCGAAACGCTACCGCTCGATCGCCCGCCACAGGCGCAGGCCAGAAGTCACAGGGTGGAAACCGTGGGTTTTGCCAGTTGACGCCCTGCACATTTTCAATTCAACCGACTTACAGACAAACGAGTTCACGATGACTCCTCTCGCGCGATTCGCACCGGCCACCGGGACCACCCGGCGCCGGGTGCGCTTTGTCATTCCCGGCTTCGGGTTGACGCTGGGCTTCACGATTCTCTACCTGAGCCTGATCGTACTGATCCCGCTCGCCGGCGTGTTCTTCAAGTCGGCCGGTCTTGGATGGAGCGGCTTCTGGGACGTCGTGCTGTCGCCGCGCGTGCTGGCGGCACTCAAACTGAGTTTCGGTGCGGCACTGATTGGGGCCGGCATCAATGCCGCGTTCGGCCCGCTCGTCGCCTGGGTGTTCGTGCGTTACGAATTCCCCGGCAAGCGCGTGTTCGACGCTGTCGTCGACCTGCCGTTTGCACTGCCGACCGCAGTCGCCGGCATCGCGCTGACCTCGCTGTACGCGGGAAACGGCTGGATCGGCCAGTTCCTGGAGCCGATGGGCATCAAGATTGCGTTCACGCCGCTGGGTGTGGTCGTCGCCTGCACCTTCATCGGGCTGCCCTTCGTCGTGCGCACCCTGCAGCCGGTTCTTGAAGACGCGGAGAAGGAGCTGGAAGAGGCGGCGGCTTCGCTGGGCGCGAACCGCTGGCAGACGATCACGCGCGTGATCCTGCCCACGGTATTGCCGGCACTGCTGACCGGCTTCGCGCTGGCCTTCGCACGCGCGGTCGGCGAATACGGTTCGATCATCTTCATCGCGGGCAACCTGCCGATGGTCAGCGAGATCGCACCGCTGCTGATCATCATCAAGCTGGAAGAGTTCGACTACGCGGGCGCCACTGCGGTGGCGGTAGCGATGCTGACGCTGTCGTTCGCGCTGTTGCTGATGATCAACGGCCTGCAGGCCTGGACACGGCATCGCAACGGAGCGAAGTCATGAGCGCGGCGGCAACTGCGTCGCCGGCGCTACCGCCGGAATTACGGCCCGGACCGCTGCGGCGACGCAACGCCGCGACGACGGAGGCGCGCTGGGTGCGCACGCTGCTGATCGCGATCGCGTTGCTATTTCTCACCAGCTTTCTGCTCCTGCCCCTGCTCGCAGTGTTCACCGAAGCGTTCCGCAACGGCTTACAAACCTATGTGCAGGCGCTGAGTGACGCTGACGCGCTGGGGGCGATCCGGCTCACGCTGATCGCCGCCGCTATAGCCGTGCCACTGAATCTGATGTTCGGCGTCTGCGCCGCATGGGCGGTGACCAAGTTCGAGTTCCGCGGCAAATCGCTGCTGATCTCGCTGATCGATCTGCCGTTCTCCGTATCTCCGGTGATTGCCGGCCTGATCTACGTGCTGATCTTCGGCGCTCAGGGCTGGGCCGGCCCGTGGCTGGCCGAGCACAACATCAAGATCATCTTCGCGATTCCCGGCATCGTGCTGGCCACGATTTTCGTGACCTTTCCGTTCATCGCCCGTGAGCTGATCCCGCTGATGCAGGAGCAGGGCACGGAGCACGAGCAGGCCGCGCTGACGCTCGGCGCCAACGGCTGGCAGACGTTCTGGCATGTGACGCTGCCGAACATCCGCTGGGGGCTGCTCTACGGCGTGCTGCTGTGCAACGCCCGCGCGATGGGGGAATTCGGCGCCGTCAGTGTGGTGTCCGGTCATATCCGCGGACTGACCAATACGATCCCGCTGCATGTCGAGATTCTCTACAACGAATACCAGTTCTCCGCCGCGTTCGCCGTGGCTTCGCTGCTGGCGGGCCTCGCGCTGCTGACGCTTGGACTGAAGAGCTGGCTCGAATGGCACCACGGCGCGGAAATTTCCGCCACGCGGCGGCATTGATGACGTTCCGACACCCATAGCGACAGTCACCGTCAGAACATCCGAAATTAGGCAGAACATCATGGACATTCAAATTCGCGGCATTCAAAAGCGGTTCGGCAGCTTTATCGCGCTTGACAGCGTCGATCTCGACATCCACTCCGGTGAGCTGATCGCGCTGCTCGGGCCGTCCGGCTCCGGCAAGACCACGCTGCTGCGTGTGATCGCCGGCCTGGAGTTTCCCGATCACGGCGAGATTCTGTTCGCGGGAGAAGACATGGCGGCGCGCGCTGTGCGCGAGCGCCGCATCGGCTTCGTGTTCCAGCACTACGCCCTGTTCAAGCACATGACCGTGCTCGACAACATTGCGTTTGGTTTGCGCGTACGCAAGCGCAGCGAGCGGCCGGGCGAGTCACTGATCCGGCAGCGCGCGCTGGAACTGATCGACCTGGTCCAGCTCAGGGGTCTGGAAAAGCGCTTTCCGGCGCAGCTCTCCGGCGGCCAGCGTCAGCGCGTCGCGCTCGCGCGCGCACTGGCGATCGAACCCCGCGTGCTGCTGCTCGACGAACCCTTCGGTGCACTCGACGCCAAGGTGCGCAAGGATCTGCGCCAGTGGCTGCGCGAGCTGCATCGCAAGACCGGTTACACGACGATCTTCGTCACGCATGATCAGGAGGAGGCGCTGGAGCTGGCCGACCGCGTCGTCATCATGAACCGCGGTGCGATCGAGCAGGTCGACACGGTCGACCAGGTCTACGAACACCCAAAGACACCATTCGTGTTCGATTTCCTTGGTGGAACCAATATCATCGCAGCCGAGCTGCATGGGCGCAGGCTGCTGGTCGGCGGCAGTGATATCGCCAGCCTGCACGACAGCATCCACCCCAATGGACCGGTGGACGTCTACGTGCGCCCCGGCGACCTCCGTCTGACCGATGACACCAGCGCGGGAATCGACGTCGAACTGGCGTCTGTACAACGCACCGGACCGATCGTGCGCGCGCGCGCACTGCCGGCGGGCGGCCTGGAACCGCTCAACGTCGAATGGCCGCACCTGCATCACGATGTCGCTCAGCTCAAGGCCGGCGGACGCGTACGACTGCGCTTGGCGCAGTACAGCGTCTATGCACGCGGCGCGCACGTGGCGGCGGCGCCGACACTCGAAGCACCGGTACTGATCGGTCGCGAGCGTCAACGCGGGCGGCTCGGCTGAATGATCGGCGCGGCGGTGCGATGGCACGGCCGCATCTATTCGGGACCCGACCACGGGACCGCTGATTTTCTGTTGGATGTTCCTACCGCACCAGCGCGTGGAATATCCGGGAGTCATTCATGCGGTCTTTTCGCTTCGCCACGGTCGCCGTAGCCCTGTTCGCATCGGCACCTGCATCGGCCACAAACGGCTACTTTGCACACGGCTACAGCGCATCACAGAACGCACTCGGCGGCGCTGGCACGGCGCTGACCGAGGACGCGCTGGTCGTCACGATCAACCCCGCCGGTGCGGCCTGGGTCGGCGATCGTGTCGATGTCAACTTCAGCGTGTTCTCGCCGGTGCGTGACTACACAGCGGGGCCGGTCGGCGCCGATGCCCAGAACAGCATCCTGCGCATCGACAAAGGCGGCGTGCGCAGCGACAACGAGTTGTTCTACATCCCAGCGATCGCCTACGTCCACCCGATCGACGAGGTCTCCAGCTGGGGCATCGCCATGTACGGCAACGGCGGCATGAACACCGAGTACCACGGCAATACCGCGTACTTCGGCGAAGGTTTTGCCGATCCGACCGCGGCGCTGGGACTCGGCCTCGTCAGTCTGGAAACGCATTGCAGCGGCAGTCTTGGCGGCGGTTCACCGGTCGGCGGCGCTTCCGACACCGCAGGCTTCTGCGGCAATGACGACCCGACCGCCGGCGTCGACCTGATCCAGCTGTTCATCGTGCCGAACTACTCGCGCAAGCTCGGCGAGCGCTCGTCGATCGGGATCGCACCAGTCCTGGCTGGCCAGCGCTTTCGCGCCGACGGTCTGCACGCGTTCGCGCAGTTCTCGAACCAGCCGGACAAGGTCAGCGATAACGGCTACGAGATGTCGTACGGATACGGCGGCCGCATCGGCTTCCTCACCGGGCTGGTTCCAGGCATCGGACTGGGCGGCTCGTACCAGACGCGCATCCGCATGACCCGATTCAAGGACTACGCGGGCCTGTTCGCCGAAGACGGCGACTTCGATATTCCGTCGACCTGGAATCTGGGCGTCTCACTGCATTTCACAGATGACTTGCGGTTCGTCTACGACTACCAACACATCAATTTCAGCGAGGTCAAGTCGGTCGGCAACGCCTTCGATACCAACGACTTCGTCAACAACTGCGCGATTCCACGGCTGTTCTCCGGCCTTTCGGGGGGGCTGCTGGGCAGCACGGACCCCGGCCCTGCGTGCCTTGGATCGGCGACCGGCCCCGGTTTCGGCTGGCGAGATGTCGACGTCCACAAGTTCGGCCTGCAGTACCGGTTCGCCGCCTTCAAGTTCCGCGCGGGCTACAGCACGACCCGGCAGCCGGTTCCGGACAGCGAAGTGCTGTTCAACATTCTGGCGCCAGCGGTGGTCGAGGAGCACTTCACGCTCGGCTTCGAGTACCAGCACTCCAGCACGACCGGCTTCACGCTGGCAGCAATGTACGCCAAGTCGAACCCGATTGTCGGCAAGAACGCGCTCAGCAACACCGACGCCACCTTTGCGGGGCTGTTGCTGGGTGCCGACACCTCGAATGCGTTTGGCCCTGATGCCAATGACCAGGACATCCATCTGGATATGCACCAGTGGCAGATCACACTGGGCTACACCTATCGCTTCGACTAAGGCTGTGCGAGGCAAGCCATTCACAGAGGACCAACCAAGATGAAACACCTGTCAACATCTGTCGCGGCGCTCGCGAGCATGCTTTGCACGCTGCTATCACTCGCGGTCCACGCGGAACCCTTGCAGCCTTACGTCTTTGCTTACGCAGAATCCGGACCGATCGACACGACCGCCGCGGCCGTTCAGGACAAGCTGGCAGCGGCCGGCTTCGAGATCGTCGGGGCATTTTCCCCGTACGACGGCGCCCAAGTCATCGCCGTCACGAATGCGGACTTGCAGGCGACTGCGGCGAAATCCGAATACGGCGGCTTCGGAGCGGTGGAGCACGTCTCGGTCACGGCGGTGGACGGGCAGAACCAAGTCAGCTATCTGGACCTGCGCTATCTTGCCGCAGCGTACCGCCTGGGCGACGGTCTGTCCGCCATTCAGGCGCGCCTGGAAAATGCGCTCGGAGTGAATCAGCGCTTCGGCACCGACAAGGGACGCTCACCGGAGGCGCTCGGCAGCTTCCGCTACATGGTCGGCATGGAGCACTTCGACGACTTCTACGATCTGGGCCGGCACAAGAGTTACGCAGGCGCCGTCAACACTGTCGAAGCCAACCTCAACAAGGGTGTCGGCGGCACTGCGCTGGTCTACAAGGTCGGGATCCCGGGCAAGCAGCAGACGCTGTTTGGCGTCTCGCGTGCCAGGGTTGGCGACGCGCGCGCCAACGACCGCCACATCCTCGCCGATACCGTCGATCAGAAGTTCGACATCAAGACCACCGCCTATCTGCCGTACCAGATCCTCGTCGATGACAAGGAGGTGATCGCCCAGCACATGCGCTTTCGCATGGCCGTTTGGCATCCGGATCTGACCATGGTCACCTTCGGCAAGCTGATCAGCAGCCCCGGTGCGATCGAGGACCTGCTCCGGCAAGTCGCGGGTGGCAAATCGAGTGCCTTTTCGTTCTGACCGGGGACAACCATGACATTCGAAATCGTGACATCGCCCGCACAGCTTGGCGCCTCGCTTGCCGGCGGGTTGCTGATCGGCGCGGCCGCGAGCCTGTATCTGCTCGGCGCACGCTCCATCGCCGGTATCAGCGGTGTGTTCGGTCGCGTGTTGACGCTAAGCCCGACACCGGCGCAGCTGTGGTTTCTCAGCGGTCTGCTCGCCGCGCCGTGGCTGGCGTGGCTCGTCGGACACACCGTTGCTGTACCCGATTTGACACAGGCGCGATGGATCAAGGTGGTCGTGTCCGGCCTGATCGTCGGTTACGGCACCCAACTCGGTTCCGGCTGCACCAGCGGCCACGGCGTCTGCGGCCTCGCCAACCTGTCCCTGCGCAGCCTCGTCGCCGTGCTCGTGTTCATGGCGGTCGCCGCCCTCGTCGTCGGCCTCGGCCTGGGCGGACTGACCGGAGCGCGGCCATGACGCGCGCGGTGGCCTTCGCGGCCGGCCTGCTATTCGGCATCGGCCTGATCGTCTCTGGCATGACCGATCCGGCGCGCGTGCTGGCCTTCCTCGACTTCACCGGCGCCTGGAACCCGAGCCTGGCGCTGGTGATGGGCGGCGCCGTCGTCGCGGCGGCGCCGGCCTTCGCCTACGCCCGCCGCCGGACGCGGAGCACCACCAGCGCGACAGGCTTCCCGCTGCCGGACCGCTTCCGCATCGATCGGCCGCTGCTCATCGGCTCCGCGCTGTTCGGACTCGGCTGGGGCCTGTCCGGTCTGTGTCCCGGCCCGGCGCTGATTGTTGCCGGCAGTGGCAGCAGTGTGGTTCTGGCCTTCGTCGCTGCGATGGCGGCGGGCGCGGCGCTGCATCGCTTACTCGGTGCGTCACGTGCGGCCTCCGTTCCCGCCTGACGCGTTTTCCATCTCGCATTCAAGGAATTAATCCCATGACTCTACAACTCGGCGACATCGCCCTCGACTTCGAAGCCGACACTACCGAAGGGCCCATCCGTTTCCACGACTGGGCAGGCAAGGACTGGGTCGTGTTCTTCTCCCATCCCAAGGACTTCACGCCAGTCTGCACGACCGAACTGGGCCTCACCGCAAAGCTCAAGGACGAATTCGCGCGGCGCGGCGTCAAGGCGATCGCACTGTCGGTCGACTCGGTCGACGATCACAAGCGCTGGTCCGCCGACATCGCCGAAACCCAGGGCGCCGCGGTGAACTTTCCGATCATCGCCGACCCCGAGCGCAAGGTCGCGAACCTGTACGGAATGATTCATCCTAGGGCATCCGACACGCTGACCGTGCGCTCGCTGTTCATCATCGACGCGAACCGCAAGGTCCGGCTGATCATCACCTACCCGGCGAGCACCGGACGCAACTTCGACGAGGTGCTGCGCGTGATCGACTCGCTGCAGCTGACCGACCGCCAGAAGCTAGCGACACCGGGCAACTGGCGCCCCGGCGAGGACGCGATCATCGTGCCAGCCGTCAGCGACGAGGAGGCGCGTACGCTGTTCCCGCAGGGGTTCAAGACGATCAAACCCTATCTGCGCACGGTGCGCCCGAGCTGATGCCATGACGCAATCTCACCCGGCCGGCAAGCGCCCGCGCCTTTCGGCCTTTCTGATCGTTTGCGACGAAGCGGACCGCATCGGCGACTGCCTCGACAGCCTTGCCGGCTGGGTGGACCAGCTCGTCGTGCTCGACTCCGGCAGCACGGACCAGACCGTCTCGATCGCCCGCCGGTACACCCACGACGTCTACCAGACCGACTGGCCCGGTTACGGCGCGCAGCGCAATCGCGCGCTGCAGAAGTGCGATGGTGAGTGGGTGCTGTCGATCGACGCCGACGAGCGTATGAGCGCCGCGCTCAAGGCCGACATCGACCGCATCCTCTGCGAATCCGGTCTGGACGCTACCTTACTCAAGCTGCCGTGGCGCACTTGGCTATTCGGCCGCCCGCTGCAATTCGGCCGCTACACCGCGCCGCAGGCCAAGCTCTTCAAACGCGAAGGGGCGCGCTACCGAGAACATCGAGTCCACGAATCGCTGATTCTGCCGCGCCGCGTCACGCGAACGGTCCGTCCGCCGCTTGATCACCGGAGCTGGCGCGACTACCAACACCTGCAGCACAAGCATTTGCAGTACGCCTGTCTGCTGGCGCGCCAGAAGGCGGACGCCGGCCAGCACAGCGGCCTGCGGTATGCCTGCCTGCGCTTCTTCACCGACTTCGTGCAGCAATATGTCCTGCGGCTGGGCTTCCTCGACGGCCGCCGCGGATTTCTGATCGCGATCGTTCTCGGCCAGTACGCCTTCCACAAATACGCGGCATTGGCCATGGCGGGGATTGACCAACCCGCTGCCGGCCAACCGCGTAATCAACTACAGAGCACCAACTCGTCTTGCGTCGAGGCCAGCATGCGCCAGCCTTCTGTGTCTTACGTCATCTAACCGCAAACAGGACCACCATGAAACTTGAAACCATCGCGGTACACGGCGGCTACAGCCCCGATCCGACCACCCGCGCGGTTGCCGTTCCCATCTATCAGACGGCCAGCTACGCCTTCGACAATACTCAGCATGGCGCGGACCTGTTCGACCTGAAAGTTGAAGGCAATATCTACACCCGCATCATGAACCCGACGCAGGGCGTCCTGGAACAGCGGCTTGCCCTGCTCGAGGGCGGTGTTGCGGCACTGGCGCTGGCTTCCGGACAATCTGCGATCACCTATGCGATCCAGACGATCGCCGAGGCCGGGGACAACATCGTATCGGCGTCGACGCTGTACGGAGGGACGTACAACCTCTTTGCTCATACCCTTCCGCAATTCGGCATCACGGTCCGCTTTGCCGATCATCGTGATCCACGCTCCTTCGCCGAGCTGATCGACGGCCGAACGAAAGCGGTGTTCGTCGAATCGATTGGGAATCCGCTCGGAAACATCACCGACATCAGCAAGATCGCCGAGGTCGCGCATCGACACGGCGTTCCGTTGATCGTCGACAATACAGTTCCAACCCCGTATTTGCTGCGCCCGATTGAACATGGTGCGGATATCGTCGTCCACTCCCTGACGAAGTATCTCGGCGGACACGGAAATTCAATCGGCGGCGCGATCGTCGACTCCGGAAATTTCCCATGGAGTGAGCACAAGACACGATTCCGCCGCCTGAATGAACCTGACGTGTCCTACCACGGCGTCGTCTACACCGACGCGCTTGGGCCTGCTGCATATATCGGACGCGCTCGGGTGGTTCCGCTTCGAAACACCGGCGCTGCAATCAGTCCGTTCAATGCGTTTCTGATTCTGCAAGGGATCGAGACTCTGGCGCTGCGGATGGACCGCATCACCGCCAACACACTGCGTACCGCCCAGTTCCTGCAAGATCACCCGAAAGTCCGATGGGTGAACTACGCTGGATTGGAAGACCATCCGGATTACCCGCTGGCCAGGCAGTATTTGGGCGGCAGACCGTCGGGCATCCTGACGTTCGGAGTCGACGGCGGACGCGACGGCGGCGCACGGTTGCAGGATGCGCTCAAACTGATCACGCGCCTGGTCAACATCGGAGACACAAAGTCATTGGCGTGTCATCCGGCTTCGACAACGCATCGGCAGCTGGCACCAGAAGAACTCGTCAAAGCCGGCGTCACCGAGGATACCGTTCGTCTATCCATCGGCATCGAGCATATCGACGACATTCTGGCCGATCTCTCGCAAGCACTGGATGCGGTTTAGAGATGGCCGGGAACTTTTCTAGGCAATCATATCCGCGCCAACGGGTCATTCCTAAATTGATCATGCTTCCTGCTGCCAATGTTTGCCCTCGAAAATGGCGTCAATTCATACGACAGCCGCTCCATTCGATCCCATCGCGTCTCTGTCCATGACCACCATTGCCATCATCGGGGCCGGATTTTGCGGTGCCACGCTCGCTATCCGACTGCTTCGGCAGACACACCCAGCTGCTGTGTCGATCATTCTGATCGACAATAGCGAAGAACCTACACGCGGACTGGCGTATGGCACGCAATCCGATGTCCAACTGCTGAACGTCCCGGCAGGACAGATGTCCGCATTCCCCGAGTTCGCCGAGGACTTCCTGCAGTTCGCACAGAGTCGCGATCCGCGCGTGCAGGCTGGGCATTTCATGTCGCGCCGCCTGTACGGCGACTATCTCGAATGGTTGCTCACCAGCGCGGTCGCAGCGGCGCCGCGCGGATGCCGGCTGCGCACGCTCAAGGTCTCGGCGCAGCGGATCGTGCCGGGTCCGCATGGCGCGCAGGTGCATCTCGCGGACGGCCAGATCCTCGACGCCGATCATGTGGTCGTTGCCAGCGGCCACGATGCGCCGATCGATCCGCCGATCGCGCCGGAATCGCGCGGCTTCTATGCGAGCCGGCGCTACGTCGCCAATCCCTGGGCACGCGACGCCTTCGCCGCCATCGATCCGGCGCGTCCGGCGTTGATCATCGGCAGCGGCCTGACCATGCTGGACGTCGTGCTCGAGCTGCGCGAGCGCGGCTTCGATCAACCGATCCATGTGCTCTCGCGCCGCGGCCTGACACCGCAGCCGCACCGTGGAGAAGAACGGCCGCCACGGTACGCGTCCGATCTATGGGCGCGCCTGCTCGAACAGCCACGCCTGCGGCATTACGTGCGCGAGCTGCGCCGCGAGATCGAAGCTGCCCGCGAGAACGGATACGACTGGCGCGACGTGCTCTATGCCCTGCGTCCAACCACGCCGACGCTATGGCAGGCCCTGTCGGTGGCCGACCAGCGCCGTTTCCTGCGTCACGTCCGGCCGTACTGGGATGTGCACCGTCACCGCTGTGCGCCGCGCGTCTGGAGCCAGCTCCAGGCAGAAACCAGAGTCGGCAGCGTCTCGTTCATCGCCGGAACGCCGGTCGGCTTTCACGAATCGGGCGCGGTTGTGGAGATGTCCTGGCGGCCGCGACGGGAGACGCAGACGCGTCCGCTGCAGGTCGGCACGGTCATCAACTGCACCGGCCCGGCGACGCGCTTGAACCAACTTCGCAATCCGTTACTCGTGCAACTGCTTCAGGACGGGATTGCAACGCCGGATGCGCTCGGCATGGGTCTGCAGCTCGACGAGTTCTACGCGCCAATCGGCGCCGACGGCCGCTCCGCGAAGCACCTGAGCTACGTCGGGCCGCTGCTGTGCGCGCAGCTCTGGGAGGCCATCGCGGTTCCCGAGCTGCGCGTCCACGTGCGCCGGTTGGCCGAAGGCCTCGGCCAGATGCTGCAGCGGCGCCAGCACGCGCAGGGCGGCGCCACGACGCGTCGTCGCGCCCCAGCGTTCGGCGGCGGCGAAGCGCATCACTCGATCAGGGAGTAAGCAGGTATGTGGCATCCGGACATCCGCTTCGTCATCGTCCCCGGCCTGCATGGCAGCGGGCCCGCGCACTGGCAGACGCTGTGGGAGCCCGCGCTCGGCGCCAGCCGCGTCCACCAGGACGACTGGTCCGATCCGCAGCTGCCGCGCTGGTCCGACCGGGTCGTCGCCGCGCTCGACCATGAGTGCCGCTCCGCGATCGTGATCGCGCACAGCTTCGGCTGCCTGGCACTGGTACACGCCTGGCCACGTATCCGCTCGCGCGTGCGCGCGGCGATGCTGGTCGCGCCCGCCAACCCGTTCCGCTTCGGGCTGTCGCTCGACGACGTCGGCGGGCCATTGACCGCGCCCTCGATCCTCGTCGCCAGCCGCAACGACCCGTGGCTTCCGCTGGATCTCGCACACACCCTGTCGGGGGTCTGGGCAACTCCGTTGGCCGACATCGGCGCGGTGGGACACATCAACGTCGAAAGTGGTCACGGAACGTGGCGAGAAGGCTGGCGGCTGCTGGGCGACCTACTGCAGTCGAACGGCTTGCAGCTGCCATCGCTAGGCTCGGTGCCTGCCGCCGGTCTGAATCGCGTGCGCAAGACCTTTGTGCTGTGAGCACCGCGCGAGTGACACACGTGGTGGCGTGTCTGCGCGCTGTGGCCCTGGCAGTGGCGCTTGGCGCCACAGCACTGACCGCACAAGCGGTCAGCGTCGATTGCGAGTCCGCTCCACCGAACTGCAAGCAATGCGACGGGACACCTCCGAGGTCCGCAGTCGATTACGTATCGCTGATCTGGATCCCTCTGATGATCAGCGGCATAGCCCTGCGGGCGGTCCTCTGGCAGCGCTCTCGCAAGCGGACTGCGAACAGTGACGAACAGTGACGATGCTGTCCCTCGCGGCAGGCGCTGTTGATCACATGTAGCTTCTGGTCCGTGGTTAGGCATGTCGTGTTGTGAGTGCAGCGTCGAAGATGGAGGCACTGCGGGTGACTCGGTCTCAATCACTTTCGCGACGCCTTCGCCTCCTTGTTGAACGCGAGTGCCAGCGTCACCCAGTGTTTGGGTTCTTTTGCACCGCGAGTTCCCTCAGCGCCAACGAACACATAGCCCCGCATTGGACGCCCGGTGAAGTCCATCTCGAGACACCCCTTCCTTTGGAGCGCAGCTGCGTGGTTCTGCGGGCCGATGCGCGCCATGAGGTCGTACTTGACGACGCCGACGCCGACGCCGACGCCGACGCCGACGCACATCTTGCCGTTCACCATGAACATCAGGCCGCCCATCATCGACTTTTCCTCGACGCGCTGACCGTCCAGGATCGCGCGGACCCTGGCGGCCAGGTGTTCGTTATGGGCCATCGGTTCAGCCGGCTTTCTTCCGTGCCGCGTAGTAGGCGGCGATCTTCGGCTGCGCGGCCACGCGCTCGAAGTGCGCCGACAGCTGCGGCGCCACGCGATCGACGATGTCTTTGGGAATGTGGTCGAGCACGCCCGAACGCAGCCAGCGAATCCACATGAAAACTTTGAGGTCGGCCACCGTCAGCCGGTTGTCGACGAAGTATTCGCCGCCTGAGCGCTGCAATTTCATCTGGAGCTGCTGCAGGTGGCGCGTGATCGGCCCCGCGGCCAGATCTTCGCGTGCCTTTTGCTTCATGTCTGCGGGCAGATCGATCGTCCTACCGATGCGCGAGCCAATGTCCTCCGCCGCATCCAGGATTTCATCGCAGCGCAGCGCCGACAGATCATCGCCCGGGTAGAGCCCGGCCAGCTTGCCGGCGTAGCGCAGGATGGCGTTGCACTGCGTGACCAGCGTGCCGTCGACGTCCAGCGTGGGGAGCGCCTGGAAGGGTGTGGTGTCGCGCATCACCGGCCAATCCTTCATGGCAATCCGGCGATCCTCGAAGGCGACGCCGCCGATGTTCAGCGCCAGGAGCACGGGCTCGCCGCGGCCGCCATCGAAATCAAAGTAGGTCAAAGTAAGTGCAGGCATGAGAGCTCCTTAGCCCTTGCGGGCATAGACGAAGGCGATGAGGGGACTGACGATGGCGTACTGAACCAGGGTGAAAGCGGTCTCGATGCCGACATAGCCGTTGACCGAGGCCATGTGGTGCTTGGCGCTGACTGCGATGACCATGAAGCTCCAGACCAGCGGAGCAGCCAAGGCGGCGAACTTCAGCGCGCCGCGAAGCACCGGTTCGCCCGCAAACAGCCTTGCGTACAGCATTGACCAGATCACGCCCTGGACAACCATGGACAACATCCCGAATCGGATCAGGATGTCGTCCCGGTATACCTGCAGCGCTTTGTAGTCATCCGCGAATACGGTCAGGTGCCAGAGGTAGCCGAGCGGAAACGTCGGCAGCATGTATGCGGCAATGGCGAATGCGTGCTTCTTCATCGGGTTCGCTTCGAGTGCGCCACTGTACTTGCACGATGCAAGTGCTCGTACCCTATCGCATGCAATTTGCAAGTGAATGACGTAGGCTGCGCTCATGAACGCATCCCCGTGCGAACACCGCTCGCACTGCCCGATCACCTACAGTCTGGACATCATCGGCGACCGCTGGACGCTGCTGGTCCTGCGCGACCTGATCATCGTGCGCAAGCGCCATTTCCGCGAGTTCCTGGCGTCGGACGAAGGCATCGCCTCCAATATCCTCACGTCGCGCCTGAAGCTGCTGGAGTCTTGCGGCATCCTCACCCGCCGCCCCGATCCCGACAACGCACGCCAGGTGATCTACGAGCCGACGAGAAAGGGACTCGACCTGCTGCCGGCGATGCTGGAACTGGCCCGATGGGGCGGCACCTACGACTCTGAAACTGCCGCCCCCAAGGATCTGATCAAGCGGATCGAGAAAGACCGCGACGGCGTTGTTCGCGAGATCCGCTCTGCCCATGAACCGGCCAAAGCGCTGAAGCAGAAACGCCGATGAAGCGGCCGATGCGCGAGCTCCCGAATCCGGGACCCAAGTCGGAGGAGATGCTGCGTCGCGCGGGCATCGCGGCGATGGCCCAGCTGTGCGCGCTGTTGGCCGGAGCGCTGATGGCTTTCGGCGTCGCGGCCGCCGAGCCGCCGGCGGTCCACATCGGTCGCTTCGACTCCGCCAGCGGCTTTCCGCCTCCGCCATGGCAGGTCGTCCGGTTCGACGAAAAGGTCCCCGCGACGGTCTACCGGCTTGTCCGATGGGACGGGATCGAGGCCGTCGAGGCGAGCGCCGACGCGAGCATGGCGCTTCTGACGCGCCCGGTCGAGGTGGATCTGCACGCAACGCCGGTACTCTGCTGGCGCTGGCGTGTCGAGCGCGTAGTCGAGAAGGCGAACATGGCAACCCGGCAAGGCGACGACTACGCGGCGCGCGTCTATGTGGCGTTTCGCCTGCCGGCAAGCGCGATGAGTCTTGCCGTGCGAGCAACGCTGGCGCTCGCACGCAAGTTGCGCGGTGATAGTGTCCCGGACGGCGCCATCAACTACGTCTGGGACAACCGCCATCCGGTGGGTACGCAGCGGCCCAACGCGTACACGGATCGCACCCGAATGATCGTGCTGCGTTCCGGTGATGAGGAGGCGCATCGGTGGGTCGCCGAGCGCCGCGACGTCTTGAGGGACGCGATCGATGCCTTCGGAACAGAACGTGCCCGGGTGCAACTCGTGGCCCTGGCTGCGGACACGGACAACACCGGCGAGCGGGTCACGTCGGGCTTCGCGGACATTCACTTCGTCGCACGTGATGTCGAGTGCGACCCGATCCCGGGGCATGGCAGGTAACACGTCGCGCGCGACGATCTTCTGGAATCACCGGGACAGGCGCGCCTGACGTCGATCGATCGCCTTCAACGGCTGTCCATTTTCAGCTTCGCGTCTGTGTCGCGCCTGGAACCTCCCGCTCTCCTCGCAGCCAGCGCCAGGAGTCGAGCGCGTCGAACACCAGCGATATGCCGTTGACGGCGAACAGCACGATGCCGAGCCACCACTCGGCGCTCGTGACCGTGGCTTCACCGACCCATCCCATCAGGCGGAGGGCAATAGCGACTTGTAGCGGCCCCCACGCGAAGAGATGCGGAATCGACATCAGTCGGGTCATGCCGCCGGCGTGGTACATGATCGGAAGATTGGTCGCGACAACGAAAAGGGCCGCCACGCTGCCGGCAACTCCAATCCAGGTGTCCGTGAAGAAAAAGGGTGCCGCGTTCACCGGGACGAGGATGCCGACCACCCAGACCTGCACCCACAAAGGCAGGCTGCGCAGCGATCGCCAGATCTGCACACTACGGTCAATCATGTTCGCTTTACCTCTGGTTGAGTGATCCATTTCAATGTGACAGCAAGCCCCGTGAGCATGCCCGCCACTGCGGAGAGCGCGGCGACGGACAACGCAGGAAGACCCAGCAGAATCTGAAAATCGTTGCCGCCCAGGGCAAGAGCAGTGCCGGCACCCATCAGCACACCTGCGGGAAAATGGCGCAGTAGCGTCTCACGCGTCGGGCCGCGCACAGTGAAGCGCCCATGCCGCCAGGCGCCGGCCGCCATGCCAAGAAGCATCGAGGCGAGGGCAGCGATGCGGTCAACCGACGGTAGGCGCGCGGGATCTGCGTGCGCGATGGCCTGCCCGATGTCTCTGACAAAATCGCTCGGTGACCACGCGGGTTGTAGCAGGAATACGGCGCCGCTGAGTACCCCGACCAGGGAAATACCCGACCACAGGGGCCAGTGATGGCGCGCACGCCAATAGATTGCTGTTGCGCCCAGTGCCGACAGGACGACCAGGACGGCGGAGGGCCAGCCAGGCTCGAATGCCTCTGCGGCATACGCTGGGCAAATGCCCAATCGGTCGATCAGCAACCAGCCGGTCGGCCAGCCTGTCATGGTTGCCAGCATCGCCAGGTCTCCTGACGCGAGGCGCGTGGCTGTCGATACCGCGCAGGCGCGGTTGAACGCCGCGCCGATGCCGAACAGCAGGCCGCCGACGACAAAGCTCCAGTGCGGCGCGTAGACGAGTAGCGGCCGGGCGCCGGAAACTGCGGCGACAAACGGTAGATACAGATAGATCCAGAATCCGCTGGACAGGATTGCCAGTAGCCGCATCCGTCTGCCCCGCTGCCAGTCGCGCACGCCGCGCACCAGGCACAGCCCGGTGACCTGGGCCAGATAACCGATCGCCACGCAGCTGACGACGAGGAGCAGACTGGCGATCGACATGTGGGCTCAGACTCGATTCCTGCAACGTGAAAGGCCAACACCCGATCAGCGGCCGACGAAGTCCCGTACCGCCGGGATTGAATCCCGCAATCGGTTGAAGTCATCGGGCTTGAGGAACAACACGACGCTGTCCTCTATTGCAGTCACCTCGCCGGTGGTCATGTTGTTGTTGTCGATCATCTTGGCACCAAAGAATTCGCCGGCGTGGTAATGGCGACAGTACGGTTCGCCTTCTTCGTCCCGGCGACGCAGCTCCACGGCACCGGAAACGATCACTGCGAGCCCCTGTACGACTTCACCCTTAGCAAACAGCAGGTCGCCCGCGTCGTAGTGCGCGTAGCGAGTGCCGCCACCGCTAGGCAGGCCGATCTGCACAATCGTGCGCGGGACGAAATAGTCGAACAGCCAGTTAAGTGCGACGCGCAGACGCGTGCTGCACCCCGGCAACATGCCGATGTACATCGCCCTCCATAGCAGCCAGGCAAACAGGCCAGTGAATGTCATACCCGCAATCTGGGCCACGCCCGTGTAATTCCCCAGGGAGGCGAGCATTCCCTTGCTGTGATACTTGAAAGCATGCTCTGCGCTTCCGTGCAGAGACGCGACCAGATTGCAGGCAAGGAGTCGCGCTTCGCGCACGGTGGCCTGCGCTGTCGGCGGTGCGTAGGGCGGGTCGCTTCCGTCGCTCAGCGGGATCAGTGCCGTGTCGCCGAGCGCCCAGATGTTGTCATACCCCGCCACGTGCAGCTGACGCGTCACATTAATCTTGCCGCGGCTCATCGGCAGCCTGAGCCGGTCAACGAAAGCTGAAGGTCCGTTGCCGATCGTCGTGACCGCAGTCATGGTCGGAATCAGTTCGCCGCTTTCAAGTCTGACGCCGTTCACCGTAGCTGAGCGGATTCCGGTGTGAAGGCGGATCTCTACTCCGCAGCGGCTCAGATGCTGCTGCGCATAACGGCTCAGCCGCTTCGGCATTTCCGGCAGGATGCGTTCGCCGCGCTGGACCAGGACAAACGACAGTTCGTCCTTTCGGACGTTGGGATAGAAGCGCAGAGCTTTATGGACCATTTCGACCATTTCGCCGATCGTTTCCACGCCGGAAAAACCTCCGCCGGCAACGACGAAGCTCAAGGCCTGACGTTTGATCGTCCGATATCGGGTTACGTCCGCAAGCTCCAAGCAATTGATGACATGATTGCGCAGCCGGAAGGCATCCGCCAGCGTTCTCATCGTCATGCTGTGGTGCTCGAATCCGGGGAACATGGCCAGATTGGTGATCTGCCCACTGGCGATAATCAGGTGGTCATAAGGAAGTTCCTGCGGTATGCGCCGTCGTCCCTGGAGAATTTGCACTGTTCGTGCCGGAAAGTCTGCCCCGGTAACTTCCCCCAGTCGCACGCGCACATTCGGCAGCAGGGCGCGCAGTGGCGTGACCGCGTCCTGCGCGTTTATCGTTCCGGCGGCGACTTCCGGCAGTAGCGGCTGGAATACAAAGTAGTTTGTGTCGCTGATCAGGACGATCTCAAGGTTTTTGCCGCCCAGTTTCGACAGGTGTCTCGCAGTGAAGACACCGCCGAAACCGCCGCCGACAATCAGCACCCTAGTCTTACTCTGCATTCTATTTTCACGGCTCCGAAAGGCGCTTTATGCCGCCGTGTGGAAGCGGATATGTGACCCTTTTGCGCTGCAGTAGCACCGAATCACGATGGTTCCCGATGGTGCGACAGTAGGCCAAGGTTCGCAACAACAAAGGGCGTCAGGTAGTTCAGGAATACCTTGAGTCCAAGCTTGGCACTCCACGCACCGGCCAACAGCGCATCGCCCTGGTTGAACGCGGTCAGCCAGCTGCCGACGATCAGCGCGATCAAGCCGGTGCGCCGCAGGTGCGCGGGTGCAAGGACCGTTTTCAGGACACTTCGGCTCATCCGCGCCTCCCCTGCACGTAGGCCGCAGTCACCGGATCGGATGGGCATTCAAAGATGCAGCCGGTCTCGCCGCACTCGACGAGCCTGCCGGTCCCGCCGCGCACCCAGAACACGCCGCAGTGATCCGAAATGCGCCGGGCCTGTGCGAGGTTGTGGGTGACGATCAGCACGCTGTAGCGCTGCTTCAGCTGGGCGATGAGATCCTCGACGACGCCGGAGGCAATCGGATCGAGCGCGCTGCAGGGCTCATCCATCAGCAGCAGCTCCGGCTGCAGCGTCAATGCGCGGGCGATGCACAAGCGTTGCTGCTGGCCACCGGACAGGGCCTGAGCCGGCGCATGCAGCCGGTCCTTGACCTCGTCCCACAGCCCAGCCTCGCTGAGCACGCGCTCGACGACGGTATCGATCTCGTCGCGGCGCCGGACGCCAATTTCGTGCAGCGGCAGCTCCAGGTTGCGCCGGATCGACAGCGGGAATGGATTTGGTTTCTGGAAGATCATGCCGACCTGGCGGCGCAGCGCGATCACGTCAACGGCCTTGTCGCGGATGTCGCGGCCGTGCAGGCGCACGCTGCCCTCGGTCGTGCATCCGGGAATCAGGTCGCTCAGACGGTTGAGGCACGACAGGAAACTGGTCTTGCCGCAGCCGGACGGGCCGATCAGCGCGGTCACGGTGTTCGCGGGAATCTGCAGGCAGACCTCGCGGAACGCCCAGCGGCCGTGATAGGCCAGGCCCAGGTTCTCGATCTCCATTACGGGTCGGGTGGCGGGGCCCGCCTGGGACGCAGCGCAGCACGGCGATGCGGCGACATTCATGCGACAAGGCTCCGGCGATGCAGCCAGCGATCGGCCAGCGAGGACGCTGCCAGATTGATCGCGAGCAGCAGGATGACGAGCACGACGGCCGATGCATAGGCATTCGCGTTACCGCCGCTGATGTTCATCGACAGGTCGAAAATGTGCAGCGACAGCGCGCGGCCGGAATCCAGCAGCGATTCCGGCATGCGGTCGACATAACCGCTGGTAAAGATCAGCGCCGCGGTCTCCGCCAGCGCGCGGCCGATGCCCAGGACCAGGCCAACGATCAGGCCCGGCGTCGCCGCCGGCAGCAGCAGGCTGAACAGCGTGCGGGTGCGCGACAGGCCGAGCGCGGCGGCGCCGTGGCGAACGTCGTCCGATACGGCGCGCAAGCCTTCCTCGGTCGCACGGATCAGGATCGGCAGGACCATGCAGGCCAGCGTGAGGCCACCCGACAGGATCGAAAAGCCCAGCCCCAGGACGATGCAGAAGAACGCATTGCCGAACAGCCCGAACACGATCGACGGAATGCCGGCCAATACATCCAGGCTGTGCTCGACCGCGCGGCCGAACGGCGATGCACTGGACGTGTATTCGGACAGGAAGACCGCGGCGCCGACACCCAGCGGCACACTGACCACCAGGCAGACCGCGAGGATCAGGCCCGTGGAGACCAGGATCGGGCCGATACCGCCGGCACGGCCGGCGTCACGGGGCGGCTCGGTCAGGAACGTCCAGTCGATCTGGCCCACACCGTTCCAGAGCAGATCGCCCAGCAGCCAGCAGAACACCGCAGCGACCGCCAGCGCGGCGCCGTGCACGAGCAGCGCATCGACTCTAGGCATGCGCCACCGCCTGCGGCCGCAGTCGCGCCGCGATGCCGATCAGCGCGGCGATCAGTGCCAGCAACACCAGTCCGCTGACGAACAGCGCCGAGCGATGGTCCCCCTGTGCGTAGGCCATTTCCAGTGCGATGTTGGCCGCCAGTGTGCGCACGGGGGCGAACAGCGAGTCGGGCGTCTGCACGACGTTGCCGCAGACCATCAGCACCGCCATCGTTTCACCGATCGCGCGGCCGGTGCCGAGCACCACGCCGGTCAGCAGCCCCGAACGTGCCGCTGGCAACACGACGCCGACGACGGTGCGCCCACGCGAAAGGCCCAGCGCCGCCGCGGCCCGCAACTGTGCCGCGGGAACCGCGGCAAGCGCGGCATCCGCCATCAGGGCGATGGTCGGCAGGATCATCAGCGTCAGGATCAGGATCCCGGCCAGCAGGCTGGGGCCGGGGGGATGCAGCGCGCGAATCAGCGGCACGAGCACCACAAGGCCCCAGAAGCCGTAGACGACCGAAGGAATGCCGGCCAGCAATTCGATCATTCTGCGGTACAGGCGGGCGACGGGCCGCACGCTGTAGTGATGAACGAACAGTGCCGACAGCACGCCCAGCGGTGTCGCCAGCAGTACCGCGCCGGCGGTCGCCCACAACGTGCCCCAGACCATCGGCAGCAGATTGAACGTGCCTGTGCCCGGCTCGGCGGCGGGATGCCACGACGGGTCGAGAACAAAGCGACCGATACCGACCTCCTGCAGCGCAGGCCAGGACTCGCGGATGAGAAAGGCCGCGATCAGAACAACGATCGCACCGGCACCTGCGGCGCACAGCCACAGGAACGCCGACAACCAGCGATCAGGATTCCAGCGGGACAAAGTAGAGCTGCTCGACAAGATCGTGGACGGCCGGCGAACGGGCGTAGTCGATGAATGCCTTGATCAAGCCTGTGGGCTCGTTCTTCGTCACCAGATTCAGCGGCCGCGACAGCGGGAAGCTGCCGTCCTTGACCGTGGCGATGGACGCTGTCACACCTTTCATCGGCAGCAGCTTCACCGGTACGCCGTGCGTCGCGCTGTACTCGGCGGCGCCGACCGAGACGTAGCCGATCGCGTCCGGATTGCCGGCCACCGTCTTGATGCCCTGCTCGTTGTCGCCGATGACCACGTGCGCCTTCACGGCGGGCGATTCGAGCTTGAAGTAGTGCAGGAACAGCTCCAGCGTGGAGCGTCCTTCCGCCTTGTTGACCACCGTGATCGGGGTGTCATTACCGCCGACTTCGCTCCAGCGGGTGATGAGGCCCGTGTAGATCGCAACGACCTGGTCGTCACTCAATTCCGACGTCGGATTCGCCGCGTTGAGAATCACCGCGATGCCGTCGCGCGCGATGGCAAAACCGTGGAGATCACCTTCGTCTGGCTTCAGCGCGCGCGATGCCATGCCGATGTCGGCGAGCCCCTGGCGGGCGTCGGCGATGCCTCGTGATGAGCCGCCGGTCTGCACGTCGATGCGCACCCCAGCATGCAGCGTCTCGAAGCGCTTGCCGATTTCGGCAGCCAGCGGCGCGACGGTGCTCGATCCGGTGAGGACCAGCTTGCCCTGAAGGCGATCGGGCTCGGAGGCCGCAGGTACGGCGGGCTTGCCGCAGGCCGAAAGCGTCAGCACGACGAGTGCCAGCGCAAGCCGCTTCGAGGAGAACATACGAGACATGGTACGTTACGACTCCGGTTTCACGAATTTCAGGGTCATGCGATCGCTCTCGCCGATCGCCTGGTACTTGTCGCGATCGACCTCGCCGAGGCGCAGCGTCGGCGGCAAGGTCCACACGCCGTTCGGGTGGTCGGCCGTGTCTCTGGGATTGGCGTTGATCTCGGACTTGGCGGCCAGCACGAAGCCGGCGCGTTGCGCCATGGCGATGACGTAGTCCTCGCGCATGTAGCCGCTGTCCTCCTGATCGGAAAGGGGCCGATTTTCTGGCAGGCGATGGTCGACGACGCCCAGAACACCGCCGGGCTTGAGCGCGCGGTACATCGCCAGAAAGGCCGCGACGACCCGCTCGTCGCCACCGCCACGCATGTACCAGTTGTGGGCGTTGCGAAACGTCAGCACCATGTCGGCGCTGCGTGGCGGCGCAATGTTCATGTGCTCGGGCGGATTGAAGGTCGTGACCATCACGTGGTCGTACAGCTGAGGTTTTTCAGCGAGTTTGGTCTGAAACGTGGCCCGGCTCTCGCGGTAGAACTCGGACGGCGAGTCGGCATTGAAATGCGCCGCGTAGAGCATGCCGTCGCTCCGCAGCAGAGGCGCCAGGATCTCTGTGTACCAGCCGGAGGCGCCCGGCCAGATCTCGACCACCGTCATGTCCGGCCGGATGCCGAAGAACAGCAGTGTCTCGATTGGATGGCGTGATCGGTCCCGCGCGACGAACGCGGGCGTGCGCTCCGTTTTCGCTACGGCTCTGGCCACTGCGTCTGGGTCGGCAGCCATCGCGGCCAGCGCCGTGAGTGGGAGTACGACCGCGAGCGCGGCCTTCGAACTCCGGCGACGCTTGGGTGCTGTTCGAATTATGTGGGCGCACTTCAAGCGCATGAGTCCCTCCGGATGCCCAGGATGGCGCCCTGTTGGCGAAGCTGCTCCAGCAGCCCGGCGCCGGAGCGCACGAACGCTTCGCGCTGCTGAACCGCACCGAGCTCGGCCAGTTGATCCAGAATCTGCCGGCCACTGGCCGGTTGCGTCTGCAGCATGGCCAGGAGCGCGGCCGACAGCGGCGTGAGATAGATGAAGCGCACCGCATCGCTCGCGTCGCGAAACAGCAGGTAGTGATGCGCGCTCGCGTCCGGCTCGGCCGGCTGCACGCGCGGCCCGATGCGGTGCACGGGCCAGGAATAGCTCGCCAGTTGAGCCGCGGGATGCAGCATCGGAACGCCGGCGAGCAGATCGCCCTGGGCATCGAGCTGTTCCGGCACCACGCGCGCGGGGTCGAGCGACACCGCCAGTTCGAGCCACTCGTAGTGCAGCAGATCGGTCAGGAAAGGTCGGTGGGCGTTGACCGTATCGGAACAGGTGCGCGCCCAGTCGAGAAACGCTTCCGGAATATCGCGGAACAACGGCGAATGACTGCGGTGCTCCGCGAAGAAGCGGCGCACCAGGCGGCGCCATGCGCGTTGTCCGAGGATCTTGCGCGTGACCGGGTAGCAGGCCAACAGGAATCCTTCGAGATTGTTGAACAGCAGTTCCTGATAGACGCGCATGCGCCGCGCCGGTGCGCCGCGCGGCAAGGGCGCGCGCGGGTCGCGGATGCGCGCCGCGAAGTTCGCCTGATACTCGGCCAGGTTCATCGCTTCAGGCCGCATGACGACGATCCTCGTGGCGTGCCTGCAGGGCGCGGATGCGCTGGACCTCGAACAGCAGCGCATCCAGCGGCGGGATGTTGAAGTCGCGCTCCAGCAGCGTCGGGCGAATACCGACGACCCGGCAGGTGTGCTCGAACAGATCCCACACCGGCTCGACGACGTCGGCGCCGTGCGTGTCGACGATCAGATCCGGGGCTTCGCGGTAGTGCCCGGCCATGTGCATGTACACGACGCGTTCGGCCGGTAGCGCGTCGATGAAGCCGTAAGGGTCGAAGCCGAAATTGACGCTATTGACGTAGACGTTGTTGACGTCCAGATGCAGGTCGCAGTCCGCTTCGTCGAGCACAGCGCGGATGAACGCCAGCTCGCTCATCTCGGCGATCGCCGGCATCACGTAGAAGGAAGCGTTCTCGACGGCGATGCGGCGCTCCAGGATGTCCTGCACACGGCGGATGCGCGCGGCGACATGGCGCACGGCCTCGCCGGTGAACGGGATCGGCAGCAGGTCGTAGAGGTGGCCGTCATCGGCGCACCAGGACAGGTGCTCGGTGTACAGCGGTATGCGGTACTCGCCGAGAAAGCCCTTGACGCGCGCGAGAAACGCCTCGTCGAGCGGCGCCGGGCCGCCGAGATTGAGCGACAGGCCGTGTGCGACGAGTGGACGCTGCTCGGCCAGCGCGCGCAGATCCCGCCGACGGTCGCCGCCGAACTCCAGCCAGTTCTCGGGCGCCAACTCCAGGAACGCGATCTCGTCCGGCACCCCGGACCTGAGGGCGGGAACCAGTTCCCGCCTCAGTCCGACGCCGGCCCCATGCAGCGTGCCGTCGTGCATGGCGAGCCGACCGCTTACTTCTTGCCGCCGCAGCTGCCGTCAGCGGCCTTGTCGGTGGCCTTGCTGGCGCCGCAGTTGCCATCCTTGGCCTTGGCATCGGCCGCCTTGTTGGCTCCGCACTTGCCTTCGCCGCACTTGCCGTCCTTGGCTTTGGCATCGGCGGACGCCTTGTTGGCGCCGCACTTGGCTTCGCCGCACTTGCCGTCCTTGGCCTTGTCGTCCGCCGACGCGACCATGTAGCCACTGTCGAGGCTCTGCATGGAAAAGGTGCTGTCGGCCGCATGGGCGAGGCCCGTTGCGCCGAAGGCGGCGGTCAGGGCCAGCGCCAGAGTGGTCTTGGTTGCTTGCATGTCACATCTCCAGAAGTTGAGTAAGGAACCCGGATGGGTAATACGGACGAGAGTCCCGGCACGGATTCAGTGGTCGTGACCGTGGTCGCAGCGCGCGGCCAGCGCCTTGCGGATGCGTTCACGCGCCTCGGGAGAAAGGTTCATGGTGCCGTCCGGCGCCCCGCCGGGCCCGAGCAGCCTCAGGCCCCGACGGATCGCAGCCATCTGTCGCTCGAAGCGGCGGCAGGACACACACAGCAGCAGATGCGCCCTCAGGCCCAGGCGTTCCCTGAACCTCAGGGAGTGCTCCTGTTGCCCTGAAATCAAACGGCTCACATCTTTGCAGGTCAGCATCACACCTCATCCCGGGGCGGCAACACCGCCCCACGTCCGGTCGAGACACTGTCGGAGCCTCATACGGGCCCGGTGCAGCGTCGTCCGCAGATTGGTCGGACTGATGCCCAATTCGTTACAGATATTTTCGGGATCGTCCTCCAGAATCTCGCGCATCCGGAAAACGTCGGCCATCGGACGCGGCAGCCGGTCCATGCAGCGCTGCAGGGCCTCCAGGAATTGCGCCTGCTGGACGATGACTCCGGGATCGCCCCAATCCACGAGCGCGTTTCGCCAGCGGCCGTCCGGCGCAAATCCGTCATCGTCGGCAACCTCAGGGCCTGGCAAGACGTCCGGGTCATGCAGCGACGTTTCACGGGCATGGCGCCGAAACAGGTCGACGACCTTGTGCTTGAGAATGCCGATCAGCCAGGTTCGCACTGCTGCGCCGCCCGCATAGCGGTCGCGGCTTTCCCAGGCCGCAAGCAGCGTCTCCTGCACGATTTCCTCTGCACTGTGCGGATCGCGCGTCAAACGCAGCGCATAGCGATACAGCACGTCCCCGTGGGCGGAAAGCCAGTCTCCGGACGACGGTGGACTTTGTAGCTCGTCAGGCATGTCAGTCTGGCGCCCTCATGGAGCCGAGGGCGCCCACTTGGCGGCGCGCTGGTCGAAGGGGCGCTCGCGGCTGAGCAGCACGTCGAGCAGATTGTTCTGAAACGAGACGTTGCCCGTCAGGTGGTGGTGTGCCTCGCACAGCAGCAGCGAGTAGGCCATCGGAAAGAACGCATAAGGATGTCGCGCTACGGTCGGATCGAGCTGCTCGCGACCGAGCAACGAGGGCTTGGTCACCAGGCCATCGCCCGGTTCGATCATCAGCTCCGCGTAGTGCGGGTTCCGGACCCTTGCGACCACGTCGTCTGGATGCAGTCGCACCACTGACTCGCCGCCGACTTCCTCAACCAGCAGACGCGCCGGTGTCGGGCTGCAGTCTCCGCCAAAGACGACGATCCGCTCCGGAGATTCTTCGAGCTGCCGCGTCAGCGCCCACACGAAGCGTCGTGCGCGCTCGAGCCGCTTGTCGAAATAGCGTTGCAGCACGCCAAGATAGCGCTCAGCTTCGCCTGGCGCCGACATCCGCTGGCGCAAGCGGACCAGAACGGCAGGGTCATACACGGACCACTGGAACGCCCGCCAGATTGCCGGATCGAACAGGTCCCGGTCGAGCGTCCGGCCCTCCGGCGTGATCAGCCAGTCCAGCAGCGGGTGCGGGAACAATTGGTAGGTGCTCGGCGCGGTGGCCAGCACTTCCGGCTCGAAGCGCGAGAAGCCCGCGGGTTCGCCGACAATGAAGCTGTGCAACGAGCTGACCGAACCCAGATTCGGGGTTCCGATCAGTATCGCGGTGCGGATCTTGCGCGCACCGGCATAGTTGATCGGCAGTTCGTTGCTGTCCAGCACGTCCCGGGTGCCATAGCGCAGGTAGTAACGCGTGATCAGGCCGCCCATGCTGTGCGCGACGATGTCCACACGCAGCTCGGGATCGCCGTAGTCGGCGCGGATCTGCTCGATCAGCTCGTCCAGCCTGCGTGAAGTGACGACGTTGTCCTGGCGCCAGTCGTAGGCGAGGACGTAGTAGCGCCGACCGCGATCGTGGACGGGCGTACCCGCAGCGGTGCGCCTGAAGTGGCCGTAGGTTTCCAGCGTCTTCAGCAGATTGCCGTAGTAGTCGCTGCCCAGCAGCTGATCGAAAATGTCGTATGCCTCGATGCCGTCGTCGAGCGGCTGCAACGTGACCGGGTCGATCGGCAGGGCGAGGCGACTGTGATCCCCGAACAGCGCGTGGAACGCCCCCCCGGGCCATACTTCCTGCCCGCTGGCACGGTCGCGCAGACGCGAACCGAGAATGCCCGGTATGACAACGACGGGCGGTTGGTCGACCTCAGTCCCCGCATCGGCGTAGAGCCTTCCCAGGTCTGGTCGAGGCGAGGCCGAACACGCGGCCAATAACGCGACGGCGATAGCAGCAATGAACCAAGCGCCCGATCGCATGGCCGATTTGCGATTGTCAGGCGGCGGCCTGCGCCGGCACTGCAAGAGCGCGTTCCAGGCGCGTCCGTGAGACGATGCCGCGCACAAAGCAGCCGTCGACCTGCGCCTCGACCACGAGCAGGTGCATCCATTCGGGGTGCCGTGCAAACGTCAGCCGCAGGTCGCCGATTCGCTGCTTGCCGAGCGTATCGAGCGACAGTTTCGGCAGCGCATCCCAGCGCACCATGATGTCCTCGACCAGCACGTCGCGATGTAGGCAGCTGTCATGGATGCAGTCGGGCCCCTGCAAGAACTGGATCGGTTTTTCGCCCTGGACGTCGTAGGAAGTGATCAGGCCGACCACGACGCCTTCCGCGATCACCAGCAGCGAGCGCACCCCAGCCTGGATCATGTCCTGCAGCGCATCGTCGATATGCCGGCTGTGGGCGACGCTTACTGGCTGGACGTGCGCGAAGTCGGTCATTACGGCTCGCGCTGTGTCGTCATCGGTCAAGTGCGACACGTCGGCAATGGTGCGTCGTGGCAGGCGCGCCGGCATCGTGATCGTCGTGAAGGGAACGGGGTGATAAGGCATGTCAGGTCTCCTAAGGATACGTCTGCTTGGCTGTACCGTCCGGCCCAGTCCCCCATGAAGAATCGAGCAGGCCGGCGTCCATGGCGCGCCGAAGATCGGCCGTACGATCGATGTCCCAATGCGCGTCCAACTCGGTCCAGTCGCGCCCGAACGCCCAGCCGGCGGCCTTCAGCCGCTGCCGGGTGTCGGCCATCACGGTCGGCCCTCCCCAGGCGATATACTGAAACGCCGCTTCGGGAAACGCGCTTGCTCCGACCAGCACGTAGCCGCCATCGTCGGCAGGCACGAACACCATGCGGGTCCGTGACAGCGCTGCTGCCGCGTTGCGCAGATCCTCGGGCGTCAGCGTCAGGCAGTCGGTGCCGATCAGGACGGCATGGAGGTGGGTGCCCAGCAGAGTACGCATCGCGTCTGCCATGCGCGCGCCCAGATCGATACCACGCTGCGCCCGAAGGGAGATGAAATGGCGACGGCGCAGGTGGTCCCACAGGTCGTCGCCGGAATCACCTTCGGTGAACAGGACGACGCTTTCCGCACCTGCATCGCACGCGGTCGCCAGCGTGCGGTCGATGAGGTGGCGCTGCAGCCGGGCCGCGCGGTCGGCGCCAAGCGCAGGGATCAGACGCGTCTTGCACGCTCCGGGAACCGGCGCTCGGGCGAAGATGCCGATCGCGACGCTCATTCGTGAGACCTTCTACCTGCCGCGCCGGTCCGCATTGAGCATCCAGTCGTAGGACAGGTGCTCTATCCTGAACGTGCCGCTGCGCAGCTTCTGCCGATCGGCGTCGTTGTCCGCGAGCAGCGTCGCCTGACTGGAGAGCCAGTCCTGGAGGGTTCGCCCGTTCCCGGCGAAGTCGTCGCCGTACCAGCGGAAGATCTGGGAGAGATACAGTACGCCATCCGCAGGGTTGTAGCGGTTGCGTGTGCGGTCGGACAGGAAGCGGCGCTGCTGGTCTTCGAGCTGCGCGTCGAGCTGCTCGGCGTTGAACGGCTCCGGGCGCAGCGCCGGACAACCGATCGAGGCGCAGTTGACCGCAAAGTGCACACGCGGATCGCGGTAGCGCGGACGCAGCGTGTCGTGTTCGACCCAATCGAGCGTGCGCGTTTCGCCGAGCAGTCTGAAGAACGGTTGCTTCCACGGCGAGCGCAGCAGCGAGCCGAGGTCGCGAATCGACTTCATGTCTGGATACCGGCTCAGGATTAGCTCCAGTGTGTGGCCGTTGTACGCGTTGATGAGGAAGGCCATCTGCTGAGCACGCGTCCAGCCGTCGAACTCGGACTGCGGAACGTTCGAGAACTCCGCAAGCGTGGCCTTGAGCGTCGGCCGGTCGCGCCGCAGGCCGTCGTAGTCGACGACACTGGCATGCCCGGAGGCGATCCAGTGCACATGCTGACTGAGCAGGCCGCCGTAGGCGGTGTAGCCATGGTCGAATGCCGACACGCTGCCGGCCACGGTGAGGGTCGCGATCATCAGTAATCTCCTAATCCAGTGCGTCACGTTCACGCCCTCCGCCAGGTGTGGAAGCGCTCGACGAAGCGAAGCAGGGTTTCCGGCTTGTGCGCCTGTTTCCATTGCCCTGCGGCGTACTTGTTCGCCTCAGCAAGCGTTGGGTAGATGTGGATCGTGCCTAGCAGCTTGTTGAGTCCGAGTCCGTGGCGCATCGCCAGAACGTATTCCGCGATCAGGTCGCCCGCGTGCTCGCCGACGATGGTCACGCCAAGAATTCGGTCCTTGCCTGGCTCGGTGAGCACTTTGACCAGACCGTGCGCCTCGCCGTCGGCGATGGCCCGGTCCAGTTCCGCGAGATCGAACGTCGTGACTTCGTAGGGAATGTTCTTCTCCCTAGCCTCGGTCTCATTCAGACCGACACGCGCCACTTCAGGCTCGGTGAATGTCGCCCATGGAATCACCGAGTAGTCGACCTTGAACTTGCCGCCGCGCAGCGGCAGCAGTGGCTCGAACAGGCTGTTGACCGCCGCGTACCAGGCCATGTGCGCCGCCGTGTGCGTGAACTGGTACGGACCTGCGACGTCGCCGACGGCATAGATGTTCGGGAGGTTGGTCTGCAGGAACTCGTTGACCTCGATCGAGCGCGTCGCTTTGATGCCCAGCTCTTCGAGTCCGTAGCCCTTGAGCCGGGCAACGCGGCCGACGGCGACGACGATCTGGTCGAAGGGGATGCGCGTGTCCTGTCCCTGGCCCCGCGACCCTTGGGTCGCGGAAGCGGACGATGATTCGCAGATCAGGAATTTCTGGCCATTCTCGACGACGACTGCCTTGGCCTTGGTATCGACGCGCACGTCGATGCCCTCGGCGACGAAGCGCCTGCGCACGGCTTCCGATACTTCGGGGTCTTCCCGTAGCAGGATGCGTGGCAGCATCTCGACCTGAGTGACCTGCGCGCCGAGCCGTGCAAACGCCTGCGTCAGCTCGCTGCCGATCGGTCCGCCGCCGAGCACGACAAGACGGCGCGGGAGTTCGCGCAACTCCCACAGCGTGTCGGACGTCAGGTAGCCCGCCTCGGCCAAACCGGGAATCGGTGGCACGAAGGGCTGGGCGCCGGCGGCGATGACGATCGAACGTGCGGTCAGGCGCTCGGTCCGGCCGTCGTGGAGCGCGATCTCCACAGTCCACGGATCGACCAGTCGCGCGGTGCCTTCGCGCACTTCGACGCCCAGCTCGGTGTAGCGTTCGACCGAATCGTGCGGCTCGACGGTGCGCACGACCGACTGCACGCGCTCCATCACCCGGGCGAAATCCGGCTTGGCGGACACGTTCCCGAAGCCGAACTCGCCGGCGCGTCGCAGGTGGCTGGCGAACTTCGCCGAGCGGATCAGGGCCTTCGACGGTACGCAGCCGGTGTTCAGGCAGTCGCCGCCCATCTTGTGCCTTTCGATCAGCGTGACCTTGGCCTTCACCGCGGCGGCGATATAGGCGCTGACCAGCCCGCCGCTGCCGCCACCGATGACGATCAGGTTGCGGTCGAAGTGCGCGGGCCGGCTATACTGCGCGTACACCCGGCGTGCCTTGATCGTATCGACCAGCTTGCGCGCGACCAACGGGAAGATGCCGAGCAGAACGAAGGCGCTGATCAGCCCGGGCGAAAGGATGCCGCGCAGCGAGGTGAGCTGCGCCAGCTGCGTGCCGGCATTCACGTAGACTATCGTGCCGGCGAGCATGCCGAGCTGGCTGACCCAGAAGAAGGTCCGCGCCCGCATCTGCGTCAGGCCCAGCAGCAGGTTGATCAGGAAGAACGGAATCACCGGCACCAGGCGCAGCGTGAACAGGTAGAAGGCCCCGTCGCGCGCGATGCCGGCGTTGATCGCCTTGAGACGGTCGCCGTAGCGGCCTTCGATGCTCTCACGCAACAGGTAGCGCGCAAACAGGAAGGCGCCGGTGGCGCCGGCGGTCGACGCAAACGACACCAGAACCGTCCCCCAGACAACGCCGAAGATCGCGCCCGCCGCGAGCGTCAGCACCGCCGCACCCGGGATCGACAATGCCGTGACGAGGACGTAGACGCCGAAGAAGCCCGCGGCGACGAGGAGCGGCTGCGCGTCGCGGTACGCAATCAGCGCGCTGCGCTGGCTCTGCAGGTACTCCAGGGAGAAATAGCGGTTCAGTCCGAACGCGAAGAAGGCGCCGATCAATGCAGCCAGCAGGAGCAGCAGGACAATTCGCTTTGCCATATCGACCTCAGATGCCGGCGCGATCGAGCGCCGTCAGGAACTCCGCCGGTTCCGGGCGGATGCGGTAGTTCTCGGTCAGATCGCTGTAGACCACGCGCCCACCGCCGGAGGTGATGAACACCGTCGGCATCGGCACGTCCGAGTCGTAACCCAGCGCCTGCATGCCCAGCGGCAAGCCGTTCTCGGCGAGAATCCCCAGGCAGGCGGCGGCACGGTTGTCGCGGTCGGTGAGAAAGCGCATCGGCACGTCGAAGCGTTTGGCGAGATCCACGCTGTGGTCCTGCGGCTGCGGACTGATCAGGAATACCTCGACGCCGCGGGCCGCCAGCGTGCGGTACTGCGCCGCGACCTCGCGGATCTGCGCCATGCAGAACGGGCACCAGTTTCCGCGGAAGAACATCCACAGCGCCGGTCTTACGGCCAGATCGGCTGACCGCACAATGCGCCCTTCGATGTCCTCGAGTTCGAACGCGGGCAGCGTGCGCCCGACCGTGAGCACGCCGGCCTCACGGTGTGCGAAGCGCGAATACCACTGGGTGTAGATCAGCGACAGCGCGGCAACGCCAAGGGCGATGCCCGCCGGCAGCGCGAAGCCGCCGAACGCGACGGCCACCAATGCGCCGGCCGCGCCCGCTGCAGGTATCCACCACAACGGCGCCTCGGTACGCGCGACTGGCGCGAGGAACAGACGCGCGAAGAAGACCGTCGGCACGCCGGCTGCAATCACGGTGCCCCACCACGCCAGGTCCGATGGATGCTGGAACAGGCGCCATACCGACAGCCCCAGCGCCGCGACCAGCGCGGTCATGAACGAGGAGATGAAGATCGATTTGAGCAGATTCATGAACGGGAGCCCGTCAGGTGGTGGCGCCGCCGCAGGACGAACCCGCGCCGGCGGTGCAGCCGAAGCAGTGGTTGGTGACGCGGATGCGGCGTGCCAACAGCGCTTCTGCGTCGAAATCGAAAATCGTCAGGGGTTTGGCGTCGCGCTGGACCGGCATGCCCAGCTGCTGGTTGAAGTCGCAGTCGTACAACGTGCCGTCCGGGCCGACGCTGATCAGACTGCGGCACATGACGTTCTCGGCCGCCGACGGGTTGAAGGCGCCGACCAGCTTGTCCATGTACGCGTCGTACTGTCCGGCCTTGCGCAGGTGCAGCGCGAAGCGGTTGATCGGCATGTTGGTGATCGTGAACAGGCGGTTGAACACGACGCCGTGTTGGGCGAGCAGCGCGCGCTTGTAGTCGGCTTCCAGCGACGCCTGTGGCGCCGGCAGGTAGGGTCCGACGGGGTTGAACACCAGGTCGAGCACCAGCCCGCTGCCGTCGGCGCCGTAGCCGAGCGCGTTGAGCCGCTTGAGACCTTCGATGCTCTTCTTGAAGACGCCGCTGCCGCGCTGCTTGTCGGTGAACAGTTCCTGGTAGTACGGCAGCGACGACACGACTTCGACGCGGTGGCGGGCGAAGAACTCAGGCAGATACGCCTTGCTCGCGCCGGTTTGCGGGTTGCCGTCGAAAGTCACGGTCAGGTTGTGGCGGACCATCACCTTGCGATGCAGCGCCGTCGCGCGCTCGACCAACCAATCGAAGTCGGGATGCAGCTCCGGCGCGCCGCCGGTCAGATCCAGCGTCTGGATCTGCGGATGCGCGGCCAGGATCTCCGCAATCCGCTCGATGCCTTCACGGGGCAGCGCCTCGGTGCGCGCCGGCGAGGCATCGACATGGCAATGCCGGCACGCCTGGTTGCACAGCTTGGTCAGGTTGACCTGGAGCGTGTCGATGCTCAGCGGCGTCAGGCTGACGCGGCGCTCGCAGAGGGTTCGCGCGAAGCTGTGGCGCGCAGCAGTCGACTCGGTCGACACTACGACCAGCGGGATGACGGCGTTCATGCGATCTAGCAGCAACCGGTCTTGGCACCGGCTTCGCTCGTCTGCGCGATTCCCGGGGCACTGCAGTCGAACAACCCGAAGTGCGTCAAGCGGTCGCCCGTCACGCGGAAGTGCGCCGCGTAGCGGGCCCCTTTCAGCATGTCGGCTGTGTTGCCGCACACCAGCATCGGCCGGCCGGCTTCGAAGCGATGGTGATCGTCGAGCGTGAACGCGTGGGGATGCTCCGGCAGCGTGCCCAGGTAGGTGGCCACTTCGCCGAAATCCTCGCAGCGGTCCTCGAGCGGCAGCTTGAACGCGCGGATCGTCATCGAGTGGAAGCGAACGAAGCCGATCCTGCGCTCGATGTCCGGATTGTTGATCGCCAGCGGCGCGCTGGTGACCACACGCGCATCCAGGCAACCGACCCGCGCCATCAGACGGCGGAAGTCCTCGACGTACAGCGCACCGCCCAGGCATTCGCCCAGCAGCAGGGGATCGCGGGCCAGCTCGGCGGGAATGCGGCGGTCGGCGAGCACATCCGAGAAGTACAGCTCGCCGCCCGGCTTGAGCACCCGGAAGATCTCGCGGAACACGCGCCCCTTGTCGGGAGACAGGTTCAGCACGCAGTTGGAGACGACGACGTCGATAGTGCCATCGGCAATGCCAGCTGCAGCGAGATCCTCGATGTAACCGTGGCGGAAGTCGACGTTGGCGTAGCCGAACTTGGCGGCGTGATAGCCGACGTGGCGGCGCGCCACCGCCAGCTGTTCATCGGTCATGTCGACGCCGATCACGCGGCCCTGTGCACCGACCAGCCGCGACAGCAGGTAGCAGTCGCGGCCCGAGCCGCAGCCCAGGTCGAGGACCGTGGCGCCGTCCAGCGCCGATGGCAGCGGCGACCCGCAGCCGTAGAAGCGGTCGCGAACTTCCGGGTGGATGTCGCCGACGAGGGCCGCCAAATGCCGGGGCATCGCTTCGGCCAGGCAGCAGGCCGATGTCTGCAGATCCGCGGACGATTTCAGCACTTTGCCGTAGTAGTGCCGGACCGCGTCCAGCGATTCGTGTGCGCCCGCCATGGAATCAATGCTCCGCGTTTAAGTCGAATGTGGCGATACTAGGCCGCCACCCATAACCGCCAGAACAGTTTGGAGTCCATTTTTTATGTCTGAGAGTCCAGAGGATGATCTGCTGTCGTCGGTGTTGAACGCCTACCAACTGCACGCGGGCGTGTACGGCCACCCCCAGCTCTGCGGGATCTGGCAGATGGGCACGTCCGGCCACAAGCGCGCGGCGTTTCACATGGTCGGACGGGGAAACTGCTGGCTGCATGTACGCGGCTCGAGCACGCCAGAGCCCCTGCAGGGTGGCGACCTCGTCGTGTTCCCACACGACGCCTGGCACATGCTGACGGGTACTCCAGATCTGCACGGCGAAGAGAACGTCATGGCCATCGACGGTGAAGGTCCGTTCACGACGCTCGTCTGCGGTTACTTCGAGTTCCAGGCCGGCGACAAGAATCCGATCCTCGATGCCCTGCCGGAGGTCATCGTCGTGCGGCGCGAGTCCGCTGGACGACATCTCGAAGTGATCGGTCAACTGTTGCTGGAGGAGGCGCAGGGCGAAGGTATCGGCACACGTACCGTGCTGGACAAGCTGGCGGACACTCTGTTCGTGATGGTCGTGCGCCAGTACATCGGTCAGCTGGCCGAGCAGCGCGGCTTGCTTGCAGCACTGGCCGATGCGCGGCTACGCAAGGCACTGGCCGCGATCCATCGTGAACCTGCCACCGCCTGGACACTGGAAGGCTTGGCGCAGATCGCCGGGATGTCACGGGCCAGCTTCGCCCAGAGGTTCTCTGAGTTGGTGGGAACGACGCCGATCGAGTACCTGACCCGGTGGCGGATGACCCAGGCAGAGCTGCTGCTCCGCAATCCGCAGGTCTCTGTCGCAAGCGCCGCCGAGCGCGTGGGCTACGAGACAGAGGCCGCGTTCCGTAAGGCTTTCAAGCGCGTGCATGGCGTGGGGCCGGGATCAATCCGGCGCTGGTTTCGTGGGAAATTGGGTGCCGGAGTCTGACCGCCAAGCTGGCCACAAATCTGAAGCCCCGTGCGCAAGGAAACCATAACAAAGTCCACCTGTTTACGGTCTGTCTGCCGCGTCAGTGGTTGCTCCTGGAAACGTTTCCATTGCGAATTTCAGTACGGCTCGGACATCGCCACGCTGAAGCAGAAACTCTCTGGGTGAAACTCCCCCGGCGAGATCGTCGTTGGGCGTCACCCACCACGCTAACACCTGCACCGCATCAACACCCCGGGGCAGCGCACGAAGGACTTCGCTCAAGTTTGGAACCTCCGCGCCGTGATCGAACTGCAGCACCGGAATGCGAACTTCACTGTTCATTGAGATAGCCAGCAGCGTTCCCGCTTCGACACGCCTGAGCACTTGATCCAAATCGACCGCAAGCAGCGCCGCTGCTTCAGCGATCGGAAGCGCCGTCCGGAACAGGTAATCGACGACTTCCTGAGCTTGCGACCTCGCTGCTCTCGCATCGTCATGCGTCGATTCAGCCATGACCATTCCGACAGCGGTCAGCGCCTCCCACTCCTCGTCCGTGAGCTGACCTGCGTGGCGATGTGAATCTTCTGCGTCAGGGACGTTGATCCGTTCACGGGACTCCCCCTGCCCACCCTCGGTCAGTCCTGCCATTTCCAGTAGGACGTTGTTCCGCCGCTTTGAGCTCACGATCGCTCACCATCATCCTCAGCGTCCGATTTCACTCGGACCTGTCTGATCGCCCATGGCTCGGACTCGATCTCGAACATGCTCATGAGCTCGTCTTTCAGGTACGGGCCAAAGTCGGGGGCCCCCATCAGCCGATAGATGTAAAGCCACCCCTCATCATCTTCGAGAACACGTAACTCCTGGTCCGGAACATTGCGCAACCGGAAGTGAAGCATCCGTTGAAAGTTCGGCATCTTGGACTGGGACATCAGTCTTTCTCCGCTGCAGGCGCGCTGCACCTCGCAGCACGCAGATCAATGAGATAGCTGTAAAGGTCGCCCCGCAACTGACCCGAGGACTGACGTCGTGACCGCCCTTCCCTCTCGCCTGTTGGCCCGGCGCCCTTCGGCGCACACCCTCCTCGTTCTTAAAATGCACTTCCTCCTCAGTACGGGAAGGCATCCCGCAGGCAGCTCAACCGACGGTTGAGTCGCTTGGACAGCTCATCAAGCGCACCCACATCCTGCGTCGCGTGGTCTTCCTTGATCTGGCGAAGGGTCCAGTATCGAAGGGCTTCCTCGTTGTTCCGGCATTTCGCATTGGCCAGCCAGCAAACCAGATCGATGCCGTAGGGATTGATCTGGAACTGCCGCATCAGCGTTGCGGCCAGCGCTACCGACCGCTGCTTCAGATCACGATCCTGCCGATCCTGTTGAATGAACGCAGCAACTTTGGCCTTAGACATGACTGTTCTCCTGGGAAGAAATGGACGTGTACTGATTTGCACTGGGCTGTGTCTGCAATGCGGCTGAAACCATGTGATCGAACGCGGATCCATCACGGCGCGTGAGATTTGGAACGAATCGGCTGTAGACTCGAAACAGCATCTCGGTCGTGGTGTGCCCAAGCTGTCGGGCAATCCATTCCGGATTTTCTCCAGCACCAAGCCACAAGGTCGCGCAGGTGTGGCGCATCTGATACGGGCGTCGTGGCTTCAGGCCAAGGTGACGCAGCAACGGATTCCAGACGCGATTGACGAAGTTGTGGTTGTCGATCGGCAGTCCGTTCCTGGAGCAGAAGACATAGGCACCGATCGCACGTGTTCGCGCTTCCATCCGCCTGAGGGCTTCATACACCGGGTTGGACATCTGAATCTCGCGTTGCGAGCCGTCCGTCTTGGTGTACTCCGCACGCCCTCTGACGAACGTCTCTCGAATGCGAATCTCACGACGCTCAAAATCAATGTGTTCCCACTTCAGCCCGTTGGCTTCGCCGCTGCGCATGCCGGTAAAGAAGCGCACAGCGAGATAGTCCGAGTAATCCGGTCGCACTCTGGAGATCAGCAGGCGAACCTCGTCGATCGAGAAGGGTTCGATGTCGACACGCTGGACCTTGAGTCGCTTCACGGAAACCAGCGGATTCGGAATGCCATGCCGCAAGTTGGCCTCGTCGCAGATCATGCTCAGAATGCCCAAGATCCGATTGACGGTGGCGGGCTTCCTGGCCTTGTCCCCTTCCCGCTCTGTTCCCGATGCGAGTCGAGCGCGCAACGCCATCACGCTGGCACGATCAATCTGTCCGAGTCGCGTGTCGCCAAGAGCAGGCAGGAGGTGCTTGTTCAGGATGCTTTCTACCGATTCGCGATAGCTGTGCCGCCACTCGACGCTTCTATCCCGCATCCAGTCGTCAACAAAGTCCCGCAGCAGCGGCGTGCCATCGATCAACCCGGGATCGGATTCGGCCTTGCTTGCTGCATCCAGCTCCTTGAAGTGCTGGACCATCGACGAATTCGGAAAATATTTTCCGTAGTCGAACGTACCCAGCGCGATGTCCTGCTCGATCTTCTTGAGCACGCCCTGAAGACGATTGCGATTGGCTGGTGTGTCAGGTAGCGATGTGTATTCACGACAACGCTGCGCCCTGAATCGGAAATCGAAAAAGAGCTTTCCACCTCGCTGATTCACGCTAGCCATGACATACACCCCCGGAAGCCATCGGGATGCCCGCGACAGATACGTCGCATCGACCAATGTCTTCGCAGATTGCCTCCCAGATGAAGAGGATCTTGCGACCACCGAATGGTCGGATGTAGTGCCGCCCCTCCAGCAGTACCGAATCCTTGAGTCGCTCGCGAATCGTTCGCGCGTCGTACTTGATTCGCTTCGACAGCTCATCCGTCGTCAAAAACGTTGGCTCGCGTACTTCTTCGATCATGATCATCTCTCCTGGGCAGTACGTTTCACATATGCTACGTACTGATCATATATGATCATTTTCAGGCCCGCAAGACCTTTTGCGTCTGCTGTGATCGAAAGGGGGCCAGCTGGATTACAATGCGCCAGTTATGATCAGGATCAAGCTACGTCAATTGCTGGACGACAAGTCCTTCTCGGAACGTCGGCGCATTACCTTGAATGAAGTGGCGGACGTCACGGGCATCTCTCGCCCGACGCTGACTCGAATCGCCAACGTGCCTGGATACAACACAAATACTGAGACGATTGCGGCGCTGTGCGACTACTTGGGGTGCACACCATGCGAGCTCTTGGAGTTCATACCGGACAAGAAATCCAGCCCCAAGAGCGGTGGTCAAAAATCCTGAGTTCCTGAATTGCGTGGTCTCAGACGGTCTCAGGATGGTCTCAATTTGGTCTCAGACAACAAAAAAGGAGCTAGGCTTTTGCCTAACTCCTTGATCATTCTGGTGGACAGTACAGGGATTGAACCTGTGACCCCCGCCGTGTGAAAGCGGTGCTCTACCGCTGAGCTAACTGTCCATTGCGATAGGGGGGCGAAGCATAGTGAAGCCGCTGAATTCCGTCAAACTATTCGTGCCCGGCGGATCGTTCCGCGGACAGGGTGGCGGCGCACCGCGCGATGCGCCCCTCGATGAAGCGCCGTTCGGCGGCCTGCCCCGCCAGAGGCAGTGCCCGCTCCCAGGCACATCGGGCGTCGGCCAGCCGGCCCAGGCGCCAGCACAGCTCGGCGCGCGCCGAGTGGACGAACAGGTAGTCGTTCAGGTCGCCGCGTTCGAGGATCGCGTCGATCAGCTCCAGCCCGGCCTGAGGCCCGTCGCGCATGGCGATGGCGACCGCCCGGTTGAGCTCGACGACCGGGCCGGGCTCGACGCGCCGCAGCAGGTCGTAGAGGGCCACGATCTGCGGCCAGTCGGTGGCATCCGCGGTCTGTGCCTCGGCATGCACCGCCGCGATCGCGGCCTGCAGGCTGTAGGCCCCGACCCGGCCCGACTTCAGCGCGCGCTCGACCAAGGCGATGCCCTCCCCGATCAGCTCGCGATCCCAGAGCGTGCGGTCCTGCTGGTCGAGCAGGATGACATCGCCCTCGGCGGTGCTGCGCGCACGGCTGCGCGACTCCTGCAGCAGCATCAATGCGAGCAGACCCGCGACCTCGGCGTCGGGCAGCAATTCGAGCAACAGGCGCCCGACCCGGATCGCCTCGGCCGTCAGCTCGCGCCGCGTCAGGGCATCCCCGGACGAGGCCGAGTAGCCCTCGTTGAAGACGAGGTAGATCACCCGCAGCACGCTGTCGAGCCGTTCGGGGAGCTCCGGCCGCGCCGGCACCTCGTAGGGGATCTTCGCGTCGCGGATCTTGGCCTTGGCGCGGACGATCCGCTGTGCCAGCGTCGACGGCGGGGTCAGGAACGCCCGCGCGATTTCCTCGGTGGTCAGCCCGCAGACCTCGCGCAGCGTCAGCGCGATCTGCGCATCCGGGGTCAGCGCCGGATGGCAGCAGGTGAAGATCAGCCGCAGACGGTCGTCCTCGACCCCGTCGAGATCGACCCGCGCGGGATCGCCCGCCTCCAGGTCGATCTGGTCGATCAGCTGCTGCTGCGAGGCATCGAAACGCACACGGCGACGGATATTGTCGATGGCCTTGAAGCGCCCTGCCGACACCAGCCACGCGCGCGGATTTGACGGGATGCCGTCGCGCGGCCATTGCTCGATCGCGGCAGCAAAGGCGTCGTGCAGCGCTTCCTCGGCCAGCTCGAAATCGCCAAGCAGACGGATCAAGGTCGCCAGCACACGGCGCGACTCGTTGCGGTAAACCGCCTCGGCCTGCCGGTGCGCCTCACTGACGTCGCCCATCCCCTGCGTCCTGCTGCCGATGAGGACGCCGATTACGCCGTCTCGCGGTCGATAATTCAAGCCGCCGAGCCGGAGCTACAGATCGACCAGCCCCTTGAAACCCCCGTAGATCATGCGCTTGCCGTCGAACGGCATGGTTTCCGGATCCATGCCGCAGAGCCTTGGATCCTGCATGACCTTGGCGTTGACCTTGTCACGGTGCGCGCGATTCCTGAACACGATATACGAGAACATCACCGTCTCGCCCGGCTTCAACTTGACGCTCTGCGGGAATGAGGTCCACTTGCCCGGCTTGACGTCGTCCGCCACCGACTCAAAGAAGGCCAGCGCACCATGTTCACGCCAGATCCTGCCGGCCTTGCGCGCCATGCGCTTGTAATCCGGCAGCCGCTCCAGCGGTACCGGCACAATGAATCCATCCACGTAGGCCATCGAGGGCTCCGCTTGATTGAACTGATGAGCGCGAGCTACATCTCGCGCATTGCGCGCTGCATGTCCTCGGGCGTCATGTCACGCTGATGCGTCGCCACCGACCAGTGATGTCCGAACGGATCGATGACGATGCCATAGCGGTCGCCCCAGAACATGTCTGCCACCGGCATCATCACCGTGGCGCCGACCGCGACGGCCTGCGCCACCACCGCATCGACATCCTCGACGTACAGATGCACCGTCACCGGCGAGCCGTTCAGGGCTTTCGGACCCAGCGCGCCGTGCTCCGGCATCTCGTCGACCAGCATCACCACCGAGTCGCCGATGCGGACGGCGGCATGCATCAGGCGGCCGTCCGGCCCCGGCAGGCGATGGATCTCCTCGGCGCCGAAGGCCCGGACATAGAAGTCGATGGCATCCGCGGCACCGGCGCAGACCAGATGCGGCGTCACGTCGTGCATGCCCTGGGGCCGATAGTTCACTGTGCTCATAGGGGTTGTCTCCTGTGGTCACCGTCTCATTGCGGCTGCGGCATCGCATCCATGTCGACGTACGCCAGTTCCCAGACGTGTCCGTCGGGATCCTGAAACGCATGGCCGTACATGAACCCGTGGTCCTCGGGCTCGCGAAACGTCGACCCGCCGGCAGCCAGCGCCTTGCGCACGAAATCGTCGACCTCGTCACGACTGTCGCAGCTCAGGCACACCAGCACTTCGGTGCTTGTCCTGGCGTCGCAGATGGGGCCGGGGGTGAATCCGGAGAATTTCTCGTGCGTCAGCAGCATCACGAGAATGTTGTCGGCAACGACCATGCACGCCGCGGTGGCATCGCTGAACCGCGGATTGAAGCTGAAGCCGAGCTGGCTGAAGAAGGCCTTGGCCCTGTCCAGATCCCGCACCGGCAGGTTGACGAATATCTGCCTGGACATCCTGTCTCTCCCGTTGGAAATACCTCGAATGACGACGCGGCAATCAGCGTCGGCCGGCAGCTTCCTGCATCTCGCGAAAGCCGGCAGCCGCCTGCTGCACGTCGTCGGGAAACTCCTCGAACTCCTGCACCTGGCGAACCTCGATGACTTCGTTGTCGCCAGCGGGACAGCGCCGGGCCCATTCGATCGCCTCCTCGCGCGAGTCGACGCGGATCATCCAGTAGCCGCCGAGGACCTCCTTGGCCTCCGCGAACGGACCGTCGGTGACCAGCGGCTTGCCGCCCTTGAACGAGACCCGCGCACCGGCCGACGGCGGATGCAGACCATCGAGGGCGAGCAGCACGCCCGCCTGCTGCAGCGCCTCGTTGTAGCGCATCATCGCCGCGACCGCGGCGGCGTCCGGCATCGTGCCAGGCGCGGCGGATTCGTATCCGCCGGGAATCATCAGCATCATGAAACGCATCTCGGGTCTCCGGATTCGGGCGGGCTGCGAACTCCGGCGACCACGCCGGCGCAACCCCAGGCCATGGGTGTCTTCGATGTATCGTCGAATGAGCGCGGCCGAAATCGACATGCCGTCATCCCCGGCTTCAGCGCGGGACTTTCGCCAGGTAGGGCCCGGCCTCCTCGAGCGCGCGGGCGTAGGACGGCCGCGCCATCAACCGGGCGAGATACGCCGCGGTCTTCGGATGGCTGGTGCGGAACGGCTCGACCATGTCGGCGTAGAACAATGCCGGCGCTGCAGCGCAGTCGGCCATGCTGAAGCCGTCCCCACAGGCCCAGGTGCGGGACGGCATGTCCGCCTCGATCATGTCGAGCGCCGTGCGCAACTGGCTGCGGCTCTGCTCCACCCCGAACGCATCGCGCTGCCCCTCGGGGCGCAGGCGATCGGTGACGATCTTCTGCATCGGCGTGTTCACGTAAAGATCGTAGAAACGGTCGCGCATGCGGACCTCGCGCGCCGCATCCGCGTCCGCGGGCAACAGCGGCGTGCGTCCCGGATAGTGCTGATGCAGATACTCGATGATGATGCTGGCTTCCGGCACCACGCGGTCGCGCGCCACGTCGTGCAGCAGCGGAAACTTGCCGACCGGCCACAGCGCGGTCAGCCGCCCCCGGGACTGCGGGTCGGACAGATCGATGAGCTCCGGCGTGAACGGGACATCGTTCTCGTACAGCGCGGTCAGCGCCTTCTGGCAGAACGACGACAACGGGTGGAAATACAGGCTCAGCGACATCGGCTTCACTCCGTCGAATTGGATTTCCGGGCATGCGCCCGACTCAGGCCCCGCCCCCGTAGCGGCTGTCGGTGCGCAGCGTGTCGGCGAGGGGACGGACCTCGATGCTGCCGAAGCGCGCCGAAGGCCAGCGCCCCGCAATCTGGATCGCTTCGTTGAGATCGCGCGCCTCGATCGTGAAAAACCCGCCCAGGGTTTCCTTGGTCTCGGCGAAGGGTCCGTCGGTGGCGGACAGGCGGCCGTGGCGCATCCGCACGGTCGTGGCCGTGCGCACCGATTCGAGCGGCGCCGAACTCAGGTGATGTCCGCTGCGCTTGAGCGCCTCGACGTAATTGAGGGTTTCCTCGCGCAGAGCATCCCACTCGGACGCCGACAGGCCGTCCAGAATGCGCTCGTCTTCATAGGCCAGACAGATGTACTTCATCGCCGTGTTCCCCCGGGGTTTCGATCAGGATCGATCCCTGGTCGAACCGGCGGCCGCGAATTCGACATCGCGGCCGATCCGGTTCCCGGAAACTCAGGGCGCCAGCTCGCGCACCGGCCGGACCTCGATGCTGCCGACCCGCGCCGGCGGAATCTTCGCCGCAATCCTGAGGGCCTCGTCCAGATTGTCGGCCTCCACCAGATAGAACCCCGCGAGCTGCTCCTTGGTCTCGGCGAAGGGCCCGTCGGTGATCGATGCCTTGCCGTCCCGCACACGCAGCGTCGTCGCGGTGGCCACCGGTTGCAACGCCTCGGCGGCGATCATCTGCCCGCTGGCCCGCAAGGCGTCGCCACAGGCCATGCACTCGCTGTCCGGAAAACCCTCGAGCGCCCGCTCGTCGCTGTACACCAGACACAGGTATTTCATCTTCGGCTCCCGGTTGTCCTGAATCCATGTCCTGGATGGTCGATCGCGGGAAGGCGGAATCGACATGATGACGGCCACGACGGTGACACGCGGGCCGCTGCCGCGCAATCGGGGCTATTGCGCGACGTCGAGCTGCTGGCCCAGACGGCTGGCGAAGCGCTCGGCGAGCGCGGTGATGGTCAGGCTCGGGTTGACGCCCAGGTTGGCGGCGACGACGGAACCGTCCATGACGAACAGACCCGGATAACCGTGAACCTGGTGGTCGGTGTCGATCACGCCGTCCACCGCGCTGCGACCCATCGCGCAGCCGCCGAGGATATGGGCGGTCACCGAGGTGCCGAACAGGCTCTCCGGCGCGACGTTGAACGGCTCGCCGCCACAGGCCTCGGCCAGCGCCCACGCCGCGGCGTTGGCTTCCGGGATGTACGTCGGCGCCGCGTGTCCGGGCACGATGCGCGAATACAGGCCGCGGCGCCCCAGCAGGGTCCAGCGTCGGCCGAAGCGCAGGTCCAGCCTGTTGTCCAGATGCTGCATCACCGTCAGCACGCTGATGCGACGCGTCCAGCGCCGGCCGAACCAGTTGCGCCACAGCGGCCGGCGCAGGCCGGCCCAGAGCGTGCGCACCGCGCGGCGCAGCGGCTGGTCGTCGTCCACCAGGCGGGTCATGTAACAGCGCATGAAGTGATAGTTGTCGGGGAAGCGGTTCTGGGTGATGTGGGTATGGGCGTTCGGATAGAAATCCGACGACACCGCGACGCCGTCACTCAGATCCTTCGCCGGATCGGGATGCAGGGCCGCGACGATCGCCTCGCTGTTGGTGCGCACTCCGTCACCGAGCCGCGCGGACAGCGCCGGCAGCGTGCGCGCCGCGTCGCGTGCGGCAAACAGCAGTTTCAAGGTGCCGATGACGCCGGCGGCCAGGACCACGCGGCGCGCACGCAGCTCCCGCTCCGGCCGGCGCGGCTGGCGGACCCGCAGCGCGTAGCCGCCGCCGTCCAACGGGCGCAGTCCGACGACCCGATGCTCGGGCAGGATCCGGGCGCCGTGACGCTGCGCCAGATGCAGGTAGTTGTAGTCGAGCGAATTCTTCGAACCGTACTGGCAGCCGGTCAGACAGCCGCCGCAGTAGCGGCAGGTCGTGCGCGGCGGACCGTCGCCACCGAAGAACGGATCCGGCACGGTCTGGCCCGGCGTCTCGCCGTCGCGCGCGAACAGGATGCCCACCGGCGTCGGTCCGAAGCTGGCGCCCGCGCCGAGCGCCTCGGCGGTCTGCCGCAGCAGGGCGTCCATCTCGGTCAGGCGCGGATTGGGGGTGCGTCCGAGCATGTGCTTGGCGGTGGCGTAATGCGGCCGCAGTTCGCTGCGCCAGTCGACGCCGAGCTGCGACCAGGCCGGATCGGCGTAGAACGCATCCTTCGGCTCGAGCAGCACGCTGGCCCAGACCAGCGAGCCGCCACCGACGCCGACGCCGCTGACCAGGCCGACGTGGCGCAACAGCGTCTGCGCGAAGAAACCGCGCAAGCCCAGAGCCGGAACCCAGAGCAGCCTGAACAGGCTGCGCTTGGCCGCCACGATCTGCTCGGGGCCGACCCGGCGCCCCTGCTCCAGCACCAGCACGCGCTGTCCGCGCTCGGCCAGCCTCAGCGCGGTGACCGCTCCGCCGAAACCGCTGCCGACGACGATGACATCGGCGTCAAAGCGCGTGCTCATCGGCCACCCGGTGCAGCAGGAACGGCAGGCCGAGGCGCCGCAGCAGCGGCAGCCGGAACGTCATCATTCCCAGCAACGTGTCCGGACCGAGCTGACGGAATTCGTCCTCGACATACCGCAGCGACAGCGGGGTCGAATGATCGTAGGTGGCGGCGACAACCGGGCGGCCGTCGAGCCTGGACACCTGATGCGCCTCGCGCATCGGAATGATGCCGCGCAGCTCGCCGCCGCGACGCACCAGGTTCTCGCCCCGCCCGTCGGCCGCGAAGCGCTTGCCGCACCAGCCGCGCAGCACCGACAGCGGCATGCCGACCGCGGCGGCCGCGAGCAGCCAGCGCGGTCCGATCAGCTCGGCGCGCCAGGTTCCGGCCAATGCCGGCGGCGGCGGCAGCTGCGCGAACAGCGCGCGCGCCGAGGCCAGTGTGTGTCCGGGATCTGGGGTCTGCACATCCGTATGCGTCTTCATCGTCCGGCAGTGTATGCAAGGAAAATCGGTCAGGGGGATTACCTGAACCTGCGCTTCCGGTACCCTGCGCGCCTCGCTATTCGCCCCGGAGTCTCTAGATGAGCGCGATTCGCCCCCTGATGCTGGCGATCCAGAACCGCGACACCGAAGCCGCCCGCGCCGCGCTGGAACGCGACGCCACCCAGGCGACCGACCCGTTGCCCGGCGGCCTGTCGCCGCTGATGTTCGCGCTGTACAACGGCGCACATGAAATCGCCGAGCTGCTCAAGCCGTTCCGCCCGCTCGACGTGTTCGAGGCGGCCGCCAGCAACGACGCCCGCACCGTCGCCCGCCTGGTCGTCGACGACCCGCAACTGCTGACCGCGCACAGCGTCGACGGCTGGACCCCGCTGCATCTGGCCGCGTTCTTCGGCGCACGCGAGGCGGCACTGACCCTGATCGGCCTCGGCGCGCCGATGGACGCGGCCTCGACCAACCCGATGGCGAACACGCCGATGCACGCCGCGATCGCCGGCGCCGCCGGCGAGAGCCTGGCCCCGCTGCTGATCGCGCTGGGCGCGGACGTGCACTACGTCGGCGGCAGCGAGGTCAATGCCCTGCACCTGGCCGCGTCGCGCGGCTTCGAGTCGCTGTGCCGCCTGTTGCTGGCGCGCGGTGTCGACCGTGGCACAAAGACCGAGGACGGCAAGACCGCCGCCGAGATCGCCCGCGAGCGCGGCCATCTCGGCACCGCGGCACTGATCGAACTCAACGAGGCCTGATTTACCACTGCCGGGCACCCGGATTGGCACCGGTTCTTGCTTATGGATCGCCATCCGGTGCCCGCGCCCTCGCCGCGGCGGGCGCCGCCTTCGAACCGCCCGGGTCGGTGACCGACCCCAAGCCAAGGAAAATCCAGTGGATGCGATCATCGATGCCGTCAACGGCCTGATCTGGAGCCGCGCGCTCATTTACCTGTGCCTCGGCGCGGGCCTGTATTTCTCGATCCGCACGCGCTTCATGCAGGTCCGCGGCTTCGCCGAAATGATCCGTCTGCTGCTGCGCGGCCGGCGCTCCGCCGCCGGCGTGTCGACCTTCCAGGCGCTGGCGATGTCGCTGTCCGGACGCGTCGGCACCGGCAACATCGCCGGCGTGGCGACCGCGATCACCTTCGGCGGTCCCGGCGCGGTGTTCTGGATGTGGGTCGTCGCCTTCCTCGGCGCGTCGACCGCCTATGTCGAATCGACGCTGGCGCAGATCTACAAGGAGAAGGACGACCAGGGCCTCTACCGCGGCGGTCCGGCCTACTTCATCGAAAAGGCGATGGGCCAGAAGTGGTACGCATGGACCTTCGCGGTCGCCACGATCGTCGCCACCGGTTTCCTGCTGCCCGGCGTGCAGGCCAACAGCATCGCCGCCGGCCTGACCACGGCGTGGAACGTGCCACCGCTGGCCACCGCCGCCGGCGCCTGCGCACTGCTGGGCTTCATCATCTTCGGCGGCGTGCGCCGCATCGCGCTGTTCGCCGAAATCGTGGTGCCGTTCATGGCAGCGGCGTACATCCTGGTCGCCCTGGTGATCCTCGGCATCAACGCCGAGAAGCTTCCGGGCGTGTTCAAGCTGATCATCAGCGGCGCCTTCGGCGCCGAAGCCGCCTTCGGCGCGGTGCTCGGCCTGGCGATCGAATGGGGCGTCAAGCGCGGCATCTACTCCAATGAAGCCGGCCAGGGCACCGGTCCGCACGCGGCCGCGGCGGCCGAGGTCGACCATCCCGCGCAGCAGGGGTACGTGCAGGCGTTCTCGATCTACGTCGATACCCTGCTGGTCTGCACCGCGACCGCGTTCATGATCCTGTCGACCGGGATGTACAACGTCGTCGATCCGGCCGGCGGCATGCTGTTCGAGGCCCTGCCCGGCGCCGAGGCCGGTCCGGCCTACGCCCAGCACGCGGTGGAGACCGTCGCCCCGGCGCTCGGCGCCGGCTTCGTCGCGATCGCTCTGATGTTCTTCGCGTTCACGACCATCGTCGCCTACTACTACATGGCGGAAACCAACGTCATGTTCATCAACAGCCATGTGCATCGGCCGTGGATGATCCTGATCCTGCGCATCGGCGTGCTGCTGACGGTCGCCTACGGCACGGTGCGCACGTCGAGTTCGGCGTGGGCACTCGGCGACATCGGCGTCGGCCTGATGGCCTGGCTCAACATCATCGCGATCCTGATCCTGCAGAAACCGGCGCTGCTGGCGCTGAAGGACTACGAACGCCAGAAGCGCGCGGGTACCCAGCCGAGCTTCGATCCCGACGCACTGGGCATCCGCAACGCCGGCTTCTGGCGCAAGCGCTGAGCGCGCGGCTCGTCCGTCAGCCCGCCGCCTTGCGGGCCGCCCGCGCCGCCTCGCGGCGTTGCCTGAAGAACGCGCGCAGGTGCCGCGCGCAGGCTTCCTCGCAGACGCCGCCACGCCATTGCACGACGTGGTTCAGCTTCGGCGCGGCGATCACGTCGTAGACCGACGACACCGCGCCGGCCTTGGGATCCCAGGCGCCGAACACCAGTCGCGACACACGAGCGTGCACGATCGCGCCGGCGCACATCACGCAGGGTTCGAGCGTCACGTACAGCGTCGCGTCGGCGAGCCGGTAGTTGCCGGCACGCTGCCCGGCGGCGCGCAGGGCGACCATCTCGGCATGCGCGCTGGGATCGTGCGTCGCGATCGGGCGGTTCCAGCCCTCGCCGAGGATGCGGTCGCCGGACACGATCACCGCGCCGACCGGCACCTCGCCCGCGGCCTCCGCGCGGTGCGCGAGCAGCAGCGCGTGCCGCATCCAGTGCTCGTCCAATGCATGGAGCGTTTCACTCGAGGGGCGCACAGGGCCGGCAGTCTGCATTGATTCCTTGCTCCATCGGTTCCGGGGTTGCGGCCTATTGTCTCGCGTCGCCCGGCGAGCCGTACTGGGAATCAACCAGCGGGGCGCCGCCGGAACACCAGCCGAAGCTGCTTCTCGGACTCGATCAGCGCGAAGAACAGGACCCCGACCGCGACGATGAGCGCGCCGTCGGACACCGACACTGCCTGCGTGCCGAACACGTGCTGGAGCGGCGGCAGGTAGGTCACTGCAAACTGTGCCAGGGTCACGACGATGACGCAGATCCAGACGACACGGGTTCCACGCGCCGCCTTCCAGGTCAGCGACGTGCCATGGATGTTGCGGATGAAGAAGAGGTGAAAGATCTCCAGCACGACCAGCGTGTTCATCGCGATCGTCTGGGCGAGACCGGATGAATATCCCTTATCGACCGCGTAGGTGTACATACCGAAAACTGCGGCAAGAAACAGGACCGACACGACGATGATGTGCCAGATCAGCTCACCCCTCAGCAGGGGTTCCTGCCGTGGCCGTGGCGGACGCCTCATCGTGTTGTCCTCTGTGGGCTCGAAGGCCAGCGCCACACCAAGCGTGATGCCGGTGATCAGGTTCACCCAGAGAATCTGCACCGCGGTAACGGGCAAGGCCATGCCGAGAAACAGGGCGACAACGATCGTCATTGCCTCGCCCGCATTGGTCGGGAGTGTCCAGCTGATGACCTTCTTGATGTTGTCGTAGACCGTGCGTCCCTCGCGAACTGCGGCAACGATGGACGCGAAGTTGTCATCGGCCAGCACGAACTCGGATGCCTCCTTGGCCGCCTCGCTGCCCTTCTGCCCCATCGCGATACCCGCATCCGCGCGCTTGAGCGCCGGCGCGTCATTGACGCCATCACCGGTCATCGCGACCGTCAGGCCGTGCGCCTGCAGCGCCGTCACCAGCCGCAGTTTGTGCTCCGGGCTGGTCCGGGCGAAGACATCGGTGTCGACGACGACGCCAGCAAGGTGGGCATCGTCCATCTTCTCCAGCTCCGCGCCGGTCAGCACGTTGTCCGGACGCTGCAGGCCGATCTGCCGGGCGATCGCCACGGCCGTGCCGGCGTGATCGCCGGTGATCATCTTGACGCGGATGCCGGCGTGACCACACTCCGCAACCGCCTCGATCGCCTCGGCACGCGGAGGGTCGATGAGACCGGCGAGTCCGATCAGCACCATCTGCCCGTCCAGATCCGTCGTGTTGAGCACGAGGTGGTCCTGCGGGACCGATCGCACTGACAGGGCGAGCACCCGCTGCCCCAGCCCAGCAATCTCATGGACTCTCCGGTGCCAGTAGGCCGGATCCAGCGCCTCGACGCCGCCGTCGCTCGAGCGTTGCGCCGAGCACATCTCGATGATGCGCTCGGGCGCTCCCTTGGCGTGGATCCACGCGTGCCCCTCGTGGTCGTGGTGGAGAACCGCCATGTAGCGATGAGCCGCATCGAAGGGGATCGTGTCGGTTCGCTTCCAGTCTCCGAACGGATTGGCCCCCTGCCGGGCGATCTTGGCAGCCAGGGCCTTGAGCGCGCCTTCCATTGGATCGCCCTCGACCCGCCAGCCGTTCTCGTGGCTGCGCAGCGCGGCATCGTTGCACAGCGACGCCGCCCGGGCGAACTGCGCGAGCAGCGTATGGTCCGCCGGATCGACTTCGGCATCGGCGAGACGGATGCTGCCTTCAGGCGCGTAGCCGTTGCCGGCGATCGAGAACGTGTGCCCCGCGCTGGCCAGCGTCGCCACCATCATCTCGTTGCGGGTCAGCGTCCCGGTCTTGTCGCTGCAGATGACGGATACCGACCCCAGCGTCTCGATCGCCGGCAGACGGCGGACGATCGCATTGCGACGGGCCATCGCCTGCACGCCAACCGCCAGGGTGATCGTCAGAACCGCGGGCAGCCCCTCGGGGATCGCCGCCACCGACAGACCGACCACGGTCATGAACAGCTCGGCGAACGGCAGGTGCCCGACGAAGTACCCGTATACCAGCAGCACCGCAGCAATCATCAGGATCAGAATCGTCAGCCAGCGCGCGAATCGATCCATCTGGCGCACCAGCGGCGTGGTCAGCGTCTCCACCCGGGACAGCATGCCGCTGATCCGACCGATCTCGGTCGACGGACCGGTCGCAACCACGATGCCACGCCCGGTGCCACTGGTCACCAGCGTGCCGCTGAAGGCCATGCAGGAACGGTCCCCGAGGGGAGCCCCCTTGGCCACCGGCCTCGTCTTCTTGTCCACGGGGACCGACTCTCCGGTCAGAATGGCCTCCTCGATCCGCAGCCCGGCGATCTCGATCAGGCGGAGATCGGCCGGCACCTTGTCACCCGCCTCAAGCAGGACCACGTCCCCCGGCACCAGAAACGCGCTGTCGATGCTCTGGCGCTCACCGCCGCGCAGGACGGTCGATCGTGGTGCAAGCATCTGACGGATCGCGCCCATCGCCTCCTCGGCACGCCCTTCCTGGATGAACCCGATGATCCCGTTGGCAATGACCACAGCCAGGATGACGCCGGTATCGACCAGATGGCCCAGCGCGGCCGTGATCGCCGCCGCGCCCAGCAGCACGTAGATCAGAACATTGTGGAAGTGCGCCAGGAACCGCAGCACCGGATGGCGCCGGGGCGCTTCCGGCAACCGGTTCGGCCCATGCTGTTCGAACCGCCGTTCCGCCTCGCTGTCGGACAGGCCGCTTGTCCTGCTGGCGGTCGCGGCGACAACGTCGTCGACGGACATCGCGTGGGCGCCCGGCTCCAACGCGGACGCATGGACGGCCTGCCGATCGCCGCTTCGTTCATTCGCTGTCACCATCGCCCCGCCCCTTGTAGCCGTTCATGGAACCTGCGGGCGCTCGGATGCGAGCGCCGGAATGGCGGTGTGGTGCTGCCGCACGCCGCCCAGAATGATCTCCAGCGCGCGGTCCGCCGCATCCTGAAATGGCTCAAGCACGACATCAGCCCCCGCGGCAACCAGTGCCTCGGTATCCTGCAGGTGATGGGAGGTTACCGCCAGCCGCCCACCGAATCCTCCGCTGCGGACGAACTGGATCAGCGTTATCCGTGTATCTTCCCGGCTGGCCGGCCCCCACGGCTGAACCGGTACGGTGGAGACGATCCACTCCGCACCGGACAGCGGCAGCCCCGCGACAAACTCCGCGTCCGTCGCGTCGCCGAATGTCGCCTCCAGCCCGAGTTCGTGCCAGCGCCGCACCGCGAGCGGATTGAAGTCCACCCCCAGCACGCTGACCCCGCGCGTTTTCATCCGGATGCCGATCGCGGTGCCGAAGCGCCCCAGGCCGAAGACCAGCACGCCGTAACGCCGCCGCCCCTGTTCCCCGTCGCCGGGTTCCAGCGGCGTCCCGGCGCGTTCGAAGATCCCGAGAAATGGCTCGAACACCGCGTAAAGGCGGTGGGAATACGTGATCATGTAGGTCGACGCCGCAATCGTGACCATTCCGACCATGGTCATCAGCCCCAGCGCCCCTTTGTCGACATGACCGAGCGATACTCCCATCGCCACGAAGATCAGCGAGAACTCACTGATCTGGGCAACCGTCAGACCGGCGAGAAAGCCGGTCCGCTTGCGGTAACCGATCGCCCCCATGATCGCGAGCACGATCAGGGGATTGCCGATCAGGACAAAGAGCGAGAAGACCATCGCCGCCGTCGTATGCGTGCCGAGTGTCGACAGATCCAGCCCCGCACCCAGTGCGATGAAGAAGAACAGCAGCAGGAAGTCCCGCAGCGGCGCGAGGCGTGCCGATATGGTTTCCCGGTAGGGGGTCGATGCCAGGGCGATGCCGGCCAGCAGCCCGCCAACCTCCTTGCCGAGCCCGACCATGTCCGAAAGCGCGGCGAAAATCGAAGCCAGGGCAATGGCAAAAATCACCAGCAGTTCCGGCAGGCGCGCAAGCCGCTCGGTCAGGGACGTCGCCGCATAGCGGACGAACAGAATGACCAGCCCCACCATCGCCATCCCGGCCAGGAACGTGAATGCGACACTCCGGTCCTCGTGGCGGTCACCCGAGCCCAGTCCGATGGTCGAGAGAACGATCATCGCCAGCACCACGACAAGATCCTGGACAATCAGGAAGCCCAGGGCGATCTGCCCGTGCAGTGAGTCGATCTCCCGCTTGTCGGAGAGCAGCTTGACGACAATGATCGTCGACGAGAACGTCAGCGCCACGGCCACGTACAGACTTTCGATGTGCCCGAGTCCCAGTACCAGACCGATCAGGTAGCCGAACAACGACGTGAAGGCCACCTGCCCCAGGCCGGTCTTGACGGCAACGCTGCCGAGCGAGCGAACCAGCTTTACATCGAGTTTGATCCCGACGAGAAAGACCAGAACGGTGATGCCGAGTTCGGACAGCAGATCGATCTGTTCGCCCGAACGGACGATGTTCAGGGCGGAAGGTCCCGCGATCAGCCCCACCGCGATGAAACTGACGATGAGGGGCTGGCGCAGGAAGATTCCGACAACCCCCATCGCGGCCGCGATCACCAGCAGAATCGCGACCTCGCCAAAAGCCGTATGCGCAAAGATATCGAACACTCACGTCCGCCTTTCTTGACATGCCCCGGTATCGATCGGACTGAGGGTCCACCCGCACGCACGCGGCAGATCCACCCCGCTCCGGACTGGGCACCATGATATCGCCGTCCGTCGCCGTCCGTCGCCGGCCCAGGCGGACCGCGCCCGCAAGCACCGCGAGAAAGGACCGCCGTCAGGCACGACACCCGCCGCAGCCGTCCGAGCTTGAGCCGGGCCGCAACATCGGTCACAGTCGGCGGACACCGCAAACGCTGCCTCCGAGCCCGGTCCGGGAACGCTGACGAAGCGACGTCGGGGCACCATGGGCCTGCCCGGGGCGGCCGGCACCGATGACGTGAGGAGCATCAAGACTTGAAGCAGAAGACCATCCTGGTGGCGACGGATTTCTCGGAACGCTCGGATCGCGCGCTTCGGAGAGGGACGCTGCTCGCCAGAAGAATGGGGGCGATGCTGCTGCTCGTGCACGTCATTGACGACGATCAGCCGGAACGCATCGTCAGGGCCGAGCGGGCCGCCGCAGCAGCCGTCCTCAACGAGCACGTACGAACGCTGCCCAGCGAAGACGGCCTGAACTGCGACGCACAGATCATCGACGGGGACCCGTTCGAGGGCATCACACGGGCCGCCGAAGACTTCGACGCCGATCTGGTGATCATCGGCCCACATCGCCGCCAAACGCTCAGGGACGTATTTGTCGGAACAACGGCGGAACGAACGGTTCGCAGCTGCCGCCGCCCTGTGCTGATGGCCAACGGCGTCCCGGCCGGGCACTACCGCAAGGCGCTGGTCGCCGTCGACCTCTCGAAGTGCTCAGCCGACGCAGTGCATGCCGTGCGCGGCCTTGCAGCCGAACTGCGCATACCGGTTGCGGCGCTGCACGTCTTTGACGCCATCGGCGCCAGCCTGATGCCCCGCGGGATGGGCGTTGGCGACCTGTCCCGGCGCTATCTCGACGAGCAGCGCGAGTCCGCTCGCAAGGCGCTGGACGCTTTTCTCTCTGACAACCAGTGCGAGTCGGTCGAAGGGGCGGTGGCATACAACGAGTCGTCCATCGCGCGTGTCATTCTCGAGAACGCGCGCACGAGAGCCGCCGATCTACTGGTGATCGGGACGCGTGGCCACTCCGGGATGAGCAAGTTGTTTCTCGGCAGCGTCGCCGAGGAGACGCTGACCTCAGCGGCAGTCGACGTGCTGGCCGTACCGCCCCGACAGTGACGCTCGAATCGCCCGCGGCCGGCCCAGTCCCGGCCGTCGCCACCGGCAGAACCGCCCCGGTATCAAGGCGCAGCGGGAATCGCTATTCCCACTCAATCGTCGCCGGCGGCTTGCCGGAGACGTCGTAGACGACGCGGGAGACGCCGGGGATCTCGTTGACGATGCGGCGCGAGCAGACGTCGAGCAGCTCGTACGGCAGGTGAGCCCAGTGCGCGGTCATGAAGTCGATGGTCTGCACCGCACGCAGCGCGATCACCGGCTCGTAGCGGCGGCCGTCGCCGGTGACGCCGACGGACTTGACCGGCAGGAACACGGCGAAGGCCTGCGAGGTCTTGTCGTACCAGCCGGACTTGCGCAGCTCCTCGATGAAGATGTGGTCGGCCAGACGCAGCGTGTCGGCAGCGGCCTTGGTGACCGCGCCGAGGATGCGCACGCCCAGGCCTGGGCCCGGGAACGGGTGGCGGTAGACCATCTCGCGCGGCAGGCCGAGTTCGACGCCGATCTCGCGGACCTCGTCCTTGAACAGTTCGCGCAGAGGTTCGACCAGCTGCATCTTCATACGCTCGGGCAGACCGCCGACGTTATGGTGGCTCTTGATCACGTGCGCCTTCTTGGTCTTGGCGCCGGCCGATTCGATCACGTCGGGATAGATCGTGCCCTGCGCGAGGAAGTCGATACCGTCGAGCTTGTTCGACTCCTCCTCGAACACCTCGACGAACAGACGGCCGATGATCTTGCGCTTGGCTTCCGGATCCTCGACGCCCTGGAGTTCCCCGAGGAAGCGTTCCTCGGCATTGACGCGGATGACCTTCACGCCCAGATGGTCGGCGAAGATCTTCATCACCTGGTCGCCTTCGTGATGACGCAGCAGGCCGTGGTCGACGAACACGCAGGTCAGCTGGTCGCCGATCGCGCGATGCAGCAGCGCGGCGACCACCGACGAGTCGACGCCGCCGGACAGGCCCAGCAGCACCTTGCGCTCGCCGACCTGGGCGCGCACGCGCGCAATCGCGTCCTCGATGATGTTGTCGGCGGTCCAGGCGTTGCCGCAGCCACAGATCTCATGGACGAAGCGCGAGTAGATGCGCTTGCCCTGGGTCGTATGCGTGACTTCCGGATGGAACTGCAGCGCGTAGTAACCGCGATCCTCGTCGGCGATGCCGGCGATCGGCACGTCCTTGGTCGAGGCGATCAGCTTGAAGCCCGCCGGCAGCTCGCTGACGTGGTCACCATGCGACATCCAGACGTCGAGCAGGCCGTGGCCCTCGTCGTTGACCCGGTCCTCGATGTCCTTCAGCAGCTTCGAGTGCCCGCGCGCGCGGATCTCGGCGTAGCCGAATTCCTTGACCGTGCCCGGGGCCACCGCGCCGCCGAGCTGCGCCGCCATCGTCTGCATGCCGTAGCAGATGCCCAGCACCGGAATCCCCAGATCCCAGACCGCCTGCGGCGCGCGCGGCGAACCGGCTTCGAGCACCGATTCCGGCCCACCGGAGAGGATCACGCCCTTCGGGGCGAACGCGCGGATGTCGGCGTCGTCCATGTCCCAGGGGTGCAGTTCGCAGTAGACGCCGAGTTCGCGCACGCGGCGGGCGATCAGCTGCGTGTACTGGCTGCCGAAGTCGAGGATCAGGATCTTGTCGGAATGGATGTTCATCGGTCTCAACGAAAAAGCCCCGGCGGACCGGGGCGTGCGATCGGGTCCTATTCGACCCGGTAATTCGGTGCTTCCTTGGTGATCGTCACGTCGTGGACGTGCGACTCCTTGATGCCCGCGGCGGTGATCTTGACGAACTGCGTCTTGGTGCGCAGCTCCTCGATGGTCGTGCAGCCGGTATAGCCCATGCTCGCGCGCAGACCGCCGATCAGCTGGTGGACGATCGTCGACATCGGCCCCTTGTACGGCACCCGCCCCTCGATGCCTTCCGGCACCAGCTTCTCGACCTCGGACGTGGTGTCCTGGAAGTAGCGGTCCTTGGAGCCCTGCGCCATCGCGCCGAGCGAACCCATGCCGCGATAGGACTTGTACGAACGCCCCTGGTACAGCTCGACGTCACCCGGCGCCTCTTCGGTACCGGCCAGCATCGAACCGACCATCACCGAGTACGCACCCGCGGCCAGCGCCTTGGAAAAGTCGCCCGAGAAACGGACACCGCCGTCGGCGATCAGCGGCACGCCCTTGTCCCGGAGCGCCTTGGCGACGTTCATCACCGCGCTGATCTGCGGCACACCGACGCCGGCGACCACGCGCGTGGTGCAGATCGATCCGGGCCCGATCCCGACCTTGACCGCATCGGCGCCGGCATCGGCCAGCGCCAGCGCGGCGTCGCCGGTGGCGATGTTGCCGCCGATCACCTGCAGAGCCTCACCGTACTGCTGCTTGATCGAGGCGACGCGATCGATCACGCCCTTGGAGTGACCGTGCGCGGTATCGACCACGACCACGTCGACGCCGGCCTCGACCAGGCGCGCGACGCGCTCCTCGGTGTCCGGCCCGGTGCCGACCGCGGCCCCGCAGCGCAGACTGCCGCGCTCGTCCTTGCAGGCGTTCGGGTAGTCCGTCGACTTCTGGATGTCCTTGACGGTGATCATGCCGCGCAGCTCGAACTTGTCGTTGACCACCAGCACCTTCTCGATGCGGTACTGGTGCAGCTTGGCGAGCACCTCGTCCTTGGACGCACCCTCGAGCACCGTCACCAGACGATCCTTCGGCGTCATCACCTTGGACACCGGCTCGTCGTAGCGGGTCTCGAAGCGCAGGTCGCGGCTGGTGACGATCCCCACCAGATCCCTGCCGTCGACCACCGGCACCCCGGAGATGCGGTTGGCGCGGGTCAGCTTCAGGACCTCGCCGACGGTCATCTCGGGCGGGACCACGATCGGGTCGACGATGACACCGGATTCGTACTTCTTGACCGCGCGGACCTCGGCGGCCTGGCGTTCCGCCGTCATGTTCTTGTGGATGATGCCGATGCCGCCTTCCTGCGCCAGCGCGATCGCGAGCTTGGCCTCGGTGACGGTATCCATCGCCGACGACAGCAGCGGAACGTTGAGCTGGATGCGGCGGGTCAGCATCGTGCGCAGATCGACCTGCCGCGGCAGGACCTCCGAGTACGCGGGAAGGAGCAGAACGTCGTCGAAGGTGAGGGCTTCGGTCTGGATACGCATGGATGGGGCGCGCATTGAAATGAAGCGCTTCATTATATGCGATACGCGGCCCGAACAGGGATTTCCCGAATCGATTTTCGTCCGACATCGGCTAAGCTTCGCGTCCGATGAGCGCTCCGACCGCCCCGCCCGACACCCCGCCCCGCCCCGCCCCCGGCGGCGGCCGCGCGGTCTATCGGGTGTCGGAGCTGACGGCGCTGCTGCGCGACCTGATCGAGGGCGCGCTGCCGCGGACCTGGGTCGAGGGGGAAATCTCCAACCTGTCGCAGCCGGCGTCCGGGCACTGGTATTTCACCCTCAAGGACGCCCAGTCGCAGATCCGCTGCGCGATGTTCCGCAACGCCAATCGCCTGGTCAGGCCGCCGCCGAAGAACGGCGACCAGGTGCTGGTGCGCGGCCAGGTCAGCCTGTATGAGGCCCGCGGCGACCTGCAGCTGATCTGCGAGCACATGGAACCGGCCGGCGAAGGCGCGCTGCTGCGCGAATTCGAGGCCCTGAAGCGCCGGCTCGCCGCCGAGGGGCTGTTCGACGAGGCCGACAAGCGCCTGATCCCGCCGCGCCCGCGCGCGATCGGCGTGATCACCTCGGCGACCGGCGCCGCGGTGCACGACATTCTGACAACCCTCGCAAACCGCTACCCGCTGGCGCCGGTGACGCTGTACCCGGTCCCGGTCCAGGGCGCCGAAGCGGCGCCGGCGATCGCCCGCGCGCTGGCCGAGCTGCCGCAGCGCGCGGCGGTGGACGTGATCATCCTCGCGCGCGGCGGCGGCTCGCTCGAGGACCTGTGGGCGTTCAACGAGGAAGCCGTCGCCCGCGCAATCCGCGCCTGCGCGGTACCGGTGGTCTGCGGCGTCGGCCACGAGACCGATGTCACCATCGCCGACTTCGCCGCCGACCTGCGCGCGCCGACGCCGACCGGCGCGGCCGAACGCATCACCCCCGACATCCGTCAGTGGCGGCAGGCCGTCGACGCGCAGTTGCCGCGCCTGCGCCACGCCCTCGAACGGCGCCTGGCGCGGGCCGCCGAATCCACCGCGAACCTGACGCGCCGGCTGCAGTCGCAGCACCCCGGCCGGCGCCTGCAGGACCGCGCGCAGCGGCTCGACGAGCTGCTCGGGCGCGCCGGACGCTCGCAGGCCGGGCTGTTGCAGCGGCGCCGCCAGCAGCTCGACCACGCCCGGACGCGGCTGCGCGCGGCGACCCCGGCCGCGCGTCTGCTGCAGGCCGACAACCGCCTGCACGACCGCCTCGGGCGCCTGCAGCGCGCGATCGAAAGCCGCCTGCGCGACAGCGTCAGCCGGATCGACCGCTGCGACGCGCTGCTGGCCGGCCTGAGTCCGCACGCGGTGCTCGAACGCGGCTACGCGATCGCACTCGACCGCGACGGCCGCGCGCTCGGCGACACCGCGACGGTCGCCGCCGGCGACGCGCTACGGGTGATTCTGGCCCGCGGCAGCCTCGACGCGACGGTCGACCGCACCCACCCACCGACTTCGAACGACATCGACTGACCATGGCCTGGCGACAGCTCCGCATCCGCACCCGACACCCCGAATTCGCCGACGAGCTGCTGCTCGCCCAGGGCGCCCAGGCCGTCAGCTTCGTCGACGCCGTTGACGATCCGGTCCTGGAACCGGCGCCGGGTGAAACCCCGTTGTGGCCGAACACGGTCACGCTGGGCCTGTTCGCGGAAGACGCCGACCTGGAGCCGGTGGTCGCGTGCCTGCGCGAGCTGCTGCCGGACGGTGCGGACATCGGCGTCGACGAGGAACTGATCGAGGACCAGGACTGGATCCGGATCTGGCTCAAGGATTGCCCGCCGCTGAAATTCGGCGAGCGCCTGTGGGTGGTCCCGCACGAAAAGGTCGGCGAGGTCACCCAGCCGGACGCCGTGCTGCTGCGCCTCGACCCCGGCCTGGCCTTCGGCACCGGTACCCACCCGACCACGGCGCTGTGCCTGGACTGGCTCAGCGAACAGGCACTCGACGGCCGCGAGGTGCTCGACTACGGCTGCGGATCCGGCGTGCTCGCGATCGCCGCGCTGCTGCTCGGCGCCGCGCACGCCGACTGCGTCGACATCGATCCGCAGGCCCTGATCGCGACCCGCAACAACGCCGCCGACAACGGTGTCGGCGAGCGCGTGGACGCAGTGCTGCCGGACGCCTACGTCACCCGGCCGGCCGACGTCGTCGTGGCCAACATCCTCGCCGGCCCGCTCGTGGAGCTGGCGCCGCGCCTGGCAGAGGCCACCCGGCCCGGCGGGCGCATCGTGCTCGCCGGCCTGCTCGACCGTCACGCTGAAGAGGTGCACCAGGCCTACGCGCCGTGGTTCGACTTCGACGCCGATGTCTCGCGCGAGGGCTGGACGCGCGTCAGCGGTCGACGCAAGGCATCGGACTGACCCGTCCCGCCGCATCCGAACACAGATCCTTCGGCCGGCGCCGTCGGGGCGATCCCGACGCAGCGCCCCGTCGCTGGACACACGCCGCCTCGAACCCGTCCGGACGATTTGCCAATGCCGGATGAGACTTAGCACGGAATCTGCATGCGGACTCGACACGCATCGTCGGTCGGGTGACGCCGTGTGCGATGCAGCATCGGCGCCTGCAACGACCCGCGCCGATGCAACCCTCATCGTTACGGCGCTTTTTAGTCGCCGTCCTTGGGAGTATCATTGCCGCCCTTTTCGGTGGCCGCAGCCTCGTTCTGCGTGTTGGGGAACGAAACCATATGTCCGCACTTCGCTCGTCAGACATCAAACCTCTGGGTCATTCGGTCCAGGACTCATTGGATGATTTCTTTCGTACCTTGAACGGCCACGCGCCGAAGAATCTGTACGACTTGTTTCTCGATCAGGTCGAGCCGCCGCTGCTGCAGGCGACGCTGCGCTACTGCTACGGCAACCAGTCGCGCGCCGCCGAGATGCTGGGCCTCAATCGCGCCACGCTGCGCAAGAAGCTCAAGCAGTACAACATCAATCCCGACGCTCACAAGATCTGAATGAAGACGCCCGTCCGCCGCGCGCTGGTCTCGGTTTCCGACAAGTCCGGCATCGTTGAATTCGCCCAGTCGCTGGCCGAGCGCGGTATCGCGCTGCTGTCCACCGGCGGCACCTTCAAGCTGCTCAAGCAGGCCGGCCTCGAGGTCACCGAGGTCAGCGCCCACACCGGCTTTCCGGAGATCATGGACGGCCGCGTCAAGACGCTGCACCCGAAGATCCACGGCGGCCTGCTCGGCCGCCGCGACGTCGACGCGGACGTGATGCAGCAGCATCAGATCAACGCGATCGATCTGCTCGTCGTCAACCTGTATCCGTTCGAGGCGACCGTCGCCAGGCCCGACTGCACGCGCGCCGAGGCGATCGAGAACATCGACATCGGCGGCCCGGCGATGCTGCGCGCGGCGGCCAAGAACCACGCCTGGGTGACGGTGCTGACCGACCCGGCCGACTACGCCGGCGTGCTGGCGGAGATCGACAACGGCGGTGTCGAACAGGCCACGCGCGAGCGCCTCGCGCTGAAGACCTACGCCCTGACCTCGCGCTACGACGCCGCGGTCAGCGCCTATCTGTCCAGCCTCGCCGACGACGGCAGCCGCGCCCCGTTCCCGGGCGTGCTCGGCATGCAACTGCACAAGCAGCAGGATCTGCGTTACGGCGAGAACCCGCACCAGCGCGCCGCGTTCTACGCCGAGCCGCAGGCACCGGCGGGCAGCATCGCCGCCGCACGCCAGCTGCAGGGCAAGGAGCTGTCGTACAACAACATCGCCGACGCCGATGCCGCGCTCGAATGCGTCAAGGCGTTCGAGCAGCCGGCCTGCGTCATCGTCAAGCACGCCAACCCCTGCGGCGTGGCGGTGCGTCACAGCATCCTCGACGCCTACGAACAGGCCTTCCGCACCGACCCGACCTCGGCCTTCGGCGGCATCATCGCGTTCAACCGCGAACTCGACGGCGCCACCGCGAAGCTGATCGTCGAGCGCCAGTTCGTCGAAGTCATCATCGCACCCACGGTCAGCGCCGAGGCCCGTGCCGCGGTCGCCGCCAAGCAGAACGTGCGCCTGCTCGAGTGCGGCCAGTGGCCCGCCGCGAATACCGGCAGCTGGGACTACAAGCGCATCGCCGGCGGCCTGCTGGTCCAGGACAACGACCTGGCCACCTATGACCCGGATCAGCTGCGCGTCGTCACCGCGCGCAAGCCGACCGACGCCGAGATGCGCGATCTGCTGTTCGCGTGGACGGTCGCCAAGTTCGTCAAGTCCAACGCCATCGTCTACGCCCGCGACGAGATGACCATCGGCGTCGGCGCCGGCCAGATGAGCCGCGTGTACTCGGCCAAGATCGCCGGCATCAAGGCCGCCGACGAGAAGCTCGAAGTACCCGGATCGGTCATGGCCTCGGACGCGTTCTTCCCGTTCCGCGACGGCATCGACGCCGCGGCGCGCGCCGGCATCACCGCAGTGGTGCAGCCGGGCGGGTCGATGCGCGACGCCGAAGTCATCGCGGCGGCCGACGAGGCCGGCATGGCGATGGTCTTCACCGGCATCCGCCACTTCCGGCACTGACCGGATCCGGGGTACAAAAAACCGCGCTTCGAGCGCGGTTTTTTTGTGGCGCCTGTATCGCCGGATCAGCGCTTGGCGAGCCGGATGTCGCCGCTGAAGCTGTTCAGATCGATCCGTCCCTTGCCGCTGCCGAGCGTCTTCTCAACCTTGCGCCGCTCGCCGGCCTCGCGCGGACCGAACTCGCTGCTGATCACGCCGCTGAAGCTCTTCATCGTCAGCAGCGCGTCGGGCGGCTCGGCCAGCAGCACGTCGATGTCGCCGGACATCGATTCGGCGCGCAGGCTGCCGCCCGCGGCCAGCGCGCCCTGCAGGTTGAGATCGCCCGAGACGGTCTGGGTCGCCAGGGCGCGAAACGCCCCGCCCTTGATGTCGACGTCCCCGGATACCGTCTCGCCGCTGACGTCGCCCTGCACCCCTTCGGCGCGGACGTCGCCGCTGACGCTCTGGAGCTTGACGCTGGCCGCCGGCGCCCGCAGCCGGATGTCGCCGCTGACACTCTGCAGGCTGACCTCCGGCGAGCGGACGTCCACTTCGATGTCGCCACTGACGGTATTGCCCTGCAGCGGCCCGCTGACCCCGTCGACACGCAGGTCGGCACTGACCCCTTCGAGCTGCAGCGACGCACCCACCGGCACCCGCAGCTGCAGCAGGGTCTCCTCTATGCCGCTGCTCCGGCGCGGATAGCGCACAAGGATCCGCAGGCTGTCGGCGTCGCCGCTGATCTCCAGTTCCTCGACGTCCTCACCGAGTTCGCCGGTGATGACGACCCGGTCCTGATCCCAGCCCCTGACCTCGATCTCGCCCGCGAGATTGTCGACGCTGACCCGGCCATCGGCGCGCAACGGCCGCGACTCGTTGATCGGCGAACCGGCCCAGGCGCCCGCCGCGCACAACAGCGCGGGGAAGGTGATCATCATTTTGACGACTGCATTCATGATTCGACTCCGGAAAACTCGGCCTCAGGCGCTGACGGCCTGACGCAGTTGCTGCTTCAGCTCCGCCTGCTGACGCTGGGTCGCGTCGATGAGGCGTTGCAGGGATTCGGACTGGGGGTCCTGGCTCAGGGCGTGACGCAACTGGCGTTCGGCATCGCGGGCGATCGCCAGATTGGCCTTGATCAGCGCCCGCGGCTGCGGCATCACGATGCCGGCCACTCGCACTCGCGGCTGCGTGGCCGCGGCCGCCGGGGGCTCGATCCGGGCCCGCTCCGCCCCGCCGGCGACGTCGTCCGGCGCGCGCTGGATCAGCACCCCGACCACGACCGCGAGCACCACCGATGCCGCCATCGCCCACACGCCCCAGGGCCTGTGGCGCCGCCGCGGCGCGAGTCGCGCCGCGATTCCGGGCCACAGATCGCGCTCGGGCGCCTGCTCCAGCGGCAGCTCGCGCAGCCGCCGCAGCAGCGGATCGAAATCCTCGTTCGGCATGTTCATGTCAACCACTCCTTCAACAACTTCCGCGCACGGTGCAGGTGCGCCTTCGACGTCCCCACCGCGATGCCGCCGATCGCGGCGATCTCGTCGTGGCGGTAGCCCTCGATGTCATGCAGGATCAGCACGGTCCGCGCCGCCTTCGGCAATCGCGCCAGCGCCCGTTCCAGATCGAGCCGGTCCCCGGCGCGCTGTTGCGGATGCTCCGCCATGGCCGGCTCGACTTCCGCATCGCCCACCGCGTCGTCGAACGTGACCCAGCGCTTGAGCAGCCGATACTCGCCGAGCACGACGTTGACCGTCAGCCGATGCAGCCAGGTCGAGAACTGGCTCTCGCCGCGAAAACTGCCGATCTTCTCCCAGGCACGCACGAAAGCGTCCTGGGCATACTGCTCGGCCTTGGCGCGATCGCCGTCGACCAGCCGGACACAGAGGCCGTAGACGCGATCGACGTGGCGCCGGTAGAGCGTCTCGAAAGCGCGCGCGTCACCCGCTGCGGCGCGGCGCGCCAACGCCGTATCCGCCTCGCCGTCCCGCTGCGCTGGTCGCTCGCCCAAGTCCCCCGCCTCTGATCCGATCGCGATCGTCACCCTGCATCCCGCGCTGCCGTCCGCTCCATCCGTCCACACCGCTGCCTGTACCATCCCCGATCAGATGCAGCCGGCGCCGAGAAGGTTTAGGAGCCGGCGCGCCGCCCGCTTGCGGGTCGCTGTCATGCCAGCTGTGCATAATGATGCCCCCATCGTCCGGAGCCGCGCATGTCGCATGCCTTGAAAGTCGCTCATTCGCTGCTGACCAGCACCGCCGCCGGATGGCGCGGGAGCGATGCCTTCAGTCCGGCACGCCGGCAGCCCGAGCAACCCCTGGCGCTGTACGAGTTCGAGGGCTGCCCGTACTGCCGCATGCTGCGCCAGGCGCTGACCGAGCTGGATCTCGACGCGATGATCTATCCCTGCCCCAAAGGGGGGCAGCGCTTCCGGCCACAGGCCGTCGCGCTGGGCGGCAAGACCCAGTTCCCGTTCCTGCACGACCCCAACACCGGCGCCCGCCTGTACGAGTCACGCGATATCGCCGACTACCTGGCGCGCACCTACGAAGGCCGCGCCCGCGCCAACGACGGCGTCTCGCGCCAGCTCAGCCTGCTGGGCAGCATGACCGCCAGCGCCTCGCGCCCGATGCGCGGCATGCGCGCACGACCGTCACGCGCGCCGGAGCAGCCGCTGGAGCTGTTCAGCTTCGAGTCGAGCCCGTACTCGCGGCTGGTCCGCGAAGTCCTGTGCGAACTGGAGCTGCCCTACCTGCTGCACAACACCGGCAAGGCGCACTGGCGCGACATCGGCCCTCCGGTGATGCGCGACCGTCTGTTCAAGGGGCGCAAGGACAGCGGGCGCAACCGCAAGCTGCTGTTCGAACGCACCGGCCACGTCCAGGTGCCGTACCTGATCGATCCCAACACCGGGGTCGAGATGTTCGAATCGGCCGACATCATCGACTACCTGGAGCGCACCTACGCGGCCTGAGGGCCGGGGGACGGCACGATGGCATTCGCACTCGACGCCGACGCCCCCCTCCCCTCGACCCTGCGAGACACCGCCGGCGCGGAGCTGGCCCGCGCGATCGCCCGCCTGCACCAGCCCGGCGCCAAGGACGTCCACGAGGCCCGCAAGAGCCTCAAGAAGCTGCGCGCCTGGGCGCGTCTGGTGCGCCCGGCGCTGGGCGACGAACACTACCGTGTGATCAACGCGCTGCTGCGGGATGCCGCCCGCGAGCTGTCGCAGACGCGTGACGCGGCGGTCGCGGCGCAGACCCTGCTGCGCCTGCGCCGCGGCCGGCACCTGAGCGCCGACCACTACGCGCGGCTCAAGCCGCTGCTGGCGCCGCCACTGAAGACGACACCGTCGCCCACCGCCGCCCGTCATGCGCGACGCCTGCTCAAGGCCGCGACGCTCTACGTCGACGACGCGGCGCTGCCGCCCGACGACGGCGCCCTGCGCGCCGCCCACCGCCGCGCCCGGCAGCGTTGTGCCCGCCTCTACCGCCAGTGCCTCGCCGATCCGGACGCAGAGCACCTGCACCGCTGGCGCAAGCACATCAAGTACCTCGGCTATCAATGCGCGCTGCTCGCGCCGCGCGATCCGGCCGTGGGGCAGGAGATTCCGGCGCTCAAGGCGCTGGGCGAGCTGCTCGGCCTGCACCACGACATCCATACCCTGGGCCTGCGCCTCGACCAGCTTGCCCCCGCCGACATCGACGAACTGCTGCGCCTGCATGCGCGACAGCTGTTCGCCCAGCAGTGCGTGACGCTCGGCGAGCGCGCGCTGGCGCAGGCCGCTCCGCTGTTCGAACGCCCGCGACGGACAGCCCGGGCGGACAAGCCGCGCCGGCGCCGCTGACGTCCCGTGGCGGCGAGGCCGGCGCTATCATGCGCCGCCATGTCCGAGCGCACCGCCCCATCCCCGCCCCAGCCGACGCTGGTGACCACCTGGCATCTGCAGATGCTCGACCCGGCGACGCACATCCGCGCCCGACAGCCCGATCCGGCACCGGTGATCGAGCGCGCGCTGCGTCCGTCACCGGCCTTCAGCCGCTTTCTCTACACGGCGGTCGGCGGGCACTGGTACTGGCGCGACCGCCTCGGCTGGTCGTTCGCACGCTGGCAGCGCCATCTCGACCGCCCGCAGCTGCAGACCTGGGTGCTGTACGACCAGGGCTCGCCCGGCGGATACATCGAACTGGAGCAACAGGCCGGCGCCGCGGTCGAGATCGCCTATTTCGGCCTGCTGCCGGAGTGCATCGGCAAGGGCTACGGCGGCTATCTGCTCGATTTCGGCATCGAACGCGCCTGGGCCATGGGCGCGCGCCGCGTCTGGGTCCATACCTGCTCGCTGGACGGCCCGCATGCGCGGGCGAACTACGAGGCCCGCGGCATGACGCTGTTCCACACCGAGCAGCACGAGGTCGACCTGCCGCCGGCACCCCCCGGCCCCTGGCCCGGCTGGGACCGGGACGACGAAGGCGCCTCCGCACTGGCTCCCGGCGATGTCTGCTGACGGCGGCTGGGCCATCTTCGGCGCGGTCGCGGCCGCGCACGCGCTCGGCGTGATGTCGCCGGGGCCCGACTTCGCGATGGTGATCCGCCAGTCGCTGGCCCATGGCCGCGCCGCCGGCGTGTGGACCGCCGCCGGCATCGGCAGCGGCATCCTGTTCCACGTCGCCTACGGCCTGTTCGGCCTGAACTGGCTCACACAGCGGCTGCCCGGATCGCTGCAGTTCATCGCCCTGGCCGGCGCCGGCTTCCTGCTGTGGATGGGGCTGCAGGCACTGCGCGCGCGACCGACGGATCATGCCGCTGCCGCGCAGCCCCGCGCGCAAGCGGGCAACTGGCGCCGCAACTATCTGATCGGGCTGGCCACCAACGTGCTCAACCCCAAGGCCACGCTGTTCTTCGTGGCCCTGTTCACCGCGGTGGTCAGCGGCCCGGTGCCGCCGTCGCTGAAGCTCGCACTCGCGGCGTGGCTGCCGCTGACCACCTTCGGCTGGTTCGCCACGCTGGCCCTGATGCTGTCGCATCCGGGGCTGCGGCAGGGCCTGCGTCGTCACGCGCACCGCATCGACCACGCCATGGGCGCGGTGCTGGTCGGACTCGGGATCATCGTGCTGGCGCAGACGCTGCCGGCACTGCTGAGCTGATCAGGTGTTGCGCTGCAGCCACTCCAGCCGCTGCTGCAGGCGCGCACGCCGCTCCGGCGCGAGCCCGGGCGTGTCGATCACGCGACGCAGCTCGGCGTGATCGGGGCGCTGCTCGCGGCGCAGCGCCCAGAACGCCTGCAGGCTGACCGGATCGGCGTTGCGCTCGACCAGCTCGATGCGATCGCCGGCCCGCACGCTGCCCGGCTGCACCACCCGGTAGTACCAGCCGGAGATGCCCTCGTGATCGATGAACTGCGCCATGCCGTCGACACCGTGGCGCGCGTCGATCTTCCAGCACGGCGAACGCGGCTGGCTGAGCTGGAGGATTGCCGTCCCGACCCGAAAGACGTCGCCGATGCAGACATCGGCCTCGTCCCAGTCGGCGGTCGAGAAATTCTCGCCCATGCTGCCGGGCTGCAACTGTCCGGCGATATCGGCGAAGCGCGCACGCAACCGCGCGAGATCGCGCGCCGGATAGTGATGAACGGCCTTCTCCGGCCCGCCGTGCACGCGCCGGTCCGCCTGTTGATCACCGGCCAGCCCATCGATCCCCAGCGCCACCGCAGTGGTCACCGGCTGCTTGAAGATGGCGGTGGGACGGCCGTCGCCGGGCATCGGGTGCACCTGGCCGAGATACAGCGCATCGAGCGTGGTCGCGAGCATGCGCGCATTGTAGCCCCGGGCGTCCGCGCCCGGCGCCGGCAACGGTCGCCGGCGGGCGGCATCACCGCGGCGACGCGGGGCTTGCCTATCCTGGGCCGCTGTGTGAACGTGCCGGGCGTAGCGAAGGGGATCTCATGAGCAAAGCGGTCAAGCTGGTCGAGTTTCAGAGTCACGGAACCACCATCCGTGGTGCTTGGTTCCGCGCCGCCGACAAACACCTGGAAGGCGAGCATGGTCTGCCCTGCGTGGTGATGGCGCACGGCCTCGGCGGCACCCGCGCGGCGCGCCTGGACGCCTTCGCCGAACGCTTCGCGGCCGCCGGCCTCGAAGTGCTGGTGTTCGACTACCGCAGCTTCGGCGCCAGCGACGGCCAGCCGCGGCAGCACTTCGGCATCCGCCGGCAGCTCGACGACTGGAAGGCGGCGATCTCGTTCGCACGCGCCCACGAGGGCATCGACACGCAGCGCATCGCGCTCTGGGGCAGTTCCTTCTCCGGCGGACACGTGATCACCGCCGCCGCCGAGGACGGCGCGATCGCCGCGGTCAGCAGCCAGGGGCCGATGATGGACGGCCGGGCCGCCTTCCTGAACGTGATCCGCTATGCCGGTCTCGGCCAGGCGCTGAAAATCACCCTGCACGCGACCTGGGACACCTTCGGCGCACTGACCGGCATCCGCCACTACATCCCCATCGTCGGCCAGCCCGGCGAGATCGCGACGATGACCAGCGCCGACGCGGAGTCCGGCTACAAGGCCATCGTCCCGAACGACTGGGTCAACGAGATCACCGCGGCGTGGATGCTGGAACTGCCGCTGTACCGTCCGGTCGCGCGCGCCTCGGCACTGAGCTGCCCGACGCTGATCGGCATCTGCACGCAGGACTCGGTGGCGCCGACCAGCGCCGCCGAGGAGACCGCACGCCGCATCGGCCCGCCGGCCGAGGTCAAGCACTACGACATCGGCCATTTCGACATCTACGTCGGCGACGGTTTCGAACAGGCGGTCGGCGATCAGGTCGCGTTCTTCACGCGGGTCCTGCGGCCGGCGACGCCGGCGGCCGAGGCCCCCGCACCGGCGGACGACGCTGCGAGCACCGATCCGGAAACCGACACCGGCCCGGCGAGCGACACCGCCACGGAGCCGAAGGCCGACTGACCGCCGCGGTCGGCCTATTCAGGCTTCGCGATCGCGCGCCACAGCATCTCGAACAGGACGTTGGCCTGCTGCGTCAGCGGCTTCTTCATGCCGCGCAGCACGTAGCTCTGCCCGAGCCGGAACAGGATGCCGAAGATGTAGTCGAGCAGGATCTTCTCGTCGACCTCGTCGGTCAGGATGCCCTTGGCGCGCCCCTCGGACAGGACCTTGATGAAGGTGCCGAACAGCTCCGGATACTCGTATTCACCCTGCTTGCGCCAGGTGTTGATGTAAACCGAACTCATCATCAGCTGGACGATCTTCGGGTTCTTCTCGATGAAGTCGAGTGCGACCCAGAACACCTTGCGCAGGCGCTCCTTGTAGTCCTCGATCCCCTGCAGATGATCGATCATGCGCTCGGCGAGCTTGCCGAACCACACGTCGAGACTCGAAAACAGCAGGGCTTCCTTGCTGCCGTAGTACTTGTAGATCGTCTGCAGCGATACGTTGGCGCCGCGCGCAATCTCGATCAGACCGACGCGATGGAACTCGCGCTCGGCAAAGATATCCAGCACCGCCTGCTCGATGCGCACCCGGGTTTCCGGATCGAGCTGACTGCGGTCCGCGACCGCGGTTTCGGTTCGACGCATTTCCTATCCTTCTCTATGGCCTCTCAGTAACTGCTCTTACTGTGTCCTTGCAGTCACCCATCCGCCCGCCGATTGACCTTATTTTCCCGGCTTATTAAGCTGCGTTCCGCCTTATCTGGCATCTTGCAGCCCACCGGCTGGCCACATTCGAGGCGAGCACATGGCGTAAATGGTAATTTTTGTTACCTGGCGCCGCAAGCATTCCCCCAATTCGGAAAGGGACTCATGGCCGAAGCATTCATCTACGATGCCGTGCGCACGCCGCGCGGCAAGGGCAAGAAGGACGGCAGCCTGCACCAGGTCACGCCGATTCATCTGGTGGCGACCTGCCTCAATGCGCTGGAGGACCGCAACGGTCTGGACACCGCGCTGGTCGACGACGTCGTCCTCGGCTGCGTCACCCCGGTCGGCGAACAGGGTGCCGACATCGCACGCATCGCCGTGCTCTACGCCGGCTGGGACGAGTCGGTCGCCGGTGTCACCCAGTCGCGTTTCTGCGCATCCGGCCTGGAGTCGGTGAACCTGGCCGCGATGAAGGTCATGTCCGGCTACGAGGATCTGGTCGTCGGTGGCGGCGTCGAGAGCATGTCGCGCTGGGCGATGGGCTCCGACGGCGGCGCCTGGGCCATGGACCCACGCGTCAACCAGATCACCGGCTTCGCGCCGCAGGGCGTCGGCGCCGACACCATCGCGACGCTGGAGGGCTTTTCGCGCCAGGACGTCGATGCCTTCGCCGTGCGCTCGCAGCAGCGCGCCGCTGCCGCCTGGGCCGAAAACCGGTTCGGCAAGTCGGTGGTGCCGGTCAGGGATCTCAATGGCCTGACCGTGCTCGACCATGACGAACTGATCCGCGGCCAGACCACGGTCGACGCCCTGGGCCAGCTCAAGCCGTCGTTCGCGCAGATGGGCCAGATGGGCTTCGACGCGACGGTGCTGCGCAAGTACACGACGCTGGAGAAGATCGATCACGTGCACCACGCCGGCAACAGCTCCGGCATCGTCGACGGCGCCGCCGCGGTGCTCGTCGGCAACAAGAAGATCGGCCGTAAGCTGGGCCTGAAGCCGCGCGCGCGCATCGTTGCGACCGCGGTCATGGGATCCGAACCGACGATCATGCTCACCGGCATCGGCCCGGCATCGAAGAAGGCCCTGAAGAAGGCCGGCATGAGCGCGCAGGACATCGATCTCTACGAAATCAACGAAGCCTTCGCCGCCGTGGTCATGCGCGCGGCGCGCGACCTCGGGATCGACATGGACCGCATCAATGTCAACGGCGGCGCGATCGCGATGGGCCATCCGCTCGGGGCCACCGGCGCGATGATCCTCGGCACCGTTCTCGACGAACTCGAACGCACCGACAGGCAGACCGGTCTGGTCTCGCTGTGCGTGGGTGGCGGCATGGGCATCGCCACGATCATCGAACGCGTCTGAAGAAATACGGGGATCCAACATGACCGCAGTGCAATTCAACAAGGACGCCGACGGCATCGTCACGCTGGTGCTGGACATGCCGGGGCGTTCGATGAACGTCCTCAACGAGGAACTGACCCAGCCGTTCGCCGACGCGATCGGCAGGATCGAGACCGACGAATCGATCAAGGGCGTGATCGTCACCTCCGGCAAGAAGGAATTTCTCGCCGGCGCGGATATCGAGAAGGTCTACGCGATAACCGATCCGCAGGAAGCCTTCGAGATGTCGGAGGCGTTCAAGGGCTTTCTGCGCCGCCTCGAGACCTGCGGCCGGCCGGTCGTCGCCGCGCTCAACGGCACCGCGCTCGGCGGCGGCCTGGAGCTGGCACTGGCCTGCCACTACCGCGTCGCGATCAACAATCCGAAAGCCAAGTTCGGCCTGCCCGAAGTCAAGCTCGGCCTGCTGCCCGGCGGCGGCGGCACCCAGCGCCTGCCCCGCCTGATCGGTATCCAGCCGTCGCTGCCGCTGATGCTCGAGGGCAAGGAACTGAATCCGGAGAAGGCCAGGGCCGCGGGCATCGTCCACGAACTGGCCGACGACGCCGCTGACATGATGGCGAAGGCACGCGCCTGGATCGCGGCCAATCCGAAAGCGGCACAGCCCTGGGACGACAAGAAGTTCAAGTGGCCGGGCGGCGACTCCAAGCATCCGGCCAACGTGCAGATGTGGGCGATCGCACCGTCGATGGCCAGCGCCAAGAGCTACGGCAACTATCCGGCCGTGACCCACATCATGTCCTGCGTGTTCGAGGGCGGCATCACCGACTTCGACACCGGCTGCAGGGTCGAGTCGCGCTACTTCGCCGCCTGTGTCGTCTCGCAGGTGTCGAAGAACATGATCGGCACGCTGTGGTTCCAGCTGGGCGGCATCAACAAGGGCAGCTCGCGCCCCGACGGTTTCGAGCGCGGCACGGTGCGCAAGCTCGGGATTCTCGGCGCCGGCATGATGGGCGCCGGCATCGCCTACGCCGCCGCCAAGGTCGGCATCGAGACGGTGCTCCTCGACACCTCGCAGGAGAACGCCGACAAGGGCAAGGCCTACTCGGCCGGGCTGCTCGACAAGCAGATGAAGAAGGGCCGCATGACGCAGCAGGGCAAGGACGAACTGCTCGCGCGGATCAGCGCCACGACCGACTACGCCGATCTCAAGGGCTGCGATCTGGTGATCGAGGCGGTGTTCGAGGACCGCGGCATCAAGGCCGACGTGACACAGAAGGCCGAGGCACAGCTCGCGAAGGACGCGTTCTTCGCGTCCAACACCTCGACGCTGCCGATCACCGGCCTCGCGCAGGCTTCGGCGCGCCCGAAGAACTTCATCGGCCTGCATTTCTTCTCGCCGGTCGACAAGATGCCGCTGGTCGAGATCATCAAGGGCAAGAAGACCTCACCGGAAACGCTGGCACGGGCCTTCGACTTCGTGCAGCAGATCCGGAAGACCCCGATCGTGGTCAACGACGCGCGGGGCTTCTATACCTCGCGCTGCTTCGCGACCTACCCGATGGAGGGCATGACCCTGCTCGCCGAAGGCCAGCATCCGCGCTCGATCGAGATGGCCGGCCTGCAGGCAGGCATGCCGGTTGGACCGCTCGCGGTGCAGGACGAGGTGTCGCTGTCGCTGTCGATGCACATCCTCGAGCAGACCCGCAAGGATTACGCCGCCGAGGGCAAGGCCGTTCCGGAACATCCCGGGGCCGCGGTGGTGGAGAAGATGTGCAAGACGCTCGACCGTCCGGGCAAGAAGGCCGGCAAGGGCTTCTACGACTATCCGGCGGGCGGCGCCAAGCAGCTGTGGCCGGCACTGACCGAGCATTTCCCGCTCGCCGAACCGCTGCCGCAGCAGGAGCTGATCGACCGGCTGATGTTCGCGCAGGCCAACGAGGCGGCGAAGTGCTACGAGGAGAAGGTCGTCGAATCGGTCGCCGACACCAACATCGGCTCGATCTTCGGCTGGGGTTTCGCGCCCTTCCAGGGCGGCGCGCTGCAGTTCATCAACGCCTACGGCGTCGACAACTTCGTCAAGCGCTCCAGACAACTGGCGAAGCAGTACGGCGAGCGTTTCAAGCCCGCCCGGATTCTGGTGAAGATGGCCAAGGAAGGAAGGACGTTCAATGCATAACCCGATGCTGGCAAACGGCTCGTACATGACCGACGAGCTGCGGATGTTCCAGGAGACCGCGCGGCGCTTCATGGAGACCGAGGTCGCGCCGCACGTGGCGCGCTGGGACGAGGAAGGCTGCGTCGATCGCGAGCTGTGGACCAAGGCCGGCGAACTCGGCCTGGTGTGCCCGAGCATCCCCGAGGAATACGGCGGCGGCGGCGGCAACTTCGCGTTCGAGAAGGTGCTGATCGAGGAGCAGGCCAAGGTCGGCTGCAGCGCCTGGGGCCTGTCGCTGCACGCGGGCATCGTCGCCCACTACATCCTCGCCTACGGCACCGAGGCGCAGAAGCAGGCCTGGCTGCCGAAGCTGTGCAGCGGCGAACTGGTCGGCGCGATCGCGATGACCGAACCGGGCACCGGCTCGGACCTGCAGAGCGTGCGCACCACCGCAATCGCCGACGGCGACGACTACGTCATCAACGGCCAGAAGGTGTTCATCACCAACGGCCAGCAGGCCGGTCTGGTCATCGTCGTGGCCAAGACCAATCCCGACGAGAAGGCCAAGGGCGTCTCGCTGGTCGTGGTCGAAACCGACAAGGTCGAGGGCTTCCGCCGCGGCCGCAACCTCGAGAAGGTCGGCATGCACGGGCAGGACACCTCGGAGCTGTTCTTCGAGAACGTCCGCATCCCCAGATCCAATCTGCTCGGCGCCGGCGAAGGCATGGGCTTCGTGCAGCTGATGCAGCAGCTGCCGCAGGAGCGTCTGATCGTCGCGCTGGCCGGCGTCGCCGCGATCGAGCTGGCGCTCGACCAGACCACCCAGTACGTCAAGGATCGCAAGGCCTTCGGCAAGCGCGTGATCGACTTCCAGAACACGCGCTTCAAACTGGCCGAGGCGCGGACCGAAGCGTCGCTGGCGCGCGTCTTCATCGAACGCTGCACCGAGTTGCTGCTGCAGCAGAAGCTCGATGCCGTCACCGCGGCGATGGCCAAGTACTGGGTCACCGACAAGCAGTTCGAAATCATCGACCTGTGCCTGCAGCTGCACGGCGGCTACGGCTACATGGACGAGTATCCGATCTCGCGGATGTGGCGCGATTCGCGCGTGCAGCGCATCTACGGCGGCACCAACGAGATCATGAAGGAGTTGATCGGCCGCTTCCTGTAGTAGGCTGAGGCCAGTCGCAGGGCCCGGTTCCGACGCAGCCCCTCGCGTCGCGGCCGGGCCTTTCATCCCTCTCAACCGGAGTATGCGCGATGTTCGGCACCCTGATGAATTGGATGAAGGCCCAGCGCCTCCTGCCCCAGATCTCCGATACCGAGCGCCAGGCGCTCGAAGCCGGCTCGGTCTGGATCGACGGCCAGCTGTTTTCCGGCCGCCTCGACTTCGGCCGTATCCTGTCCGAATCCTACGGCAGCCTCAGTCCAGAGGAGCAGGCCTTCCTCGACGGCCCGGTCGAGGAGCTGCTCGACATGATCGATCCGTACCGGATCGGCCAGAGCAAACGCATCCCCGACGAGGTCATCGACTTCGTCAAGCAGAAGGGCTTCATGTCCTTCCTGATTCCGAAGGCCTACGGCGGCCTGGAGTTCTCGACGCTGGCGATCTCGACGATCATGGCCAAGATCGGCGCCGTCAACTCGGCCGTCGGCACGCTCGTGGTGATTCCCAATTCGCTCGGCGCGGCCGAGCTGATCATCCACTACGGCACGGACGAGCAGAAGTCGCACTACCTGCCACGCCTGGCCCGCGGGGAATACGTCCCCTGCTTCGGCCTCACCGAACCGACCGCCGGGTCCGACGCGGCGAGCATCAAGGCCGACGGCGAGGTGTTCCGCGACGACGACGGCCAGATCAAGATCCGCCTGAACTTCCGCAAGCGCTACATCACCCTGGCGCCGATCGCCGATCTGGCGACGATCGCCTGCCGTCTCAACGATCCGGAGAATCTGCTCGACAAGGGCACGACCCGTGACCGCCCCGACCTCGGCATCACCTGCGTGATGGTGCACAAGGGCACCCCGGGCTTCGTCTCCGGAGACCACCACGACCCGATCGGCGATCCGTTCTACAACGGCCCGCTGGAAGGCCGCGACGTGGTCGTACCGGCCGACAACATCATCGGCGGACCGGCGTACGCCGGTCAGGGCTGGCGCATGCTGATGGAACAGCTCGCCGGCGGCCGCATGGTGAGCCTGCCGGCCGGCGCGGTCGGCGGCGCCAAGGCCGTCGCCGCGGTCACCGGCGCCTATTCGATGGTGCGCCAGCAGTTCGGTATCCCGATCGGCCGCATGGAAGGCGTCGAGGAGAAGATCGGCCGCATCGCGGCGCTGGCGTACATGATGGAAGGCGCCCGCGTGTTCGGCTGCACCGCGGTCGACAGCGGCCACCAGCCGCCGGTGGTCTCGGCGGTGATGAAGGCCTATACCACCGAACTGGCGCGCCAGCTGGTGACGGACGCGATGGACGTGTTCGCCGGCAGCGGCGTCATGCAGGGTCCGAACAACATCCTGGGGATGGGCTACAAGTCGGCACCGGTCGGGGTCACGGTCGAAGGCGCCAACATCATGACCCGCACGCTGATGATCTTCGGCCAGGGCGCGACACGCTGCCATCCGTTCGCGCTCGACGTGGTCAAGGCGGTCGAGTCCGATAACGTCGAGGGCTTCCGCGGCAGCCTGCTCGGCTGGATCGGGCACTTCTTCAAAGGCCTGGCCCGCGCCGAGCTGAACTTCCTCACCCGCGGCCGCTGGACGCGGGTCTCCGCGGTGGCACCCGAGCTGCGCCCCTATGCGCGCCGCCTCGGCTGGGCCACGGCCCGCTACGGGGTGGTCACGGATCTGGCGATGTTCGCGATCGGCGGCAGGCTGAAGCTGCGCGGCAAGCTGACCGGGCGCTTCGCCGACGCACTGGCGTGGCAGCTGCTGGCACTGGGCGCGCTGCGCCGCTACGAAGCCGAGGGGCGTCGCGCCGAGGACCTGCCGCTGGCGCAGTACGCATGCGAATACTGTCTGGCGCAGGTCCAGGCCGCATTCGAGGGCATCTACGCGAACTTCGACGGCCCGGTCGGCCTGTGGCTGAAGACCGTCGGCCTGCTGGAGCTACGTATCAATCCGCTGGGCCGTGGCCCGGACGATGCGCTGTCGGGCCGCGCCGCGCGGACGATCCAGCAATACGACGAGCAGTACCTGCGGCTCTGCGCCGGGGTGTATCAATCCAAGGACGAATCCGTCGGCAGCGGCCGCCTGATGAAGGCCTTCCGCCTGCTGAGCCAGAGCGCGCCGACGGCGCAGCGCCTGCAGCATGCGCAGCGCACCGGCAAGCTTGCGCGGGGCCTGGACCTTGCCGAGACGGCGCGTCAGGCCGTGGCGGCCGGCATCATCGAGCCGGCGGAGGCCGATGCGCTGGTCGCGGCGGAAGCGGCGCGCAGCGCCGCGATCGAAGTCGACGCCTTCGCGCCGGAACACTACTTCGGGGTGGTCCGCGAGGCGGTCCCGCCGGAGTACAAGACTGCGGTCGGCCAATAGGCCGGTTCCTGCCCCCGCTTCGTCATGACGCCCGCCACGCCTCCCACCGCCGCCCGCCCCACCGCGTCCGCCTCGCGGCGATGCTCAGTGGGCGGCGTTCGCGCGACCCTGCGTCCAGCGCTGGGCGAACAACGGAATGCCCGGCGCCGCGATCGGCCGCGACACGAAATAGCCCTGCGCGACATCGCAGCCCAGGTCCTCGAGCACCTGCCAGTCGGCCCAGTCCTCGACGCCTTCGGCGACGACGTCCATCCGCAGACGCTGGCCGAGCCCGATGCTGGTTTCGAGGATCGAGCGCAGATCGGCGTCGTTGGCCGCGCCACTGACGAACGAGCGGTCGATCTTGAGTTCCGTGAACGGCAGGCGCTTGAGCCGCTTCAGGCTCGAATGGCCGGTTCCGAAATCGTCGATCGACAACTTGAAGTTGCGCAGGCGGAAGCGCGACACGATGTGCAGGATCTCGGCGCTGGCCAGGACCTGACTCTCGGTGATCTCCAGCGTGACCTTGTCGCAGTCGAATCCGGCGCGCGTGACGATATCCTCGGCGATGTCGGGCAGATCGAGCCGGCGGATCGCCTGCGTCGAGACGTTGATCGCCATGCCCAGATCGAGTCCGGCCTTGCGCCAGGCGCCGGCCTGGTGAATCGCCTGTTCGAAAATGGCCAGCGTCAGCCGCGTCATCCGCTGGGGGTTCTCTTCCGCCAGCGGAATGAATGCATCGGGTTCGATGACGCCGTAGGCCGGATGGTGCATGCGCGCCAGCGCCTCGACGCTGCAAAGGCTGCCATCCGCCAGGCTGATCTTGGGCTGGTAGTAGAGTTCGATCCGCCCCTCGTCCATCGCGCGGTCGAACTCGTCGGCGGTGACCATCATCGCCGGCCGGCGCCGCGCCACGAAACGCAGCTGGTGGAAACGCTCGACGAAGTCGGCGATCTGGTCCCGGCTGAACGGCTTGAGCGCGGTTCCCAGCATCCGCAGCCCGAGCTGGTCGGCCATGTCGGCCACCGTGGCGATGACCTTGGCATCCATCCCGGACAGCAGCACCACCCCGGCCTCGATATGACGCGTGGCCAGGCCGCGCAGCGTCTCGACGCCGTCGATCCCCGGCATCGCCAGGTCGCAGAACAGCAGGTCCACCGGATGCGGCGAGCGATCGAGCATGCGGAATGCCGACACGCCGTCCTCGGCCTGCAGCACCCGGCCGATGCCGATATCGCGCAGCATCGCCGCCAGAACCTGGCGGATCGCCGCCTGATCGTCGACGACCAGCGCCGTCAGCTCCGTGTTGTTCGTTTTCATATCCCGTCTCCTCGCAAAGCGGGCGCACTGACATGAACCCTTAGCGGCCGACGGGCGCCGGTCTTGACCGCGCGTCCGCCGACGGCCGGATCTCACCTCAATCCGTTTTCCGAAACTCCAGCCATGACCAACACCCTGCTCAAATCCGTCCGTGTCCTTGACCTGTCGCGTCTGCTGCCCGGCCCGTTCTGCACCCTATACCTCGCGCAACTCGGCGCGACAGTGGTCAAAATTGAGGAGCCGCGGGGCGGCGACTATGCGCGGGCCTTGTCGGCGGAGATGTTCGGGCTGGTCAACCGCGGCAAGCAGTCGGTCACGCTGGATCTGCGCAAGCAGGAGGGCGTCGAGCTGCTCAAGAAGATGGCCGCGGACGCCGACGTGCTGATCGAATCGTTCCGGCCGGGGGTGATGGACAAGCTCGGCTGCGGCTACGAGGCGCTCAAGGCGGTCAATCCCCGGCTGGTGTATGCGTCCCTGACCGGCTACGGCCACACCGGGCCCTACCGGGATCGTGCCGGGCACGACATGAACTACTGCGCCTACGCCGGCGCACTCGACCAGATCGGCACGGCCGGCGGCCCTCCGGTGCTGTCGAACACCCAGATCGCCGACCTCGCCGGCGGCGCGCTGACCTGCGCCGTCGGAATCCTCGCCGCCGTCACCGGCGCGCGCGAGACCGGGCGCGGCGCATTCGTCGACAGCGCCATGCTCGACGGCACGCTGGCGCTGCAGGCGGTCGCGATGAGCACGCTGCGCACGATCGGCAAGACGCTGCCGCGCGGCACCGACATGCTCACCGGCAATCTGCCCAACTACAGCCTCTATGAATGCGGCGACGGGCGCTGGTTCGCGCTCGGCGCGCTCGAACCGAAATTCTGGCAGGCGTTCTGCGCGGCGATCGAACGTCCGGACCTGGCATCGCGACCGATCGCACCGGGCAAGCTCGCCGAGGAGACGCGCGCCGAAGTCGCCGCGATCTTCAAGACCCGCAGCCGCGACGAATGGGAGCGGCTGCTGGCGCCGGCCGACGCCTGCACCAGCGGCATCTACACGCTGGAAGAAGTGCTGCGCAACGAACAGGTCGTCGCGCGCGACCTGATCGAGGACGTCGACGGCAAGCCGGCGGTCGGCAACCCGCTGCGCTTCGTCGACGCCGAGCCTCCCGCCAGCACTCCGGCGCCGGCCCTGGGCGCCGACACCACGCAGGTGCTCGCCGGACTCGGGCTCGACGACGGCGAGATCGCGCGCCTCAGAGCGGCCGGCGTCTGCTGACCACCCTCAGCCGCCGGCCACCGTCGAGGGATTCCGTTCGCGCCGGTCGGCGCCGGACCATGCCGACGCATGGCGCTCGGACTGGCGCCGGCGCATGACCCGTAAGGTCCGCAGGTCCTCCAGGTCCGCATCCATCGTCGGCACCCGGTAGGCGGCCGCGGCAAGCCGCGCCTGCCCCGCCGGCGTCAGCTCCAGCGTGGGGGCGACGTCGTCCGGGCGCATCGACAGGAAATGCCGTCCGATCAGGATGCGAACGGCATCGCGGAAATCCTCGTCGCGAAGCCCCGTCGACCGCCACCGTTGCAGGGCCTGCAGCATCGACAGGCTCCCGAGGCCGGGCACGGCAAACAGATCGAGCAGCGCTCGCTCCAGGGTTGATTCGGCAACATGCATCGTCGGCGACTCCGGACGGTTCTTGGCCGCTAACGGCAGCACCGCACCAAACTTGAATCGCCGCGCACAAAAAATCCCGGCCTGCAGACGCAGGCCGGGATGGGATCCCGTACGGGGTGATGCGCCTCAGAACAGGGTGCGCGACAGCGTGGTACTGCCGCTGACCCCGCCGCGGGTCGCACTGATGGTGGTCGAACCGACCAGGGACCCTGCGGTGGCCAGACCCTTGGAGCCGTCGGCGTTGCTGATCGTCGCCACGCTCGGATTCGACGAATCCCAGGTCACGTCGATCGTCACGTCGAGCCCGTTGCCGTCGTCGAAGGTCGCCAGCGCGCTGTACTGCAGGGTATCGCCCGGGCCGAAGCTGGCCCCGGCGGGACTCACCGCGATCGTGGAGATGGCGGCATTGGTCGCCGTCACCTGAGTTACCCCCTGGACGCCGTTGAGCATCGCACTGATCGTCGTGGTACCGGCAGCCACGCCCGCCGCGAGCCCCTTGCTGCCGGCGGCATCGCTGATCGTCACGGTCGATGGGCTGATCGTGCTCCACGCGACCTGATCCGTCAGGTCCTGGGTCGACTGGTCACCATATTCGCCAACCGCCACATACTGGCGATGAAAACCGACCGGGAGCGTATTGTGGTCGGTATTCTGCGCCGGCGTGATCGTGATGGCCTTGAGCAGCGCCGCAGTGACTGTCAACGGCGCGGAGCCGACCTTGGTGGAGACCGGGTCGGTGGCCGTGATGGTCACGCTGCCGATGGCCTTGCCGAATGCCAGACCCTGGGTCCCGCCGCCATTGTTGACCGTCGCGATCGCCTCGTCGCTGCTGGCCCAGGTCACACTATCGGTCAGGTCCTCGGTGTGCTGATCCGAATAATGACCAACCGCGGTCAGCTGCAGGGACTCGGACTTCGGAACACTCGCGTCGACCGGCAGAATCTCGATCGTATCGAGCACCGCGGCGGTGACCTCGAGCAAAGCGGTGTCGCTGATATCGACGCCGGGCATGTTGGCCTTGATCACCGCGCCGCCGATCCCGACAGCGGTCGCCAGACCCGCGTCTGCAGCAGCGTTACTGACCGTTGCCACCGCCGCCATATCCGATGTCCACTGCACCTGACCGGTCAGATCCCGCGTGCTGTTGTCGGAATAGGTGCCGGTCGCCATGAACTGCTGGGTCCGCCCCTTGGCGAGGGTCACGGAGACGGGCGTGACCGCGAGACTGACCAGGATCTCGTCGGTCACCGTCAGCGTCGCCGAACCACTGATGCTGCCGCTGGTCGCTTCGATCGTGGTCTGCCCGACACCGACGGTCGAAGCCTTGCCCTCGCTCCCTGCGGCGTTGCTGATGGTCGCCACCGACGGGTCCGACGACGACCACGTCACCGAATCGGTGATCCCTGCGGTGCTGCTGTCGGTGTATGTCCCGACTGCGGTAAAGGTCTGCGGGACGCCCTTGGGCCCGGTCTGCGTCGGCGGATTGACCGCGATCGACACCAGCTCGGCCGCGCTGACCGTGATGTCGGCCGTACCGGTCTTGCCACGGGCCTCTGCGTTGACCTGGACCGGCCCACCAACCGCCAGGGCGGACACCCGTCCTTCTTCGCCCTTGCCGTTGCTGACCGACGCCACCGTGGCGTCGGTGCTGTACCACTGCACCTGATCGTTGAGCTCGAGCGTGCTGCTGTCCGAAAACACGCCGGTCGCCGTCAGCCGCTGGGTCAGCCCCTTCGGCAGCGTCTTGCTGGCCGGACTGACGCCGATGGAGCTCAGCGTGGCGTCGGTCACCGTCAGCAGAGATTTGCCGTTGACGTCGCCCTGGCTCGCGATCACGTTCACGGTCCCAGGGGAGCCGCCCTCTACGCGGCCCTGCGTTCCGGCCGCGTTGCTGGCCACCGCGATGGCATCGTCGGAAGTGCTCCAGACCACCTGCGTGGTCACATCGCGATTGGTGCTGTCGGAGAACAGACCCGTTGCCGTGTACTGCAGGTAGAAACTCCCCGGCAGCTTGTTGGTCTTGGCACTCACCTGGATCGAGGTCAGCACCGCGTCGGTGACGGTGACCCCGGTGGATCCGGTGACGCCGTCGAGCGTCGCGCTGATCGTCGCCGTGCCCATCGCCTGCCCCGCCACCAGCCCCTTGCTGCCGTCGGCATCGCTGACGTCGACGACGGTCTCGTCGCTCGAGCTCCACATCACCGATGCGGTGAGATCCTGATTGCTGCCGTCGGTGAAGATGCCGGTCGCGGCGTACTGCTGGGTGATCCCCACCGGCAGGTCGGCATCGGCCGGCGTCACTTCGATACTGCTGACCGCCGCCGGGGTGACCGTCAGCGCCGCCTCGGCGGTCTCCTGCATGTAGGTCGCCATGATCGTGGTCTGCCCCTCGGCCACGGCGGTGGCGCGACCGGAGGTGCCGACGGCGTTGCTGATGGTGGCAACGGTCACGTCATTCGACACCCAGGTCGCGTCGGCGGTGACGGTCTGGGTCGATCCGTCCGAGAACAGGGCGGTCGCCACGAACGCCTGATAGGTCCCCTTGGCCAGCGTCGCAGTGGCGGGGCTGACCTGCAGGCCGGTGATCGCCGCCTGGGTCACCGTCGCCGTCGTCGTCGCCGTCTTGCCCTGATAGCTTGCGGTGATCGCCGCGGAACCGACATCGACACCGTTGACGACGCCCTTGTTCGGCGCGGCATCCCCGACTGTCGCGACGGCGGCGTTGGCCGTCGTCCAGGTTGCGCTCTGGGTGACGTCCTGCGTGGTGTTGTTGGTATAGATCGCAGTGGCGCTGAGGGCCAGCGTCGTGCCCTTGGCCAACGACGGGGAGCCCGGACCGACTTCGATGTGGTCGATCGTCGCCGCGGTGACCGTCACCAGCGTGTCATCGCTGAACCCCTGATACGTACCCGAGACGACCGTGCTGCCGGCCTGGTTGCTCTGCACCAGCCCGCGGGAGCCGTCGGCATTGCTGACCGATGCGATCGCGGCACTGTTCGAGGACCAGGTCGTCGTCGCGGTGACGTCCTGGGTGCTGTTGTCCGAAAACGTCGCCGTCGCGGTGAGCTGACGCGCGCTGCCCAGCGGCATCGAGACGCTGCTCGGCGTCACCGTCAGTGCGGTCGGCACGGCGGGAGTGACCTTCACGCTGACATTGCCGCTGATGCCGCCGACGGTGGCACTGACCGTGGTGGTTCCGACGGTGAGTCCGCTGACCAGCCCGGCGCTGGCGGTACCGGTCGCAACCGTCGCGATCTGTGTCTCCGCCGACGCCCACTCAGCCTGCGTGGTCAAGGTGCGCTTGGATCCGTCCGAGTAGATGCCGGTCGCGGCCAGTTGCAGGTCGGTGCCTGCGGCAAGTTCCGGTGCCGCCGGCTCGATCTCGATCGACGCCAACTCGGGGCTGTCGCTGCCGCCCCCGCACCCGACCAGCAACAGCGCCGACATGATGCCCGCGGCCCACGTCCGCCCCCAAACATTGAGCGCACTGCGCATGAGATCCCTCCCTAGATATGGATCGTTCCTTCGACCTGCCGAAGTCTACCCGATCCTTTTTCACGGATTCAGCAATACCGGGCGCGATGTCAGTGCTTCCCACGCACTTGTGGGTCCACACCGGGCGGTCCAGACTGTCAGGGTGTCACGCTACTCCTGTAAGACTTCCCCCCGATTACGTCCCGAGCCAAGGAGAGGCCTCATGCGCACACCCTCGTTCACCCCCCGGCGAGCCCTTGCGGCACTGCTCATCGGAACCGCCGGCCTGTCCGCCTCCGCGGCAAACGCCGGCCTGCTCCAGAACCTGCTGGGCGCGACGACCAGCACGGTGCAACCGGTGCTGACCGCCGTCACCGATCCCCTGATGGACCCGTTGATCGGCTTGGTGCAGTTTTCCGATCCGCTCAAGCGCACGCTGATCCGCATCAATGGCCGTTATCTGGAACTGGCCCCGGGCACGGCCGCCTTCGACGTCGGCGTGACCTATGACGGCGTCGATCGCCGTTTCCTGGTGATCCGGCCCGAGCCGATCGCCCAGGATGCGCCGATGGTGGTGATGCTCCACGGCAGTGGCGGCACGCCCGAAAACCAGGCCAACCTCAGCGAGGTATCCGACCTGGTCGCCGACGAGGGCGTCTGGGCGGTGCTCCCCGAGGCCATCGATGGCAACTGGAATGACGACCCGGCACTGCAGTCCGACAAGGCCGACGTCGGGTTCATCGGCGCGGTGATCGACTTCGTGACCGGCTATTACCCGATCGACAGCAACCGCGTGTACACGGCCGGCCTGTCGGATGGCAGCTTCATGGCCGAACGTGTCGGCTGCGAACTGGCCGACCGTGTCGCCGCCGTCGGCGTCGTTGCCGGCGCACTCTCGCGCGGCCTGTCGCTGGCCTGCAACCCGCAACCCGCACCGCGACCGATCATGTTCATCAGCGGCACCGCCGACCTGATCGTGCCCTATTTCGGGGGGCGCGTGGGTGTGCTCAGTGTCCCCGATGCGTTTGCCTACTGGCTCGACAAACATCAATGCAACCCCGCGGCGACGACCGTCACCGCGCTGCCGGATACGACCGTCGATGGCACCACGGTCGACCTGAGCCGCAACGGCACCTGCCTGAACCCGGATACGGAGCTGCGCCTCTATACGGTCAACGGCGGCGGTCACGCCTGGCCCGGCGGCTGGCAATACCTGCCGGTGCCGGTGATCGGAACGACGAGCACCGATATCGACGCCACCACCCTCCTCTGGGACTTTTTCAGCCAGTACCAGTTGTAGCGCGGCGCCCCGTCAACGCCAGTCGGAGAGCACCACCCGGGCGGCATTGCGCCCGGGTGCTCCGCTGACGCCGCCCCCCGGATGCGCGCCGGCGCCGCACAGGTAGAGACCGGCGACAGGCGTGCGGTGATCGCTCCAGCCGGGGACCGGGCGGAATCCGAACAACTGGTGCAGCGGCATCGCGCCATGGAAGATGTTGCCGCCGGTCAGACCGAAGCGACGCTCCAGATCCAGCGGCGTCAGCACTTCCCGATGCAGCACCGACGCGCGGAAATTGGGCGCATAGGCGTCGACGGCATCGATGCAGCGCTGCGCGAAGGCCCCGCCGAGCGCATCCCAGTCCTGATCCCGCAGGCGATACGGCGCGTATTGCACGAACATCTGCACGATGTGATGCCCGGACGGCGCCAGCGTCGGGTCCAGCGCACTCGGGATCGTCAGCTCGATGACCGGCTCGCGTGACGGTCGCCCGAGCAGGCTGTCCGCATACGCGGCTTCGATGTAGTCGACGCTCGGGCTGATATGGATCGTGCCGCGATGCTGCGGGCCCGGGCTGTCGTGGCCGGGGCAGCAACGGAAGTCCGGCAGCTCCGACACCGCCAGGTTGATCTTCATCGACGCACTGCCGTAGTCGATCCGCTCCACCGCGGCGCGGAACGCCGCCGGCAGCGTGTCGGCACCGAGCAACTCGACAAAGGTCCGCTGCGGCGTGGCATTGGAGATCACACAGCGGGCATCGATCTGTGTGCCGTCGCGCAACCGTACCCCCTGCACGCGCGCGCCGGTCACCCGGATCTCGGCGACCTCGGCGCGCGTGCGGACTTCGACGCCGGCACTTTCCGCCGCCGCGCGCATTGCCGCGGTCAGGGCGCCCATGCCGCCGCGCACATAGCCCCAGACGCCACGCGCACCACCCGCGGTCCCCATCACGTGATGCAGCAGCACGTAGCCGGTCCCCGGAGACGACGGCGCGGCCGCGGCGCCGATGATCGAATCGGTCGCGAGCGTGGCCTTGAGCGCCTCGGACTCGAACCAGCGGTCCAGGATCGGCCGCGCCGGACCCATCAACAGCTCCAGCGCCGCCGGCAGATCCTCTCCGAGCCGGCGCAGGGCGCGGCGCAGGCGCAGCGCCCGCCCCAGATTGGCGAGACGGTCGCGCCAGGCGTAGCGGCGGATCCCGGGCGGCAGGGGCAGCAGATCCGGCGCCAGCGACTCCAGGACCGGCTCCAGCGTCTCGGCAACGCGCGTCAGCCAGGCCTCGTAGCGCGGATAGGCCTCGGCATCGCGCGCCGAAAACCGCCCGATCTGCTCGCGGTTGAAGGCGGCGTCGGGTCCCAGCATCAGATAATGGCCGGGACCGCCCCCCGGCAGCGGCGTGAACGACGAGGGGTTGCGCGGCAGGACCGCGTACCCGTGCCGGCGCAGGTCGAGGTCGCGCTCGATCTCCGGCAACAGCAGCGAGACCAGATACGAGGCGGTCGACGCACGGTATCCGGGCGCGATCTCGTTGGTCACGGCCGCACCCCCGACCTGCTCGCTGCGCTCCAGCACCAGCACCCGCCGCCCGGCTTGCGCCAGATAGGCCGCGCAGACCAGGCCGTTGTGTCCACCCCCCACCACGATGCAGTCGTACGTCACCTTCGCCCTCCGGCACATTGGCGCCGAACCGGCGCCTGACTGACCGGTGCGCGCTCCACCCGACCGGGATTCCCTCTTATAATGCCGCGACTTGAACGATTGTTCGCCTCGCAGGGCCCACCCGGCTCATGCCCGGGGCCCGCATCGGGAAGGGCGCGAAGGCGTGGGGGACGCCTTCGCAGGTATGCCCGATATCGCCGTTGTCCGAGATCCATACGCCAGTTGGGGGAACCCATGTCGCAGAAAAATCCCGTCGAAATGTTGCTGCAATGGGCAAAGGAACGCCCGAACCAGGGCTGGCTGTACCAGCCGCTCGACGGACAGTGGAAGAAATACACCTGGGCGGAAGCCGAAGCGCAGATCCGCTCGATGGCCACCGCCCTGCGTGCGCTGGGCCTCCCCGAAGGCGCGCGCATCGCGATTTCCGGGCGCAACACCGCGCACTGGTTCCTCGCCGATCTGGCGATCGCGATGGCCGGCTATGTCAGCGTCGGGCTCTACCCCAAGCAGTCACCGGATGCGGTCCGCTACATCCTCGAGCATAGCGAGGCCAAGGCGATCTTCATCGGCCCGATGCCCGACGTCGGCGAGTTCATGGACGCCCTCCCGGAAGGCATCATGACCATCGCCTTCCCCTACCCGGAAGTGCCCGACTGCGACAAGAAGTGGGACGATCTGGTCCATGCGTCGGAACCCTTCGCCGGCTATCAGGCGCCGAACCCCGACACGCTGGTGACGCTGATCTACACCTCCGGCACCACCGGCCACCCCAAGGGCGTGATGATCACGCTGGCCAACCTGATGTTCGCAACCCAGGGGCTGATCCGGACCATGCCCGCCGAGGGCCAGGAGCGCTTCTTCTCCTACCTGCCGCTCGCCCACGCCTTCGAGCGCGGCGCGGTCGAGCAGGCCTCGCTGTACCTGGGGGCCGAGGTGTACTTCCTCGAGAACATCGACAAGCTCGCCGAACAGCTCAAGGAAGTCGCGCCGACGCGCTTCTTCGGCGTGCCGCTGGTCTATGGCCGCATCCAGGCGGGTGTCCTCAAGAAGATGCCGCAGGCCAAGCTCGATCGCCTGCTGCGCATTCCGCTGCTGTCGGGCTACATCAAGAAGAAGATCAAGCAGGGCGCCGGCCTGCAGAACGCGCGCTACCTGTTCGTGGGTGCGGCACCGATGCCGATCCCGCTGATGCAGTGGTTCGAGAAGCTCGGCATCTCGGTGCTGCAGGGCTACGGCATGACCGAGAACAACATCTACGCCACCGCCAACCTGCCGAACGCCAACCGCATCGGCTCGGTCGGCCGCGCCATGCCCGGCGCCGACATGCGGATCTCCGAGGAAGGCGAGATCCAGTTCAAGCATCCGGCCGTCACGCCCGGCTACTACAAGGATCCGGAAAAGACCGCCGAGCTGTTCACCGCAGACGGCTGGCTGCGCACCGGCGACAAGGGCCGCCTCGACGAGGACGGCTATCTGTACATCACCGGTCGAGTGAAGGACATCTTCAAGACCCTCAAGGGCAAGTACGTCGCGCCGGCACCGATCGAGGGCGAGCTGTCCCGCAACACCGACATCGACCAGCTGTGCTTCGTCGGCGCCGGGCTCAAACAGCCGATCATGATCGTGACGCTCTCCGAGCAGGGCAAGTCCAAGGCGCGCGATGCGGTCGAGACCGAACTGGTGTCCGAGATGCACGCGGTCAACAACAACCTCGAGGCGCACGAGAAGATCGCCAAGATCGTCGTCGCCCGCGAAGCCTGGACCATCGACAACGGCATCATGACGCCGACGATGAAGGTCAAGCGCAACGAGGTCGAGAAGCGCTACGGCCCGCTGCTCGAACAGCACGGTTCCGACTACCAGATCAAGGTGGTCTGGGAAGACTGAAGCGCATCGCCGGACCGAAAAAGCCCTCCGTCACGGAGGGCTTTTTTGTGAGTCCCGCCGATCCGCGGCACGGACGCGGGACTCAGGCGAAGACGATGGTCTTGTTGCCGTCGACGATGACGCGATCCTCGACATGCCAGCGCACCGCGCGCGCCAGCACCTGTCGCTCCAGATCCCGGCCGAGGTGACGCAGGTCGTCGATCTCGTGCCGGTGCGACACCCGCGCGGTGTCCTGCTCGATGATCGGCCCCTGATCCAGGTCCGAGGTCACGTAGTGCGCGGTCGCGCCGATCAGCTTGACGCCCCGCTCGGAGGCCTGGCGATACGGATCGGCGCCGACGAAGGCCGGCAGGAAGGAATGGTGGATGTTGATGATGCGGTTGGGCATCCGTTCGACGAAAGACGCCGACAGGATGCGCATGTAGCGCGCGAGCACGATCAGGTCCGGCAACGCGCCCTCCCGTTCGCCGAGCAGATCGAGCATGCGCGCCTCGGCGTCGGCATGGGTCGCCGCATCGATCGGAACATGCTCGAAGCGCACGCCGAAACGCTCGACCTCGGCGCGCAGGTCGTCGTGGTTGGAAATGACCACCGGGATGTCGACCGGCAACTCACCGCGCTGCCAGCGCCACAGCAGCTCCATCAGCGCGTGGTCGTGCCGCGAGACCAGGATCGCCATGCGCTGCCGGTCAGCGGCATAGCTGATGTGCCAGTCCATGCCGAAGCGGTCGGCGACCTCGCGTGCGAATGCCTGGCGCAGCGCGTCCCGGGACATGTCGAGATCGGGCGTCTGGAACTCCAGCCGCATGAAGAAGCGTCCACCGCTGGGATCGGTCGAATGCTGGTCGAGTTCGGTGATGTTGGCCCCATGCGCGAACATGAACGCGCTGACCGCCGCGACGATGCCCGGCCGGTCGGGACAGGTGATCAACAGGCGCGCGGTGGTTTCGGAGGCGGTGGTCATCGGGGCATCACGGGCCGTGGCACCGCAGCGACGCTGCGGGCGCGACTCAAAGTCAGGAGGACGCCGATGATAGCAGCGCCTTCAGCTCCCGGGCCTGTTCCGGGAACCAAGGTCCGTTGGCCTTGAGCGCCTCGGCGACCACGGCGCCGGCCTCCTTGCGCTGACCGAGCGCCAGCAGGGCCTTGGCGCGCCAGTGCGCGACGGTGAGGCGGTTCGCGCCATAGGCCCGGGTGGCCGCCTGCGCCAGCCAGGGCAGTGCCTTCCGCGCCTGATCCTGCTCGACCAGCGCACGCCCGTACCGGTAGGCGTAGACGTAGTCGTCCGGATACGCCTCGATCAGCTGCAGCATCAGCCGGTCGAGGCGGCTGTCGACGCCGACACGATCGCCGGCACGCGCCATGAACACGCGCAGGTTGTCGTCGAGATTGCGGTTGTCGCCGATCCTGCCGTCGACGCGGGCGCGCGTCTGCTCGATCGCACGCTCCAGGACCTTGCGCTCGGCGTCGGCATCGCCGAGCGCCTGATACAGATCGGCCGCGGCCAGCACGACCGAACGCTGGTCGGCGCATCCGCCGGCGCCGAATGCGCCCCGCTCCACCAGCGCGTCCATGGCCGGACGCTGCGCGCCGAGCAGGGTCCGCACATCGGACTCGCCGTTGGCGATGCAGCCCATGTACCGCTGCAATGCGTAGGGGCGTTCGCAGCCCAGGGCGCCGGCCAGCACCGCCTCGCCGTCGACGGCACAGGCCCAGCGATCCTTGCGCTGGGCATCGTCGAGCAGGCGCAGCCGCGCCAGCAGCAGTTGCGCGTCGCCATCGTCGTCGAGCTGCCGCCGCACCGCGGTGGGCAGCCCCTCGTACCAGCCCAAACCGCCCTGGGCATCCTGCCGCGAGAGATACGCCGTCAGTACCGCCCGGGCCGATGCGACCGCGCCGGGGCCGCCCTCGCGCGCCTGCCGCGCCAGGGTCTCGAGATCCCCGCCCCGGTCCAGCAGCGCGTTGAGCCGTGCGTAGAAGTCGTCCCGCGTCTGCTCGCCGAGAATGCGCCCCAGCTCGTTGCCCTGCGCATCGAGCACGAGGTAGCTCGGCAGTGCCTTGATCTGCCAGCGCTGCTGCAACGCGGCTCCCGCGGGCGAGTCGACGTCCTGCTCGATCACGACCGCGCGCTTGCGCACGGCGTCCCATTCGGCCCCGTTGAGCACGTCACGCGCCATGAAATAGCAGGAGTAACACCAGGGCGCGTGGAAATCGATCAGCACCGCGGCCTTGCGCGCCTGCGCCTGATCCAGGGCCTGATCCAGGGCGTCGCTCCCGGTATCGGCGACGGCCGACGGTGCGGCGGCCGTCAGCACCGGCATCAGGGGCGCCATGAGCAGCGCTAGCAGACAGACGACTGAGCTCGTTCGCACGACAGATCCGGGTTCAGGGATGGCAGCGTCGCCACCTCCGGCGGCGTCTCGGCATAGTAAGCGATCCGCACCACGTAGGCGTCACCGCTCGATGGGTCCAGGACATTGGACAGGCCACGGTACTCCAGCAGACGCCGGGTCTGCGGGTCATAGGTCAGCACCAGAGGATCGACCAGCAGGCCGAGCAGCGAATCGAGATCGACCCGGAACCGGACCGCGCTGCGCCCTTCGAAGCGGGTGTCGTCGATGCGGCGGACCTTGAACTTGAACGCGTCGAGACTGCCGGCCACCGCCATCCGGAACGCTACCGTCTGCCCCGACATCAGCGCGTCGAAGCGGTCGACCAGCAGGCTGTGGAACCCCGAATCGGCGCACATCGGCTCGCGTTTGGGCAACTGTTCGGTCGCCACGCGATCGCCCTTCTGCCGCCGCATCGTGATCGGTCCGCGGCTGTCGGTGATGGCCTCGACGTAATCCAGGCCGGGCATCTCGAAGCGGTACGTCGGAATGAAGGGGTCATCCGAGAAATCCAGGGTCTTGCCCCCGATGCGCCGGCCGTCGGCGGCGAAGTACTCGATCGTGCCGCCCACCCAGCGCCCACCGGCCACGGTCTGGCGATGGACCTCGGTATACAGATAGCGATCCGTCTTCAGATCGTAGGCGTAACCGTAGAAGCGGCGCTCACCGTCCGCCGGCGTCGCCGCGGATGCCGCGGCGGCCTGGGCCCACGCCGGACCGCCCCCCAGCACGAGGGTCAGTGCCGCGGCCCCCAGGGCCAGCCACCGGCCCGCACCCGATGTCACGGGCTCACTCCGGACGGACTGCGCACGAAGCGGTAGTGCCCGACGCCCCACTCGTTGCCCTCGCCGAAGCCGAACAGCTCCGCGACGGCCATGTAGAACATGCGCCAGCGCTGGAACCAGACCGCCGCACTGTTGCCGTAGGTCTGCCGGAAGACCGGCATTATCTGCGCCTTGTGCTCGTCCATCGCCGCGAGCCAGTGATTGGCCGTGCGTTCGTAGTGGAGCCCGCTGACCCACCAGCGCTGCTGCAACTTCAGATCGTCCTGGAAATGCTCGAGCAGGTCCTCGCTCGGCATCGTGCCGCCGGTGAAGAAGTAGCGACTCATCCAGTCGCTCCGGTCGGCGTCCTGGAAGTGATACGCCAGCGAGCGATGGGCAAAGATATGAACGAACAGGCGGGCGTCCGGCCGCATCCAGCCGGCGATCTTGGCGAGGAGCTGGCCGTAGTTCTTCATGTGCTCGAACATCTCGATCGACAGCACACGGTCGAATCCCTCCGCGAGTTGCGCCTGCGGCATTTCGAAATCCACCACGTTTCCGGTCAGGACGGTCAGGTTGTCGAGTCCGAGCGTCCGCGCGCGCTGCTCGATGAAACGACGCTGGCCATGCGAGTTGGACAGCCCGACAACGCGGGAGTTCGGATAGCGCTGCGCCAGCCACAGCGACAGGGAGCCCCAGCCACAGCCGAGATCGAGCATGGATTGCCCGTCGACCAGCTCGGCGCGCTCCGCATACAGATCCAGCATCGCCGTCTCGGCCTGCGCCAGCGTCTCGCGGCCGGTCGGGTACAGACAGCAGGAATATTTGAGCTGCGGTCCGAGGTGCAGGTGGAAGAACTCGGCGGGCACCTCGTAGTGTTGGGCGTTGGCCGCCTGGGTCTCGATCGCGATAGGGGAGGCGCGCAATTCCTCGACGAAGCGATCGAGTCGCTCGGCGCGCTGATCGTCTTCGCCCATCGACGCATCGACCAGACGCTGCTGCATCAGCCGCCGCATCCCGACGCGGGCGATGCGATCGGGAATCCAACCGCGCTCACATAGATCGATCGTGTTCATGACTCTCTCCTGTCGTCACTGTTTCGTGTGGGGTGGGTTGTCGCATCCGGACGCCGGGTACGGCGCGCTGTTGCCTCGCGGCCACCAGGGCACCAGGACATTGGTCTGCCGCACGTAGTCGGCGTAGCCGGGCTTGCGCCGGATCATCTCGGCCTCGAGCAGCGGGACCCCGGACAGACGCAGCAGCAGAAACGCCATGATCGCCGGCGCGGCGAGGGTCCACGGCCAGCCGGCCCCACCCACGGCCAGCGGGACGTAGGCGCACCAGTGCAGGCACTCGAAGAAGTAGTTGGGATGGCGCGAATAGCGCCACAGGCCGTCGCGGCATACCTGACCGTGACGGTCCGGATCCGCCCGGAAACGGCGCAGCTGCCGATCGGCCAGGGACTCGCCGAACACCGCCGTGAACCAGATCGCCAGCGCGAACCCGATCCAGACCGGCCCCGGGGAGACGGCCGCATACGCCACCGGCGCGAAGGCCGACGCTGACAACGCCAGCGTGAACAGCACCTGGAACTGGAAGAACCAGAACATGTTGCGATCCGCCCGGCGGCCCCAGCGCGTACGCAACTGCGCGTAGCGCCAGTCCTCGGGCTGACCGTGATTGCGTTGCCACAGATGCCAGCCGAGGCGTCCGCCCCAGGCGACGCCCATCACCGCCATCATTCCCCTCAGGAAAGGATCGCCGGTGCCGGCGCAGGCCCAGACCAGAGCCGACCCGCCCAGGGTCCAGGCCCAGATGGCGTCGACGATGCCGGCATTGCCGCTGCGGCGCTGGATCAGCCACGCCACGGTCTTCGCGGCGGCGGCCAGCACGGCGATCCACAACAGGATGACGATGAAGGACATGGTGTACGCGGGAGGGATTTGCTCCTCCTACGGCACACCCGGCAGTTTGGATGAGCGGCCCGCGGCCGCCGCTGCGGACGTCCGGGTCAGAACAGCCGGGTCAGAACAGGCCGGCCAGCCGCGTCGCAGTGCGGCGCACGACGTCCGCCCACGGCGAGCCGACGATGGGCTGGCCGGTGACGCTATCCACGAAGGGCATCTCCTCGCCGTCGCCGATGACGTCGCGATAGTCCATCGTGACTTCGGTGCCGGCGGCCAGATCGTCCAGCGCGAAGATGAATCCCAGATGCCACAGCGCGGTCGGCGTGAACGAGTGATTGACGTAGCACTCGTCGGTCCATTCCGGCGTCAGCGAGAACCGGTCCTCGAACCAGCGCACGCTGGACTCGACTTCGCGCGAGTCCGGCGCAAAACGGCGCAGCTGGGATTCGGTCCAGACGGTGTGGACGTTGTCGGGCGCGATGATGACACGCCCGCGTTCAATCGCTTCGTCCAGGAACAACCCCTGCCCGGCCCCGGCGATCCGGGACGCTGCGATCAGGTACCGCGGAACGATCATGGGGGCAGGTCCTAGTGACGCGTCGGGCTTTCGGGCTGGGTCCGCACGCGCAGGAACAGCTCGTCGACATCGTCGCGCGTGAACAGATAGCGCTGCCCGCAGAATTCGCAGGTCACGTCGACGTTCGGATGGCTGGCGAGATGATCCTGCAATTCCGCCTCACCGAGCGACAGCATCATGATCGAGATGCTCTGCCGACTGCAGCGGCAGGTCAGCGCCACCGGCCGCGGCTCGAATACGCGAACGGTCTCCTCATGAAACAGTCGCCGCAGGACGGTCAGCGCGTCGACGGCCAGCAGTTCGGCCTCACCCAGCGTCGCGAACAGGGCACAGACATGCTCCCAGTTTTCGACGGAGCTCGCCTTCTCGCCCAGCGGCAGGCGCTGGATGACGATGCCGCGGATCACACCGTCACCGGCGGCGAGTACCAGCTTCGACGGAATCTGCTCGGAACGCTCGTAGTAGCCTTCCAGCGCCGTGGCCAGGCTGTGTCCCTCGATCGGCACCAGCGCCTGATAGTTGCGATCGCTGTTGGCCGGCTCCAGCAGCAACCCGAGCTGGCCGCCGTGCATCAGCGCCTGGAAGTCGCCCTCGGCGTCGTCCTCGGCCTTGGCCATCGCCCGCACCTGCAGGCCCGCCTCGATCTGCGCGACCAGCATCGACAGCGCGTTGTGCCCGCGAAACTGCAGGCTCATCCGCCCTTCGAACTTGGTGTTGGCGGCCATCAGCGGCATCGCCGCCAGGGCCTGCCCCAGCAGCGTACGGACCGCGGCGGGATACGGCCGCGAACCGAGCATGGCATCGATGCCGTGATCGAACTCGACCACGGCGCCGCGCACGCCCAGCTCCGGCAGCAGAAACTCGTGCAACTGGTTCGACATGGCGACGCCGCTAGGGCCTGTTAACACGATGGCAATCGTTGCGACGGAGGGGGTATTGGCGCAGGGCAAGGCGCCAGCCGCGCCGCTTGGTGGTTCCAAGCAAGCGGCTGGCAACGCCGCACTGCGCCAATACCGCCCCGTCCCATCCGGGTTGCGCCGGAAATCGCGCCATGCGGTGTTGCGAACCTTCGCCTTGGAACCACCAAGGCCGGCGGTCCGCGCCTTGCCTGGTGCGATTTCCGGTAGCAACGCAACGATCGTCCATAGCGTTAACTGGCCCTAGCCAGCCAGCTTGTCCTTGAGCAGCCGGTTGACCGCATCCGGGTTCGCCTTGCCGCGGCTGGCGCGCATGACCTGACCGACGAAGAAGCCGAACAGCTTGTCCTTGCCGCTGCGGTACTGCTCCAGCTGGGCGGGATTGGCCGCGATCACCTCGTCGATCACCTTCTCGATCGCCGACTCGTCGGTGATCTGCACCAGCCCCTTGGCCTGGATGATCTCGTCCGCCGTGCCCTCGCCCGCCAGCATCGCCTCGAACACATCCTTGGCGATCTTGCCGGAGATGGTCTTGTCGACGATGCGTGCGATCAGACCAGCCATCATCTCGGCGCCGACCGGCGACTCGGTGATGTCCTTGCCGATCTTGTTCAGCGCGCCGAGCAGATCGGTGGTGATCCAGTTCGAGCAGATCTTCGGATCAGCGCCCGAGGCCTTGACCACGGCCTCGTAGTAATCCGCCAGCGCCTGCTCGCCGGTCAGCACCGTGGCGTCGTACTTGGGCAGCGCGTACTGCTCCATGAAACGGTTGCGCTTGGCTTCCGGCAGCTCCGGCATCGTCGCGCGCACGCGCTCGATGTCATCGGTCGTGACCACGACCGGCAGCAGGTCCGGATCCGGGAAATAGCGGTAGTCGTTGGCGTCTTCCTTGGTCCGCATCGAGCGCGTCTCGCCGGTGCCGGGATCGAACAGGCGCGTCTCCTGCACGATCGTGCCACCGGACTCGATCACGTCGATCTGACGGCCGATTTCGTATTCGATCGCCTTTTCGACATAGCGGAACGAGTTGACGTTCTTGGTCTCGGTGCGGGTACCGAACTTCTCGGTGCCGCGGCGACGCACGGACACGTTGGCGTCACAGCGGAAGCTGCCTTCCTGCATGTTGCCGTCGCAGATCCCGAGATAGACCACCAGCTGGTGCAGCTTCTTGAGATAGGCCACCGCCTCGGCGGCGGTCCGGATGTCCGGCTCGGAGACGATCTCGATCAGCGGCGTCCCGGCGCGGTTGAGGTCGATGCCGCTGGCACCGACGAAACCTTCGTGGAGGGACTTGCCGGCGTCCTCTTCCATGTGCGCGCGGGTGATGCCGATGCGCTTGATCTGGCCCTCGCCCAGCTCGATGTCGAGATGGCCGTTGGCGACGATCGGCAGCTCGTACTGCGAGATCTGGTAGCCCTTGGGCAGATCGGGGTAGAAGTAATGCTTGCGCGCGAACACGCAGCGCTCGGCGACCTGCGCGTCGACCGCCAGTCCGAACTTCACCGCCATCTGCAGCGCGGTGGCGTTGAGCACCGGCAGCACACCGGGCAGGCCCAGCGTGACCGCGTCGGCCTGGGTGTTCGGCGCGGCGCCGTAGGTGGTCGAGGCGCCGGAGAAGATCTTGGTCTTGGTCAGAAGCTGGCAGTGGACTTCGAGCCCGATCACCGCTTCCCAGTTTTCGTCGTAAACCATGTTCGATAACCCGTCTTATTCAAAACCGCGCGGATGCTGCTGGTGCCAGTCGGTCGCCAGCTGGTACTGGTGCGCGACGTTGAGCAGTCGAGCCTCGTCGAAGTAGTTGCCCATCAGCTGCAGGCCGACCGGCAGGCCGTCGACGAATCCGCAGGACAGGCTCATCGCCGGAATCCCCGCGAGGTTGGCGGCAATGGTGTAGATGTCGTTCAGGTACATCGCGACCGGATCGTCGGTCTTGGACCCCAGCTCGAAGGCCACGTCGGTCGCCGTCGGCCCCAGCACCAGATCCACAGACTCGAAAGCGCGCCGGAAGTCGTCGTAGATCAGCTTGCGGACCTTCTGCGCCTGCAGGTAGTACGCGTCGTAGTAGCCGTGGCTGAGCACATAGGTGCCGACCATGATGCGGCGCTGGACCTCGGCGCCGAAGCCCTCGCCGCGGGAACGCTTGTAGAGTTCCTCCAGGGTCTTGATGCCCTCGGCGCGGTGGCCGTAGCGGACACCGTCGTAGCGCGACAGGTTGGAGCTGGCCTCGGCCGGCGCGACGACGTAGTAGGTCGGCACCGACAGCGGCGAGTTCGGCAGCGAGATCTCGACGATCTCGGCGCCCATCGACCTGAGCTGCTCGACCGCCGCCATGACCCGCTCGCGGGCGCCGTCGGCCAGGCCCTCGGCGAAATACTCCTTCGGCAGGCCGATGCGCAGCCCCTTGATCGGGCGCTCCAGCCCCCCGACCAGATCGTCGACCGGGCGCTCGACACTGGTCGAGTCCTTGGGGTCGAAACCGGACATTGCCTGCAGGACGTAAGCCGCATCCTCGGCGGTGCGCGCGACGACGCCAGCCTGGTCGAGGCTCGACGCGAACGCGATCATGCCGTAGCGGGAGACGCGACCGTAGGTCGGCTTGATGCCGGTCAGGTTGGTCAGGGCCGCGGGCTGACGGATCGAGCCGCCGGTATCGGTCGCGGTCGCGGCCGGCGCCAGACCGGCGGCGACCGCCGCCACCGAGCCGCCCGACGAGCCGCCCGGCACGCGGCCGGTGTCCCAGGGATTCTTGACCGGGCCGTACCAGCTGGTCTCGTTCGACGAGCCCATCGCGAACTCGTCCATGTTGCACTTGCCGAGCATGACCATGCCGGCGCCGCCGGCACCGTGCAGCTTGTCGACGATGGTGGCGTTGTACGGTGCCACGAAGTTGTCGAGCATCTTCGACGCGCAACTGGTGCGGACGCCGGCGGTGCAGAAGATGTCCTTCTGCGCCAGCGGAATGCCGGTCAGGGCCCCCGCCTCGCCCGCCGCCAGACGCGCATCCGCGGCGTCGGCCTGCGCCAGCGCCTGCTCGGCGGTGACGGTAATGTAGCTGTTCAGCGCCGGGTCGTGGCGCTCGATCCGCGAGAGGTAGTGCTGCGTCAGCTCCCGCGATGAGAACTTCTTGGTCTTCAGGCCCTCGCCGAGGGCCTTGATCGAAAGTGTATGCATGGGTTCGTACTTGAAAACGATGTCGCCGGGATGGACGCCGGGCCCTGGCCCGGCCCGCACGGGCCGGTCTTACTCGATGACCTTGGGAACGACGTACAGGCCGTCCTCGACCGACGGCGCCACCGACTGGAACACGTCGCGCTGGTTGGTCTCGGTGACCGTGTCCGGACGCAGGCGCTGGCTCATTTCCAGCGGATGCGCCATCGGCTCGACCTGGTCGGTCTTGGCCTGCTGGAGCTGGTCGACCAGATTCAGGATGCTCGACAGCTGCTGGGTATAGTGATCCGCCTGATCGGGGGTCATCTCCAGTCGCGCCAGGTGGGCGACCTGCTTCAACTGCTCAATCGTCAGACTCATAATCCGGGGCTCGGGCTCTGGTGAAAAGCGCCACAAATGATGTGGGAGCGCCCCATTTCGGGGCATCCTTGCACAGTCCGGTCCCGATCCACCGCCCGCAGGCCACACCAAAAGGCTGTGCGGGCGAGAAAATCGTTTAAGATGTGCGGATGCACAATTCTAGCCCGATTGTCCGGCGTTGGGGACGCAGGCGTCATTCGCCAGGACTGAACGGGTGGATTCCTGCACCGATTAGACCAATTAATTCACCTTAATCACGCATCAGGCCACCGCGATGTTCGACGCCGTTCGCCGTCTCTTTGTCAATGATCTGTCCATCGACCTGGGCACCGCCAACACGCTCGTCTACGTTCGCGACGAAGGCATCGTGCTCAACGAGCCGTCCGTCGTTGCGATCCGGATGGATGCCCGCGGCGCCAAGAAGGTCGAAGCCGTCGGCATCGAAGCCAAGCAGATGCTCGGCCGCACGCCGACCAACATCACCACCGTGCGCCCGCTGCGCGACGGCGTGATCGCCGACTACACCGTCACGGAGAAGATGCTGCAGCACTTCATCCGCAAGGTGCAGAAGGGACGGATGATGCGCCCGATGACTCGCGTGGTCGTCTGCGTGCCCTACGGCTCGACCCAGGTCGAGCGCCGCGCGATCCGCGAGTCGGTCGAAAACGCCGGCGCGCGCAAGGTCTGGGTCATCGAGGAGCCGATCGCCGCGGCGCTGGGCGCCGGCATCCCGATCGGCGAGGCGCGCGGCTCGATGGTCGTCGACATCGGTGGCGGCACCTCGGAAGTCGCGGTGATCTCGCTCAACGGCATCGTCTACGCCGAGTCGGTACGCATCGGCGGCGACAAGTTCGACGAAGCCATCGTCAGCTACGTGCGCCGCCAGTACAACATGCTGATCGGCGAAGCCACGGCCGAGCGCATCAAGATCCAGATCGGCACCGCGTTCCCGGGCCACGAGGTGCAGGAGATCGACGTCGTCGGGCGGCATCTGGCCGCCGGCGTGCCGCGCAACTTCACGATGAACTCGAACGAGATCCTGGACTCGCTGCAGGAGCCGCTGTCCGGCATCGTCAAGGCGGTCAAGCAGGCGCTGGAGCGCACCCCGCCGGAACTGGGCTCGGACGTCGCCGAGCGCGGCATCGTGCTGACCGGCGGCGGCGCGCTGCTGCGCGACCTCGACAAGCTGATCTCGGAGGAGACCGGCCTGCCGGTGATCATCGCCGACGATCCGCTGACCTGCGTCGCCCGCGGCGGCGGCATGGTGCTGGACATGCTCGATCGTCAGTCGGACTTCTACAGCCTCGACTGATGTCGCGTCCGGGCCGCAGCCGGTCCGGTGTCCGCGCGGTGCGTTGCCCCCTGTTGCCTGCGGCCCTATCCTTGGCCGCTAACCTCGTTGTCGTCAGCCCAGCGCGATCTTGAATACGCTGCCCGAGACATACCGTCGCCCCCTGTTCCCACGCGGGCCGGGCCTAGGCCTGCGCGCCTTTCTGCTGATCCTGGCGTCGCTGGCGCTGGTCTTCAACGACACGCGCGGCGATTCGCTGGCGTCGTTGCGCAGCGGCCTGTCCCTGATGCTGACGCCGGTGGTGTGGCTGGCCTCCCTGCCGAGCAGCGTGCTCAATGCCGCGGGCGACATCAGCACGCGTGAAACCCTGGAACGCGAGAACGGCGAACTGAAGGAGAAGCAGCTGCTGCTGGAAGCGCGGCTGCAGAAGATGGACGCGCTGGAGGCGGAAAACCGCCGCATCCGCGAGCTGCTCGCCTCGGCCGCCCGCATCCAGGACGAGGTCCTGATCGCCGAGATCATCGCGATCAACCAGGACCCGTATCGGAATCAGATCACCCTCAACAAGGGACGCAGCCACGGCGTCTACCGCGGCCAGGCCCTGGTCGACGCCTACGGCGTGCTCGGCCAGATCGTCTCGGTCGGCCGCGACCGCTCCAAGGCGCTGCTGATCACCGATCCGGATCACGGCGTACCGATCGAGGTCAATCGCACCGGCATGCAGACGATCGCGGTCGGCGGCGGTGACGCGCGCGGCCTGCGTCTGCCGTTCCTGCCCTCCAATGCGGATATCCAGGTCGGCGACCTGCTGGTTTCGTCGGCGCTCGGCGGTCGTTTTCCGGCCGGCTACCCGGTCGGCACGGTCTACGAATTGCGCCACGTCGCCGGCGAGCACTTCATGGAGGCCTACGCCTCCCCGGCAGCGCACCTGAACCAGGGCCGGCAGGCCCTGCTGGTCTGGAGCGAGGACTTCCGGCTCGACGAGCCCGACGACAGCATTGCCGGTGCCGACGAAGACCTCGAGGATCGCCCGGCGGACCCGTCCGGCACTGTCGAAACCGGCGGCGATGCCGCGGCGACGCCCGACGGCGACGCGCCTGCCAGCGCCCCCCAGGTGGTGCCATGACCGACCTGCGCGCGCTGTATCTCGGCTTCCTGTCCAGCGTGCTGGTTGCGCTGGTGTTCCAGCTGGTCGAACTACCGGATCTGCTGGCTGCGGCGCGGCCGATGTGGGCCCCGCTGATCCTCGCCTACTGGGCCCTGCGCGAACCGCGCATCTCGACCCTGCTGCCCGCCTTCCTCGTCGGCCTGGCGATGGATGTCCTGTTCGGATCCCCGCTGGGACAGCATGCGCTGGGGCTGATCGTCGTGGTCTATCTGGTCGAACGTCTGCGCGGCATCTTCATTCTGTTCCCGCTGTGGCAGGCCACCATCGCACTGCTGCCGGCCTGGGCGATCTACAGTTTCATCATGTTCTGGATCGACGGCGCCACCCACCATCAGGCCAATACGCTGCTGCGATGGCTGCCGGTCCTGTCGACGACGTTGTTCTGGCCCCTGTTGTTCAGCGTCATGGAGCTGCTGCGGCAGCCCGCCGAGGATGAATGAGGTGACACGCCTCGATGATCCCGGGACCGGCGCACCCGGCCGGAGGCCAGGGTGCTGATCGGGCCGCCACGGCGCCGGGATGCGCTGAAGAACGTCCACGCCGAACGCAACACCTTCCTGAGCCGCTCCGTCGCCGCGGTACTGCTGTGCACCGCCTGCGTGATCCTGCTGATCGTGCGTCTGGTCGACCTGCAGGTGGTCCGCCATGCCTATTTCTCGACACGGGCCGACGAGAACCGGATGCGGGTGATGCCGGTGGCACCGGTGCGCGGGCTGATCTACGACCGCTCCGGCACCGTGCTGGCGCAGAACCGCCCGGCCTTCGTCCTCGAGATCACGCCGGAGCAGGTCGACGACATGGACGCGCTGCTGGCGCGCCTGTCGCGGGTCATCGCGCTAGACGAGGCCGACATCGACCGTTTCAGGGATCGCGTGCACAAGTCGCCCCGCTATCTGGGCGTCCCGCTGCGCTCCAACCTGTCGATGGAGGAGGTGGCGCGCTACGAGATCCGCCGCCACGAGTTCCCCGGGGTTGAGGTCACCGCAGGCCTTTCGCGGAACTATCCGCTCGGCGCCAGCGGCGCCCACGTGATCGGCTACGTCGGCGGGATCACCGAACGTGAACTGCAGACGATCGACGAGGCCGCGTATCAGGGCCTCAACCAGATCGGCAAGGTCGGCGTCGAACGCGCCCAGGAGGACATCCTGCGCGGGGTGCCGGGCGCCAAGATCATCGAGGCCAACGCCTACGGCCGCCCCTTGCGGGAGCTCGACTACCAGCGCGGCTATCCGGGCCGCAACATCTATCTGTCGCTGGACGCGCGGGTCCAGCTCGTCGCCGAGCAGGCGCTGGGCGACCTCACCGGCGCCATCGTCGCGCTCGACCCGCAGACCGGCGAGGTCATCGCGATGGTCAGCAACCCCGGCTACGACCCGCACTACTTCGTCGAGGGCATCAGCAGCAAGGACTACCGGCAACTGCTCGAGGATCCCCGCCGCCCGCTGTTCAACCGCGCACTGCAGGGCACCTACCCGCCCGGCTCCACGGTCAAGCCCGCGATGGCGCTGGCGGGGCTGGAGCACGACGTGTTCGATCCCGAGCACCGGGAGTTCTGCGGTGGCGAGATGAAACTGCCCGGCTCGTCGCGCAAATACCGCTGCTGGAAACGCAGCGGCCATGGCTGGGTGGACATGGCCACCGGCGTCATGCGCTCCTGCGACATCTACTTCTACCAGCTGGCCTTGAACCTCGGCATCGATCGCATCCACGATGCGATGTCGGAGTTCGGCCTCGGCCACCGCACCGGCATCGACCTGCCGCTGGAAAAAGGCGGCCTGTTCCCGTCGCGCGAATGGAAGCAGCGTACCCGTCACGAAAACTGGTATCCGGGCGAAACGCTGAACGTCGGCATCGGCCAGGGCTTCACCTCGGTGACGCCCCTGCAGCTGGCCCAGATGACGGCCCGTATCGCGATGCGCGGCGGCGGCTTCAAGCCGCACGTCCTGCACGCCGTCGAGGATCCGATCACCAAGGGCATCGACGTGGTGCAACCGGAGCCTCTGGAGCAGATCGAGCTGGCCGACAACCAGAACTGGAACGTCGTGATCGACGCGATGGTCGAGGTCGCGCACTCGCCGGCCGGCACCGCCTACCGCATCGGCAAGGACTCCCCTTACCGGATTGCCGGCAAGACCGGCACCGCCCAGGTCGCCGGCCTCAAGCAGGACGAAGCGGCTCCGGAGCTCGAAGACACCCCGCTGCGGCTGCGGGACCATGCGTTGTTCATCGCCTTCGCACCGGCGGAGGACCCCAAGATCGCCGTTGCCGTGATCGCCGAACATGCCGGCCACGGCGGCTCCACTGCAGGACCGATGGCGCGCGTGGTGATGGATCAATATCTGCTGGGCGAGGTCGTATATGGCCGGGAGGACCAGAAGCCCGCCACGACCGCCGCATCGAATCCGCCCGCCCCCCGCCCGACCGAGGACGCCGACCGATGATCGCCGATATGCTGCACAGCGGCCGCTCACGCAAGCCGGAACCCGGCTGGGGCGACTGGATGGAGACCTGGCACATCGACCTGCCGTTGCTGCTGCTGCTGATGCTGGTCGCGTCCGTCGGCCTGTTCGTCCAGTACTCGGCTTCCGGTCATTCGACCGACGCGGTCTGGAGCCAGCTGCAGCGCCTGGCGCTGGGGTTCGCGGCCATGTTCGCCGTCGCCCAGGCGCCGCCCGATGTCTATCGCGCGATCTCGCCGTGGGCGTATGGGCTGACCGTCCTGCTGCTGATGCTGGTGCTGGCACTCGGCGACACCGCCAAGGGCGCGCAGCGCTGGCTCGATCTCGGTGTGCTGCGCTTCCAGCCGTCGGAGCTGATGAAGCTGGCGATGCCGATGACGGTCGCCGCATTCCTGCATCACCGGCGCCTGCCGCCGACCCTGTTCACGATCGGCCTGGTCCTGCTGCTGATCGGCATGCCGGTCGGACTGATCATGAAGCAGCCCGATCTCGGCACCGCGCTGCTGGTCTTCGTCGCCGGCAGCTTCGCCCTGTTCTTCGCCGGGCTGCAGTGGCGCTGGATCATCGGCAGCCTGATGGCGGTCGCGGCGGCGGCACCGCTGCTGTGGGAACGCCTGCACGACTACCAGCGCCAGCGCATCCTGACCCTGCTCAACCCGGAAAGCGATCCGCTCGGCGCCGGCTACCACATCACCCAGTCGAAGATCGCGATCGGCTCCGGCGGTCTGTTCGGCAAGGGCTGGCTCAACGGCACCCAGGCCAACCTCGATTTCCTGCCCGAGGCACATACCGACTTCATCTTCGCGGTGTTCTCCGAGGAGATGGGGCTGCTCGGCGTGCTGATGCTGCTGGCGCTGTATCTGGCCGTGGTCGGCCGCTGCATCTACATCGCGGCCCGCGCCCAGGACACCTTCCAGCGCCTGCTCGGCGGCAGTCTGGCGATGACCTTCTTCATCTACTTCTTCATCAACATCGGCATGGTCATCGGCCTGCTGCCGGTGGTGGGCGTGCCGCTGCCGCTGGTGAGCTACGGCGGAACCTCGGCGGTGTCGCTGCTGGCGAGCTTCGGTATGCTGATGTCCATCCACACCAACCGCAAGCTGCTCGCCAAGTGATGTCCAGACTCGCCGCTGCGTTCGCCCTGACCGTCGCCGTCCAGGCGCACGCCGACTACAGCCAGCACCCGCAGGTCCCGGCACTGCTCGAGAAGCTGCGCGCCGAATACGGCTTCTCGGACACCGAGCTGGCCCGGGTCAAGACCACCCTGGCCCAGGCCGAGCGCCTGCCACAGCTGGTGGAGAAGGAACAGAAGGCACCGGAAAAGACCGAGACCTGGACGCAGTACTCGCGGCGCATCGACACCAGCCGCGTCGAAAACGGCGTCGGCCTGCTGCTGATGCACGCCGACGCGCTGGCGCGCGCGGAAGAGGAATACGGCGTACCGCCGGCCGTCATCGCCGGCATCCTCGGCATCGAAACCCGCTACGGACACATCACCGGCTCGGTGCGGGTCATCGACGCGCTGAGCACGCAGGGTTTCGACCATCCCACACGCAACCGCTTCTTCCTCAGCGAGCTGACCGAATTCTTCGTGCTGTGCCGCGATTTCGGGTTCGACCCGCTGACGCCGACCGGATCCTACGCGGGCGCGATGGGCGCGGCGCAGTTCATGCCGAGCAACTACCGCCGGCTGTCGGTCGATTTCGACGGTGACGGCCAGCGCGACCTGTGGTCGCTGACCGACGCCATCGGTTCGATCGCGCATTACCTGACGCGCTACGATCGCAAGCGTGCGTGGCAGCGCGGCCAGCCGCTGATCGTACCGGCGCAACTGACCGCCGACGCCGTCCCGGAAGGCACCGAGATCAACGGCCGCAACGTCGCCTATCGCGCCGGCCAGCTTGCGGCGCTGGGGATCAAGCCGGCGGTCGAACTACCGCCCGACACCGCCGTCGGCATCCTGCGCCTGCCGCTCGACGAGGGCGGTCCGGAATACTGGGTCGCCCTGCACAATTTCTACTCGGTGATGACCTACAACCCCAGGGTGTTCTACGGCATGGCCGTGGCCCAGCTGGCCCGGCGCATCGAAGCTGCCCTGGCCGAGGGAGGCGGCACGCCGCACGCCGAGTAACCCGTGATCCGCGCACCCGCCCTTCTGTCGGTCGTCGTACTCGCGGCCTGCTCGACGCCGTCGCCGCGCCCGACCCCGGACCAGCCCAACGCCGGTCGCTACGCGCTCGATCAGGACGTCGCCCCGCAACGGCACGAAGTCCCCCCGGACATCGCCTCGACCCCCGACGCGGTCCCGCGCGCCGAACCCCGCTCCGCCTACGGCAATCCGGCGAGCTACGAGGTCCTCGGCAGAACCTACCGGGTACTGGCGTCGTCGTCCGGATTCCGCGAGCGCGGATACGCCTCCTGGTACGGCAAGAAATTCCACGGACACCGGACGTCCAGCGGCGAACCCTACGACATGTTCAAGATGACGGCGGCGCACAAGACGCTGCCGCTGCCGACCTATGTGCGCGTCACGCGCGTGGACACCGGCCGCAGCGTGGTGGTGCGGGTCAACGACCGCGGCCCGTTCCACAAGGGGCGCATCATCGATCTGTCCTATGCCGCCGCCGCCAGGCTCGACATGCTCGGCGCCGGCTCCGCAATGGTTGAGATCAGCGCGATCGATCCCGGCGACAGCCCCCCGCCGGGGCGCCCGGCGCTTCCGCAACCCGCTCCGCCCGCACCTGCAACCGACCCCGGTCCGGGCTGGCTGCAGGTCGCGGTCTACGCCGATCCGATCAACGCCATCGCCATGCGCGAGCAGCTCGCCAGCCGGGGCGTAGACGGCGCCCGCATCCTGGTGGCCGAACAAGACGGCCTCGCGGTCCATCGCGTCGTGCTCGGCCCGTTCGCCAGCGGCGGCACCGAATCCGCGCGGAACATGCGCGCGCGTCTGCAGTCAGAAGGATTCCAGCTGACATGGTTGCGCGACGCCGACGCGGGCCAGTAGGCCCCGATACGATAGACTTGTCGCTCGCTGCGGTCGTGCCGCTACCGCTCACTCCTATGCCGTCTCCCGTTCAAATGAAGCGTCTGTTTCCCATCCTGCTCCCCTGCCTGCTCGCCCTCCTGGTTTCGCTGCCCGCGCGCGCGCTGGTCCCCGAACCGCCGGATCTGAACGTCAACAGCTTCGTGCTGTTCGACTTCCAGAGCGGCCAGGTGATCGCCGAAAAGAACGCGCATGAGCGCGTCGAACCCGCCAGCATCACCAAGATCATGACGGCCTTCGTTGCGTTCGACGAACTGCAGCAGGGCCACGTCACGATGGATGACGACGTGCTGATCAGCGAGAAAGCCTGGCGCACGCCGGGATCCCGCACGTTTGTCGAGGTCGGCAAGAAGGTCGGGTTCCGCGACCTGCTCCACGGCAGCATCACGCAGTCCGGCAACGACGCCACCGTCGCGATCGCCGAACACATCGCCGGCGACGAGTCGGTCTTCGCGCAGCTGATGAACCAGCACGCCCAGCAGATCGGGATGAAGGACACCCACTTCGTCAATGCCACCGGGCTGCCCGATCCCGAGCACTACACCACCGCCTACGATATCGCCCTGCTGGCGCGGGCACTGATCCAGACCTACCCGGAGCGTTACAAGATCTTCAGCGAGCGTGAATTCACCTTCGGTCATCGCGGCGAGATCACCCAGCGCAACCGCAACCTGCTGCTGCAGATGGACAGCACCGCCGACGGCATCAAGACCGGACACACCGAAAGTGCCGGCTATTGCCTCGCCGGGTCGGCGATCCGCGACGGCCGCCGCCTGATCTCCGTGGTGATGGGCGCTGGCGGCCCCCGCCAGCGGGCACAGGACTCCAAGACCCTCCTCGACTATGGTTTCCGCTTCTTCGAGAACGTGGCGCTGTTCGGCGCCGAGAAGCCGGTCAGCCAGGTCCAGGTCTGGCAGGGCGCGGTCAGCGAGGTCGCCGTCGGCGTTCCCGCCCCGATCGTGCTGACCGTTCCGCGCGGAGAAGCAGACAAACTGACCGTCACCCCGCATATCGAAGGCCGGGCGATCGCGCCGTTGGCGGCAGGTCAGCAGGTCGGCACCGTCACCCTGTCGATCAACGATCAGACACTGCGGACACTGCCGCTGCAGACACTACAGCCGGTCGCCGAAGGCAGTCTGCTGCGCCGCCTGATCGACGCGGCCCGGTTGTGGCTGGAAGGCTGAAGCCGGCGTGACCGGGGAGCCGGCCTTCGCTCCGCACATCCGCCGCCTCGGCCTGCAGCCTTATGCCGAGACGATGGAGCGGATGCGCGCGTTCACCGACACCCGTGACGCCGACACCCCTGACGAGATCTGGCTGTTGCAGCACCCGCCGGTCTACACGCAAGGGCAGGCCGGCAAGGCCGAGCATATCCTCGCGCCCGGGACCATTGCGGTCGTGCAATCCGATCGCGGCGGTCAGGTGACCTATCACGGCCCCGGCCAGCTCGTCGTCTACTTCCTGCTCAACCTGCACCGGCGGGGTTACGGTATCCGCAGCCTGGTCGAACGCATCGAGAACGCCACGATCGATCTGCTGCGCGGGTACGGCATCGAAGCGGCCAGCGACCGGAACGCACCGGGGGTCTACGTGGGCAGCGGCGCCGCGCGCGCCAAGATCGCCTCGCTGGGCCTGCGCGTGCGTCGTGGCTGCACCTACCACGGCCTGTCGATCAACGTCGACATGGATCTCGAGCCGTTCTCCCGCATCAATCCCTGCGGATACTCCGGCCTGCGGATGACGCAGATCGCCGATCTCGGCGGCCCGCGGGATGTCGACCAGGTCGCCACGGCGCTGCTGCCCCATTTGAGGGCACAGCTGGGCGCCGCCGCGACATCTGCCGCCGCAGCCGGGGCCGATCCGTGACGTGGTCACGCGCGGGCACGGGCGTGTCCGCTACAATGCGGACTCCACAACAAGAAGCAGGCGCCTGACGGCGCCGGGCGCCAACGGCTTTTTCCCCATGACCGGTCACGAACAGACCCCCGATCTGCTGGTGAGTGTGCGCGACCTGCGGTTCGGCTATGGCAGTCGGATGATCTACGACGGCGTCGACGTCGACATCCGGCGCGGCAAGGTCACGGCCATCATGGGCCCTTCCGGCACCGGCAAGACGACGCTGCTGCGCATCATCGGCGGCCAGTGGCGCCCCACCGGCGGCACGGTCCTGTTCGACGGGGCCGACGTCCATCAGCAGAACCGCAAGGCGCTGTACCGGATGCGGCAACGCATGGGCATGCTGTTCCAGAACGGCGCGCTGCTGACCGACCTCACGGTCTTTGACAACGTTGCCTACCCGCTGCGCGAGCACACCAAACTGGCCGAAGCGCTGATCCGCGATATCGTGCTGATGAAGCTGGAGGCCGTCGGCCTGCGCGGGGCCCGGGATCTGTATCCCGAGGAGCTTTCGGGTGGGATGTCGCGGCGCGTGGCGCTGGCGCGTGCGATCGCGCTCGACCCGGACATGGTGATGTACGACGAGCCGTTCACGGGCCAGGACCCGATCAGCATGGGCGTCCTGATGCGTCTGATCCGCTCGCTCAACACATCGCTCGGCATCACCAGCGTGGTGGTTTCGCACGACGTCGAGGAAGTCCTGTCGATTGCGGACTATGCCTACATCGTCGCCGGGGGCAAGGTGCTGGATCACGGCACGCCCGACCAGATCCGCGGATCCGAGTCGGCGCTGGTGCGCCAGTTCCTCGAAGGCCGGCCGGACGGACCGGTGCCGTTTCACTACAAAGCCCCACCGCTGGAGCAGGATCTGATGGGAGACGCCCGATGAATGGCATCCGTCTGGTCCTGACCAATTTCCTGTCCGGGCTCGGCCGCGCCCAGTTCTTCCTGCTCGGGGTGCTGTCGGCGATCGGACCGGCGTTGCTGCGCCCCCGGATCATCGTGCGGCAGCTCTACATGATCGGCGTGCTGTCGCTGGTGATCATCGTCATCTCGGGCATGTTCATCGGCATGGTCCTGGCACTGCAGATGGCCAATACGCTGGACCGTTTCGGCGCCGAGGACGCGGTCGGCGTGATCGTCGCGCTCGCGGTCATCCGCGAACTCGGCCCCGTGGTCACAGCGCTGCTGTTCGCCGGACGCGCCGGCTCCGCGCTGGCGGCCGAAATCGGCCTGATGCGCGCGACCGACCAGCTGTCGGCGATGGAGATGATGGCCGTCGATCCGATGCGCCGCGTCGTCGCACCCCGCTTCATCGCCGGCGTGATCTCGCTGCCGCTGTTGACGGCAATCTTCTCGGTCATGGCCATCGGCGTCGCCGGCGGCCACCTGATCGCGGTCGATCTGCTGGGCGGCGACACCGGGACGTACTGGTCCCAGATCCATGCCAACGTCGACCTCACCGACCTGCGGCAATGCTTCATCAAATCCGCGGTGTTCGGCGCGGTGATCAACTGGATCGCGATGTACCAGGGCTACCATGCACCGCCGACTTCGGAGGGCGTGTCGACCGCGACGACGTCGACCGTCGTCGTCTCGTCGCTGAGCATCCTGGCGCTGGATTTCGTCCTGACCGCATTCATGTTCCGTTAATTGCCGCCCATCGAATCTAGGTACACGACAACATGCAATCGAAAGCACTCGAGATTTTGGTCGGCTTCTTCGTCTGTCTGGGCGTGGCGGCGGTGTTCGTTCTGACCTTCCGCGTCGCCAGCCTCGATTCCTACGGTGGCGGCGACACGTATTCGGTCACCGCGAAGTTCGCCAACATCGGCGGACTCAAGACCGGGGCATCCGTGACCATGGCGGGCGTCAAGATTGGGCGGGTCCGTTCGATCCAGATCGATCCGGCCTCGTTCGAGGCGGTCGTCAAGATTGACATCGCGTCGCGTTACGACAAGATTCCGGAAGATTCGAGCGCAAAGATCCTCACTGCCGGCCTGCTCGGCGATCAGTACATCGGGCTGGAACCGGGTGGACTGGACGAATACCTGGCCGACGGCAGCGAACTGATGCTGACGCAGGGCGCGATCGTTCTGGAGAACCTGATCGGTCAGTTCCTGTCATCGCAGACCGGCGGGGAAGACGACAAACTGGCGGACGCGATCGGCAAGCTCGCGAACTCGCTGGAACAGCAAAAGGCGCAACCCTGAAGCGCCGAAGGAGCCAAGACATGATGCGGACACTGAGCAAACTGGGCGCAGCGGCCACCCTCGCCGTGATGGCCCTTACGGCGCATGCGGAGCCTCTTACGCCGTCCGAGATCATCAAGACCTCAACGACCGAGGTCCGCCAGGACATCGCGGACAATGTCGAGACCTACCAGAACGACAAGGATGCCCTGTACACGATGGTCGAGGAGAGGATCGTTCCGATCTTCGATACCACCTATGTCGGCAAGGTCATCCTCGGCCGCCACCTCAAGGAAGCCACCGACGAGCAGGTGCAGCAGTTCGAGACCGCGTTCAAGGACATGCTGATCCACACCTACGCGGACAAGCTGCTCGAGTACTACGACAGCGTCGACATCGACGTCAAACCGGCCCGCATCGACGGCAAGCGCGCCAACGTCGACATCACGCTCGAGCGCAACAACGGCAAGCCGCCGATTCCGATGACGTTCTCGATGCGCCAGACCGACGGCAACTGGAAGATCTGGGACATCAAGGCCGAAAACCTGTCGCTGGTCCTGAACTACCGCACGCAGATGGACTCGGAGATCAAGCGTGCCGGAATCGAGGACGTGATCAAGCGCCTGAACGACGGCCAGCTGATCGCCGAAGCCAAGTCACCGGACGCCGAGGCCGACAAGACCGAGACGCCGTGAAGCTCGAAGCCGATGCCCTGACCTTCCGCCGCGCGGCCGAAATGCTCGCGCGGGCCGACACCCTGTCGGGTGACGGACGCATCGATCTGAGCGACATCGCCCAGGTCGACAGCGCCGGCGTCGCCCTGCTGCTCGAACTCGAGCGCCGCGCGCGGCGGCAGGGCCGCCGGGTCGAGCTGGTCGACCCGCCGGAACAGCTGCGGGGCCTGCTGACGTTCTTCGGCCTCGACCCGATCTTCGCCCCCGGCGGGAGCCCCTGACCATGAGCCGCGCCGCGCCCCTGCTGCGCCGTCTTGCCGCCGTGCTGGCCGTCGCGGGCGCGGCAGGCTGCGCCCACAACTCGCCGTACGAACCGCTCGATCCGCTCGAACCGATCAACCGCCCGATCTACGCCTTCAACATCAAGGCCGATCACTACGTCCTCAAGCCCGCAGCGAAGGCATACGTGGCGGTGGTCCCGAGTCCGGTCCGCACCGGCATTTCCAACTTCATCGACAACCTTCTGTATCCCACGGTCATCGTCAACGACCTGCTGCAGGGCAAGCTGGTCCAGGCCGCGCGTGACACCGGCCGCTTCGCGATCAACAGCACCTACGGCATCGCCGGCCTGCTCGATCCGGCGTCCAAGATCGGCCTGACCAAGCACAACGAGGACCTGGGCCAGACGCTCGGTCGCTGGGGCGTCGGCGAAGGCTGGTATCTGATGCTGCCGCTGCTGGGCCCGTACACCAATCGTGATCTGGTCGGCCGCTTCGGCGACAACTGGACCGAGATCCTGCAGTACACCGACTCCGTCGAGGAGTTCGACCGCGTCGTCCTCGCCGGCGTCGACATCGTCGACACCCGCTCGAAGGTGCTGGACCTGGATTCGGTCCTCGAGCAGCAGTTCGACCCCTACGTGTTCGTCAGAACCGCCTACCTGCAGCGACGACTGAACCTAGTCTATGACGGCAACCCGCCGCTGGAACTGCTCGAACCACCGCTTCCGGAGTGAAGCGCTGCGGGCAGACCGACGCTGACGCCGGACCGCCCCTGTGTGGCTAGACCCCGGCCCGTTAGGACCTGTTAACACGATGGCAATCGCTGCAATCGTCCATAGCGTTAACAGGCCCTAGCCGGAAACCGCCGCAGGGCGCGGAATCCAGAGGTCAGCCGACCCAGCGCCTGGCGTTGACGAACATCTCGAACCACGGCGTCTTGGCGGCGTCGCGCTGTGGCCACCAGGATCCGGTCACGCCATGGACCGTCCGCTCCGGGTGCGGCATCAGAATGGTGACGCGGCCGTCCGTATTGCACACCGAGGTGATGCCCGCCGGCGACCCGTTCGGATTGGCCGGATAGCGGACAGCCGGCTGCCCCGCCGCGTCGACATAGCGCATCGCCAGCTGTTCGCCGCTGCGCAGCGCGTCCAGATCGGCATTGGAGTCGAACACCGCCCGCCCCTCGCCATGGGCGACCGCGATCGGCAGACGACTGCCGGCCATGCCCCGGAAGAACAGCGACTTCGACTCGAGAATCTCGACCTGCGACCAGCGTGCCTCGAACTGCTCGCTGCGATTGCGCCGGAACGCCGGCCAGGCCTCCGCGCCGGGCACCAGCGCCTTGAGCGCGGCGAACATCTGACACCCGTTGCACACCCCGAGCGCAAATCGCTCCGGATGACCGAGAAATGCCGCGAACTCGGCCCGCGCATGGTCGTTGAACTGGATCGTACTGGCCCAGCCGCGGCCTGCGCCGAGAACGTCGCCGTAGGAGAACCCGCCGCAGGCGACCAGGCCGGCGAAGTCGGTCAGCCGCATGCGGCGGTCGAGAATATCGGTCATGTGCACGTCGACCGCCTCGAATCCGGCGGCGTCGAAGGCATAAGCCATCTCGTAATGGCTGTTGACGCCCTGCTCGCGCAGGATCGCCACCTTCGGCCGCGCCGCGACATGCACACTCGGCGCCGCCGACGGCTCGAAGCTCAGGGCCACGGTCAGCCCGGCATCGTCCTCCGCACCGACCGCCTCGAATTCCTCGCGTGCGCAGTCCGGATCGTCGCGCAGCGCCGCGATCTCGTAGCTGGTCCGCGCCCAGCGCTTGTGCAGCTCGCGCACCAGCGCCGTGAACAACGTCTGCGCAGCGCCGCGCACACACAGTTCGGGAGCGGCCGTCGGCGCCCCGATGTCGTGCGCCGCCAGCCCGGCGTCCGTGCAGGCCGCCAGCACGCCGGCGACCGCTTCGGCACGCACCTGCAGGACAACGCCGAGTTCCTCGTTGAACAGCGCGGCCACCGCATCGCGCCCCAGCGCGGCGACGTCCAGATCGACACCGCAATGCCCGGCGAAAGCCATCTCGGCCACGGTCACGAACAGGCCGCCATCGCTGCGATCGTGGTAGGCCAGCACCTGCCCCTCGGCGTTGAGGCGCTGGATCAGTCCGAACGCCTGGACCAGATCGGCGGGACGATCCAGATCGGGAGCGACGTCGCCGCTCTGCGCATAGACCTGGGCCAGCGCCGAACCGCCCAGGCGCGCACGACCACGCCCGAGATCGATCAGGATCAGGCGCGTCTCCCCCGCATCGAGGCGCAACTGCGGAGTCAGACTGCGACGCACGTCGCTGACGGGCGCAAACGCCGAGACGATCAGGGACAGCGGAGCGGTCTGCGCCTGCGGCTGGTCGCCCTGCGTCCACACGCTCTTCATCGACAACGAATCCTTGCCGACCGGAATCGCGATACCGAGCTGCGGGCACAGTTCGGCACCGACTGCGCGCACCGTATCGAACAGGCGCGCGTCCTCATCGCCCTGGCCGCAGGCAGCCATCCAGTTGGCCGACAGCCGCACGTCGGACAGCCGGTCGATCGGCGCCGCGGCAATGTTGAGCACCGCCTCGGCAACCGCCATGCGCCCGGATGCCGGCGCATCGACCAGCGCCAGCGGCGTGCGTTCGCCCATGGCCATCGCCTCGCCGGTGGTGGCGTCGAAGCCGCTGGCGGTCACCGCGCAATCGGCCACCGGCACCTGCCACGGTCCGACGAACTGGTCGCGGACGGTCAGCCCGCCGACGCTGCGATCGCCGATCGTGATCAGGAACGACTTGGACGCGACCGCCGGCAGTGCCAGCACGCGTTGCACGGCCTCGGCCAGATCGATGCGGTCCGTCGACAGTGACGGGAACGCGCTCGGCTGGCGCCGGGTGTTGCGTTGCATCCGCGGCGGCTTGCCGAGCAGGACCTGCATCGGAATGTTGACCGGCTCGGTGCCGTCGAGGGCATCCTCGACCAGCAATGTCCGTTCGGCGGTCGCCGTCCCGACCACCGCATACGGACAGCGCTCACGCGCGCACATCGCGTCGAAGCGCGGCAGGTCGCCCGGGGCGATCGCCAGCACGTAGCGCTCTTGCGACTCGTTGCACCAGATCTCCATCGGCGACAACGCCGGGTCGGCCGACTGCACGTCGCGCAGCTGGAAGCGTCCGCCGCGATCGTCGCTGTCGACCAGCTCCGGCAGCGCATTGGAGATCCCGCCGGCGCCGACGTCGTGGATCGACAGGATCGGATTGTCGTCACCCAGGGCCCAGCAGGCATCAACGACGCCCTGGCAACGCCGCTCGAGTTCGGGATTCGCGCGCTGCACCGATGCGAAGTCGAGTTCGGCGGTGCTCGCGCCGGTCGCCATCGACGACGCCGCACCGCCGCCCAGACCGATCAGCATCGCCGGGCCTCCGAGCACGACCAGGCGCGCACCGTCGACGACCTCCAGCTTCTCTACGTGACCGGCGCGGATGCTGCCGTAGCCGCCGGCGATCATGATCGGCTTGTGATAGCCGCGATTGCGGCCGTCGGCGGTGACCTGCTCGAAAGTCCGGAAGTAGCCGTTGAGATTGGGACGGCCGAACTCGTTGTTGTACGCCGCCGCGCCGATCGGTCCTTCGAGCATGATCGACAGCGCCGACGCCATGCGTTCGGGGCGGCCCTGCGCCAGCAGCTCGGGCGTCGTCTCCCAGGGCTGTTCGAAGCCCGGGATCCGCAGATTCGAGACCGAGAAACCGCACAGTCCCGCCTTCGGTTTGCCACCGCGACCGGTCGCCGCCTCGTCGCGGATTTCGCCACCGGCGCCGGTCGCCGCGCCCGGATGCGGCGAGATGCCGGTCGGATGGTTGTGGGTCTCGACCTTCATCAGGATATGGACCGGCTCGTCCTGGCCCCGCCAGACACGGTCGGCGTCGGCAAACCAGCGCTGCGCCCGCGGTCCCTCGATCACCGCGGCGTTGTCCTTGTAGGCCGACAGCACGCCCTGGGGCGACGCGGCATGCGTCATCCGGATCATCTCGAACAGCGAATGCGGCTGGGTCTCGCCGTCGACGGTGAATTCGGCGTTGAAGATCTTGTGCCGGCAATGTTCGCTGTTGACCTGCGCGAACATCATCAGCTCCGCATCGGTCGGGTCGCGACCGGCCGCGCGGTAATGGTCGACCAGATAGTCGATTTCCTCATCGGACAGCGCCAGGCCCCAATCGGCATTGGCCTGGCGCAGCGCGGGCGCGCCGCCGCCGAGCACATCGACACGGCGCAGCGGACGCCGGGCCTGGTGGTCGAACACGAAATGCAGCGCGTCGGCATCGGTCAGCACCGACTCCATCATCGGGTCGTGCAGGTCGCCCAGCACCGATTCCGGCAGCTCGCGGACGCCGCTGAGCCGGTACACCCGCCCGCGCTCGATCCGCTGCACGCCATCGAGCCCGCACACGCGCGCGATATCGGTCGCCTTGCTCGACCACGGCGACATCGTGCCGATCCGCGGCACCACGTACAGCACCAGATCCGCAGGCTCGATCGATTCGGGCCCGTCGCCGAGCAGGCGCCGCAGCGCGGCCGGCTCGACCGCGTCGCCGTCGATCAGGTAGAGATCGCGGACGTCCACCGCCGTCACGGCCGGGGCATGCTGACGCAGCTGCTGCAACAGGCGGGTCAGACGAAAGGCGGACAGGCTCTCTGCGCCGGGCAGAATCGTCAGGGCCATGGGTTTCCTTGATATAGCGACCGCCTGTGGGCTCGAGGCGGGATCAGATCGTGACAAGTGTATATTTTCGCACGTCGGCGCCCGCGCGTGAGCCCCCTCAGGCGACGAGCTCGCGCCAGTCCATTCCGGCGGTCTGGTCGGCGCACACCACGCGGTCGGTCGCACCGTCCATGAACGGATCGATCGCCGCCCGGGCCAGTTGCGGGGTGTTGTTCGACTCCGACAGATGGGTCAGGACGAGGTGCTGCAGACGCGCCGGCTCGCAGTGGCGCAGCAACTGTGCCGCCTGCGCGTTCGACAAGTGGCCGCTGACCCCGCCGACGCGGCGTTTCAGCGCGGGTGGATAGGGCCCCGATTCCAGCATCTCCGGGTCATGGTTGCATTCGAGCATCAGGGCGTCGCAGCCCGACAGGATGTCCCGCATGTGCGCCGTGATGTGCCCTGCGTCAGACAGGATGCCGAGCCGCCCCGCGGCCGCGGCGACGACGTACTGACAGGGCTCCCGCGCGTCGTGCGGCACCGGATAGGGCTGGATTTCCAGCGCCCCGATCCGAAACGGCTGATGTGGGCTGAAGCGCAGACAGTGCGGGACGTCGCGGTCCTTCCAGACCGCATAGGTGCCATGGGTCATCCACACCGGTACACGGTGTCGACGGGCCAGACGCCCGACCCCGCTCAGGTGGTCGCCGTGCTCGTGCGTCACCAGGATCGCGTCCAGCGCCGCCGGCTCCACGCCCAGCCGCGCCAGTCGCTGCTCGGTGTCCGCCAGCGTGAATCCGCAGTCCACCAGCACTCGCGTGCCGTGACTCTCGATCAGTGTGGCATTGCCCTTTGAGCCCGATCCCAGTACGGCAAACCGCATCAGCGCGGCCCGTGAGTCCGGAGAAACGGCGAATGGTTCACTTCTTGGCGTCTCCGCCGAACCCGTACATCGGAAACGGCGTGACCTTGGATCCGGTGTCCGCTCCGCCGACGATGCGGGCCGGGCCCTGCTTGCTGACCTCGTCGATCCGGATCACCGCATGCACCGGCACGTAGAAGCGCTCGACCCCGGCGAATTCGTCCTTCAGCTTTTCCTCGCTGGTGTCGACGACGACGGTGGTCTTCTCGCCGAAGACCAGTTTGGCGACCTCGACGAACCCCAGCATGCCGCCGTGGCTGACCTCCCGGGCATACACCTCGTACACCTGACCCTGGTTCATGAACGAGACACGGTAGAGTCGCTGCTTCGCGGCCATGGGCATTTAAAGACGTGGGGAAACTGGCGCAATTCTATACCGCCGCGCAGGCGCGCAGGCAGGCACCTATCCACAAGGCGCTGTCCGGCACGTGGGCCCGAATCCACAGCCATGTTCAAACAAAAAGGCCCCTTGCGGGGCCCTTCTGTTTGAATTGGCGGAGAGGGTGGGATTCGAACCCACGTGCCGGAATTACCCGACCATCCGATTTCGAGTCGGCGCCGTTATGACCACTTCGGTACCTCTCCGTGAAACTCGTTGTGGCGCGAATTGTAGGGGATACGCCGCCCCGCGAAAACTCGGCCATCCGCGAAATCGATTCGTCCGGCCGTCGTCGACGCTGCTGGGCGATCCGTTGTGCTAGCTTCTCGACTTTGCATCCGAGTCGCCCCGAGCAGGGCGCGAATTCTAAATGAACCGAAGCGCCACGCCTACCTCTGGTCGACGATCGGTCCGTTTCGCTCTGCGAATCGGCGCTTCGGGGCTATTTCTGGGCGCCATCGTGGTCCTGTCGACCTGCTCGCCCGAACAGTCCCTGCTCAAGCAGGTGCGGTCGATCGGCACCCTCCGCGTCGCCACGGTCAACAGCCCGACCGCGTACTACATCGCCCCCAGCGGCGAACCGGCGGGCTTCGAATACGATCTGGCCAAGGGCTTTGCAGACCGGCTCGGCGTCACGCTGGATCTGCTGGTCGCGGCGTCGCCGCCCGAGGCGATGCAGATGGCCCTCGAGGGCAGCGCCCATCTCGCCGCCGCCGGCATTGCGGTCAATCCCGCCCGCGAAGCGGATGTCCGCTTCAGCCGGCCGCTGCAGGTCGTCGTGCCCCAGTTGGTCTATCGCGGCGGACGCCGCAAGCCGAAATCGCTGGCGGATCTGGACGGCACCTTGCAGGTCGTCGCCGGCAGTGCCTACGAGCAGCGCCTGATCGAGCTGCGTGACAGCGAGATCCCCGATCTGAAATGGGAAGCCTCCGGCGACGCGGAATACGAAGAACTGCTCTACCGGGTGTCCAGCGGCGAGATCGACTACACCATCGCCAGCTCCGACCTGGTTTCGATCAACCGGCGGTACTACCCGAACCTGCGCGTCGCCTTCGCCCTCGCCGACTCGCAGGACCTGGCCTGGGCCTTCCGCTCGGGACAGGACACCAGCCTCTACGACGCCGCCGAACACTATTTCGAAGCCGTCGGCGACGATGAGCTGTCGCGCCTGCGGGATCGCTACTTCGGGCACATCGAGCAGGTCGGCAGCTACGGTGCACTGACGCTGGCCACCCACCTTGAAACCCGCCTGCCCAAATACCAGGCGGCATTCGAGAGTGCAGGCCAGGACGTCGGGCTCGACTGGCGCCTGCTGGCCGCGATCGGCTACCAGGAATCCCACTGGGATCCGCGCGCCACCAGTCCGACCGGCGTGCGCGGCATCATGCAGCTGACCAACGCCACCGCAGCGCTGCTGAAGATCAAGAACCGGGAGGATCCGGAACAGAGCATCGCCGGTGGCGCCGCCTATTTCCGCATGCTGCTGGACAAGCTTCCGCCCGAGATTACCGAACCCGACCGCACCTGGCTGACACTGGCGGCATACAACATCGGTTACGGTCATCTGCTCGACGCCCGCGATCTGACCCGGGAGCAGGGCGCGGACCAGAACCGCTGGCTCGACGTTCGCGAACGCCTGCCCCTGCTGACGCAGCGCAAGTGGTACGCCAAGACCCGCTACGGCTACGCCCGGGGCCACGAGGCGGTGACCTACGTCGGCAACGTGCGGACCTACTACGACATGCTGGTCTGGATGACCGGCGTCCCGGCCGCGGCACCGGAGCCGGCAGCGCCGGCGGAAACACCGCCGCCGGCCACCTTACAGCCTCGCGAAAAAGACCCGCTGGACATCGATTCGCCGATCCTGTGATCGCGCCTCGCCGGAGCCCCTTTTTTCAGCGGATGCGCAGGCGCTCGACGACCCCTCCGTCCTGCAGGTGGGTCTCGACGATCTCGTCGATGTCCTCTTCGTCCACGTAGGTGTACCAGACCGCCTCGGGGTAGACGACCAGGCACGGCCCCTGCTCGCAGCGATCCAGGCATCCGGCCTGATTGACGCGGACCTTTCCGGGACCGTTGAGCCCGAGCGCCTTGACCCGCTTTTTCGCGTAGTCACGCATCTCGGCCGCACCCTTGTCGGCACAGCAGGTGCGTTCGCCCGGGGCACGCTGGTTGCCGCAGAAGAAGACGTGGTGCCGGTAGTAGCTCATGCCGCGGGTCCTATTGGCCGAACGCGTACGAAACGTTCACGGCGGTCGAGGTATCGGTGCGCTCGGTGCCCACCGGCACCTCGGTGTTGTGACGGACGGTGTACGACAGCGACGCGAACAGATTGCCGATGATCGACAGCTTCAGCTCGCTGACCGACTCGGCATAGGTGTTCGCATCGCCGGACTCGACCTTGACCGTCTGGGTGAACTTGCTGGTCTCGGAAATGAGGCACTGATATTTGCCGGAGAAACGGCCGATCGCCTCATTGCTGCGCTCCCGGCTCTGGTCCTGAAGCTGACGCGCACCGGCGCCCAGTTCCAGATCCAGAAGATGCTTCGGCCCCGTCAGCACGTGGCGGCCGTAACCGACCGTTTCCGAGGTGCGCTCGCGGATACCGCCGAACAGATCCTTTTCCCAGTCCACGACCGCGAAGATGTAGTCGCGATCCGTGACCCGCCAGTCGACCTTGTCGGACGCCGCATACCGCTCCGCCGTGGTATCGCCCTCGTCGGTGGTATAGACGCCGAGCGCCTGCAGCTCGTTCTTCCAGCTGCTCGCCGTATAGGCCAGCGCAAACTTGCCGTTGAGCGACTGGGTGCTGGTGTTTCCGGAGGTCGACAGATATCCCAGAGAGGCCTCGCCCGACCAGGATGCATAGCTCGGAACTGAGCAGACCAACAGGCAAAGCGCGGCGCAGCGGTGGATCACGAAATCCTCCTCATGGAGTCGGCGTTGAAAACGGAATGGGACGGCTATTATAGGCGCCATGACCGCACCGACTGCCGCCGACGGCAGCTTTCCACTCGACCAGGCCGACCTCTGCGTCAAGTGCGGGCTGTGTCTCCCGCACTGCCCGACCTACGGCCAGACCCGGCACGAGGGCGATTCGCCGCGTGGCCGCATCAGCCTGATGCAGGGCGTCGCGACCGGCGCTCTGGCCGCAACACCGAATCTGGAAGCCCATCTCGATGGCTGTCTGGGCTGCCGCGCCTGCGAACGGGTCTGCCCGGCCAAGGTCCCCTACGGCCAGCTGCTCGACGAAAGCCGCGCGATGCTGGCACGCCGGCACCCGGCGCGCACACGTACCACCCGCGTGATCGGCGGCCTGCTGTCTTCACCGCTGTGGCGCGGCATGCTCCGGACCGGGCTCGGGCTGTATCGCGGGCTTGGTCTGCAGCGCCTGTTGCGGCGCCGGGGCTGGCTCGGAACCGGCACCCTGGGTCGCCTCGAATCGCTGCTGCCCACTCCTGCGCCGCGCCCCGCCCGGCCGATCGAATGCCCGCCAACGCCAATGGGCGAACTACAGCTGTTCACCGGATGCCTGGGCCCAGCGCTGGAACCGGAGACACTGGACGCGATCGAGCGCGTGTTCGCCGCCCTCGGCCACCGGATCGTGATCCCGCCCGGGCAGACCTGCTGCGGTGCCATCCATCAGCACGGCGGGCTCCCGGACCGCGCGCGCCGCAACGCGGAACGCAACCTCACGGCGTTCGCCACCGGCGCCCCGATCGTCTACGCGGCCAGCGGCTGCGGCGCGACCCTGCTCGACTATGCCAGGCTCGTCCCTGACGATGCCCGCGCCACCACATTCGTCGACCGCCTGGCAGATCCCTGCGCCGCCGCACTCGAGCGCTGGGACGAGACCCTGTCACCAACCCCGCTGCCGGCCCGGGTTGCGGTGCATGTGCCCTGCACGCAGCGCAATGTGATCGGAGGCGACGCGCGGATCCTGCAGCTCCTGGCAAAGATTCCGCAGATCGAACTGTTCGCGCTGGACCCCGAGCAGCGCTGTTGCGGCGCGGCCGGAACGCACTTCGTCACACATCCCGGAATGGCGGACCGCCTGCTGGAACCGAAGCTGGCGTCAGCCGAATCGCTGCAGGCCGACTACATCGTCAGTACCAACATCGGCTGCAGCCTGCACCTGGCGGGCGGTCTGCGCCGCCGCGACGGCCTTACTGCGCCGGAGGTGCTGCATCCGCTGGCACTGCTGGCACGGCAGCTGCCGGCGGCTTCTGCCCGACCGGCGAAACACCGGCCAGCTGCGTCTCCAGACGCAGCATCATCAACTCCGCCATTTCCGTCTGAATGAACTCGCGCAAACGCGCCTCCTCGGCCTCCTTCGCCAGCACCTGCTCGGGCTGGAAGCTGTAGTCGCGCGTCACCCGCAGGCGGTCCGGGCCGGCCAGCATCTCCACGCCGGAGAACACCTCGTACTGGACGCTGGTGACCAGCCGGTATTCGAGCGCCTTGCCGTCGATGCCGATCGACAGCACCTGCCGCGATTCGGTCAGATCCCGGAAGCGGATCACCGTGGTGTCCGCGTCGATGCCGCTGCGCACGGTCGCGCCGCGACGCTGCAGAATCGCGCGCAGCGATTTCTCCAGCGGTGGCTGCGACACGCGATACGGCGCGATCACCTCGATATAGACGTCCTGCAGCGCCGGGGGCAGCGGCCGGCTGCCGGCCAGGCGGAAACCGCAACCGGCCAGTGGCAGCAGCAACAGCAGCGCGAGCCAGTTCCGCATCAGACGACGAAGTTGACGAGCTTGCCGGGGTGAGCCGGAAAAAGAATGAATGCCTTGAAGGGCATTCGTTCCCGGCGAACTGGCGGACACGCGGTCCGCCCCGGGTTCCGGGCTCGCCCTATTCCACTGCACCAAGCTTGCATAAAAAATCCGGCCTCTAGACCACAAAATTGACCAGCTTGCCCGGAACCACGATCTGCTTGCGGATCGGCTTGCCCTCGATGAAACGCTGCACGTTGTCATCGGCGAGTGCCGCGGCGACGATCGCGTCCTTGTCGGCCGATGCCGGCAGGCTGATGTTGGCGCGCAGCTTGCCGTTGACCTGCACCACGTAGCGGACCTCATCCTGCTCCAGGGCCGCCTCGTCGACCTGCGGCCAGCGCTGGTCGAGCAGATCGTCCCCGCCGCGCAGCGCCTGCCACAGGGCGTGGCAGGTATGCGGCACGATCGGCTGCAGCATCAGCGCGACGGCCTCCCACAGCTCCTGCATCAGCGCCCGGCCCTGCACCGACACATCGTTGAAACGGCCAGCCTCGTTGATCAGCTCCATGATCGCGGCGATGGCGGTGTTGAAGGTCTTGCGTCGCCCGAAGTCGTCACCGACCTTGGCAATGGTCTGGTGCAGCTTGCGCCGCAGCGCCTTCTGCCCCGCATCCAGGCCCGCGACGTCCAGCGCCTCGACCGCACCGCTGCTGATGTGCGCATGCACGCCGCGCCACAGGCGCCGCAGGAATCGTGATGCGCCTTCGACACCATCGTCGCGCCATTCCAGCGACGCATCCGGGGGCGCCGCGAACATCGCGAACAGGCGCACCGTGTCGGCGCCGTAGGTGTCGATCAGAGTCTGCGGATCGATGCCGTTGTTCTTGGACTTGGACATCTTCTCGACGCCGCCGATCACCACCGGCTGGCCGTCAGCGCGCAGCGTGGCGGCCAGCGGCTGCCCCTTGGCATCGGTCTCGAGATCGACGTCGGCGGGATTGAACCACTGCTTGTGGCCGCCCTCGACCTCGCGGTAAAAGGTCTCCTTGACGACCATGCCCTGGGTCAGCAGCTGCGTGAACGGCTCGTCGCTGCGGATCATGCCCTCGTCGCGCATCAGCTTGTGGAAGAAGCGCGCATACAGCAGGTGCAGGATCGCGTGCTCGATGCCGCCGATGTACTGATCGACCGGCAGCCAGTAGTCGGCGCGCGCGTCGAGCATCTGCTCGGTGTTGTCCGGACAGGCATAGCGCGCGAAGTACCAGCTCGACTCCATGAAGGTGTCGAAGGTGTCGGTTTCACGGGTTGCCGGCCCGCCGCACTGCGGGCAGCTGCATTTGGCCCACTCCGGGTCCGCCTTGATCGGCGACTTGACCCCGGTGAAGTCGACGTCCTCCGGCAACACCACCGGCAGCTGATCCTCCGGCACCGGCACCGCGTCGCATTGGGCGCAGTAGATCATCGGAATCGGACAGCCCCAGTAGCGCTGCCGCGAGACGCCCCAGTCGCGCAGCCGGAAGTTGACTCGGCGACTGCCGGTGCCGGCCTGTTCGAAACGCTCAGCCAGGGCATCGAAGGCCTGCCGGTAATCCATGCCGTCGAGGACGCCGGAATTGACCACCCGCATCTGCGCGTGGGTCTTGTCCGCATACCAGTCCTGCCAGCGCTGCGGATCGTAGGTCTCACCCTCGATCGCGATGACCTGCTTGATCGGCAGGTCGTACTTGTGCGCGAACTCGAAGTCGCGCTCGTCGTGCCCCGGCACCGCCATCACCGCGCCGGTGCCATAGCCCATCAGCACGAAGTTGGCCGCCCACACCGGCACCCGCTCGCCGGTGACCGGATGGATCGCCGAAATGCCCAGCGGCATTCCGCGCTTCTCCATCGTCTCCATCTCGGACTCGGCTACGCTGTTGTGACTGCAGGCTTCGATGAACGCCGCCAGTTCCGCGTCACCCTGCGCCGCCTTCTGCGCCAGCGGATGCTCCGCGGCGACCGCCAGATAGGTCACCCCCATCAGCGTATCGGGACGGGTCGTGAACACCGTCAGCGGCTCGGCCTCGCCTTCGACGCCGAACTGCAGCTCCAGCCCCTCGGAGCGCCCGATCCAGTTGCGCTGCATGGTCTTGACCGCCTCGGGCCAGCCTTCCAGCGTATCGAGGTCGTCCAGCAGCTCCTGGGCATAGGCCGTGATCTTCAGGAACCACTGCGGAATCTCCTTGCGCTCGACCAGCGCGCCGGAACGCCAGCCGCGACCATCGACAACCTGCTCGTTGGCCAGCACCGTCTGATCGACCGGATCCCAGTTGACCACCGCGTTCTTGCGGTAGACCAGGCCCTTCTTGAACAGGCGGGTGAACAGCAGCTGCTCCCAGCGGTAATACTCCGGACGGCAGGTCGCCAGCTCGCGCGACCAGTCATACGCCAGCCCCAGCGCCTTGAGCTGCTCGCGCATGTAGTCCATGTTGGCATAGGTCCACTTCGCCGGCTGGGTCTGGTTGGCGATCGCCGCGTTCTCGGCCGGCAGACCGAAGGCGTCGAAGCCCATCGGTTGCAGCACGTTCTTGCCGAGCATGCGCTGGTAGCGCGCGATCACATCCCCGATCGTGTAGTTGCGCACGTGCCCCATGTGCAGCTTGCCGCTGGGGTACGGAAACATCGACAGGCAATAGAACTTCTCCTTCGACGCGTCCTCGACGACTTCAAAGGAATGGTTCCGCGCCCAGAACTCCTGAGCCGCGCGCTCGATCTCGGCGGGGTAGAACTGCTCTTGCATGGACAAGGCCGGGGTCACTAAAGGGTTGAAAGGCCGCGTAGTTTAGCAGCCGCAACCCACCAGCTCCCGCAGCTGTCACATCCGGGGAAGGGGCCCGTTCGGGCACAGGAAGCCCCGGCCCGGACTGACAAAATTTGTCACTATCAGCCCCACTCGGGCCAGTCATTGTCACCTTGATCAAAGTTATCCACAGAACAACCCATTGGTTTCCCTACGTTTCGTTGGGGCTGCTCAGTTGGCACACGACCTGCTGTAGGAAAAAGCGCACACGGAATATACCGGGCGCTTTTCACCAACCGCATTCTGGAGACTTCACCATGAACAAGCAGCAAGGCTTCACGCTGATCGAACTGATGATCGTCGTCGCGATCATCGGCATCCTCGCCGCCATCGCCCTGCCGGCGTATCAGGACTACATCGCCCGCTCGAAGGTCACCGAGGCAATGACCACGCTCGACGCGGCCAAGGTTTCCGTTGCTGAGTATGCTTCGTCAATGGGTTCCGACGCGCTGACCGCCGCAGATGCGGCCACTGTTGGCGTCACCCTTCCTCAGAATGCCAACTATGTTTCGGCTCTGGCTTGGGATGGGGCCGAGACGACAATTACTGCAACCCTCCAGAACATCAATCCCGCAGTGAACGGTAAAGACATCGTCCTGACTGGCGCGGTCAAGAGCGACCTGACGATCGCGTGGACCTGCACCACCACCGCCGCCCCGAAGTATGTACCGGCAAACTGCCGCTAAACGGCAGTCCCAGCCCGCATAGCTGGAAAAAATGCCGCCCATGGGCGGCATTTTTTATGGTGACCTGATGGTACAACCAACCTCCTCTACCACCGCCCGCCTGACCCAGGCGCTGCTCGCGTGCGGATTCATCTGGCTGAACATGATTGTCGCGCAGGCCGGCTTGCTGAATTACGCGGACCAGCACCGGGCCGCCGCGTCATTCGCCTGGGAGGTGCTGTCCTCCAGACCCCGGTTGCTGCTGGTCCTGGCTGAGCCGGCCTTGGTCATTGCCGCGATATACGCCTTGTTTTTCTGGATGCTGGCAATCCTTGCCCGCCCACGCTCGGCGGCAGAAGCACGCCCAGCCCGCAGACTGAGAATCTTGGTGTTGACCTGGGCCAGCAGCGTCTGGCTGTTGTCCTATCTGCATCTGCTTGCATTCCCGCGTTCCAACTGGAGCTGGTGGATAGAACCACTGCAGTCCCCCTCGGCGTCAATCGGTGCCAACTTCCTCGCAGCGGCATGGATATGCAGCCGGGGCTTTTTTGTCATCAAGAGCTGGTTTTTGGGGATAAAAGATCATCTCGCGGCCTCGAAAGGCGCAAAACGGCGACTCCTTATCTTGGCCCTCTTGGCCATACCGCTGAGCGGCTGGACACTCCACGACCTGCCCTCACAGGGGCATGAGAACAGTAGCAAAAAGCCCAATATTCTGATCGTCGGATTGGACTCGCTGCGCCGTGATATCGCGCTCGGCCAGCGCGCCGCGCACACGCCGAATCTCGATGCATTCCGAGCGCACGCTTACATCGAGGCCAATGTGGTGTCACCTTTGGCGCGTACATTTCCCGCCTGGGTCACGATCCTGACTGGACTTCCTCCGGCTCGCAGTGGCGCCCGCGGAAATTTGGTCGGACAGGATCAGTTGCCGAGAGCTGAAAGCCTTGGCTGGAAACTCAAATCGCTCGGCTATCGCACGATCTACGCGACCGACGAAACCCGTTTCAGCAATATCGGGACGGAGTTCGGCTTCGACGAAGTTATCAGCCCGCAATTTGGCGCGCGAGACTTTCTGATCGGCCACTTCTCAGACCAGCTGCTCGTCAATTTTGCAGTCCAGCTCCCTTATGCTGAATACCTCCTCCCGTCCTTAGTTGGAAATCGCGCTTTTGCACAGGCCTACAGGCCCAACCGGTTCGTCGACCGTCTCAGCGAACAACTCGGCCCGGCCGATTCTCGTCCAACCGCAATGGCCGTACATATGTGCATGGCCCACTGGCCTTACTATTCGGCGCAGACTCCAACCGTTGATGCGCACGACGACTTTGCCCCCTATCTGCAATCCGTCAGCGAACTGGATGCACAGTTTGGATACCTTCAAAGCGAGTTGAGACGCCTAGGGTATTTGAACGACAACACCTTGATCGTGCTATTGGCAGACCACGGCGAAGCCCTCACGCTGGCCGAATCCGCGCCACGCACCATCACCGCCCCTTCGCCCCTGCACGACGCCGTACCTGAGGCAGGCGTCGGGCATGGCACCAGCCTGCTGAGCCCTTCTCAGTGGCAGGTTTTCCTCATGTTTGGGGGGCACTCTGCTGTAGGCTCCATCCCCAGAGGCTACTCAAATGCTCTGGCGTCCCTCGCGGACTTGCCCGGAGCCATTCTGGAACTCGTCGGGGAAGCGCCACGTATTGATAGCGAACGTCCACTCTCTGTTGTCGATGCAACGACAGGCGATAAGGCCCCACCCGACCAAGGCCGCGAGTATGTTGCCCTGGAAACCGGATTTCGCCCGCCCGGCTTGGATGTCATGCACCCGGACGGGAGTGCCGCACTGAAAATCGCCCGGTCTTCATTTGACGTGCTCGATGATGGGCGCGTTGAAGTCAAGAGTTCCGTCTACGAAATATCAGTTCAGACCAAGGATTTTGGCGTCACCGACGGCAACCGGACCCTTGCTCTTGTTCGAACCGCCGATGAACCAGTCCTCGTGGAATTTGATACCGACGGGGCGTGGCGGATTTTCCCTCGAGACCGGGGACAGGACTCCAGCGAGCCCGCGCTGCTTGCAGCCGCGTGCAAGGATCCGGAGATGAGCCACCGGATACCCAATTGGTGCACCGACTCACGCATATCGAAACACCAATCAGATGCCTCCAAGGCCTTGAAGCCGAGTTGATTCCGGCGCGCCCATAAGGCTTTCAAACCTTCAACGCCAGGGCGATTCTCTCATCAGGTAGGCACTGAGCATGACGATCATGGTCAATGGCAACACATGGTAGAAAAGCCCGTCCACCATTGAGTAGGCGAACAGGCCGAGAAGTAGTGCTGATACGGTCACCGGAAGATCCAGACTCGTGGCACGACCCAGGCACTGCAATGCGCGAGCGAATACCTTGCCGAACATCCAGAGCAGGACCAGAGTCCCGAGCAGCCCGAACTCGAGCCCCCACTGCACCAATACGTTGTGAGGATGAACAGGCCCACCCGTCGGCCATTTCCGAATCACGTGCAGGCGCTTGAAGGCATCCGGGCCGAACCCAAACAAGAGCGACTGGGGCGACTCCATCACCCGTTCCAGCGACGTCTGCCAGATGGCAATTCGACCCGAAGAGACACGATCGATTGACTCAGCGGCAACCGTTTTTTCAAACCGGTCAAACAATATGCGCGTTTGGCCGCTGAATAGAACAAGCGCGCCCCCGAGCAACAGAGCGGACAGCGGCAACCAAAATTGGCGATCCCGGACACGAAGGATGCGAAAAACCACAAGCCCCACCCAAAAAACCAGCAGCGCCAGCAACTCGCCACGCCCTCCGGACCAAACGGAAAAATATCCAAGCGCCGCAAAGACGGCGCCGCAGGCCAGAAACCTCCTTCTGGATTTCACAACCGCCCAGGAATAAATCCCCAGCGCGATGACGACCGTCATGTCGTAATTGATATGTCGGAGATGTCGATAGATCGGCATGGTCCCATGCCGCCCCGGGACGAACTGCGGCAGATACACTAGGTACACGGCCACGAGTGTCAGCGCCAACAAGACGATGATAGTTTTGTAGAGAATCAGTTGACGAAGAATGTGTGGGCCAGCTTCTGCGAACAAAGCCCTTGCCCCAAGGTAAAGCGCAGCCAAGACGACATAGAACCAAAATCGGGGAATACTCAGGAACGGCCCCTGAAAAAGATGCCAAGCTGCCATACACCCCAGCGCGACTGAAAAAGCGATGCGCATTGAGCGCAGCTTCACCGCCGCTTGTAGCGCGATGGCGATTTCCGGCGCCATGCACACACAAAACGCCGCCATAATCCAAATGGAGAAAGTATTGGTGCCTACGCTATCCAACCGCACCGTCGCGGCAACAGGTGCAACTAAAAGGACGACCAGCCAAAATACGGCCACCTGATACCGCACTGGAAATTCAGCTAGCTTGCGTTCTCGCATATTCAATACCCGCACTGGCCGCCAGGGCATATACAGCCACCGGCGAATGGTCACCGCCGGCCGCTGAACGCCCCAAACGGTCAGTCTGACATGGCAACGTCATCGGCGAAGCAGTCAGAAGAGCACCGATCCGCCGGCCACCCAGGCCGTCAGTCGCACTGAATTTTGGATTCATCGCCGCACGATTGACGTGGATTCGGGACCGGCTATAGTGGCTACGGCAATCCGCAGACGTCGCAACAATAGCAGGCAGTCTCTTGGCAATCTCCGCTGATGCATCGCGAAACTTCTTGCCTCTTGGCGGACTCGCCAGGCGCTTGGTTGTCGACAAGCTCCTGAGTGAGGAGCAAGCCCGGGAGGCTCAGCAAAAAGCCCAAAAATCGGGAAAACCGCTAGTTGCACTGCTGGTCGAACTCAAGCTAGCCCGCCCAGCGGCAATTGCCGAATCTGCCAGCTTGGAGTTCGGTATCCCGCTCATAGACTTGGCGGCCGTCGAGATCGACCAAACCGTTGCACGCGAAGTCAGCGACAAAGTCCTTCGAAAGACCAACGCGCTCCCCCTGTTCAAGCGCGGAAAGAAGATGTACGTGGCGGTCTCGGACCCAACCAACCTGCAGGCCCTGGACGAGATCAAATTTGCGACGGGCCAGCAGACTGAAGCGATCCTGGTCGAGGACGACAAACTCGCCAAGGCCATCGACGCGGCGGTACAGGTCGCCGAGTCCCAGCAGATGGACCTTGGCGACGCCGACCTTGAGAACCTCGATATCGTCGAGGGTGGAGAATCCGAAGCGGCGGGGGTCGACGTCACCCGCGCCGATGCCGAAGACGCGCCGATCATCCGCTACGTCAACAAGATTCTGGTCGACGCGATTCATCAGGGCTGCTCGGACATCCATTTCGAACCCTACGAAAAGACCTACCGGATCCGCTACCGACGGGATGGCGAGCTCAAGACGATCGCCAGCCCACCGGTTTCACAGGGTGGACGTTTGGCGGCCCGCGTCAAGGTCATGTCCCGCCTGGATCTGGCCGAGCGCCGCATCCCCCAGGACGGCCGCATCAAGCTGAATCTTTCAAAGAACAAGGCAATTGATTTTCGTGTCAGCACCTGCCCGACCCTGTTTGGCGAAAAGATCGTCTGCCGTATTCTGGACCCGTCCAGTGCACAGCTTGGCATCGATGCACTCGGCTACGAGCCGGAACAGAAAGCGGCCTACATGCACGCCCTGGAGCAACCCCAGGGCATGATTCTCGTGACCGGCCCGACGGGATCGGGCAAGACGGTATCGCTGTACACCGGCCTGAATATCCTCAATACCGAGGATATCAACATTTCGACCGCCGAAGACCCCGCCGAAATCAACTTGCCCGGCATCAATCAGGTCAACGTCAATCCAAGAGTCGGCCTGACCTTCGCCGCCGCGCTGCGCTCGTTCCTGCGCCAGGATCCGGATGTGATCATGGTCGGCGAAATCCGTGATCTGGAAACGGCCGAAATTGCCATTAAAGCGGCTCAAACCGGCCACTTGGTCCTCTCGACCCTCCACACCAACGACGCACCCCAGACAATTGTCCGCCTGATGAACATGGGCGTTCCCGCGTACAACATCGCATCAACCCTGACGCTGATCATCGCCCAGCGTCTGGCGCGCCGTTTGTGCAGCTCGTGCAAGAAGGTCGCCAGCATCCCGCGTGCGGAGTTGATCAAGCAAGGTTTCACGGAAGCGGAAATCGATGCACCCGGCTTCGAAGTCCACGAGGCGGTCGGCTGTGATCAGTGTGACGGCGGCTACAAGGGGCGCACCGGCGTCTACCAGGTGATGCCGTTTTCCGATGCCATGGGCCGAATCATCATGGAAGGCGGCAGCGCGATGGAGATTGCCGATCAAGCGCTCAAGGAAGGCATCAAGGATCTGCGGCAGTCGGCATTGGCCAAGGTCCGTGCCGGCATCATCGATCTGGCACAGGCCAATGCCTGTACCATGGGCGACTAGGAACTGACGGACTACGGCGATGGCTCAGGCGGCTGCTGTCAAGGAATTCACTTTCAAGTGGGAAGGTACGGACCGCAAGGGCAATCGCATCAAGGGCGAGACACAGGGCCCATCCGACACGTTCGTCAAACTGCAGCTGCGAAAGCAGGGCATCAATCCGATTGCCGTTCGCAAGCAATCGTCGCTGTTCGGGCCTCGCAAACGCAAGATCACGTCAGGGGATGTTGCGATCTTTCTCCGCCAGATGTCGACGATGATGTCGGCAGGCGTACCGCTCGTGCAGTCCCTGGAAATCGTCGGCCGCGGTCACGAAAATCCCAGCATGGGCGAGATGATCATGGCGGTTAAAAGCCATATTGAGGGCGGCAGCTCTTTTGCGGAGAGCCTGGCCAAGTTCCCTCTGTACTTCGACGATCTGGTGATCAACCTCGTAGATGCTGGCGAAAAGTCTGGAACCTTGGAAACGCTGCTCGACAAGGTGGCGACCTACAAGGAGAAGACCGAGGCCATCAAGAAGAAGGTCAAGAAGGCGCTGACCTATCCAGCCGCGGTGATCGTCGTCGCCTTCGTTGTGACGGGCATCCTGCTCTACTTCGTGGTGCCACAGTTCCAGGATTTGTTCCAAGGGTTCGGCGCGGATCTGCCTGCGTTCACTTTGATGGTGATCAATCTATCCAAGTTTGTTCAGGACAAATGGTGGCTGGTTCTGCTAATCATAGGCGGCTTAGCATTTGCGTTCATTGAAGCCAAGCGGAGATCTGCAGCTTTTCGCCGCATGCTCGACCGCGTCATGCTGAAAATCCCGGTCGTGGGAGACATCCTCTACAAATCGGCGGTCGCTCGGTATGCGCGGACCCTCTCCACGATGTTCGCCGCCGGCGTCCCCTTGGTAGAGGCGATGGGGCCCGTTGCAAAGGCTGCCGGGAACATCATATTCGAGGAAGCAATACTTAAAATGCGAGATCAAGTCTCGACCGGACAGCAGCTGCAGCTCTCGATGCAGTTGACCAACCTGTTCCCGAACATGGCGACACAGATGGTCGCGATCGGTGAGGAATCCGGTTCGCTCGACGCAATGTGCGCAAAGGTGGCCGACTTCTACGAAGCCGAAGTGGACAACTTGGTCGACGCGCTATCCAGCCTGCTCGAACCGCTGATCATGGTCGTGCTCGGCACACTTATCGGCGGGCTCGTCGTCGCTATGTATCTGCCGATCTTCAAGCTCGGAACTGCTATCTAGGCTTCATCTAACTAAATGCCCCTAATTGATGGGCTGCGCGACAGCCCCCCATTTCTCGTTTCCGCTGTCACCATCCTGAGCCTACTGGTCGGCAGCTTTCTCAATGTCGTCATCCTGCGGCTACCGAGAATGCTGGAGCGGGATTGGCAACGGGAAGCGCGCGAGATTCTGTCTCTCCCGGCCGAACCTGCGGAGAAGTTCTCGATCGTCTTTCCGGCTTCCCACTGCCCGTCATGCTCGGCGCCGATCAAGCCGTGGCACAACATTCCGCTCCTGGGCTGGCTGATGCTGCGTGGGCACTGCGCCGCCTGCAAGGCGCCGATTTCCGTGCAATACCCTCTGGTCGAGGCGGCCAGCGGCGTCATGGCGGGACTGTGTGCGTGGCACTTCGGCTGGGGGCCGCAGCTGGCGGGCGCCTTGGCGCTGACCTGGACGCTGCTGGCGCTTGCGGTCATCGACCTCAGAACCCAGTTGCTCCCCGACAATCTCACGCTTCCGCTGATGTGGCTCGGCCTAGGCGTCAATCTGTACGGCGTATTCGTCCCGATCGAAACCGCTGTGATCGGCGCGATGATCGGCTACCTGAGCCTGTGGTCGATCTTCCATCTGTTCCGCCTGGTCACCGGCAAGGAAGGCATGGGCTATGGCGACTTCAAGCTGCTCGCCGCCATCGGCGCCTGGCTCGGCTGGCAGGCACTCCCGATGGTCATTCTGTTGTCGTCGCTGGTGGGGGCGGTTGTCGGGATCGGCCTGATCGCATTCAGGCGCCACGATCGCCAGATCCCGATCCCGTTCGGCCCCTATCTGGCGGCCGCCGGCTGGCTGGCTTTGCTTTACGGGGACAGCATCAAGGAAGGGTATTTCCGGATGTCCGGGCTCGGCTGACGATGTCGCATGCCCTCACCATCGGCCTGACGGGCGGAATCGCCAGCGGCAAGTCGACCGTCCAGGAGATGTTCGTCGAGCTCGGCGTTCCGGTCCTGGACGCGGATCAGGTGGCCAGGGACGTCGTCGCGCCGGGCTCGGAAACCCTGCAGGAAATCGCCCGGACCTTTGGCGCGCAGATGCTGCTGGCGGACGGCTCACTCGACCGGCGCCGGATGCGGGAGCATGTGTTCGCGGACGACACCGCGCGGCAACGTCTGGAAGGCATCACCCATCCTGAGATCCGCCAGCGAATGCGGGCGTGGCGAGACCGGCAGACGGCACCCTATTGCATCCTCAGCGTCGCCATCCTGGTCGAGGGCGGCATGCGCAGCCTGGTTGATCGCGTCTTGGTCGTGGACGTGCCGGAATCCGTTCAGGAGCAGCGTCTTCAGACCCGCGACAACGTCGATCAGGTGCTGGCTCGACGGATGCTGGCGGCCCAGGCGTCCCGCGCGGAACGCCTCGCAGCCGCCAACGACATCCTCGTCAACGTCATTCCCCTTGCGCAGCTGCGCCGCTGCGTCCAACGTTTGCACGAACACTACCTGCAACTCGTCCGCGACAGCGACCCCGACGGGCCCGGCCTGCGTTTGCCCGAGTCTGAGACATCGTTCACAATGGCTTTTTAACTGCGAGCATGAATCGCCGGTGTCACAGGCAGGAGATTTCGTTGTATTCGAGCAGCCTCTGACGGAGAGGGTCCGGACGTTCCTGCGCCTGGAATTCCTGTTCGCGCAGCATGCCCATCACCGTCAGAACCCCTCCGAATTCGGCGTCCGCGCCACACTCGACACGCTGCTCAACATCCTCGTCGTCCTGTCGCGTTCCGATCTGAAGAACGACATCCTCAAGGAGCTCTCGGATCAGCACGCACAACTGACGCGGCTGGCAGCGCGTCCCGGAATCGACCAGCAACGCCTCGACGGCGTTCTGGCCGAGATCACCGCCGCCCACAACGGACTGCAGGAACTGGCAACCCAGTTCGCCGGCTCGGCCTTGCGGGAAAGCGACTTCCTGACGGGCATTCTGAATCGCTCCGGCATTCCCGGCGGCACCTGCGGATTCGATCTCCCGCACTACCATTTCTGGCTTTCGCAACCCCCCGAGCGGGTCAAGCGCGACCTCGACGCCTGGTACACCGACGTACGCCCGTTCGAAATCGCGGTCAATCTGTATCTGAATCTGCTGCGCGCAAGCGTGTCCCCCAAGGATGAAACCGCGCCGTCCGGCATGTATGTCGTCACCCCACCCGGGCCCTGCCAGCTGATCCGCGTGCTGCTCGCTGCGGACGGGGGCGTCTACCCCGAGATCAGCGCCGGGAAACATCGCTGCACCGTCCGCTTCATGGACGCGCGGGATATCGATGCGCGCGCGCATCAGGCCATGAGCAACATCGCCTTCAAGATCCAGTTCTGCGCGCTGTGAACCCGAGTGATTCCACCCCGACCCGCGTCCGCATCGCGGCATGCCCGCAGTGCGGACAATCGACAAGGCTCGACGCCAGCAACCGCTGGAGACCGTTCTGTTCCGAACGTTGCCGCATGATCGACCTGGGCGCGTGGTTCAGCGAAAAGCGGGGCATTCCGGATGAGGACTCGACGCCACCGCCGGACTTCGACGACCCGGGCTACCAATAGGCCGAGATTCCGGCAATGCCCTGCGCATAGGCCGCGAATGCGTCGCCAAGTGTTTTGAGATCCAGGCCACCGATTGCGTAAACCGGCAAGCCGGCGCCCCGCGCCAGGGACGCAAACCGGTCCCAGCCCATGCCGCCCACGCCCGGATGCGAACGCGTCGGCAACACACTGCCCAATACCGCGCCATCGAACCCCAACGCCCGGGCCGACGCCAGCTCCGCGTCGTCGTGGACCGAAGCCATGCGCGGGCAGTCCGGAGCCTGCTGCAACGCGCGCAATGCCCGCCCCGACGCGTGCCAGCCCCAAGCTCCGAGCTCCGACACCCAACCCGGCTCGCGGTCCAGCAGCACACGCAGCCGCAACGGGGCCGCACGCGCAATGACCCGGCTGGCCAGCTCGCGATACACACGATCGCTGACGCCGGGCAGCCGCAGCCGCAGCAGGGCCTCGACCGGCAAGCCTTCCAATCCATCGACGATGTCGGATGCCGATGCATCGGCGGGCGTGAAAACATAGTGCTCGGGCAGGCACAACGCCTGCACGATGGGCCCATCGGCTCCGAGCAGCGGATACGCCTGCAACTGATCCGGGCGACACCAGGCCAGCGCCTGTCCCTCGCGCCCGTGCGGATCGCCGTCCCAGGCCGTGATTTTCCACACGTCCAGCTCGACGAGGCGATCGCTGTAGCGGTGACGCAGCGCGATCAGCGGACGGGCCGCCGTGACCCGGACCCCGAGCTCTTCGCTCAATTCGCGCACCAGTGCGTCGCGTGCGTCTTCCCCTGGCTCGATCTTGCCGCCGGGGAACTCCCACTCGCCGGCAGCGATCTTGCCCGGTGGACGTTGCGCGATCAGCACCTCACCGTCCGGGCGCTGCAAAGCGCCGCAGGCCACCCGTATCCGCGGCACGTCGGTCATGCCTGCGCTCGAGTCACCGCCCGGCGACGCCGCGACCAACCGGACTCAGGTCCGATATTCGGCATTGATCTTGACGTAGTCGTATCCGAGATCGCAGGTCCAGACCCGGATGGCATCATGCCCCCGGCCCAACCGAATCCGGATGACATACTCGGAGCGCGCGAAGACCGCGGCTCCGCGACCTTCCTCGTAGGCCGGATCGGGCTCACCGTTGCGAATGAGCGCGACTTCGTCGATGTCGATCGACAGACCGGCCAGGTCCAGATCGGCGATCCCGCATCGTCCCACCGCAGCCAGAATCCGGCCCCAGTTTGCATCGCCCGCAAACGCGGCGGTCTTGAACAGCGGCGAATGCGCCAGCGCATAGGCGGCCAGCCGCGCCTCGTGTTCGCTGCCCGCCTCCGAGACGTCGATGGTGATCAGCCGCGTCGCGCCTTCACCATCCCGGATCACTGCCTGCGCAAGTTCGATACACACCTCGGCAACCGCATCGGCGATCACCGCGTAGTCCGGATGTGACGGCCCCACGTCGGTTTCGCCTGCGGCACCGGTGGCGAACAGCACGACGCTGTCGTTGGTGGAGGTGTCGCCATCGACCGTGATGCAATTGAAGGAGCGCCCCACGGCGTCGCGCAGGCAACGATCAGTGGCGTCCGCCGTGAGGCGGGCGTCGGTGCCGACGAACCCGAGCAGGGTCGCCATGTCCGGACAGATCATCCCCGCGCCCTTGGCGATGCCGGTCACGGTGACCACGCCCTGGGACGTCGCGACCTGGCGCGAGCATCCCTTCATGACCGTATCCGTCGTCATGATCGCAGTGGCAGCGCCCATCCAGCCATCCGTTTTCAGCTCTGCAGACAGGGTCGGAACCGTGTCCAGCATCCGCTGCAGCGGCAGGGCCTGCCCGATCACGCCCGTCGAGAACGGCAAGACCTGCGTCGGCGCGCAACCGATCGCCTCGGCCACAGCCCGAACCGTCGCCTCCGCGGCCTGACGACCCGCCTGACCGGTACCGGCATTGGCATTGCCGGAGTTCACCAGCAGACCGCGAATGCCCGCGCCGGCCGCCAGCGCCTCCCGACACAGGGTGACGGGGGCCGCGCAGAAGGCATTGCGCGTGAACACGCCGGCAACCTGTGTCCCCTCGACAAACTCGAACATCACCATGTCCGATCGTCCCGGCCGCTTGATCCCCGCACAGGCGTCACCGATGCGGACCCCCGCGATCGGAAGCAATGACTCTGGAGCTTTCAGGTTGACGGCCATGGTGTCCTCGACAGACCAAACAAACAACGACGCCCGCCGATCAGGCGGGCGCTCGCTTGCATTTTATCGGCAGTGATACCGAGTGGCGATGCCACCGGGCTCACCGCATGCCAGCAGGCTCAGACCAGTGCGCCGTGGCAATGCTTGTATTTCTTCCCGCTGCCACAGGGGCACGGATCGTTGCGCCCGACCTTCGGGTCCTGCCGAACGACCGGGCTGGGTCGCGATGCGGCCGCCTCAGCGGGATCCAGGCGCCGGGCACCGGATGCGGCAGGCGGCGCCTGCTCGGCAGCGGAGGTGTCCGCCCCACCCTCGACGACGGGCGCCGACTCATGCTGCATCTGCATCTTGCGCTCGAGGGCTTCGGCCTGCTGGCGGCGCTGCGCCTCGACCGCCTTGACCTCCTCCTCGGTCTGGATCCGTACCCGGGCCAGCAGCGAGATGACGTCATGCTTGTACCGCGCCAGCATGTCGTTGAACATCGCGAATGCTTCGCGCTTGTACTCCTGCTTCGGATCCTTCTGCGCGTAGCCACGCAGGTGGATGCCCTGGCGCAGGTAGTCCATCGCCGCAAGATGCTCGCGCCACAAGTTGTCGAGCGTCTGCAGCATCGCCGCCTTCTCGAAATGCTCGAGCACGGGCGCGCCGACGGCCTGTTTCTTGTCCTCGTACGCGGACTTGACCCGATCGAGGATCCGCTCGCGCAGCCCCTTCTCGTTGAGGTCGCGCTCCTCGTCGAGCCAGGACTTGACCGTGAGTTCCAGATTGAAATCGCGCTTGAGCGACTCCTCCAGCCCCTCGACATTCCACATGTCCTCGATGCTCTGGGGCGGAATGTAGGCGTCGACCACCGCGCTGACCACATCCGGGCGGATGTCGTCGATCATCGGCGTCACCCGCTCGGAGCCCATGATGCTGTTGCGCAGCTCGTAGATCGCCTTGCGCTGGTCGTTGGCGACGTTGTCGAACTCGAGCAGATGCTTGCGGATGTCGAAGTTGTGGGCTTCCACCTTGCGCTGGGCGGTCTCGATCGCACGGGTGACCCAGCGATGCTCGATCGCCTCGCCCTCCTGCATGCCGAGCCGCTGCAGCATCGCGCGCATCCGCGGCGGGGTGAAGATCCGCATCAGCGTGTCGTCGAGCGACAGGAAGAAACGCGAGCTGCCCGGATCGCCCTGACGGCCGGCACGGCCGCGCAGCTGATTGTCGATACGCCGGGACTCGTGGCGTTCGGAGCCGATGACCGCCAGGCCGCCAGCCTTCAGAACGAGGTCATGCCGTTCCTGCCATGTGACCCTGGCGGCCTCCCGCGCGGTGGCATCGTCTTCGGCGATCTGGGCCAGCTCCGCCTCGAGGCTGCCGCCGAGCACGATATCGGTACCGCGGCCGGCCATGTTCGTCGCGATGGTCACGGCATCGGGCCGCCCCGCCTGCGCGATGATCTCGGCTTCGCGCTCGTGCTGCTTGGCGTTGAGCACTTCGTGGCGGATCCCGTCGCGCTTGAGCAGGCCGGACAGCAGCTCCGAGCTCTCGATGCTCGCCGTACCGACCAGCACCGGCTGATGCCGGGCGTGCGCTTCCTTGATCTCGGCGATGACCGCGTTGTACTTCTCCTGCGCGGTCATGTAGACCAGATCGCCGTGATCCTTGCGGACCATCGGCCGATTGGTCGGAATCACGACGACTTCCAGGTTGTAGATGCTCTGGAACTCGAAGGCCTCCGTGTCCGCGGTGCCGGTCATGCCGGACAGCTTCTCGTACAGGCGGAAATAGTTCTGGAACGTGATGCTCGCGAGCGTCTGGTTTTCCTGCTGGATCCTGACGCCTTCCTTGGCCTCGACCGCCTGATGCAGGCCATCGCTCCAGCGCCGCCCCGCCATCATGCGCCCGGTGAACTCATCGATGATGATGACCTCGCCGTTGCGGACGATGTACTCGACGTCGCGCTTGTAGAGATGGTGAGCCCGCAACAGCGCGTTGAGATGGTGCAGCAGAATGATGTTGGCCGCGTCGTAGAGGCTGTCTTCCTCGCCCAGCAACTGGGCCGAACGCATCAGCTCCTCGACCTTTTCGTGCCCCTCCTCGGTGAGGTGCACCTGCTTCGACTTCTCCTCGACCGAGAAATCGCCGGGGCCGTCCTCTTCCTGCTGCGCAACGAGCCGCGGAATCAGCGCGTTGATCTTGCGATACAGCTCCGGATCGTCGTCCGTGGGACCACTGATGATCAGCGGCGTCCGCGCCTCGTCGATCAGGATCGAGTCGACCTCGTCAACGATCGCATAGTGCTGCCCGCGCTGAACCTTGTCCTCGAGCGAGAACGCCATGTTGTCGCGCAGGTAGTCGAAGCCGAGCTCGTTGTTGGTCGCGTAGGTGATGTCGCAGGCGTAGGCCTCGCGCTTCTCGGCATTCTGCTGCCCGGCGCTGACAACGCCCACCGTCATTCCGAGGAACCGGAAGATCCGCCCCATCCAGTCGGCGTCGCGCCGGGCCAGATAGTCGTTGACGGTAACCACATGCACGCCCTTGCCGGGCAGCGCATTCAGGTAGGCCGACAGGGTTGCGACCAGGGTCTTGCCCTCGCCGGTGCGCATCTCGGCGATCTTGCCCTCATGCAGCACCGCACCGCCGATCAGCTGGACGTCGAAGTGACGCATGTTGAGGACGCGCTTGCCGGCCTCGCGGACGACGGCAAACACTTCTGCCTGCATCTGCTCGAGCGTCTCCCCCTTGGCGAGACGTTCCCTGAAAATGCGCGTCTGATCCCGGAGCTCGTCGTCACTCAGCGTCGAGAGGCGCTCCTCGTGTGTCGCAACCTGCGCGACCAGGCGGTTGAGCCGCTTGATGATGCGCTGATTGCGGCTCCCAAAGACACGAGCCAGCAAGTTGTTAACCATAGGTACCGTTGGTGATCCGCGCCTCTGCGAGCGCGGGTGGGTCGAATGAGGTCCGTCGCGTGCCGCGTATTATGCCTTTGTTGGGACGCTCAAACCCGATTCAAGTTCAATTCGGGAATTAGGGACCGATTCGCCACCAGCCATTCAGCGTGCCGCGCGAATGTACTGTTCCGGATTGACCAGCACGCCGTTATAGAGCACCTCGAAGTGCACGTGGGGACCGGTCGAACGCCCGGTCGACCCCATCTTGGCGATGGCCTGCCCCTTGGCGACCTTGTCGCCCGGCTTGACCAGGATCTCGCTGTTGTGGCCGTAACGCGTGGCGTAGCCGTTGCCGTGGTTGATCTCGACCAGATTGCCGTAGCCGTCGTGGGGCCCGGCTTCAGCCACGATTCCGGCCGCCACTGCAAGCACGTCTGATCCTGATTTGCCGGCGAAATCGATGCCCATATGCCGCGTCAGACGGCCGCTGAACGGATCGGTGCGCACCCCGAACAGCGAGCTGATCCAGCCGCTGCTGATCGGCCAGCCCGAGGGCCGCACCTCTTTCTGCAGGCGGCTCGCCAGCAACAGATCCTCGAGCACGCGCAGCTGACGCTCGCGGTCCGACAGCTGCTGCTCGAATTCATCCAGCGACGAGAGCACCCCATCCAGGCTGCCCTCGGAGAGCAACGCGGATTCGGGTCCGCCCACCGGGGGATCCTGCTCGAAGTTGAACTCGCCCTGGTCGAGCCCGGCGATCTCGGTCAGACGCTGCCCCGCCGCATCGAGGCGCAGCACGTGCGCCTGCAAGCGGGCCACCCGCCGCGCCAGCGCGGTGGCATTCTGTTCGATCTCGGCGCGCGCCTCCTTGATCGCGGAACGCTGCGCCTCCGCCTCCTGCGCCCAGCCGGCGACCAGCCCTTCCGGCAGCGAGGTATCGGGAGCGGTCGAGAAATCCAGGCGGCCAAGCGAAAACGCCGCCGTCACCAGCAGGGCGACGAGCAGGACCACCGGCAGCAGCAGGTAGGCATGCCGCAGGTCTAGCGGTATCTTCCACGTGCGTCCACGCTTGTGGCTGACGACGATAATATCCATCTAGCTTCTATGCACCCCGATCACCGCAGTCCCAAGCCTCTTCACCAGACCCTCATGCGCAATCCGCACGGGCTTGGCGGCATCCTCGAGCGCGCGCGCAGACTCGCCGACGTCAATCGTGCACTGCACGAATGGTGCCACGAGCCCTGGATGCAGCACGTCCGCGTCGCGAACATCCGGGGCGACACGCTCGTCCTGTATTCCACATCTGCCGCTGCGCTGGTCCCGCTCCGCAACCGGAGCCGGTCACTGCTCTCTTGGCTTAACGGCCGCTATACCCTTTCCTTGACCCGCACCGAAATGAGGGTCCGTCCCCAATAGCGTCCGTCAGCTCGGGATTGTACCGGCGCGCGCCATCATGGCGCAAGGCAAGTCGCTGATCCTACGGGTTTTCCCCTATACGGAAATGATCCGGAAACCCCCGGATCAGACCGCCTGCAGGCTCCCGCGAACGAACGAGATCGGTGCGGGGTTGCGCGCCTCGTCGAAGGTGACGATCTCGTAGGACGCGGCGTCATCGAGCACCGCGCGAACCAGCTTGTTGTTCAGCGCATGCCCCGACTTGTATGCCGTGTAGGCCCCGATCACCGCGTGGCCGAGCAGATAGAGGTCACCGATGGCATCGAGGATCTTGTGCCGGACGAACTCGTCGTCGTAGCGCAGACCGTCCTGGTTGACCACGCGGTACTCATCCAGGGCGACGACGTTGTCCAGACTGGCGCCAAGACCGAGATTGGCGGCGCGCAGGGTGTCCAGTTCGCGCATGAACCCGAAGGTGCGGGCGCGGCAGACCTCGGACACGTACGAAGCCGTGGAGAACTCGACCACGCGCTGCTGCGCCGACGCACGCAGCGCCGGATGCTGGAAGTCGATCGAGAACGCCAGACGATAGCCGTCATGCGGCTCGAAACGCGCCCACTTGTCGCCGTCCTGTACCTGCACCGGCTGACGGATGCGGATGAAGCGCTTCGGCGCGTCCTGCTCGTGCAGGCCCGCCGACTGCAGCAGGAACACGAAAGGCCCCGAACTGCCGTCCAGAATCGGCAGCTCCGGCGACGACAGTTCGACAATGCAATTGTCGATGCCGAGGCCTGCGAATGCCGACATCAGGTGCTCGATGGTCATGACTTTGTCGCCGTGGTCGCTGACCAGCGTGCTGCACATCACCGCCTCGCGCAGCAACTGTGCCTGGGCGGGAATCTCGGGCGCCTGCGGCAGGTCGGTCCGGCGGAACACGATCCCGGTATCCGGCCCCGCGGGGAGCAGCGACATGTAGACCTTCCGGCCGGAATGCAGCCCGATGCCGCTGGCACGGACGGCTTGCTTAAGCGTGCGTTGACGGACCATCTCGCCTCGAGTCAATAGAAAAGGGCGCAGCGCGTCATCCACGCCGCGCCCATTGGACACGGAATTTTAGCACGGGTTTCCCGCAACCGGCGCCCAGCGGCTTTGGCGGCGTGGGCACGCGCCGGATTCGGCTCTGCGCCCGGACCGCCGGCCACCGGTAGCGGGGCCGATCTTCAGTCGGCTTGATTTCGCAAGAAGGCCGGAATGTTGATGATGTCCTCATCCAGCAGCGGGAACGAACCGCCGCCTCCGGCCGCAACCTGCCGCTGCTGGCGATGCACGGCAGGAATATCCAGATTGTGGGCGCCCATCGACGCGGGCATCGTCGGCAGCGGCATGTCCGCGCGCGGCATGAACTGGGCCACCTTCGGATTGACCGGAGCCGTGGCCGGCATCGGCGCCGCCTGATGCTGCTTGACTCCCGGCAGCCCGGTCGCGACCACGGTCACCCGCAGCACGCCGTCCAGATTGGGACTCATCGACATGCCGCACTTGGCATCGGCCTCGTCGGAGGCGATCTCGGCAACGCGCGAGTTGATGTACTCGAGCTCCTCCATCGTCAGCGACTCATCGCAGGTCACGTTGACCAGCAGCCCGCGCGCGCCGTGCAACTCGATATCGTCGAGCAACGGGCTGGACAAGGCCATCTCGACCGCCTTTTCGGCGCGCGCCTCACCGCTTGCCTCGCCGATGCCCATCATCGACATGCCGCGATTGGTCATGACGGTGCGCACGTCGGCGAAGTCGACGTTGACCAGGCCCGGCCGCGTAATCAGGTCCGAGATACCCTGGACCGCGTTCTGCAGCACGTCGTTGGCCGACTTGAAGCAGTTCAGGACGGTGATCTTGGTGCCCAGAACCAAGCCGAGCTTCTCGTTCGGTATCATGATCAGCGAGTCGGTGTTCTGGCGCAGCTCGTCGACGCCCTTGAGCGCAACCGCCATGCGCTTCTTGCCCTCGTGCGCGAACGGCTTGGTCACGACGGCAACGGTGAGAATGCCCAGCTCCTTCGCAACCTCGGCGATCACCGGCGCCGCGCCGGTACCGGTGCCACCCCCCATGCCCGCAGTGACGAACAGCAGGTCGGTGCCCTCGATCAGTTCGCGGATGCGGTCACGATCCTCCTCGGCAGCCTGGCGGCCGACCTCGGGATTCGACCCCGCACCGAGCCCGCGCGTGATCTCCGCACCGAGCTGCAGCTGATTGGTCGGCACGCAACGCTCGAGATGATCGCGATCCGTGTTTGCGCAAATGAAGTCGACGCCCTCGATACCGGCCTGCGCCATCTGGTTGACGGTGTTGCAGCCGCCACCACCGACGCCCACCACCCGAATGACGGCGCGCTTCCGTTGGCCATCCTCCAGCTCAAAGATTTCGCGTGTCTGTGCCATGTCCGTGCTCCTGCGCTTGCGCGCTGATTAGTTCGTTTACCGATTCACCCGTACGTCCCGTCGCGGCCGCCGTGCCGGCCTCGCAGTCGTTTTTATGTATCTAATTTTCAGCAATTTTACATTATAAAAAAACTGTGCCAATGTCAATAATAAAGTTGATGAAAGTTTTTAATTAAAAACACTCTTTCGTTGCGCTCGAGCTACCGCAACGCTCAGAAACTGCCTCGGAACCATTCGCCAACCCGCTGCGCGAGATAGGACAGCCCCTGCGTCGGCGCGCGGGCGGCCTGCGGGCGGTACTGATGCCCGTAGAGCAGTAGTCCCACCGCAGTGCTGTAGGCCGGGTTGCGGGTCACATCCTTCAGGCCCTCGACGTTGTGCGGCACCCCCAGGCGGACCGGCAGCTCGAAGACCTCCTCGGCCAGCTCGATCACCCCCGGCATCTGCGCGGCACCTCCGGTCAGCACCACGCCGCCCGCGATCAGGTCGTACCACTCGGAGCGGTGCAGCTCACGGCGGATGAAGCGGAACAGCTCCTCGTAACGCGGCTTGATCACCTCGGCCAGCGTCAGCCGCGACAGGCGCCGCGACGGCTGGTCGCCGACCCCCTTGACCTCAATCTCGTCGTCACCGGTCGAGTACTGCGGCAACGCGACGCCGTACTGCACCTTGAGTTCCTCGGCATACGGCGCGGGCGTGCGAAACGCGACGCTGATGTCGTTGGTGACCTGATTCCCGGCGATCGGCAGCACCGCGGTGTGGCGGATCGTCCCGCCCTTGAATACCGCGATGTCGGAAGTCCCGCCGCCGATGTCGACCATGCAGACGCCGAGATCGCGCTCGTCCGGCAGCAAGGTCGCGTAGCTGGATGCCAGATGCTGCAGGATGAGCTTGTCGACCTTGAGGCCGCAGGACTCCACGCATTTGTAGATGTTCTGCGCCGCCGAAATCGAACCGGTGACGACATGCACCTTGGCTTCCAGGCGCACGCCGTGCATGCCGATCGGATCGTGGATACCCTCGCGGCCGTCGACGACGAACTCCTGCGGAATGACGTGCAGGATCTTCTGGTCGGCGGGAATCGCGATCGCCCGTGCCGCGTCGATGACGCTGTCGACATCGCGCTCGGTGACACTGCCGGCCTTCACCGGCGCAACGCCGGTCGAATTCAGGCTACGGATATGGGTCCCCGAAATGCCGACGAAGATCGACTGCGCGCGGCAGTTGGCCATGTGCTCGGCATTCTCGATCGCCCGCTTGATCGCCTGCGTCGTCGCCTCGATGTTGACGACATCGCCGCGGTTCATGCCGCGGGACGCGCTCTCGCCGCGTCCGACGATCTCGACGTGCCCCTCGGGCATCATCTGTCCGACCACGGCCACGCACTTGGACGTCCCGACATCCAGTCCCACCAGCAGGCTGCGTTCTTCACGTCGTGCCATGCTCAACTCCCTTTCCTGGTCGTGGGCGACTCACGCCAGCCCACCGAAAAACCGTTCGTGTAACGAAGATCGATGTAACGGACCTGGCCGAGTCGCTCGCCCAGCGCGCGCAGTGCCGGCCCCTTCAGCACCGCCACCCCCTCCCCGGGATCGCGTCGCCCGAAACGCAGTTCGATGCCGTCGACCGTCGTCGCGGTCCAGTCGCCGCGCGGATCCTGCGCCAGGCCGGCCAGCGCGAATGGCGTCGACGCCAGCGGCGCCTCGAGACGCGCAAAGGTCTGCTCGACGGTCTGCGCCGCACCCTCCGGCCCGGACAGCCGCGGCAGATCCGGGGGCAGCTCGCGCTGCTCCGGCGCGAAAATCTCGCCGCGTTCGTCGAGCAGCTGATCCTGGTTCCAGTGCGCCACCGGCTGGCGTTCCCACAAGCGGATCCGGACCGTGCTCGGCCAGCTGCGTTCGACACTGGCCCGCGCCACCCAGCTCAGCGCCACGACGGCGTCATGCACCGCGCCGAGATCGACGTCGGCGAAGCGCGTCCCGCCGAGCAGCGGCCGCACGACCTGCTCGACGTCGCCGACACTCAGGCGCTGCATCTGCCCCTCGATCTGCAGCTGTGAGACGCTGCGCTCGCCGGTGATCTGGAAGATCGCCCAGCCGCTGGCCACGATCGTCAGGACCGCCGCGAGCCCCAGCGAGAACCGACCCAGGCGCGAGTCCTGCATCTCTTCGTCGTCTTCGAACGCGTTCATGGTCATGGCTGCGGCCGTCATGCCGTGCTCCCACCGTCCGCGGCGGCAAGCGTGGTTTCGAGAATCGCCCAGCACAGCTGCGGGTACTCCATTCCGCGCTGGCGCGCGGCCATCGGCACGAGGCTGTGCGAGGTCATGCCCGGCACCAGATTGGCCTCGATCAGCCACGGATGGCCGTCGGCATCGAGCATGAAGTCGATCCGACCCCAGCCGCTCGCGCCGATCGCGTCGAACGCCTCGAGGCAGACCTGCCGGAGACGCGCCTCGTGCCCGGCGTCGAGCCCTGCCGGGCAGAAATAGCGGGTCGCGTCGGACAGATACTTCGCGTCGTAGTCGTAGAATTCGCCTGCCGGCTCGATCCGGACCAGCGGCAAGGCCTCCCCGTCCAGCACCGCGCAGGTGTATTCACCACCGGCGATGAAGCGCTCCGCCATCACCACCCGACCGCGCACACCGCCGGCAACCGCGAAGGCCTCGGCCAGGCCGGATGCCGTCTTGACCTTGCTGACCCCGACGCTGGAGCCTTCGTCGGCCGGCTTGACGATCAGCGGATATCCAAGCCGCAGCGCAGCTTCCTGGAGCGCTTCCAGCGAACGGACATGAACGTAGTCCGGCGTCGGAAGCTGTTCGGCCTGCCACAGCCGTTTGGTACGCAGCTTGTCCATGGCCAGCGCGGTTGCGAGCACGCCGCTGCCGGTGTATGCGATCCCCTGCAGCTCCAGAGCGGCCTGCACCGTGCCGTCTTCGCCGCCGGTGCCGTGCATCACGTTGAAGGCGCGATCGAAGCCGCGCGATCCGAGTGTCAGGATCGTCTCCCGGTCGGCATCGACCGCCTGCGCGTCCACGCCGAGCGACCGCAGCGAGTCAGTCACACCCTGCCCGGACCACAGTGACACCTGGCGCTCGGACGACCAGCCGCCCATCAGCACCGCCACGCGTCCAAACTCCTTCGGGTTCGTCACGATCCGTCTCATGCACCCCTCCGATCGGCTGGTCGAGCATCAATCGGACGTCCGGCCCTCGGGCTCAGCCCTCGGGCGTTCGCCGTGCCCGCGAGCCACGCTCGCGAAGCAGCACGACTCACCCAGCCGCCCATCAGCACCGCCACGCGGCCGAAGTCCGTCGGATCGCCTGTACGCCTACGCATGACCGGACTCCCCGACGATCCGCACTTCCGGCTCCAGGCGCACGCCGGTGCGCGCCTCGACGGTGTCGCGGATGTGCTGGATCAGCTGCTCGATGTCGGCGGCGTGGGCGCCCGCCTCAGCGATGATGAAATTGGCATGCTGGGGCGATACCTGCGCTCCGCCCAGCTTCATGCCCTTGAGGCCACAGCTCTCGATCAGGCGCGCCGCGTGATCGCCGGGCGGATTGCGGAACGTGCTGCCGGCGCTGGGTTTGCCGACCGGCTGGGTCGCCTTGCGCCGCGCCAGGGACTCCCGCGTCTGCCGCGCATGCTCGCCGCCGATGTCCGGCTCCACCCGGAAGCGGGCCGCGAGCATGCCGAGCACGTCCTGAGGCAACTCGACATGCCGATAGCCATAACGCACAGCCGCGGCGGCGATCCAGCGACTGCCGCCATCACGCATCAGCACCTCGGCCTCGATCACCCGGGGCCAGGTCTCCCCACCCCAGGCACCGGCGTTCATCGCCAGCGCACCACCGACCGTACCGGGAATTCCCGCCATGAATCCGAGCCCCGCCAGGGTATGCTGCTGCGCGAACTTGGCCAGGCGCGCGCAATGCACGCCGGCCTCCGCATAGAGCACGCCGTCCTGTTCCAGACGCAGCGCATCGACCGCGCCGTGGAGGGCGATGACCGTTCCCGGCCAGCCGCCGTCGCGCACCAGCAGATTGCTGCCGAGCCCCAGCCACAGCACCGGCTCGGCCGCCGGCAAGGACCGCACGAACGCGATCAGGTCGGCGCGGTCCGCCGGCTCGAAGTAGCGCCGCGCGGCGCCACCGACGCGCCACGACGTGTGTCGCGCCATCGGCTCGTTCTCGAGCACGCGCCCCCGCACCGCCCGGGATTCGGCCGACGCCATCATGCGCCGTCTCCGTAGCGCGACAGCAGCAGCCCGGGCAGAGAACCGACATCGCCGGCGCCAAGCGTCAGGATCAGATCGCCGTCGGCGACGACGCGGGACAGCGCGTCGGGCATGTCGCCGATGCCACCACCGACAACGACCGGCTCGACCTTGCCGCGCGCACGGATGCCACGGGCCAGCGCGCGCGCGTCCGCCCCGTCGAGCGGCGCCTCGCCAGCGGCATAGACCTCGCTCAGGAACAGCACGTCGGCGTCGGCCAGCACGGCGCAGAAATCGTCGAACAGATCGCGCGTGCGGCTGTAGCGATGGGGCTGGAACACCACGACCAGACGCCGCTGCGGATGCGCCGCGCGCATCGCCTCGAAGGTCGCCGCGATCTCGCGCGGATGATGTCCGTAGTCGTCGACCAGCAGCACCGACCGGTCACCGAAGCGCAGTTCGCCGTGCGACTCGCAGCGGCGGCCGATCCCCTGGAACCGGCTCAGCGCCGCCTGGATCGCCGCGACATCGACCTCCAGTTCCCGGGCGATCGCGATCGCCGCCAGCGCGTTCTGGACGTTGTGGCGCCCGGGCAGGTTCAGATGGAAGGCCTCGCGGAATCCGTCGGACGTGCAGGCGACGAAGTGGGCACCGCCACCTTCCGGCCTGACGTCGACGGCGCGCAGATCGGCATCCTCGGCAAAGCCGTAGGTGAGCACCGGGCGACCGAGTTCGGGCAGCGTCTCGCGCACGATCGGATCGTCGATGCAGGCGACGACGAGGCCGTAGAACGGCAGCCGGTGCAGGAATTCGACGAAGGTGGCCCGCAGCCTGCGGAAATCGTTGCCGTAGGTTTCGAGGTGGTCGGCATCGATGTTGGTGACGGCTGCCATCATCGGCATCAGATGCAGAAACGACGCGTCGCTCTCGTCGGCTTCAGCCACCAGGTAGGCGCCGTCGCCGAGCCGCGCGTTGGCGCCGGCCGATTTCAGCTTGCCGCCGATGACATAAGTCGGATCGAGCCCACCTTCGGCCAGAACACTTGCGACGAGGCTGGTCGTGGTCGTCTTGCCGTGCGTTCCCGCGATGGCGATGCCGTAGCGGAAGCGCATCAGCTCGGCCAGCATCTCCGCGCGGCGCACCACCGGGATGCGGTGCTCGTTGGCGTAGACCAGCTCGGGGTTGTCGGCCTTGACCGCCGTCGAGACCACCACCACGTCGGCACCGGCGGCGTTTTCGGCGCGATGCCCGAATGCGATCTGCGCACCGAGCGCACTCAGACGCTGGGTGGCCGGTCCGTCGCGCAGGTCGGTTCCGCTGACGGTGTAGCCGAGGTTGAGCAGGACCTCGGCGATCCCGGCCATGCCGGAGCCGCCGATCCCGAGCATGTGGATGCGCTGCACCCGTCGCATCGGCCGGGTCATCAGGGCGCGGATGTTATCGCTCATGACTTGCCTCCAGCGGCTGCGCGGATGCATTCCGCGGCGATGCATTGCGTCGCGTCGACCCACGCGGCTGCGCGCGCGCACTCGGCCATCCGCAGCAACCGGGGCCGGTCTCCCAGCAGCTCGCCCAGCAGCGATGCCAGGCGCTCGGGATCCAGCTCGGCTTCCTGCACCAGCACCGCGCCACCGGCGGCGACGACGTACTCGCCGTTGCGGGTCTGGTGATCGTCGACGGCATACGGAAACGGCACCAGCACACTGGCGTTGCCGGCCGCGGTCAGCTCCGCGATCGTCGACGCTCCGGCCCGGCACACGACCAGATCGGCCCACGCCATCGCCGCCGGCATGTCGTCGATGAACGCCAGCACGTCGCCCTCAACACCGGCCCTTCGATAGCAGTCCTGCGCGACTTCCAGCGTGCGCCCGGCCTGATGACGGACCTGGGGGCGCAGCGCCTCCGGCATCAGCGCCAACGCCGCCGGCACGCGTTCGTTGAGCGCCTTGGCACCCTGGCTGCCGCCGACCACCAGCAGGCGCGCGGCGCCCTCGTGTGCCATCCGCTGCGCCGGCGCCGGCAGCTCCGCAAAACCGCCGCGAACCGGATTGCCGACGGTCCTGCCGCGGACGAAGGTGTCCGGGAACGCCTGCAACACCACCGTGGCGATCCGGCTGAGCAAGCGGTTGGTCATGCCCGCCGCCGCGTTCTGTTCGTGGATCACCAGCGGCACGCGCCGCAGCCGCGCGGCAAGTCCACCCGGGCCGGCGGCGAAGCCACCCATCCCGAGTACCGCCTGCGGCCGCTCGCGGCGCAACACGCCCAGCGCCTGGCTCAGCGCGCGCATCAGCACCAGCGGCGCAGTCAGCAACTTGCCGATCCCCTTGCCGCGCAGCCCGCCGACACGCACGTACTCGATTGCGAAACCGTGCTGCGGCACGACCCGGGCTTCGAAGCTGTCAGGCGTCCCCATCCACACAATCTGATGCCCGGCATCGCGCAGATGCTGCGCAATCGCCAGGGCCGGATAGACATGTCCGCCGGTGCCGCCGGCCATGATCAGGAATTTCATCGGCCGCCCTCCGCGGGCGTCAGCCCGAACACGGCGGCCCGGTTCTCGTAGTCGACCCGCAGCAACAGACCGAGCATCGCGCAGACCGTGAGCAGCGAGGATCCGCCATAGCTGATCAGCGGCAGGGTCAGCCCCTTCGTCGGCAGCAGGCCCATGTTGACGGCCATGTTGATCAGCGACTGCAACGCGATCCAGCCACTCAGACCATAGCTGAGGTAGGCCTGGAACAGCCGCCCGCCAGCCTCCGCGCACCGGCCGATCGAGAAGCCGCGCGCGACGATGACGCCGAACAGCAGCAGCAGCACGGCAATGCCCAGCAGGCCCAGCTCCTCGGCGATGATCGCGAAGATGAAGTCGGTGTGCATTTCCGGCAGGTACAGCAGCTTCTGCACGCTGTTGCCGAGCCCGACACCGGTCCAGTCGCCGCGGCCGACCGCGATCAACGACTGCGCCAGCTGCCAGCCGCCGTTCTCGACGTCCGCCCAGGGATTGGTGAAATTGAGCAGGCGCTGCATGCGATACGGCGCGGCCACCGCGATCAGGCCGAGCCCCGCGCCCGCCAAAGCGACCAGGCCGACGTAGTAGCTGACCCGCGCGCCGCCCAGGAACAGCATCAGGAACACGACGCCCATCAGGATCGCGGTCGCGCCGAAATCCGGCTCGAGCAGCAACAGACCGCTGGGCAGCAGGATCGCGAGCAACGGCATCAGCAGGCCCTTGAGGCTGTGCTGCAACGCCGCCTGACGGCGCGCGATGTACCCGGCGACGAACATGATCAACGCCAGGCGCACCGGCTCGGACGCCTGCAGGCGGAACAGTTTCAGGTCGATCCAGCGGCGAGCGGCATTCACGGTCACGCCGATCCCCGGAACCAGCACGATCACCAACAGGAACAGAGCGAAGACATAGAGCCAGCGGCTACTGCTGAACCACTGCCGCATCGGCACGCAGTACAGCGTCGCACCCACCAGCACGCCCAGACCGCAGAACAGCAGCTGGCGGTAGAAGAAATAGAACGGATCGCCGGTGACCTTGTCGGCCTGGGCGACCGACGCCGACGCCACCATCACCAGGCCCCAGGCCAGCAGCGCGAACGCGGCGGTGCACAGCCACGCGTCGAGGCCCAGGCGCGCCTGCGGCAACGGCATGCGCAGCGGATGGGTCATCGCCAGACTCATGCCGCGGCTCCCGCATGCATGAGCACGGCTTCACGGAAGCGCTCGCCGCGGTCGACATAGCTGCGGAACTGATCGAAGCTCGCGCAGGCCGGCGACAACAGCACCTGGTCACCGGCCCTGGCGATCGCGCGGGCGCGATCCAGCGCGGCGCCCATGTCGGCGACGCGGTAAACCGGCAGCGCGCCGGCCACCGCCTCGGCGATGCGCTCGGCATCCTCACCGAACAGCACCGCGGCCCGCCCCTTCCGCGCCAGGACCGGGCGCAGTTCGGCGAAGGATTGTCCCTTGCCCTGGCCCCCGCCAAGCCAGACGATCGGCGCCGGCAAGCCGTTCAGCGCCGCGAGCGTCGAGCCCACGTTGGTCCCCTTCGAGTCGTTGAAGTAGCGCACGCCGGCCTGCTCGGCGACGAATTCGCAGCGGTGCGGCAGGCCGCGGAAGGCCCGCAGCGCCGCGACGCTGGCATCGCGGGGGATGCCCGCCGCGTCCGCTAGCGCCAATGCCGCCAGTGCGTTGGCGACGTTGTGGGTTCCGTAGATCTGCATCGCGGCAACCGCCATCACCGCCTGCCCGCCATGGGCCAGCCAGGCCTCTCCGTCCCGCTCGATCACGCCGTAGTGTCCGGCGGCCGGAATGTCCAGCCCGAAGCTGACCGCCTGCGGCGACGCCAACGCCGCCACTGCGGCGTCGTTCCGATTGAAGACGGGATGCGCACAACCCTTGAAGATGCCGGCCTTGATCGCGGCGTACTGCGCCATGCTGTGATGACGATCCAGATGATCCTGCGACAGATTGAGGATCGCCGCCGCCTCGCACCTCAGGCCCGACGTCGTTTCGAGCTGGAAGCTCGACAGCTCCAGCACGTAGAGCTCGACCGCCGGGTCGAGCAGATCCAGCGCCGGCGTCCCGAGATTGCCGCCGACCGCGACGCGCATGCCCGCGGCGCGCGCCATTTCGCCAACCAGCGTGGTCACCGTCGACTTGCCGTTGGACCCGGTGATCCCGAGCACCGGCGCCGTCGCCACCTGCGCGAACAGTTCGACGTCGCCGACCACCGGGACACCCGCCGCCTGAAGGCTGCGAACGAAGGGCACATCCGGCGCGATGCCGGGCGACAGTACCGCCAGATCGAACCGGTCCAGCGGTTCCGGCACCGACAGCGCGCCCAGGTGGAAGTCGACCGCTCCGAAGCTCGCCCGCAGCGCCGCGATGCCCGCCGGCTCGGCGCGTGAATCGGTCGCGGTGACGGTGGCACCCTCGCCCGCCAGATAGCGCAACGCCGAGACCCCGGAGACTCCGAGGCCGACGACGAGGATGCGCTGTCCGGCGTGGCGTGACATCAGCGCACCTTCAGCGACGCCAGCCCGACCAGCACCAGGATCAGCGTGATGATCCAGAAGCGCACGATGATCTTCGGCTCGGGCCAGCCCTTGAGTTCGTAGTGATGGTGCAGCGGCGCCATGCGGAAGATGCGCTTGCCGCCACTCCACTTGAAGTACAGCACCTGCAGCGCGACCGACAGCGTCTCGGCGACGAACACGCCGCCCATGATTGCCAGCACGATCTCCTGGCGCACCAGCACGGCGACGACACCGAGTGCCGCACCCAGCGCCAGAGCGCCGACGTCACCCATGAAAACCTGCGCCGGATAGGCGTTGAACCACAGGAAGCCGAGACCGGCGCCCGCGATCGCGGTGCAGAAGATCGCGATCTCGCCCACCCCGGCGATATAGGGAATGCCGAGGTAGGACGCGAACTTGAAGTTGCCGCTGGCGTAGGCGAACACCGCCAGCGCCGCGGCGACCAGCAGCGTCGGCATGATCGCCAGGCCGTCCAGCCCGTCGGTCAGGTTGACCGCGTTGCTCGACCCGACGATGACCAGATACGCCCACGGGATGAAGAAGATTCCAAGCGACAGCGACAGATCCTTCACGAACGGAAAGATCAGCGTGGTCTCGACCGGCGCCTGCGCCGTCCCGTAGATCAGCGACGACACCCCGAAGCCCGCGAGCGACAGCCAGAAATACTTGCGCCGCGCCGGCAGGCCCTTCGGATCCTTGTGCTTGATCTTGATGTAGTCGTCGGCAAAGCCGACCAGGCCGAAGGCCACGGTCACCAGCAGCGCGAACCAGATGAATCGGTTCGAGAGGTCCGCCCACAGCAGCGTGGTGACGGTGATCGCGCTGAGGATCAGCACGCCGCCCATCGTCGGCGTGCCGGTCTTCTTCAGATGACTGGCGGGGCCGTCGTCTCGCACCGGCTGACCGAACTTGAAGCGGTACAGACGTTCGATCAGCGCGGGGCCGAACGCGAACGAGAACACCAGCGCGGTCAGGATCGCCAGCACGCTGCGCAGGGTCAGATAGGTGAAGACGTTGAAACCGCTGACGTGCTGCTTCAACAGCTCGGCAAGATGGTAGAGCATCAGTGAGCCTCCCCCGACGATGCGGCCGGACCGGCGTCGGCCGGCACGTCCACCAGTGCCGCGACGACGCGGTCCATCGCGGACGCCCGCGATCCCTTGATCAACACCACGGTCTTTTCATCCATCTCGTTACGCAGCGCCGCAAGCAGCGCATCCACCGACTCGAAATGCGCACCGCCCCGCCCGAAGGCCGCAGCCGCGTGCTCCGCCATCCGGCCCAATGCGAACACGCGGTCTATTCCCAGCGAACGCGCGGCCCGACCGGCCTGCGCATGCAGCTCGTCCGACTCCGGACCGAGTTCCGCCATGTCGCCCAGCACCAGCCAGCGCTGGCCGTCGAGTCCGGCGATCAACTCCAGCCCCGCGCGCAGCGAGGTGGGATTGGCGTTGTAGCTGTCGTCGAGGACACGCGCACCCTCGGCCGTCCGCAGCCACGTCACACGGCCGCGCGGCGCCTGGACCTGCCCCAGGCCCCGTGCGATGTCGTCCACGTCGAGTCCCAGCGCCACGCCGCAGGCGGCCGCGGCCAGCGCATTCATGACGTTGTGGTTGCCGGGCAGCGGCAGCTGCACGGGTGCGTGACCGGTCGGCGTCTCGAGGACGAAGCGGGTGCCGGAGGCGTCCGCGAGCGGCTGTGGATCGACCGCACGTACGTCGGCGTTCCCGGACAGACCGAAGCTCAGGACCGAGGCACGCGTCGCCATCTCCCGCCACTGCGGCGCATAGCGATCGTCGGCATTGATCACGGCAACACCGCCATCCAGCGCCGCAAACAGTTCGCCCTTGCCCTGCGCCACGCCATCGCGCGAACCGAATCCGTCGAGGTGGGCGTCACCGGCCTGGGTCACGACGCCGACATCCGGCGCGGCCAGCCGCGCCAGCAGGGCGATTTCGCCGAGATGGTTGGCCCCCATTTCGACCACGGCCGTGCGGTGCTGCGCGCGCAGCGACAGCAGTGTCAGCGGCACGCCGATGTGATTGTTCAGATTGCCCTGGGTCGCCAGCACCGGGCCGCGCGCCGCCACCACCGCGGCGATCAGCTGCTTGGTCGTGGTCTTGCCATTGCTGCCGGTGACGGCGATCACCGGAATCTGGAAGCGGCGGCGCCAATCGGCCGCCATCTGCTGCAGACCGAGCAGCGTGTCGTCCACCCGGACCTGCGGCAGGTCGACGTCCACCCACTGCTCGACCAGCGCGGCGACAGCGCCGGCAGCCTTGGCCTGCGCCACGAACCGATGTCCGTCGAAACGATCGCCGCGCAGCGCGACGAACAGGTCACCTGACTCGACGCGACGGCTGTCGATCTCGACGCGCGCGTAGCGCGCATCGTCTCCGCGGCTTTCGGCGGCCAGCACGCGCACCAGTTCGGTCAGGGCCATCATGCGATGGTCTCCCCAGCCACCGGCGCGGCGTCCGGCGGCGCGATCCCCAGACACTCCGCAACGAAGTGACGATCACTGAAGTCGCGGACTTCGGCGCCGTAGGTCTGCGTTCGTTCGTGGCCCTTGCCGGCCACCAGTACGATGTCGCCACTGCCGGCGTCGCCGATCGCGGTGCGGATCGCCGCCGCGCGGTCGTGCTCGATCCGGATCCGTCCGCGCTGCGCCGGATCGATTCCCTCGAGAATTTCGGCGACGATCGCCTCCGGCGCTTCGCTGCGCGGATTGTCGTCCGTCACGATCACCGCGTCGGCGGTCGCCGCTGCCGCGCGCCCCATCAGCGGCCGCTTGCCGCGATCGCGATCGCCGCCGCACCCGAACACGCAGACCAGCCGCCGCGGCGTATGCGCACGCAGCGCCTGCAGCACCTGCGCCAGGGCCTCCGGCGTATGCGCGTAGTCGACGACGACCAGCGGTGCGCCCTCCCGCCCGCGGAAACCCTCGATGCGCCCGGGCACCGTATGCAGCCGGCCCAGGACCTCGACGGCCCGGTCCAGCACAACGCCCCGTGACAGCAGCACCGCGAGCACCGCCATCAGATTGTAGGCGTTGAAGCGCCCCAGCAGACTGCTGGTGATGCGGGCGTCGCCCCAGGACGTGTGCACGTCGAAACCGATGCCGTCGATGTCGCAGCGCACGTTCTGGGCGATCACCGAACGACGCCGCGGCGACGGATCACCGCCGACGCCGTACTCGACGACGTCAACCGCCAGCTCGTCGGCCCAGCGCGCGCCGGCGGCATCGTCGCGATTGAGCACGGCCACCTTCAGTCCGTCGCGCTCGAACAGCCTGCGCTTGGCCGCCGCGTAGTGCTCGACGGTGCCGTGATAGTCGAGGTGGTCGCGGGTGATGTTGGTCAGCACCGCCGTTTCGAAAACCACCCCCGAAACACGATCCTGGTCCAGCGCGTGCGACGACACCTCCATCGCACAGGCACCGACACCGCCCGCGCGCTGCGCGGCGAGCTGACGCTGCAGCTGCACCGGGTCCGGGGTCGTGTGCGTGTTCGGCGACAGTGCGTCGATGCGGCCGATTCCCAGGGTGCCGACGTAGGCGCAGGGCTCTGCGAGACATTCCAGCGCCTGCGCCAGCAGATACGCCGTCGAGGTCTTGCCGTCGGTACCGGTGACGCCGACGCAATACATCGCGCGGCTCGGTTCGCCGTAGAAGCGCGCCGCGATCTCCCCGACCCGACGCGACAGCGCCGGGACGGCGACTTCCGGAAGATCGGTTGCCGGCGCGGTCCAACCCGATGCCGGCTCCCAGGCGACCGCGGCGGCACCGCGCTCGATCGCCTGCTCCAGATGCGCGAGTCCGTGTGTGCCCCGTCCGTGGCAGGCCACGAAAAGATCGCCGGCGGCGACGCGGCGCGAGTCCATCGCGATCCCGGTCACCGTCACGTCCGGCACCGGCAGCGCGTAACCGGCGAACAGTTTTTTCAGGGATACGGCAGCGCTCATGACCGACGCCCCCGATCCACGCCCGTTCCGGGCAACGCGACGGTCTGCTCACGGACCGGACCCGGCCGCTGGTCGCCGTCGTCCGGCGCGATCTGCAACAGACGCGCGGCGCCCTGCATCACCTTCGAAAACACAGGCGCCGCGACGAGGCCGCCGTAGTAGGCCTCCGCCTTGGGCTCGTCGATGATCACCAGCCCGACGAGGCGCGGGCGCTGCGCCGGCAGCATGCCGATGAAGATGGCCTGATGGCGCTTGCGGTCGTAGCCGCCGGTATCCGCGATCTTGCGCACGGTTCCGGTCTTGCCGGCGACCTGGTACCCCGGTACTGCGGCGCGGCGCGCGGTGCCGTCCGGCGCCACCACCGACTCGAGCATCTGCCGGACCGCCCGCGCCGTCGACGCCGAAACCGCCCGCTGCGGCGGCAATGCCTGCCCACCCCGGACCAGCCGGATCTGAGGCATCAGGCCGTCATTGGCCAACGCGGCGTAGGCGCGAACCAGATGCAGCGCGGTCAACGAGAATCCGTAGCCGTAGGACGCCGTCGCCGTCGCAATCTGACCCCAGTCGGCGTAGTTGCGGAGCACCGGGCTGGCCTCGCCCGGGAACCCGGTATACACCGGCTCGCCGAAACCGAAACGCTGGTAGCCGGCCCATACGGATTCGGCACCGAGCGTCATGCCGACCTTGGCCGCGCCGACGTTGCTCGACTTGCTCAGCAGGTGCGTCAGATCGATCACGCCTTGCGGATGCACGTCGCGCACGGTCAACGCGCCGACCTTGAAGGTGCCGGGCGTGGTGTCGATCTGGCTCGACGGCTGGAAGATCCCCAACTCCAGGGCCTGCGCGATCAGCAGCGGCTTGACCGTCGACCCCGGCTCGAAGGCATCGACCACGGCGCGGTTACGCGTGCCCCGCGACACCCGCTCCTTCAGGTTGTTCGGATTGAACCCCGGCTGCGCCGCGATCGCCAGCACCTCGCCGGTGGCGGTATCGGCCACGACGATCATGCCGCCCCGCGCATCGTTCCTGGCGACCGCATCCTTGAGCTCGCGGTACGCGAGGTACTGGATCCGCAGATCGATGGTCAGCTCGACATCCCCGCCGGACTGGGCCTCCTGGTATTCGAGGTTGTCCTCGACGACGCGGCCGGCACGGTCGCGGATGACGCGACGCTCGCCGACGTGACCGGCCAGCACGCTCTCCTGCGCACGCTCGATGCCCTCCAGGCCATTGCCGTCACGCCCGCAGAAGCCCACCAGCTGGCTGGTGACCTCACCGGCCGGGTAGTACCGCGCGTACGACGGCTCCGAGAACACGCCCGGCGCTCCGAGCGAGAGGATGCGCTTGGCCTCGCCGGGGGACAGCGGGTCGGACACGTAGACAAAGCTGCGATTCTTGCGGGCCTTGAGATAGCGCTCGAACTCGGACGCCCGCCGCCCCAGCAGCTTCGCCACCGCCGACACGTGCCCCGGTGATCCCAGCAGCGCGGATGGCACGACCCAGATCGTTTCCACCGGCGCCGACAGCGCCAGCGGCTCGCCGCGCCGGTCGACGATCGCACCGCGATGCGCCGGAATCTCGACCGTGCGAATGTGGCGCTTGTCGCCCTCCTTGATCAGGAAGTCGCGCTCGACGATCTGCAACTGGAATGCGCGCCCCAGCACCACGACGGCGCCGAGCGCCAGAACGCCGAGCACCAGAATCCGGCGCCAGCCGCGAACCGGCTCGGCCGAGAGATTGACGATCGCGGTCACGGCTGCGCGTCCACGATGACGTAATCGTCGGGCTCGACCATGCCGAGCTGCTCGCGCGCGATCTTCTCGACGCGGTTGTTGTGCGCCAGCGTCGCCTCTTCGAGCTGCAGCTGCGCCCATTCCATCTGCAGCCGCTCGTGCTCGGCGCGCAGACCGTCGAGTTCACCGACCAGGGCACGATTCTCGTGCTTGGTCCGCACCACGACCAGCGCCGACGCGAACACCGCGACAGCGAGCATCAACGGCAGCAGCAGTTGCCCGCGCCTCACGACAGTTTCTCCGCGATGCGCAGCACCGCGCTGCGCGCACGCGGATTGACCGCACGCTCCTCGTCGGACGGAAACTGCTTGCCGCACAGACGCACGGTCGGGGTCTCGCAACGCGCCCAGTCGCGCAGCGTGCGCTTGACGATCCGGTCCTCGAGCGAATGGAAACTGATCACGACCAGCCGCCCGCCCGGGGCCAGCACGTCGACGGCCTGCTCGAGGCCTGCGTGCAGGACTTCGAGTTCCCGATTGATGTGGATGCGGATCGCCTGGAAGCTGCGCGTGGCGGGATGGATGCTGCGGCTGCGCGGCCCCGGCACCGCGGCGATCAGGGCGGCGAGCTGCGCGGTCGTGGTCAGCGGCGTCTCCTGGCGCTGCGCAACGATCCGGCGCGCGATGCGGCGGCTGTTGCGCTCGTCGCCGTAGCGCCACAGCACGTCGGCGATCTCCTGCTCCTCGGCATGCGCCAGCCACTGCGCCGCCGACTCGCCGGCGCCCGGATTCATCCGCATGTCGAGCGGACCGTCCTTGCCGAAGCTGAACCCGCGCGCGGCATCGTCGAGCTGCGGCGACGACACGCCGAGGTCCATCAGCACTCCGTCGACCCGACCGGCGATGCCGGCCTGCCCGGCGACGGCCGCAAGCTGTGCGAAATTGCTCTGGTGGATATGGAAGTTGGCAAAGCCGGCGAAGTCGCGCTGCGCGTGCGCGACCGCCTCGGGATCCTGATCCAGCGCGTGCAGCTGCCCGTTGCCGCCCAGCGCCTCGAGAATCGCGCGGCTGTGCCCGCCGCGCCCGAAGGTGCAGTCGACGTAGGTCCCGCCGCCACGGACGGCGAGACCGGCGAGCGCTTCTGCGAGCATCACCGGCCGGTGAAGTTCCATCGCGGACTCAGCCTCGATGAAGCCGGGCGAAGCTGCGCGCTCGAATGTCACCGGCGCACCTCACCGCTTCAACGTCCGGAAGGCGTCTTCGAGCGCGACCGCCAGTTCGGAGCCCTCGCCGAAGCGGGCCTCCCAGACGTCCTGCGGCCATACGTCGAATCGCGAATCCTGCCCCATCAGCATGACGGCACCGTCGATGTTCACGCGCTTGCGCAGCATCGGCGGCAACAGCACCCGGCCCTGCTTGTCCATTTCGGTTTCGACGGCGAAGCCGACGAACCACTGCTTGAGCAGTTCGGCCTGGCGCCGGTCTTCCATCTGCTGGATCTGCTGGACGACATCCTCGAAGACCGGCCGCGGATAAATCTCAAGACAGGGATTGGGTCCCTTGGTGATGACGAGCTGCGCGCCGCACTGATCGGCGAGCAACTGGCGAAAGCGGGCCGGGATCGCCAAGCGACCCTTGTCGTCCACCATCAGTTGATGTGTGCCCGCGAACATGATGCTTTCGGAGAAAACTCCCCACTTGCCCCCACAATCCACCACTAAAGTGCACTATACGCCTCCGGGATAGCCGTCGCAAGCCGCGAATCGAACAAAAATTCCAGAAAAACAGGGGCTTATGACTGGATGCTGAACGGATAGTCAATTCCCAAATAAAACAAAGGATTACGGCCAACACTTAAAGTGGCCAATAAATAACCGAAACCGCGTCGCCAGCTGTCGCGCCCAGAATCGAGATTTTATAGTCGATTAAGATTCATTGTCGTATTTTTAATCACAATCCGCGACGATTCATCCCCCGCCGGTGATGCTCCGGTGGGGGATGATGGGGAGAAAAGTGGGGAGTCGGCCTGTAAGCCGGGTTCTGTGCGGACGCTTGCGCGCCCCGACAACCATTCCTCTTGGCGCCGCGTCACCGCGACGCTCCAGCGACCTACCCGGAAGGCACGCGGGCCACGCGTCGTACGTCTCGCGACGCACTCCTTCCCTATTTGGTCTTGCTCCGAGTGGGGTTTGCCGTGCCGCTCCCGTTGCCGGTCGCGCGGTGCGCTCTTACCGCACCGTTTCACCCTTGCCAGCCCCTTGCGGGACTTCGGCGGTCTGCTCTCTGTTGCACTTTCCGTCGGCTCGCGCCGCCCAGGCGTTACCTGGCACTCTGCCCTGCGGAGCCCGGACTTTCCTCCACCGCGCAAGGCGCGACAGCGGTTGTCTGGCCGACTCCCGCGCGCATTATCCGCCATCGGCCGCCGGAACGGCAGTCCGATAGAATCCGGACCTCCATTCATTCGAGCGACGAAGCCCCTCATGCCCGCACAGGAAGTCCGGCTGCACGCCCACATCAATGCGCCCGTCGAACGGGTTTTCGCGTTCTTCGCCGATCACGAGAAGTTCGCGACACTGTTCGGCGGCAGTTGCCGCCGCATCCGCGACGGCGAAGGCGATCCCAACGGCCTGCACTCGGTGCGCCGCATGGGCCCGGGACCGCTGGCCTTCGACGAAACCATCACCGAGTTCGTTCCCAATGAGCGCATCGCCTACCAGATCAGCCGCGGTGGCCCGCTGAAGAACCACCTCGGCGTGATCCGGTTCAGCGCCACCGGCGATGCGACCGATGTCGACTATGTGATCCGTTTCGACGGCAAGCTGCCCGGCGTCGGCCCGCTGGTCGCCAAGGCGCTGTCGCTGGCCTGGCACCGCAGCTCACCGCGAGCGCTGGCCGCGCTGGAACGCGCCTGACCCCCGACCGGCGATGCGCATCGTCTCGCACACCTGCTCGAACACCGAGATCGTCTGCGCGCTGGGCTGCGCCGACCGCATCGTCGCGATCGATGCCGACTCGGACCATCCGCCGCAGGTCGTCGATGCCCTGCCCAAGCTCGGCCGGGATCTGGACCTCGATGTCGACGCGGTGCGGGCGCTGCGCCCCGATCTGGTCCTGACCTCGCTGACCGTCCCCGGTCACGAGCGCGTCGTCGAGGCGCTCGACGCCGCGGGACTGGCAACCCTGGTCGTCGGCCCAACCCACCTGGACGAGGTCTTCGACAGCATCCGCACGATCGCCGCGGCGCTGGACGTCCCCGCCCGCGGCGACGCGCTGGTGCACGAGATGGACGCGGCGATGCCACCTGTCCCCGTGCGCGCCGACGCGCCGTCGATCCTGGTCGAATGGTGGCCAAAGCCGGTCATCGGCGCGGCCCGACGCTCCTGGGTTCACGACCTGATCGAACGCGCCGGCGGCCGCAATGCGCTGGCGGACGTGGACACGCCGACGCAGTCCTGCGATCCGGCACAGGCCCCGGGGTTCGCAGTCGACGCCGTGGCGATGTCCTGGTGCGGTGTGCGGGCCGAGAAATATCGTGCCGACGTGGTCCTCCAGCGCCCTGGCTGGCAGCACACCGCGGCGGTCCGCAACGGCCGCGTGCACGCGATCAGCGAGGCGTATCTGGGCCGCCCCGGACCGCGTCTGGTCGAGGGCTACCGGGCGCTGCGCCGGATCGTGACCGCTGCGGCCGGCTAGGCCCGCCCCTGCTCAGCCGCGATCGCGCGCGGACTGGGCGTGGGCCTGCAGGCCCTCGGCATCGGCGATGCAGCCGGCGATGCGTGCCAGCGGCCGCGCGCCGTCGGGCGTGCACTCGATCAGACTGCTGCGCTTCTGGAATTCGTAGACGCCCAGCGGATTGGAGAACCGCGCCGCCCGCGACGTCGGCAGGACGTGGTTGGGGCCCGCGCAGTAGTCGCCGAAGGCTTCCGGCGTGTGGCGCCCGATGAAGATCGCACCGGCGTGGCGGATTCTCGGCAGCAGCGCGCGCGGCTGCTCGACCGCCAGTTCCAGATGCTCCGGGGCGATGCGATTCGACACCTCGCACGCGGCTTCCAGATCCGGCACCGCGATCAGCGCGCCGCGACTGCGCATCGAGATCTCAACGGTCTGCGCCCGCGGCAGCCCGGCGATGCGCTCGTTCATTGCCGCGGCGACCCGGTCGAGCAGCGCGACATCCGGCGAGATCAGAATCGCTTCGGAGTCCTCGCCATGCTCGGCCTGGGAGAACAGGTCCATCGCCAGCCAGCGCGGATCGCTGTCGCCGTCGCTGATGATGACGATCTCCGAAGGACCGGCGATGGAGTCGATCCCGACCCTGCCGAACACCGCGCGCTTGGCCGCCGCCACATAGGCATTGCCCGGGCCGACGATCTTGTCGACCGCAGGGATCGTCGCAGTGCCGTAGGCCAGCGCCGCCACCGCCTGCGCGCCACCGACCGTGAACACGCGATCGACTTCGGCCAGATGCGCCGCCGCCAGCACGACCGGGTTGAGCTCGCCGCCCGGAGCGGGCACCACCATGACGATCTCGCCGACACCCGCAACCCGCGCCGGAATCGCGTTCATCAGCACCGACGACGGGTATGCCGCCTTGCCGCCGGGCACGTAGATCCCGACCCGATCCAGCGGCGTCACCTGCTGGCCGAGACGGTTGCCGAGCCCGTCGGTGAATTCGAAACCGCTGAGCTTCTGATGCTCGGCATAGGCGCGGATGCGCACGGCGGCCTGTTCGAGCGCGTCACGCAGATCCGGATCGAGCGCCTGCCAGGCCCGGGCCCGCGCCTCGGCATCGATCTCGAGCTCCGCGGCGGCGCCGACCTGACGCCGGTCGAAACGATTGGTCAGCTCGATCAGCGCCTCGTCGCCGCGCGCACGGATCGCCGCGACGATCGTGTCGACGGCCGCAACGACCTCGGCGCCGGTTTCCGGCGCCCGATCGAGCAGCGCGTCGAGCTGCCGGTCGAAATCCGGCGCCCCGGCGTCGAGCCGCTGCACCTCGATCATTTCACCACCTCGGCGAACTGCGCGAGCAGATCGGTGATCGCCGCGCTCTTCATCTTCATCGCCGCCTTGTTGACCACCAGGCGCGAACTGACCTGGCAGATCGTTTCCAGCTCGACCAGGCCGTTCGCGCGCAGGGTTCCGCCGGTGGCGACCAGATCGACGATCAGGTCGGCGAGGCCGACCAGCGGCGCCAGCTCCATCGAGCCGTACAGCTTGATCATCTCGACCTGCTCGCCCTTCTCGGCGAAGTGGCGACGGGTGATCTCGGGATACTTGGTCGCCACCCGGAGCCGCCGCACGCCGTCCGGGCGCGGGCCGTCCTTCTTGGCGGCGACCGACAGCCGGCACTGGGCGATGCCCAGATCCAGCGGCTCGTACAGCGCCGAACCGCCGTGTTCCAGCAGCACGTCCTTACCGACGATGCCCATGTCGGCCGCGCCGTACTCGACATAGGTCGGGACATCGGCGGGGCGGATGATCAGCAGCGAGACGCCCTTGCGACGCGACGGCACGCGCAGCAACCGATCGATGTCACCGGCGGGTTCCAGGCCCATGCGGCCGAGCAGCGGCAGGCTTTCTTCGAGAATGCGCCCTTTCGACAGGGCGATGGTCAGGTCGGTCATCGGGGGCAACGCTAGTCAATCCGGGGTCGCGGATTGTACCGAGGCTGGGCGACGACCGCTGGGAACCCCCGCCTGGGCGCCGCTGCGCCTCAGCGCTTGCGCGGCAGCAGGCGCAAATAGATCGCCTTCGAACGCCCGTCGGCCAGCTTGCGCGCCTCGACCTCGAACAGGCCGACCGCGCTGACCAGCTCGCCGAGCTTCTGGTAGCCGTAGTTGCGGGGATCGAAGTCCGGTGCCTGCTGCGAGATGTTGCTGCCGATCGCGCCGAGCTGCGCCCAGCCCTCGTCGTCGCTGGCCGCGTCGAGGGCCTCGCGCAGCAGCTTCACCAGCTTGGTGTCGCGCTTGAGCGCCGCGCCGTCCTTCTTGCGCTTGGCGGTGCCGCCTTCCTCGGCCTGCTCCCGCAGCACGTCGAGATAGACGAACTTGTCACAGGCCGAAACCAGCGACTGCGGGGTCTTGCGCTCACCGAAACCGTAGACGGTGAGGCCGGCCTCGCGGATCCGCGAGGCCAGGCGGGTGAAGTCGCTGTCGCTGGAAACCAGGCAGAACCCGTCGAAGCGATTGGTGTACAGCAGATCCATCGCGTCGATGATCATCGCGCTGTCGGTCGCGTTCTTGCCGGTGGTATACCCGAACTGCTGGATCGGCTGGATCGCGTGCTGCACCAGCACGTCCTTCCATCCGCGGAGGTTCGGCTGGGTCCAGTCGCCGTAGATGCGCTTGACGCTGGCCACGCCGTATTTGGCGATCTCAGCCAGCAGCGCCTCGGCCAGCGCCGGCTGGGTGTTGTCGGCGTCGATCAGGACCGCAAGCTTGGGCGCGGCATCGGCAGAATTCGGCGTGGTCACGGCAGGTCCCCGGTCAGGAGCGGATCAGATGCCAACTGTACCGCGGCAACGGCCTCAGTGCCTGTCCGAAACCCGGCGGATGTGCGCACCCAGCGCGGCAAATTTGTCTTCGAGCTGCTCGTAGCCGCGGTCGAGATGATAGATGCGGTCGACCAGCGTCTCCCCGTCGGCCGAAAGCGCCGCGATGACCAAGGCCGCGGACGCCCGCAGGTCGGTTGCCATCACCGGCGCGCCGGTCAGCGCGGCAGAGCCGGTCACGATCGCGGTATGCCCCTCGAGACGGATCTGCGCCCCCATGCGCTGCAGTTCGAGCGCATGCTGGAAGCGGTTTTCGAAGATCGTCTCGGTGATCACCCCGGTCCCTTCGGCAACGCAGTCCAGCGCCATCAGCTGCGCCTGCATGTCGGTCGGAAAGCCCGGGTGCGGCATGGTGTGGACATTGACCGCGCGCGGCTGCTGGCCCTGCATGTCCAGCTCGATGAAATCCTCGCCGGTGCGGATCCGCGCCCCGGCCTGCTGCAGCTTCACCAGCACCGCATCGAGCAACGACGGGTCGGTTCCAGTCACGGTGACGCGACCGCGGGTGGCGGCCGCTGCCACCAGGAAGGTCCCGGTCTCGATCCGGTCCGGCAGCACCCGATGCTGTGCCGGCCGCAGGCTGTCCACGCCCTCGATCGTGATCGTCGTGGTCCCGGCGCCACGGATTTTCGCACCCATCGCGCTGAGGCAACGCGCCAGATCGACCACCTCCGGCTCACGCGCGGCGTTTTCCAGAATCGTCTCGCCGTCGGCGAGCACCGCGGCCATCATCAGATTCTCGGTTCCGGTGACGGTGACGGTATCGAACACGATGCGCACACCGCGCAGACGCGTTGCGGTGGCATTGATGAAACCGCCCTCGACGGAAACATCGGCGCCCATCGCCTGCAGGCCGGTCAAGTGCAGATTCACCGGCCGCGCCCCGATCGCACAGCCGCCGGGCAGCGACACCTGGGCGGCTCCGCAGCGGGCCAGCAGCGGCCCCAGCACCAGAATCGACGCACGCATCGTCCGCACCAGTTCGTACGGCGCGATATGGGTCGCGATCGGCCCCGCATCGACGGCGATCCGCGGCCCGTCGGCGCTGACCCGGACGCCCATCTGCTGCAACAGCTTCAGCGTGGTCTTGACGTCCTGCAACGCCGGCACGTTGTCGAGTTCCAGCGCCTGGTCCGACAGAATGGCCGCACACAGGATCGGCAGCGCCGCGTTCTTGGCGCCGGAGGCCTGCACCCGCCCGTCGAGCGGGCCGTTGCCGGTGATCAGCAGCTTGTCCATGGATCCGTGATCGCCTCGCTTCAGGCCGCGCGCGTGCGCAGGCGCAGGGCGTGGATTTCGGTCCCCATCCGCTCGCCCAGCGTCGCGTAGACCATGCGATGCTGCGCCAGCGGCAGCTTGCCGGCGAAGTCGGGATGGACGACCTCCGCCTCGAAATGGGCGCCGTCGTCCCCGTACACGGTGACCTGCGCACCCGGCAGGCCGGCCTCGATCAGCGCCTTGATCTGTTCCTTGGTCATCGTCATTTCTTCAGCTTGTACCCGGTCACCAGCATCCGCAGACAGATCGCGGACGCCACCCCGAAAAACCCCGCACACCACAGCAGACTCTGCCAGATCGGCACGTCGGCGTGCCCGAAAAACCCGTAGCGGAAGCCGTCGATCATGTAGAAGAAGGGATTGAAATGGCTGGCGTGGTACCACAGCGGCGGCAGGGCATGCACCGAGTAGAACACGCCCGACAGGAACGACAGCGGCGTGACGAAAAAATTGGTGAAGGCGGCAATGTGATCGAACTTCTCGGCAAGGATGCCGGCGATCAGCCCCATCACCGCCAGGCTCGCCCCGGTGAGCACGAACACCGCGACCAGCGCCAGCGGCGAGGTCACCGGCAGCGGCACGAACGGCAGCGTCACCGCAAGCATGGTCAGCGCCACCAGCGCGGCGCGCAGCAACGCGGCCAGCACGTAGGCGCCGAACCATTGCAGCGGCCCCAGCGGCGCCATCTGCAGGAACACGATGTTGCCCATGACTTTGGACTGGATCAGCGACGACGAGGTGTTGGCGAACGCATTCTGGATGACCGCCATCATTACCAGGCCGGGCACCAGGAATTCGGTGTAGCTGACCCCCTCGTAGACCGAGGCGCGGTCCTTCATCGCCTGCGCGAACACCAGCAGGTACAGCATCGTCGTCACCACCGGCGCGGTCACGGTCTGGCCGAGCACGCTCCAGAAGCGCTTGATCTCCTTGCGCAGCAGGGTGACGAAACCGATCTGATCCGGCGTCATGCGGAGGCTCCCGCAGGCGCCGTCGACCGGCCGGTCAGCTCGATGAAAATGTCCTCGAGATCCGGCTCGCGGGTGTGGACGTCATCGATATCGACGCCGGCGTCGCGCAGCGCCATGAACACCGAACTGATCGGATGCCTGCCGCTTTCGAGCTTGAGCTCCAGGGTGCCGTCCTGCTCGGCGGCCACCAGCGGGCGCAACGCCTCGGGCAGCTGCGCGCCTTCCGGCAGGCGCAGGCGCAGAAACCGGAACGGGTGGCGTGCCAGCAGTTCGCGGGTGGTGTCGATCACCTGCAGCGCCCCCTTGTCGAGGATCGCGATGCGCTCGCACAGCTCCTGCGCTTCCTCGAGGTAGTGCGTGGTCAGGACCACCGTCGTGCCGGCGCGGTGCAGCTCGGTCATGAACGACCACAGCGTGCGCCGCAGTTCGACGTCGACGCCGGCAGTCGGCTCGTCGAGGATCACGACCTGAGGGCGGTGCACCAGCGCCTGCGCGATCAGTACCCGGCGCTTCATGCCGCCGGACAGCGCCCGCATCGAACTGCCTGCCTTGCCGGCAAGATCGAGACGATCGAGCATCTCGTCGATCCACGGCCAGACCTCGCGCCCGCAACCGTAGTAACCGGCCTGAATCCGGAGCATGTCGCGGACCGTAAAGAAGGGATCGAACACCAGCTCCTGGGGAACGACGCCCAGCTGGCGCCGCGCCTGCCGGAACTGGCGGACGGTGTCGTAGCCCATGACGCTGATCCGGCCCGCGTTCATCTGGACCAGACCGGCGATGATGCTGATGAGAGTGGATTTACCGGCGCCGTTGGGACCCAGCAGGCCAAAAAACTCGCCCTGGCGGATCTCGAAATCGATTCCGCGCAGAGCAGTGACCGGGCCATAGGTTTTGCGGACGCCGGCGATCTCGATGGCCGGTTGCATAGGGGCGGAATTATAGGCGCTTTCGCCGCCAGGCAACGGCCCACAGCTTTCGAACGAGGAGGAAGCGGAACATGACGACTGGCTGTACGGTGGTTTGGATGCGCCGCGATCTGCGCCTGACCGACAACCCCGCGCTGCAGGAAGCGCTGCAGCGCGGGGGCGCCATCGTGCCGCTGTATATCGACGATCCGACCGCCGCACGGCCCGTGGGCGCGGCCAGCCGCTGGTGGCTGCATCACAGCCTGACCGCTCTGAGCGACGATCTGGCCGCGAGAGGCTCGGCACTGCTGGTCCGGCGCGGCCCGCCCCTGAGCGTCCTGCGGCAGGTGGTGGCCGAATGCGCCGCAACCGCGGTGTACTGGAACCGCCTCTACGAACCGGAGGCGGTCGAGCGGGACGGGTCGATCAAAGCCGCCCTGCGGGCGGACGGCATCGAGGCCCGGAGCTTCGGCGCGGCGCTGTGGGCCGAACCCTGGGCCCTGCAAACCGGCGGCGGACAGCCGTTCAAGGTGTTTTCGCCGTTCTGGCGCACCCTGTCGCAGCAGCTGCCGCAGGCACCGGTCGCGCCGGCGCCCGATCGGGTGCCGTCCCCACCGCGATGGCCGGCAGGACTTGCGCTGGACGCGCTGGAGCTGCGCCCGCGGATCGCCTGGGATACCGGACTCGCGCAGCACTGGCAGCCCGGCGAAGCCGGCGCCCTGCGCCGCCTGGCGGCCTTCGTCGACACAGCGCTGGACGGCTATCACGACAACCGCGATCAGCCGGGTCTCGACGGCGTTTCGCGCCTGTCGCCGCACCTGCATTTCGGCGAAGTCGGCCCCCGCCAGGTGCTGGCCGCGGTGCGCCGACGGTATCCGACGGCCCGCCCCGAACTGGAACCACGCGGATGCCGCGACGGTGAACACTTCCTGCGCGAACTCGGCTGGCGCGAATTCGCGCACCATTTGCTGTATCACTTCCCGCAGACCCCGGACCGCCCCCTGTACGCGCGCTTCGACGCCTTCCCATGGCGCACGCCCGCCGACTCCGCCGCGGACCTCGACGCCTGGCGGCACGGCCGCACCGGCATCCCGATCGTCGACGCCGGCATGCGCGAGCTGTGGCACACCGGCTGGATGCACAACCGCGTGCGCATGATCGTGGCGTCGCTGCTGACCAAGAACCTTCTGATCCCCTGGCAGGAAGGGGCCGCATGGTTCTGGGACACGCTGGTCGACGCCGACCTCGCCAACAACACCCTGGGCTGGCAATGGACCGCCGGCTGCGGCGCCGACGCCGCACCCTATTTCCGGGTATTCAATCCCGTGCTGCAGTCCCGCAAGTTCGACCCGGACGGCAGCTACCTGCGCCGCTGGCTGCCCGAACTCGCCGATCTGCCGGATCGCGACCTCCACGAACCGTGGCGGGGTGCGGCGGCGGGCGCTCGCGGCTACCCGGCACCGATCGTCGATCTGCGCGCCAGCCGCCAGCGCGCACTGGCGGCATACGAGGCGGTGCGCGCGGGGGCTCCCGTGCAGGACGATGCCGGCGACTGAGGCGGCGCGGCATCCGCGCGCCTGCGCTACCATCCCGATCCGCACTTCGAGTACACCCCTTCATGCTGCTCTCAATGCTCGCCGTCGTGGTCGGTCTGGCGCTGCTCGTCTGGTCGGCGGATCGATTCGTCCTTGGCGCCGCCGGGCTCGCACGCGCCGCCGGCCTGTCGCCGCTGATCATCGGCATGACGGTGGTCGGCTTCGGCACCTCGAGCCCGGAGCTGGCGGTATCGGCGCTGGCGTCGTGGCAGGGCAACAGCGGTCTGGCGGTCGGCAACGCGGTGGGCTCGAACATCGCCAACGTCGGTCTGATCCTCGGCATCTGCGCGCTGATCCAGCCGCTGTCGGTACAGTCCGGCATCCTGCGGCGCGAGCTGCCGATGGCCACCGCCGCATCGCTGCTGCTCCTGCTGCTGGTGATCGACGGCACGCTCGGCCGCGTCGACGGCGCAATCCTGGCGGCGGGCCTGGTCGCCTTCCTCGCCTGGAGCATCCGCTCCGCACGACGCGGCGGTGACGACGCGCTCGCCACCGAGCTGGCCGGGGAGATGCCGCCACCGGTCCCGGCCGGACGCTCGATCCTGTGGATCGCGGTCGGCCTGGTGTTCCTGGTCGGCTCGTCGCAACTGCTGATCTGGGGCGCGGTCAACATCGCGCAGGCAATGGGGGTGTCCGATCTGGTGATCGGTCTGACCATCGTCGCCATCGGCACCAGCCTGCCGGAGCTGGCCGCGAGCGTCGCCGGGCTGCTGAAGAAGGAGGATGACATCGCCATCGGCAACATCCTGGGATCGAATCTGTTCAACATCCTGGCGATCCTGCTCGCACCCGCCCTGATCGATCCGGGCCCGATCCCGGATCCAATGCTGCTGTGGCGCGACATCCCGATCATGATCGGCCTGATGCTGATGCTGTGGGCCACGGCCTACGGCCTGCGCGGGAAGCCGCTGCGCCTGGAACGCATCGACGGCGCCCTGCTGCTGTCGGTCTACGTCGGCTACACGCTTATACTTCTGTATTCCGCCGTTTCCGAATCGCCATGGACGCCGACAAACTGATCGCCCTGGGCCGCCGCGCCCTGGAAATCGAGCGCGACGCGCTCACCGCCCTGCTCGACCGCGTCGACGACCGCTTCGTCGCGGCCTGCCGCATCATGCTCGCCTGCCAGGGGCGGATCGTCGTCACCGGCATGGGCAAGTCCGGCCACATCGGCGGCAAGCTCGCGGCAACGCTGGCATCGACGGGCACCCCGGCATTCTTCGTCCATCCCGGCGAAGCCAGCCACGGCGACCTGGGCATGATCACCCGCCAGGATGTCGTCATCGCGATTTCCTATTCGGGCGAGACCGCCGAGATCGTGACCCTGCTGCCGCTGCTCAAGCGCATGCAGGCGCCCCTGATCGCGATGACCGGCAAGCCCGGATCGACGCTGGCGCAGGCGGCCGAGGTCCATATCGACGTCTCGGTCGCGGCCGAAGCCTGCCCGCTGAACCTCGCCCCGACTGCGAGCACCACCGCGACCCTGGCGATGGGCGACGCGCTGGCGGTCGCGCTGCTCGAGGCCCGCGGCTTCACCCCGGAAGATTTCGCGATGTCCCATCCCGGCGGCTCGCTGGGACGCCGGCTGCTGCTGAAGATCAGCGACGTCATGCACCAGGGCGAACGCCTGCCGACGGTCACGCCCGACTGCATGCTGACCGAGGCGCTGCTGGAAATGACCCGCAAGGGCCTGGGCATGACCGCGGTGGTCGACGACCAGCGCCATGTTCTCGGCGTGTTCACCGACGGTGACCTGCGCCGCATCCTCGACCACAACGTCGATGTCCGCAGTGCCCACATCTCCGAGGTCATGACCGCTGGCGGAAAATCGATCGGCAGCGACCAGCTTGCCGCCGAAGCCGTCGCGCTGATGGAGAAACACAAGATCACCGCGCTGCTGGTCAAGGACGCGGACGACCGCCTGATCGGCATCGTGCACATGCACGACCTGCTGCGGGCCGGTGTCGTCTGATGGCGCTCCTGTCCGAAGACGATCTGCTCGCCCGCGCCGCCCGCATCCGCTGCCTGTTCCTCGACATCGACGGGGTCCTGACCGACGGCAAGCTGTACATCGGGCCCGCCGGCGAAGAGATCAAGACCAATTTCGTGCGTGACGGCTACGGCATCAAGCAGGCGCTCAAGCATGGCCTGCACGTCGCGGTGATCAGCGGCCGTCCATCCGAGTCGATGCGCGCGCGCCTGTCCTTTCTCGGCGTCCAGCACATCGCGCTCGACACCGAGGACAAGGAACCCGCGTATGAACGCATCTGCGCCGAGCTCGGCGTCAGCGACGACGAATGCGCGCATGTTGGCGACGACGTTCCCGATCTGCCGCTGCTCAGGCGCGTCAGCCTGGCAATGACGGTGGCCGATGCACACCCCAGTGCACTCGCGGCCGCGCACTGGGTCAGCCGCTGCACCGGCGGACACGGCGCCGTACGCGAGGCCATCGACCTGATCCTCGCCGCGAGGGGCGAGCACTGACAATGCCCCGCAACGCCGTCCTGTTTCCCACACTGGCACTGCTGCTGTTCGCCGCGGTGTGGCTGACCCTGCGCGGCTTCCGCTACAGCGCGCCGCTGCCGGAGATCGCCGAGATCGAACGCCCGCGCTACCACCTCGACGGCGCGGACTGGGTGCGTTACGACGAAACCGGCACTCCACTGTTCGAAATCCGTGCAATGAGCGTCGACTACTTCGACGATGAATCCATGCAGATGCAGAAGGTCAGCGTGCAGCAGCTCGGCGGCGAGTCCGGCGCCTGGCAGCTGACGTCGACCCGCGGCGAAGTCCCGCCACAGGCCAGGCGCCTGCTGCTGGAACCCGACGTAACCGTCATCGGCGATCCACCCCGGCAGCAGGGCCCGGTGACGATGCAGGCGCCTCAGCTCTGGATCGACTGGGAGACCCGGCAGCTGACCACCGCGTCATCGGTCGCCGTGCAGGCGCCGGGGCGTTCGCTGACGGCCGTCGGCATGAATGCCGACTGGACCGGCCGGCGCATCGAATTCGAGAATCAGGTCAATGTCCGACATGCCGCCCCGCGCTAGCGCCGCCCCTCCGAATGCCGCCCGGCACACGCACCGGCCGCAGACGCCGCGCCTGCTGCTGGCAGCACTGCTGGTGGTGAACGCCGCATCCGTCCTGGCCCAGGACGACGCAACCGGGACGACAGCCGCCGGGACTCCCTCCACGCTCGAGCAACTGCGTCCGACCGGACCGGTCACCCTGCGGGCCGACAACGCCGAGTGGGTCGAGGGCGGCGCGATGGAGTACCGCGGCAACGTGTCGCTGAAGTCCGACAACCTCAAGCTACTGGGGTCGCGGATGACCGTCACCCAGGATAACGACGGACAGTTCCGTGCCCGCATCGTCGGCGCACCGGCCACGCTGGACCACGCCGCCGTTGCCGGCGCCGGCGATGCCGCATCCCAGGCCGTGTCGGCACAGGCCGGCGAAATCGACTATGACTCACGTACCGGCATCATCCACCTCAGCGGCGGCGCGAAACTGACCCGCGGCAGCGACGAGGTCACCGGGCAGACGATCGACTACGCCGTCGCCGAACGCCGGATTCGTGCCAGCGGCGGCGGCGATTCGGGGCAGGTTCGCATCGTCATCCAGCCACCGTCCGCGCCGCCCACGGAACCCACCCCCGCGCCGGAACCCGCAGCCCAGCCGGAGCAGCGCCGGTGAGCCAGACAGGGTTGGTTGCGGAAAATCTGGTCAAGCGTTTCAAGAAGCGCACCGTGGTCCGCGATGTGTCGCTGCGCCTGGACGCCGGCGAGATCGTCGGCCTGCTCGGCCCCAACGGCGCCGGCAAGACCACCTCGTTCTACATGATCGTCGGCCTGATCGGCAGCGACAGCGGGCGCATCCTGCTCAACGGCCGCGACATCACAGCCCTGCCGATGCATGCCCGCGCGCGCCTCGGCATCGGCTATCTGCCGCAGGAAGCCAGCGTGTTCCGCAAGCTGTCGGTCACCGACAACATCATGGCGATCCTCGAGCTGCGCGCCGACCTTAAGCGCCATCAGCGCACCGAGGAGCTGGAACGCCTGCTCGGCGAACTCCATATCGGCCATATCCGCGATGCCGAGGGTCAGGCACTGTCCGGGGGCGAGCGCCGCCGCGTCGAAATCGCCCGCGCCCTCGCCGCGAACCCCGAGTTCATCCTGCTCGACGAACCGTTCGCGGGCGTCGACCCGATCGCGGTCCACGACATCCAGAGCATCGTCCACCACCTGTCGGAACGCGGCATCGGCGTGCTGATCACCGACCACAACGTGCGCGAGACCCTGGGCATCTGCAAGCGCGCCTACATCCTCGCCGAGGGCCAGGTCATCGCCGAAGGCGCGCCCGACGCGCTGCTTGCCGACGAAACCGTCCGCAGGGTCTACCTCGGCGAATCGTTCACGCTCTGAGCACGTCGCCCAAGCATTCAGCCGCCGCTCAGGCGATGGCACGAGAACCCGATCACCTCGCGCGCAGGGGCCCCACGCAGTGGGGATGCAAGCGGCCGCGAGCGACGGCGGGCACGGGGCGCCTACAGCGGGTGCCGGCGCAGGAATCCGATCACCTCGTCGGCGAAGCGGTCGGGCCGTTCGCACTGCATGAAGTGCCCCGCCCCTTCCATGCAGACCAGATCAAGACCCGCGCCGTAACAGTAGGCCTGATCCTCGAACATCTCCGGGCCGATGCAGCCGTCCTCGGTGCCATAAATGACCTTGGCCGGCACCGGCAACGGCGTGCGGATTGTCCGCCAGCTGTCCCCCTGCATCAGCGTCCGCGGCAATGCGCGGTAGTAGCCGAGCGCCGCGGCGCAGTGGTCCGGACGTCCCAGGGTCTCATGCAGGGGCACCATGTCATCGTCGGTATAGCGCCATCCGGGCGACCATTCGCGGATCAGCCAGTCGAGCCAGGCAAAGTCGTCCCGAACGATGCGTCGCTCGGGGCCCCTCCGCCACTGGAAGTACCCGATGTACCAGGATCGTCGCAGCTGTTTGAGCGACGGGCGCAGCAGGAAACGCCGCAGATGCGGAATCGCCGCCGTGACGACGGCGCCGATGCGCTCCGGGAACATGGTCGCCGCGAAATACGTCGTCGCCGCGCCCCAGTCATGTCCGACCAGATGCGCGCGCTCGGCGCCGAGCGCCTCGATCAGACCCGGAACGTCGCGGGCGATCGCCGGGAGCCGATAGTCGCCGTCCGGTGCCAGCCCGGTCGGATAGTAGCCCCGCATGAACGGAGCAACCGCCCGATACCCCGCCGCCGCCAGACGCTCGAGGAGGGGGACGAAGCTGTATGCGGTATCGGGAAAGCCATGCAGGCACAGCACCAGCGGGCCACTGCCGCGCTCCAGATAGGCGAAGTCGATGTCGCCGACCCTGACCGTCGCCGGCTTGCTGTCATATCCCCGGTCCATCTTCCCCATCGATTCCGTCGCTCCTGCTACGTCCATGACCCCACCTGCTTCGTTATGATGACCTCTTATCAGATAAGGAGAATGCAATGGACCTGACCTTCGATCGGGTTGGCGACGTCGAGGCCCTGACGGCGCTGGCGCTGCCGCTGGCCGTCAAGCTGTTATCGGCACTCGCGATTTTCTTCATCGGCAAGTGGCTGGCCGGCCTGCTGATCCGCCTGATGAAAGCCGCGATGCATCGCGGCAAGGTCGACGACACCCTCGCAACATTCCTGGGCAACGTGACCTACGGTCTGGCGATCGCCGTCGTCGTCGTTGCCGCGCTGGGACAGCTCGGCGTCGAGACCACGTCCGCGGCGGCGATACTCGGCGGCGCGGCGCTGGCCATCGGACTGTCGCTGCAAGGTCAGCTGTCGTCGTTCGCCGCCGGGGTCATGATCATCCTGTTCCGCCCGTTCAAGAACGGGGACTTCGTCGAGGTCGGCGGCACGATGGGCACCGTGATGGAGATCAAGATCATCTATACGGTTCTCAAGACACCGGACAACCAGGTCGTCGTCGTTCCCAACGCCAATATCACGACGCAGACGATCACGAACTACAGCCAGATGCCAACGCGGCGCATCGATCTGACGATCGGCATCGACTACGCCTCGGACCTGCTCGCCGCCAAGAAGATTCTCGAACGCGTGCTCGGCGAGGAACCGCGGATCCTGGCCGACCCCGCGCCGACCGTCCAGGTCAAGGAACTGGCCGACAGCTCGGTCAATTTCGCGGTCCGGGCCTGGGTCAACAGCGGTGACTGGTGGCTGACCCGCTGCGACCTGACCGAGCGGATCAAGCTGGAACTCGACGCCGGCGGAATCGAGATTCCGTTCCCGCAGATGACCGTGCACCTGCCGTCGTCGGCAAGCCTGTCCGCGGCGGACTGACCGGGCCCATGCAAAAAGCCCCTCCGGACACCGGGTCCGGAGGGGCTTTTTCGTGCAGCCCGGCGCGTCAGGCCTTCGGCGCGAACGCGCGACACCAGCCCCCGGCCGCAACCAGCTTGCCCGGGAACGCGGCGCAGGGCGCGTGCCCGTCCTTGGTCTGGGCGGCCTGATACAGGGCACAGCCTTCACAGACGCTGCCGGCCTTGTAGGCCGGTTCCTTGGCCGCGTCGATCTTCGACGCATCGGCGACATAACCGAGCCCCTGGGCGGCCGGATCGGTTTCCGACAGGATCGCGGCATCCTGGGCGCTGGCCTGACCGGCCTGCAGCAGCGGCAGCGCCGCGAAACCGGTGGCAATTCCGCGCAGAACCGCGCGACGGGACAGATGGGATTGAGTCATGAGTCGACCTCGATCAAGGGGGGATTTGACGCCGCCGCACTCTAGCGGCGCGGACCTGACCGTACGCTGACACATGTCAATGATTCGTGACCGTCGATGCCGCCCGCATCGCCTGCGGTCGCAGTCCCGTTCCGGGCCCTGGTCCGGGCAGGACCGGATCCCGCCCGCTGAAACGAAACCGCCCCCGGCTCCGGGAAGGGCCGGGGGCGTCGGACACAGTTTGGTCCGTCGCGGGACAACCCGCGGGCGAACGGTCAGCTCTGGTCGCGTTTGGCCGAGGTGCGCAGCCGCAAGCCGTTCAGGCGGATGAAACCTTCGGCGTCCTTCTGGTTGTAGGCACCGCGATCGTCCTCGAAGGTCGACAGGGTGGCGTCGAACAGCGAGTCGGGCGAACGCCGGCCGGCATTGTAGACATTGCCCTTGAACAGCTTGAGCCGGACTTCGCCGTTGACGCGCTGCTGGGTGTCGTCGATCAGCGCCTGCAGGGCGTGCCGCTCCGGGCTGTACCAGTAGCCGTTGTAGATCAGCTTGGCGTAGCGCGGCATGATCTCGTCCTTCAGATGTGCCTGCTCGCGATCCAGGCACAGCGACTCGATCGCGCGATGCGCCTTGAGCAACAGCGTGCCTCCCGGCGTCTCGTAGCAGCCGCGCGACTTGATGCCGACGTAACGGTTCTCGACGATATCCAGGCGGCCGATCCCGTGCTTGCCGGCGAGCTTGTTGAGCGTGTCAAGCACGCCGAACGGCGTCATCGCCTCGCCGTTGACCGATACCGCGTCGCCCTTTTCGAAACCGATGGTGATGTATTCGGCTTCGTTCGGCGCATCCTCCGGATTCACGGTCAGGCGCCAGATGTCGTCCGGCGGGCACCACCACGGATCCTCGAGGCCGCCCCCCTCGTAGGAGATATGCAGGGCATTGGCGTCCATCGAGTACGGCGATCCGCCGTCCTTCTTCTTGGCGATCGGAATCCCGTGCTGCTCGGCATAGGCCAGCAGCTTCTCGCGGGAGTTGAGGTCCCACTCGCGCCACGGGGCGATGACCTTGGCCTGCGGCCACAGCGCATAGGCGCCCAGCTCGAAGCGGACCTGGTCGTTGCCCTTGCCGGTCGCACCATGCGCGATCGCGTCGCAGCCGGTCTGGCGCGCGATCTCGACCAGACGCTTGGAGATCAGCGGGCGGGCGATCGAGGTTCCGAGCAGATACTCACCTTCGTAGACCGCGTTGGCGCGGAACATCGGGAACACGAAATCGCGAACGAACTCCTCGCGCAGATCGTCGATGAAGATTTCCTTGACGCCGAACTGCTGCGCCTTGGGGCGCACCGAATCGAGTTCCTCGCCCTGGCCGATATCGGCGGTGAAGGTCACGACCTCGGCCTGATAGACGTCCTGCAGCCACTTGAGGATGACCGAAGTGTCCAGACCGCCGGAATAGGCCAGCGCGATCTTGCGGATGGAAGCGCCTTGGGTGCTCATGGGAATTTCTCGCCGCGGGGATTGCTCAGTTGGGGGCGCGATTATACGGGGCGGCGCCCGGCTTGGCTGCAGCGCGTAGTGCGGCGCACCGGTGATTGCGGATACCCTATGCGCTCACGCTCTTTCGCACGCCATGCAGAATTCCCCTCCCAAGACCAAGGTCGGCCATCGCTTCCGCGGCTTTCTGCCGGTGGTCGTGGACGTCGAAACCGGTGGTTTCAACGCCCAGACCGATGCGCTGCTGGAGATCGCCGCGGTCATTCTGGGGATCGACGAGGACGGCCGACTGCACCGCCGCGAGACCGTATTCGCGCACGTCGAACCCTTCCCCGGCGCGAACATCGAGAAAGCGGCGCTCGAGGTCAACGGCATCCGTGTCGACAATCCGCTGCGTCTGGCGCTGCCCGAGCGCGAAGCGCTGGACCACGTGTTCCGGCCAATCCGCAAGGCCGTCTCGGAAAACGGCTGCAGCCGCGCGATCCTGGTCGGCCACAACGCGCATTTCGATCTGTCCTTCGTCAACGCCGCAGTCGCCCGCAACAGTTACAAGCGCTGCCCGTTCCACCCGTTCAGCGTGTTCGACACGGCCACCCTCGCCGGCGCGGCGCTGGGGCAGACGGTGCTGGCCCGCGCGCTGCAGGCCGCCAAGCTGGGCTACGACGCCGAGGCGGCCCATTCGGCGATCTACGACGCCGAGATGACCGCCGATCTGTACTGCCTGCTGATCAACCGCATCCAGCCGGTGTTCGAGGAATTCCGGGCCGCCGGCGAAGCCGGCTCCGACTGAACCCGCGATGCGCCGACTTCTGAGACTCATTCTGGTGATCGGCGTCATCATCGCCGCCACCGCCGGGGGGCTGAAGCTGCGATACGGCGGCGGCGGCGCATTCCCCCAGCGCGAGACCGGCGCCCCGCTGCAGGACGCCTCGGCCCTGCAGCGGGTGGCGGACCTGCCGACGCCGCCGGGCAACATCGCCGTGTCGCCTGCCGGGCGGATCTTCATCACGCTGCACCCCGAGGCCCGCCCGGACTGGAAGGTCGTCGAACTGGTCAAGGGCGCGATGCGGCCCTGGCCTTCCGCCGCCTTCCAGACCGGACTCGGGGAACCCCGGGCGTTCCGGGACGTCCTGTCGCTGCGCATCGACCGCCAGAACCGGCTGTGGACCCTCGATACCGGCGTCCATGGCCTGCATCAGCCGCGCCTGCTGGCCTTCGACCTGGACAGCGGCAAAGTGGTGCACGAGTTCGCCTTCCCGCGCGGTGTCGCCGGCCTCGGCTCCCATCTCAACGATTTCCAGGTGTCGCCGGACGGCAACTGGATCTACATCGCCGATGCGAGCTTCTTCGGCAAGAATCCGGGACTGGTCGTCTATGACGTCGGGGGTCGACGCGCCTGGCGCGCACTGGAAGGCGACGCGTCGGTCGAACCCGACTACTTCGTTCCCGAGGTCGCAGGGCGGCGAATGGAACTGTTCGGCCTGATCGCGATCCGCCCCGGCGTCGATTCGATCGTGCTGGACCGCCGCGGCGACTGGCTGTACTTCGCCCCGGTCACCGACGTCAACCTCTACCGCATCCCCAGCGCGCGCCTGCGCGATCCCGCCCTGACCTCCGCCCAGCGGGCCGCGTCGGTCGAGATCTACGCACCGAAAACCATGTCGGACGGTCTGAGCATCGACGACGCGGACACCATCTACATCTCCGATCCGGAGCACTCCGCGATCGTCGAGCTGCGCGCCGACGGCGCACTGCAAACCCTGGTCCGTTCGCCGCAACTGCGCTGGCCGGACGGCTTCAGCTTCGGCCCGGATGGCTGGCTGTACGTGACCTGCTCGAGCCTGCAGGACGTCCTCGGCCGGCCGCCCTCGTCGATTGCCGGGCACGCGCCCTACCAGGTGTTCCGCATCCGCCCCGGGGGCTCCGCCGCGCCAGGCCACTGACCCGCAGCAGCAGCACCCTCACGCCCGTCCCGCAGCGGCGTTCAGCGTCTGCTCATTTCGATTCGGCATCTTGTTGCCGGGACACTCCACTAAAGATCTCTGATTCCGATGCCGCCAGCCCTGCATCGCTCGCTCATCCTTGCCTGCGTGGCCATGACCTGGCTGCCGATGGCCGCGTCCGCCTTCGGCCTGCAGGACGTCGCCAAGCAGGCCCAGGCCCTTGCCGCCGAAGCCTACGAGCCGCCCGACAAGCTCCCGGCGGCGCTGGACCGGGATCACCTGAGCTACGACCAGTACCGGGATATCCGCTTCCGCCCGGACCACGCGCTGTGGCATGGCACACGCCTGCCCTTCGAGGTGCAGCTGTTTCACCGCGGGCTGTACTTCGACCGGCCGATCCGCATCCATGTCGTGACCGCCGACGGGGTACGCCCGCTGCGCTTCGACGCCGACGACTTCGACTACGGCAAGAACCAGCTCGACCCGAAGATGCTCGCCGCGCTCGAGGGCTTCGCCGGGCTGCGCGTCCACTACCCGCTCAATACCGACCAATACAAGGACGAACTGCTGGTGTTCCAGGGCGCCAGCTATTTCCGCGCCCTCGGCCAGGGTCAGCGCTACGGCCTTTCCGCCCGGGGACTGGCGATCGACACCGGCGAACTCAGCGGCGAGGAGTTCCCGGCCTTCACCGAGTTCTGGATCGAATGGCCGCGCCCGCAGGACCATGTCCTGAGGGTCTATGCATTGCTCGACTCGCCGCGCGTGACCGGCGCCTATGCCTTCGAGGTCACGCCCGGCGACGCCACCCGCATGGCCGTCCGCGCCGAGCTGTTCTTCCGCGACGACGTCGGCAAGCTGGGCGTCGCCCCGCTGACCAGCATGTACCTGTTCGGCGAGAACCAGCCGCCGAGAACGCCTGACTACCGCCCGGAAGTCCACGATTCCGACGGCCTGATGATCCATACCGGAACCGAGTGGCTGTGGCGGCCGCTGGTCAATCCGCGCCGGCTGATGATGTCGTCGTTCAGCGTCGAGCAGCCGCGCGGCTTCGGTCTGATGCAGCGCGACCGCGACTTCCGCCACTACGAGGATCTCGAGGCGCGCTACGAGTTGCGCCCGAGTGCGTGGGTCGAACCCCGCGGGGACTGGGGCAAAGGCCGCATCGAACTGGTCACGATCCCGACCCCCGACGAAACCAACGACAACATCGTCGCCTACTGGGTCCCGGAAACCTCGCCGAAGGCCGGCGACCACCTCAGCTTCGAATACGACCTGTACTGGCAGCTGCACACGCTGACCCAGCCGCCGCTGGCGCACGTCACGCAGACCCGGATCGGGCACGGCTGGCTCAAGGAGCCGGACGACACCCAGCGTTTTCACATCGACTTCGAAGGCGAAGCGCTCAACGAGCTGCCGGACGACGCCCGGCTGTCGCCGAGCGTCTGGATCGGCGAGGGCGGCGAGCTGGTCGAGCAGCAGGCCTACCGCAACGACGTCACCGGCGGATGGCGGCTGAGTCTGCGCGTCCGCCGGACCGATGACAGCATTCCGCTGGAGATGCGCGCCACCCTGACCGATGGCAGCGCCGACATATCCGAAACCTGGTCCTACATCCTGCCGGCCACCACGGGGAGACGCCATGGCGACCGTTAACCCGCTCATCGACACACCCTCCCGGCGCGCAGCCTCGCTGTTGCCGCCGGCGCACGACCCCGACACCGCCGAAGCCTGGCGACGCACGTCCTGGCAACGCCTGCACGAACGCCTCGAGCAGGCACCGCAACCCGGCGATTTCTCGCTCGCCGGACGCGTCTACACCGACGCCCACGGCCAGCCGCGTCTGCCGACCACGCCGCCGCTGACGCGGGCGTCGATGCGACCGACGCCGTGGAATCACAATCCGCTGCGCCGGCTCGCCGCGTGGCTGCGCGGACGCCTCACCGGCCAGCGCGGACGCATGCAGTCGCGGGCACCGGAACGCTCCGTCGCGGCGCACCGGCGCCCCTGGCGCAGCGCCGGACGGGTCCGGCGCCTGGCATTGATCGGCCTGATCGTCGCCCAGACGGTCGTCGCGACCCACTACATGTCGGCGATCCTGCCGTATCGCGGCCAGCATCCGCTGGAGATCGCGATCCTGAGCCTGTACGCGGTCCTGTTCGCATGGATCTCGGCCGGCTTCTGGACCGCGCTGATGGGCTTCGCCGTCCTGTTGCGCGGCCGTGACCGGCATTCGATCTCCGCGACCACCGCGGCCGAACAGCCGATCGCGGCGCACACCCGGACCGCCCTGCTGGTGCCGATCTGCAACGAGGACGTCACCCGGGTCTTCGCGGGCATACGCGCGACCTGGGAGTCGGTCTGCCGCGCCGGGATGCAGGACCACTTCGACATCTTCGTGCTCAGCGACACCTACGACGCCGACATCCGGGTCGCCGAACTCCAGGCCTGGCTCGACCTGTGCCGCGAGGTCGACGGCTTCGAGCGCATCTTCTACCGGCGCCGTACCCATCGGATCAAGCGCAAGTCCGGCAACATCGCGGACTGGTGCCGTCGCTGGGGCAGCCGCTACCAGTACATGGTGATCCTCGACGCCGACAGCGTCATGTCCGGCGGCAGCCTCAAGCGTCTGGTCCAGCTGATGGAGGCCAACCCCGGCGCCGGCATCATCCAGACCGCGCCGCGCGCGTTCGGGCGCGAAACCCTGTACGCCCGCATCCAGCAGTTCGCCACCCGGGTCTACGGGCCGCTGTTCACCGCCGGCCTGCATTTCTGGCAGCTCGGCGAATCCCACTACTGGGGCCACAACGCGATCATCCGCGTCGCCCCGTTCATGCAGCACTGCGCGCTCGGCCGCCTGCCGGGGCGCGGCGCCCTGTCCGGCGAGATCATGAGCCACGACTTCGTCGAGGCGGCGCTGATGCGGCGCGCCGGCTGGGGCGTCTGGATCGCGTACGACCTGCCCGGCTCATTCGAGGAGATGCCGCCCACCCTGCTCGACGAACTGCAGCGCGACCAGCGCTGGTGCCAGGGCAATCTGCAGAACTTCCGGCTGTTCTTTGCGCAGGGCCTGCATCCGGCCCACCGCGCGGTGTTCATGACCGGTGTGATGGCCTACCTGTCGGCGCCGTTGTGGTTCCTGTTCCTGGTGCTGTCGACCGCGCTGCTGGCCGTGTTCTCGCTGTCCGAGCCCCAATACTTCACCGAACCGTTCCAGCTGTTCCCGAACTGGCCGCAATGGCATCCGGAATGGGCGATCCGGCTGTTCGGCGGCACGATGCTGCTGCTGTTCCTGCCCAAGGTTCTGGCGGTGACCCAGCTGATCCTGCGTCGCGACCAGTGGCGCGGTTTCGGCGGTCCGGCCAAGCTGATCGCCAGCGCGGTCGCCGAAAGCCTGTTCGCGGCCGCGCTCGCGCCGATCCGCATGCTGTTCCACACCCGCTACGTGCTCGGCGCCCTGGCCGGATTCGCCGTGAAATGGAAGTCACCGCCGCGGGACGACAGCCAGACGCTGTGGCGCGACGCGCTGCGCCGGCATGCCGGCGGCACCGCGCTCGGGCTCGTCTGGCTGGCGGCGGTGTACTGGCTCAACCCGGAGTTCCTGTGGTGGCTGCTGCCGGTGGCCGGCAGCCTCGTGATCGCCATCCCGCTCTCGGTGCTGAGCTCCCGCACCCGCCTCGGGCGCCGCGCCCGCAACGTCCGCCTGTTCCTGATTCCCGAGGAGTCGCTGCCGCCGCGCGAACTGCGCAGCCTGCGCGGCATCCTGGCCCGCAGCCGTCGACTGCCGGACTTCCGCGCGGCGATCACCGATCCGTCGACCAACGCGCTGCTGACCCTGACCGAACGCCATCGGGCCGGCGTCACGCCAGCCCAGCGCCGCGCGCGCCTGCACGCGCTCGAGGCGGCGCTGCACGAGCCTCCGGAAGCACTCGGCAACGACGCCCGCAACCGGGTCCTGTCGGACCCGCTGACGCTGACGCAGGTGCATCTTGCCGCTCACAGCACCCCGAATCTGCACCCCGCCTGGAACCCTGGCGCGGGGGGTGAGCTTGTCATCGAAAGGACACGACAGCGTCACATGCGCTTTACAGTCGCTTCATAGAGTGCCGGTCATCAAAACCGGAGCCCAAGGCATGTCCGCACATATCGATGGTGATCTTCCGCGCCGCCCGCGCTTCGAGGTGAGCTTCGCGACGACGCCGGCACAGATTCTCGAAACCCAGCAGCTGCGCTACCGCATCTTCGCCGGTGAGCTTGGCGCCCAGATCGACGGCGGCAGCGCCGAGATCGATCACGACCACTTCGACGCGCACTGCCGGCACCTGATGGTGACCGAGCCCGAGACCGGCCGCGTCGTCGCCTGCACGCGCATCCTCACCGACGACCGCGCGCCGGCCGCCGGCGGGTTCTACTCGGCCGGCGAGTTCGACCTCGTCATGCTCGACGCGCTGCCGGGCCGCGTGATGGAAATCGGCCGCACCTGCGTCGATCCGGAGTTCCGCAACGGCGCCGTCATCGCCACGCTGTGGCAGGGCATCGCCGCCTTCATCATCAACGAGGGCTTCGACTACCTGTTCGGCTGCGCCAGCATCGGCCTGGAAGACGGCGGCGGCGCCGCGCATGCGATCCTCGACCAGATCCGTACGCGCTACATGGCACCGGACTATCAGCACGTGCGTCCGTACATTCGCCTGCCGGCGGCCGACAGCCGCCCGACCGAGAAACCGCGGATGCCGCCGCTGCTCAAGGCCTATCTGAGCCTCGGCGCGAAGGCCTGCGGTGACGCCTACTGGGATCGCGACTTCAACTGCGCGGACGTGTTCATGCTGCTCAACGTCAGTGACCTGCATCCCCGCTATGCCCGCCACTTCCTGGGCAAGCAGGCGGACAAGGCGCCGGCGCAGACGGTCGGACACGCCTGATCCGGAATCCGCGGGCACGACCATGCGCGGCACGCTCGCCATCTGGATCCGCAGTCCCGTTCTGATCGTCCATCTGCTGGTGGGCCTGCTCGCCGCGGCGGCCGTCAACTGCGATTTCACCGGGCGCGTTCGCGCCGAGCCGATCGCACGCTGGTGGTCGCGGGTCCTGCTGCGGATCCTCAACATCCGCCTGCGGGTGAGCGGCCAGGCCAGCACCGGGGCCTGCGTCACGGTCGCCAACCATGTCTCGTGGCTGGACATCCCGATGCTCGCCGCCTGCGAGCGGACCCGCTTCATCGCCAAGTCCGAGATCCGCGACTGGCCGGTCGCGGGATGGCTCGCCAACGCCGCCGGAACCTTCTACATCCGCCGCGGCAAGGGCGGCGCCCGCCCGCTGCTCGATCGCCTCACGCCCCACCTGAAGTCGGGCGGCTCGGTGGTGCTGTTCCCCGAGGGCACGACGACCGACGGGACCTCGGTGCTGCCGTTCCACGCGCGCCTGTTCGGAGCCGCGATCGAAGCCGGCGTCGCCGTGCAACCGGTCGCGCTGCGCTACTCCGCCGGGCACGGCGGCAAGGCCGTCGCCCCCTTCGTCGGCGACGACGATCTGGTCCGCCACATCCTGCGTCTGCTGCGCGAACCCCGCATCGACGCCGAACTGCTGTTCTGCCCCGCCATCTCCAGTGACGGTCACGATCGCGACAGCCTCGCGACCCTGGCCCGACACCACGTCCGCGACGCCCTGTGCGTCGGTTCGGAGGCCGCGGCGAACGCCCCGACGGCGCTGGCCGCCTGAGCGCCGGTCACGCGCGGCGTCGACGCCGCGCAGCGCCCCGCCGGCCGCTGCATCGGCCATGCTATGTTTGCCCGATGACGACCCCGATCCCCGCTCGCCCGGCCACGGCCCCGACCGCCGTGATCCTCGCCACCATCGCCGTGCTGCTGGCCGGCCCGTCGCTCGCGGCGGCCGAGACGCCCGGCCTCGAACGCTGTGCCGGGATCACTGACGCCGCCGAACGCCTGGCCTGCTACGACCGCCTGGCCGCGTCATCTGCGACGCCGGAACCGCCAGCGGCGCCCGCGGCGCAACCGGACCCGGTCGAGCCCGCCGCCCATGCCGACCAAACTCCGCAGCCGGCAGCGGCGGCGACGGTAGTACCGGAGGCGCCCCCCGCCGCCGCGGATTTCGGCGCCGAAACCCTCCCGCAGCAGAAGGCAGCCGATACCGAGCCCCGGTCGCTCCGCGCACGGGTGCCCGGCCATTTCGAAGGCTGGCAGAAGAACACCCTGTTCAAGCTCGACAACGGCCAGGTCTGGCGCTGTGTCGACGACCGCTCCGTCTATTACGTTGCCGAGGATCCCGAGGTCACGATCAAGCGCGGCCTGTTCGGAAGTTACTGGCTGTCGGTCGAGGGCCTGAATTCCCGCGCCCGCGTCCGCCGCGAGCAGTAGCCGTCACCGCCACGGCCGCAGCCGGGGGTCGGCAAAGCGTTACAATGGGCGCTTCACGCTGGAGCGCTCATGACTCAGTCATCCCATCCGCCAGGCGGCAACACCGCCTCTGAACCGTCGACCCGGAAACCCGCCGTCAAGCCCGTCGTCCAGGGCGAGAAGCTGCGGGGCGCCGACAAGATGGCGCGGATTCCGGTCAAGATCGAACCCACCGCCGCACCGCTGCGCAAGCCGAGCTGGATTCGCGCCAAGTCGTCGGCGACGCCGGAAGTTGCGCGGATCAAGGCCGCGCTGCGCTCGAACAAGCTGCATACCGTGTGCGAGGAAGCCGCCTGCCCCAACCTGGGCGAGTGCTTCGGCAAGGGCACTGCCACGTTCATGATCATGGGCGACATCTGCACGCGGCGCTGCCCGTTCTGCGATGTCGGCCACGGCCGCCCGAATCCGCTCGACCCCGACGAGCCGGTCAATCTGGCGCGCACGATCCGCGACATGCGGCTGCGCTACGTCGTGATCACCTCGGTCGACCGCGACGACCTGATGGACGGCGGCGCCGGTCATTTCGCGGCCTGCATCCGCGAATCCCGCGCGCTGTCGCCGGAGCTGATCATCGAGGTTCTGGTCCCGGACTTCCGTGGCCGCATGGACCCGGCGCTGGCGATCTTCAAGGACGCGCCGCCGGACGTGTTCAACCACAACCTCGAAACCGTGCCGCGCCTGTACCGCCAGGCCCGCCCGGGCTCCGACTACGAGTGGAGCCTCGACCTGCTCGAGCGCTTCAAGGGCCTGCATCCGGAGGTGCCGACCAAATCCGGCCTGATGCTGGGCCTCGGCGAGGAGATCGAGGAAATCGAGCAGGTGATGCGTGACCTGCGCGCCCACGGCGTCGACATGCTGACCCTCGGCCAGTACCTGCAGCCCTCACGCCACCATCTGCCCGTTGCCCGCTACGTGCACCCCGACGAATTCGAGCGGCTGCGCGTCATCGGCGAGCAGATGGGGTTCTCGCACGTTGCCAGCGGTCCGATGGTGCGTTCCAGCTACCACGCCGACCAGCAGGCCCACGACGTCCTCGCGGCCGGCTGAGGACACCTCCAGCGCGATGAGTGGAGGCCCGCTGCCTGCGCAGGACTACCTGCAGATGATCGCGCGCATGCCGCTGGTGTCGATCGATCTGATCGTGCGCGACCCGCAGCAACGCATCCTGGTCGGTCTGCGCAGCAACGAGCCGGCTCGCGGCACCTGGTTCGTGCCCGGCGGCGCGATTCGCAAGAACGAGACCCTCGATCACGCCTTCGCGCGCATCACCCATGCCGAGCTGGGGCTGTCCCTGGCCCGTCGCGAGGCCCGGCTGCTCGGCGTCTACGAGCACCTCTATTCGACCAACTTCGCCGAAGTACCCGGGATCGGCACGCATTACGTCGTGCTCGCGCACGAACTGCAGCTGCCCGCGATGCCGGCGCTGCCTCGTGACCAGCACAGCGACTACCGCTGGATGACCGAGTTCGAGCTGCGCGAACACCCGCAGGTGCACGCCAACACGCGCGCCTACTTCTGCTGAAGTGCCCGCAGCAGGCGGGTGTGCACGCCGCCGAAGTCGCCGTTGGACATCGCCAGGATCCGATCCCCGCTCCGGGCCTCCGCGGTGACCGCGGCGACCAGCACATCGAGGTCCTGAAAGACCTTGACCCGCCCGCCCAGCGGCGCGAGGGCCGCCTCCGCATCCCAGCCCAGGTCCGGCCGCGCGTAGACATAGCTGATGTCGGCGCCGGACAGACTGGCCGCCAGCGCCGCCGCATGCGTCCCGAGCCGCATCGTGTTCGAGCGCGGCTCGAGCACCGCGAGGATGCGGCCTGCGTCACGATCGCGCAGCGCGTCGATCGTGACCGCGATCGCGGTCGGGTGATGGGCGAAGTCGTCGTACACGCTGACGCCGCCCGCCTCGCCGACCCGCTCCAGGCGGCGGCGCACGTTGCGGAACCCGGCCATCGCCTCGATCAGACGCTCGATCGGCACGCCGACGTGATGCGCGGCCGCGAAGGCCGCGAGCGTATTCGAATGATTGTGAGCACCGGCCAGCGGGCTGGCCACATGCCCGCAGGCACGCCCGCCGAACCGCAGCTCGAAACCGCCCTCGGCAGGCCCGGCCTGCCAGCCGTCCTCGCAGTCGAAGTATTCGACCGGGGTCCAGCATCCCTGCTGCAGCACCCGCGCCAGATTGGCGTCGGCGCCGTTGACGATGAGACGCCCGCTGCCGGGCACCGTCCGCACCAGATGATGAAACTGTCGCTCGATGCTCGCCAGATCCGGAAAGATGTCGGCGTGGTCGTATTCGAGGTTGTTGAGAATCGCCGTGCGCGGCCGGTAGTGCACGAACTTCGAACGCTTGTCGAAGAACGCGGTGTCGTATTCGTCGGCCTCGATCACGAAGTACGGCGACTCGCCGAGCCGCGCCGACACGCCGAAGTTCTGCGGCACGCCGCCGACGAGGAACCCGGGCCGCAGGCCCGCATGATCCAGCAGCCAAGCCAGGATCGAGGTCGTCGTGGTCTTGCCGTGGGTGCCGGCGACGGCCAGCACGTGACGCCCTCGCAGCACATGCTCGGCGAGCCACTGCGGGCCCGAGGTGTAGGGCAGCCCGGCATCCAGCGCGTATTCCATCGCCGGATTGCCCCGCGTCACCACGTTGCCGACCACGATCATGTCCGGCGCGGGCTGCAGGTGCTCCACCGCGTACCCCGACATCACCTCGATGCCCAGTGCCTCGAGCTGGGTCGACATCGGCGGCCAGGCCGCGGCGTCCGATCCGGTCACGCGGTGGCCGGCTTCGCGCGCCAGCGCGGCGATGCCGGCCATGAACGTGCCGCAGATCCCGAGGATATGGATGTGCACGGGCCGGCGCCTCAGCCGACGCCGAACAGCGCGCCGGCCATCGTTCCGGCGAAGGCGACGAAGAACAGCACGATGAAGGCGATGATCAGCGCAATGATCACGCCGACCCACAGCTGCACGTTGGCGGCGTGCCGGAAGATCGACGCGGTCACCGCGAAGTTCCAGAAATTCAGCAGATTCATCAGGAACACGACACCCTGCGGCATCTGCAGCGCCTCGGGCTGCTCGAGCAGCTCGGGCGAGGCCGCCAGCGTGCGCAGGATCGGCGCCACCTGCATGAACAGCGGCAGCAGCAGCAGCGTCAGGACCGCCGCGGTGGCCATCAGCGCGTTGAAGGTCTGGCTATAGCGCTCGACCAGACCACGCGCGCGCAGAATCGAACGCGTGACCAGCGCCGTCCCCGCGATCATTGCCGCCGCCATCGCGACCGCACTGGCCAGCGGCAGCACTTGGGCGAAGATCAGAGCATTGGCCAGCCCGGCGATCAGCGCCAGCGGCAGGGACTGCCGGGGGTCGTAGGGCAGGTCCTGCGGGCCGGCACGAAACAGCAGAATCCGCAGGGAAACGGCGAAAGTTTGCGCAAACATGGAGGGGTTCGGGTAAGCCAGCGGCTATTCTAAGGCCTTTACCCGCTCCGACGGGCTCACCACCTTCGCCCCAAGCACCATGTCCCATGCGCTGATCACCGACTCCGATAGCCTGCCCCGCCTGTGCGAGCGCTGGCAGCAGAGTCGTTTCCTCGCGGTCGACACCGAATTCGTCCGCGTCGACACCTACTACCCGAAGCTGTGCCTGATCCAGGTTCGCGACGAGCAGCAGACCGCACTGATCGATCCGCTGGCCCTGCCCGATCTGACGCCGGTCCTCGATGTGCTCTACGAACCCGGTCGCATCAAGGTCTTTCACGCGCCGGGGCAGGACCTGGAGATTCTCGCCCGCCTGCGCAGCACCTGTCCGGCACCGCTGTTCGACACCCAGATCGCGGCCACGCTGCTCGGCCTGGGCGACCAGATCGGCTATGCGGGCCTGATCGAGCGCCGCCTCGGCATCGTCCTCGACAAGAGCCTGTCGCGGACCGACTGGTCACGGCGACCGTTGCGCGACGCCGAGCTGGCCTATGCCGCCGCCGATGTCGACCACCTCGCCGAGATCTATCCGGAACTCGAACACATCCTTGCCGAACGCGGCCGGCTGTCCTGGCTCGCCGAGGACTGCGCCCGGCTGTGCGAGCCCGACCAGTACGTCACGCATGCCGAGGACGCGTGGAAACGCCTCAAGGGCCTGGCCCGCCTGAGCGTGCGCGAGCAGATGGTGGCCGTGGCCCTGGCCACGTGGCGCGAGCAGCAGGCGCAGACGCGCGACCGCCCGCGCAAGTGGATCCTCGATGACGACCCACTGTATCGCATCGCCCAGCGCCAGCCGCAGACCCTCGAACAGCTCGAACAGTTGCGCGTGCTTCCGCCGAAAACGCTGGGGCGCTTCGGCAGCGCGCTCTGCGACATCGTCGCCCAGGCACTGACCGGGCCGGAACGCGAATATGCCCGCGACGAGGAACCGGATGCCGCACAGAAGGCGCTGCTGAAGAAGCTGCAGGCCCGGATCCAGGGCATCGCGGCCGAACTCGAGCTGCCGGCGAGCTTCCTGGCGCCGCGGGCGGAGCTGATGCGCCTGGTCCGGGACGGCGCCGATGCCGACGCCAACGTCCTGCGTGGCTGGCGCCGGGACGTCTGCGCCGATGCGCTGCTGCAGTGCCTGCCCTGAATCGCTGCGCCGTCCGCGCCGGCGATCGGCCACAAAAAAGCCCGCGTCAGCGGGCTCTTTTTTGTGCGCCGGAAAGGGCTTACTTCAGTGCCTCGAGGATGCGCTGGAAAATCTCCTCGAGACCGCCGACACCGACCACGGTGCGGACCTTGTCCTGCTTGGCGTAGTAATCGAGCAGCGGATGCGTCTCGTCGTTGTACACCTTGATGCGATGGCGGATCACGTCTTCCTTGTCGTCGGCCCGGCCTTCCTTCTCGGCGCGATCCAGCAGACGGCGGATGATCTCCTCGTCGTCGACCGCCAGATGCACGGCGCGGTCGATCGGCGCCTGGCCCAGACGCTGGAGCATCTCGTCGAGCACCTCGGCCTGCGCCGTGTTCCGCGGGAAGCCATCCAGGATGAAACCCTTGCGCGCGTCCGGCTGGTTCAGCCGCTCCTCGACGATGCCGATCACGATCGCATTGTCGACCAGCTGCCCGGCGTCCATCGCCGCCTTGGCCTTGAGTCCCAGCTCCGTCCCGGCCGCCACCGCCGCACGCAACGCGTCGCCCGTCGAGATCTTGGGGATGCCGAAATGCGCCACCAGCTTTTCGCCCTGCGTGCCCTTGCCCGAGCCGGGTGCGCCCAGCAATACCATTCTCATCGTGGGTAAACCTCTGTATCGAATAGATTTTCGCGAACAGCCGAAGCATCCCCCGGGGCCGCGCGAGCGGCAAAAGTAACCGTGGGTGCCGCTGGACGTCAATTCGCACTTAGGTCGAAGCACCGCCCGGGACAGCGCCCGGATTGATCCGGCTCTGTCTCCTGTCATAGGCAATCCCCTAAACTGGCCCGAGAATCTCCCGAAACGACGCTCATGCCTCGCAACGCGTTCTACGCCCAGTCCGGTGGGGTGACCGCCGTCATCAACGCTTCCGCACAGGGCGTCATCGAAACGGCCCGCCAGCATCCCGACCGCATCGGCACCGTCTATGCCGGCTATCACGGCATCCTCGGCGCCCTCCACGAACAACTGATCGACACGTCGCAGGAAGCTCCGGAGACGATCGCGGGGCTGCGCTACACGCCGGGCGGGGCGTTCGGCTCGTGCCGGTACGGCCTCAAGCCCTATGAGGAAAGCACGCTGCAGTACGAACGCCTGATCGAGGTGTTCCGTGCCCATGACATCGGCTATTTCTTTTACAACGGCGGCGGCGGATCGGCGGTGCAGTGCGCACAGATCGCCGAACTCGGCGAGCGCATGGGGTATCCGATCCAGGCCATCCACATCCCCAAGACCATCGACAACGATCTTCCGGCCACGGACTGCAGCCCGGGCTTCGGGTCGGCGGCCAAGTACACGGCTGTGTCGATCGCCGAGGCCGGACTGGACGTACTCAGCATGGCGCTGACCTCGACCAAGGTCTTCATTCTCGAGGTCATGGGGCGCAATGCCGGCTGGATCGCCGCCGCCTCCGGCCTCGCCAGCCACGACGAGGTCCGGTCGCCGCATCTGATCCTGATGCCGGAAGTCGCGTTCGATCGCGACCGCTTTCTGGCCCGGGTCCGGCACTATGTCGACAGCTGTGGCTTCTGCACCGTCGTCGCCAGCGAAGGGCTGCGCAATGCGGACGGCAGCCTGCTGTCCGAGACCCATCCCCTGCACGATGGCGGCCGGCCGCAGCTTGGCGGGCTGGCGCCGGTCCTCGCGACGCTGGTGCGCAGCCTGCTCGGCTACAAATGCCACTACGCGATCGCCGACTACCTGATGCGATCCGCCCGCCACATCGCGTCGCGGGTCGACGTCGAACAGTCGTATGCCGTGGGCAAGGCGGCGGTCGAGCTGGCCGTCGAGGGGCATTCCGGCGTGATGGTCACGATCGAACGCGTCAGCGACGACCCCTACCAGTGGCGCACCGGCACGGTGCCGGTGTCCGAGGTCGCCGGCCGGGAGCGCAAGGTCCCTCCGGAGTTCATCAGCGACGATGGCTTCTACATCACCCAGGCGGCGCGCCGCTATCTGCAGCCGCTGATCCAGGGGGAGGATCACCCCCCCTATGTCGACGGCGTACCGGCGCATGTCCACCTGCGTCGCGTGTTCGCCCCGCAGAAAACCGATACCGCCTTCAACCCGGACTTCTGAGCCTTCGCCTCCGGGTGGGCGCGGGCCCCGCGCGGTCCGGGCTGAAGCCGCACCCGGCTCGCGGTACAATCGCGGCCCCGCACGAAACAGGATCGAGAGCAGAACATGGGTATCGAAGCGCTGAGCCCGGGCGACAAGGCCCCCGACGAGTTCTACGTCGTCATCGAAATTCCGGCATACGGCCCGCCGGTCAAGTACGAGGTCGACAAGGACACCGGCCTGCTGATGGTGGACCGCTTCATGAACGTCGCCATGTGCTATCCGGCCAACTACGGCTTCATTCCGAAGACGCTGGCCGGCGACGGCGATCCGGTCGACGTGCTGGTGATGACGCCCCATCCGATCGTCGCCGGTTCGGTGATCAAGTGCCGCGCGGTTGCCGTGCTCGATACCGAGGACGAGGGCGGCACCGATGCCAAGCTGCTGGCGGTGCCGACCGACAAGGTCAGCAACGGCGCCTACGATCACCTGCGCGACCTGGCCGACGTACCGGAGCGCCTGCAGAACGAGATCCGCCACTTCTACGAGCGTTACAAGGATCTCGAGAAGGGCAAGTGGGTCAAGGTGTCGGGCTGGCGCGACGCCGCCGCCGCCCGCGGCGAGATCGAAGCCGGGATCAAGGCCTACAAGGGCTGAAACTCCGCTCCGGCGATCCGAACGACGGCAGGCCCCGCGGCCTGCCGTCGTCGTTTGGGTCACAGCATCTGGCGGATGTGCTCGGCGGCCACGTAGCTGAACGCCATGATGGTAAAGCTCGGATCGACCGAGACCGGCGTCGGAAAGACCGAGCTGTCGGCGACGAACAGGTTGTCGAAGCCGTGCACCCGGTGGCTCGGGCCGGTCACCGAATCCCTGGCGCTACGCCCCATGATGCAGCCCCCCGACGGGTGCGGCGCCGCCATGAACAGCCCGCCGGCCCGGATCGGCAGCCGGTCGATCTTGGGCAGATCCGCCGTCGAATCGAGTTGCAGCGCGTCGGCGCCGGCCACCAGCAACCTGCGGGCGCCGACCGCGAACTGCAGCTGCGCCTGCTTCCGGATCGTGTCGCGCAGGATCGCCTGGGTCTTGGGGCCGTACGGATAGACCACCTTGGGCGTGCCGTCCCTGGCCAGCTGCAGCTCGCCGAGTTCGTCGGCCGGATCGTCGATCCAGGCGATGGTGCCGCCGATACGCGGCATCTGCGCCATCCATTCGCCGAGCGCATCGCCCATCAGCGGCATCATCGAACCGAGCAGGCCCGGCTGGATCTGGTTGGCCATCAGCAGATACCCGCCCTCGACGTAAGCCCCGGCGGCGTCGTAACGCGCCAGCCGGAACTGCTCGACCCCGAACGCGGCCGGTATGTTGCGCCACAGGACGATGTCCTCGTCGTAGAGGCCATGGACCATCGCCGTCGGGTTCATGCCGAAATTCCTGCCGAGCATCGGCAACTGCTTCTGCAGGCCCTGGCGCAGCAGGAACGGCGCGCTGTAATAGCCCCCCGCGGCCAGCACGAAGACCCTGGCCCGGACCGTCAGCTCGACGCCCGATGGCTGGTTGCGGGCGCGGTCGATCACCCGCGCCCGCAGCGCCTGCACCTGCCCGCGTTCGCGCAGCAACTCGGCGGCTTCGACATCGGCATAGACCCGCGCGCCGTGGTCGATCGCCTGTGGAATGTGCGTCACCAGCTGCGACTGCTTGGCGCGGTAGACGCAACCCTGCATGCAGTGCCCGGATTTCACGCAGCCCTTGCGCGCCTGCGGAACGGCGTGCCCCTCCCAGCCGAGCTGCTGCGCGCCGCTGCGCAGCAACTGGTTCATGCGGTTGTGATAGTCCTCCGTGGCCGGATGGACATTGAGCGTCGCAGTCAGTTCGTCCCAGGCCGGCGTCAGCCGGGCCAGATCGTGCCCCTCCACGCCGTAGCGTTCGGCCCACAGCTGCAGACGATCTTCCGGCGTCCGGTAGCTGTCCGCCCAGTAGTGCACCGAGGCGCCGCCGACGTTCTGCCCCGACAGCAGCAGGGTGCCGCCGTCGGCCGACGCCCGCATGCTGCGGTCGGCCGACAGCTTGGCGTTCATGTTGATCTCGCGCTGGTCGAAGCTGCTCTCGGGGTAGTAGCCGCCACGCTCGAGCACCACGACATCATGCCCTGCCATCGCCAGCTGCCGGGCGACGGTAGCGCCACCGCAACCGGAGCCGATCACGCAGACTTCGGCCTCGATCGCCTGCGATTCGGTCAGCTCGTGGCCCTGAACGATGCGTCCGGCGCGGCGCGCGCCCTCGTTGCGCCCCGGCGGCGCGTTCATGCCGGCGCTCCGGTCCGTTCCGCATACCAGCGCCGCTGCTCGCTCAGGCGCTCGGGCAGATGCCCGAACGGGCCGTCGTAGCCGGTCGCGGCCCAGGTCGCCGGATGCGCGAAATAGAAGAACTGCACGAGAATCCTGACGTTGCTGCCGATCGCACGCAGCAGCTCGATGCGACTGCCGCACAAGGCGTCGAGCACCGCGCGCTGCGCGTCACCCCCGAGCGCCGAGAACCGCCCGAAATGCCCGTACAGCGACGGCACGTATTCGAGCACCCCGAGCGCCGCCTGCAGGTCGCCGCGGATCGACTCCGAAACGAAGCTCAGCTCCTCATCGAAGCGGCGCACGACCTGTGCCTCGTCCACGTCCGGGAAGCCGCTACTGGCCGGCAACGCGGCACGGGCGACGGCCTCGAGCGTCTGCGCCTGCGCGGCCGACAGCGCCAGCAACGCACGCCCGTCACGCCATTGCCGTTGCGGCTCGCTGCAGGCGCCAAGCGTGAAACTGCCGCCCACGGCGGTCGGCAGCAGGGCCAGCCCCTTGATGAAGCGCCGGCGCGACAGTCCGTGCCAATGAAGGCCGGACATGCCGGATGCCGTCGTCCCGGCACCGTCCCCGCGCGACCCTGCCCCGTCCTGCTCGATCATCTCGATCCCCGTCTGTCCCCGGATCGGCGCTCGTCCGCCACCGCTCCGGGAAATTTATCGTACGCGTATGATTAATCGGGACAGCGACCACTGCAAGTCCGTGTCCGCAGATCGCGGCAGGGCGTGGAAATCCCGGGGGTCGTGCGCCGGACCGGCGGCACGGCATACTCGCCGTCATCATCCGGAGAAGAGCCCATGAGCGAATTCGACAACGATATCGAGGCGGCACAACTGGCCACCGACGGCGAACGCAGCACCCTGCTCATCGCCTATGTGCTCGATCTGGTCGCCCCCTTCACCGGCTTTCTGGCTTCGATCATCAGCGTGATCATCAGCCACATCAAGGTCGGCGAAACACGCAATGCCTTCATCCGCAGCCACCACCAGTGGCTGATCCGGACCTTCTGGTGGAATCTGCTGTGGGCGGTGATCTTCGGCCTCCTGACCCTGGTCTGGATCGGGTTCATCGGCCTGTTCGGCCTGCTCGTCTGGTGGCTCTACCGCGTGATCCGCGGGCTGATCGCCTACTCCAACGGCCAGCCGATGCCGCGCTGAGTCTGTCGGCGGCACCGGCCGCCTATTCCGGCCACAACCACGCGGCGCCGCGCACGCCGCTGCTGTCGCCGTGCTGCGCCGGCACGATCCGCGTGTCGACCCGGTCGGAAAACACCCACTGCCCCCACAGGCGCGGCACGTTGCGGTACAGCCGCTCGATCCGGGACAGCCCCCCGCCAATGACGATGGCATCCGGATCGAGCACGTTGATGATGCTCGCCAGTGCGCGCGCCAGACGATCCTCCCAACGCCGCAGCGTCGCTTCGCAGTCCGCATCGCCGGCTTCGGCGCGTTCGACGATCTGCTCGCCACGCAGCAGCTCGCCGCCGTGGCGGCGATGATCCTCGGCCAGCCCCGGGCCGCAGCACCAGGTCTCGATCGAGCCGTGGCGGCCGTCCCAGCCCAGCGGCCCGGGCACCTCGCCCCATTCGGGCCGCGGCCACGGCAAGGCGTTGTGCCCCCACTCGCCGGCGATCGCGTTGGGGCCGGACAGCAACTCGCCGCCGACAGCGACACCGCCGCCGACGCCGGTCCCGATGATCACCCCGAACACACAACGCGCCCCGGCGGCCGCGCCGTCGCGGGCTTCGGAAAGGGTCATGCAGTCGGCATCGTTGGCGATACGGATGGCGCGCCCGAGTCGCTGCTCCAGATCCTCGAGCAGGAAATGTCCGTTCAGACAGGTCGAGTTGCAGTTCTTCATGCGACCGTCGATCTTCGACCGCGCACCGGGCGTGCCGGCCCCGACCGGCAGCCCCGACGCGCCGACCTCGCGCTCCAGCGTTCCGACCAGATCGGTGATCGTCCGCAGCGCGGCGTCGTAGTCGTCGGGCGGCGTCGGCACCCGGCGGCGCGCCAGGATGCGCGACCCGGCATCCATCACCACCCCTTCGATCTTGGTTCCGCCCAGGTCGATACCGATTCTCACCGCTGCCCCCTCGCCGCTCACTGACTCGGGGCATTATCCCGACAGCACCGCCGAAGCTGAAGGGCGCGTCGCGACGCGCCCTTCAGGACTCACTGCGCGGAACGGTCGCGGGTGATCTCGACCGCCTGCTGGAAGGTCGGGCGGTTGATCCAGTGGATCGGCGGCACCGGCAGCAGGCTGAACGAGGTGTGCTCGACCGCGTCGTAGTCCTCGACGACCGCGCCGTCGCTGCCCTTGGCGTTGGGGAGCTGGCTGCCGTCCCAGCCGTCGATGTTGTCGAGCCCGCCGAGGTCGGCCAGCGCGCCGTCGAGGGCACTCAGCACCGCATCGCGGCAATCATCGTAGACGCCGGTACCGGCGCACTTGAGCGCCCGGTAGTCGGTGCGCCCCGGCACGTCGAGCGCCGTCTGCAGCATCCGCACCATGTGCTGGAACCAGCCCTCCTGGAAGGCCGAACCCTGCGCGCGCGGGGCATCGTACCGCCCGGCCAGGACCGGCACGCCCTGCGCATCCAGCGCCGCCAGCTGCGGGGTCATCGTGTCCATCAGGCGCAGATACCAGGCATCCATCAGCACGACTTGCGCGCGCTGGTCGTAAATGCCGTCTGCGTCGCGATCCCTGCGCATCGATCCGAGGCCGGGCTGGCCGTCGATCCACTGCCGCGAACCGGCATCGGTCCACGCCTGCATCAGGGTCACCACCTGCTGCTGCGCGGCGCTGAGCTCGCCCGCCTGCATGATCTCCAACAGCAGCGGCAGCAGACGCTGGCCGCGCAGGTCGGTGTAGGCGGCGTCGGCCATGATTTCGATCATGCTGGCCAGGTCGTGCTTGCGCCCGCTGGCCTTGAATGCGTCCAGGCGGCGGCTGAGCATCTCGACGCGATGGGTCGGGCCGTAGGTGCCGTTGCTGTCGGCCGCCCACCAGCCCGCGGCGCCGCTGTTGTTCCAGTTCGCCAGGTAACCGCTCGCCGGATTCCGGTCCTGGACGTGGGCCGACAGCGGCAGATAGCCCGGCCACTCGTAGTAGCCGTCGGTCTTCGCGCCCTGCGCCACCGGACGGGCCCGGCTCGGGAACGCGATCGCGCCCTGGTTGCCGTCCCCGCCATAGGTCTCGAAGAAGGTCGCCGGAAGATTCTGGTCGGCGACCCACTCGAAGTTGCCGTCACCCCAGACCGGCAGGTCCGGGTGCTGCTGCGGGTGGCGCTGGGGATACAGGCCGGACTGGATGTAGGCGATGTCGCGGCTGTCGGCGTAGAGCCAGTTGAAGGTTGCGGTCATGCTGTTGAACAGCTGCTTGAACCGCTGCTGCGTCATCGCGCGGCCGGTCGTCGTCAGCAACGCGAACGGCGCCGCGGTATCCACGTCGGCGAAGAAGGTCGAGCGTTGGCTGGAGATCGCCACCGGCTGGCCGTTGACCGTCGCCATTCCGAACACCGGCCCGTAGTGCGTGCGCAGGATGTAGCGGTTGACCTGCTCGGGCAGGGCCGGGCCACCGAGCGCGACGCTGGCCACGGTGGGGTTGGCGGTCCAGGTGTCGACCCGCCGGTAGAAGCGCACGCAGCTGCCCTTGTAGAGATAACCGTCGGCATCCGGAAAGCCGTCGCCGTCGCCGTCGTCGCGGGACGCGGCGCTGCCATCGACATTGCACATCCGCGACACGCGGGTATCGGTAAAGTCCGAACTCGCCGAAGTCGGGCTCCACGCGAAGTCCAGACCATGGCCGATGACGATGTACGGCAGGTTCACCGTGGAGATGCCGCGCGCCGCCAGCTCGAAATCGGTATCGCCGTGCGACACCACCGCCGCCTCCCACAGCAGCTGCGGGTTGAAGTACCCGGTCTGCGGCCCGGCGACCATGATCGGATGCCCGGACTGGGTCTGAGACCCCTCGACGGCGATGAAGTTGGACGTCGTCATCGGCAGTCCGATGCGGTTCAGCAGCTCGCGCAGACTCTGCCCCGGCGCGTCGGACACCGCCAGCGCCTGCGCCCGCAACGGCGGCGCGACCGGCTCGGCACCGAGCCGCGCCGCATCATCGCGCGCGGCCTGCAGCCAGCCCAGCTTGCCCAGATTCCGCAACGCGTCCGTCTCCGGCGCGGTCTTGCCGAAGCCGCCGCCCTCGCCGCCGGGGATCGGCGCCTCCAGCGGCAGGCCGGCACCGTGCGTCTGCAGCACGAAGCCCTCGAAACTGCCGGCGTCCCAGATCGCCGCGCCGGCCGGCAGCGGCTGCGGGCAACGCTCGTCCAGCGCCGCCGGTGACTGTGTCTCGAACCGCCCCGAGGCCGTGTGCGGCGTATCCGGCGCGTCGGCGTGGCGCAGATCACGCCACAGCTCGCAGGCCGTCTGCGGAATGGCGGTCGTGCCCGGACCGATGCTCGGATCCAGCGCCTGCAGCAGCCGCAGATTGCGCGCCTCGCCGCCGCCGCCGAAGCCCAGCGCCGACTGGATCAGCACGGCGTTGGCGACGATATCGTTGACGGTGAACGGATCCGGCGGGAATTTCGGCAGATCGAGCCCCAGCGCCAGCGTGGCGTATTCCGGCGGCACCTCCGCGATCGCCGCGCCCTGCAACGCGTCGATATAGGCATTCATGCCGGCGACGAAGGTCTGCGTATCGTTCAGGAACATCGTCCCCAGCGGTTCACCGAGTTTGTCGACCGCCGCGGTGACGATCGCGGTCAGCTCGTCCTCGCTGTACCCCGACGGCGCGCCGAATTCGAGATCGAGCTCGTAGGTCGTCGGCGACGGCCCGAGCATCTCGGAGGCGCGGCCTCGGCCGACCTTGCGCAACAGGTCGAACAGCCACAGGCGATCCTGCGCCGCGGCATATCCGAGACCGAACTGGGCCGCCTCGCGATCGTCGCCTTCGACATAGGGCACGCCCCAGCCATCGCGTCGGATCGTCACGGCGCCGCCGTCGGGCGCGGTCAGCGTCAGCGCCGATACCGCGTCGGCATCCGACAGCGTCAACGCGGCGGCCTTGAAATAGTTGCAGGCGTCGTCGGACGCTGCTTCGTGGGCGGCGATGTCCGCCGGCGGCGTGCACGGCTCCGACTTCAGGCCCTGCTTGGCGTAGGCAAGGTTGCCGTAGAGATCGAGCTGATCGCGGAAGTGCTCCGGATAGCTGACCACCGGAACCCCGGGCACCGGCGCCCCGATGCCGCCGGCGGAATTGCCGTTGGCACCCGGTGGCACGATCGCCATGAACGTGTTGCCCGCGATGTCTTCCGCCGGGACCGGATTCGAGCCGCCGCCCACACCGGCGACCGGATCGCTGCTGCCGCACCCCGCCACGATGACCGCTGCCGCGGCCACCCCGATCCAACGCTCCGCATCGCTCCAGAACCCGGCAGACCTGCCTTGACTGGCCATGATCGCTCTCCTCTCCGAATGTATTAGTCGTTATCGATGACGCCAGAACCACAGGGCACTATAGTGCGCCCCCGATGGAACCGACCAGCAAAAACGGCCTGACCGAAACCGACGAGCCGGTGGTCAAGCGCCTGCGGGCGATGGCGGTGGACGACCTCCGCGCGCTGCTGGCGCCATACGGTCTGGCGGTGACCTGCCTCGACGACGGTGAGCCGATTCCGGGCAGTTTCTGGGGCGACACCGAAGCGGGACTGGTCGGCGACATGCTGTACGTGCGCCCGGACACGCCGGTGCATTCGGCGCTCCACGAGTCCTGTCACTACATCTGTGTCGACGGCCCGCGCCGCGCGGTGCTGCATACCGACGCCAATGGCGACGACGCCGAGGAAAACGCGGTCTGCTACCTCCAGGTCCTGCTCGCGCGGCGCCTGCCCGGCTATTCGCCCGGACAGCTGTTCGCCGACATGGATGCCTGGGGCTACAACTTCGTGCTCGGATCGGCGCAGGCCTGGTTCGCGCGCGATGCCGACGACGCCCGCCGCTGGCTTGAGCGCCACGGCCTGATCGACGCAGAGGCGCAACCGCTCGGCCGCTGCCGTATCTGACGGGCATGCGGAAAACCGCCCATGCGCGCCGTGCGTGACTGCGGCTAGAATCGGGCCGTCATGCGCGCCAATCCGATCCGCCGCAGCCTGCTGATCCTGGCCCTGGTCCTGGGCCAGTGGCTGGTGTTCGCGCACACGCTCCAGCATCCCTCGCTGGCCAGCGAACTGCACTGCCAGATCTGCCTGCACGCGCACGGACTCGACAGCGGCATCACCAGTACGCCCGACCACACGGTCGCGCTGACCGGCACCACCGAAGCGCCGCCGCCACCGGTCCTGGTCGCACCGGCACTCCGGCCGGTCCGCCACAGCCCGATCCGCGGCCCGCCATCCCACCTCGCCTGACCCACTGATTCCGTCCTGCCCGATCCCGATTGGGGCGGGCGATACGTGCATTGATTCAAGCGAGGTAATTTTCATGCAACGCATGCTTCTGGCATCGCTCGCCGGTGGTCTGCTCGGCATCACGGCGCAGCCTGCGCTGGCCCAGCCCCAAACCGGCAGCGGCAACTTCAATCCCAAGATCAGCCTGATTCTCGACGGCAAGTACGCCCACTACAGCAACGACGCCGAAGCCGAGATTCCGGGTTTCCTGCTCGGCCCCGAAACCGAGCCGCCGGCGTCCGGCTTCTCGATCGGCGAAAGCGAGCTGGTGATCGAGTCGAACATCGACGACCAGTTCCACGGCTGGATGACGATCGCCCTCGAAAACGAGGACGGCGAGACCGTCGTCGCGGTCGAGGAAGCCTACGTCGATACGCTGGCGCTGCCCTACGGCCTGGCCGCGAAGTTCGGCCGCTTCTATTCCGACATCGGCTACCTCAACCGCCATCATCCACACGCCTGGGATTTCGTCGACGCACCGCTGGTGTACCGCAGCCTGCTCGCCGGACAGCTCGGCGACGACGGCGTCCAGCTCCGCTGGCTGGCGCCGACCGACCTCTTCGTCGAGATCGGCGGCGAGGCCCTGCGCGGTGCCGCCTACCCCGCGGGCGGCGACAATCGCAGCGGCATCGAGGCGTGGACGGCGTTCACCCACGTCGGCGGCGACATCGGCAGCGGCGGCTCCTGGCGCGCCGGACTCTGGCACTACGCCGGCACCGCCGAGGATCGGCGCAGCGGCGAGGACATCGAAACCGGATTCACCGGCGACAGCCGCATCACCGGCATCGACTTCGTCTACAAGTGGGCCCCGAACGGCAACCCGCTGGTCCACAACCTGGTGATCCAGGCCGAGGCGATGCGCCGCAGCGAGAACGGTACGGTGGTCCACGATCCCGACGGCAGTGCGGTCGCCAGCCGCTATGACGGCGACCAGGTCGGCTGGTACGTACAGGGCGTCTACCAGTTCATGCGTCGCTGGCGGGCCGGCCTGCGCTACGACCGCCTCGGCGCGAGCAACGACGTGGCCAACCCGGCAGCTGACACGACGCTGGCGCTGCTCGCGGACGACGGCGACGCCCCGCAGCGGTACTCGGCGATGGTCGACTTCTCGAACAGCGAATTCTCGCGCCTGCGCCTGCAGTACAACCGCGACGAGTCGCGACCCGACGGGCAGAGCGACGACCAGATCTATCTGCAGTACATCTTCAGCCTGGGCTCGCACCCGGCTCACCAGTTCTGACGGAGACCGACATGAATCGCTTGATCACACTGTTCCTGTCGGTGCTGGCGCTGGGCGTCGTGCAACCGGCCTCGGCCGCACTGAAGGTCTTCGCCTGCGAGGCCGAGTGGGCCGCCCTGGCCCATGCCCTCGGCGGCGATGACGTCGACGTCTACAGCGCCACCACGGCGCTGCAGGATGTGCACAAGATCCAGGCCCGCCCCAGCCTGATCGCCCGCTACCGCAAGGCCGACTTGCTGGTCTGCACCGGCGCCGAGCTGGAGATCGGCTGGCTGCCGGCGCTGGCGCGCAAGGGCAACAACCCGGATCTGAACCCGGGCGCGCGCGGCTACTTCGAGGCCAGCCGGTACGTGACGATGCTCGACGTTCCGGCGTCGGTCGACCGCTCGCAGGGCGACGTCCACCCCTACGGCAATCCGCACATCCAGACCGACCCCCGCAACATCGCCAGGATCGCCGGACCGCTGGCCGACAAGCTTGCAGAACTCGACCCTGCGCATGCATCCGCCTACGCGCAGCGCTACGCCGACTTCGCCACGCGCTGGACCGCGGCGGTGAGCCGCTGGACCGAAGCGGCGGCGCCACTCAAGGGGATCCAGGTCATCAGCGCCCACAAGGCCTGGACCTATCTCTACGACTGGCTCGGTCTCGACGAGGTCGCGTCGCTGGAACCCAAGCCCGGCATCCCCCCCAGCGGCGCGCATCTGCAGGCGCTGCTCGAGCAGGTGCGGCAGCAACCGGTGCGGATGATCGTGTACGCGGCCTATCAGGATCCGCGCCCGATCGAATGGATGACGCAGCGCACCGACATCCCGGCGGTGAAACTGCCGTTCTCGCCGGGCGGGATCGAGGGGACCGACGATGATCTGTTCGCGACCTTCGACATCACGATCCGCAATCTGCTTGCCGGGCTCGCGCAGGAACCGGACCAGGGGGCTGCACCGTGACACTGCCTGACCTGTCCTTCGACTGGTCACTGCTGGGCCCGCCGTTACTGGCGGGCCTGCTGGTGGCCTCAACCCACGTGCTGCTCGGCCGGCGCGTGCTCGAACGCGGGATCATCTTCATCGATCTGACCATCGCGCAGGTCGCCGCGCTTGGCGCGATCGCGGCAACCCTGATCGCCGGCGAGGACCACGCCAGCGGCTGGCCGACCCAGCTCGCCGCCGGTGCCGCGGCCCTGTGCGCCGCGGCGCTGCTGACCTGGACCGAACATCACTTCCGGCGACTGCAGGAAGCGCTGATCGGCAGCCTCTACATTCTGTCGGCATCGGTCGCGCTGCTGCTGCTCGCGCACAATCCCCATGGCGCCGAACACATGCAGGAGCTGCTCGCCGGACAGATCCTCTGGGTGGGACTCGACCAGCTGTGGCCGGTCGCGCTGCTGTACGCGGGCATCCTGGCGATCTGGACGCTCTGGGCGCGGTCGCGCCCGCGCGCGTTCTACTTCCTGTTCGCCTTCGTCGTCACCGCCTCGGTGCAGCTGGTCGGCGTCTATCTGGTGTTCGCGACGCTGATCCTGCCGGCGATCGCCAGCTCGGCCCTCGACGAGCGCCGCGGCTTGGCGCTCGGTTACGCCATCGGCGGCGGCGGCTACGCGATCGGCCTGTGGCTGTCGGTCCCCTTCGACCTTCCCGCCGGGCCCTTCGTCGTCTGCACCCTCGCGACGCTGACCCTGGTCACCAGCATCCTGCGCCGCCGCAGCCTGAGTTCCAGGGACGGCTGACGCCCCGCCGCAGCCGATTCCGCATCCGGCGCCGGTCGGCGGACGGATGCGGAATCGTCGACGCGCCGCGCGGCGGCTACTCGATCACGGAGAGCTCGACCCGGCGGTTGGCGTCGCGACCGATCTCGGTCTCGTTGCTCTCGATCGGCTGCGACTCGCCGTAGCCGACCGGGTGCATGCGCCCGGCGGCGACACCGTGTCCGGCCAGATAGTCCTTGACCGCGATCGCGCGGCGCTCGGACAGGCCGAGGTTGTACGCATCCGAGCCGATGTCGTCGGTATGGCCCTCGAGATCGACCCGGATCTCCGGATAGGCCTGCAGCGTCGCGGCGACCTCGTCGAGAATCTCGCGGGCCTTGGCGGTCAGGCGGTCCGAATCGAATTCGAACTTCACACCGCGCAGGATGAAGCTGCGCTCGACCGCGCAACCGTTCTCGTCGACCTGCTCGCCGGCCCGCGGCCGGCGGCAGTCGTTCTCGAGCGCGCAACCGGTCGGCAGGACCTTGGCGCCGGGCGGCGTCCGCGGACATTCGTCGAGCACGTCGGGCACCCCGTCGCCGTCGAGATCCGGTGCACAGCCATCCGGGCCGACCTCCAGACCCTTGGGGGTCTGCGGGCAGTTGTCGCGAAAGTCCGGCACGCCGTCGCCATCGAGATCGGTGATCGGGCAGCCGTCGGCGCCGACCGCCTCGCCCGCGGGCGTCCCGGGGCAATTGTCCAGGCTGTCGGCCACGCCGTCACCGTCGGCGTCCAGCGGGCAGCCGTCCGCACCGACGGTCACGCCAGCGGGGGTATTGGGGCATTGATCGCGGTGATCCGGCACGCTGTCGCCGTCGGAATCGGGGGCGCAGCCGTCGAGATCGACCTCGACACCGGCCGGCGTGTTCGGACAGCGGTCCTTGCGATCCCCGACCCCGTCGCCGTCCGCGTCACGCACGCTGCCGCCGCCGAAGTAGTAGCGCAGCCCGATGCCGGCGCTCTGAGCGGTGTACTGGGTCTGCAGCATCCCGCCGTCGTCGGTCTGGTACTCGGGATCAGCGGCGGTGACGTAGCGGTAATCGAGCGACAGGCTCATGCGGTCGTTGAGGACGAAACCGACGCCGGCGCCGAACTGGTAGGCAAGCCCCCCGTCGTTCTCGCTGAGATCACCGCTGATACGCGCGTTCTGGTAGCCGAGGCCGGCCCCGAAGTACGGAATGGCCCAACCGCCGAAATCGAGGTCGTACCAGAGATTGCCCATCAGACGCAGCGCCGTCACCCGATTGTCGGAGCGGCTGGTCGTCATCGCGCCGTTGGCCGCGGTCAGGCTCACCTCGTCCCAGTCGTTCTGCGCGTAGGTCAGGCTCAACTCGGGGCGCAGGCCGCCGTCGAACAGATAGCCGACCGCGAACGCGCCGGAAAAGCCGTCCTGGTACGCGATGACCGTGCGCAGGGTCTGCGGCTGCGTCGGATCGATCGCGTCGGTCCCGGGAACCCCCGGCCCCAGCAGTCCCAGCAGACAGCCGCTCGAACCGACCGCGCCGAGCAGATCGAGCAGCGACCCGAGACCGAGCAGATTGCCGAGCGCGCAGTCCAGCGCATCGGTCGCCGGCGTTCCGGGCGTCCCGGGCACGAACGTATTGCCATCCGAATCGTCGAGCTGGGCGTACCGCGCTTCGATCCCGTAGTACCAACCCGGCTCGTAGGCGGCGACTGAAGCCGGGATCGAAAGCGCGGCGGCCACCAGCGTCCCCATGGCCACGTGCACTCGCCGGCGGTCACCGGCGCGATGGTCTTTGTGCATTGAGTCTGTCCCTGTATTTCGTGAATGTGACGAAGGTCCGCTCCCCCCAGGGCCACACGGACCGGCGCGGAGTCTGAATGGATCGGCCGGCGCTGCCGATGTCCGTCCCCGACGTGCGGCGTAGGACGCGACCACCGCGGGACGAGCGGCATTGATTACAGGGACAAGCGGCACCGCCGCTGTGCGGCACCCCACAACGAAAACGGCCGCCCGAAGGCGGCCGCGTCAACAATCGGGAACGACCGGACTCAGCCAGCCTTGGCCTGATTGGCCACCGCCTCGGCGGCCTTGCGGGCCGCTTCGGGATCGCCGAGATAGCGATACGACTGCACCTTGAGCTCGGCGTCGAGCTCGAACAGCAGCGGGATTCCGGTGGGGATATTGAGTTCGACGATCTTGTCGTCCGGGACGTTGTTCAGATACTTGTAGAGCGCGCGCAGCGAGTTGCCGTGGGCGGTCACCAGCACCGTCTGCCCGGACTTGAGCTGCGGCGCGATCGCGTCGTGCCAGTACGGCAACACGCGCTCCAGCGTCGTCGCCAGCGACTCGGTCGCCGGCAACACGCTGGCATCGAGGCCGGCATAGCGGCGATCGAAACGCGGATGCCCCGGATCGTCCTCCGCCATCGGCGGCGGCGGAATGTCGTAGGAACGCCGCCAGACCTTGACCTGTTCCTCGCCGTGCTTGGCCGTCGTCTCCGCCTTGTCCAGCCCCTGCAGGCCGCCGTAGTGACGCTCGTTGAGGCGCCAGGTCTTGGTGACCGGCAGCCAGACCTGATCCATCGACTCCAGCGCGGTGTTGAGCGTCCGGATCGCGCGCTTGAGCACCGAGGTGTGCGCCACGTCGAACTGCAATCCCTCCGCCCGCATCAGCTCGCCGGCCCGGATCGCTTCCTGACGCCCCTGTTCGGTGATGTCGACATCCACCCAGCCGGTGAAACGGTTGTCGAGGTTCCATTGGCTCTGGCCGTGGCGGAGCAGTACGAGCTTGTGCGTCATGTCGGGTTCTTCACTCTTGTACGAAAAATGGCGTCCCGGGCCGGAGCCGTTCCACTCAGCGCAGTGCGTCAGCCGGCAGGCTGCGGTAATAGTCCAGCGCGTGCGGATTGGCCAGGGCCTCGGTGTTCTTCACCGGCCGCCCGTGCAGCAGATTACGGACCGCCAGTTCGGTGATTTTACCGCTGATCGTGCGCGGCACCTCGGGACAGGCCAGAATCTTCGCCGGAACGTGTCGCGGCGTCAGCTCGCCGCGGATCGCGCCCTTGATCCGCACGACCAGGGCATCGTCGAGCGCCACGCCCTCGCGCAGGCGCACGAACAGCACCACGGACTCGTCGTTGTCGCGCTGATGGCCGACGACCACCGACTCGAGAACCTCCGGCTGCGCGTCGACGATGCGGTAGATTTCCGCGGTTCCGATGCGCACGCCGCCGGGATTGAGGGTGGCGTCGGAGCGGCCGGTGATGCGCACGCCGCCATGCGCCGTGAACTCGGCGAAGTCGCCGTGATGCCAGACCCCGGGGAAGGTCTCGAAGTAGGCGGCGCGGTAACGGCTGCCGTCGGCGTCGTTCCAGAAGCACACCGGCATCGACGGGAACGGCTGGGTGCAGACCAGCTCGCCCGGCTCGCCCCGCAGCGGCTGGCCCTCCGCACTGTAGATGTCGACGGCCATGCCCAGCCCCGGCCCCTGCAGCTCGCCGCGATAGACCGGCGACCACGGATTGCCGAGCGCGAAGCAGGAGATGATGTCGGTCCCGCCCGAAATCGACGCCAGCTGCAGATCCGCCTTGATCGCGTCGCGCACGTAGTCGAACTGCTCCGGCGCCAGCGGCGAGCCGGTCGAGAACATCGTCCGCAGCGCCGCGAGGTCGTGATGCTCGGCCGGCCGGTAGCCGTCCTTCTCCAGCGCCGACAGATACTTGGGACTGGTGCCGAACTGGGTCAGGCGCTCGCGCTGCGCCAGCGTCCACAGGCCCTCGGGCCCGGGATGGAACGGCGATCCGTCGTACAGCACCAGCGTCGCACCGGCCGCCAGGCCGGACGCCAGCCAGTTCCACATCATCCAGCCACAGGTCGTGTAGAAGAACAGGCGGTCACCGGGCCGCACGTCCGATTGCAGCACGTGTTCCTTGAGGTGCTGCAGCAGCGTCCCGCCAGCGCCGTGGACGATGCACTTGGGCTTGCCGGTGGTTCCGGACGAATAGAGGATGTACAGCGGCGCGTCGAACGGCATCGGCTCGAAGCGCAAGGGCGCGCCAGTGACCCCGTAGTCCGGCCAGGCCCGGGCGCCGGACAGTTCCGACAGATCCGGCGCGTCGGTGAGAAACGGCACGACCACCAGGCGCTGCAGACTGGGAAGTGCCTGCGCGATGGTGCCGATACGGCCGCGGGTGTCGATCTGCTTGCCGCCGTAGAGATAGCCGTCGCAGGCGAACAGCACTTTCGGCTCGATCTGGCCGAAGCGCTCGAGGACGCCCGAGTCGCCGAAATCCGGCGAGCAGGACGACCAGATCGCGCCGAGGCTGGTCGTGGCCAGCATCGCGACGACCGTCTCCAGGGTGTTGGGCATGAACGCTGCGACCCGGTCGCCGGCGCCGACGCCGTCGGCGGCCAGTGCCGCGGCCACCTCGGCCACCCGCGCGCGCAACTGCGCCCACGTCAGCACGCGGCGGCGCCCGCGTTCGTCGAGCGCGACGATCGCCTCGTCGTCGCCGTCATGCCGCAGCAAGTGCTCCGCGAAATTCAGGGTTGCCCCGGGAAACCAGCGCGCACCCGGCATCCGGTCCGCGTCTTCGAGTACGGCCCGCGGCGCCTGGCTGAAACGCACGCCACAGAAGTCGGTCAGCGCCTGCCAGAACGCCTCGGGCTGCTCGACCGACCAGCGCCACAGTCCGGCATAGTCCGGCGCCTCGAACCCGAGCGGCGCGGCAAAGCGCGTCAGATTCGAGGCCGCCATGCGTGCCGGTGACGGTGCCCACACCGGTTCGGAATCGTTCGTCATGTTGTTCGCTCCTCCCTGGAGGCGGCCACGCGGCCCAGCCGGCTCGCCGGCGCGCGCCCCAGAACGCCGCTGATCCAGCGGCCGGTTGATACCAGTGCGTCGAGGTCGACTCCGGTGTCGAAGCCCATCCCCTCGAGCATGTACAGCAGATCCTCGGTCGCCAGGTTGCCCGACGCGCCGCGGGCGTACGGGCAACCGCCCAGGCCGGCGACGCTGGCGTCGACGACGCGTACACCGGCTTCGAGGCAGGCCAGGGTGTTGGCCAGCGCCTGCCCGTAGGTGTCATGGAAATGCACCGCCAGCCGCCCGATCTCCACCGCATCGGTGCAGGCCTGCAGCATCGCGCGGGCCTTGCGCGGGGTGCCGACGCCGATGGTGTCGCCCAGCGAGATCTCGTAGCAGCCCATCTCCGCCATGGCCGCGACCACCCGGACCACGTCGGTCAGCGGCACCTCGCCCTGGTAGGGGCAGCCCAGCACCGTGGAGACATAGGCGCGCACCCGCAGGCCCTGCTCCAGAGCCTGTGCGACGACCGGCTGCAGGCGCTGGAGGGATTCGTCGACGCTGGCGTTGATGTTCCTGCGGTTGAACGCGTCGCTGGCGGCGGTGAACACCGCGATCTCGGCCACATCTGCGGCCCGTGCGCGTTCCAGCCCCTGCAGGTTGGGCACCAGCACCGGATAGTCGACCCCGGGCCGCCGCCGCAGTCCGGCGAGCACCTCGGCCGCGTCGGCCATCTGCGGCACCCATTTGGGCGATACGAAGCTCGTCGCCTCGACGGTCCTGAGGCCCGCATCGGAGAGGCGCTCGATCAGCTCGATCTTGACCGCCGTCGCGACCTGCTGCGGCTCGTTCTGCAGGCCGTCGCGCGGCCCCACTTCGACGATCCTCACCGATTCGCTCATCGCGCCATTTCCGTCATTGTTCGATGTATCAGGCCTCGAGGTAACTGTCCTTGAGGCGCACGTAGTGCTCGGCCGAATACAGCAGGTGCTCGCGCTCGGCATCACTGAGCGGCCGCACCGGCTGCGCCGGCGAGCCGCGGTAGAGCCAGCCCGATTCGAGCCTCTTGCCGGCCGGCACCAGACTCCCCGCCGCGATCAGGCACTCGTCCTCGACCACGACGCGATCCATCACGATCGCGCCCATGCCGATCAGGCAGCGCGCACCGATGCTGCAGGCATGCAGGATCACACCGTGTCCGACGGTAACATCCTCGCCGATGGTCAGCGCGACCCCTCCGGGTGAGTACGGGCCATCATGCGTGACATGCAGGACACTGTTGTCCTGTACGTTGCTGCGCGCGCCGATCCGGATCGAATTGACGTCGCCCCGGATCGTCACCAACGGCCAGACCGAGACGTCGTCGCCGAGCGACACGTCCCCGATGATCTGCGCGGAATCGTCAATATAGACCCGGGCGCCGACTTGCGCCCTGACATTTCGATAGGGCCGGATCACTGCGCCTCGTCGATCGAGGGCAAGGTTTCGACCTGCAGCGGGGGCGGCGCGGGTACGGCATCGGGAGCCCAGCCCTGGCCGCCGGCCTCGACCGATGCCGGATCGTCCCCGGAGGACGGCGACTGCAGCGGCTGGGTCTGGATCCCCTCGACATTGTCCGGCGCCAGCGGGATCGCCCGGATCTCGGTATCGGGCCGCTGCGGCGACGCATTGGCGTGCTCGACGACGAAGCCCTCGATGTGGTCGAGCACGTCGGCGCGACCGCGCAGATACGACGCCAGCGACCCGACGATCATCTCGTGCGACAGCTTGTCGTAGATCACCGTCTCCACCGGCCCGCCGGCCCGCGACACCGCCGCCGCCAGGCTCAGGGTGTTTTTCGCCGGCACGATCTCGTCGTCACGACCGGTCATCAGCAACAGCGGCGGATTGAGCCCGTCGACGAAGAAGATCGGCTGCGACTGACGGAAACGGTCGATCGGCCCGAACAGGTCGCGCAGGTCCGGCGCCGTGATCGGCATGAAGTCGTACGGGCCCGACAGCCCGATCATGCCGCGCAGCCAGTCGCGGCTGCCGCCGACCTGCTGCAGGTACTGGCCGTCGAGCGCCAGCATCGCCGCGATGTGCGCGCCCGACGAATGCCCCATCACGAACAGACGCTGCGGATCGCCGCCATACGCAGCAACGTTGTCCCGCACCCATCGCAACGCCCGCGCGCCGTCCTGCACGAAGGCCGGAAAGCGCACCGCCGGATACTTGCGGACGTTCGGCAGCACCGCCACGAATCCGCGCGACGCCAGCGCCTGACCGACGAACTTGTATTCCGACTTGTCGCCGCTGCTCCAGCGCCCGCCGTAGAAGAACACGACGACCGGCGCATTGACGATGCGCGGGGGACGGTAGATATCCAGCGCGAGATCGGCCGTGGCGTCGTAGGGCACGTTCTCCGTCAACACGAAGCCGCTGTCGCTGGACAGCGTATTGAGCACGGCCGGAGAGCCACAGCCGCTCAGCACGATCGGGATCAACAAAAGAATTAGGGTAAACGGTCGATAAAGCATGATCTAGGCCGGTGGAGAGCCGTCGTATGGTAGCGCGCTGCAACGAATTCACGCATGCTGTGCGGATCGGGGAAACACTCGACCGGTCGGGGGCTGGTCAATGATCACGACATTCATCTGGCTCGCCATCGCCGCAGCGCTGGTGGTGTATCTGATTATTCTTTACAACGGTCTGGTCACGCTCAAACATGGCGTCGCCAAGGCTTGGAGCAATATCGACGTACTGCTCAAGCAGCGTCACGACGAGCTGCCGAAGCTGGTCGAGACCTGCAAGCAGTACATGCAGTTCGAACGCGATACGCTCGAAAAGGTCATGCAGGCGCGCTCCGCCGCCAACAGCGCGCGTCAGGCCGGGGACGTCAAAGGGGTCGGCCAGGCCGAGGGGCAGATGCGGCTGGGCCTCGGCAACATCATGGCGACCGTCGAGGCCTATCCCGAACTCAAGGCCAATCAGTCGATCCAGCAGCTGCTGGGCCGCATCACCGGCCTCGAGAACGCGATCGCCGACCGCCGCGAGTTCTACAACGAATCGGTCAACGTCAATAACGTCCGCATCGAACAGTTCCCGGACGTCGTCGTGGCACGGCTGTTCGGTTTCAAGGCGGCGGAACTGCTCGAGTTCAGCGCCGAGGAAAAGACCGATGTCGATCTGCGCAATCTGTTCGGAAGCTGATCAGCGGCGCTTCCGCCCGCAGCGGCGCCCCGCCCGCCCGACGTGAATGATCCGGTCTGGCTGCAGCAGCTCGCAGCCGACATCGCCGGCGCCGACGCCACCGAATTCTGGGCATGGACCGGCGCGGCGATCGTCGCCGCGATCGGCTGCTTCGCGTTCGCGTTCCTGGTCCTGCACCGCGCGCGGCTGATCGAGAACACCCCCACCTCCCGGATCCGTTCGGCCGCGCAGGGATACGTTGAGCTGCGCGGGTTCGCGCGCCTGCTGCCGGGTCCGCCGATTCTGTCGCCGCTGTCGGGCGCACGCTGCTGCTGGTGGAAATACAGCGTGCAGAAGCAGGAAACGCAGTGGCGCAACGGCCGTCGCACCACCCGGTGGCGCACGGTCGCGTCGGGCACCAGCGACGAGCTGTTCATGCTGGCGGACGAGACCGGCGACTGCGTGGTCGATCCGGAAGGGGCCGACATCCACCCGAGCCTGAAACGCCAGTGGCGCGGCACGTCGCCACGGCCGGGATTCATCCCCGACAAGACGCCATGGCTGCAGCTCGGCGACTACCGCTACTCGGAACAGCTGCTCGGCATCGGCGACCCGCTGTATGCCATCGGCTGGTTCCGGACCCAGGCCGCGCAGCGCGACCTGAACGTCGCCGCCGACGTCACCGCGCTGTTGCGCGAATGGAAGGCCGACCGGACCAGCCTGCTGGCACGCTTCGATGCAGACGGCGACGGCCACATCGACCTGCAGGAGTGGGAAACGGCGCGGCGGGCCGCTTTGGAGCAGGTCCGGAAGGAGCATCTGGAACACGCGCTGTCTCCGGACATCCACGTGCTGTGCCGGCCGGGCGATCGCCGGCCCTACATCCTCTCGACGCTGTCGCAGGAGCAGCTGGCGCGACGGTACCGGATCAGCGGCGGGTCGCTGCTGCTGCTGTCGATTGCGATCGGCGTCGCCGCGGTCTTCAGCCTGACGGCGCGCGGCATGCTCTAGCCCCTTCAGAAACAAAGCTTTTTTCTATCAGGGCTTTACGAAAAATTCACTGGAAAAATCGACTGGCCGACCCCACGATACGGGTTCCAGTTCCAACGCCCCGATCATGCAAAATCCGCTGCTGGCCGATCCCATCGGCAACCCGCTGCCCGCCTTCGACCAGATCCGTCCGGAACACGCCGAAGCGGCCATCGACGACGTTCTGTCGCGCAACCGCAGCGAACTCGAGGCGCTGCTGAACCGCGCCGAGACGCCGACCTGGGAATCGCTGGTCGAACCCCTCGAGGAGCTCGGCGACCGCATCCAGCGAATCTGGGGCCCGGTGTCGCACCTGTTCAGCGTCGCCAACTCGCCGGAGTGGCGCAAGGCCTACAACGCCTGCCTGCCGAAGCTCACCGCGTACAGCATCGAGCTGTCGCAGTCCGAGCCGCTGTTCCGCGCCTACGAGGCGCTGGCGGCCAGCCCGGAGTTCGAACGGTTCTCGACACCGCGCAAGAAGGTCATCACCGATGCCCTGCGGGACTTCCGTCTCTCCGGTATCGGTCTGCCGGACGAGCAGAAGGCGCGCTACAAGGAGCTGTCGCTGAAGCTCTCCGAACTGCAGACCAAGTTCGAAGAGAACCTGATGGACGCGATCCAGGCTTGGAGCCGTCTGGTCACCGACGAAGCCGAACTTGCCGGCATGCACGATGCCGCCAGACAGGCCGCGCGTGAAAAAGCGCAGGCCAAGGATCAGGACGGCTGGCTGCTGACCCTGGACTTCCCCAGCTTCGACGCGGTCATCACCTACGCCGACAATCGCGAACTGCGCCGCGAAATCTATACCGCCTACGTCACCCGGGCGTCGGACCAGGGTCCGCAGGCCGGCCAGTTCGACAATTCCGAACTGATCGAACAGATCCTGGCGCTGCGCCACGAACTGGCGCGCATGCTCGACTTCGCCAACTACGCCGAGCTGTCGCTGGCCACCAAGATGGCCGAGAGTCCGCAGGAGGTCGAGGACTTCCTTGCCGATCTGGCACGGCGCGCGCGCCCGCGCGCGATTGCCGAGATCGACGAGCTGCGGCGCTATGCCAGCGAACGCGATGGTCTCGACGAGCTGATGCCCTGGGACCTGGCCTACTACTCGGAGAAGCTGAGCACCGACAAGCTGGGCCTGAGCGAAGAGGCCCTGCGCCCGTACTTCCCGATGCCGGGCGTCCTGCGCGGCATGTTCGCGCTGGTCGAGCGCCTCTACGGCATCCGCATCGAGGCCGCGCCCGGCATCGCCACCTGGCACGAGGACGTCACCACCTGGGCCCTGAAGGACGACCAGGGCGCCGAGTTCGGGTTGTTCTATCTGGACCCGTATGCGCGGCCGGAGAAACGCAGCGGCGCGTGGATGGACGAGTGCGTCAACCGCCGCCGCAAGTCGCAGATCCTGCAGCAGCCCGCCGCCTATCTGGTCTGCAATTTCGCGCCGCCGGTGGGCGGCCGCCCGGCCCTGCTGACCCACGACGAAGTGCTGACGCTGTTCCACGAGTTCGGGCACGGCCTGCATCACCTGATGACCCAGGTCGACGAAGGCTCGGTTTCCGGCATCCGTGGCGTCGCCTGGGATGCCGTCGAGCTGCCGAGCCAGTTCATGGAGAACTGGTGCTTCGACCCGCCGACCCTGCGCAGCTTCGCGCGCCACTGGGAAAGCGGCGAACCGCTCCCCGACGAGCAGATCGAGAAGCTGCGCGCTTCCCGCACCTTCCAGGCGGCGATGGCCACGGTCCGTCAGCTCGAATTCGGCCTGTTCGATCTGCGCCTGCACCGCGATTTCGATCCGGCCAAGGGTGCGCGGGTCCTCGAGACCATCGACCGGGTCCGCGACGAAGTCGCGGCACTGAAGCCGCCCGCATTCAACCGCATGCCCTGGAGCTTCTCCCACATCTTCGCCGGCGGTTACGCCGCGGGCTACTACAGCTACAAGTGGGCGGAAGTGCTGTCGGCGGACGCCTTCGCCGCATTCGAGGAGAGCGGCTTCTCGCCCGAAACGGGCACCCGCTTCCGCGACACCGTGTTGGCGCAGGGCGGCTCGAAGGAAGCCATGGAGCTGTTCATCGAGTTCCGCGGGCGCAAACCCAACGTCGACGCCCTGCTGCGCCACAGCGGACTGGTCGACGCCGCCGCCTGATTCCCGCACACCCGCAGGACGCAAAAAGGGGCGGCGCATCGAGCACCGCCCCTTTGTCTATCCGAGGCTCACGAACCTTTGAGTTCGCGCGTGCTGAGTTCCTTGCCGGTGTCGTCGACCGTCACCAGACGCACGGTGAAGCCCCACAGCCGCTGCAGGTGCTTGAGCACCTCGGACGCCGACTCGTCGAGCGGGCGGCCACGGTGCTGACGGTGACGCAGGGTCAATGAGCGGTCGCCACGGCGTTCGTAACGGACGACCTGGATATCCGGCACCAGGTTGTCGCGGTTGTACTGGCTTGCCAGCAAGCGCCGCAGACGACGGTAACCGTCCTCGTTGTGGATCGCCTCGACGACCAGCGCCTCTTCATTCTCGTCGTCGGCGATACCGAACATCCGGAACTCACGCATCAGGCGCGGGCTCAGGAACTGTCCGATGAAGGACTCGTCCTTGTAGTTGCGCATCGCGAAATCGAGCACCTTTCGCCAGTCGCCGCCGGCGATGTCCGGAAACCACTGGCGATCCTCGTCGGTCGGCGACTCGCAGACCCGACGCAGGTCCGTGAACATCGCGAAGCCGAGCGCGTACGGGTTGATGCCGCTGTAGCCGCGCTGCGCATAGCCGCGCTGCGCGATCACGTTGGTATGGCTGCTGAGGATCTCCAGCATGAATCCCGAATCGACGAGCCCCTTGTCGAACAGGCGGTGCAGCAGCGTGTAGTGCCAGAACGTGGCCCAGCCTTCGTTCATGACCTTGGTCAGGCCCTGCGGATAGAAGTACTGCGCCATCTTGCGCACGATGCGCACGATCTCGCTCTGCCACGGCTCCAGGCGCGGTGAGTGCTTCTCGATGAAATAGAGCAGGTTCTCCTGCGGCTCGACGGGGAAGTCGGGCTCGCGACGCCGGCGGTCGCCCTCACTGCTCTTGCGCGGCACGGTGCGCCAGATTTCGTCGAACTGCTTCCACGCATGCGACTCGCGCTCGCGCTGGCGCTGCAGTTCGGCCTCGACCGACAGCGGCGCCGGATGATGGTACCGGTCGACGCCGTGGCTCATCAGCGCATGGCAGGAGTCGAGCACGGCCTCGACCGCCTCTTCGCCGTACCGCTGCTCGCACTGCATGATGTATTTGCGGGCGAACACCATGTAGTCGATGATCGCGTCGGCGTCGGTCCACTGCCGGAACAGGTAATTGCCCTTGAAGAAGGAGTTGTGCCCGTAGCAGGCATGCGCGACCACCAGCGCCTGCATCGCCATCGTGTTCTCCTCCATCAGATAGGCGATGCAGGGATTCGAATTGATGACGATCTCGTACGCGAGCCCGCGCATGCCCTTGCGGTACATGTGCTCGTTGCGGATGAACTCCTTGCCGAAGCTCCAGTGCGGGTAGCCGATCGGCAGGCCCAAAGACGCGTATGCGTCGAGCATCTGCTCCGAGGCGATGACCTCGATCTGGTTCGGATAGCAGTCCAGGCCGAACTCTCCGACGGCGATCTCGCGGATCGCGCGATCGTAGGTATCGATCAGATCGAAGGTCCACTCGGCCCCATGGGACAGCAGACGCGGCTTGAGCGCGGTACTCATGCGGCCTCCGTGCTGAACAGATCGCGCAGGACCGGGTAGATCTCACCGCGCGCGGTCACGCTCTTCATTGCGAACTTCGGACTGTCGATCCGCGCGTACGCGTGCGCCAGGGAGCCGAGATGCTCGGGCTCGTCCGGCACCTCGACGTAGGCGAAATAGCGCAGCGACGGCAGCAGCTGCTCTTCCAGATAGGACCGGCTCTTCTCGGGATCGGCACCGAAGGCGTCGCCGTCCGAGGCCTGGGCGCCGTACAGGTTCCAGCTCGAGGGATCGTAGCGCTCGGCGACGATCTCCTGCATCAGCTTCAGCGCCGACAGCACCACGGTACCGCCGCTCTGCGTGCCGTAGAAGAAGGTTTCCTCGTCGACCTCCTGCGCATTGTCGGTATGGCGGATGAAGATCAGGTCGACATGCTCGTACTTGCGTGTCAGGAACAGGTACAGCAGCGTGAAGAAGCGCTTGGCCAGATCCTTCTTGTCCTCGGTCATCGACGCGGATACGTCCATCAGGCAGAACATCGCCGCGCGCGCCACCGGCATCGGTTCGCGCACACGGTGCCTGAAACGCAGATCGAACTCGTCGAGAAACGGGATCCGCGCAAGTCTGGCACGCAGCTCCTCGGCGCGGGCCTCGAGCTCCGGTGTCGGCGCCTCGGCCAGCGCCGCCTCGACCTCGTCGAGTTCGCGCCGTGCCGACGCGCCGACCGCGATCCGGCGTGCGGTGGCGTTGCGCAGCGAGCGCGGAATCGACAGGTTCGCCGGCACGCCGCTGGGCGTATACCCGGCGCGACGCATCTTGAACTGCCGCACGTCGCCGAGCACGTTGCGCTCAAGGTCAGGCAGCTCGAGATCGTCGAAGAACAGGTTCATGAACTCTTCGCGCGACAGGCTGAAGACGAAATCGTCCTCGGCGTCGCCCTGTCCTTCCCCGCCACCGTCACCGCCGCCGCTGGGCGGCCGCGCGATCCGATCGCCCTCGGAAAAACGGTCGTTGCCGGTGTAAACGGTCTCATGGCTCCCGCCCTGACCATGGTGGAAGGTCGGCTCGGAAATGTCGCGGGACGGGATGTTGACCTCGCCGCCCTGCTCCATGTCGGTAATCGAGCGGCGCGCCACCATGTCGTCGACCGAGCGCTTGATCTGCTCCTTGTAGCGGCGCAGAAAACGCTGACGGTTGACTGCGTTCTTGTTTCGATCGTTCAGCCGGCGATCGATGATGATCGACATGTCGCCTCCGGGGTCACGGACCGGGAACGCGCACAGGTCACTGCGACTTGCGCACGCGCAGATACCACTCGGACAGCAGCCGCACCTGCTTCTCGGTATACCCCTTGGCCACCATGCGGGACACGAAGTTCTCGTGCTTCTTCTGATCTTCGACCGACGCCTTGGCATTGAACGAGATCACCGGCAGCAGTTCCTCGGTCGACGAGAACATCTTCTTCTCGATGACCTCGCGCAGCTTCTCGTAGCTGGTCCAGGCCGGGTTCTTGCCGTTGTTCTGCGCGCGCGCGCGCAGCACGAAGTTGACGATCTCGTTGCGGAAGTCCTTGGGATTGGCAATGCCGGCCGGCTTCTCGATCTTCTCGAGCTCTGCGTTGAGCGCGGCGCGATCGAAGGACTCGCCGGTCTCCGGATCCCGGTAGTCCTCGTCCTGGATCCAGTAGTCGGCAAAGGTCACGTAGCGGTCGAAGATGTTCTGGCCGTATTCGCCATAGGACTCCAGGTACGCGGTCTGGATCTCCTTGCCGATGAACTCGGCGTAGCGCGGCGCCAGCCAGCCCTTGATGAATTCCAGAAACCGGCGTTGCTGATCGTCCGGCAGATGCTCACGCAGCACGCGCTGCTCGAGCACGTACATCAGGTGCACCGGATTGGCGGCGACCTCGGTCTGATCGTAGTTGAACACCGCCGACAGCACCTTGTACGCGAAGCGCGTGGACATGCCGTCCATGCCTTCGTCGACACCGGCATAGTCGCGGTACTCCTGCAGTGACTTGGCGGCCGGATCGGTGTCCTTGAGGTTCTCGCCGTCGTAGACACGCATCTTCGAGTAGATGCTTGAGTTCTCCGGCTCCTTGATGCGCGTGAGCACCGACCACTGCGCCATCATCTCCAGCGTGCCCGGCGCGCACGGCGCCTGCGACAGCGCGCTGTGACGCAGCAGCTTGCGGTAGATCTCGACTTCCTCGGACACCTGCAGGCAATACGGGACCTTGACGATGTAGACGCGATCGAGGAAAGCCTCGTTGTTCTTGTTGTTGCGGAAGCTCTGCCATTCCGACTCGTTGGAGTGCGCCAGCACCACACCGTTGAACGGGATCGCCGAGAAGCCCTCGGTGCCCTTGTAATTGCCCTCCTGCGTCGCGGTCAGCAGGGGGTGCAACATCTTGATCGGCGCCTTGAACATCTCGACGAATTCGAGCAAGCCCTGATTGGCCAGGCACAGCCCCCCCGAATACGAGTACGCATCCGGATCGTCCTGCCCGAAGCGTTCGAGCTTGCGGATGTCGACCTTGCCGACCAGGGACGAAATGTCCTGGTTGTTCTCGTCGCCGGGCTCGGTCTTGGTGATCGCGAGCTGCTTGAGCACCGACGGCTGGATCCGCACCACCTTGAACTGGTTCAGGTCGCAGTCGTATTCGGCCAGGCGCTTGAGCGCCCACGGCGAGGCGATGCCGTTGAGGTAACGCCGCGGAATGCCGTACTCCTTCTCCAGCGCGGCGCCGTCACGCTCGGGGTTGAACAGTCCGAGCGGGGATTCGTTGATCGGGGAATCCTTGAGCGCGTAGATCGGGAAGGCCTCCATCAGCGTCTTGAGCCGTTCGGCGATCGACGACTTGCCGCCACCGACCGGCCCCAGGAGGTACAGGATCTGCTTGCGTTCCTCGAGTCCCTGCGCCGCGTGCTTGAAATACGCGACGATCTGCTGGATGACGTCCTCCATCCCGTAGAACTCGCGAAACGCCGGGTAGCGCCGGATCACCCGGTTGGAGAAGATGCGCGACAAACGCGAATCGTTCCGGGTATCGACGACTTCCGGCTCCCCGATCGCAGCGAGCATCCGCTCCGCCGGGGTCGCGTAGGCCAGTGGGTCGCGCTTGCAGAGGTCGAGGTAGTCGAGTAACGACATCTCCTCTTCCTGAGCCTGCAAATACTGACTGCGAAAGCTTTCGAGAATGCTCATCAGCGACCTCCGTTCGACTGCTGCTCAACGTGGCGCACAACGCATTAACAGCATAGCGCGACAACTTCATCATTGCCCGGTTCGTCCGGTCGGCGCATCCGTGAAAACCCGCACTGCGGCCTTCAGAAAATGCCCGCGCCCGACAACCTCCGAGCACCTGTGATTACGACCATGCAAGAAACGGGCAGGTTCAGATCAATCCGGCTTCCGAGCGGTCGCCACCAGCCCACGACCGGCGCCGGCAGCCTGACGTCAAGCCATTCCGCGGCTATGCTTGGCGCCCTTCGCAACCACCCCACTGCCCGATGAAAATCGCCACCTGGAACGTCAATTCGCTGCGTGTCCGCCTGCCTCATGTCCTGGACTGGCTGCAGTCCCAGCCGGTCGACGTTCTCGGGATCCAGGAGACCAAGCTCACCAACGACGCATTCCCGTTCGATGCACTGCGGGAGGCCGGATATCAGGCGATTCACAACGGTCAGAAGACCTACAACGGGGTGGCTCTACTGGCCCGTCACGCCCTCGACGACGTGCAGACCGACATCCCCGGCTTCGAGGACGAACAGAAGCGCGTGATCGCCGCAACGGTGGGCGGAGTCCGCGTCATCAACGTCTACGTGGTCAACGGCCAGGCGCTCGACAGCCCGAAATACACGTACAAGCTGCGCTGGCTGGACGCGCTGCGGGCCTACGTCGAGGCGGAACTGGCGCGGTACCCCCTGCTGGCGGTGACCGGCGACTTCAATATTGCCCCGGAGGCCCGCGACACCCACGATCCGGCGTCCTGGGAAGGCAAGATCCTCTGCTCGGAGCCCGAGCGGCAGGGCCTGCGCGAGCTGCTGGCCCTCGGACTCAGAGACAGCTTCCGCATGTTCGAACAGCCCGAAAACGCGTTCACCTGGTGGGATTACCGGCAGGCTGCGTTTCGCCGCAACATGGGGCTGCGCATCGATCACATCCTGCTGTCGGACCCACTTGCGGAGAAATGCCGGAGCTGCGCCGTCGACGTGGCGCCACGGCGCCTGGAGCGCCCTTCCGACCACGCGCCGGTGATCGTCGACCTGGACCTCGGCACGAGCGACTGAGGGGCCCGAACTGTGGCGCAGTTCACTGTTCAGGCCTCGCGTGACGGCGCTATCATCGACGCTCGCCTGTTCTCGCGGAGACCGAGGTGGCCGGCCTGATCGCCCGAAGGCGCAACCACTACGACGTAACCAATTCGGTGAATCTAGCCAGCCCGGACGCCGTCCTGGAGGCGATCGGCGACATCCTCGGCCGGCTGTATCCGGACCTGTCGCTGCAACCGATTCGCAAGGCGTTCGACACCTTCGCCCGCCTCTATGCCGGCACCCTGCCGGGCTACGCGGGTTGCGACACCTGGTATCACGACGCCCAGCACAGCCTCGACTGCGCGCTGACCTTTACGCGCCTGTTCGACGGCTACGAACGCGGTGTCGGGGCTACCGAACAGCTCGGCGAACGCCGTGCCATGCTCGGCATCATCGTCTCGCTGTTCCACGATGCCGGGTATATCCGTCGCACCACCGACGACGCCGACAACGGCGCCATCTACACGCTCACCCACGTCAAGCGCAGCGGCGCATTCCTGGCCGGGTTCCTGCCCACGGTGGGCCTGGCGGCCGATGCCGCCCTCGCACGCCGCATCGTGCACTTCACCGGCTACGAGGTCGCTCTGGACCAGATCCGCGTATCGCGCCGCAAGGACCGCCTGCTCGGGTTCATGATGGGCACGGCCGACATCCTGGCGCAGACGGCGGATCGCTGCTATCTGGAGAAGTGCCGCGACTTCCTCTATCGCGAATTCGCGCTGTGCGGGCTGGCCGGCGACGGCCCCGACGCCATCTACAGCTCTCCGGAAGACCTGCTCGACAAGACCGTCGCCTACAACGAACGCCTGTGGGACGAGCGCCTGGACGGCTATTTCGAAGGCATTCATCGCTATCTCGACGTGCACTTCGACCGCCCCAATCCCTACACGGCGACGATCCGCGCCCATCTCGAACGCGTCGGACGGATGAGTCGCAGCGGCCGCTACGACGGCCTCACGGCGCGCCCGGTCGCGATCAACGCCGACCGCCTGCGACGGTCGCTCAAGCCGCGTCCGCGTCGGCACGGCCCCGGGTCCGCAACCGCCCGTCACATCGGTTGAGTCGCGCGGCGCCCCGACCGCCGTCGCGCCGCTATTCGAACACCACCGGCACGCTCAGACTCAGGGGCGCCCCCTGCGGCGGCCGCGGCACCGGACTGGCCCGGTGAGCCAATGCCAGGGCCTCGGCGTCGAGAGCGGCATCGCCGGCGCTGCGCTGCAGGCGGATTCCACTCAGCTGTCCGTCGGCGCCGACATCGAACGCGACGACCGCCGTTCCGTGCGGGGCCGCGTCCGCGCCCGCCGGGCGGGCGGGCGGGCGCCGAAAGCGCTGCAGGTGGGCGCGCAGACGCGCGTAGTAGCCGTCATCTCCGCCGCCGCCCTGCTGCCGGGCTGCCTGCCCGCGCTGCGCCGGAGACGTGGCCGGCGCCATGCCATCGGGCCCCGCGGCGGCTGGTCTGAAAGCGATTTCGATCACCGTATCCCGGTCGTCGCCGGCACCCCGGGCCATCCCCGAACTGGCCTGATGCGCGGTCGTATCCCTGGGACCGCCCCCGAGCAGCAGCGGCCCGTGCAGCAACAGCGCGATCACCGCCGCCCCGAGCCAGCGCCGCATCGCCTTGCCGTCTTCACTCACGGGCCACGCACCGCCGCCAGTTGCACCTGCCGGACGCCTTGCGCCTCAAGCCGCTGCAGCACGTCTACGACCCGGCTCGCGGAAACCTGCGCATCCGCGCGCAGACGGATCCGCTGCCGGCGCAGCGGCTGCGCGTCGAGCCATGCGCCCAGAGCGGCATCGTCGAGGGGCACACCGGCGTCGCGCAGACGGCCGTCGCGCCCCAGCGCCAGCGCTGCACCGTCCTCGTGGGTGACCCGGGCATAGCGGCTTTCAGGCCCACCCTCCGGAGCGGGCGCAGACGACTCGCCGAACTGGGCCAGCATCAGGAAGAACACCAGCAGCAACAGAACCACGTTGAGAACCGGCAGCATGTCGCCATCGCGGCGGACCGGCGCTGAAGCGCCGATCCTCATCCCCCACCCACCAGGTCGAAGGACACGCCGGCGTCACGCAGAACGTCCATCGCAACGACCAGATCCTGCAGACTGGCGCCCGCGCCCGTCTTGAGCCGCAGGCGCGCACCCGGCGTGCCCGCGTTCAGGGCCGTCACCAGCTGCGACGTGGACACGATGCGATCACGGTAGTGGATCCGGTCGGCGCCCAGGAGTTCGGCCTCGGCCGCGGGATCGGTCGCGGCCGGACTTGCTGCGGCAGGCGACGTCACCGCGAGTTCCAGCACCCGCGGCGCCGGCGGCCGCGCCGCGAGCATGAAAAAGAACAGCAGGATGAATACGACGTCGACCAGGGACGTCAGCGCGACCCGGGAGCGACGGACGGGGGCGCGTTCAAGCCGCACGCCGTGCGGCCCCGGCCGGCTGCGTGAACAGCGCGGTCAGCGCGCTCTCCATCGCCACGCGCTGGGCGTCGATGACGCGCTCGAAGGCCTGCAGCACGGTGATGACCGGCATCGCCACCGCCAGGCCCGCCGCCGTCGTCAGCAGGGCCTTCCAGATCCCGCCGGCGAGTCCAGAAGCCTCCACGGTGCCGCCGGCGGCCTGCATCGCCTGGAACGCGTCGATCATGCCCAGCACGGTGCCGAACAGGCCGAGCAGCGGCGCCAGCTGTGCGATCACGTCGAGCGCCCGCATGAAACTGCGCATGCGCTCCAGCCAGTGTTGTGCGGCGGCCTCGGCACGCTCGCGCGCGTGCATGTCGGCGATTGCCGGGTCGGCCCGGGCGGCGACGGCCACCGTCAGCACCGCGGCAAGCGGCCCGCGCTCACCCGCCAACAGTCCCAGGGCCTGATCCGGCTGGTGGCGCCCGCAGGCCTGGAGCACCGGCGCGACGAACGCCTGCCGGCTGATCCGCCATTCCCAGAACTCCCAGATCTTGACGATGCTCAGGGTGGCCGCGACCAGCGAAAGCCCCAGCAGCAGCAGCATTGGCCAACCGCCGAGCCCGAGCCATTCCAGCAGCACGGCCGGCGCCTCAGCGGGCGCTGCCGGACACGTCGCCGGAACGAACGCTCGCGGCGCCGACGCCGCGCGGGTCGCTGGCCGCCTCGACGACCCCCGCGGGCACGTCCCAGGCGACTGCCTGCATGTTGCCCCAGTGCCGGCTGTAGACGTCGACCGTATGCCCGAATGGGGCCAGCGCGTCGTGCATCGGCGTCGCGGCGTCCCCCGGCTCGACCTGCACCACGTCGGGCAGGTACTGATGATGCAGCCGCGGACGCGCCACCACCGCTTCGAGCGGGCGCCCGCCGGTCCAGGACAGCACGGCCTGGATCACCATGCTGACGATCCGGCTGCCGCCGGGCGTCCCGACGATCAACAAGCCCCTCGGCCCTTCGACAAAGGTCGGCGTCATCGACGACAGCGGCCGCTTGCGCGGCATGATCGCGTTGGGCTCCGAGCCGACCAGGCCGTAGGCATTGGGCTCGCCCGGCGCGCTGGCGAAATCGTCCATCTCGTCGTTGAACAGCACCCCGGTCGCCGGCGCCATGAATCCCGAGCCGAACGGCAGATTGATCGACAGCGTCGCGGCGACACGGTTGCCGTCCGCGTCGAGCACCGAAAGGTGGGTGGTGTTGGTGCCTTCGGGCGACGGTTGTGCCGGCGGCAGCGTCGAACTCGGCGTCGCATGGACCGGATCGATGGTCCGCGCGAGTTCCAGCGCGTAACTGCGGGCGCTCAGGTGCCGCATCGGGATTTCGACGAAATCGGGATCGCCCAGCCACGCGGCACGGTCACGGTACGCCCGGCGCAAGGACTCGACCAGCAGATGCTGCGCACGGGGCGAATCGTCGTCATGCCAGTCGAGGCTCTCGAGCTGTTGCAGGACCTGCGCCAGCGCCAAGCCCCCGGCCGACGGCGGCGGCGCACTGACGACGCGATAGTCGCGAAAATAGGTCACGACCGGCTCGCGCTCGACCACGCGATAGCGCCGCAGATCTTCCTCGGTCCACAACCCGCCCGCGGCGCGCGACGCCTTGAGCAGGCGTTCGGCGATCTGGCCGCCGTAGAAGTCCGCGGCCCCGTGTTCGGCCATGCGCCGCAGTGTCCACGCCAGATCCTGCTGGCGCAGCACGTCCCCGGTCACCAGCGGCTTGCCGTCCGGGACGAACACCCGCTTGGCCGCCCAGGACATGCGCTCGGCGAAGTAGCCGATCATCGCCGCCAGTTTCGGATCGACCTCGAAACCCGCTTCGGCATAGCGAATCGCCGGCGCCAGCAACTCGCCGAACGGCTTGCGGCCGTACTTCGCCGCGATGTGCGCCAGCGCCGCGGGCTCTCCGGGGATCCCCGCGGCCTTCGGCCCGAAACGCGAACGCTGCGGATCGACCGCACCGTCGGCATCGCGATACATGTCGCGCGACGCGGCCATCGGCGCGACCTCGCGTCCGTCGACGAAGATGTCCTGCCCGTCGGCGGCGCGATGCAGCAGCCAGAAACCGCCACCGCCGAGCCCGGATCCGGTCGGCTCGACCACGGCCAGCGCCGCGCTGGCGGCAACCGCGGCGTCGAAGGCGTTGCCACCGTCGGCGAGCACCTCCATGCATGCCGCGGTCGCGAGTGGATGCGCGGTTGCGCAGGCGGCGCCCGGCGGCTTCTCGGCAACCGCGCCGGACGCCGTGAAGGCAGCGAACAGCGCAAAGATCGCGAGGGACCATCGCCCGATCAGGGCTTGCAGGCGAATTCCGGGGCGATGACTCATGACAGCAACCGGGTCAGTTTGTGGTACTTGTCGAGGAGTTGTTCCTGCGACTCGACGTGATCGGGATCCAGCGGAATGCAGTCCACCGGACACACCTTGCGGCACTGCGGTTCGTCGAAGTGTCCGACGCATTCGGTGCACAGCTCGGGATCGATCTCGTAGATCTCGACCCCCTGTTCAATCGCGTGATTCGGGCAGACCGGCTCGCAGACATCGCAGTTGATGCAGTCATGGGTGATCTTCAGCGACATCCCGCGCCCCGACTACTGCTGCCCGATGCGCGCCTTCAGCGCTCCGGCCACCGCCTGCGGCACAAGCTTCTCGACCGGCGCGCCGAGTCCGGCCAGTTCCCGCACCAGAGACGACGACAGGTGGGCATATTCCGGCGACGGCGCCAGCATCACGGTGTCGAGCTGCGGATAAAGGTCCCGGTTCATCACCGCCATCTGCTTTTCGTAGTCGAAGTCGCCGACGGTGCGAACCCCCCTCACCAGCACGGCAACCCCGTTTTCGCGGGCGAAGTCGACGACCAGTCCGGAGAATCCCTTGACCTCGACGTTCGGCAACTCCCGCACCACCTCGCGGATCAGGTCGACGCGCTCCTCGAGACTGAAACGCGGATTCTTCGAGGGATTCAGTCCGACCGCGACGATCAGCTTCGGAAACATCCGCGAAGCACGCTGGATGATGTCGAAGTGGCCGAAGGTGATCGGATCGAAGGTGCCGCTGTACGCAGCCGTTGTCATGGACGTCCCCAATACTGACGATGGATGGCGGATCTAGGCCGCCGCTGCCGGCGACTGGTACCGGGCCAGGGCGAAGGATACCTGACCGGCCTGTTTTTCCTTGACCCACTCGAAGCCCGCGGGCAGCGCCGGCGCGACTTTTCCGGGCCATTCCAGGAACACGCGGTTGGATGTCGGATTGAGAACCTTCGACAGCTCGGCCAGTACCGGCTCCAGCAGGCCGGAATCGAACGGCGGATCGACGAACACAATGTTGTAGCGGTGCCAGGTCTGCTGCAGAAAATACACCGCGTCCATGTTCACGACGTCGGTGTCGCCAGCCTTCAGCGCCGCCAGCACGGCCTTGATCCGCGTGCACTGGCGATGCCCCTGATCGACGAAGGTGCAGTGCGCGGCCCCGCGCGACAAGGCCTCGATTCCCATGGCCCCGCTGCCGGCGAACAGGTCCAGGCAGCGTGCGCCCGGGATCACCGGCGCCAGCCAGTCGAACACCGTCTGCCGGACCCGGTCCGGCGTCGCGCGGACGCCGTCCGCGGCGTCGAAGTCGATGACCCGCGAACGCCACTGCCCGCCGATGACCCGCAATTTGCCCTGGATACGAGAACTCATCGCTGCTTGCTCCACACGGCTCGACGACCACGCGATCGCGTCCGCTGTTGCGCCCCTGCACAGACCGCCCGGGCCATCCTCAAGCCCGCTGCGAACCGACGTCAACTGCTCCGGCCGTTCAACCGCTGTGGGTGCCGCCGACGGTCAGGGCGTCGATCTTCAGGGTCGGCTGGCCGACCCCGACGGGAACGCTCTGGCCATCCTTGCCACAGACGCCCATCCCGGCATCGAGTTGCAGATCGTTGCCGACCATCGACACCCGCGTCAGCACCTCAGGGCCGTTGCCGATCAGGGTCGCGCCCTTGACCGGCCGGGTCAGCCGGCCGTTCTCGATCAGGTAGGCCTCGGATGCCGAGAACACGAAGTTGCCGCTGGTGATGTCGACCTGGCCGCCCCCGAAGTTGGCGGCGTAGATGCCGCGCGGGACCGAAGCGATGATCTCCTGCGGATCATGCGGCCCGGCCAGCATGTAGGTATTGGTCATGCGCGGCATCGGCAGGTGCGCATACGACTCGCGACGGCCGTTGCCGGTCGAACGCACGCCGGTCAGGCGCGCGTTGAGCTTGTCCTGCAGATAGCCCCGCAGCACGCCGTTCTCGATCAGCGTGGTGCACTGACTCGGCGTGCCCTCGTCGTCGACGCTCAGCGAGCCGCGACGACCTTCCAGCGTGCCGTCGTCGACGACCGTGCACAGCGGTGACGCCACCTTCTCGCCAACCCGCCCGGAAAACGCCGATGAGCCCTTGCGGTTGAAATCGCCCTCGAGACCGTGGCCGACCGCTTCGTGCAGCAACACTCCGGGCCAGCCCGGACCGAGGACCACGGTCTGCTGGCCGGCCGGCGCGGGCACGGCATCGAGCTGGACCACGGCCATCCGCACCGCTTCGCGCGCCAGCCGCTCCGGCGCATCGCCGGAGAAGAACGCCGCGTAGGCACCGCGTCCGCCGGCGCCGGCATGGCCCTGCTCGCGGCGGCCGTCGCGTTCGACGATCACGGTCACATCCATCCGCACCAGCGGCCGCACGTCGGCACCATAGGTCCCGTCGCTGGCCGCGATCAGCACGGTCTCGGCGTGCGCCGCCAGCGACACCATCACCTGGATCACGTGCGGATCGGCGGCGCGCGCTGCCGCGTCGGCACGCTGCAGCAGGCCGAGCTTCTCGGGGGTCTCCAGCGTCTGCAACGGATTGATCGCCGGGTACAGTGACGGCGCCTGCACCAGCAGGCGCGACTGCACTCGGCCCTGCTGCCCCTGGCGCACGATCGCGCCGGCGGCGGACGCCGCATCGCCAAGGGCGTCCAGCTCGATCGCGTCGGAGTACGCCAGACCCTGGCGGTCACCGGAGCACGCGCGCACGCCGACGCCGCGCTCGACGTGGTGCGAGCCCGATTTGACCAGGCCGTCCTCGAGCGCCCAGGTCTCGGTATAGGCCTGCTGGAAATACAGATCGGCCGCATCGATGCCCGGCTTCATCAGCCGGTCCAGCACCGCTTCGACGTTGCGCTCGTCCAGTCCGGCCGGCTGCAGCAAAGTGTCTTGGGCGATCGCGAGTGTATCGGTCATGTCAGGTCTGTCAGGCTTGAACTAGTGGGTTGCATCGGCACCGAGCCGGCGGTGCGCCAGCACCGGAAATCCACGCCGCAGCGCGTCGCGCGCGTCGGTTTCGAGTACGGCAACGGCCACCTCGGGCACATCCTCGCACGCCGCGACGATCCGCCCCCAGGGCTCCACGATACAGCTATGCCCCCAGGTCCGCCGATTGCCCGGGTGCGCACCGCACTGGTTTGCGGCCAATACATGGCACAGGTTCTCGACCGCCCGCGCCCGCAACAGGGTATCCCAGTGGGCCCGCCCCGTGCGCTCGGTGAACGCCGAGGGCACGCACAGGATCTGCGCGCCAGCGGCCGCCAACGCCCGATACAGCTCCGGAAAACGCAGGTCGTAGCACACCGACAGGCCCACCCGCCCGCAGGGCGTGTCGACCACCACCGCCCGCGGCTCGCCGGGCTCGATCGTCGCGGACTCGCGATAGCGTTCGCCGCGGGCGTCCGGCACGTCGACGTCGAACAGGTGAATCTTGTCGTAACGTGCCACGCGCCGGCCGGAAGCGTCCCAGACGCCGCAGGCCGCGCGCACGCGCGTCGCATCGCCCCCGGCCCGGATCGGGATGGTGCCGCCGACGATCCACAGGTCGAGCCGGCGTGCGGTTTCCGCCAGAAAGTCCTGGATCACCCCGGCACCGTCGTCCTCGGCCAGCTGCAGCTTGTCGGTCTCGTACTGCCCCATCAGGGCAAAATTCTCCGGCAGCACCGCCAGCCGCGCGCCACCGGTCGCCGCACGCTCCAGCAGCGCGGCAGCAGCCGCCAGATTGGCGTCGCGATCGGCGCCCGAGTTCATCTGGATCACCGCCGCGACCGCAGGGTCCTGTATGACCATGCCTTACTCCTTCGAAGAACGCTGTGCCCCGCCCGCGCCGCCGTCGAGGCGCTCGACGACCGGGTTTTCCCACGGACCGGTGATGCGATAGCTCAGCTGCGTCGCCTGGTCCAGCGGTTTGTCGAGCAACTCCTGCGCCAGCAGGACCAGCGCGCCGACCGCCGGTCCACCGAGCAGAACCGCCCCCAGTGTGACGCCGCCCGACACGTCCGGATAGACCGTGACCCGCTGATCGTAGTCGCGCGCCGCCAGCCCGACGTCACCGCGGATGTCCATGCGCAGGGACGGCGCCTGCATGTTCATGTCGTCGGTGTGAGCGACCCCGTCGGCCAGGCTGAAATGTCCCTTGATGCTGTCGAAGCTGAGCCCCTTGCCGACGACGTCATCGAAGTTCAGCGTCAGCCGCCGCGGCAGCGCGTAGAAGTTGACCAGGCCGAGAACACGGCTCGCCCCCGGCTGCACCGCGCTGATCTGGCCCTCATCGACCCGCACGTCGATCCCGCCGGACGCCATCGCCCAGCGCAGCCCCGCCGGATTCGGCTGCCACTTGAGGTCTCCGCTGAAACGCGCCTGGCGCGCGCTGATGTTGGGCGCGTAGTCGAAACCCTTGAGCAGCGCCTCGATGTCGCGCGTGTCCAGGTCGAACTTCAACTCCGCTGTGGAGATTCCCTGCTGGCGCTGCCAGCGGCCGGTGGCGTCGAATTTGGCGATGCCTTCCGACAGCGCGAAGCGGTCCAGCTGCAAACCTCCGGGGGCCCGTGTGGTCTTGATATCCAGCCGCCCCAGATCGGCCTCCCCGACCCGCAGCGACTGGCATTCGACATCGACCACCGGCCAGCTGCCGGGATCGATCGGCTCGTCCGGCACCGCCGCCTCGTCCTCGGCGCCGGCCGGCATCCGCAGCGCCAGGGCGACATGATCGAGACGCGCCGTGAGGCGTGCCCCCGCTTGATCCTGCCAGACCACCGAGCCGCCGACGCCCTCGCCGCTGAGATCCACCCGCCAGCCGCTGGCGAGCGGCTGATAGCGCAACCGTGTCGGCAACGTCGACTGCTCGTCCCAGACCAGCTGCCCCGCCTCGATCTCGGCCGTGTCGATCAACGTACCGCTGCCGCCATGCCCGGCGATCAGCATCGCCAGCCAGGCGCGCAGATCGAGGCGGTCGACGCGCCCGTCGACCAGCTTGCGCCCGACCTCGACGCCCGGCGCCTGCTGCGCGCCGAAACGCAGGTGCAGCCCCGCGATCTGGTCGGCGGTCGCCTGCGTCGACGCGGGCCCGCCCTCGGCGATCCGCAGGCTGCCGGCCAGACGATCCTCGTAGTGGAAATCCACCGCGACGTCCCCACCATCGGCGCCGCCGATCCGGATCTCGGTCGGGGCCGCCTGCTGCGCCGGCTTGCCCAGGGGGGTCGGCAGCGTCACCGCGGTGCCGATCAGGTCGGACCGGAGGATCAGCTCGGACTGCGTGTCGCTGATCGGCAGCTCGAGCGACCACATGCTCTTGCCCGACAGCGACCCGCGCACGAACTCGGGGATGAACTGTGAGGGTCCGACCGGATCGGGCAACGGCGCGAACGCGAAGCTGCCGCGCACCACGCCCCGTGTCCCTTCCTGGGGATCGATCCTCAGATCGAGCGGGACCTCGGCGAAACGCCCCTGAAGGGTCTTCGCGCTGACGCCGTGATCGGTGAATTCGATCGCGCCGGTGAGCTGCGTCAGCGGCGGGTCGATCCGTCCGTACTTGAGATTCGCGCTGCGCAGACTGACCCGCCCCCAGACCGACGGCTGCTGGTCGTGCTCGAGCGGGATGTCGAGCTTCAGCGCCAGCTGGGCGGCCCCGGTCGCCTCGGTATGGTCCAGCAGGCCGCGCAGACGGTCGTGCAGGGGCGAATTGCGCAGCAGACGGTAGTACCCCGCCAGCTGGCCGACCGATCGCGCCTCGACCTTGAGCCGGTGGTCGTTCAGATCGTCGAAGCGGGCGGTTCCGGACTGGATGACGTTCCCCATCAGGTCCCCGCCGTCGACGTCGACGCGCAGGCTGTTGCCGCTGAAATGCAGCCCCGCGCTCAGATCGCCCAGCTGGGGCCACTCCGGCAGAAAGGCCAGATCGCCGTCGGCGACATCGATGTCCAGCTGCCAGTTGCCGGTAGGGCGCTTGTGAAACGGAAAATCGCGCAGCGGCCCATGGATCTGCAGACGGGCATCGGGCACACGCCCCGACACGATGGCGCGCTGCAGCCAGCGTTTGAGGCTGTCGGGCCAATGCTTGGGCATATAGGGCTTGCCCTGGGTCACGTCGTCGACCGCGAACTGCGAATCCAGATCGAGCGTCGGCGAGACCTCGGGATCGTCCGGCAGCCACAGCTCGAACTGTCCGCTGCCCGCCGCGCTGTCCATCCGCCAGTCCAGATCGTCGCCCCGCAGACGCCAGCCGTCCGGCATCCTGGCCCAGCTCAGATCCGCGTCCAGCGCATCCAGCGTCAGCGCCGAGTCGAGGATGCTCGGCAGGCTGAGCTGCAAGGGCACGCCGTCCAGCTGCAGACTGCCGCCGTCCTGATCGGCCGTCAGCTCACCGGACACGCGGGAGAAGCCGACCGTCCGGTCCTCCCGCAGGCCGACGTTCCTGAGCCGCGCCCGCAACGAGTATCGCGGCACCGAACCGTCGGCGGGGCGCCGTACCCTCACCACGACACCCTCGAGTTCGCCGCGCCCACGGCCCGCTGTCAGCAACCAGTCCGGCGCGTCGCGCCAGACGCCGAACCATGGTGCCAGGGGCGTCAGGCGCATGCGGTCGGCGTCGAAGTCGTAGGCGGTCTCGATGTCGAAATCGGCCGCCCGCAGGCTGCCCCGCAACAGCAGCTGGTCATCGAAGCTCAGGTCGGCGACGTCGAGACGCCAGCCGTGCGGATCGCGCAGATAGTCCACCACGGCGCTGCTGCTGCGTGCGCTCGACAGGACACCGGCCCGCGCCAGCACCACCTGCCCGGACGACAGTTCCAGGCGGGCGCGCTGGACCGAACCGCCGCTGAGCTCGCCGAAGACCTGCGCGTCGAGCCGGTCGGCGACGATCTGGGAGCCCGGCAGCAACCATGGACGCAGCCAGCCCTGGGGTTTGAGCGACGCCGCGCTGAACTCGAAGCGACCGCGCCAGCTCTGCAGCTGCGCCACCTCGCCGTCGATCTCCGCGTGCAGGCTCAGCTTGCCGCCCCGCTCCAGCGGCAGGCGCATGTCCGCGTCCAGCTCGAAGCCGCCATCGGTCTTGTCGAGCTGCGCGGCATCGACGCGCAGCGCCAGCGGAACACCGTCCAGCGCCGGGTGCAGCACCCGCAGTTCGCAGTTCTGCAGGCTGACCCGCTCGAAGCGGTCGAGGTCGCGCATCCACTGTTCACGCCGCTGCGGCAGTGCGTCCTGCCGGTCACCGGGCTGGAATCCGGCGATACGGATGCGTCCCTGCTCGTCGACCTCGGCCGAGATCCGCAGGCCGTCGAGTTCGAGCCGGGTCGGCAGCCAGTGCCCCTGGACCAGCCGCAGCAGACTGACGCCGAGGCTCAACCGGTCCACGCGCAGCTGCGCCGCCCCGTCGTCGCTGTAGAGCGTGATGCCCGACAGATCGAAACGGGGGCTCAAGCCGTTCCACGCCAGGCTGATGCCGCCGATCTGCACGGGCCGCCCGGCGACGTCGCTGACCCAGGTCGACAGATCCTCGCGGTAGCTTGGCAAGGCCAGCACCGCCATCTGGAACAGGCCGCTGAGCACCGCGCCCGCGATCACCAGTGTGGCGATCAGCGAGACCGCCCAGGTCCACCAGCGGCGTTTCAGACGTTGCATGACGATTGGGGCACGACAGGATCGAAATTCGGCGTGGAGCGGGTCATATTGTCACCGCCGCCCGGGTCCAGACCAATCCCCGGACCGGCGGCCATTGCCGGCCGACACCGTTGATGGTCGTTCGGCGGCGACTCAGAGGGGTACCACGTCGAAGCTTTCCTGCGTGTAGGCGGATTCCGCCTGAAGCCGGATCGGCCGGTTCAGGGACGATTCGAGCTCGGCGAGGCCCATCGAGTCCTCTTCCACCAGCTGCTGGATGACGCCCGGCGAGGCCAGCACCAGAAACCCCTTCGCCTCGAACTGGCGCGCGGCGCGCTGCACCTCGCGGGTCACCTCATGGCAGACGGTCTCGACGGTCTTGATGGTGCCCCGCCCCTGGCAGCTCGGGCAGGGCTCGCAGAGGATGTGCCCAAGCGACTCCCGCGTGCGCTTGCGGGTCATCTCGATCAGGCCGAGCGGCGAAAACGGATACAGCTGCGTGCGGGCGTGATCGGCGGCGAGCGCCTTCTCGAAGGCGCGCAGGACCTGCGCGCGGTGATCCTCGGACTTCATGTCGATGAAATCGAGCAGGATGATGCCGCCAAGATTGCGCAGACGCAGCTGGCGGGCGATCGCCTGGGCCGCTTCGAGATTGGTCTTGAGGACGGTCTCGTCCAGATTGCGGTGCCCGGTATACCCCCCGGTATTGACGTCGACGGTGGTCATCGCCTCGGTCTGGTCGATCACCAGATGACCGCCCGACTTCAGATCGACACGCCGTTCCAGCGCCCGATTGATGTCGTCCTCGACGCCGTACAGATCGAAGATCGGCGCCGCACCCTCGTAGACCTCGATCAGCGGCGCGGCCTCCGGCACGAACAGCTGCGCGAACTGCTTGACGCGGCGGCTCTCTTCCGGATTGTCGATGCGGATCCGCTCGACATCGGTTCCGAGCAGATCGCGCAGGATCCGCATCGACAACGGCAGATCGCCATGCACCAGCGTTCCCGGCTTCGCCGACGCCGCCTTGTCGCTGATCGCCTTCCACAGACGCAGCAGGAAGCTCAGGTCCGCCTCCAGCGCCGCTGCGTCCGCGCCCTCGGCGGCGGTGCGGGCGATCACTCCGAAGCGGGGCGACAGGCGCGACTGGATCTCGTCGAGGATCGTCTTGAGCCGCTCGCGTTCGCCCTCGTCCTCGATCCGAGCCGAGACGCCGACATGGCACTCGTGCGGCAACAGCACCAGATAGCGCGACGGGATCGACAGCAGGGTCGACAGGCGCGCGCCCTTGCTGCCGATCGGATCCTTCAGCACCTGGACCAGCACATGCTGCCCCTCGTGCAACAGCTGCGTGATGGTCGGCGCGGATTCGCCTTCGGCCGGCGGCGGCACCATGTCGGCCGCATGCAGAAAGGCGGTGCGCTCCAGCCCGATCTCGACGAACGCGGCCTGCATGCCGGGCAGCACACGCTGCACCGCACCCTTGTAGACATTGCCGGTAAGGCCGTGACGGGACGCGCGCTGGACGTAGATTTCCTGCGCGGCGCCGCTTTCGACGAGGGCCACGCGCGTCTCACGCGGGCCAATGTTGACCAGAATTTCGGTACTCATGAATCACTTATGGCTGGATCCTGGATCGTACCGGAGACGCGTCACACGTGCGCGCCCGATCCAGCACATCGAGGCCGAACGCCCGCAGCACTTCACAGGTCTGGAACAGGGGCAGTCCGACGACCCCACTATAGCTGCCGCGGATGTCCTCGACGAAAGCCGCCCCCAGCCCCTGGATGCCGTAGGCGCCGGCCTTGTCTGCCGGCTCGCCGGTAGCCCAGTACGCCTCGGCCTGTTCCGGCGTGATGACACCGAAACGCACGTCGGTCACCGCCAGCTGCGTCTGCACCTGCTCCGCACCGTCGCGCCGCTGCACGACCGCCACCGCCGAGTAGACCTGATGCGTCCGGTTCGACAACCGCCGCAGCATCGCCAGCGCATGCGCGCGATCGGCCGGCTTGCCGAGGATGTCGCCGTCGACCACCACATCGGTATCGGCGCCGAGCACCGGCAGATCGGCATGAACCGTCGCCGCGGTCGCCGCGACGCCGGCGCGCGCCTTGTCCAGCGCCACACGACAGGCGTAGTCGGCCGGCGCTTCGCCAGGGCCCAGACATTCCTCGACATCGACCGCACAGACGGCGAAACGCAGCCCCATCTGGGACAACAGCTCGCGCCGGCGCGGCGATTTGGAGGCCAGGATCAGATCCTCGCGCACGTTCGCTCCAGGGAGAATTTGCCCAATGTTCGGGCATGCGGGCGCAACTGCGCTAGGGTTGCCGGTGAATCGGCGCCCGCAAGCGGGTACGCTCGGCGCAGCGACGAGAACAACGAGGAGAACTCCGATGCCTGAAGCACAGTCGAACGACGTCCGCACCCAGGTCTCGCCCGAGGAATGGCAGCTGCGGGTCGATCTCGCGGCCGCGTACCGGCTGGTTGCGGCATTCGGGTGGGACGACCTGGTCTTCACCCATCTGTCGGCACGCGTTCCCGGCGATCACGATCATTTCCTGATCAACCCCTACGGCTGGACCTTCGACGAAATCACCGCCAGTTCACTGGTCAAGGTCGATCTGCAGGCACGCAAGGTGATGGACTCGCCGCACGACATCAACCCGGCCGGCTTCACCATCCACAGCGCGGTCCACGCCGCACGCCCCGACGCCGCCTGCGTGATGCATACCCACTCGCTCAACGGCGTCGCGGTTTCGGCGCAGCGCCGGGGCCTGCAGCCGCTGTCGCAGCAGTCGCTGTTCGTGTTGGCGTCGCTGGGCTACCACGACTACGAGGGCGTCGCCCTCAACGAGGCCGAAAAGCCGCGACTGGTGGCCGATCTCGGCAACCACAGCTTCCTGATGCTGCGCAACCACGGGCTGCTGACCGTCGGCGGCAGCGTCGCCGACGCCTTCCTCGCCATGTACCTGTTCGAGGCGGCCTGCACCATCCAGGTCCGGGCGCTCAGCGGCGGCGGCGAAGTCATCCCCATCGCGCAGCCGATCCTCGACGGCATCCAGAAACAGGCCGAGCAGGTGACCCGCGGCCTCGGCGGCAAGCTGGCCTGGCCCGGCCTGCTGCGCCGACTGGATCGCAAGGACGACAGTTACCGCAACTAGGGCCTGTTCACGCTGCGACGGTCGGCAGCGATCGTCCGCAGCCTCTAACCGGCCAGCCGCCGGCGCCCCAGCGCGACGGCCACGACCAGCAGCGCCAGCAGGCCCAGCGGCCAGTCGCCCCAGCGCACGTACGGGGTCGTTCCCGTACGCGGCCGGACCGACGTCTTCAGGATTTCGGTCCGGCCCCAGGCACTGTGCGCCCGCAAGCGGCCATCGGCGTCGATCAGGGCGCTGACGCCGGTATTGGCCGCGCGCACCAGCTCGCGCCCGGTTTCGAGCGCGCGCAGCCGGGCAATCTGCAGATGCTGCCGCGGCGCCGAAGTCCCCGCGAACCAGGCGTCGTTGGTCAGATTGACCAGATAGGCCTGATCGGCGGCCTCGCGACGCACCTCGCGCCCGAAAACATCCTCGAAGCAGATCGACAGGCCGAGGCGGTTGCCGTCGACGATCACCGCCGCCTGCTCGTCGGCGCCAGACTGGATGTCGTCATAAGGCGTCCCCAGCAGGTCCATGATCGGGCGCATGAAGTCCGGAATCGGAAAGTACTCGCCGAACGGCACCAGATGCCGCTTGAGATAGCGTCCGTCGTGGACGCCGAGCACGTCGATGCCGTTCTGGTAGCCCCCACCGTCGGAACGGAAAATCAGCCCCGCCAGGACCGTCGACCCGGCCTGCCGGGCCTGTTGCGCCAGCGCCGTCAGATAAGGTTCGTGGATGGTCTGGTAGGTCAGCGTGACCGCAACCTCCGGCCACACCACCAGATCGGCGCCGAGCGCCGCCTCGGTCATGCGCAGATACCGGTCGAGCGTCGGCCAGCGCTGATCCGGCAGCCACTTCTGATCCTGCGGGACGTTGCCCTGCACGATCGCCACGCTGCGTGAAACGCCGGCTTCGCCGGTCCACGCCGAGGCGGCCGGAAGCACCCGGCCGATCGCCAGCGGCGCCAGCGCCAGGACGATCCAGACCAGCGCCTGAAGATCGCCCCGGCGCCGCAGCCCCAGCCGCGACAGCGCGTAGGCCATCGTCACCAGCAGCGCGGAGATCCCGTGCACACCGATCAGGGGCGCCCAGGTCGCCAACGGCGTGTCGGTGGCGACATAGCCCAGGCTCAGCCACGGGAACCCGGTCAGCAGCCAGCCCCGCAGCAGCTCGGTCAGCAGCCACGCCGCCGGCAGGACGACGACACCGGCCCATCCGGTCGTACCGCCCAGCGCGCTTGCCAGCCACAGCGCCGCTGCGGGAAACAGCGCCAGGTAGGCGACCAGCAGCGCCGCCATCACCGCGCTGAGCCACCACGGCGCCCCCCCGTAGACGTGGGTGCTGACATACACCCAGTAGACCCCGCTGAGGAAATGGCCGACCCCGAACAGCCAGCCCAGCAGCAGGGCACGGCGGGACGACAATGAACCGGCCAGCGCGAACAGCGCGGCCAGCGCCAGCGGCAACAGCGGGACCCAGCCGGCCGGCTCGAAGGCCAGCGTGGCCGCAACCCCGAGCAACGGGGCCGCAATCAGGGCGGAAGATGCCTTGCGGTTCGGCAAGATCAGACTCGGTGAGCGGATCGACGGGCCGGCAGTCTAGCCCGCAGCGCTTGCAGGGTCATGAAACCGACGATGTCAGTCCGACGACACCGTGACCTGGAACAGGTAGACACGCCGGCTGTCTGCGCGCTGCACGTTGAACCCGAAGCGATCGATGCGCACGCTTTCCCCGCGCTTGGGCATATGCCCGAACCGGTGCGTCACGAGCCCGCCGACCGTATCGAATTCCTCGTCCGAGAAAGTGACGCCGAAATACTCGTTGAAATCCTCGATCGGGGTGAGCGCATTGACCAGATAGCGCCGCTCGTCCTGCTTCAGGATCAGCGCGCTCTCGGCCTCGTCGTACTCGTCGTCGATCTCGCCGACGATCTGCTCGAGCACGTCCTCGATCGTGACCAGCCCGGCGACGCCGCTGTACTCGTCGACGACCACCGCCATGTGATTGCGGCCGCGTCGGAAGTCCTTGAGCAGGACATTGAGCCGCTTGGACTCCGGCACGAACACCGGCGTGCGCATCAGCTGCTTCAACTCGAAGGTCGCGGGATCGAAGCTGGGCGCTCCGGAGCTGAACTTCAGCAGATCCTTGGCGAGCAGGATGCCGATCACCTCGTCCTTCGACTCGCCGATCACCGGAAAGCGCGAGTGTCCGGAGTCGACGACCACCGACAGGATCCGATCGAGGGTCCAGTCGTGCTCGACGACGACCATCTGCGCCCGCGGCACCATCACGTCACGCACCTGCATCTCTGCGGTTTCGAGGATGCCCTCGAACATCGTCAGCGCGTCGGCATCCATCAGATCGGCGTCACGCGCTTCGCCGAGCAGCTCGAGCAGATCCTCGCGCGTGCGCGGTCCGCCGGCGAGCCTGTGGGTGACACGGCGCCACCACAGGCTCAGGGACGTTTCGTCAGGTTTATGCGTTTCTTCGTCGCTCATTGATAGGGGTTTGCAAACCCGAGGCTGCTGAGAATCTTGATTTCGCGCGCTTCCATGCGCACCGCGTCGCTGTCCTGCTCGTGATCATAGCCCTGCAGGTGCAAACAACCGTGAACCACCATGTGCGCCCAGTGTGCGCGCGCCGTCTTGTGCTGTTCGGCCGCCTCGCGGGCGACGACCGGCGCGCAGATCACCAGATCACCCAGGATCGGCCCTTCGCCGTCGAACGACAGCACGTTGGTCGGCTTGTCCTTGCCGCGGTAACCGTGGTTCAGCTCGCGGCTCTCGTCTTCGTCGACGATGCGGATGGTCAGTTCGCCGTGGCGCCTCGGCAGCGCGCTCTGCGCGAAACGGCGCAGGCTCACGGCGCTCGGAATCCCGGCCGGTCCGACCCGGCGCTGGACGACGATCGTGCTCACGGCGCCGGCGCCTCGCGCTCGTGCTGTTCGTAGGCGTGGACGATCGCCTGCACCAGCGGATGGCGTACGACGTCTTCCTTCTTGAAGCGGGTGACGCTGATCCCGGACACCCCGCCGAGCACGTTCAGCGCATGGGTCAGCCCCGAGGTCTGGTGCTTCGGCAGGTCGACCTGGGTGACATCGCCGGTGACGACCGCGACGCTGCCGAAGCCGATACGGGTCAGGAACATCTTCATCTGCTCGACCGAGGTGTTCTGCGCCTCGTCGAGAATGATGAACGACTCGTTGAGGGTGCGGCCGCGCATGAACGCCAGCGGCGCCACCTCGATCACGCTCTTTTCCGACATGCGCGCAACGCGCTCGAACCCGAGCATTTCGTACAGCGCATCGTACAGCGGGCGCAGGTAGGGATTGACCTTCTCGGCCATGTCGCCGGGCAGGAAGCCCAGTTTTTCGCCCGCCTCCACCGCCGGCCGCACCAGAACGATGCGCCGGACCCGATCGCGCTCCAGCGCCTGCACCGCGCTGGCGACCGCCAGGTAGGTCTTGCCGGTGCCGGCCGGACCGACACCGAAATTCAGGTCATGCGTCGCGATCGCCTTCAGGTACGCCTTCTGCTGCAACCCGCGCCCACGGACCACCCCGCGGCGGGTCCGGATCACGACCTCGTCGTGCGCGCTGCTCGGGGCGGCGTCGTGGCTGGCATCCGCCAGCTCCGAGGCGTGCTCGGACAGGGCCAGGTGCACCTGCTCGCTGGTGATGACCTCATCCCGGGTCAGGTTGAACAACTGCGTCAGCGCGGCCTCGCCGACACCGATGTCGCGCCGGGCGCCGATCAGCTGATACTGCCCGCCGCGATTGCGGATCTCGATGCCCAGACGCAGCTCGATCTGGCGCAGGTTGGCGTCGAACGGGCCGTTGAGATTCGCCAGCCGCTCGCTGTCGTCCGCGTCCAGTACCAGATCGGCGCGCGCCAGTTCGGGTCGCGGCTTCATGCGGCGACGGCGCGCAGCAGGCGCCCGCGCAGTGCGTTGGGCGTGGCCTCGGTCACTTCGACATCGACGAAACTGCCGATCAGCGCCGCATCACCCTCGAAGTTGACCCAGCGGTTGGTCGACGTGCGCCCGGCCACCTGGCCCTCGCCCTTGCGCGCCGGACGCTCGACCAGCACGCGCTGACGCGTGCCGACCAGTCCACGCTTGAACTGATCGTCGAGCGCGCGGATGCGGGTCTGCAAAATGCTGAGCCGGCGCTGTTTGTCCTCGACGGAGACGCCGTCGCGTAAATTGGCGGCCGGGGTGCCGGGACGGGGGCTGTAGACGAAGCTGAACGCGCTATCGAAGCCGGCCTCGGCGATCAGATCCATCGTCTGCATGAAATCGTCCTCCGACTCGGTCGGAAAGCCGACGATGAAATCCGAGGACAGCGAAATCTCAGGGCGGGCCTGACGGATGCGCCCCACCTTCTCGACGAACTGTGCCCGCGTGTAGCCCCGCTTCATCATCGCCAGGATGCGATCCGACCCCGCCTGCACCGGAAGATGCAAGTAGCTCGCCAGCTTCGGTTCGTCGGCGAAAGCCTGGATCAGCGCGTCGGTGAACTCGGCAGGATGCGAGGTGGTGTAGCGGATCCGCTCCACGCCGGGGATCTGTGCAACGAAATGGATCAGCAGCGCCAGATCGCAGGTCTCTCCGGTCTCGCCCATGCGCCCCCGATAGGCGTTGACGTTCTGCCCCAGCAGAGTGATCTCGCGCACGCCCTTGTCGGCGAGCTGTGCGATCTCGGTCAGGACGTCGTCCAGCGGGCGCGAAACCTCTTCGCCGCGGGTATACGGCACCACGCAGAAGGTGCAGTACTTGGAGCAGCCTTCCATCACGCTGACGAAGGCCGTCGAACCCTCGGCCCGGGGCTCCGGCAGCCGGTCGAACTTCTCGATTTCCGGAAAGGTGACGTCCACCGCGGGCTTGTGCAGCGTCCGGGTCTGGTCGAGCATCTGCGGCAGGCGGTGCAAGGTCTGCGGCCCGAATACCAGATCGACGTACGGCGCGCGCTCGATGATCAGCTGGCCTTCCTGCGATGCCACGCAGCCACCGACCCCGATGACACGGCTCGCGTCAGCCTTTTTCCAGTCCTTCCAGCGACCCAGTTCGGAAAACACCTTCTCCTGCGCTTTCTCGCGCACCGAGCAGGTGTTGAGCAGCAGCAGATCGGCTTCGTCCGGATTCTGCGTGCGCTCGTAGCCATGGGAACTGGCGAGCACGTCGGCCATCTTCGACGAGTCGTACTCGTTCATCTGGCAGCCGTAGGTAATGAGGTACAGCTTCTTGGACATCGAAAGCGGCCACAGGGGCCGGCGGGTTCAGGGCCGCATAGTATAAACGACCGCCACCGCGCAAGCCGCGCGGCGGCGCCGGCCGGTCTAGAGGCGCTTGAGCCAGTCCTCGACGCCCTGTTCGATGTCGGCGTAGGCCGCCTCGAAGGCTTCACGCGGGCGCCGGTACGGATCGGCCACGTCATCATCCTCACGCCACTTCAGAAACTTGTACACACGCCCGCGCAGCTGCGGGTACTGCCGGTTGAGCCAGTCGTTGTGGCTCTGATCCATGGTCAGGATCAGATCCATCTGCGACAGCAGCGGCAACGTCGCCTGGCGGGCCCGGTGCGCACTCAGATCCAGACCGTGCTCGGCGGCGACTTCCACGGCCATCGGGTCGGCCGGATACCCCACCAGCGCCCCCGTCCCGGCCGAGCTGACTTCCTCGACCCGGCCCTGGAGCCGCTCCCGCAGCAGCGCCTCCCCGATCGGGCTGCGACAGATGTTTCCGGTACAGACGACGATGATGCGATTGAACATTGCGACACAGAGACTGGGATTCGGATGGCGGGCACAAACGCGGCAATCCTACCGGCTCTGCTCGCCGCTGTCCGCTCCTGCCAACAGGACCGATAGGCGATAGCCCAGGTCGCCGGCCAGCTTCTGCAGCAGTTGCTGCTCGGCAAGGTCGAAGGCGTCGTGCTCGGCCGCGTAGATCATCAGCGCATAGCGGTGACGCCCCCCCGCCATGACCGGCAATGCGATGCTCGAGGCGAAGCCATACCGCATGGCCTGCTCGCGCCAGGGTGACAGCGCGGGATTTCCGGCAAAATCCAGATTGACCTGCGCCTGCCCGGTGCGTATCGCGGTGCCAGTGGGCCCCTGCCCCCAGGGGTCATCCGCCCAGCTGACCCGGATCCGGTCCAGATACCCGCTGCAGTTCCCCGAGCAGGCCACCGGGCGGACACTGCGACCGGCGTCGGACTCCGCGCGCCCGACCCACGCCATCCGGTACCCACCCGTCTCGACGATAACCCTGCACATCTCGCCGAGCAGTTCGTCGACGCTGCCGGCCCGCAACAGCACCGAGCCACAGGCACCCTGCGTCAGCAGCGCACGATTCACCCGCACGAGTTGGCGCTGGGCCCGACGCCGGGCACTGATGTCCCGCTCGACGCTGTAGACCCCGGTCACCCGCCCCTGCGCGTCGCGGACCGGCGCGATCGACACCGATACATCGACGACACGGCGATCCCGGGTGATGCGCTGCGCCTCGAAGTCGGCGACCTCCTCCTCCAGCTGCACCTGCTGAATCAGACGGAACATGCGCTCGGCATCCTGCTGCGGCAGCAGCACGCGCGACGACATGCCGAGCACCGTCTGCGTGTCATAGCCGTACAGCCGCTCGGCGCCGGTGTTCCAGGTGATCACGTGCCCGCTCAGATCCCAGCCGATGATCGCGTCGCGCGACCATTCAACGACCGACGCCAGCTGACTCTGCATCGCCTCAGCGCGACGCCGCTCACCGATCTCGCGCGCGGTCACCAGCAGCTTGCGCTCGCCGAGAATCTCGGCCTCACGCAGGGACACTTCGACCCAGAACAGGCGGTCATTCCGGTCACGGGCCAGCCACGGCGCGCACTGCGGCCCTTCGCGCATGGTTTTTTCGATCAGCCGCAAGGCATCGGCGTCCGCATACGGCGGCTCGCCGAGCGACAGGCGCCCAACGTCCAGATCCCGGAATTCCTCCCGCGAGTAGCCATACAGCTCACAGGCACGCCGGTTGACCGTCTCGATCGCGCCGGTACGCCCGTCGTGAATGAAGATCGCGTCGCTGACCGAATCGAAGATCGTCCGGAATCGCTCCTCGCTGGCGCGCAGCGCCCGATCAGCGCGACGCAGATCGCGGAGGTCGTAGACGGTCGTCCGACTCTTCACGAATTGCCCGTTCGCGTCGACCACCGCCGTCGCGCTGATCATGACCGGAAATGTCGATCCGTCCTTGCGCGCCAGTTCCACGACCAGATCACGCAGAACCCCGTCCCGTTTGAACGCATCGAACCGCTGGTCGAAGATCTCCCGGCTCGAGTCGCTCAGGATTGCCGACACGTGCAGCCTGCCGATCACTTCATCGCGCGCGTAACCGAGCCAGTCCAGCTCGGTCTGGTTGATCTTGACGATCCGGCCTTCGGCGTCCAGCGAATGGTATCCGCAAGGTGCGTGCTCGTAGAGATCGCGCATCTCGTCGGCGGACCGCCGCATCGCCAGCCGTTCCTGGCTGATCCGGTTCAGCAAGCGATCGTATGTGGCGCCCAGCGTTTCGAGCGGATCGCGTCGGGATGTCGCATCGTGGCAATCCGGATCGTCGTCACCCGGCACCAACGCCGCGGCGGCGCTTATCAGCGGCTCGGCGCGGCGCTCCACATGACGTCGCACCGCCATCAGCAAGCCGATCCCGAACACCGCGCAAATCGACCCCAGCAGCACCGCCTGTAGCCGCAACCGATTGCGCTCCGCCGCCTCCGCCCGGAGCAGGCTGCGCTCAACGATGAGCACGCCACCGCCGACGCCGATGCGCCCGACCAGATCACCGGCTGCGCCGGCCGCAGCCCCGACCTGAGTCACCGGAATGCCGGGCGCCATGTCCGACGGGGGCAGGCGCCGGCCCGGCGGTGTCTCCCGCCACGATGCCCCCAGCCAGCTGCGTCGCGACGCGGCCACGATCCGGCCCGCGGCGTCGACGACGACGACATTCAGGGTGTCGGGACGAACCGAGGCCTCCGCGACCACGCGCTGGGCATCGGCGACGCGCCCCTGTGCGATCGCCGGCTCAAGCTGCCCGTGCAGGTACGCCAGATCGTCCTGCAGCAGCATGCGATGCTGCGCGACCAACTGCTGCCGCACCAGCGGCCACGCGATGCCATAGTCCAGCCCCGCGACCAGAATCGCGCAGCCGGCCACCATGCCCCACCCCGACCAGGACAGCAGTCCGGGGCGACGCCAAGCAAAGAGGCGCGGGCTCGCCATCTAGTCGGCCACGAACCGCGCGTCGAGCCGCACCGCCTGGGCCAGCGCGACCGCATCGGGCTCGGCGTAGCGGGAGACACGATCGATCGCCATCGCCAGCCCCGGGCTGTGCCCGGACAACGCCGCCGCATTCTCCTCCCGGCCCGGGAAACGCAGCAGATCGAGAACGGTGAGCAGGTTGACGGCGTCGACGTTATCGCGCCGGGCCATCACCGCCGCCGCCTGCTGCGGCGCTTTCGACAGCGTCCGCAAAGCAGCGAACCAGCCCCGCACCAGGGTCCTCAGGGCCGCGGCGCGCGCCCCGACCCGGGCGCTGCGCACCACCAGCACGTCGAGAATCTCGCCCGGAATCTGGGCGCTGTCGAAGACGACCCGTGCTCCACTCGCCAGCAGACGCCCGCGCTCCGGCTCGAACACCGCGACGGCATCGACCCGCCCGTCCCGCAGCGCCGATCCCAGTTCACGGGTGGACAGCCCGACCCGCCGGACGTCGGCCTCGCGCATCGCATTGAGGCTGAGCGCACGAACCAGCAGAAACTCGCCGACCGAACCAGGTTCGACGCCGATCCGGCGTCCACGCAAGGCGGCCATCGAAGGCACGTCCGCAGTGGCAACGATCGCATCGGCGCCCATCGAGATATCGGTGACCAGAATGATCGAGACCGGCTCCGGCATCCGCAGCTGCGTCAGCACCTGATCCAGCGTCATCGCGGCCACGTCGAGGCTGCCGCTTCGGAACAGCCGGATCACGTCGGCGGCGGATGACAGCTCGACCAGCTGGACCTGATCCTCGGGGAGCTGTCCGATCTCGCGCGCCAGATACAGGGGCTCGTAGCCCGGCCAGACGTTGGTACCGACGCGCAGCGGCGGCTCGGTCTGGCTGCAGGCGTGCAGCCACAAGGCGACGGCGATCCACACGCCGCACCGCACAGCCCTCCGTCCCGGCGATGCTGTCGACAGCGCCCTCAACACCCGATGTCTCCGCCTACAGGAATCCCGCAACTCTTCGGCGCACCTCGCTGGCACGCGCCGGCCAGTTCGCAGCATGGCGGAAGTCCCGACATCCCGTGGCGGGGCGTGGATCAACGGCGACGGCAACCCGCCCAGCGTCTGCCGGCGCCTCACCGCAGGGGTTGAGACTGGTCATTCTTGACCACACGCCGGGCTGCGCAGGCGCAAGACCGACATCGCGCCGTCATCGCCGCTGTCCCGTGGGACCGCCCAAAAACAAACGCCCCGCCACTTCGCAGTGGCGGGGCGTCCGGCCGCTCAGGCTGTCGGCAACAATCCCTCAGAACGGAATGTCGTCGTCCTCGAACGGGGCATCCATATCGCTCGGCGCCGGCGCGGCCGGTGCCGCGGCGGGCCGGCGCTGCGGCGCCTGGCGCTGCTCGTACCCGCCACCGCCACCCATCGGAGCCGAACCGCCGCCGCTGCGGCTGTCCAGCATCTGCATGTCGTTGACCATGATCTCGGTCGTGTAGCGGTCCCCGCCTTCCTTGTCCTGCCACTTGCGGGTCCGCAACGATCCTTCGACATAGACCTTGGATCCCTTGCGCAGATACTGACCAGCGATTTCGGCCAGCTTGCGGGTGAACACGACGTTGTGCCACTCGGTCCGCTCGCGCTTCTCGCCCGACTGCTTGTCGTTCCAGCTGTCGGTCGTCGCGACGGTGACGTTGCAAACGGCGTCGCCGTTCGGGAAATAGCGGATTTCCGGATCCTTGCCCAGATTTCCGATCAGAATGACCTTGTTGACTCCACGCGCCATCGTGCTTGCTCCCTGATTAATCGATCTGTGTCTGCTGCTCGGCCGCTGCCACCGGCGGCACCAGTTTGGAGGCGACGCCCAGCCAGAGTAGCGGCAGGATCGCCGCGACCGCAAACGCGGCGCCGATGCCGCCCCGCTGCAGCGCGAACCCGCCCAGCGTTCCGCCAGCAAACGCTCCCAAAAACTGTGCGCTCGAATAGACGCCGAGCGCGGCGCCCTTCTGCTGCGGCGGCGCCTTGCGCGAGATCAGCGACGGCAGCGCGCCCTCGAGAAAATTGAAGCCGATGAAGTACAGCAGCAACGCGCCGACCAGCAGCGCGGGCACCAGATGCCCTACCGACGCGGTCGCCAGCGCCAGCGCCAGCACGCAGATCGCGCCGATGAAGGCCGGCTTCAGACGGCCGCTGCGCTCGACGATGCGGATCATCGGGAACACCGGGATCAGGCTCAACAGCAGCACCGGCAGATACAGCTTCCAATGCTCGGAGCTGGTCAGCTCCAGGGTTTCCGCGATCGCCAGCGGCGCGGCGGTGAAAACCGCGGTCATGCAGGCATGCAGGATGAAGATCCCGGCATCCAGGCGCAGCAGCTGCCCGTCGGCCAGCACTTCACGCAGACGCCCGGCACTGGTCTTGGCCTCGGTCGGCGTCGGCACCGCGAACAGCACGACCGGCAGGCTCAGTACCGCGAGGACCGCGGTCATCTGGAAAATGCCGTCGACGCCGATCCAGCCCGAAACCAGCGGGCCAAGCACCAGCGCCAGCACGAAGGCCAGGCCCATACCGGCGCCGAGAATGGCCATTGCCGTGGTGCGGACCTGATCACGGGTGACGTCCGCCAGCAGCGCCGCCACCGCGGACGATACCGCTCCGGCACCCTGCAGGGCGCGCCCCAGGACGATCCACTCGATCTGCTGCGTCGCACCGGCCAGCCAGCTTCCGGCCGCGAACAAAAGCATTCCCAGCATAATCACCGGCTTGCGTCCGAATCGATCGGATGCCATGCCCATCGGAATCTGCAGCAGAGCCTGGGTCAGGCCGTAGATGCCGATCGCCAGACCGATCTGCCACGGCTCGGCCGGGACTGGCAGCGCGCGCGCATAGAGCGCAAAAACCGGCAGCACCATGAACATGCCGATCATTCGCAGTGCGTAGACCGCCCCGAGGGAGAAGACGGCGCGCCATTCCAGTGCATTCATCGTAAAAGTTATTTCGTACGTAACAGGCTACGGAAACAGACCGGCCGCGCCGGTATCGGTTCCGAATGAGCGCCTCTTTGTGGTGTCACACCCAAGGCGCATATATTAGCCGGTTTGAAACGCTCCCCGATCCCATGGACAGCATCCGCATCCGCGGCGCACGCACGCACAACCTCAAGAACGTCTCGCTGGACCTTCCGCGCGACAAGCTGATCGTCATCACCGGCCTGTCCGGATCGGGCAAGTCGTCCCTGGCCTTCGATACGCTGTACGCCGAGGGCCAACGCCGCTACGTGGAGTCGCTGTCGGCGTATGCCCGGCAGTTCCTGTCGATGATGCAGAAACCCGACGTCGACACCATCGAGGGCCTGTCGCCGGCGATCTCGATCGAACAGAAGTCGACGTCGCACAATCCGCGCTCGACCGTCGGCACCGTCACCGAGATCTACGACTACCTGCGCCTGCTGTTCGCGCGGGTCGGGCAGGCCCGCTGTCCGGACCACGGCGTCACGCTCGAGGCGCAGAGCGTCTCGCAGATGGTCGACCAGGTGCTCGCCCAGCCCGAAGGCTCGGCGTGGCTGCTGCTGGCCCCCGTCGTCCGCGGACGCAAGGGCGAGCACAACGAATGGTTCGAGCAGGCCCGTGCCCAGGGTTTCGTCCGCGTCCGGGTCGACGGGACCGTCTACGAGCTTGACGAGGTCCCGGTCCTCAATCGCAAGCTCAAGCACGACATCGAGATCGTGGTCGACCGTTTCAAGGTCCGCGAGGATCTCAAACAGCGCCTCGCCGAATCGTTCGAAACCGCGCTGCGGCTGTCGGACGGACTCGCCTATGTCGTTCCGCATCGACACGACGCCGAGGAACTGACGTTCTCCGCACGCATGGCCTGCCCGCACTGCGGCTATGCGCTGGAGGAGCTGGCTCCGCGCCTGTTCTCGTTCAACGCGCCACATGGCGCGTGCCCGAAGTGCGACGGCCTCGGCACGCTGCAGACCTTCGACGAGAAACGCGTGGTCGCGCATCCGGAACTGTCGCTCGCGGCCGGCGCGATCCGGTCCTGGGACCGGCGCAACCCCTACTACTGGCATTTCGTCAGCTCGCTGGCGCGACACTACGACTTCGACCCCGAACAGCCCTTCGAGGCCCTCAGCGCCAAGGTCCGCAAGATCCTGCTGTACGGCAGCGGCGACGAGCGCATCGAGTTCGAGTATCCCGACGAACGCGGCCGCGTGCAGCGCCGCACCCATCGCTTCGAGGGCATCATCCCCAACCTCGAGCGGCGCTATCGGGAGACCGAGTCGGATGCGGTCCGCGAGGAGCTGGCCAAGTACCTCAGCCAGCAGGCCTGTCCCGATTGCGGCGGCGCCCGCCTCAACCGCGCCGCGCGTCATGTCTTCGTCGCCGAGCGCAATCTCCCCGCGCTGACCACGTTGTCGGTCCGCGATGCCGAAGCCTTCTTCGGCGACCTCAAGCTGCCGGGACACAAAGGCGAGATCGCCGAGAAGATCCTGAAGGAGATCCGCGCCCGCCTCGGCTTCCTGAACAATGTCGGCCTCGACTACCTGACGCTGGCCCGCAGCGCCGAAACCCTGTCCGGCGGCGAGGCCCAGCGTATCCGCCTGGCGTCGCAGATCGGTGCCGGCCTGGTCGGCGTCATGTACGTCCTCGACGAGCCCAGCATCGGCCTGCATCAGCGCGACAACGAGCGCCTGCTCAAGACGCTGTTCCGGCTGCGTGACCTCGGCAACACCGTGATCGTCGTCGAACACGACGAGGATGCGATCCGCCATGCCGATTATGTCGTCGACATCGGCCCCGGTGCCGGCGTCCACGGCGGGCAGATCGTCGCCAAGGGCACGCCGGATGAGGTCGCCGACGATGCCGAGTCGGTCACCGGACGCTACCTGTCCGGCCGCTCGCGCGTCGAGATTCCGGATCTGCGGACGCCGCCGCAGCCGGACAAGTCCGTCGTCATCCGCGGCGCACGCGGCAACAACCTGAAGAACGTCACCGCCGAGATCCCGATCGGCCTGATCACCTGCGTCACCGGAGTTTCCGGCTCCGGCAAGTCGACCCTGATCAACGACACGCTCTACGGCTACGCGGCCCGCCACCTGAACAATGCCGCCTCGCATCACGCCGACTGCGACGGCGTCGACGGCCTCGAGCATCTCGACAAGGTCATCGATATCGATCAGTCCCCGATCGGCCGGACCCCGCGCTCGAACCCGGCCACCTACACCGGTCTGTTCACGCCGATCCGCGATTTGTTCGCCGGGGTTCCCGAGTCGCGCGCCCGCGGCTATCAGCCCGGCCGCTTCAGCTTCAACGTCAAGGGCGGGCGCTGCGAAACCTGCCAGGGCGACGGCGTGATCAAGGTGGAAATGCACTTTCTGCCCGATATCTACGTCACCTGCGACACCTGCAAGGGACGCCGCTACAACCGCGAGACCCTGGAGATCCGCTACAAGGGCAAGAGCATCGACGAGGTGCTCGACATGACGGTCGAGGAGGCGCGCGACTTCTTCAAGGCGGTCCCGGCGATCCACCGCAAGCTCGAGACCCTGCTCGATGTCGGCCTGTCGTACATCACCCTCGGCCAGAACGCGACGACCCTGTCGGGCGGCGAGGCCCAGCGCGTGAAGCTGGCCAAGGAGCTGTCACGCCGCGACACCGGGCAGACGCTCTACATCCTCGACGAGCCGACGACGGGACTGCACTTCCACGACGTCGCCCAGTTGCTGAAGGTCCTCGAGCGGCTGCGCGACCACGGCAACACCGTGGTGATCATCGAACACAACCTCGACGTCATCAAACGCGCCGACTGGATCGTCGATCTCGGTCCGGAGGGCGGCGACGGCGGCGGCCAGATCATCGCCTGCGGGACGCCGGAACAGATTGCGCGCAAGCGCGGCTCGCACACCGGACGCTTCCTCAAACCGCTGCTGAAGTGATTCGACTTCCAACGAGAAACGGCGACCCGAAGGCCGCCGTTTCCACGAATGATGCCGATCAGGCCTAGAACTGGATCTTGACGAAGGCTCTGGCCGTGTCCTTGTCGCGATACAGGTTCGCCGGCCCACCCCCGGTGTTCCAAGTGTAGCCGAGGTAGAACGCGAGGTTCGACTTGTAGCGGGTCTCGATCTGCAGGTCCGCCGTCTTGCGTCCACTGATGAAGTTCTCGCCCGGTCCCGGCGCGGTACCGTTGACGTTGTGCTGCCAGATGATCTGCGGCGCGAACGAAATGCCGGGGAAGACCGATTCGTAGCGCAGGATGCTGATCATCACGTAGCCCCACGAGAACTTGTCGGGATACAGATCCAGATTGGCCTGCGACGGATTGAAACGCAGCCCGTCGACGCCGTAGGAGCAGGACTGCCTCGGTGCCTTGGTCACCGGATCGTAGGAGCAGGCCATGCGCTGCTGGCGCACGTTGGTCCAACTCGCGCCGGTGCCGTCGGCACCGGCGCTGGCGTGGGAGTAGGTTCCTGCGGCCTCGAACTGCAGCTCGTCCAGCGGCGGCAGATCCGGCACCCAGGTCGCGCCGACCTCGAACACGAACAGGATCTGGTCGGCACCCAACGGGTTGTCGCTGGCGCCGAGCACCTGTGTGCCCCCGAGATTGAACTGGAACGTATCCAGCCGTTCGTACCCGCGGATATAGCAGGGATTCGACGGCGTATAGGGAATGAAGTTCGGATTCGGCGTCCGGGTGTTGGTCGTGTAGCGGTTCTGGCTGCCGAGGTAGCGGGGCTCGCAGGGGGCGTTTTCACCGGCCTCGACGCCGCGATACGGCATCACGAACGACGGGAACGAGCGCGCCGATCCGGGCGCGTGGCCGATCGCGAGGTCGAAGGTGTCGTTGAACGCGCCCGGCGTGCCATTGGCGTCGACGACGTAATCGCTCGGCGAATACAACGCCTGCCCGCCACCAAGCGGGGTGGCGACATCGTTCATGCCGTCGACATAGGAACCGACGCCGACGGTGGTTCCGGCGCAGCCGAAGCCGGCGGGAATCACGTTGGGCACCCCGACCAGCCCGCCGGTCAGGTCGCTGACCGTACCGAAGATCGTATTGACGAGACCCAGCGCCGGGTCCAATGCCTCGGCCGGCAGCAGGCGCGGCAGATTGGGATCATGGCAGCGCGACAGCGTCGGACCGAATGCCGAGAACACCAGATCTTCGAGATCCACCTGCAGCGGCGCGTTCGGGCGGTAGGCCACCTCGCCCTGGAACGACCAGCCGAAAGCGGTCGTCGCAAAGCTCGCGCCGAACATGTGAATGTCCTCGGGATATTCGACGAGCAGCTTGACGGTATCCAGCGGCACCGCGTTGCTCGTGGCGTTCTCGGGATCGCCCGTCGTCAGCTCGTGGACGATCGGCAGGTCCGGGCACGCCGCCAGGAAGCTGACCGGATCATAGGCATCGATACCCAGCGCGTTGCCTTCGCGGCGCGCGCAGCTGGCGACCGTCGAGAAGAAGCTCGCGTACGGCAGCCGCGAGTGGTAGTTCATGTAATAGAGGCCGAACTCGGTGCCGTTGTTCAGCTCCTCCGCGTAGTACTTCAGCGACACGCCGTACTGGCCCGAGGAATCCGGCTCCAGATCCTTGAGACGTTCGATCGTCGTCGTCGTGTTGGTCACGCCCGAGAGCGGGTTGTACAGCGGGAATGCAACCGCCTCCGGATCCTCCGGGGCACCGCCGAAATTCACGTGCGCGTAGTTGACCGCGTTGTTGACGCCGACGGTATCGGACACCGCGTACAGCGACCCCGGCGCAGGCGCCTCGAGCGGCTGCCACTCGAGCTGGTAGAAGACGTCGAGCAGGGCGTTGTAGAACGGCTCGAACGACAGCGACACCATGTTGATCGGCGTGAAGATCTCCTCGACCTGATAGCCGACACGGTAGTAGTTGTTGGCATTGACCGGGTTGGCGGAGTTCAGCGAGTTCAATGCCTGCAGCAGCGACTCCCCCCAGTTGATCAGCTGCCGACCGACCTTGACGCTCAGCTCGCGCTCGCCCCACAGCGGCACCGAGCCGAAGATGTACGCATCGAGCAGCTGCATCTCGGTGCCGATCTGGTTGAGCAGCTCGCCACCGTTGCGGGAGCGATAGACCGGCGCACCGCGTCCGTACTGGGCGATGCCGAGTGCCGGATCCGGCGTGACCAGGTCGGCCTTGTTGTCCGGGTTGATTTCGTTCGGGTGATACTCGGTGAAGTCGGCGTTGACCCAGTCGTAGTAATACAGGCCTTTGACGAACACGCCGAAGTCGCCGTAGGTCAGGGTGAGATCCTGCGTGACCTTGGCGATGCCGGAGGTCAGGTCGCCCTTGTCGTAGTTCCAGTTGCCGTCATCGAAGTTAGGGCTGAACTGTCCGGGCGCCTGCGCCAGGGCCGTGGCCGGGTGCCCCTGATCGCGGAACAGCCCCTGGCACGACTGGTTCAGGCCGCCGCAGACATCCGGGTTGATGTTGGCCTTGCCCAGATAATCCTTGTGCCGGTCCTGCGTTCGCACGGCGGCACCAATCATCACCGTGGTGTTGAGGACCCCTTCGATTTCGTCCTGGTCGCCCCACGGCAGACTGAAGCTGATCGCATGTGCCGCGCCCGCATGCAGGCCCATCACGAATGCAATAGATGCCGCGATCCTGCAGATGCGGCGTGTTGCCAACTGGTTCATTTTTTCCCCCGATACAGGGATGCCTGGCGGCATCGCCTCGATCGCACGGCGAACACATCAAATGTGTTCAGCTCTCCTCTCTCCTCGGGCGAGATTAGGCAGGTTTGGCGCGCCGCGCAACTGGGAAAAACTTCACCGGAGGCTCGCACACGACGCGCTGACCGGGTGCGGCAGCGGACGTTGGTCCGCGTGAAAACGACCGCGGCGACGCCGCGAACGTCAGCGAACCTCGGCGGCCGCGAGCAGCGCGCGCGTGTAGGGATGCTGCGGCGCGGACATCAGCGCCTGCGTGTCCCCCTGCTCGACCAGCTGCCCCTGGCGCATTACGGCGACACGCTCGCACATGGTCGCGACCACCGCCAGGTCGTGCGAGATCAGCAGCATCGACAAACCGCGCGCCCGGGACTGTTCGCGGATCAAGTCCAGCAGCTGTGCCTGGACGGTGACGTCCAGCGCCGTTGTCGGTTCGTCCGCGATCAGCAGTCGCGGGCGACACGACAATGCGATGGCCAGCATCACCCGCTGGCACATCCCGCCGGAGAGTTCGTGTGGGTACTGCCGCATCCGGTTCGCCGCATCGCTGATCCGGACCGCGTCGAGCAGGCGAAGGCCCTCTGCCCAGGCATCCGCCTGACTCAGGCCGAGATGCGTCCGCATGCCCTCGACCATCTGCGCGCCGATCCGCAGATAGGGATTCAGGCTGCTCATCGGATTCTGAAACACACAACCGATTCCGGCGCCCCGCACCCGATTCAGGGCGCGCTCGGACAATCCGGTCAGCTCGCGCCCTTCGAAACGGATGCTGCCCTCGACCGTCGCCTGCCGCGGCGTCAGCCCGAGGATGGCCAGCATCGTCTGCGACTTGCCGGAGCCGGATTCTCCGATCACACCCAGTGTCCCACCCGCCGGCAACTCGAAACTGACGTCCTCGACGGCGTATCGACGCTCCGAGTCGCCGGGAAAGCCGACATACAGCCGCTGGACGCTGAGCAGCGGATCGCTCACGTCCCGCTCCCGATATCCAGCGCGTCGCGCAAGGCATCGCCGACGCGGTTCAGACTCAGCAGGGTCAGCGCGAGAAAGGCTCCGGGGAAGATCAGCGACCACGGCGTCACCTCCATCTCGCGGGCGCCGTCGTTGACCAGCGCCCCCCAACTCGTCGACGGTTCCTGGACGCCGAGGCCGAGAAAACTGAGGAACGATTCGATCAGGATGACCTGGGGCACGGTCAGCGTCGCGTACACGACCACCACCCCCAACAGGTTCGGCACGATATGGCGCCGCAACATCACGCCGTCCGCCACGCCGGCCATGCGCGCAGCCGTGACGAATTCCCGATGCCGCAAAGCCAGGGTCTGGCCCCTGACGACCCTCGCGGTGTCCAGCCAGTTGACCGCGCCGATGGCGGCGAACATCAACACCAGATGCCGGCCGAACAACACGGTGAGCAGAATCACCAGGAACATGAAGGGCAGCGCATACAGGACATCCACGGCCCGCATCATCCAGCGATCCGCACGCCCCCCGAAATAGCCGGCAACGGCGCCGTACAGCACGCCGATCAGGATCGCGACCAGCGTCGAACTCAGTCCGACCGCAAGCGACAACCGTCCGCCGCTGAGCGTACGTACGAAAAGATCGCGCCCGATGCTGTCGGTTCCGAACCAGTGTCCGTCCGTCAGCGACGGTGGCGTGCCCCAGTCGGCGTCGAAGTCGATGTGCTCGACCGTGTACGGGCTCAGCAGCGGGCCGACGACGACGGCGATGACGATCAACGCCAGCACCGCCGCCGCCAGCATCGCCCCGGGCTGTGCCGCATACCGGCGCCAGATGGATCCCGAGCCCGGGATCCGCGAGACAGGCATCGTCGTCATCGGCGCCGCAGCCTCGGATCGAGTACGCCGTAGAGCAGGTCGACCACGAAGTTGAAGCCGATGATCATGCTGCCGTAGACCAGCACCACGCCAAGCACGAGGGTGTAGTCCCGGTTCAGTGCCGCCTGCACGAAATACCGCCCCAGCCCCGGAATCGCGAAGACCTGCTCGACGACCACCGATCCGGTCAACAGCGCGGCCGCGGCCGGGCCCAGATAGGACAGCACCGGCATCAGCGACGGCCGCAGCGCGTGACGGAAAAGGACCTGGCGCACCGGCAGTCCGCGCGCCCTGGCGGCGAGGATGTATGGAGACGACAGCACCTCGGCCATCGCACCCCGGGTCAGGCGCGCGACATAGGCCAGCTGCGGGAGTGCCAGGGCCGTCGCGGGCAGCAGCAGGTCCGTCCAGCGCCCTGCCTGCCAGCCGCCTGCGGGCAGCCACCCCAGTCCGACCGAGAACAACAGGATCAGCAGCGGCGCCACCACGAAGTTCGGAGCCGCGATGCCCAGCGCGCTGAACAGGCCCAGCAGGCGATCGATCCAGCTTCCGCGCCAGTAGGCCGCGCACACGCCGCTGACGACGCCGATCGCCACCGCGAACAGCAGGGCAACACCCCCGAGCAGCAGCGACACCCTGAGCCCGGCGCCGATCAGTTCCGCGACGCTGTAACCCTCGTACTGGAACGACGGTCCCAGATCGCCCCGCACGACTCCCGACAGGTAGTGCAGATACTGCTGCCACAGCGGTTCGTCGAGCTTGTACTCGGCCTTCATCGCCGCCTCGATCTGCGGCGCCAGCTGGCGCTCGCGGTCGAAGGGGCCACCCGGTGCCGCCCGCATCAGGAAAAACGACAGGGTGATCAGCACCAGCAAAGTCGGCAGCGCCGTCAGCAGGCGCTCGAACGCCAGCCTCACGGTGCGGCGGGCAGGATCCGCAGATCCTGGCTGTAGTGGTAGTCGAGCATGTTGTCCGTCCAGCCTGCGACGTGCGGCTTGATCAGATGCTTGGAGGTGTAGAAGTAGATCGGAATGACCGGCACCTCGTCCAGCACGCGCTGCTCGGCGGCCTGCAGCAGACGCGCACGCCGTTCGGGATCGGCCGTCCGACGCGCGCGCTCGATCAGGAGGTCGTATTCCGGATCGGACCAACCGGTGTCGTTCTGCCCGTTGCCGCTGGTCAGAATCTCAGCGAAGCTCAACGGATCGTCGAAGTCGGCGATCCACGCGGCCCGGAACACCTGCGTATCCGCCTTGAGCTTGCGGTTGCTCAGGAAGACCTTGAATTCTTCGTTGACGAGCGACGTCTGCACACCCAGCACCTGCCGCCACATCGCCGCAATGACCGTGGCGATCCGCCGATGGTTTTCGTTGGTGTTGTAGCGGATCTCCAGCCGCAGGGGGCGGTCGGGACCATATCCGGACGCTCGGTACAGACGCCTGGCCTCGGCCTGCCGCTCGGTCCAAGGGCTCGCCGGCGGACGCCCGAGCGACAGATGCCCCGAGGTCTCCGGCGGGATCCAGGACTCCGCCGGCAATCCGAGGCCATGCAGCAACTTGCTCGCAATCACCTCGCGATCGATCGCCAGCGACAAGGCCTGCCGCAACGGCTTGTTGCCGGCCAGCGGCGGCCGGGTCAGGTTCAGGCCGTAGTAGTACACGCCCAGATACGGCGCCACGCGCAGCTCATCACCCAGCTGACGCCGGATCTTCGGGATCAGTACCGGCGGCACCTCGTAGGTGACATCGAGTTCGCCGGCGAGATATCGCTTGTATTCCGAATTCAGATCCTCGGTCGGAAAATACTCGACGACGTCGATGCTGACGTCCCGGGCTCGCCAGTAGTGAGGATTCCGCCGCAAGCGGACATGCGACTGCACACCCCAGTCGTCGAGCATGTACGCGCCGTTGCCGACCAGGCGTCCGGCTCGGGCGAAATCCGCTCCATATTGCGCCAGCGACGGACGGTGAACCGGGTAGGTCGATGCGTGACTCAACAATCCGAGCCAGTACGGCGCAGGCGCCGACAGCCGCATTTCGAGCGTGTGCGCGGACACGGCACGTACCGCCAACGACTCCGGCGCCGCCTTCCCTTCGATGATGGCGCCAGCCCCCTCGATGAGGCCCAGCATCTGCGCGTAGCTCGAGCCGGTAGCGGGCGTCACCGTACGCCGCAACCCGGCTACGAAATCCTCCGCGGTGACCGGATCCCCGTTCGACCAGCGCGCGTCGGGGCGCAGCTCGAAACGATACGTCCGCCCGTCCTCGCTGATCGACCACGACTCGGCCGCACCGGCAATGACCCTGCCATCCGGCGCGATGCGCGTCAGCCCTTCGTACAGGTCCCGCAGGATGTTGGCGGCGCTGACACCTTCGGCCCGCTGCGGATCCAGCGTCTCCGGCTCCGGTCCGTTTCCCAGGCGCAGAACCGACACCTCCGCGTGCGCACACAGCACCGCCGCCAACAACAGTCCGCCCAATAGCTGCCGCACACCACCCCCCGCTCGGATCGGGTCCTACCTGGATGATCTCCGACCCGCCACCGTAACCAGCAACACGCCGACAAGAACCACCAAGGTACCGAGAATCTGCGGCATGTGCATCGATTCACCGAGCAGCCACCACCCCAGCAACACCGCGACCGCCGGATTCACGTAGGCATACGTTCCGAGCTGCGCGGGCGTCACCTCGTGGACGAGCCAGAAATAGGCCCCGTAGGCGAGGCAAGACCCGAAGATCACCAGATAGAGCAGCGCCCCCATCGCGCTCGCGGTCGGCTGCCACTGCTGCCACTCGCCGCGCGCCAGACCGAGCCCGCCCATGACCAATCCCGTCATCAGCATCTGCAGAGCGGCCGTCATCAGCGGCGAGCATCCTACGGGATAACGCCTCGAGACCACGGAGCCCCCCGCCCAGAGTATCGGGGACAACAGCAGCGCGGCGTATGCCGGAGCTGGGGCGAGTTGCATTGACAGCCCCGCCCCCACCAGCAGCGCGACACCGAGGAACCCGAACAGCAGACCCGCGACCGTCAGCCGCGAAAGCGCCTCGCCGCGTCGCCCCCAGGTTCCGAACCAGGCCATCCAGAGCGCGGATGTCGCGACGATCAGGGCCGCCTGGTTGGATTCGATCCACTGCTCGCTCCAGGTCACCAGGCCGTTGGCGCCGACCAGCATCATCAGCGCGGTCGCCGCGATCGTCAGCCAGTCACGGGGGCGCGTCGGCAGGCGGCCGCCCCGCCACCACGCATAGGCCAGCATCAACGGCGCGGCGAGCAGAAAGCGGACTCCGGCGAACAGCACCGCCGGAAGGTCGTGCACGCCGACCCGGATCGCCAGATAGGTGGAGCCCCAGACTAGGTAGACCGTGAGAAACGCCAGCACCACCCGCATGCGATATGCGGACGCGGCACCGGCTCCGGCGTCCATCAACTTCCGCCCGCAGGCATCGACTCAGGCCGGCGGCTCAGGGCGTCGCTTCCTCATCGTCGGCAGCAGCCAACGACTCCCGCGCCTCCTCATCTTCGACCTGCGCGATGTGGTTGAGCCACTGCGTCGCGGAATTGCGGGTTTCGTCGTAATCCTTGGCCTTGCGCAGTAGTTCCACCGCAAGCTTGCGGTTACCCGTCTGGAAAGCCGCGATCCCCTGCAGGTAGGTTGCATCGGCGACCTTCTTGGTCCCCTTCGCGCGGGCCTTGTCCAGAGCCGGAAGCGCGTCTTTCCAGCGCTCGTCCTCGACGTAGATCTGCCCCAGACGGTAGTAGATCTCGCCGCTTTCGGAGATCTTCGCGGCTCGCTGAAGAACCGTCTCGGCCTTGCCGTACTCCCGGGCCATCATCCAGCTGTCGCCCAACAGGGTCAGCGTCTTTTCGTTCGCCGGGAGGATATTGCGCTCGATTCCACCATCGAGCACCGTCGCGGCCTTGTAGGGGATCTCGAGCAGCAGGTAGATGTTGGCGAGATTGCGAACCTCGTTTTCCTGGTCGAGGTAGCCCAGACGATCGGCCAACGCCAGGACCGCAAGCGATTCCTTGTCGCGCTTGATCTCGAACAGGATGCTCGACAGCTGCTTCCAGTAGTCTTCCTTGGCCGGCACCAAAGAAACCAGTTTCAACAGAACGTCCGCGCACTGCGGAAACTGCTTGAGCTCATAGTGCAGCGCGAGCTTGAGCTGCAGCCACGACTCCTTGGGCTCCTTGGACTTGGCAATGGCCTTGTCGACCTGGGTCAGCGCATTCCTGAACTGCTTCGTCTCCGCATAGGCGCTGGCCAGGAGAATATGTGCGTCAGCCGGCGGCTCGGACATGACCTCCGAAAAGTACTGCTCCATCCGCTTGATGGTCATATCGGTCTGACCATCCTGGAAATAAAGCTGCGCGACGTTGTAGAGCATCTGCTCGTAGGGCTGCTGCGGCAGCGCATCCAGTGCCAAAGCGTCTTCAAAGGCCTTGATCGCGCCCGTGTAATTGTTCTGCGAGATGTAGATGAAGGCCATCGTCTGCATCACGACGGCACGCTCATAGTCGTTGCGAACGCGCTTGAGAATGTCCTGGCACTTCTGCAGCGCCTCGGCGTTCTCATTCTTGCCGATCAGCGTGTGCACACGCTCCAATTGACGATAGGTCGACTCGGTCAGCGCGCCACTGGCCTTGCGCTCCTTCTTCGGCGCGTCGGCAGCGGCGGATGCGGAGCCCATCGGCGCGCATACCAGCGCTGCGCCGAAGAACAGCGCAACCGCTCCCGATTTGATGGCTGCTCTCATCACTTATTCGCCCATCGTGAACTTGACGGTGTAAACACCGGTTGTTTCCTGCGGCTTGCCGTCGACGACCTTCGGCCTGAAGCGCCCCTTGTAGGCGGCGGAGACGGCAGCGGATTCGAAGTAGCCGCGCGGTTTGGCACTCTTGACGCGGGCCGATTTGACCGAACCGTCAGGGCCCACCGTGATTTCCAGCGTAACCTCACCGGAAATGCCGTCACGCAGCGCCTGCCGCGGATACTGGGGCGCGATCCGCACCAGCGGAATCAGCTCTCCATCACCCTGGATGTCGTCCGCCGAGAAGTTGCCCAGGAACGGACCACCGCTGATCGAGGTCGGCAGGTTCATCTTCGGCACGTTGAACGGGGTCGGCGACATGTCGGGCTTGGCCTGCGCCTGCACCTTCATCTGGGGCGGCGGCGGCTTCTTCGGTGGCGGCGGTTTCTGCGGCTTCGAGCGCGTCCGCGTCTCGAGCTGGGAGTCCCGCTTCAGGCGCACGAAGTCGATGGCAGCCGATTCGCTACCCTTCTTGGCCGTAATGTCGCGCCCCATGATCAGCGTGTGCATCAGCCAGAACAGACCGGCCACGACCACCGCAGCCATCAGGACCGCTACCGCGGTGCGCTTCATTAGCCGCCCCCACCCTGATCAGCCGCGATCGATACGTTATCGACGCCACCCAGGCGGACCTGATCCATCACCTGCACCAGCACACCGGTTTCGGATGACTTGTCGGCGATGATGACGACCGAGCCTTCCGGGTTCTCGGCATGCAAGCGCTCGACATTGGCGCGGACGGCGCGGATATCGACCGGCCGCTTGTCGATCCAGATCTCGCCGTTGGGGCGAATGGCGATCAGGATGTTGCCGCGCTCCTTGCGTTCGGCGGTCTTTGCGCTCGGACGGCTGACATCGATTCCCGCCTCCTTGACGAAGGAGGTCGTGACGATGAAGAAGATGAGCAGGATGAACGACATGTCCAGCATCGGGGTCAAGTCGATCTGCGCGTCTTCGTCGTTCCCTCTGTGCCTACGGGCCATGGTTACACCTTAATGCGTGATCATGTGGTCGTTCAGTCGGCTGGTTTCCTGCGCCAACTTCTTTTCGAGCCACAGAATCGGATAGAGACCGGAGATCGACACCACCATGCCGGCCATGGTCGGGATCGTCGCAGCCGAAACCCCGGAAGCCATTGCCCGCGCGTTGCCGGTTCCCAGCGTTGCCATCACGTCGAACACCTGGATCATGCCGGTCACGGTCCCGAGCAGACCGAACAGCGATGCCAGTGCCACCAGCGCCTTGATCATGCCGAGGTTGCTGCGAATCTGGCGGGTCGCCTCCGACAGGAGCTTGCGCTTGACCTGCAACGCGAACCACGACGAGTGGTCGGCACGGGCATCCCATGTCGACTGGATCCCGGCAACCATCCTGGGCAGCTCCCGTATGCAGTACAGCCAACGCTCGAGAATCAGCACCCAGAGAATGAACGCCGCAACCAGCAGGATCCGGACGACCGGGCCGCCCGCTTCGAGGAAGTCCCGGATGTTCGCTAGGAAATCAAGCGGACCGGCCATGCTGCTTCTCGGCATGCTCCGCGATGATGCCGGCAGCTTCCTCGTCAAGGACCTGGATGATGTCCTTGCTGCGACCGGACAGGTACGCGTGGATCAGCACCATCGGAATCGCAACCACCAGACCCAGCACCGTGGTCACCAGTGCCTGCGAGATGCCGTCGGCCATGATCTTCGGATCACCGGTTCCGAACAGCGTGATCTGCTGGAAGGTCAGGATCATACCGGTCACGGTCCCGAGCAGGCCCATCAGCGGTCCGACTGCGGCGATCATCTTGATCGCAGGCAGCCAGGTTTCAAGTGCCGGGATCTCCTTGAGCACCGCTTCGTCGAGTCGCAGCTGCAACGTATCCTTGGCGACCGAGGGATCCTTGTAGTAGACCGCCAGGACGCGCCCCAGAGGATTGTTCTCGCGCGCATTCGCCGAGTCCTTGCGCTGACCATTGACCTTGGCGCTGACAGCCAGCAGCACAAACAGCCTGATCGCGGCCATCACCAGACCAATCGCACCGATGCCCAGGATCAAATAGCCCACCAGACCACCGAACTTGACCTGCTCCGAAAGCTTGGGCGTCTGCACGAGGATCGACAGCAAGGTTCCGCGGGTCGGATCGACGGTCGCCGCGTGATAGCCGGAAGTCTCGTCGAGCAGCGCCACGTTGGGGCTGACGAAACGCGACGCCGGCTGACGACCGAGAACCGCGAACTCCTTCTCACCCGGCAGATAGGTCACAAACCCGTCGTCGGTTGACGCCGTCAGGCCGCCGATGCGCACGACCGGCTTGGTCTGCTCTTCGCCCGAGGCACTGATGACTTTCGCCTGGAACTTGGTGACGCTCCCGGTCTCGGTCATCTCTCGCTGCATCTCGAACCAGAAGCGCTCCAGATCTTCAATCGACGCCAGCGACTTGGACTGCGCGAGCTTCTGCGCAAATTCCTCACGCTCTGGAAACTGCGCCGAGATCATCGAGTTGTGCGCAACCGAGGCGAAGTCGCCGGCGACCTGACGCACGACACCGAACATCTCGCCAAGGTTGCCGAGCTTCGCATCGAGCGCGGCCTGCAGCTCGACGAGCTTCTTTTCATTCTCGTCGAACTGTTGCGACAACCGGTTGGCACGCGCGTTTTCCGCCGCGAGCTCGCCCTTGGCCTCGGACAACATCGCGGCACGGCGGTCACGCTCGCGCTGGAAGCGGTCGATTCGCTCCTTGTTCTGCTGGGCTTCACGCGCCCGCACCGTCCGGGTCTGTTCAAGCAGATCGTCGAGAGTGCCCGCTGCCACCGCACTCAGCGGCACCAACAGAGCCAAGGCAACGCACGCAGGACGCGCGATGGCAGAAATCATGTTGCGCGACATGGTTACTTCGCCTCCTTCGGCGCGTGCACGGGAACCGTCAGGAGATCAGGAGCCGCCTGCTTCTTGGCGATCTTCAATCCCGCCCGGACGGCGTCTTCATAGCTGTTGTCCTGGGCCCAGGACTTCGAATCGACGTCCCAGTAACCGGTTTCGGCGCCGTCAAGCGTCTGGTACATCAGCGAGACGCGGCCAGCCCGCAGGAAATCGACGGTCTTCTCCCCGACCTTGCCCTGGTATGCCTCAAGCGTACGGCCATATTCCATCTCGACCTGATAGGCCTCGACGATACGGCGGAACTTCTCGGCAATCGACACGTCTGCACGCGCCATCATGTCCTTCAGGGTCGCAATCCGCTCGGCCCGCTCTTCGGGCAGAAACGGCATGTCGAGCTTCACGAACTCGCCGAGCGTCCCGAGCATGCGCTGCAGATACGGCAGAATTTCACGCGCGGTGGTCTCGATCTGGCCCAGCTGCTCCTGCATCCCGGCCATCTCTTCGGTCTGCGACGCGATGGTCTTCTCGAGCTGCTCGTTGTACCGGCGGAGGCTGGCTGTTTCCGAAACCACCGCGCGGTATTCGGCAACCGCCTGCCGGGTCTGATCATCGAGCTTGTCGATGCTGGACTGCGCCTGCTGTGCCGACTGCTCGGTCGCAACCTGTTGCTTGATCGCGGCCGACGCGGTGCCGGTCGATTGAGCATGCGCGAGCGATGTCAGCAACAGCCCTGCTAGGGCCCATCCGCTGCGCCCGCGGGCGACAGCTTGAAACAGGCTTTGGGACATGACGTGAATTCCTTGCATTAGTCAGGGATACCAAATTCGGGCCGTCAGCAGCGGCGCCACACAGATCGCTACAACGGCAGGGCGCCGATGGTAGCACCAACAAATGGGCGTCGAATAACGGGTTTTCCCCCATCCACGCCATCAATTTGACGAATGGAAGGAACATACGGATACCCCGGAACAGGCGCGCTGGCGTCCACGCATTGGCCGACCGAAACGGTCGAGCAGGAATCGCGCCAGCTCAGGATCGCGGGCAACAAAAAGGGCGAGCCTTGGCTCGCCCGAAAACTCCCTTAGGCCGTTAGTCTTTGATTTTGATGTTGTCTTTGTTCTGCTCGAACAGCACCTCACCGATGCCATCGACCCGCACGATGTCCTCAGGGGATTCAAAGGGGCCGTGCGCCTGACGATCCTGGATGATCGCCGCCGCCCGCGCCTCTCCAACGCCCTTGAGTTCGCGCTGCAAGGTTTCGGCATCAGCGGTGTTGATATTGACCGGCCCTGCAAATGCAGAAGAAACGCCGGCCAGATACATCGCAACAACCAGTCCCATGATTCCTTTCATGACACCCTCTCCCTTGGCTGCCTTAACGAGCGCACGGTCTTTGCCGCGCACCTCTCAATCTAGCCCCTTTTCACCATTTTGAAAGCTGTCCAATTGGACAGGTCGACACATGAAGCATCTGGAAGGAGACTGATCTGTTTTGCAGAACGCTCGCTTTTGATTGCAGGGATATCAGGATCCTCTTATGTTGGAGGCTATGCACATCCGCTCGCCAAAATCAAAATACCGGGAGCGATCCCGACCGACGCCATGACTCAAGTAATTTCGGCATTCGCAGTTCCTTTCGCCATCTCGGAGCGTCCCGAGTCAGATCAGCTCAACGTTCAGCTGAGGGACCTGTTCCTGCATCGCGAAAGCCTTGGAGGAGCTTACCGCAACGCGCGCTCGACGATGCCGATCGGCAATGCGCTGTTCGAGAGCGAGTTCGGGCTATTCGACTGGCAAGAGCCCTGCGTACAGCAGCTCAGAGCATACTGCTTCAACACGTTGTTCAACGTCATCGCAAACCTCAATGGCTACGACGAAGCAACGATGCGCCGCATGCGTGTTCGGGCAGACGCCTGGTTTCACATTACGCGCAACGGCGGCTATTTCAGGCTTCACAACCACGCAATGGCAAGTTGGTCTGGCGTCTATTGCGTGGATCCCGGAGACCCGAGCCCTGACGACAAGGACAGCGGACTTCTGAGTTTCGTGAATCCAATGGCAACTTCCGCGATGTTCATGGATTCGAGCATCTACAGGCTGAAGCCACCCTTCGGATACGCCCCCCGCGAGTTCAGATTGTCTGCGGGGCAGCTGATCTTGTTCCCTTCCTCATTGCTTCATCAGGTGCTGCCATATCAGGGCCGGCGGGAACGAATCACCGTCGCATTCAACTCCTGGTTCAACTTGGAACAGGCCGAGACAGGGGCAATGCCGTGAACCTCGGCGCCTCACCATCCGGGGGATACGAAGCAAATGCGGCGTGGGCACGCTACTGGGCCAGCGGAATTGCGCACTCTTGCCCCGGGACTTTCGGCGAGATCTACGCGGGTTGTATCGGCCAGTTCTGGATGCGTGTCTGCTCGACACTAGACCCTACTGACAGTGTTCTGGATGTCGCGACCGGGAACGGCGCGGTCCCATTGCTCATGACCAAGCTTTTGCCCGGCAATCGCCTGCCCGAAATCGACGCAGTCGACCTTGCGCCAGTCAAACCTCGATGGCTCGAAACTCTGCCTCCTGACGTGCGGAGCCGAATCCGCTTCCACCCCCGCACAGCCGCAGAGCAGTTGCCGTTTGGAGACGGAGGCTTCTCCGTAGTCACCAGCCAGTACGGAATCGAGTACAGCGACCTTGAAGCCAGCGCCAAAGCCATTCGGCGCGCCCTGAACCGCGATGGCCGGATCGCAGCGGTCATTCACCATCACCAGTCATCTCCTGTTGGAAATGCAAGACAGGAACTGCTGGACTACGCATGGCTCGAAGCCTATCCAAACTCACTCTTCGAGCTTGTCAGGGACATGATTCCGCTGATGGCGCAGGCCGCAAGCCGCGATGGGTTACGCGCGCTGCAAGGCGACGTGCGCGCGCAGCGAATCAAGGAACAGTACAACCGCGCGTTGCAGGCGCTCGCCGGCCGCATCGAGACAACTGGGTACCCCGATCTTCTCGACAGTTTGGCAAGGTCGCTGACGTCGATTCTGGCGGTAGCGCACACCAATGACACCGCACAGGCAATCAGTCACCTGGACATGCTCGAAGCAGAGTCCAAGGCAGCGAAAACGCGATGCAACGATCTGATTTCGCACGCACTTGACCCCCTGCAGATCAAGCAACTTGCAAGAGCATTGGCTCAAGACGCAGCCAACAGCGCCAGCGTCGAGATCCTGTCCGATGGGGATCACGTCATGGGCTGGGCAGTGTCTATCGGCTTCTAAGCCGCCTACAGCCACAAAAAAAGAGGGGCCGAAGCCCCCCTTTCTTAACTACCCGAGAGTTGTTCCCGGCATCAAAAGCGCTGGGTGTAGCGCACGTACGGAACGCGACCGTACGGGTCCGACAGCTCGGTGACGTAACCACGGCCACCGTACGGATCGAGCAACGGATCGCGGTCGAAGACATTGTCGGCACCGACCGTCAGCGTACCGTTCCACGGCGCCTCCCACGACACCTGAACATCGTGGGTGATGTAGATGCCGTGCTCCGGATCCTCTCCTGCGATTTCGAAGTCACCCGCAGCGGTATTGAACTTACCGACCACGTTCATATTCCACGCCAGAGTGAATTCCATGATCTTGTACGCATTCATCAACTGCGCACGCCACTCGGGACCACCACCGATGTACTCAGGATCGGTACCAACGATGTCATCGCAACCGTCAATGCCGCAGACTTCGTAGCTCATCGTGTACGTCGCCTGCAGATAGTTGCTCAGCTGTCCGTACTCTCCGAAACCGAATTTGGTCTTGACGTTGAGATCAATGCCGTCGGTTTGCACCGAACCCTCGTTCCCGTACCCGGTGTTCACGAAGTTGATCGAGCCGTCGGCGTTACGGAACACACCCAGTCCGGTCGGAATCGGCAGTCCGTCCTGCTCACGCCCAACCAGGGTGCTGACGTCGAAGAAAGCAATCTGATTGTCGATCTTGATGTTGAAGTAATCTATCGTCAGGTTGATCCAGTCAGCAGGGTCAAGCGCGATACCCGCGGCATACTGCTTGGAGTCCTCCGCTTCGAGACCCGGATTCGGAATGCGATAGGCATTGACCTGGATCTGGGTGTCTGCAGGAACCCCGAACGCCGCAGCAGTTGCCGGATCGACAACCGAATCCGCCGAGAACGCACGCTCGGCCTTGAGGAACGGCAGCGGCGGCGCACGGAAGCCTTCACCGTAAGAAGCGCGGAAGGTCAGGATGTCCAGCGGCTGGAAGCGCAACGACACCTTTGGCGAAGTCGCACTGCCGAAATCGTCGTACTTGTCGCGGCGAACTGCGAAGTCCAGCTCGAGATTCTCGAGCACTGGGACGACGGCTTCACCAAAGTAGGCAACGCTGCGACGCCCGCCGAACGAGGAGTTGCCGGAAGAACCACCGACATTACCTGCGACCGACTGCTGATCATAGAAGTCCTGGTACCGCTCGTTACGCCACTCGGTTCCAACGAACCACTGAATCGGGCCGGCAGGCAGCTGCCCCATCGTGAATCCGACGTTGGCATACAGGTAGTCGTTCTTGTCGAAGCCATCGCGCGTTGCCGTGTGGCGCATATCGGCCAACACCGCCGGATCATTGGCCAACGGGTTGGCAATGTCGTAGGTGCCGTCGGCGATGTACTGTTCGGCGACCGGAATCGAAAGATAGTTGTAGCCGAACTCGCTGTACTTCGAATCACTGCGACGGGCTCCGAACTCGAGGTCAAACATGCCGAGAACGTTACCGTTAGCGAACAGGTCGTAGTCGTAGACCTGGGTATCCGTGTAGTTGTCGCGGGTTCCAAGCGCCGCAAAGCGATGCCGGAGGAACAGATCCTCATCATACGGATTGTTCGGTGAATCCGCCGGCACGAACACCACTTCGGGCACCGGCGCATAACGACCGAACGTACGCAGACGGCTGACACTCGTATTGAAGTTGACCGTCCAGTCTTCGTTGATGTCGTAAGCCGCGCGAGCGAACATCGACTGCTGCTTCACATCGGCTTCGTCAGCCGCCAGCGCAGTGAAGTCATAGAAGCAGCGGGTGTCGGTTTCGATGAACTGCGGATCGCCGCAACCGCCCGGCACCTTCGCACCGTTGGTCGGATCATCGTAAAAGCCGCCTTCGCTGGGCGCGCCCGTCACCGGGTCAGGGGTCACAGTCCGGAAGTTGTTGCCATAGGTCGACAGGCCACCCGTCGACCACGGGCGTTCGCGCTGGAACACGATGCCACGGTTGTTGAACGATGCACCCGCGACCAGACGTGCATTTCCACTCGACACACCGAACAGCGCCGAACCATCCTCGGTCTCACCGCCGTCACGGGCCGGCCGCGAGAACCCGCCCTTGAGCTCGACACCATTGAAGTCCTTGCGCGTGATGATGTTGACCACGCCACCGATCGCATCGGCACCGTAGATCGCCGACGCGCCATCGGACAGGATTTCGATCCGCTCGACCGCAGCCAAGGGAATGGTATTCAGGTTCTGGCCACCTTCCGCGAAGCTCGGCTCCAGAGGCGCACGCTTGCCATCGATCAGGATCAGCGTACGTCCACCACCCAGGCCACGCAGGCTGAGCTGTGCAAACGACTGCGCGGAGCTACCCGACTGCGGCTTGATCGAACCAAACGAGTTGAACGTGGTGTCACGAAGAAGATCCGCGACCGAAATCTGGCCACTCATCTCGATCTGCTGACGGTCGATGACCGTAACCGGAAGAGCGCCTTCCGCCTGGGCGCGCTTAATGCGCGAACCGGTCACCTCGATCGCATCGAGTTCCGTTGCGTCCTTCTCCGCATCTTCCTGCGCCATCGCGACGCCGGTCGAGAAGGTGCTCGCAACCACCACAGCGATCGCGCTCAGAAGGAATCGCTCCCCCTTGCGAGAACGCTTCGAAGAAATTTCCATCAGTTCACTCCCATGAGAACGAGGGCCCTTCCGGGCAATAGCTCACGAGCCCGCCCCAACTCGGCGGCTCGATATAACAACGACCCGATGGAGCCTAGTCTCCGCTTGCAAAGTGCGTCAACAATCTGAAACCAAATTGGGTGAAAGTCCCCATCACTTGTGCGGTGCGGCATCTGAAAAGCGATGATTTCCATGTGCACGCGGCATCTTCCGGCACACCTCACGCCCTCACGCGACGGCCTCGCCGCAAGCTCCGGACGGGCGAGTTGGGCGTGGCTCCTTGACGTGTGATTTTCAGCCACCCCCAAAAAAAGCCCGCCGGCGAGGGGCGGCGGGCCAAGCGGAGTGACAAGGGAGGGGTGGCACGCATCCGTGCACTCACTCCGCATGCGATCTACGGCCGAAGAAACACCTTGGATGCGACGCGCCAGCCTATCGCCCACCCTCAGTTCGCTTACGTCGCGGTTCGATCGTCGAAATTCTGGGCGATGCCGCCGTGACGATATGAGCGCAACGAACCTGAACATGGTGCCGGCAGCAGGGAGACTCGCTGCGCTCGCCCTTCAGGCCCGTCTCGCTGGCGCGAGACGGTTCAAGCCAGCGTACGCTGGCTTGTCGAACCCCTGGCAGTTTTCGTGGCGGGTTCGATTGGCAAGACGCTGGCCACAGCACCGACCCCATATCGGCGCAACGAATCTGAATGTGGTGCCGGCAGCAGGGATCGAACCCGCGACCCCCTGATTACAAATCAGGTGCTCTACCAGCTGAGCTATACCGGCGTCCGCCAATTGTAGCCGACGCCCACCCCCTCAGGCACCGGATCCCTCGCCATTCACGCTGCCACGGCCGTCGGCAGCGTTCGACAGCGTAGGTGCGGGAGCGGTCGCTCGCTCCAGTCCGGAAAGATAGAGGAGTGCCTGCTCACGATCGGCGCCGCACATCTCCGGACTCGGCCGCAGACTGGAACAGACCTCGGGCCGCCGCGCATCGCCGAACAGCTCGCAGTCCAGGTCCGCGGTCAGGTGCACACACCGAACGCCCGCGGGCTTGCCATCCGGCATACCCGGCAACGGCGACGAAATCGATGGCGCGATACAGCATGCGCCGCAGCCCCTGCGGCAGTTCATCGCGCGACTCCGGGCGTGGGGCTTACGCCCCGGGGCGTCCCCGCGTCAAGACCATGACCGGAGGGGGGCAATCCTTTAGGCTTAGATTCTTTAGTCATTTGCAGTGTCATGATGAATCGCATCCTGAAGGACCTCGTCAGCCTCCTCGATCTGGAAACGCTGGAGGTCAACCTGTTCCGCGGACAGTCACGCGACCTCGGGGGCACCAGTGTATTCGGGGGCCAGGTGATCGGACAGGCGCTGGTCGCCGCCGGGCGCACCGCCGACAGCGCGGTCCCGCACTCGCTGCACGCCTATTTCCTGCGCCCCGGCGACATGAGTCTGCCTATCGTCTATGAGGTCGACCGCGTCCGGGATGGCCGGACCTTCGTCACGCGCCGGGTGCAGGCGATCCAGAACGGGCACCCCATCCTGTCGATGATCGCCTCGTTCCAGCACACCGAAGACGGCCCTGAGCATCAGATCGCGATGCCGGATGTGCCACCGCCGGAAAAGCTGGCGAGCATGAAGGACCTGACGGACAAATGGATCGATGCGACCCCGGACATTCCCGATCGCGTCTACTACGCACTGACGCGTGAACTCGCGATTGAATTCAAGCCGGTCACACCCTGGAATCTGCTCGACCCGACCCGCGAGCCGCCGACCCAGAACATCTGGTTCCGCGCCGCCGGTGAACTGCCCGACGACCCGGTTCTGCATCGCTGCGTGCTCGCCTACGCCTCGGATTTCAATCTGCTGTCCACCGCGCTGCGGCCACACGGCAAGTCCTGGTACACGCGCGGCATGGTCATCGCCAGCATCGACCACGCGCTGTGGTTCCACCGCGACGTGCGGGTCGACGACTGGTTGCTCTACAGCATGGACTCCCCGACCTCTCAGGGCGCGCGCGGGCTTTCACGCGGCTTGATCTACGACCGCAATGGCCGCCTTGTCGCCAGCGTCGCGCAGGAAAGCCTGATGCGGGAAATCAATCCCAAGCCCTGAAGACGCGGCGCCACCGACCGCCGCGCCCCACCATATCTATAACTAGAGGAGTCCGCACATGCGGCGTCTACTCAGCGTTGTCCTCGTTCTGCTGCTGCTCGTCGGCGGCGGACTGACCGCCTTCGACCGGCTCGCGCCCCACGAGAGTGCCGCACTGGGCGCCGACCTGGAGCGTGGCCTGTCGCAGCTGCAGCGCTACGAACTCGACATCGACGGCTTCCATATCGCCTATCTGGAAGGCGGCAGCGGTGACCCACTGGTCCTGGTCCACGGGTTCGGCGCGGACAAGGACAACTTCACCCGGGCGGCACGCAGCCTGACATCTCACTACCGGGTGATCATCCCGGACCTGCCCGGCTTCGGCGAAAGCAGCAAACCGACCAATGTGCGCTACCGGATCCAGGATCAGGTCGAACGCCTGGACCAGATCATGCAGGCATTGGGCCTGTCGGATGCCCACTTCGGCGGCAGCTCGATGGGAGGATGGATCGTCGCCGCATACGCCGCGCAATATCCGGCCAAGACCGACAGCCTCTGGCTGCTCGACCCGGGCGGCGTCACCAATGCAAAACCCAGCCCGATGATCGAAGCCTACGAGCAGACGGGCGAGTCACCGCTGCTGGCCAGGACGCCGGAGGATTTCGACAAGGTTCTTGCGCTGGTGATGGAAGCACCGCCGTTCCTGCCCTATGGCATGCGCCGGACGCTGGGCGAACGCGCGGCCGCCGATCACGATCTGCATGCCGCGATCTTCAAGCAGCTGATCGACGACTCGGTTCCCCTGCAGGACATCGCCCCCAGGATCACCGCGCCGACCCTGATCGTCTGGGGCGACAAGGATCGGGTACTCGACATCAGCGGGGGCCGCATCCTGGAGCAGCTGATCCCTGGATCGAGGCTGCTGGTCATGCCCGGCATCGGCCACCTGCCGATGCTCGAGGCGCCGAAGCAGGCCGCCGCGGATTACCTGGCGTTTCGCATTCAGCTCGGGTCCACCGCAACGGCAGCCCCCTGAGCCCGACGCGGACCGGGACGGACGTATTCGGGCGGCGCCCACAAATGCTTCAGGCGCTGCCCGAGCGTTCCCGGGGTCAGGACGTCCCGCCACATGTCGATGAATTCGTGCATGTTCACCGTCCACAGATGCCGGGACCCGAGCCGCTGCGGAATCCCGTAGTCGACCGCCTCGTCCTCCTCGACGTAGGTGCCGAACCAGCGATCGAAGATGATCAGCACGCCCCCGTAGTTGCGATCGATATAGCGGGGATTGCGGCCATGGTGCACCCGGTGATTGGAAGGCGTGTCGAACACCGCCTCGATCCAGCGCGGCAACTTGCCGACGACCTCGGTATGGACGAAGTACTGGTAAGCCAGATCGCAACCGTAGAGAAAGAACACCACCGCCGGCGGGATCCCCAGAAAGACCAGCGGCATGAAGAACAGCCACCAGCCGGTGACCGCGTACAGCGCGCTCTGGCGCATGGCCGTGGAGAAGTTCATGTGCTCGCCGGAGTGATGGACCACATGTGCGCTCCAGAACCAGCGGATGCGATGGCTGGCACGGTGGAACCAGTAGTAGCAGAACTCGACGGCGACGAAGATCGGGACGATGGTCCAGCCGTTGACCGGCATGTCCAACAGACGGTGCTGGTAGACCCAGGCGATGACGGCGCCGCTGACCAGCGCGTGAACGATCAGCTCGGCCAGCTGGTATGCCCCGGCCAGGCCGAGATTGGTCCGCACGTCGCGCCAGTCGACCTTTGCGCTCTCGCCGCGCCGCTGCAGCACGCGGTACTCGATGGCGAACGCCAGGACGAATACCGGTGTCAGCCCGGTCAGCAGCACCAGCTTCCAGTCGACATCCGGCCCGAGCATCCGCGTCAGCAACTCGACGAGTTCATTGAGCATCGTTTAGCGTCCATGGGGTGATGAGCAAGGCCATGTATCCTGCAGAACCGAAGAGCCGCGATCTTGACGGCGGGCGCCACCGCGCATGACCCGGCGCGCCATCCAGACCCGCAGCGGCGCCGGCAACAGCGTCTCGGTCGCCTACCTGCATGCACTGTTCGACTATCTGCGCGCGCGCAATCTGACCGTTGCCGACATTGCCACCGGACTCGACGCCGATCTGAACGACCGCGACGGCCGCGTTCCCGAAGCCCTGGCTGCCGAACTGTTCGATCGGGCCGCCGCCGCGCTCGGCGACGATGCGCTGGGCCTGCACGCCGGCGAGCAGATCCGCCCCGGCCACTACGGCGCGCTCGGCTATGTGGCGATGAACAGCGCTACCCTCGGGGAGGCGCTCGACAGCCTGCGCCGCTATCAGGCCCTGGTGATCGACGTCGGCGGGGTCGACATCCGCCGGGCGGGCGACGACCAGATCCTGTCCTGGGATCCGAACACCGACCGTCCCTATCGGCAGCTCGCCGAGTTCAACATCTCGGGTCTGGTCAGCTTCACCCGCTGGCTTGCCGGACCTCAGGCTTCGCCGTCACGCGTCGACTTCGCGTATCCGGCGCCGGACGATCTTGGCGAGCACCACCGTATCCTGCGCTGTCCGCTGCGCTTCGATCAGCCCTGCTACCGGCTGGCGCTACCGTCGGCAGGCCTGCATGCGCCGGTCATCCAGCCGGATCCGGCGATGCGGGAACTGATGCTGCGGCTGGCCGACAAGCAGCTGCTCGAACTGCCGCGCGGCGAGGATGTACTCGCCCGCGCCCGCGCCCTGATCGCCAAGCGCCTGAACCATCCACCGGTCGAACTGGACTGGGTGGCGACGCAACTGTCGATGAGTAACCGCAGCCTGCAACGACGGCTGGCCGATGCCGGCCTCAGCTTCACCCAGCTCATCGAACAGGTCCGGCGCGAACTGGCCGAGCGCCATCTGCGGGAATCCGGCCTGGACCTGACCGACATCGCGTTCCTGCTCGGCTATTCCGAACAGAGCGCATTCCAGCGGGCCTTCAAGCGCTGGACCGGATTGACGCCGTCGGCATGGCGCAGCCGGCACGCCGCCGTACCGCCCGCGCAATAGGGCACTTCAAGCGCAACCGGCCCGAAACTGGCTCGGGGACTGCCCGCACCAGCGCCTGAACGCGCGCGTGAAGCTGGACACGTCACCGAAGCCCAGAAGGAAGGCGACTTCGCTGATGCTGATGCCGCGGTCGCAGAGATAGCTCTGCGCCAGTTGCTCGCGGGTCTGCTGCAACAGCGCACTGTAGCTCGTCTGAGCCTCGGCTAGCCGGCGCTGCAGGCTGCGTTCCGACAGATGCAGCCGCTGCGCGATCTGGCCTGGCCCGGGATCACCGTGGGGCAACAATTCCGCCAGCGTGCTGCACACGCGGGTCGGCAGATCGTCCTGCTGCAAACGGGCCAGATAGCGACGCAGGACTTCATCGTTGTGACGCGCCAGCTCGGGATTGGCCCCGTCGAGGCGGCGGTCGAATTCCGCGCGCGGGAAGTAGATCGCGTTTTCAGGCGCATCGAACTCCAGCGGGGCCCGGAACAACCGGTCGAAAGCCGCCCGATTGCGCGGAACGGACCGCCGCAGACAAACGCGCACCGGCGAGAACTCCCGCACGTACAAGCCGCGGCACATCCGGACCATCAGCGCCGCAAACGCATCCAGCGCCTCCGCCGCGGGAACCGCCTCCGCGGCGACGATGCCGAAGCGGTAACAGTCGCCAACCTCTCCGAACTCCAGGTCCGCCGCGTCGGTCACGACCCGGAAATACCGCAACACGCGATCGAACGCCTCGTGCAGCGTCGTGCTGGCACCAAGCGCGTAGCCCAAGGCATGGAACGTGGTCGGACCGACGTTGCGCGCGACCATCAGGCCAAAGGCATCGTCGCCGGTGGCGGTGACCGCGAGGCGCCAGAGGCGGGTCGTTGCATCGACCGGATAGCGGGCATTCGGATCATCCAGCGCCGTATGGCTGAGCCCGGCGCGCGCGAACAGGGCCGCGCTGTCAACCCCCTCCCGCTCCAGCGCGCGTGCAATCGCGCGCGCCCAACTGGTCAATGCGGTTGCTGTCCCCGCCATCGGCTTGTCGTCTCCGGTCAACGGCTTGGCGCCAAAGGCCGAGCACTCCATGCTCCGATCCCTTACGGTCCGTTCATCTCATTCTTGAATGACGAGGATGCTGTGAACGCACCCGATATGACAAGCGCCGGCATGGCGACCTGGGACCATACCCGCAAGTCCGCGCATATCCGCAACGTCGTCACCCGGGCGGGCGCGGACCTGCGCCTCCGCCACCCGTGGCTGCGTCACCAGAACGCGATCGGCGTGACGATCCTGTGCATCGCACTGGCCGGAATGCTCGGCAGCGCGTGGCTGTACGCCCATGGCGTGATCGCATGGTGGCTGTGCATCCCGGTGGCGGCGATCTTTGCATCGTTCACGCACGAGCTGGAACACGATCTGATCCACTGGATGTATTTCCGCAAGCGCCCGTTCGCCCACCATCTGATGATGGCGCTGGTCTGGCTCGCCCGCCCGAGCACGATCAATCCCTGGATCCGGCGCGATCTGCACTTCCGCCACCACAAGTATTCCGGGACGGCCCGCGACATCGAGGAGCAGGGCATCACCAACGGCCAGCCCTGGGGCCTGCGCCGCCTGCTGATGCTAGCCGACGCCACTGCCGCCATCGTCCTGCGCCTGCCACAGGCGCCGACCTGGAAGCGGCGCGCATTCCTGCTGCTCGGGGGGCTGGCGGCGTACTTCCCGCTCGGGTGGCTGCACTGGGGCCTGTGGTACTGCTTCCTGGGCGTCCACGGCGCGGACGCGGTCGCCGCCGCCACCGGCCACGCGATCGCCTGGCCCATCGCCCTGTCGCAGGCCATGCCGACGATCGACCTTCTGATCGTGGTCTGGATCGGGCCCAACGTCCTGCGCAGCTTCTGCCTGCATTTCGTCAGCTCGAACATGCACTACTACGGCGACGTCGAGGACGGCAACGTCATCCAGCAGACCCAGGTCCTGAATCCATGGTGGCTATGGCCCGCGCAGCTGTTCTGCTTCAACTTCGGCTCGACCCATGCGATCCACCATTTCGTCGTCAAGGAGCCGTTCTATATCCGCCAGTGGACCGCCCCCGTGGCGCATCGCGTGATGCGCGAAATGGGCGTACGCTTCAACGACTATGGCAGCTTTGCCAGCGCCAACCGCTGGTCGAGAACGCCCGCCGCGGCCGCCAGTATCAATACCGCCCGAGCATAGTCGGGCATCGCGGATCGTCCGGAGTCCGACATGAAACGATCACATCCTCCAAGCCCGCTGCAGCAGTGGCGCGGAGGCCTGCAACTGGCCGGCGACGGATTCGATCAGGTCACGTCCCGGATCCACGAATTCCACCGGGCGATATCGGACATCCCATTCACGGCGCTGACACCGGTGCCTGCCATCAGTGCGGCGACGGCCCCGACCCGGTTGCTGCACGACGGGATCACCGACAGCGTCTACAGCACCGTACGCCTGTTCGGAAAGGTCCTGTTCGGCGCCGCCGATACCGTGTTCAAGCTGGGCGAACGCGCCCTGCCACCGCAACCGGCCGCTACGCCGAACCGGATCCAGGACGATCTGGTCAGCGCCGCCAGCGGACTGGTCGGCGATCACATGGCCAGCCGCCGCAATCCGCTGACCCCGCGGCTGGGCTTCCGTCAGAACGGCCGCCTGCTCGCACTGACACCGGAGGCGCTGGCGGCCAGCCACCCGGAGGCGTCGCCGCGAATCGCCGTGTTCGTGCATGGCCTGTGCTGCAACGAGAACAGCTGGCAACTCTACCGCCGTCCCGACGACCCGCAGACCTTGCCCTACGGTGATCGACTCGCCGCCGACTTCGATATCACACCGCTGTATCTGCGCTACAACACCGGCCAGCACATCTCGCAGAACGGGCGTGCGCTGGCCCGCCAGCTGGTCAAGCTGGTGGCCGCCTGGCCGGTCCCGGTCGAGGAACTGATCCTGGTCGGCCACAGCATGGGCGGCCTGGTGATCCGCGCGGCGGCCGCGACCGGCCTCGAACACGATCAGGCCTGGATCCGTCACGTCAGCCACGTGATCTGCGTCGGCTCGCCGCACCGCGGCGCTCCGCTGGAAAAGCTGGTTCACGCGGGGGTGCCGATGCTGGATCAGTTGCCGCTGACCCGTCCGCTGGCCCGGATCCTGGACGCACGCTCGGTCGGCATCCGCGATCTGCGTCATGGCGCGGTCCATGCCGACGACTGGCGCAGCCTCGACGAGCCCGGAGCCGAACAGCCGCGCACGATCCGGCGCCTGCCCGGTGCCGGTTACCATTTCATCGGCAGCAGCATCGGCGCGGCTGCGGGCGACCCCGTCGACAGCGTGCTCGGGGACGGCCTGGTCCGCCTGCCCAGCGCGCTGGCCACGGAACTGGCCGATGCCGACAGCGCCTGCCTGTTCCGCCTGCATCACATGCACCTGCTCAACCATCCGCGCGTGTACGCGGAAATCCGCCGCTTTCTGCAGGCAAGCGCGTAGTCGGCCGGCAGCAGGGACGACCCTCGCAGCGCCCCGCCGGAGTGCGCCCCATCGTCGCCAGCCGCCGATCCTCGGCACGGCGCGCCGGTCGGGTGCCGGTGACCCTTCGGTCAAAACGCGTGCACCCCCCTTGGCGAAGCGCTACGCTCCGCAGCTCGTGATCGGCGCGCCTGAGGCGGGCCCGATCGAAGCCGCCCAGCCTGCACCGCATGAAACCGACCGAGCCTTCCCTTTCGCCCGACGACGCGACCCCGCACGCCGATATCGAACGGCGCGCCGAAGCGCTGCTCAAATCCCGTTTCCTCGCGGAAGCCCAGTCCGAACACGCCGACGAGCGCATCGATGAGGAACTGGGCGACAAACTCGAGGCGATCAGTCATCACGACGGCGAGCGCTACGCCCGCCTGCGCAAACTGGCCAACCAGGCCGCCGAGCTCTGGAGCCAGCGCAAGCTGCTCAACCGGCAGCAGCTCATCTACCTTTCTGCGGCGCTGCTCTACTTCATCAGTCCCCTCGACGCCCTGCCGGATCTGATTCCGGGGCTGGGCTACGTCGACGACATCGCGGTGCTGTCGACCGTGATCGCGATGGTCGCAAAGGCGGTACAGCAGGCTCGCGAACGCCTCAGCCAGAAACGCGAGGAAATGATCGAGGACGTCACCGATCGCCTCGTCAGCAAGGGTCAGGTCGCCCTGCACCAGGTTGTCGACGAGCGTGCCGACGAACTGTTCACCCGTTTCGACCGCGCCTCCGCCGATGCGGTCGACAACTCCGTCACGACGCTCGTCGTCAGCCTCTGGGGCATGACCACCGCGGCGGCGGTCTCGCTGGCGCTGGCGATCCTGTTCGGCGGCTGGTCGACGACATGGATGGTCTACGTCGGCATCACCACCGGTCTGGTCCTGGCGTGGAACATCGGCGTCGCGATCGACTACTGGCGCAGCTACCGCAAGCTCAGCGGCGCCTGGCAGCAGCGCCTGCGCGGCATCGTCGCCGCCAGGATCGCGTGGCGTCACGGCATCGCGATCGGGGTCCCCGTCGCCCTGCTGATCGCCCTGGCAGTGCTGCGGCTGACCCTGGGCACGACCTAGCTCCCATCGCGCGAGAGGTGAAATCGGCGGACGGAATGCCTACCATGCCGCCCGACGCAAACCAGATGAGCCTGATGCAGATTGCCCTGGCCCCGATGGAGGGGCTCGTCGACAACATCCTTCGTGACGTCCTGACCGATGTCGGCGGCGTCGACTGGTGCGTCAGCGAGTTCATCCGCGTCAGCGACCGCCTGTTGCCGGCCCGCTGTTTCTACGCGCTGGCGCCGGAGCTGCGCAGCGGCGCACGAACCCGCGCCGGCACCCCGATGCATGTCCAGCTGCTGGGCTCCGATCCCGCCTGCCTGGCCGACAACGCCGCCTTCGCCTGTACCCTCGGCGCGCCGGTGATCGACCTGAACTTCGGCTGCCCGGCCCGCACCGTCAACAAATCGCGCGGCGGCGCGGTCCTGCTCGGCGAAACCGAACTGTTGCACCGGATCGTCAGCGCGGTCCGCGCGGCGGTCCCACAGGACATCCCGGTCACCGCCAAGATGCGCCTCGGCGTCGATTCGCCGGATGGCGCCATCGACTCGGCGCGCGCGCTCGCCGACGGCGGCGCCGCGCGCATCGTCGTGCACGCACGCACCAAGCAACAGGGCTACCGTCCGCCCGCGCACTGGGAGTGGATCGCCCGCATCCAGGCGGCGGTCGACGTGCCGATCGTCGCCAACGGCGAGATCTGGAGCGTCGACGACTGGCAGCGCTGCCGCGCGGTCAGCGGGGTCGACACATTCATGCTCGGCCGCGGCATTGTTGCCCGCCCCGATCTTGCCCTGCAGATCCGCGCCGCGGCCGCCGGACTCGCGTACGAACCACTCGGCTGGCCCGATCTGCAGCGCATGCTGCAACGCTACTGGCTCCAGGTGCGCGCCAAGATCCAGCCGCAGCATGCGCCCGGCCGGGTCAAGCAGTGGCTCAACGCCCTGGCCAACAGCTATCCCGAAGCTGCTGCGCTGTTCGCGACACTGCGGCGCGAGCGCGACTGTGCAGCCTTCGATCGGGCCTTCGCACCGACGCTTGCACCGGAGCCCCTTGCAGCACTGGCCGATGCGGCCTGACCAGGACTGATTCGCAGGTGAAAAAACGCATCCAGCGGTGTCAGCTCGCGCGCGGCCAGTGGCTGGACCTGCCCGGCGCGTTGCTGTCCGAAACCGGCTTCATCCGCCTGCGCGAGCCGCCGGAGGCCGACGTCTCCGCGCTGCTCGAACTGCTGCGGGAAGGCCAGTACGGCAAGCCCTTCGTCGTCGACGACGGCCGCACGTTGCGCCTCCACTTCTCGCTCGACTACGTGCAGAGCGAGATGAGTGCCCAGGATCCGGATGCACTGCAGTTCGAGTACGTGCAGCAGATGACCGCGTTCCTGCTGTTCGTGCCGCGGCCCAGGCACATCAGCATCGTCGGGCTCGGCGGCGGGTCGCTGACCAAGTTCTGTTATCGCCAACTACCGCAGACGCAAGTCACGACCATCGAGATCGACGAGGATGTCATCGCGTTCTCGGAGCTGTTCGACGTCCCGCAGGACGACCCGCGTCTACAACTGGTTCACGCCGACGCGGTCGACTACTTCGACCGTCCGGACGCATTCGGCGGCCCGGACCGGACCGACGTCGTGCTGATCGACGGCTGTGATCGCAACGGCATCGCCCCCTCGCTGCGCAACGAGCAGTTCTACCGCAACGTGCACGACCGACTGCAACGCAACGGCATGATGGTGATGAATCTGGTCGGCAAGAGCGACTCGATCCACGAGCACCTGCATCTGATTGCATCGGTTTTCGGCGGGCGCCAGATCGTGCGGCGCGTGCGCTCCAGCGGCAACCGCATCGTCTTCGCGCTGAAGAACCCGATGTACTTCCCCGACTGGAAGGCGATCCAACGCCTTGCCCGCAAGCTGCAGGAAGAACACGGCCTCGACTATCCGGACCTGGCGCGCAAGCTGCGCCGCGCGCCGCAGTTCCAGTCCTACGCCGGCTGAAGCGCCGCGCCCGCAAGGGCCTCCACGTTGTCCGCCGCCGCCGCGGCGCCGTATCGTAGCGGCCCCGGCGCGGCATCGGCGCCGGAGCATCGACGACAACGAGGAGACCGGCATGGCGTACGCATCCATCAACGGGCAGAACATCTGTTTCGAAGACAGCGGCGGCTCCGGCATGCCGGTCCTGTTGGCCCATGGTTTCCTGATGGACCGCAGCATGTTCGCCGCGCAGGTCGACGCGCTGACGCCGGAGTTCCGGGTCATCACCTGGGATGCGCGCGGCTTCGGCGACACCGAATTCGACGGACAACCGTTCTCGTACTGGGATCTGGCCCGCGACGCCCTGGGCCTGCTCGATCATCTCGGCATCGACCGTGCCGTCGTCGGCGGCATGTCGCAGGGCGGATACCTGTCCCTGCGCGCGGCGCTGACCGCCCCCGAGCGGATCCGCGCGCTGGTGCTGATCGACACCCAGGCCGCTGCCGAGGACCCCGCGCTGAGCGGCGGCTACAAACAGTTGCTCGACACCTGGGCCACACAGGGCCCCATCGATCCGATCGCGCAGACCATCGCCGGCATCATCATCAACGAACCCGAGGAGAACGCGCGCTGGATCGCGAAGTGGCGTGCGCGCCCGCATCAGACCATCGTCGAGCCGGGCCGTTGCCTGCTGCAGCGGGACGACATCAGCTCACGCCTGGGTGAAATCCGCTGCCCGGCACTGGTGATTCACGGCACAGCCGACACGGCGATCCCGATGGAACGCATGCAGGCGATGGCCAATGGCCTGGCCGACGCGACGGTCGTCGAAGTGCCGGGTGCGGCACATGCCGCCAACCTGACGCATCCACAGCCGGTCAACGCCGCACTGCTGCCGTTCCTGCGCAAGATCGCGACAACAGGCTGAACGCGCTGCCACTCAGCTCGGCGCCGGCGGTGTCGAAACGATGCGCAGGACATCGACATACGATGGCGCCGGCGCCACCGCTGCACGGGCGCGCAGCAGACGGCGCAAGGCGGGCAGCCGGTAGTACGGCACCGACGCCATCAGGTGATGCTCGATGTGGTAATTGACGTTGAACGGCGCCACGGTCGCCCGCGCCAGCCAGCCGGCGCGCGTGCTGCGCGTGTTGCGCAGCGGATCCGCCGAACGCTCGGTGCAGGCATGCTCGGCCATCGACCGGATCCGCACGAACAGCGGAAACGGCGTCACGTAGGCCAGCACCCATGCCCCGTAGAGCCAGGCATGGCCACTCACCGCCAGGATCGCGAACAGGCCGGCATTGACGGTCAGCATCGGCAGCATGTTGCGCAGCGCGGTGATCGCGTAGTCATGGAACCGGCGGCCATTCGCCGGCAGGCGCTGCACGTCGTTGGCGACGGTCCACCGGATCACGCCGGCATCCATCAGCAGACGACCGTAGAGCACCTTCAGTCCGGTCATCCCGGTCAGGTCGCGCAGCAGCTTGCGCGACAACGCCGCGCGCGAAACCGGAAATGGCGCGATCAGGGAGCGATCGGGATCGTCGTCCGATCCCGTCGCGCTGTGGTGGCGCCGATGGTGCGCCCGGTACTTGCGCACGTCCTGCCAGATCGGGCGCGCACATAGCCAGTCACCGAACACGTCGTTCATCCAGCGGGTCCTGAACAGCGTGCCGTGCGCAGCCTCGTGTTGCAGGATGGCCAGGGCCAGTTGCCGCCCGGCGATCACCACCAGCGCGATACCCCACATCAGCGGGTGCGGCCACAGCGCAAGCAGCGACAGCGTTGCGCCGATCACCGCCCAGGTTGACGCAATCGCCCAGGCGCCACGCCAGTCGGAACGTCGGGTCAGTTCCGCGATCTGTTCCCGGGTCAACAGACTGCGCAGGCCCGTCGTGCCGCCAGTGGCACGCGGCAACCGCTCGCGCAGATCCGGTGGCAGGGTCGTGTCGTTCATCAGTTCGTTATCCATGTCCTTTCCATCCGCTGCGCTCAGGTCCCCCGCCGGGCGGCGTCCGCCCGGCGTGGTGAGGGCTTGGCCGGAACCGATGCCATCAGCCGCGCCCAGATCACCTTGCCCGCCGCGTCGAACTGCCGGACCGAAGCGACGAATGCATTGCGCAGCTCGATATCGACCATCGGCGCCGGCAGCAGGGGGTCGAACACCACATCGCGGATCGCGCGTCCGCCGAGCAGGAACGACTCCCGCGCGGCGACTTCCGGCTCGAGCCGGTCGGCGCGGCGCAGCCAGGCATCCAGCTCACGGCGCCAGCGCCTGTACCCGGCGTTGAGCGCTCGGGCGTCCCACAGCCTGACGATCCGTTCGACTCTCGGCGCGTCGAAATCGGTGGCCACGAACACGCTGGCGTCACGCTCCAGCCCCAGCAGATACAGGCGCTGCCGCACGCCATCGACGCCGTCCTCGATATTGTTCGGACGCACGAACAGCCCCGGCTCGAGCTCGCGGAAGCCGAGCATGCTCAATGCCCGCTGCCGACGCCGCAGCGCCGCGCGGTCGCTACGGCCGAGCGGGCCGCTGTGCACCACCAGATAGTCACCCTGCCATGGGCGCACCCGCTGTTCGACGTGGCGCCAGGTCGCGACATCGCCCGCCAGTTCGTCGGCCAGGGGTCCCAGTCGATACAGACCGCGGCCCGCGGACTCGAGCAGTCGGTCGGCCGCCAGCCGGACCAGCGCGACCCTGACATTGTTCTCGCGGATCCCGAACAGTGCGCAGGCAAAGATCGCCTCACGCACCGAAATCGGCCGCCCTTCGGCGGCCGACATCAGGTCCAGGATCAGATTCCGCGCCCTCGGTTTCATTACTTTCATTTAAACAAATTGCGAATGATTGAAACATTGCATACGATCGGGGATCGATGCAAGCCCACCGGAAATGCCCCGATGACTTCCGACCTCGTCACGATCGAACGCCAGGCGCCGCTGTATGTGGTGACGATCAATCGGCCCGAATGCCGCAACGCCGTCGATGGCCCGACCGCCACGGCACTCGCGGACGCGTTCCGCGCCTTCGATGCCGACGACACGTTCAAAGTCGCGATCCTCACCGGCGCCGGCGGACATTTCTGCGCCGGCGCCGATCTCAAGGCGGTGACCGGTGGCGAACCCGAGCGTGCACACCGGATCGACGCGGCCGGCGACGGTCCGATGGGCCCGAGCCGTATGCAGCTGTCCAAGCCGGTCATCGCGGCGGTGGAAGGCTATTGCGTCGCCGGCGGCCTCGAGCTGGCCCTGTGGTGCGACCTGCGGGTCGCCGATGATACCGCCGTGTTCGGCGTGTTCTGCCGCCGCTTCGGCGTCCCGCTGATCGACGGCGGCACCGTACGTCTGCCGCGCCTGATCGGCATGAGCCGCGCGATGGACCTGATTCTCACCGGTCGGCCGGTGGACGCGCGCGAGGCCGAGCAGATCGGCCTCGCCAACCGCCGCGTCCCGGCCGGGAACGCTGTGCCGGCGGCGCGCCAGCTGGCGCTGCAGATCGCGTCGCATCCGCAGACCTGCATGCGCGGCGACCGCGCCAGTGCCTATGCGCAGTGGGGGCTGGCGGAAGACGACGCCATCGCGCAGGAATTCGGCTTCGGCCTGCGGACACTGCAGTCGGGGGAGACGGTGGCGGGCGCGGCGCGCTTCCGCGACGGCGTCGGCCGCCACGGACGATTCGACAGCTGATCCCACCCGAACCTCAGGTGCATGGCATGGACACGCTCAAGACGATGACCTACGCGGTGACCGGACGCATCGCCCGCATCACCCTCAACCGCCCCGAGCGCGGCAACGGCATCACCATGGACATGCCGCAGGAACTTGCGGCCAGTGTCGAACGCGCCAATCTCGACCCCGCCGTGCACGTCATCGCTCTGTCCGGCAACGGCAGCGGCTTCTGCGGCGGCTATGACCTCGTCGAAAGCGCCGAAGCCCTGCGCATCGGCACGCCCGATCCGGGGCGGCCGCCGGGTTCGGTGCTCGATCCGCAGGTGCAGATGCGCAATCACGCGCCCGGGGAAACCTGGGACCCGATGGTCGACTACGCGATGATGAGTCGCAACGTCAAAGGCTTCATGAGCCTGTTCCACAGCGACAAACCGGTGGTCTGCAAGGTTCACGGCTTCTGCGTCGCCGGCGGCACCGACATGGCGCTGTGCTCCGATCTGCTGGTCATCGCCGACGACGCCAAGATCGGCTACCCACCGGCGCGGGTCTGGGGCTCTCCGACCACGTCGATCTGGTTCCACCGCATCGGGCTGGAGAAGGCCAAGCGCCTGCTGTTCACCGGCGACTGCCTGTCCGGCGCCGAAGCCCGCGAGTGGGGGCTGGCGATCGAGTCCGCCCCCGCCGACCGGCTCGACGCCCGCTTCGAGGTCCTGCTCGAGCGCATCGCGCGGATGCCGGTCAATCAGCTCGTCATGATGAAACTGCTGCTGAACCAGTCGGTGATGCAACAGGGTCTGCAGACGACACAGATCCTCGGCACCGTCTTCGACGGCATCACCCGCCACACCGCCGAAGGCCACGCGTTCCAGCAGCGGGCGATGCAGGCGGGCTTCAAGCAGGCGGTGCGCGAACGCGACGAACCCTTCGGCGACTTCGGCCTGTCGACATTCAAGGGCTGACCCCGCCCGCGTCCGGCCAGCTTCAGGCCGGCGCCGGCAGGTGCCGGCCGAGCATCGCGATCAGCCGCTGCTTGGTCGGCACCACCCAGTTGGACTTGAGTACCGGCGACAGCAGGCCGGCATCCTCGAGTTCGTCGCACAGGTGCATCTGGTGGGCCAGATCGAACAGATCCAGCTGCTCGGTGAACAGTCCGTCGTCGCCCACCGTGATGAACGACACCCCGGGCGTCTGAAAGTAGGTGCCGTCGGCGCGCCGTCCCGGGCCGCGATTCCACCAGTGTGTGATGATGCGATTGCCGTGCGTGGTGTAGCGCTCGATCGGGAAGCTCCAGCCTTCCCAGCCCACACGCATGTCGCGGCCGTAGTGGGTCGCGCGGATCTCGTCGCGGGTGCGGGCATGCACCCGCATGGTCCCGGCGTATTCGCAGACATAGTCGCAACGCTCGGCGTAGAACGCATCGGCGATCCATTCCCACTCGCCCCGCCGCGCCGCCTCGACGAAGGCCTCGCGCAGGGCTTCCGCGCGGGCCGCGACCGCTTCCGGTGTCAGCGCCATCTCAGATTCCTTGTGACCGGGTTCGGTGCCATCGTCGGCCGCGGCGCCCCGGTGCCGCGTCGTCCTTTCGCGTGAGAGCGTCGACATCCGACACCCGAATGTGCCCGGCCACGCGCTAAAATCGTCATATGAATCCCGCAATCCTGATCGGCGCCGTGATCGGCTTCGCCGTCGGCCGCTGGGGCGGCCTCATCGCCGGCGCCCTGGTCGGCTATTTCATCTCCCAATGGTTCCGCAGCTCCGCACTGGGCTCGGCGATGTCCCGGATCCAGCAGATCCAGGCGCAGTTTCTCGAGTCGACGTTCGCGGTCATGGGCGCCATGTGCAAGGCCGACGGCCGCGTCACCGCCGACGAGATCCGCGTTGCCGAACAGCTGTTCGACCGCATGCGCCTGTCACCGCAGGCGCGCGCGTCGGCCAAGGCCGCGTTCAATCGCGGCAAGGCCGCGGGGTTCGATCTCGACGCCGAAGTCGCACGCTTCGTCCGCGCATCGGGACGCCAACCGGCCCTGTTGCAGATGTTCCTGCAGATTCAGCTGTCGGCACTGGCCGCCGACGGCAACGTCCATCCGGCGGAGCACGCGATGCTGCTGCGCATCGCCCGGGGTCTGGGCGTGCCAGAATCCGAGGTCCTGCGCCTCGAGGCGATGCTCCATGGCGGCAGCGCGCGCGGCCCGGCTTCAGCCGACCAGCGGCTCAAGGACGCGTACCAGGTTCTGGGGGTCGAGCCCTCAAGCTCGGACGCCGATCTCAAGAAGGCCTACCGCCGGCTGATGAGCGAGCACCATCCGGACAAGCTCGCCGCACGCGGCATGCCCGAATCGATGCGGGAAATGGCCGAACAGAAGACGCGCGAAATCACGAGCGCCTACGACCTGATCAAATCCGCTCGCGCCGCCCAGGGCTAGCAGCGCAAACGCCCCCTCAGGTAATCAGGACTTGCCGGCCTTGCGGGTCGCACCACTGATGCTGTCCGGCTCGGTGCCGTCGAGGCCATGATCGACCGCCACGGCGCGACGCACCGCGGTGTCGGTGATCGAGAACAGCAGTGAAATCTCGTTGAGCATCGCCGCACGATAGCGCGCGACGATCGCGCGGCCCTCGGGCGAATCGGCCGCGGCGGCATTGGCGTCGAGAGACTGCTGCGCCGACGCGACGACCGGCGCACGCTTGCGCTTCCAGTCCGCGAACATCGCCGACCACATCTCCATCTCGGTCACCAGATCCTTCTGCCGCTGCTGCAGCAAGGGACGGTTGTGCTCGATGGCGGCGCCGTCCTGACAGGGATCCGGGCAAGGCCGGAGCTTCTGGGTCACCGCAATCTGCCGGCCCGTCATCGCCTTCTTGACCCAGCGCGTGCGCTTGGTCAGCGTCGCCACCGGCGCATCCTTGCCGGACGCCGACCCCAGATAACCGTTGTAGGCACGGGCCAGGCGCTGCACCTCGGGGCTGGCCTGCGGCGAGGGCGCGTAGGCTTCGTGCGCGTTCGGCGCCTCACCGCCGTTGAGTGTCAGGATGGCGGAGCGCTCGTCCGCAATCTTCTGCTGAAACTCCAGATAGGGCGGCGCCACCATGTTGCCGCCGTCCATCCAGTGGACTGCGGTCATCGCATCGGCGGGTGGCGCCGGAACCTGCGCAAACAGATCGCTCAGGGATTCGGCATGCAAGGGCTGAACGAATGCAACGGCCGCGACAACGACCCCGAACAACAACGGCCTGGTACGCATCTGGATTCCGCTCCCGTGACGACGAGTTCACCACCACCCAGTGGCGCGCATTGACTCGCAAAAACGGGACCAGTGAATCCGCCGGCGGCTCGCGCCGGCCTGATGGATCAGCGCGGGGACCCGCTGCGCAGCAAGCCGCCCATCACCCCCGCGATACGAAACCGCGGTTGCTCCTGATCGTAGGCATCGCGCGCGAGATCCACCTCGATCGGCGCATAGCGCGGATTTTCGGCCTTCAGCACCACCCGGCTGCCGTCACGCAGATAGCGCTTCAGCGTGATGCGCTCCTCGCCGGTCATGTCGTCGTAGAGACAGGCGGCGATGATGCTTCCGGACGGCGCGTCGGTCTGCTGGTGAATACCGACCAGATCACCGGACAGGATGCCGGCGTCGACCATCGAGTCACCGTCGACCCGGTGCACAAAATCGGCGCGCGGCGTGAACAGATCCGGGTCAATGTTCAACCAGCTCTCCGCGTTCTCCGGTGCGGTGACCGGCGCGCCCGCCGCGATCCGCCCCAGCAACGGCAAGCCTTGCGGCGCCGCTTCGACGCCGCTCTCACCGCACAGGCGGATGGCGCGCGCGTCGTTGGACGCGATCTCGATCTCCCCCTTGCGCGCCAACGCGCGCAGATGATCCCGGGCCGCGTTCTGGGCGAATCCGAAATGACGCGCGATGTCCCGCTGCGACGGCGGATAACCCTCGTCACGGACGCTGCGCCGGATGAATTCCAGGATTTCGGTTTGTCGGGGCGTCAGTTTGGCCATGGGGCTTGCATTCCGCGGGCATTAGGAATACTGTTCAATTGAACAGTACTTATCAGGTGAACAGCATTATGCCTCGCTCCACACCGCTGCGCCAACCCATCCATCCCCGCCGCCGCAGCGGCGGCCGTTCGGCACCGCGTTCGCGCATGGCGCTCGACACGCCGCCGCGGCGGCGCACCCGACTTGCCCAGCAGCCCGCGGACGCGTTGCGCGATCCTGAGCCTGCGAGCTTCGGCTGGCCGGACTGGCTGATGCGGGCCGCCCTGGCCAGCACGATGCTGTCGATCAGCGCACTGCACCACGAAGCGCTGATCGATGCGGTGCGCACGCTGTTCTGATCCCGCCGTCACGGCCACCGGAAACCCTCCGCGCGCCGGGGCACCGCGCGGGTCCTGGGATGCGTGCCCGCCATGCGCAAACCAAGAAGGCCGGCTTACGCCGGCCTTCTTGGTTTGCTGAACGCTGATGTCCTGAATCGGAACGCCTAGAACGCGGCGGCGTCCTCGGTATCGACCGGCAGGGCAAGCTGATCGGGGCGCGCCCACCCGACCTTGCAGGTGCTCAGCGCCAGCACCTGCTGTCGCCAGGAGTACGGCCCGCCCGGACGCCCGATCAGTTTCATCTCGGACAGAACGAGCACCGGCCGTCCACGCAGCGCTTCGTTGTGGGATTTGAGTTCGGCATCCGGGCCGAACCGCAGACGCATGCCCACCGGCCATTGGGTTGCCGGGCGCGAAGGAATGTTTGCTGACGTCGACTGGCTCATCGTCAAACCGGATCTGTAGAAACGACATCCGATTGTCGAGCACATCCCCCGAACCAAGGTCAGTACCGCCGTGTACACCGCACGTCGGAAAACTTCTGTTTATTGAGTAGGATAATTCCGACGTTGAACTGGGAAATCCCCCTCATTCCGGCCAGGCTTGCTGCCGGTTCAGGGTGTCGACCTGCTCGTTGAGCGTCAGAAAATCGTACAGCACGCCCAACAGGAACAGACCGCCGGTCAGCAGGTACAACAGACCACTCAACCACTTTCCCATGTAGAAGCGGTGGATTCCGAAGATCCCCAGAAAAGTCAGCAACAGCCACGCGACGGAATAGTCCGTCTCCCCGGACTGGTATTTGAAGTCGGCATCCCGGTCCATCCCCGGAATCAGGAACAGATCCACGAACCATCCGATGAACAACAGCCCGAGGGTGAAAAACCAGATCACACCGGTGATCTGACGGCCGTAGTAAAAGCGATGCGCCCCCATGAATCCGAAGATCCACAGGATGTAGCCGATGACCTTGCTGTGCGTATTGTTGTCGGCACTCATGGTGCGTCCCGATGATGAATGAATTGAATGCTGGGGTGATGCCCGCGCCGCTGACGATGTCAGCCCGGCCCGCCCGCAACCATGGCCGTTCCGATCGCCGCGGCCAGCTGATCCAGACCCTGGCGTCGCTTCACCGTTTCCCGTCGCGGAACGGTAATGGTGGTGATGTGCCAGACCAGGCGTGACAGGGTGTGAACGGTATCGCCACCGAATCGTGGAATCACATGAATGTGCACGTGCGGAACGGACTGGCTGGCGCCGGGACCGTCATTGATCAGCAGATGCTGCGCCCGACTGCCGAGCGCCTGCTGCTGCGCCTGCCCGACCCGCTGGGCGACATTCCAGAGATGGCTGCGTGTGTCGGGTGCGAGTTCCTGCAGGGTCCGAACCGACTGGAGCGGAACCACCAGCGCGTGCCCCCGGGTGATCGGATTGATGTCCATGAATACGACGCAATGCGCGTCCCGATGGACGAAACTGGCGGGGATCTGGCCAGCAATGATGCGGTCGAAGATCGTCATAGGCCGCAAACTGTAACGGCTGCGGCCTGCGTCCGCACCCGCCTGCCGCGCTGGCGCGAACGCAGCGGCCGGCTCAGGCGGCCCGGAGCAGGCGCTCCAGCGCGATGCGCGCCTCGAGGTGCTCCAGCGCGGCCTCGAGCTTGGCCTGTGCGCTGATCAGATCATCCGGCATCCGATCGGGCGTGATGCCGTGCCGCCCGATTTCGCCGATCGTCTGGATCGCACGCTGAACCACCAGCCTCATCCGTTCCTGATCCGTCATGTGAGGGACTCCTGAGCACGTACCCGCGCGCCTTGCGCCGACGCCGTCCATTGTCGTCAGGCATCAACCGCCGCGCGCGTGTTTTCTGACCAACGGCAGCGCTGCCGCCGGGCACCGGCCCCGCGCATGCCGCAGCGCGTGCGCCCTATCCGTCGCGGCGTGCGGCGCACAGTAGAATCGTGTGCATGGAAGACTGGGTGTTTCGAGCGATGGCGCGCTGGCCCGACGTACCGGCGCTGTTTGGCTGGCTGGCGCTGGACCGGCGCGGTCGGTGGCGCATCAAGGGCGAGCTGATCCAGCGCCCGCAGGTCATCGACACGATCAACGCCAACTACGCGGCGGACGCCGATGGACGCTGGTTCTTCCAGAATGGGCCACAGCGGGGCTACGTCGCCCTCGCCTACACGCCGCTGGTGCTGCAACTCGACGACGACGGCAGGCTCTGGACCCATACCGGCCTGCCGGTCACCGCGCCGCAGGCGGCCTACATGGACGAGGACGGTGCCATCACGCTGATCAGCGAACACGGGCCCGGTGTCGTCCGCGACGACGATCTGCCCCGGATGCTCGAGCGGCTGCGCGGCCCCACTGGGCCGGCCGACGAAACGGCATTGATGACGGCACTGGACGCCGGCTCCGGCCAGACGACCGCCCTGACCGTCGCCCTGGGCCCGATCGAACTGCCGGTGGTCCGGCTCGATGCCGCCGAAATCCCCCGCGTTACGGGCTTCGTGCGCGAGCCACGCCCGAAACAGGGGGAGCAACACAGCTGGTGACCTCGGCGGGACGCCCCAACCCCGCCCCCTAACTTCTGGCGTCACGAACCTACCCCTTCGGGCAGGGGCATCCCCCGCCAACTGTGACAGCATCGGCGTGGGGAGATTTGCGAGGCTAGGCGACCACCGGTCCGCGTCAGACCGGCACAGGCGATCCCGCCTGCGTACGAACGATTGCCGAGCATCCGATTCTTCCAGCTCGCCGAAACGCCCGGGACGGTTGGTCCCGCAGGCGGTCGAGGCGGGACGACAACGAACAAATCCCTAAGCGCCGGAGGAAGATATGGGAGCAGCAAGAACCAGGGGTTGGGTGAGGACGTCGGTGATCGCCGGCGCAACCTGCGCCGCGGCGGCCATCGGAACGGCGCATGCGGCGGACGATGCCAGCACGTTCCAGGAAGTCAGCCGGGCAATCTACGTCGCGCCGATGCTGACCCTGACCATCCCCGACGACAGTCGCGAGAACGAGAAAGGGATCGGAGGCACGCTGTCGATCGGCACGCGGCTGACGGACTTCCTCGCGATCGAGGCCACGGGGTACTACAACAAGCTCAATGACGAGGCCGACCTCGTCCCCAACAGCCCGACGGAAATGGTCGGCTACGGCGGCAATCTGCTGCTGTTCCCGTTCAGCGGGGGGCTGTCGAACGTCTTCGGCATCGTCGGCGCGCAGAAACTCGACGTCACCGAGCATCCCGCCATCGACGGCGCTTCGAACCCGATCCTCGTCGACTATGACTCGACCGTCTACGAGGCCGGCGTCGGCGTCCTGTCCGCGATCAACCTGTTCGGAAACCCCGCAGCGGTCCGTTTCGAGATCCGCTACCGCCTCGATCCGCACGATCAGACCGATCTCGGCACCGGCGGCGAGGATCAGTTCTCCGACGGAATCATCAACCTCGGCCTCATGGTGCCGCTGTTCAAGGGCAAGGAAGAGGCACCGCCTCCGCCGCCTCCGCCGCCGCCAGTCGTGGTACCGGTGGTCGAGCCACCCCCGCCGGCGGACACCGACGGCGACGGCGTGACCGACGATCTCGATCAGTGCCCCGAAACCCCCGCAGGCACCGAGGTCGACGAAGTCGGCTGCCCGTTGCCGCCGCCGTGCGAATCGCCGGCCGATGGCCAGAAGGGCGACCTGCGCGGATGCAAGGCAGGGGATGTGGTGGTCCTGCACGGCGTCAACTTCGAGTTCGACAAGGCGGCACTCACCGCCAATGCCAAGACGCTGCTCGACCTGACTGCCGAAGCGCTCGCCGAAGCACCCGCCATCAAGGTCGAGGTCGGGGGACATACCGACGCCAAGGGGGCCGATGCCTACAACCAGAAACTGTCCGAACGTCGCGCCCAGGCCGTCGTCGACTATCTGGTTAGCAAGGACATCGATCCGGCGCGGATGCGCGCCACCGGATACGGCGAATCCCGGCCGGTCGCGGACAACGAGACGGAGGAAGGCCGCGAGCAGAACCGCCGGGTTGAACTGACGGTCGAGGAGTAATCGCTCCGGCGAGGAGGCGTGCGGCTACAGCACCGCGCGCCTCCTCATCTCCGGACCTCGCACGAAACGACACGATTGGTAAGATGGTCCGACGTCGTTGCCGAACCGCTGCCCGTTATGCCCGCAGAAGACCGTCAGAGCACCGCCACACCGCCTGACGCTCGCAAGTCATCTGAAAGAGCCGGCGCCCGACAGCGGTTGTTTCTGGCACTGGCGATCCTGATCGTGGGCGCCGGCCTGACCGAGAGTTTCACGCGTAGCCAGGAACACCGTTTCGACCAGCAGTATCGACAGGAAGTGCTGCTGCGCGCCGCCGCCATCCGGGCCAGCCTCGAAGGCGCGCTGAATGAGACGGTCTACCTCGCAAGTGGCCTGGTCGCGTTCATCCGCAGCGTCGATCCGATCGACGCAGAAAACGCCGAACTCGCACTGCGCGCCGTCTTCGAGTCCGAGCCTCATATCCGCAATGTCGGCCTCGCGCCGGACAACATCCTGCGGTACATCTACCCGATCCAGGGCAACGAAGCGGCGCTTGGCCTGAACTACGTGAACATCCCGGCGCAGTGGCCCAGCGTCCAGCGCGCCATGCAGACGCGAAAAACCGTCGTGTCCGGGCCGGTGGCGCTGGTACAGGGTGGCCGCGCCCTGATCAGCCGAACGCCGGTGTTCCTGTCCGACGGACGATACTGGGGTCTGATCAGCATCGTCATCGACATCGACAAGCTCATCCACGACGCCGGACTGGATCCCGTCGTCGATGGCATCCACTACTGGCTGCAGGGAGACACGCACGGCTCATCGCCCGCGAACCCCGCGGCGAACACCATCGTCGGCAACCCGAACACGATGGCCCGCTCACCGCTGACGATGTCCATCGACATCCCCGGCGGCACCTGGCGGCTGACCGCGGCGCCCGCGGACAGCTGGGCCCGACCGCATCCGTACCTGCAGGCATTGCGCTCGGGCGGCATGGCCCTGTCCGCCCTGCTCGCCTGGTTCGTCTGGTCGCTCCTGCATGGGCGTGCGCTGTCGGTCGCCCACGCCCGGCGCCTGTCCGAGACCAATGCCCAGCTCGCCAGCGCAATCACCGACCTGGAGCGCCTGACCCGCAATGACGCGCTGACCGGCATCGCCAACCGCCGCCATTTCGAGGAAGCCCTGGAAATCGCGTGGGCGCAATGCCAGCGCCAACGGCAGCCGTTGAGCCTGATGCTGATCGACGTCGATCACTTCAAGCACATCAACGACAGCCTCGGCCACACCGTCGGCGACGACTGTCTGACCGAGATCGCGCGGCGGCTGTCGAGCGGAATCCGCCGCGCCGGGGAACTGCTCGCCCGCTACGGCGGGGAGGAATTCGTCGCGCTGTGCCCGCTCACCGGCCACGCCGAGGCATGCGCCCTGGCCGAGCATCTGCGTAGGCTGATCGACAGCCAGGCGTTCAGCCCCCACGGCAGCGATGTACCGTTGCGGCTGAGCGTCAGCATTGGCGTGTCCACGGTCGTCCCGGACGCATCCATCCACCCGCGCGAACTCAAGGTTCGCGCGGATCAGGCGCTGTATCAGGCCAAGGCCAACGGCCGCAATCGGGTCTGCTCGCTGGCCCCGAAGGCGGGCTAGCGCCGCTTCGACTGCAGGGCGTCGGCCAGTGCCGCACCCAACGACCCCATCCGCTCATCGCTCTTGGGGGCGCCGCGCCCGGGCGTAGCCTGCCGCCCCTGCCCGGCCGGGCGCTGCGGCTTGCGCGATCGGCGATCGCCATCAGCGCCGGCGCCCGCGCGAGGACTCCGCGCTTCGCCGCCGTCCTTGCGCATCGACAGCGCGATGCGCTTGCGCTTCGGGTCGACATCGACGACCCGAACCCGCACGACATCGCCGGCCTTGACCACCTGGTGCGGATCCTTGACGAAGCGATCCGCCAGTTGCGAGACGTGGACCAGACCGTCCTGGTGGACCCCGACGTCGACGAACGCGCCGAACGCAGCGACATTGGTCACCGTGCCCTCGAGCATCATGCCGGGGCGCAGATCGCCGATCTCGTTGACCGCGTCGTTGAATTCCGCGGTCCGGAACCCGGGACGCGGATCCCGGCCCGGCTTCTCCAGCTCCGCGATGATGTCGCGCACCGTCGGCAGGCCGAAGTGGTCGTCGACGAAGCGCTGCGGATCGACCGCCCGCAACGCCGCGGCGTCGCCCATCAGGGTCCGGAGATCGCGCCCGCAGGCCGCGACGATCCGCTCGGCCACGCCGTAGGCCTCCGGATGCACCGCCGAGGCATCGAGCGGCTCGGCACCGTTCGGAATCCGCAGGAAGCCCGCGCACTGTTCGAAGGTCTTGGGACCGAGCCGCGCAACCTCCAGCAGATCGCGACGGGTCCTGAACGGGCCGTTGGCATCGCGATGCATGACGATGGCCTCGGCCAGCGACGTGCCCAGACCGGCCACACGGGCCAGCAGCGAGGCCGACGCGGTGTTGAGGTCGACACCGACGGCATTGACCGCGTCCTCGACGACGGCGTCGAGGCTGCGCGCGAGCCGGAACTGGTCGACGTCGTGCTGGTACTGGCCGACGCCGATCGACTTCGGCTCGATCTTCACCAGTTCCGCGAGCGGATCCTGCAGCCGCCGCGCGATCGACACCGCGCCGCGCAGCGAAACGTCGAGGTTCGGAAACTCGCGCGAGGCGGTTTCGGATGCGGAGTACACCGATGCCCCCGCCTCACTGACGGTGACCTTGATCGGCTTCGGCGCGGGAAGATCGCCCAGCAGTTCCGCGACCAGCTTGTCGGTCTCGCGGCTGGCGGTCCCGTTGCCGATGGCTACCAGCTCCACGGCATGCACACGGATCAGCCGCGCCAGCTCCGCCTGCGCGCCGCGAACATCGTTGCGCGGCTGGAACGGATAGACCGTCGCGGTTTCGAGCAGCTTGCCGGTGCCGTCGACCACGGCAACCTTGACGCCGGTGCGGATGCCCGGATCCAGACCCATCGTCGCACGGGACCCGGCCGGTGCGGCCAGCAGCAGATCCTTGAGGTTGCGCGCGAAGACGTGAATGGCTTCCTCTTCGGCACGCTCGCGCAACTCGACCATCAGGTCGACCGACAGGCTCATCGAGAACTTGACCCGCCACGACCAGCGCACGACTCCGAACAGCCACGCGTTCCCGGTGCCGGCCGCGCTGTCGTACGGAACCGCATAGGTGTCCGCGATGATCCGCTCCACCGGCTTGACCGGCGACGGATCCTCGGCGTCGATCTCGATTTCGAGCGCGAGGACATCCTCGTTGCGTCCGCGCATCATCGCCAGCGCGCGATGGCTCGGCACCGTCGCCCAGCGCTCATGATGATCGAAGTAGTCGGAGAACTTGCTGCCGGATTCGGCCTTGCCTTCGACCAGCCGCGACCGCAGCACCGCCTTTTCGCGCAGATAGGCTCGCAGGCGCCCGAGCAGCTCGGCGTTCTCGGCGAACTGCTCGGTGAGAATGTCGCGGGCGCCGTCGAGCGCGGCCTTCACGTCCGGCACCTCGTCGGTGACGTAGGCCTGCGCCGCGGTCTCGGGATTCAGCCCGCGATCCTCCAGCAGCGCCTCGGCCAGCGGGCCAAGTCCTTTCTCACGCGCGATCTCCGCGCGGGTCCGGCGCTTGGGCTTGTACGGCAGGTACAGATCCTCGAGCTCCGCCTTGGTATCGACGCCGGCGATCCGCGCCTCGAGCTCTTCGGTGAGCTTGCCCTGCGACCGGATCGACTCGAGTACGGTCTCGCGCCGCGCGTTCAACTCGCGCAGATAGGACAGGCGCTCCTCCAGCGTACGCAGCTGGCTGTCATCGAGCCCGCCGGTGACCTCCTTGCGGTAACGCGCGATGAACGGAACCGTGGCCCCTTCATCGAGCAGGCCGATGGCGGCAATGACTTGGGGGGCGCGTGCGGAAATCTCGGCGGCGATCGTCTGGGCGATGCGCTCGGCAGGCTGGGTCATGGGGGACTCGCTGCGAAAATCAAAAAACGGGGCGCGACCTTAACCCGAGGCGGCGCCAGCGCCAATCTGGCGCGTCACGGCCGATTGTGCTTGGCCCCGCCGCGGCATTCAGGCGGCAGCTTCGTCGCCGTCGACGCAGACCCGATTGCGCCCGCTCGCCTTGGCCTGGTAGACCGCCCGGTCGGCGGCCTCCTGCAAGCCGCGCAAGGCATCGCCGCCGATCGGGCGGCACTCGGCAACACCGATCGAGACGGTCACGCCGGTGTGCATGGATTCGATGCGCTGCTGCATGCGGCGGGCGATTGCGGCCGCGTCGCGGAGTTCGACACCGGGGAAGATCGCCATGAACTCGTCACCACCGAAGCGGGCCAACAGATCGGAATCACGCCGCAGGCAGGCCTTGAGCTCGGACGCGACGCGCTTGAGCAGCTCGTCCCCCTCGAGATGCCCGTGGTTGTCGTTGTAGACCTTGAAGTGGTCGAGGTCGATCGCCAACAGTGAAATCGGCCGCTCGCCATCGATCGAGTGGTTCCACGCCATGTCGAGATAGGTATCGAGGCGCCGGCGGTTGGGGATCTCGGTCAGACCGTCGAGATGCGCCAGATCGTGCAGTCGCTGGTTGGCGATTTCGAGTTCGGTCGTGCGCTCGGCGACCATGGCCTCGAGCTGGTGCGCCCGCAAGCGCAGCCGCAGCGTCCGCCAGCGCACGATCGCCGTGATCAGGATCCCGGTGCTGAACATCAGCACCGCGATCCACAGGACGCGCGCCGCCGGCGACGCATACCACGGTGCTTCAACGAGGATGCGCAACGGCGCCATGTCGACGATATGTCCGCGGCTGTCGCGGGCGCTGATGCGCAGGCCGTAGTCGCCGGGGGGCAGGCGGCTGTAGGCCACACTGGGCATCTCGCTCCACTCGGTTGCCTGGGCGTCCAGCCCGACCAGACGGCTCCGGTAGACCACGCGCGACGCGCCGGCCAGATCCGGCAGCGCGAAGTGGACGGCCAGCGTGCCGCCGCCGAACGGCACCCGGATCGATCCGCCCGCGTCCGGCAACGGCTGCGCCGTGGGCACACCATCGGCTCCAACCACCTCGATGCCGCGCAGAACCAGCTCGAGGCCGTTGGCCGCCGGGTCTGGCGCACGCGCCGGATCGAAGCGCAGGACACCGTGCGTGGCGCTGAACAGGGCCGCGCCGGTATCGTCGAACCCCAGCGCCTGCAACTGGCCGTGACGGAAGCTGCCCAGCGTCTCCTGACGCCAGTGCCCGCGCTCGACCTCGCGATAGATCCGGTTGAAGCTGAACGCCCAGCGCCGCCCATCGGGCGCCTGCGCCAGCTCCAGCAGCTCGCCGGGCCGTCGCAAGTCCGCGAGCCCGCCCAGATCGCTGGTCTGGAATGCCCGGCCATCCCATTCGAAGAAACCGGCCGCGGTCGCCGCGACCAGCTTGCCGTCGAGGCGGACGATCCGCGCCTCCGCGCCGCCGCCGTATGCCAGGTCCGGTTCGGCGTAGCGGGTGCGTTCGAGCAGTTCGCCGTATCCGGGGTCGAAACGCAGACGATGGATCCCGTCGCGCGACGTCCCCAGCCACAGCTCGCCGCGCGCCAGTTCGACGGCGGTCAGCACCTGTGCCTCGTCCATGTCATCGACGCGAACGCTTTCGGTCCAGGTGCCGCCGGACCGGCGTAGCACGACGATGCCCGATTCGGTGCCGACGAAGACGGTCTCCGGTTCGAAACCGGAGCGCATCAACAGCCGGGGATAGACCGAATCGTCGGTCAGCGGCTGAGCCCGGTCGTTACGGATCAGGCGGACGCCGTAGGTATCGGCAAGCAAGGCGGTCTCGTCGTCGATCGGCAGCAGGTCCCAGGCCTCGATATCGGACCAGGCCTGGCGGTCGAACTCGGGACGCCCATGACGCTCCCAGATCCGATAGACCCCGGACGCGGTCATCCCGAACCACCGCCCGCGCCACTGCACCAGTTTGTTGAGGGCACGGCTCCAGCCCTGCTCCGGCCCCAGCACGGTCCACGGTGCGGGCCACTGCACGTGAAACGCCGCCTCCTGACTGGCCACGAGCAAGCCGCCGTCACGCGCGCGCGCCAGGCCGGCGAGGAAATCGTGATCCACCCGGAACCGCCAGTAGGTCTCCGCTGCCGGCGCGTAGACGTAGACCTCGCCCTCGGTGCCGGCCAGGGCAACGGTGCCGTCCTCGAGCGGCATGCCGTCGCTGAACGCGTTCGACTCCGGGAACTCCGGCGGCATGCGACGCACCCCGACCTTGCCGTTGCGCAGCTGGCGCCAGACTCCGTCGGCGCATAACGCCAGCAGCGCCGGACCGTTCGCGTCCCTGATCGGAACGAACTTCCAGATATGATCCTGCAAGCGCTCACCGCCCGGCAGCAATGCCCAGTCGTCGCCGGTCCAGCGCATCAGACCGTGTCCGCGAAACTGCAGCAGCAGCTCACCGTCGTGCTCGACCATCGCGCCGTAGCGCTGCGGATACCGCCACGTCCGCACCACGCCGCTTGCCGGATCGAAGCGGAACAGGTGTTCGAGCGCGCGAAAGAACACACCCTCGTCGGAAACGACGATCTGCCAGATGTCCGCGATCGACTCGTCCGCGCCCAGCCCGGCTGCGGCGGTCAGGTCGTAGTAGCGCTCGATGCCGGAAGCGTCGCGCTGCAGATAACCGAAGGCGTTGAACCCCCCCACGTAGACCCGGCCGTGCCCGTCGTGTCGCAACGAACGGACGATGTCGCCGTTCGAGGTCTTGATCAGCCGCCATGCAGCGCCGTCATAGGTCATGACGCCGCCGTGCCCGGCGACGTGGACGACCGAATGATCGTCGACGTCGATATCGAAGTTCTGCAGGTAGAGATCGAGATCCGGCTGCAGACGCGTGATCAGCGGATCGCCGTCGAGCACGCCGCGAGCCGACGCGGTCGCCTCCAGCAACCCGCCCCCCAACCAGACCACCGCGATGGCGACCCGCCACCAGCGGCGCATCGACCGCCACGCCGGCGCCGAACCGGACGCAGCACCGCCGCGCCCGGCGCCGCTGTCGTGCCGCGCTGGAACTGATGTCATTTCCATCCGAATCGTCCGGACCGCCCCATCCCCGGGAGCATGGTTCTTCTTGCCCAGCTTGGGACTATGTCGGACTCGGCCCGCAAAGGCCAGCATCCCGCGGCACGCTCAGGCATGATGCAAAGGCCGGCCGCCGGTCATCCCCCGCTAGGAGATTCCGATGGGCATCACCAAGAAGCTCAATCCGCTCGACTGGACCTTCCTTGCCGCCGAATCGCGGGAATCGATGATGCACGTCGGCGCCTTGATGCTGTTCGAACCGGCGGCGGCGCAGCATCCCGAGCAGCTGCGCACGATGATGGACGAGCTGCGCGAACAGGCCGAGGCGTATCCGCCGTGGAATCTGAAGCTGCGCTATCCGGAGCGCCCGGCGGCGCCTCGCCAGGCCTGGATCGAGGACCCCGACTTCGACGTCGAATACCACATCCGCCGCTCGGCCCTTCCCGCGCCGGGCGACGAACGCGAGCTCGGCATCCTCGTGTCACGCCTGCACAGCCACAACATCGATTTTCACCGTCCGCCGTGGGAAGCCCATTTCATCGAAGGACTCAGCGACGGCCGCTTCGCGATCTATCTGAAAGTGCATCACGCCCTTGTCGACGGCTACACCGGCATCCAGTTGCTGTCGCGCAGTCTGTCGGGCAACCCCGACGAACTCGACACCCCGATCTTCTTCGCACGCCGACCGAAGCCGCGGGCGCGCGGATCCGGCAGCCGGACGCCGCCGACGCTGGACGCGCTGATGCAGGCGGTCCGGGAGCAGTACGGGGCGACCCGCAACATCACCCGCGCGCTGACCACGGTACTCGGACGCAAGGATCGCGCCCTGATCGCACCGATGCAGGCGCCCAAATCGGTCCTGAACCAGCGCATCAGCCGCAACCGGCGGTTCGCGACCCAGCAGTTCGATGTGTCCCGCCTCAAGGCCGTCGCCGCCGCCCGCGGCGGCACCCTCAACGACGCCGTCCTGATGTTGTGCGGATCGGCCTTGCGGCGGTATCTGATCGAACAGGACGAGTTACCGCTGGAACCGCTTACGGCGATGCTGCCGGTCAATATCCGCCCCAAGGACGATCCCGGCGGCGGCAACGCCGTCGGCGCCATCCTCGCCACGCTGGCAACCGACGTGGCCGATCCGGAGCAGCGCTTCGAAACCATCGTGGCCTCCACGCGCAGCGCCAAGGCCCAGCTTCAGGGCATGACCCGCAGCGCGATCATGCAGTACAGCGCGCTGCTGATGGCGCCGCTGGCCCTGTCGCCGATTCCGGGCGTGGCCGGACGGATACGCCCGGCGTTCAACGTAGTCATTTCAAACGTGCCGGGACCGACGCAGGCACTGTACTTCCGCGGCAATCGCATGCAGGCCTACTACCCGCTGTCGATTCCGTTTCACGGCTACGCCCTGAACATCACCGTGGTCAGCTACGAGAACACGTTGAACTTCGGGTTCATCGGCTGTCGCGATCAGGTTCCGCATCTGCAGCGGCTCGCGGTCTACAGCCGCGAGGCGCTCGAAACCCTGGAGTCGGAACTCGATCTGTGAGCGCCCCCGCGGGACCGCTCACGGCCGCCGGATCTGCGCCTCGAGATTGGCCTTGACCGCCCGCGCGTCGTAGGCGTCGACGCGGTCCGCGGGACGTGTCCCGGAATAGACCCGGATGTCGGCCTGCGCGTGATATTCGGTACCGTCACCGCCGGCGCGGGTCCCGATGCCGATCCCGAGTCCGGCATGCGATCCGCCGCCGAAGCCGCCGATGCCGATACTGACGCCGGACCCCGGCTTCGCGCTGCCCTGCGTGCCCTGGCCGATGACGACGAAGTAATCGCGCCCCGTGGCCAGCGTCAGCTCGGCCGCCCGATACAGCAGATAGTTCTCGGCGGTCTGCCGCGACGTTGCCGAGCTGCCGATGAAATGGATCTGATAACGGTCCGGCTCGAGCTGCTGCTCATAATAGCCATACCCCTTCTGCAAGGGCTGGTAAGGGGTGGCGACAGCGCAGGCCGCGAGCACGACGCCGGCCCAGCCGGCGAACCCCGCGCTCCGGGCAATGCTCCACCCGCGGCGGCTCACGACGCGTCCGCCACCGGCTCGACGCGCTCGAGCACCTGCAGCCCGCCGATCCCGCAGCGGTTGAGTTCGATATTGCCGGGATCACGGACCAGCAGACGGTCGGCGACGCCCAGTGTTGTCGTGCGCACGGTGAAGCCGATGGCATAGGCGGTCGACAGGCCATCGCAATGCTGCATCAGGGTCACCAGATACCGCCGCGTCGGCCCCGTCGAGATGATCAGATGCATGTCGTCGAGATAGGTCCAACCGTCGAGACGATAGTGCGGAATCGACAGGATCTCGTCCCCGAGCCGATAGCCCATCAGCCCCAGGCGCTCGGCCAGGGCATCCGTTGGCTCGGCACGCCGCCCCGCCGCCCCGTCGCTGGAGGGCGCCGTCGTCGACGCGCAACCGCCGGCCATCATCAGCCACAGCGCCGCGATCGCGGCGCAGCCGCCACGGCGCAAGGTGGCTCGGCTAATCCTCAACGGTGTCGTCATCCACCGGCGCGTCGTCGGCAGACGCACCTTCGGCCGGATCGGATTTGACGGCCGCCGACCCGGCAATGATCGCGCGACGGATGTCGCGAAGCTGCTGTTTGACAATGCGGGCATTCTCAGTCCCCATGCGGACCAGAATCTTCTGACCGGAGGACAGATCCTCGAGTTCCGGATCGGCGTAGCGGTAAAGCACCTTCGGGCGCACCAGCCGGATCGGCCCCTCGACCTCGGGTGCCCGCAGGAGATGGTCGATGATCCCGATCAGGCGGTCGTTGAAGTAGCGATCGGGGAAACCCAGATCCGCGTAGGCCTGCTGAAACAGCGGGTAGTAGCGCAGGTACAGCGCCGCCAGCTGCTCGGCGTCGACCGCCTTGAAGGCCGATATGTAGGGGGCATAGCGCTCGCCGTTGCGCGGATCGAGTACGATCTGCTCGTCGTCGACGACCCTGACCTCGGGGCGCCCCGGGACGTGGCGGACCGGGCGCAGACGCAGCGGCAGCGGATCACCGTCGAGGCTGTCGATGGCCACGACCAGACGCTCGATGATCCGGCGCGGAATCAGGTAGGCGTCGATCGGTGGCTTGCCGAAGACCTGTTCGAGCCCCTCGCGCACCTCCGGGTCGCTGTCGCCCAGCGCGGGCAACGGCGGAGCCGACGGCTGCGTCTCGTCGCCGTCGGCGGCTTCGGCGGGCTCCACCGGATACTGGATCTCCGGGGCCGGCGGCGTCTCTTCGGCCGGCACTTCGACGATCGCCTCTTCGACGGGCGCGATCGTTTCGATCCCGCCGTCACTCTGTCCCCGATACAGGTAATAGCCGATTCCGGTCAGCACCAGCACCACGGCAAGCAGAAACCCGACCCACACACCTCTGTTCATATTGACGTTCCGTCGTCTCTTCGTTTTCACGTCCGGACGTGCAGTCTCCCAGAAAGGCGGGACATCTTCACGTCACCCGGCTTCGACCTCATCCGCTTGGAGGAATTCACCGGCCCGATTCGTTGCTAAAAGCACGGTGCTGGAATTAACGAACCAGCCTCTCAAAATTCAACACCGCCGATTCTGCCGGAGAATGCCTGTGACCGCTGCGACCCAAACCCTGACGCCTCGCGAGACGCCGCGCGTACCGGGCCTGCCCCTGATCGGCAACCTGCTGGGCATGGCCAAGGATCCGGCTCGGTACTTCGTCGAGTGCTACCGCAAGTACGGCCCGGTATTCCGCCTGAACATCCTCGGCAACGATTACGTCGTCATCGCCGGCATCGAGGCCGCCACCTTCCTCGGCACGCGTGAAGGCAAGGAATGCCTGCGTTCGAAGGAGTTCTGGGAAGGACTGGTCGGCGAATACAAGGCCACGCGCATCCTCACCGGCGAGGACGGCGAAAGCCACAAGGAGCTGCGCGACATCATGCGCAGGGGCTACTCCAAGGAGTCGATCAAGGGCCGCTACAACGAGCTGGTGGCGATCACCGACCGGGTCATCGAACGCGACTGGAAGATCGGCAAGAAGGTCCCGGTGGTGGAGGCGATGCAGTACATGGTCACCGACCAGCTCGGCACCATTCTCACCGGTGCGGCGCCGCTGGAGTACGTCAAGGACATCCGCTACATGATCCTGCACATCCTCAACGTGCTGGTCACGCGGCAGCGGCCGAAGATCCTGCTCAAGAAACCGCACTACAAGAAGGCCAAGGCCCGCGTGTTCGAGCTCGGCAACAAGATGATCGAACAGGCGCGCGCCCGTGCCGGCAAGGTGCCGGACGATCAGAAGAACCTGATCGACGACATCTACGAGGCGCACGTGAAGACGCCGGACGTGATGCCGGCGTCCGACCTGATCGTCGCACTGACCGGCCCCTACGTCGCCGGGCTCGACACCGTCGCCAACACCACGGCCGCGATCGTCTACACCGTCCTCAAGTATCCGGAGGTCAAGGCACGCGTTCTGGCCGAGGTCGACGCGCTGTTCGCCGAAGGCGAGATCGAGGAAGGCGACCTGCTCAAGCGCATTCCGTCGCTGCAGGGCGCGATCATGGAAACGATGCGCCTGTATCCGATCGCCGTGGCGCAGATGCGCACGGCGACCAAGGACTTCATGTTCGAGGGGCACCAGATCCACCGCGGCGACATGGTCTACATCGCCACCAGCGTGCCGCACTTCATGGAAGAGTACTTCCCGGAACCGCGCAAGTTCGATATCGACCGCTATACCAAGCCGCGCGCGGAGCACATGCAGGCGGGTGCCTACTCGCCGTTCGGCCGCGGTCCGCACACCTGCCTGGGCAAGAGCCTCGCCGAGGTCCAGATCGCCCTGTCGATGGCGCGGCTGTTCTACAAGCTCGATCTCGAACTCGACCCGCCGGACTACGAACTCAAGACCAAGACCGCGCCGACGCCCGGCCCGGCGATGGACTTCAAGGTCAAGGTCCGCGGCTACCGCCACTGACCCCGGGCTGCGTCACGGGCCGTGTGCACCAGCGCCGCAGGTGCCGGTGCACACGGTCGGCGACCGCATCGACGGCCGCCTCGACTACGGCGCTCACCGGCGCCCCGTGCCTGTCGTGTTGTGCCTCGATCGCGAGAACCCGACAGCGCGCCGGCAGCTGCCCGAGCGCGCGCGCCAGTTCCAGCGCTTCATGCACCCCGAAGCCGTGGCTCGAAAATCCCCCCAACCGCTGCGGCAGCGGACCGGCGGCCACGTCGAACTCATGAATCGTGCCAGCCTCGGCGCCGCTGACGCAGGCGTCGATCAGGATCGCCGCATCGCAGGCTTCGAGCCGGCCCAGCAGCTCACCGGTCTCGCCGCCACTGACCGCGTATTCGATCCCTGGCCAGGACATCGACGGCATGCGGGTCCGCAGGCGTTCGATCGCCATCGGCCCCGCCGCGTCGTCGCCCCGCAACGGATTGCCGACCCCCGCCACCAGAATCCGGAGTGCCGCCATCAGCCGCGGTCGATCTCGAGCTTGAGGAAATGGGTCGCGCAGGAAATGCAGGGGTCGTAGTTGCGCACCGCCTGCTCGCAACGCTCGCGCAGCGCGTCCTCGCCCAGATCCAGCCAGTGCCCGACGTGGGCGAACAGATCCGCCTCGATGCTCGCCTGGTTCTGCGCCGTGGGCGGCACGATGCGCGCCTCGGCGATGGTGCCGTCCGGTTTGAGTTCGTAGCGGTGGTAGAGCAGCCCCCGTGGCGCCTCGGTCGCGGCACAACCCGATCCCGCTGCCATCTCGACCGGCACCGCGGCATGCTCCGGCATCCGATAGTCGGCGATGATGCGCAAGGCCTCGTCACAGGCCTGCACGATCTCGACCGCACGCACGATGATGCTGCGGAACGGATTGCGGCATTCGCGACCGAGTCCGGCGGCGGTGGCCGCCTCGCGGGCCAGCCCGCCGAGACGGTCGGCATTGAGGCTGTAACGCGCCAGCGGTCCCACCAGATAGTCACCGCCGCCGACCAGGCGGCTGTGCAGGGCATTGGAGCGCGCGACATGCAGCTCCTCGAAATGCCGCTCGTAGTCGTCGACGTCGATGTCGAGTCCGTGGCTGGCGACGATGCGCCCCTCGTTGAACGGATATTCGTCGGGATGGCGCAGCGCCACGAACACGTAATCGCGCTCGGCATCCGGATACTCGAAGCCGGCGACCCAGCGCACCGCCTCCAGCGCCGTCTCGCGCGCACGCTGCAGGGGCTCGACGAGCTTGCGCAGCTCGCCGACGCGCGGCACCCGGTAGAAGCCGCCGACGCGAACGTTGATCGGATGGATCTCGCGGCCGCCGAGCAGGGCGACGATGGCGTTGCCGGCCTTCTTCAGCTCGAGTCCTCGGCGCACGACGTCCGCGTGGTCACGCGCCATGTCGATGGCCCCGGCATAGCCGAGAAAATCGGGGGCATGCAGCATGTAGACGTGCAGGGCGTGGCTCTCGATCCACTCGCCGCAATACAGCAACCGTCGCAGTGCCCGCAGCGGACCGTCGACGTGCACGCCCAGCGCGCGCTCGATCGCATGAACCGCACTCATCTGGTAGGCCACCGGACAGATCCCGCAGATGCGTGCGGTGACATCCGGCGCCTCCGCACAGGGGCGACCTCGCAGCAACGCCTCGAAGAAACGCGGAGACTCGAAGATGCGCAGCTCGGCGCGTTCAACCGCGCCGTTGCGCACGACCACCTTGAGCGCGCCCTCGCCCTCGACGCGGGCCATGTAGTTGACGCTGATCGTGCGCGTCCCGGGATCGGACGCCGTCATGACGGGTCTCCCGCGCGGTTCCGGAGCCCCGCCTCGATGCGCAGGCTCTCGTCCCGGAACGCCGGAGCGTCCGCATTGAAGCTGCGGTACAAGCGCAGCAGATCCTGCGCCCGCAGGCCCTGCTGCAGCAGGCGCTCACTCAGCGCCGCCGCGTTCGGCGTCTCCTTCGGGCCGAAGCAGCCGTAACAGCCGCGGTCGTAGGACGGGCACAGCGCGCCGCAACCGGCATGCGTCACCGGCCCCAGGCACGGCTTCGCCTGTGCCACGGTCACGCAGACGTTGCCGGCGGCCTTGCACTCCATGCACACGCTGTGCGGCGGCACCACCGGGCGGCGACCGACCAGGAACGCCGACACCACCTCCAGCAACTGGGCCTTGCTGATCGGGCAGCCGCGCAGTTCGAAATCGACCGGAACGTGCGCGGCGATCGCCGTCGATGTCGCCAGCGTCCGCAGGTGCTCGGGGCTGGCGTAGACCGCGGCGCTGAACTCGGCGACGTCGGCGAAGTTGCGCAGCGCCTGGATCCCGCCGGCGGTCGCACAGGCACCGAGCGTCACCAGGAACCGCGCGCGCCGACGCACGTCGAGCACCCGCGCCTGCTCCTCCGGCGTGGTGATCGAACCCTCGACGAGCACCAGGTCGTAGCGCCCGCGCAGCGTGCTGCGCGTCGCCTCCGGGAAATAGGCGATATCGACTGCGCCCGCGATCGCCAGCAGCTCGTCCTCGCAATCGAGGAGACTGAGCTGGCAGCCGTCGCAGGACGTGAACTTGAACACGGCCAGTCTCGGCTTGCTTGCGGGTTGCCGGGGAACCATCGTAGCCATTGTCACAGCTCCCGAACCGGCAGATAGGGCGCAAGCTGGTCGCTGCGGTACACCGCGCCGTCCCGGCACACCAGCGTCGGACCGAACTGGCAATGCCCGCACAGGCCCACCGCGCATTTCATGTTGCGTTCCATCGACAGATGGATCGCCGTCTCGGCAACCCCCGCCGTCCGCAGCGCGGCCAACGTGAATCGCATCATCACTTCCGGCCCGCAGACCAGTGCGCTGGTCCGCGCCGGATCGAAATCGGCGCGCGCGATCAGCGCCGGCACCACGCCGACATGGCCGTGCCAGTCGCCGACCGCATGATCCACCGTCACCTGCACGTCCACGTCGAGGCGCCGTCGCCAGCGTTCCAGCTCGCGGCGGAACAGGATGTCGTCGGGGCTGCGTGTCCCGTACAGCAGCGTCACCCTTCCATAGCGTCTGCGCTGCGCCAGCAGGCGATAGATCGCCGGGCGCAACGGCGCCAGGCCGAGCCCCCCGGCGACGACCAGCACGTCCCGCCCCTCCGCGGACGACAACGGCCAGGCGCTGCCGAAGGGACCGCGCACGCCGAGCGCATCGCCGGCACGCAGGCGCGTCAGCGCCTTGGAAACCGCGCCGACGGCACGGATCGTGTGCACCCAGTGCTGCGACCGCTGCGGATCACCGCTGTAGCTGATCGGCACTTCGCCGACCCCGAAGGCCGTCAGCATGTTGAACTGCCCCGGCTCGAAATTCGGCGCATCCGCGGTGGCGTCCGATGCCGGCTCGATCTCCAGCGTCCACACCTCGGGCAGCTCGCGCCGGCGCCGCAGCACGCGCACCACCCGGGGCAGCATCGGATCGGGCATCGGTATCACGACTTGCGGGCATCCCCGTAGACATCGAGCGCCTGCAACACCGTCGCGTGCAGACGCTGAACCAGCAGCGGCACGAATCGCTGCATCATCTCGTAACCGAGATCATGATCGGCGTCGCACTTGCCGCGCAGACACTTCGCGTCCATCGCGATCGCCCGTGTCGGCTCCAGTGCGCGCGCGTCGTGCTGCCACCGGTACGGCGCGACCAGCCATGACACGCCGACGATCTCGCCCTCGGCCAGCGTCTGGAAGGTCAGCGCGCCGTGTCCGGGCGCCGCGATCTCCAGCGCGACGCGGCCATGGCGGAGCAGGAAGAACCTGTCGGCGGACTGGCCCTCGCGGCACAGGTAATCCCCGGCCGCGAACGCGACGTTGCGGGCACAGCCGCTGATCAGGTCCACATCGGCGTCTGCGAGTCCGGCGAAGAAGCGATGCTCGCGAACGATCTGGTCAATCCTGCGCATGGCCGTCGGCATGGTCGGACCCTCCGGTGCGAGCAGGCGCCGCCGCGATCGCCCGGACCTCCTCGGTGATGTCGATGCCCACCGGGCACCAGGTGATGCAGCGTCCGCAGCCGACACAGCCGGAACTGCCGAACTGGTCGATCCAGGTCGCCAGCTTGTGTGTCATCCACTGCCGGTAGCGCGCGCGGGTCGTCGCACGCACGCTACCACCGTGGAGATAGGCGAAGTCGGTGGTGAAGCACGAATCCCAGCGGCGTTCCCGGGCCGTCTCCTCCGAAGCCAGGTCGCTGGAGTCCTCCACCGAAGAACAGAAGCAGGTCGGGCAGACCATCGTGCAGTTCGCGCAGCTCAGACAGCGCTCCGCGACCTGATCCCAACGTGGATGATCCAGATTGTCGAGCAGCAACTCGCGCACCCCTTCCGCCGGCAGCGAGCGCCCCATCGACGCGGCAGTCGAGTCAACGATCCGCTCCGCCTGCCGACAATCCGCCGGTGTCGCGTCGCGCGACGGCAACTGCGCCATGATCTCGCGCCCGGCGTCGCTGCCGGCCTCGACGACGAAGCGGTGCTCGCCGGAGTCGACGATCTCGGTCAGCGCCAGGTCGAAGTCGCCTTGCGCCCTCGGTCCGCTGCCCATCGACGTGCAGAAACAGGTTCCGCCGGCGGTCCCGCAATTGACCGCGACGATGAACGCGCCGCGGCGACGGACGGCATAGGGGCGGTCGACGTAGCGCCCGCCGAGCAAGACGCGGTCCTGGATCGCAATGGCCCGCAGTTCGCAGCCGCGCACGCCGATGAACGCCAGCGGTTGCCGGGGCTCCGGCGCCGGATCGACGCGAACGCTGTCGCCCTCGCGGCGGCTCGACCACAGCTTCAGGCGCGGCGGGTTCAGGAAACGCTTCCAGGAATGCGGGCCGACGGCATACCCGAACAGGGCATCGTCACCGCGGCGGGTCAGGCGGTAATGGCCGGCGTCCTGCGCGTCACCGACACCGCGTGGCAGGGCGTCCACCGACGTGAGGTCGTCATAGACGATCGCTCCGTCGGCGACCGTCGGGCCGATCACCCGGTAGCCGCGCCGCTGCAGTTCATCGATCAGACGCTGGAATCCGTCGACCGTCAGCACGGTAGGGGAGACATCGGCGTCTGCTGGAGGATTCATGCGGGTCGCGGTTGCGGCGAGGATGCGTGCTCGCAGTCTATTGACGCCGCATTGCGGAGATTCGTCAAGCTGAGGCAACCGGCGGGCACCGCTGAGCGCGGGCAACAAAAAACCGCGGCCGGAGCCGCGGTTTTTTGTGAAGCTCGAAGCGCCTTAGAGCGGGCGAATCTGGGTCGCCTGCATGCCCTTCGGGCCACGGGCGGCCTTGTACTCGACCTGCTGGCCTTCGGCCAGGGTCTTGAAGCCGGTGCCCTGGATTTCCTTGAAGTGGGCGAACAGATCTTCGCCGCCTTCGGACGGGGTGATGAAGCCGAAGCCCTTGGATTCGTTGAACCACTTCACGGTGCCGGTTGAAACGTTGCTCATGGATACATTCCTTGATGTTGATAAATACAGGCTGTCCCGCCTGCGGGGGTGCATGCGATCAAGGAAGGCATCTGGAGATATCTGGCCCCATCGGGACCAACTAAGCACTCTGAAGTCTACGGCTTGAAACGACTGCGGCCTGCACAGTACCCGACTTGCCGACGCCTGTCGACTTTTCCGGATGAACGGTCAACTGGCAACCTTATAGGCTGGCCTCGCGTGCCCTCAGGAATCCCTGTTCAGACGCTTGAGCAAGGGCGCGATCAGGTCCATGGGCAGCGGGAAGATAATGGTCGAGTTCTTTTCTCCGGCCACATCGATCAGTGTCTGCATGTAGCGCAACTGCATCGCCTGCGGCTCCTGCGACAGTTCGTGTGCCGCCTCCTTGAGCTTCTCGGCAGCCTGCTGCTCGCCTTCGGCATGGATGATCTTGGCGCGCCGCACGCGTTCGGCCTCTGCCTGACGCGCGATCGCGCGGATCATGCTCTCGTCGAGATCGACATGTTTGATCTCGACGTTGCTGATCTTGATCCCCCAGGCGTCGGTCGCCTTGTCGAGGATCGCCTGCAGATCCCGGTTCAGCGCATCGCGTTCGGTCAGCATATCGTCGAGTTCGTGCTGGCCGAGCACCGAGCGCAGCGTCGTCTGCGCGAGCTGACTCGTGGCCTCGTAGTACTCCGCGACCTGCAGCACCGCCTTGGACGGGTCGACGACGCGGAAATACAGCACCGCGTTGACCTTGACCGAGACGTTGTCGCGCGAGATCACGTCCTGCGGCGGCACGTCCATGACCACCGTACGCAGATCCACCCGCATCATCTGCTGCACGACCGGGATCACGTAGATCAGTCCGGGCCCCTTGGTTCCCGTGTAGTGCCCGAAGGTCAGCACCACACCGCGCTGATATTCGTTCAGCACCTTGATGCCGGCGACCAGCAGCCCCAGCACCACGACGACGATCACACCACCGAGTCCCAACATGGACGCTCTCCTTGTCGCTAACTTGTCTGTTCGATCGGCTCAATCTCGAGGAGCAGGCCGTCGCGCGCGACGACCCGCGCCTTCTGTCCCGGCCGCAGCGGCCGCTGCGCGTGGAACCGCCAGCGCTCGCCGAGCACCTCGACCCAGCCGCCGTCCTCGCCTACCTCGATGACCTCGGCCTGATGCCCGACCAAGCTGTCATCGCCCGTGATCACGCGGGCGTGCCGCGAGCGCCACAGCAGATACAGCGTTGCTGCGAGCAGCGCCACGGCGGACAGCGCGATGCCGGCGACGATTCCCAGGTTGATGCCGTAGCCGGGCACGTCGATGTCCATGAGCATCACCGATCCGAGGACGAACGCCGCTGCGCCGCCGAAACCGAGCACGCCGAAATTGGGGACGATGGCCTCCGCGACCATCAGCACGACACCGAGCAGGATCAGGCCGAGTCCGACGTAGTTCACCGGCAGCAACTGGAAGGCGTACAGCGCCAGCAGCAGGCAGATCGCGCCGACGACCCCGGGCAGGGTCGCCCCCGGGTTGTAGCCTTCGAGCAGCAGCCCGTAGATGCCGATCAGCATCAGCACATAGGCCACCGTGGGATTGGTCAGCACCGCCAGCAGGTCGATCCGCCAGTCGGGCTCGATGCGCTCGACACGGGCTGCCGCCGTCTGCAGCGTCACCGTGCGCCCGGCGAGTTCGACGCTGCGGCCGTCGACCGCCTCGAGCAGTGCATCGATGTCCTCGGCGACGACGTCGACGACGCCCTGCGCCAGTGCCGCGCTGGCGGACAGCGACGCCCCCTCGCGGACCGCGGTCTCGGCCCAGTCCGCGTTGCGACCCCGCTTCTCGGCAAGGCTGCGGATATAGGCAACCGCATCGTTGAGGGCCTTGGCCTGCGCGGCGTCGACAGGGCCGCGATGCGGCGGATCGGTCGGCGCCGGCGCGGTGGCGATGTCCGCAGCACTTTCGGCATTGCCTTCATCAGTGCCGTCAGCACCCTTGCCGGCGTCGCCGGGCGGCTCGGACAGCGGCCATGAACCACCCACCGGGATCGGCGTCGCCGCGCCCAGATTGGTTGCCGGCGCCATTGCCGCAACGTGACAGGCCATGAGGATGTAGGTGCCGGCGCTGGCGGCGCGCGCCCCGCCCGGGCCGACCCAGGCGATGACCGGCAACGGCGCGGCGAGAATCTGGCGAATGATCTCGCGCATGGCCGAATCGAGTCCGCCGGGGGTATCGATGCGAAGGATCAGCGCGGAGGCGCCCGACGCAATCGCTGCGGCCTGGGCCTTTTCATAGTACGCACTCGTCGCCGGGCCGATGGCGCCGTCGATCTCGACCAACGCGACCTTCGACTCAGACGCCACCGCCAGCGGTGTCCCGAACGCGGCGGCGGCCATCACGACAGCGGCCAGCCACTTGCCCATGCGGGCCAGTATACGCCCGCGGCGATGCCCGGCCAGTGACAACGGCGTGACGGATTGAAACCCCGACGACGCCCGGCAGGGGCAAGCGCGAACGTGACGCCGGTCAGCCCGGACGGGGCCGCGTCCGCCCCGCTGCTCCGTCCCTCATGGATCGACGCGCCGGCTGCACCGACCGCGCCTGGTAACGCCACAACGCCACCAGCGCGCCGGCGGCGATCAGCAGCACTCCGGGCAGATAGCGCAGCGCCGTATCCATCAGCAGCAGGCTGGCGACCCCGGAGCCGATGTAGATTGCCGGCATCGATTCATAGAGCGTCTTGTTGAGCATGTCGGTTCCGTCCCTCGATTGCCTCTCCGTTACGCTAGCAACGGACACACCGCCCTGCCCAGCGTCAGGACGCACCGGTTGCCTGGGGATATCTCCGGAAAACCCCGCGGGGCGAGGCGCAATTGGACGACGATCCGCCGCCCGCCAAGACGGGACTTCAGAACCGCCATGACACCGTGAGCTGCCAGACCGGATCGTCGCCGACGCGATAGTGATCGCGGGTCCGCCAGCCGGACCGCTCCAGGCGCAGTTGCGCCGTTCCGGGCATCCCGGTCAGGTCGTCGACGTCCAGCACCAGCTGCGGCGTCAGTTCGAAGTCATGCTTGTCGAACTCCCGGCGCGGATCCTCCGGCCGCCCGATCATGTCGAGGCAACCGCCCAGTTTCAGCGCCTGCTGCCCATCGTCGGCATCGGCGAAAAGCTCCCAGCGCACGCCCTGACCGGTCGGGTCGTCATTGGGCACCAGCTTCAGGAACATGCCGGAATCGTCCGGCAACTCGATATTCAGGCCGATCCCGCTGCGCAGGCTGCTGCGCTCGCTGTGCAGATACCAGGTCTGCGCGCGCAACAGTTCGGCGACCTTGGAGAACAGCGGCGCGATGCGCGGATCCTGTGCCACCACACTGACACGAAAGGTCGCATCCGCCCCGATCACGTGGGACAGGATCGACTCGATGGAGATCCGCGCCTTGAGCGGCTCCTGCCGATACGGACGCGCGTCGGGGGCCGCGGCGGCCGCCAGCGGATGATGGCTCAGCCACAGCAGCAGGGCATAGGCCGCACGCCGGGCGCGGTTGCTCCACCCTTTCCTGCGCCGCGTGCGTAACGACACCACCATGCTGTGCCCTGCGGAAAGACCCTGTATGCATAGTGACTGCAAAGGGGTCCGCGAAAACCCGGCACAGACCGGCGGTTGGCGCCCGTAGACGAGCGGCGCCAGCCGCCCCTGCGGGGCCTGTCAGGGGGCCGGCAGGGCCTCGACCAGCGCCTCGAACCCGGCCTGCATCGCCGCCGTCAGTCGCTGCACGCTCGGCAGCGCATCGCGGCAGGCCGTCACCCCGATGTTGAGCTGACCGGCGTAGGACAGCGCCGTGATGTTCAGCGCCTGCCCGTGGGTCAGAATCGACGTCGGATACATCGCGTCCATCCGCGCGCCGTTGAAATAGAGACGTTTGCTCGGGCCGGGCACATTCGACACCACCAGGTTGAAGACCGGATGGCCCCGACCGCCAAGACCGGTCAGCAACTCCAGGATGAACGGAGCCATCAGCACCAGCGTGTACTCGGTCAGCGCCAGACGGTGCATCTGCTGCAGATGCCGTTTGGCCGCATCGGTCGACGCATGAATGTGCGCGAGCCGCTGCAAAGGGTCCGGCAGATGCGTCGCCAGGCTCGCCATCAGGAAGCTCACGGCGGTGCCGACACTGCCGTCACCTTCCGGCCTCAGCGACACCGGCACGCCGGCAACCAGCGGACCGTCCGGCAGCGCGCCATCCCGTTCGAGCTCGGCCCGCAGCGCCGAGGCGCAGATCTCGAGCATGACGTCGTTGAGCGTCACCTCGGCGCGGTGCGCCAGCGTGCGCAGCACCTTGAGCGGCAACTGCAGGGTCGAGAACTGGCGGTGCGGCGAAATCCGCCCGTTGAACTGAGTCTTCGGAGCCCGGTACGGCGCGGCCAGACCGCGTGGCCGCCCCGCGACCGCGGCCCCCATTGCCGACACCCCCCTGAGCAAGCCCCGCTGGCTGCGCAGCTGTTCGAGCGCCAGATCCAGTACGTGCCGCAAGCCGCCGTGGATCTCGCCGGTATCCTCATGGGCATGCGCCGGCCGCGCCGGTGCATGCGGATGGGGATGCGGCGCCCACGGCGCCAGCATGCCGCGCTCATGCGCGTCGGTGGACAGCGCGGCCTGGAGCAGGCGCATGCCGCCGACCCCGTCGACCAGCGCGTGGTGCATCTTGATCACCAATGCAAAGCGGCCGCGCCGCAGCCCCTCGAGCAGGTGACATTCCCACAGCGGCCGGGTCGGATCCATCGCCTCCGACAGCAGCTCCGCGACCACGTCGTTGAGCTCGGCGTCCCCGGCCGGCCGCGGCAGGGCGCGATGCCGCACATGGTGCAGCATGTCGGGCTGCCGCTCCTCGACCCAGACCGGCGCGACCCCGACCACCGGCAGCGATCCGGGCTTGAGATTGAACGGCGACGCCAGGCGCTGCAGGTCACGCAGCTGCGCGAGCGCCTCCCGGATGAAATCCGGGCCGGCACCCCGGGGACGCGAGAAGATCTGGACGCATCCGACGTGCATCGGCGTCCGCGACGACTCCAGATACAGCCACGCGACGTCCAACGGCGCTACCACCCGCATCGGTCTGCCTCCTCCTGCCCCCGTCGTAGCGGGAGCTTGTGCAGCGAATGCCTGTTACTTGACGATCTTCCAGGTGCCGTCGGCCTGGCGGCACGCCGTCCCGTAGACGGTGTTCGGCTCACCACCGACCTCGGCATCCATCGTGAACTCCCGGCACGGTCCCTGCGCGGTCTCGTAAGTCTTGGTCGGGGTGACGTTGTAGGCCACCTGCGTATCCGGATTGCGCCACGCGCTCGACTGGCCGCTGCGGTTGTATTCCATCGCCTGCGAGGTCCGGATCCGGTCCATCTCGTCCATGTGCCGGCCGATATTGGCCCCGACCTGCGAGCCGACCAGCGCCCCGAGAATGATCGCAACCGTGCGCCCCGTGCCCTTGCCGACGGCCGATCCCGCGGCCGCGCCGACCGCGCCGCCGAGCACGGTGCCGCTCTGCTCCTGGTTCATCGTGCACGCCGACGCCGCCATTGCCAGCGTCAGCACCACCACCCCGATCGTTCTGCGAATCATCGTCTTTCTCCGCCACGCGCCCATACGGCGACGCCGCAGGATGATCCCGCGGCGACGGCGCCAACAATGACCCATATCAACGGGTCGGCGGAGAGCAGCCGTGTTCAGGCCGCGGAATCAAGCCAGCGCGTACCGCATCCCCGGGCGCCGCCGCAGACCCAGGCTCCGGCCACACCGTCGCGGGTCGGCAGGCGCCGCATCCTGCGACCACAGCCCGGACAGGTCGGCGTCCGGTAGTCGCCCTCGGTTGCGGCGCGCCACAGCGCTTCGAAGCGTGCGTCGTCCAGGGTGCGCAGCTGCGCCATCAGGCCGGCGGCATCGACCAGACGCAGATGCCGGTCCGCGGCATAGGCGCGGGCTGCGTCGGTGAAGCCGCCGAGCCCGTAGAACAGCGCCAGCTTCGCGCCCTCGTGCGCCGCCAGCGCCCACAATGCGCGTACGTCGTCGAGTCCCGCCGGATACCCGCTGGCGATCCGGCATTGCGCCACCGCGAACAGCCGCGCCGGATCCCGCCGGTCGGCGATGCTGAGGCCGACGCCGCCGCTGGGTCCCGCGTTGAGGCCACGGGCCGGATAACCCTTGGCCTGCCAGAACCCGACACAGAGGTCTTCCAGACGTTTCCACTCGAGCTGCCGCAGCGCGTCGACGCCGGGTGCAGTCGCGGGGGCCGGCACCGGCATCCCGTCGGGGGGCGCAAGACGCAGGACCGGCGCGCCGGACGCACTGCGCAGGACAGCGGAGACCCGCGACCGCCGGATCAGCCGCAGCACCATCGCCGCGACCAGCGCACACAGCACCAGCAGCACTCCCCAGCCGAGAAGATGGCCGACGATCGATACGAGACGCCGCTCGCCGCTGGGCGCGATCAGCAGATATGCCAGCGACATCGCCAGCAACCAGACCCCGACCTCGACCGGCGGCGCACGTCGTTTGCGCCGTCTCCACCCCATTCCCGTCCCCCAGACGCCCAGGCGGGCAGCCGTCGGAAATTTTACCAGCCCGCCATGCCGCGCACGCGCGTCATCCGCCGTCGCGCAGAATTCCGGTCACCGCCTCGGAACGATAGAAAGGTTCGAGCTGTCGCCGGATCGCCGGCTCGAGCAGCTTCTTGCGCTGCAGCAGCTTGATCACCCGCGGCAGGTAGCGCATGCCCTCGCCGACGATCATGTCCCGGGTCACGCCGATCTCCTCGAGCAGTTCGGTCAGCGAGGTCGAACCGTAGCGCTCGAACAGCGTATCGATGCCGCAGTCGATCAGCTCCTGATAGAACGGCGTGGTCCGCAGCTCGCGCCAGAACTCGTAGCCGGTCACGAACAGATCCTCGACGTCATCCGCGGAGATATCCTCGCGCAGGCTCGACAGCGGCGTGAATTTGCTGCGATCCCAGATTTCGCGTGCCATGTCGCGCAGCGCATCCTCATTGAGATGCCGGAGCACGAACTCGGCGCTGCTGCGCGCGGTCGAGCGTACGCTGCGCTCGACGTAGCGGCGCAGGTTCTCGTCGATCGACGCCTCGAGTCCCGGACTGGCACGCGACACCATGCTCTTGCCGAACTTCATCACCGAGTTCGCGCCGGGGATCCCGCGCGTCAGTTCCGAGCTGCGTGCCAGATAGTCCTTGATGCCGTGGAACAGCAGATCGGTGGCGAAGGCGATGTACACCGGACTGGCGACCGCCTCGCGCACGATCTTCTCACGCAGCGTCCGCAGCTCCACGAACTTGTCGACGCTGTCCTCGTAGCGCTGATGGGTGACCAGATCATTGGGCGTCGTCCGCTCGAAGACCGGATGCGCATGGATGCGCCGGGCGGTCAGGGCGATCAGTTCCGGGAGCCCGCCGGCCGGCTCCATCTCCACCGCGAATGCCCGCGCGGTGCGCTTGATCTGGGTCGGCGTCACCGCGTCCTTGAGCTTGAGCTGGCGGGCGTCGGCGAGGACCGCGTCGACCTCGCCCTCCAGCCAGGTCCGCAGCACCGGCTCCGACAGGCGCTCGACGACATGGCGGACATGCGCCTCGAGCAGCGCATCGGCCAATGCCTGTTCTCGGGTCGGCGGGGGACTGGCGTTCGATTTTCGGTTCATATCGTGGGTCGGAACTGCGGAACCCGAACGATACCCGTTTGACGCCCCCGGGGCCTTGACCGCATTGCCGGACACGGCGGCGGCGGCGCCACCGGGGTGGAGGCTTCAGCAGCTGGCGCCCGGCGCGACGATCACCCGTGCGTCGATCGCGACGAGGCCCTTGTCCGCCGTCGCCACCAACGGATTGATGTCGAGTTCGGCGATCTCCGGCACGTCCTTCACCAGATCCGAAATCCGCAACAGCAGGTCCGCCAGACGCTCGCGATCGACCTTCGGCCGACCGCGGGCGCCGTCGAGCAGCTTCTGCGCCCGGATCTCCCCGATCATGTCGAGCGCGTCGCGCCGGCTCAGCGGAATCAGGCGGAATGCGACGTCGCGATAGACCTCGACGAAGATCCCGCCGATGCCGACCATCAGCAGCGGGCCGAAATCCGGATCGCGGGTGACCCCGACGATCAGTTCGGTGCCTTCGACCTGCTCCTCGACCGAAAACCCGCGCAGCGTCGCCTGCGGCACCGCTGCCTTGACCCGGCGCTGCATGTCCACGCAGGCCTGCCGCACGCCCGCGGCGTCGTGCACGCCGAGCGTGACCGCACCGACGTCCGATTTGTGCAGGACCTCCGGGCTGACGATCTTCAGCGCCACCGGATAGCCGATCCGCTCGGCGCAGGCGACGGCGGCGTCGGCATCGGCCGCCACCGCCGAGGCGTTGTAGCGCACCCCCGCGGCGCTGAGCAGCGCGCGGGCCTGCGCCAGATCGAGCGGACCGCCGGCGGCGGGGCGGCCGCCGGCCTGCAGTTGCGCGCGCGCCGCGGCAACGCCTGAACCGTCCATGGCGTCGGCGGCCCCGATCACCGGCATGCTGCGCAGCCATTCACCGCGCCGCATCAGCGCCGCCATCGCGCCGACCGCGCGTTCGGGCGTATCGAACTCGGGAATGCCGCGCCGGTCGAGGTGGCTGGCCACGGTGGTGCCGGCCTGCCCGAGAAAACTCGACACCACCGGGATCCGCCGCAGCTGCTCGTGGTCGGAGCAGGCCGCGCAGGCATCGGCGATCGCCTGCGCCGAGCGCAGCGGATCGGTCATCGACTGCACCGTCAGGATCACCACGATGCCGTCGACCTCGGGCGCCGCACGCAGAATGCGCAGGGCATCGCGATACCGCTCCGGCGTGGCGTCGCCGATGATGTCGACCGGATTGCCGTGCGACCACACCGTCGGCAACACCCGGTCGAGCGCGGCGCGGGTTTCCGGCGAGAGCGTCGCGAGCTCCAGCCCCTGACGACTGGCTTCGTCGGCGCAGAGCACGCCGGGCCCGCCGGCGTTGGTCAGCACCGCCAGACGCTTGCCCGGAGCCGGCGGCTGCGCCGCGAGCGCACGGGCCCAGGCCATGAAGTCGCCGATCGATTGCGCCTGCAGCACGCCAGCCTGGGCGAACGCGGCCGTGTACGCCGCCTGCGATCCGGCGATGCTGCCGGTATGGCTGGACGCGGCGCGCGCGCCCGCGGCCGAAACACCCCCCTTGAGCGCGACGACCGGCTTGCAGCGCGCGACCTCCGCCATCGCGTCGAACACCGCATGCGGCTGGCTGAAGGCCTCGACATACAGGGCGATCGCCTGCGTGGCGCGGTCGGCGGCGAGCCAGCGCAGCATCTCGGAGTCGTCGACATCCGCCTTGTCGCCCAGCGACACCACCGCCGACAGACCGAAACCCTCGTTCTCGGCGTAGCTGACGATCCCGGACACCAGCGCGCCGGACTGGCTGAGCAGCCCGATGCCGCCGGCGGCCGGGGTTGCCGCCGCAAAGCTCGCGTTGAGTCCGATCGCGGGGCGGATCAGCCCCAGGCAGTTCGGTCCGATGATGCGGATGCCGGCCGCACGCGCCGCCCGCATCATCGCCTGCTGCAATTCGATGCCGGCCGCGCCGCTTTCGGCGAAGCCGGCGGAAATCACGATCGCGGCGCGCACCCCGCACCGGCCGGCTTCCTCGATCAGGGCGGGAATCGCCGGCGCCGGGATGCAGACGATCATCAGATCCACCGGCGCCCCGATCTCACCGAGACTGCGGAACGCGCGCAGACCCAGGATCTCGCCGCCCGCGGCGTTGACCGGGTAGATCGGCCCGCCGAACGCCGCGGTCGGATCGCCGTGCCCGAGCAGATTGCTCAGCACCGCATGGCCGACGGAATCCGGTCGCGCGCTCGCACCGACCAGCGCCAGCGATCGCGGCGCGAAGAAGCTGTCGAGCAGCTGCATCCGACCGGATCGGTCCGCCGGCATCTCAGGCACCCTCCTCGGCTCGGTCTGCGTCATGCTCAGTACCAGTTCGCCTGCAGCGAGGCGGTCCAGCTGCGCAGCGGGATCTGCTGCGCAACATAGGTGTTGGCGAACACGCTGTGATCCATCACCAGATCCAGGGCGCGCTCGTCGGTCAGATTCTGCCCGGCCAGCACCAGCGCCCAGCGACCGTCCTCGGCGCCGATCACCACGCGGGTCCCGAGCAGCCAGTATCCGTCCTGGAAGGTCCGCGGATCGAGATCGGTCGCCGAATACTGGTCGCCACGGTAGCTGAAATCGACGGTCCACTGCAGGCCGACATCGCGGGTCCACGGCAGCGGCAGGCTCAGGGTCGGCGACAGCGAGGCCGACACCGTCGGCGCGTTGGCCAGGGTCTTGCCGGTCAGGTCCTGGAATTCCTGGTTGCCGGCGGACTGCGCCTCGGTGGGCGGCGCGTTCGGGTAGCTCAGATAGGTCGCGCGGCTCCAGCCCGCGGACAGATCGACCGACAACCACTCCCACGGCGGCAGCCATCGCAGATCCGCCTCGACGCCCTGCAGGCGCGCCTCCGCGGCGTTACGGACCTGATACGAGAAACCGGTGAAGTCGACGACCTGGAGATTGTCGATGTCGGTCCGGTACACGGTGGCGTTGAAGGTCAGCGTCCGGTCGAACAAGCGGCTCTTGATGCCGGCCTCCCAGCTCTGGGCGCGCTCGGCCTCGAACTCCAGGTTGTCTTCCGACTCCGCGGTGGCGTTGAAACCACCGCCCTTGAAACCACGGGTCCAGGTCAGGAACGAGGCGATCTCGTCGGACCAGTCGTACTGCAGGCCGAGCTTCGGCGACAGGTCGCTCTCGGTGCGGCGTACCGAGGTCGCGAACGGACTGGCGCCGACCACCGCCGAAACGATGCCGAGACCAACCCGCTCGACATCGAAATCGGCGGTCTTGCGATCCTGCCCGTAGCGCAGCCCGGCAATGATCGACCACGGATCGGCGACGTGCCAGGTCGCCTGCCCGAACACCGCAACGCTGCGGGTCTCCTGCTCGAAGCCGCGCAGCAGACGGTCGTTGATCGCCACGCCAGGCAGCGGCGGGAACGCGTCGAGCAGCTCGCCGATCAGATTGACCGTCGGCAGCCCCAGCGCCTCGAGACCGGCGTTGCTGGCGACGAAGGGCAGCAGGTCCTCGCCGGCGATCGTGTCGAGATGGCTGCTCATGTCGGACTGCAACGCGTACAGCCCGGCGACGAACTGGACGTCTCCGCCGAACCCGAACAGGCTGTCGGCCTGTCCAGCGCCGCGCAGCTCGACCGAGTCCTGTGCGTAGTCGACACCGAAATCGGTGGTGATCAGATCGGCGGGGCTGACGTCGATGTCGATGATCGTCGCCAGATCGAATGCGGCGTGGCCGACCACGGCCGTGCCGACGACGTCGCGCAGCCCCCACAGATCGCCGGCTTCGTAGTCGACGACGGCACGGGTCAGGTCGGAATCCCGCTCCACGTAACCGGGGACGTCGAAGGCGGTATGCGCGTCGAAGGGATCGTCCTCGGTGCGCGCGTCATAGCGCTGCGCAAAACGCAGCACATCGGGATCGGCCGCATAGAGCTGCCACGGCGCATAGTCGACCGAGGTCGTCGAGTACTGGCCCGACAGGCGCAGGGTCCAGCGGTCCCCCGGATGTGCGAGCAGCTTGACCCGCGCCGCGCTCTGTTCGAGCGAGCCTTCCTTGCGCCCCAGCGTCGAGTTGTCGATGTCGCCCTCGCGGTCCCAGTACACGCCGGCGAGACGGCTGTAGAGACCGTCGTATAGCGGCACGCTGGCGGCGGCTTCGATGCGGTGCTGCTGCGGCTGGCCGTAGGTCGCCAGCAGCGAGCCCTCGACGATGTCCTGCGGCTCCGCCGACGCGAAGGTGATCACGCCGGCGATCGTGTTCTTGCCGAACAAAGTGCCCTGCGGTCCGCGCAGCACCTCGATGCGGTCGATGTCGAACAGGCCATCGGGGATGAATTCCGGGCGGCCCAGCGCCAGATCATCGAACACCAGGCCGACCGCCGGCTCGAAACCGACGTTGTCGGTCTCGGTCGCGAAGCCGCGGATGCCGATCACCGGCGCCTGCGGATCGATGTCGATCTCGACGTTGGCGACCAGATTCTCGAGCCCGCCGGCATCGAAGGTCCCGGCCTGCTTGAGCGTGTCACCGTCGAGCGCGCTGACCGAGATCGGAACGTCGTGCAGACTCTGCGCGGTCTTCTGCGCGGTGACGACGATCTCTTCGATCTGACGCGGCGGCGGCGCGGCCGGCGCATCGGCCGGGACCGGCTCCGACAGCGGCTCGACCGCGATCGTCGACAGTTCTGCGGCCGCAGGACCCGGCCCTGGATCCGCCGTGTCCTGCTGCTGCGTCACCGCGGCGCCATCTGCCGGTGCCGGGGCCGGTGCCGATTCGGCGGGCGCATCGGAGAACAGGAAATCCAGTGCATCATCTTCAGCGCATGCCACCCCGCACACGCTCCCGAGCAGGAGCACCGCGATGGCCATGGGGGTCCGGCGGAACACGCCGCATTGGGGGTTTTGGATCATCGGATAAATCAGGCGGACCATCGGCGGTCAGAACGAAATGAACCGGAATGCACGAGCAAGCATCGCGCCAGCGCCGCGGAGCCACACACCATCGGGCGCGGCACCCTGGCACGACGTCCGCCAGGCACGCGCCACTGCTTGCGGATGTTAGCGATGATACGTGACAGCTCCTGCCGGCGCGGCCCCGAAGATGCCGTGGGACGATCCCGACCCCGGACCCCGGCTTTTCCCTCAGGACGCCCCGCCGGCCGCGTGCTAGCGTCGCCCGTCGTCCACACCATCAGACACCAGTACGCACGATGAACGCTCGCCTCCTGCGGCAATTCGCCCCCGCCCTTGTTCTCGCCTGCTCGACCGCGCTGCCGGGATGCGCGCTCCTCGAGCGCCCGCAGCCGGAGCCGCAGCAGGCCGTCACCCCGGTCGAACTCCAGCAGACCTTCGACGCCTACTGGCAGGCCTACCTGAAGCTCAGCCCGCTGGAAGCGACCTTCGTCGGCGACGCGCGCTACAACGACCAGCTGCCGAACTTCCTGTCCGCCGAATACCGCGACCGGCAGAAGGCTTTCGAACGCGAATGGCTGGCCCGGATCGAGGCGCTCGACACGTCCGCGCTGAACGACCAGGACCGCCTCAGCGTCGAGATCTTCAAGCACGACCGCAAGATCGCGATCGAAGGCGAACAGTTCCCCGATCACCTGATCCCGCTCGACCAGTTCTACAACTTCGCCGGCCTGCTCGCGCAGCTCGGCTCCGGCACTTCGGCACAGCCGTTCGCAACCGTGGTCGACTACGACAACTGGCTCAAGCGCGCCGGGCAGATTCCGGGTCTGTTCGACCAGGCCATCGCCAACATGCGCGAAGGCATGCAGGCCGGGGTCGTGCAGCCGAAGATCCTGATGGAGCGCGCACTCGGCCAGCTCGACGCGCTGACGCCGGAGGATCCGACTCGGAGCCTGTTCTACAAACCGGTCGGTGCGATGCCCGACAGCTTCACGCCGGCGGATCGCGAACGCCTGACGGCGGCCTATACCGCGATGATCCGCGAGCAGATCAACCCGGCGTATCGCAAGCTCGCCGACTTCGTACGTGACGAATACCTGCCGCATTGCCGCGACAGCGCCGGCCTCGGCGCGTTGCCGGGCGGCGACCAGTGGTATGCGTACAACGTGCGCCGCATCACCACCACCGACCTGACGCCCGCGCAGATCCACCAGATCGGCCTCGACGAGGTCGAGCGCATTCACGCCGAGATGCACAAGGTCATCGCCGGGCTCGGCTTCAAGGGCAACCTGCACGCGTTCTTCAAATTCCTGCAGACCGACAAGCGCTTCGAGTTCGCCAGCGAGGACGCGCTGCTGGCCGCATACAACGGCCTGCGCGAGCGCGTCGACGCCGGGGTTCCGAAGCTGTTCGCGGTGACCCCGAAGGCCGGCTTCGAGATCCGCCCGGTCGAGCCGTTCCGCGCCAAGTCCGCCGCCGGCGGCTCCTACATGAGCCCGTCCGAGGACGGTTCGCGCCCGGGGATCTTCTACGTCAACACCTATGACCTGCCGACGCGCAAGACCTGGGACATGGAGGATCTCTACCTGCACGAGGCGATCCCGGGCCACCATTTCCAGCTCGCGATCCAGCAGGAGCTCGACGGCGTGCCGGCGTTCCGGCGCTTCGGCGGGGTCACCGCGTTCATCGAGGGCTGGGCGCTGTACACCGAGTCGCTGGGCGAACAGCTCGGCGTCTACCAGGATCCGTACAGCTACTTCGGATACCTGCAGAACGAGCTGTGGCGCGCGATCCGGCTCGTCGTCGACACCGGCCTGCACTCGAAGGGCTGGACGCGCGAGCAGGTCATCGAATACATGCTCGCCAATTCGGCCGAGAGCGAAACGCAGTCGGTCGCCGAAGCCGAGCGCTACATGGCGATTCCCGGTCAGGCGCTGGCATACAAGATCGGCCAGTTGCGGATCAAGGCACTGCGCGACAAGGCCGCCGCGGCGCTGGGCGATCGCTTCGACATTCGCGAGTTCCACACCCAGGTGCTGAAGGACGGCGCGGTGCCGCTGGACATCCTCGAGCGCAAGATCGACCGCTGGGTCGCCGACCAGAAGGCCGCCTGAGGCGACGGCCGCGCCGCGCTGCACACCAATCATGTCCACTCCCGTCAGGATCCATGAGGACGAGGTCGAGTTCAGCGCGGTGCGCGCCCAGGGCGCCGGCGGCCAGCACGTCAACAAGACCTCGAGCGCGGTGCAGCTGCGTTTCGACGTGCAGGCGTCGCGCCTGCCGGAATCCTGCAAACAGCGCTTGCTGGCGCTGGCGGACCGGCGCATCGGCGCCGACGGCGTGATCGTGATCAAGGCGCAGCGCTTCCGTAGCCAGCCGCAGAATCGCGACGACGCGCTGCAGCGCCTGAACGATCTGGTCGCGAAGGGTTTCGAGGTCCCCAAGGCCCGTAAACCCACGCAGCCGAGCCGCAACGCCCGACGCAAGCGGGTCGACAGCAAGGTGCGTCGGGGGCAGCTCAAATCCCTGCGCAGCCCGGTCCGGGACCTCTGAGCGCGCACCGCAGCTATCACGGCATCCGCCGGCAAACCGCCATTGACCGGCGTCAACGCAGCGCCCGGCCGCACGCCGCAATATCCGGTCCAGGCGCCGGCCCGGAGCAGGGCCGAACCGCTCTGACACTATCAGACAGGAATCCACAAGATGACGATCGAAAAACACGATCTGGTGCATGAATTTCCCGAGCTGCGTGACAAGATTCACGAGCTCAAGGTCAGCAACGCGCATTTCGCGAAGCTGTTCGCCGAATATCACGACGTCGACCGCGAAGTACGGCGCATCGAGGAGGAAATCGAAACTCCGTCCGACGCCTACGTCGAAGAGGTCAAGCTCAAGCGCGTCCACCTCAAGGATCAGCTCTACGCGATGCTGACCGCCTAGGATGCCCCGCCGCGGGCTGGTCTCCGGCCAGCTGCCAGCGTTGATCCGAAGTCGCGACGCTCCGGCCTCGCGACTTTTTTATGGGCGACGCCTCCACGATCCGGCCTCGTGGTCACTGGCACGGCGGCCGCGGGCCGCATAGGCTTGCGGACATGGCCGATCACCGCCCTCCGGCGCCCGCCCCGACCCGGGACGGCGCCCTCTTCGTCTCGCCCGCCTATCTCGACCCGCTGACGCGCCACGGTTGCGTCGGGCCCGCGCAGGGCTGGCGCCCGGTGCGGCTGAGCCTGGGCGCCGCAGCGGACGCCGCACATGCGCCCTGCTATGAGAAAAGCCACTCCTGGGGCGAATTCGTATTCGACTTCGAAATCGCGCGCGCCTACCAGCAGCACGGCCTGAGCTACTACCCGAAACTGGTCTGCTGCTCGCCCTACACGCCGGTTCCCGGGCCGAGACTGCTGGGCGGCACCCCCGAACAGCGACGTGCGCTGGGCGCCGCGCTGGTCGAACGGGCCGAGCGCAGCGGGGCATCCGGAGCCCACGTGCTGTATCTGCCCGAGGACGAACAGCGGCTGCTTGCGAACGACGGCTGGCTGGCGCGCGATCAGCTGCGCTTCATCTGGCGCAACCGCGGCTATCGCGACTTCGACGACTTTCTCTCGGCGATGACGTCGAAACGCCGCAAGAACATCCGCCGGGAACGCGCACGGGTCGGCGACGGCGGCTTCGAGATCCGCTGGTGCGACGGCGCGTCCTTCAGCCCGGCGCAATGGCAGGCCATCTATGCGCTGTACGCGAGCACGTACGCGATGCGCGGCCAGTCACCCTATCTGACGCTGGGCTGCCTGCAGGACTGGGCGCGGGCCTTCGGGTCCCGCATGCGGTTCTGCCTGGCGCTGCAGGGCCAGGACCCGGTGGCGATGGCTTTCTTCTTCGTCGAGGGCCGCTCGCTGTTCGGCCGTCACTGGGGCGCGCGTGCCGATTACGACGCCCTGCACTTCGAGTTGTGCTACTACCAGGGCATCGACTACTGCATCGAGCAGGGCCTGGAACACTTCGACGCCGGCGTCCAGGGCGAGCACAAGCTGTTGCGCGGATTCGAGCCGGAGCGGGCCCACTCGGCGCACTGGTTCGCACACGACGGCATGCGCGCGGCCATTGCCCGATATTTCGACGAGGAACGCGTCGCGCTTGCCGCGCGCATCGAGGCGCTGGCCACCCACACCGGCCTGCGCGCGACGCCGGCGGACAGCGGCTAGCGATAACCGCGCAGCGTCGCCGCGGCGATGATCGCCGCCATCAGGATGAGCCAGCCACCGAAGGCATGCTCACCGGCCAGCAACGCCAGCAGCGCGAACAGCGCGAACAGTGCGGCGACGCCGGTTTCGACCTGCCGCGCGAGCGGCCAGTCCGACATGCGCAGATGCGGACGGCGGCGGCGCAGCGCAACGGCCGCCAGCAGCAGGACGCAGGCGATGACGACCAGGGTCAGGAAGGCAGCCAAGGCGGGAGCCGGTCGCGGCAGTCGATCAGTAGTGCGGTGGAACTTCGTCGGCAAGGCTGCCCTTGGCGACACCCTCGCCGAGCCTCAACATGCGCTCGCTCAGCTGGCGGCCGAGGCGCTCGAGCGTCTCGATCTGCATCTGCTGGCGCGTGACGATCTCGTTGAGGACCCGAACCGTCTCCTCCTGATAGGCGAGCTTGGTTTCCAGTTCAATCAATCGATCTTCGTCGGTCATTGCAGTCTCGTGAATCTCAAGTACACCGGCGCGATCGGCGCCGGCGCGGACAGGATAGCGATTCCCCGCCGATCTGTGGCCGACCCGACCGCAGCGCCGCCGCCCGGAACGCCCCGGCGCGCGCGTGTAGGAAAATCCCCATCGCGGGATGGTCTTCACTTTGCGTTAATCATCGATGTCCGACGATACCGGACCGCTTCATTCCCCGTTTCAGGAGATGACGTTCATGTTTGGTCTTTTCACCGCTCTCCGCCCGCGCCGTTGGGCGGGTCTGGCCTCCGCCGGCGTGCTGATCGCCTGCACGATGACCGACGCCGGAGCGGCTTCCGCGGCCGCCAAAGCGGCCGACACAACTGCCCGCACCGCCCGCGAGTGCACCAAACTTGGCGATTTCTACTGGGAAATCGGCGACAAGAACGGCCCCAAGGCATCCGGGCAGATCGGATCGGACTATTCGGCCAACAGCACGATCAAGATCGCCTCGGCATCGAAGTGGGTCTGGGGCGCGTACGTGCTCGAGAAGACCGCGCGCAACAGTCCCCCCAGCGACGAAGAAGTCCAGATGCTGGAGATGAAGTCGGGTTTCACCCTGTTCAATCCGGTGCGCTGTCTGCTGTCACGCAGCGTCGGCTCGTGCATGGACTCGCGCGGCAACGACGAACGCGAGAACTCCAAGGTCGGCAAGTTTTCGTACGGCGGCGGCCACAGCCAGAAGCTGGCGATGAAACTCGGCCTCGGGCGGATGAACGCCGAGCAGCTCACGGCGGAGGTCAAACGCTACATCGGCCCCGAACTGGGCTTCGCCTACGGCCGCCCGCAACCGGCCGGCGGCATGGAATCCAGCCCGGCCCAGTACGCGCAGTTTCTGCGCAAGATCATGTCCGGCAAGCTGAAGATGCACGACTACCTCGGCTACAAGCCGGTCTGCACCCTGCCCGGCGCCTGCAAGACGGCGCTGTCGAGCCCGGTCAAGGAACGCTGGCACTACAGCCTCAACCACTGGATCGAGGACGATCCGAGCACTGGCGACGGCAGCTTCAGCAGCCCGGGCCTGATGGGCTTCTATCCGTGGATCTCCGCGGACAAGAAAACCTACGGCATCCTCGCCCGCCAGAAACTTTCCGGCAGCGCCTACTGGGACAGCGTCGAGTGCGGTCGCGAGATCCGCAAAGCCTGGATGGATGCATCGGGCCGCTAGATCGGCTCCCCGGCCTCACCGCCCAAGAAAAAGGGCGCGCTTCTGACGAAGCGCGCCCTTTTCGTTTGCATCGACCGAACGCTTACTCGAGCATGTCGCCCGGCGTCGGCGGCAGATGCGGCATCGTCTGCTCCGGGAACGCCCCGCTCAGGCCCTCGAGAAAGGCGACGATGTCGGCGATCTGCTGCTCGCTCAGCTTCTTGTTGAGCTGCGTGACCGCCATCATGTCGACGGCCTCGGGCAGGGTCTTCACGGCGCCGTTGTGCATGTACGGCGCGGTGTAGGTCAGATTGCGCAGCGTCGGCACGCGCCACATGTTCTGGTCCTCGGGTTTGCCGGTGACCGCCGCCTTGCCGCCGTCGTCGAGTACGCGGTACTTCGCGACCATCTCGTTGTCGGCGAAGACCGGGAACTTCATAAAGAAGCCGGTGCCGACCGGAAGGCTCGGACCGCTGAAGTTCGGCCCCGAGTGGCAAGCCACGCAGCCGACATCCGCGAATGCCTGCATCCCCTTCTGCTGCTGCGCGGTCAGCGCCTTCTTGTCGCCCTTGACGAAGCGGTCGTAGGGACTGTTCGGGGTGATCAGCGTGCGCTCGTACGCAGCGATCGCCTTGGCCACGGTGTCGTCGCTGATCTGCGCCTTGCTACCGAAGGCCGCCTTGAACTTCGGCGCATAGCCCGGAATCTGCTTGAGCCGCTTCACCGCGGCCTCGAGATTCGGCATACCCATCTCAATCGGATTGGCGATCGGCCCCTTGGCCTGATCCTCGAGCGAGGCCGCGCGGCCGTCCCAGAACTGTACCGACAGGAATGCGGCATTCCAGACCGTCGGCGCGTTGCGGCCGCCGACCTGATCGTGGACCCCGATCGACGTCGGCCGATGATCGTCGCCACCTTCCATGACGTTGTGGCAGGAGAAGCACGACACCGTGCCGGTCGAGGACAGGCGCGGATCGAAATAGAGCATCTTGCCCAGCTCGACCTTCTCGGGCGTGGTCGGATTGTCGGCCGGTGCCGGCGCCGTCTCGGGCAGCGCCTGCCACTCGACCGCCTGTGCGGCCGGGGCCTGCATCAGTGCCGCAGCGGCCGCCAGCGGCAGCGCCGCGATTGCCCAGCGATGCTTGCGGATGCGCTCATGAGTCCCGGGGGACGCCGGTCCGGTCGTCGTCCTGACTGCTAGTGCCTTGGTCATAGTGTTGTCCTGTTCCTGATAGCGAATGGCAGGGAATCACATCAACTCGTTTCGAGCCGAACGGATCGCCGGTCCGCGAGCTTCCCGACATCGCGACACCGACCGAAGCCCGCCGCACCACGGCCGGGGCTTCCACAACTCACCAACATTATACCCATGGGGGTATAGGATGACTCCACTTCAATCATTGCGGAGCGGACGTCGCGGCAACGTCAATACGCCGCTGGCGGCAGCTGCCGCACGGCCGCTTCCAGGGTATCGGGGCAGAGGAGCCGGTAGAGGCAGGCCTACCAGCGCAGCAGCACCGACCCCCAGGTCATGCCGCCGCCGACGCCTTCGAGCAGGACCAGATGCCCCGGCTGGATGCGTCCATCCCGTACGGCGCCGTCGAGCGCCAGTGGAACCGACGCTGCGGATGTGTTGCCATGACGGGCGACCGTGGTCACGACGCGCTCGCGCGGCACCCGCATCTTGTCGGCGGTCGCATTGATGATGCGCAGATTGGCCTGATGCGGCACGAACCAGTCGAGATCCGGCCCCTCGAAGCCGTTGTGCGCGAGCGCCTCGCGCGAACATTCGTCGAGCACGCGCACCGCGAGCTTGAACACCGCCGGCCCGTCCATCTCGACGAAGGGGTTGCCACGCACCTGGCCATGGGCGATGCCACCCGCGACCCGCAGGATGTGGCCGAGATTGCCGTCCGAATGCAGGTGCGTCGAGTAGATCCCGGGCGCCTCGGCGTGTTTCAGGACCACCGCGCCGGCGCCATCGCCGAACAGCACGCAGGTCTTGCGGTCGTTCCAGTCCAGCAGGCGGGAAAACACTTCCGCGCCGACGACCAGCGCGCACTTGCTCTGGCCGGTGGCAACGAACTTGTCGGCCACCGACAGCCCGTAGATGAATCCGGTACAGACCGCCTGCACGTCGAACGCCGCACCGCCGGTGACGCCGAGCTTGCTCTGCAGGATGCAGGCCGTCGACGGGAACACCATGTCCGGAGTCGTCGTCGCGACGATGATCAGGTCGATCTCGTCAGGTCCGACTCCGGCGGCTTCCATCGCCCGGCGCGCCGCAGCGACGGCAAGGTCGCTGGTCAGTTCGCCGTCGGCCGCGACATGGCGCGCCTCGATGCCGGTCCGCGAGACGATCCATTCGTCCGAGGTATCGATCCGCGATTCCAGATCGCAGTTCGTCACGACCCGCTCCGGAAGATAGCTCCCGGTTCCGATGATTTTCGAATAGCCCATGGTAATTAGGATAACCGATGCGACTGCGGGCCCGTTGTGCCTGCCTCCTGCCCGCGACCTGGGCCGATGGACATCCCGCTCCGTCCGCCTTCCGGCCTGCTTTGGGCTGCATTGTCCTGCATGCCCTCCCCCAAAGTCGATGTCACCGCCCGCCAGGCGTCGCGGCCGCCCCAAAAAGAAAGAAGGGAGAGCCGAACAAGTCGACCCTCCCCTCATGGGAGTCACTTCACGACAGAGCTTGCATCAGAAGTTGGCGATCAGGCGCAGATACGGGGTACGGCTGCCCCAGGTGTCGTACAGCGTCGGATCGTAGGAACTGGCGAAGGCGGTGTAGACCGGCGGCGGATCCTGATCGAACAGGTTGTTGACGCCGAGCACGAACTTGGTCTGCCAGCGCTCCAGCGCGTAGCTGAGCTGCACGTCGTGATACAGCGTCGTCTCGATCTTGTTGAGGATGCCGTAGTCGGGATGCACCGGCCCCGAACACAGGCCGTACTGCTCCAGCGACAGGACCGGCGTCGGGTTGCCGCCGCCGTTGGCGGCACCCGGATCCTCGTAGAACTGGTCGTCGCACTGCTCGTAGACGTGATAGATGAAGCGCGTGCTCCAGCTCGCCTCCCAGGGACCGTTGCCGTAGATCAGCGACGCGTTGGCCTTGAAGCGCGGAATCGCCGACTGTCCGCCGAATTCGAAACCGACCAGCCCCGCCGTCACATCGGGGCCGCTCGCAGCCGGCGTGGTGACGTCATACCGCGTGACGTAGGCGCCGTCGAAGATCAGCTCGAAGGTCCCGAACCGGTTCAGCCAGTCGTTGTTGATCTTCCAGTTGACGTTGATGTCGAGCCCTTCGACCTCCAGCGCCTGGAAATTGACCGCGGTGTTGTCGATCTGGACGATCTGCCCGTCGCCGTTGCGCTGCACCTTTTCGCACAGCGCCCGGTTCTCAGGATCGGCGCGGTAGCACAGCTCGAAGATCTGATCGGTGCCGATGAAGGTGATGAAGTCGTCGAGCGATATCCGGTACCAGTCCAGCGCCACGCTGAAGTCGTCGATGAAGCGCGGGCTGTAGACCACACCCGCGGTGATCGAGGTTGCAGTCTCGGGCTCCAGGTCGGGATTGCCGCCGAACACCGTCGGCAGCTGCGCGTTGGTCTGGCTGCTGGACGCGCCGTCGGCGTCGCAGTTGGCGGCGACGTTGGGATCGGTATCGCGATCGGTCGACGCGCAGGGGTCGGTGACCTCGGGGAAGCTGGTCACCGCGCCGAGATACAGCTCGGTGATCGACGGCGCCCGGAATGCCTCCGACCAGGTGCCGCGGAGCAGCAGATCCTCGAACATCCGCCACTCGAGCCCCAGCTTGGAGCTGGTATTCGAGCCGATGTCGCCGTAGTCCGAATAGCGCGACGCCAGGCTCAGGTTGAGGCTCTCGAACAGCGGCAGGTTGGCCAGCACCGGCACATTGAGCTCGACGTAGGCCTCGAACGCGTCATAGCTGCCGCGGGTCGGAGACGCCGCGTTGGTGCTGCTGGTGCCGGCGACCTTGAGCGGGTCCGGGTCGCTGCGGAACGACTCGGTCCGCAGTTCGACCCCGGCGGCGACGCCGAGCGAGCCGGGCAGCCAGTCGCCGACGAAGAGATTGGTCGACGCATTGCCGTAGAACAGGCGCTGCTGCTGGCGCGCGGTATCGTGCGCGGTATAGGCGACGTAACCCAGCATGTCCTGGGTGATCGTGCCGGGGCCACCGAAGAAATCGAACGGCACGCATCCGGCCGCCGACGGCGGGGCCGAGTTGACGTCGTCTCCGGTGCACTCGGCGATCGGACCGACCGCGCGGGCAAGGCGCTCCATGTTGATCAGTCCGGCTTCGGTGGTCGCCAGCTTGCTCTCCGAGTACGCCGCCCCCAGATCCCAGCTGACCAGCTGGGTCAGCACGTCGAACTGGCCGTCGAAGCCGCCGCCGATGCGCAGGGTGTCGACGTCCTGCTGGAACAGGCGGGGTCCGAGTTCGACCATACGCCGCAGCACCGCACCGAGCCCGATCAGGCCGGCCGCCTCGTCGGCGCGGCCGATATCCTGAGCGACGGTGCCGGGGATGTAGTACGGGCTGTTCGAATTGGTCGGGTTGTACGGGTTGGTCGCGTCGACGTAGCCGAGCGCGAACGGCGCGGGCAGCGCGTCACCGACCGCGACCGGGGTCTCGGCGAGCTGCTGCGCCGATTTGCGCAGGTTGTACAGCGCCTCGCTGGTGAAGCGGATGCCGTTGTCGAAGTCGTGGGTGATCTGGCCGAAGATGCTGTAGCGCTCGCTCGGCGTCAGCAGATAGTTGACCGGCGCGTAGTTGTAGGGATCCTCGTTCTGGTCCCAGCGCGCGTAGTTACCGGACGGATCGGTACCGGCACCGGGCCGCCGCGCCAGATCGCACAGCGTCAGCGGCGAGCCGGCGGGCAGGTTCAGCCCCGGATCCTGCAGCCCGCCGATGCCCAGCGGATCGGACACGCCGGCGGTGCCGAAGGGATCGGTCAGCGCACCACCGGCGACCGCTCCGGTCAGGTCGAAACAGGCGGATTCGGGACCGGTCTGACCGTTGGCGATGACGTTGCCGTTGACCGAGTTCGGGACGAACAGGATGCGGCCCTGAGGCGTGAACGCGCTGCCGCGGCTGATGCCGGTGCCAAGCGTCGGTTCCGATGCCTGCTCGCGATCACCGGCAAACAGTTCGCCTTGGTTCAGATAGCTCAGGTCCAAAAACACACCGGTCTTGCCGTTGGTCGAGCCGAACGAATAGCTGTAGAGCTGGGTCAGGCCCTCGCCGTCGTCGAAGACCTGGGCCTGCGCCCGGAGCTCGGCACCGTTGAAGTCACGACGGGTCTTGATGTTGACGACACCGGCGATCGCGTCGGAACCGTAGATCGCCGAGGCGCCGTCCTTGAGCACCTCGATGCTGTCGATGATCGAGATCGGGATCGTGTTGAGGTCAACCGAGTTGGTCCGCAACTGACTCAGGCCGCCGACCCAGCGACGGCCGTTCACCAGGACCAGCACGCGGTTGGAGCCGAGATTGCGCAGATCGATTTCGGTCGAACCGTCGCCGCCGTTGTTGAACGCGGTATTGAGCGCGGCACCCGCCTGCGGCAGGTTCTGCAGCAGGTCGCCGATCGACGTCAGCCCCGAGCGCTCGATGTCCTGCCGGCTGAGCCGCAGGACCGGCTGGGCGGTCTCGTAGTCGGTGCGGCGGATGCGCGACCCGGTCACCTCGATCGTCTCGAGCCGCGCCTGCTCGGCAGCCGCGTCGGCCGCCTGCGCATCATCCGTCAACGGCTCGACCGGAACCGTCTCGACCACCGGTTCGTCGACGAATTCGACATCGGATTCCTGGCCCCAGGCCAGCGCCGGCAGCAGCACGCCCGCAACGACCCACGCCGGCCACGCCGGCCGGCCCCCAACACTTCGCAACATGTCCTTCTCCCGTACAGCTTCTGGCAACCCCGCTTCATCAACCACGAGCGGGTGTCTTCATGCCTTTACTTTTGTAGGCAATTGCTTACGTTACGTTACAAAATTGTCCTACTCAATCGGGGATAACCCCCAAAATCCGGAATCCGGGGCCTCGATCGGAACTGCTAGCATTGGACCCGCACCGCACGCCCCAGAAGCCGTCCGCGGCACCGGACACAGGAGGAACCCCCGTGATCCATCGATTCAGACGCAGCGGCGCCCTGGCGCTGGCCGCCCTGGGCTTCAGTTCAATGAGCTTTGCCGCAATGATCGAACGCGCCGTGGACTATCCGATCGAAGGCCGCATGCATCGCGGCTATCTGATCTACGACGACAGCGTGTCGTCTCCGCGCCCGCTGCTGCTGATGGTCCCGAACTGGCTCGGGACGACTGCGGCCAACCGCCGCCAGGCCGCCGACATCGCAGGACGCGACTACGTCCTGTTCGTCGCCGACATGTACGGCAAGGACGCGCAACCCGCAGACAGCGCGGCCGCCGGCACCAAGGTCCAGGCGCTGTATGCCGACCGTCCGGAACTGCGCAAACGGGCCCGGGCGGGGCTGACCCGCGCCATCGCACAGGCCCGGGACGAAAAACTGGCGACGCCCCCCGGCCCGCCGGCCGCGATCGGCTTCTGCTTCGGAGGGGCAAGCGTTCTCGAACTTGCCCGCAGCGGGGCCGAACTGGCGGCCGTCGTCTCATTCCACGGCAACCTCTCCCTCCCCCCCGGAAAGGAGCAGGACGCCCCGATCACCGCGCCGGTCCTCGCCCTGCATGGCGATGCCGACCCGTATGTCCCATCCGCCCAGGTCGACGCCTTCGTCACCGAGATGCGCGGCCGGAACGCCGACTGGCAGCTGGTGCGCTTCGGCGGCGCGGTCCACTCCTTCACCGATCCGGACGCGAACACGCCGGGCAAGGCGATGTACGACGCGAAGGCCGCGCATCGTGCTTTCTCGATGATGCGGGACCTGCTGGCCGAGGTGTACGCGCGCCGCTGATCCGGCGCGGCGCCGGTTACTGCAACAGCGCGTCGACGACGGCCTGCTGCAGCGCCAGCCAGGTCGTGCTGCCCGGGACCACCGGCTCGAAATGCCCGGCATTGCTGGTCACCCCGAGCGTCACCCGATCCCCGTTGGCCCGCGCGCGTTCGCTGTAGCGCAGCACCGTCGCGTCGGCAACGATCGGATCCAGGCGCCCGTGGACGAACCACTGCGGAACGCCCAGCGGCAGCAGCGCGATCGGCGATACCCGGGCGTAGCGCTGCGGCTGCTCGGCCGGAGTGCCGCCGAGCAACGGCTCGACAGCCGCATGGCAGCTGTCCGCCGGACCGATCCGATAGGATTCGAGGTCGGTGATCGCGGCCAGGCCGATCACCGCCTGGAGCTTGAGCGGATTGCGGACATAGAGCGCGTCGCCCTGGTCGATGCGCGCCCGGCTCGCCAGCCACAGCGCCAGCTGCCCGCCGGCCGAATGGCCGACCGCGGCGACTTTCTTCAGATTCAGCGGATAGTTCTGCGCCAGCACCCGCAGGTGATCGGTCGCGTGGGCGACGTCACGGAAGGTTTCGGGCCAACCGCCGCCGTTGCCCAGGCGCCGGTACTCGATGGTCCAGGTGGCAACGCCCAGCGTGCTCAGCGCTTCGGCGAGAGGGCGAACGTAGTCGTAGTCATAGCCGGACTGCCAGCAACCGCCATGGATCAGGACCACGACCGGAAACGGTCCGGGCACCCCCGGCGGCAGCCGCAACTCACCGAACTGCTGGTCCTCCACGCCGTAGCGCAGGCGCGGCAAGGCTGACGGCTTCGGCAAGGCCTGAACCGCGGCCCAATCCATCGGCGCGTAATGCTCCGTGTCGGGCGCGCGCGCGCTCATCAGCGAACAGCTCCCCAAACCCAAACCCAGCACGCATGCTGCAACCGCAACGGCGGCTCCTCTCCACGACATGTCCGGCCATATCCTTTTTGACGCGCATCCTGCGCGAGCGAATCGCCGCAGTATGCCGCCCTGTATCCGGAATTGCAGTCGGACAGCGGCGATTCGCCGGTGGAGGCGCCCATGACCGATTGCGATCAGGTCACCGCCCGCGGCGCGTGGAATTCGGGCCGGTCCCAACTGGCAGTGAGGATGATCTCGGCCAGATGCTCGACCGCGTCCCAGACGTCGACGTACCGCAGGTATAGCGGCGCGAACCCGAAGCGCAGGATATCCGGCGCGCGAACATCGCCGGTGACGCCACGCGCGATCAGGGCCTGCATGATCGGCCACGCCTGCGGATGGCGCAGGCAGACCTGCGAGCCGCGCTCTGCCGCGGCGGCCGGCCCGAACGGAACCAGCGCGGCATCCGGCAGACGCGCCCGGACCCGCCCCATGAACAGCTCGACCATCCGCAACGATTTTGCGCGGACCTGATTCATCGGCGCCTGCAGCGCCAGCTCGACGCCGACCTCCAGCGCCGACAGCCCCAGAATCGGAGGCGTCCCGCAGAGCAGCTTGCGGATATCGTCCGCCCCCCGATAGCGCGCTTCGAACGCGAACGGCTGCGCATGTCCGAACCATCCCGACAACGGTGTGCTCAGCTGCGCCTGATGGGCCGAGGCGGCATACATGAACGCCGGCGCGCCCGGCCCGCCGTTGAGGTACTTGTATCCGCAGCCGACGGCGAAATCGACGCCGTCCGCGGCCACGGACAGCGGCATGACGCCGGCCGAGTGCGCCAGATCCCACAGGATCAGGGCGCCCTGCCGATGCGCGGCCTCGGTCAGCTCGGCCATCGGGTACAGGGCCCCGCTGCGATAGTTCACGTGCCCGAGCACGACCACGGCCGTATCCCGGTCGATCGCGTCGGCGATGGACGCCCCCTCCTCGACCAGGCGCAGTTCGTACCGGTCGCCGAGCAGGCCGAGCAATCCCTGGGCCATGTACAGATCGGTCGGAAACTCGTCCGCGGCGGCGACGACGCACCGCCGCTCCGGCCGCAGGCGCAACGCGGCCGCCAGCAGCTTGTAGAGATTGATCGAGGTCGAGTCGGCGGCCAGGGTCTCGCCCGGCCGGGCCCCGATCAGCCGGCCGATCTTGTCGCCCACCCGCTGCGGCAGATCGACCCAGCCGGCGCGGTTCCAGCTCGACACCAGATCGTGACCCCATTGCGCCTCGATGACGGCCTGTACCCGCGCCGCCGTCTCCCGCGGCAACGCGCCCAGCGAATTGCCATCCAGATAGATCTGCTCCGCGGGCAACGCAAAGGCGTCCCGCAGCGGCGCCAGCGGATCGCAGGCGTCCCAGCGCTGCGCCGCCTCGCGCGTGTCGGGCAACGCCATCGCCCCTTGGTCCGCATCGGTCTGCGTGCTCATGTCCTGCCGAATCTGATGCCTGCGCCCAGCGTACCGCGGCCACCCTCCCGCCGCCTGGGGGAAATCCGCGCAGCTGCCATCGAACCGACCCGGGACGCTGGCACAATGCCTGATCTCCCGATTGATTCACCCATGCCCGCTCCGCCCACCCCCACCCGGCCGGTCGCGTTCCGCGACGCCTGCAAAGTCTGGATGCGTATCGGCCTGCTGAGTTTCGGCGGTCCCGCCGGGCAGATCGCGCTGATGCACCGGATGGTCGTCGCCGAACGTGGCTGGGTCTCGGACACCCGCTTCATGCATGCGCTCAACTACTGCATGCTGCTGCCCGGTCCGGAAGCCCAGCAGCTGGCGACCTACCTCGGCTGGCTGCTCCACGGCGTCCGCGGCGGACTGGTCGCCGGCACGCTGTTCATCCTGCCAGGGCTGATGGTGATGCTGGCGTTGTCGATGCTCGTCGTCACGTTCGGCGAGTTCACAGCGATCCAGGGTGCGCTGTTCGGGCTGCAGGCCGCGACGCTGGCCATCGTCGTCGACGCGCTCGGGCGCGTGGGCCGGCGCGCCCTGAAGACGACTGCACACCGGATCATCGCCGTCGCCGCATTCGTGGCGCTGTTCGGGTTCGGCATGCCCTTTCCGCTGGTCATCGCGATGGCGGCCGCGATCGGGCTGCTGGCGTCATCGCCCGGCGCCGCCGCGGATCCTGCCGACGCACACCTCGCCGATCCCCCACCGCCCTCGCGCGGCTGGTATCTGCGCACGGTCGGACTCGGCATGCTGCTGTGGCTCGGTCCCGTCGCCGTGCTGGCCGCGACACTGGGCCCGGCGCACGTCTACACCCAGGAGGCCGTGTTCTTCGGCAAGATGGCGATGGTGACCTTCGGCGGCGCATATGCCGTACTCACCTACATCGCGCAGCAGGCCGTCGAGGTCTACGGCTGGCTCTTGCCGACCGAAATGATCCAGGGACTGGCGCTGGCCGAGACGACACCGGGGCCGCTGATCCTGGTGTTGAGCTACGTCGGCTTTCTGGGCGGTTGGCGGCATGCCGATCTCGGCGCGCCGCTGCTCGGCGGCGTCGGCGGCGCGCTGATCGCCACCTGGGTCAGCTTCGTGCCCTGCTTCCTGCTGATCTTTCTCGGGGCGCCGTTCGTCGAGCGCCTGCGGGGCAACCGCCGCCTCGCGGCAGCCCTGGCGTCGATCACCGCCGCGGTCGTCGGCGTGATGGCCAGCCTCTCGCTCTGGTTCGCCCTGCATGTGCTGTTCGGCGATGTCGGCCGCTGGCGGGCATACGGACTCGATGTACCCGTGCCCCGGCTGCAGACACTCGATCCGCACGCGCTGGCGCTGGGCGCGCTGGCCATGCTTGGACTGCTGAGCGGGCGCCTCGGCGTCGGTCCGCTGCTGCTGCTGGCGGCAACGGGCGGCGTCCTGCTGCGCGCCGCCCTAGGATGATGCGGCAGAATCGGCTTGATCGACTGCGTCCACCTGTGCCTGCCCGGGCCCCAGGATCTCGACCCTTCCCGTCCGTGATTTCTCCACGCGTCGCAGCGGATCGTCGGGATCCGCACGCGTGACATAGATCGAAACGGTCTGGGTCCGCAGGTTGTAGACCTCGCTGATCGTCTCGCCGTCGATGGGATCGACGCGATTGACGAAGAACACCGCAGGGCCGATCCGGGTCATGCTGACCTGCTCGGTACCGCCCTCACCCTTGTGTGGACCGGTGAGCAACTGCCAGCGGGCGCTGGTTGCGGACACGTACTCGCGCTCGATGTACTCGCCGTCGGGCATTGCATAGCGCACGGTCTTGCCGACCAGCTCCGTCACCGGCGTCTGATCAGCCTGAACCACGCTGTCGCCCGTGATACGGGTCAGACTCATGGCGAACGCCAAGGCCAACAGTACCGCCGCCAGCACCCGCTTGCCGCGGCGGCTCCAAGGCTGTCTTCTACGTCCTCTTGTGCTCAAAAGTCACCCGTCCCCGGTGGTGCCTCACCGCCGAAGGTCGAGTATCAGGCGGTGTCGTTCTCCTCAGGATGCATATTCGACATGAATGCGGGCTGTCTGTTCCCCGGATGCCTGATCCAGGCCGGCCCGGCGCGGTTGGGGGACTCACTCCACCAGGAATCTCGGCGCGAAAATCCCGGCGAAATCGGGCACTTCGCGCAGCGACGGATCCTGGGTCAGCCACTGCCGGTAGTCCTGCATCAGACCATCGAGCACATCGCGACGGCTGACCACACCCTGCAGGGTCTGGGCCACGACGACCGGCAGATGCCGGAATCCGTGCTGCATGAACACCGCCGCCAGGGTGTACAGATCGGTGGTCGGACTGACCGCCAACGGATGCCGCCGCATGACATCGGCCACGGTGATCTCGGGCTGCGCATGCAACTGACCGCTGGCCACGCATTCCATCAGATCGCGCTCGGACAGGAAGCCGACGACGATCTGCCGCGTGAAGTCGGACTCCACCACCGGGACGCTGGACACCCCCCGCTGCAGCAGCAGATCGGCGGCCTGTGCCACGCGCATCGACGCGACGACCGTCACCACGTCCGTGGTCATCACATCCTTCGCCTGCCTCGGATGCTGCATGGTCCAACTCCGCTGCTGTCCAGAGGGATCAGCCTAGCCAGGCGCGCACGGCCCGACACTGACGTGCGTCACCTGACACCCCGCATCTGACGGACAGGCCCGGGCAGACGGACGGACCGCCGTGTGTCCGTCGAGACCGGCCTTCGGTCCGCCACGGACGCACGCCTCCACCACAGCCCGCATCATCGTCGCCAGACCATTGCGCCCAATCGGCCCAGTAGCACATGGATCCTTCCTCCGCCGCCTTCACCGCATCTGACGATGCCGTCCGGCCCGCCCCGGTGGATCCGCTCGCGGACGTGGACCACGGCGACGACCCGCTTGAGGTCGATGCCCTGCAGCGCCGTCTGATCGGGCGCCTGGCAATCGCCTGCAAGGGGCTCGATCCGCGCCTTGATCGTGAACTGGGCGAACTCTCGGTCAGCGTTCGCGGCCAATGCGACGCTCACCACCTGCGGCTGCTGCTGGGCCGGCTGTCGCAAGCGATCGCACTGCTCCCGGATCCGGCCGCGCCGGGTGCAGGCAGCCAGACGGACGAAAACCGCTCGCTGCTGCGCGCGCTGCTCAAGCAACTGAGCTTCCAGTCCGAGCTGATGCCGCGAGCCACCACGCTGGCGCAGGCGATCGACTCGGATCCCGAGATGCGGGGCGATGCAATCGCGTACCAGCTGGCGAAGCTGATCGCCGACGACCGTGCCAGCCTGCGCGCGGAGACGCGCGAGGCGCAGCGCCTGCTGGCGCAGGTCACCGTCCAGCTCGAATCGCTGGCGCGCGATGTCGCGGTCGAGACCAAGGACCGCCAGGCGGCCGCGCGCAACAACGCCAGCCTCAACACCCGGATCACCCACGAGATGCAGGCGATCGACTCGAGCATCCGCTCGGCGTCCAGCCTCGACGCACTGAAGACCCAGGTCAGCAGTCGCCTCGAACAGATCGGCGCACACCTTCACACCCATCGCGAGCGCGAGGAACAGCGTGTCCGCGAGTACGAGCAGCACGCCGCGCAGATGCGGGCCCGGATCGCCGAACTCGAGCAGACTGCGACGTCGCTGCGCCAGTCGGCGGAACTGGGCCACCAGCTGGCGCTGACCGACGCGCTCACCGGCATCCCCAATCGCATGGCCTACGAAAACCGTATGCGCCAGATCTGCGAGAACGCCGAGCATCGCAACCGCCCGATGACGCTGGCGATCTGGGACGTCGATCATTTCAAGCGCATCAACGACAACTACGGCCACCCTGTCGGCGACAAGCTGCTGCGCATCATCGCGCAGCTGCTGTCGCGGCAGGTTCGCGCACACGATCTCGTCGCCCGCTACGGCGGTGAGGAATTCGTGATGCTGTTCTGCGACATGAATGCCGTCGGTGCGCGGACGCGCGCCAATCGCATCCGGGAGCTGGTCACGGAGCTGGACCTGCGCGCGCGTGGCGAGCCGGTCGCCGTGACCATCTCCTGCGGCCTGACCCAGCTGCGCGAGGACGACGATCCCGAGTCCGCCCTCGACCGCGCCGATCAGGCGCTCTATCGCGCAAAGCAATCCGGACGCAATCGCTGCGTCGGCATGTGAGGCCCGACCGCGTCCGCCCGCTGTCTGCGGCTTGAGCCAGGTCAATGCCCGCAACGGGCGGCATGACGATCCTAGCCGGGCGCCCGAGCGGCGAGTCGCTCGGGGGATGCATCCGCCCAGACCCCCCAACCACATGCGCCAGCCACGACCGCGGTTCGACACGCTACAGCGCGCCCGCCGGGGACTATTCGACCTGCGGCAAACCCTCCGCAGAGGAGGTCGGCGTGTCATCCGCGGCGACGGCCTCGCCCACGTAGGGCTCAGGGAGCTCGACGCCGACGAACTGGCGACGATCGGAGCGGACATCTGCCGGCACCTCGAACGCCTGCGCGGCATCCGCTGGGCGGCGATCAACGGTTCGCTGGGCACGGTCACCGTCGGTCTCGGCCGGCTGCGCGCCACCGCCAACGGCACCGTCGATCAGCGCATGCAGGCTCTGGAAGACCGCATCTGCCGCGCCCTCGACGAAGCCGAGGCGCGCCACGGCCTGAGCGCCAGGCGCTTCTCCCACCGTCATCCGGAACAGCACCCGGGCGACAGCTTTCCGCTGCTGCGCACCGGACTCGAGCTGGGAACCGATCTGGCCGGCATCGCCATCAGCGGTGCCCTGCGCCGGGCCGGCGTCAAGGCGACGCCTCAGGAAACCGACCTGGTGGCGCTGCTCGAACTGATTGGCAACGTGCCGTGGTTCCGCAAACCACTCGAACGCCTGACGACGATCGCGCTGACCGAAGCCGGGCTCGAACTCGGCAGCGCCGCACTGCAGAGCCTGACGCACGGCGAAACCGGCGCCGCCGCCAGTGCGTTTCACCGCACGCTGCGGATGCGCGAACTGCGCGCCCGCCGACGCCTCTGGTCGCTGCGCGAACGCGACTGCTGCACCGACGCCCGCCGGGCGGGATCTGACGCCACGCCGCTGGAACGCCCGGCACCGCTCAACGGCGGACCGGTCGAACACTACGCCGAACTCGCGTTCACCGGTTCGCTCGGCGCCGTCGCCGGCATGCTGCTGGCCAAATACCAGCTCGACGACGCCGTCGGCGCCATCTTCGCCGGCGTCCCCAAGGCTGCGCGCCTCGGTCGCGAAGCCTTCGCCGCCCATCTCGGCTGGCGCATGGCTCAGCACGGCACGCTGATCCTCGAACCGCAGATCCTGAGGCGCCTCGACCGGATCGACCGTGTCGTCCTCGATGCAAGCCTCGAGCAGCTCGGCAGCGACGAACTCGCCGCAATCGTCGGTGCCTGCCGCGAAGCCGGCATCCGCGCCACCGCACCGGGCGGCTTTGCCGGAACGCTGCCGAGCGGCGTCGACGGCAGCGCCGAAACCACGACCCTCGACACGATCCGACGCCTGCAGCGCGACGGACACGGCATCGCATTGATCGCGATCGGACCGACCCCGGCCTATCGCGCTGCCGACTGCGGCATCGCCCTCGGCGCCGGCAGCGGCCTGCCGCCATGGGGTGCGCATGCCTGGTGCCAGAACGGCAGCGCCGAAGCGATCGCCTGGATCCGCCTGCTGCGGCTCGCCCGCGACACCTCGGAGCAGTCGACCCGGGTCGCGATCGGCGAGGTCCTGCTGAGCATCGCGCTGAGCGTCTCCGGCCTCAAAGGTCGCACCACGCGACAGATCATGCTGGCCGCCAACGCCGCCAGCATGCTGTCGATGGCCAACGGCATCCGCGCCGCGGCCGGGGCCGACCTGATCGCACCCGGTTCTGTCGCAGCGCCCCGCCCGTGGCACACGCTGCCGGCCGAGGAGGTCATCAGCGAGCTCAACAGCACCCGCGAAGGACTGAGCGCAGCCGAAGCCGCGCGGCGCCGGCCGCCGCCCCCCCGGCGGGTCTCGACGGCGCTGCATCTGCTGCAGCTGATCGGCGACGAGCTGAGCAATCCGATGACCCCACTGCTCGCAGCCGGCGCCGGTCTTTCGGTACTCGCCGGCGGCGCGGTCGATGCCGCCCTGATCTCCAGCGTCGTCGTCAGTAACGGCGCGTACGGCGCGCTCGAGCGCCTGCGCACCGAACGCCTGATCGCCAAGCTTGCGGACCACCAGCACAGCCATGTACGGGTCCTGCGTCCCGAAGGCGCCGAAACCGTTCGTGACGATGCCATCGCTTCCGGCGACGTCGTCGAACTCGTCGCCGGAGACGTGGTCCCGGCGGATTGCCGCCTGCTGGAGACCTCGGCACTGGAAGTCGACGAGTCGAGCCTCACCGGCGAGTCGCTGCCGGTCCGCAAATCGGCCGCGCCCAGCGGCGCCGACGCCATCGCCGAACGCCATTCGATGCTGTACCAGGGCACGTCGATCGCGGCGGGCCGCGCCACAGCGGTCGCCGTCGCCGTCGGCAACGACACCGAAGCACGGCGGGCGCTGGCGACCGGCACCGTCGATCCGGTCGGCCGCGGCGTCGAAGCACGGCTGCGGACGCTGACCGACTACACCGCCCCCGTCGCGGTCGGCTCCGGCGCGGCGCTGGCTCTGGTCGGCTGGCTGCGCGGCAACCGCGCCCAGGAGGTCCTGTCGACCGGCGTCAGCCTCGCCGTCGCCGCGGTTCCGGAGGGCCTGCCGCTGCTGGCGGGACTGGCCCAGCTCAATGCCGCCGGCCGTCTGTCCGAACGCGGCGCCCTGGTCCGCAATCCGCGCGCGGTCGAAGCGCTCGGCCGGATGAACATCCTGTGTGCCGACAAGACCGGCACGCTCACCGAAGGCATCCTGCGCCTGCACCGGGTCAGCGACGGCCGTAGCGACCGTTCGGTCGACGCGCTCGACCCCCGTCACCGCGAGATCGTCGGCGTCGCGCTGCGGGCGACGCCGTCAAGCCATGTCGACGGCAACCTCCCGCACCTGACCGACCGGGCGCTGGTCGACGGCGCCAGCGCGGTCGGCATCGGCAGCCACGATGGCATGAGCGAATGGAGCCGGCTCAGCGAGCTGCCGTTCGAGCCCTCCCGCGCCTATCACGCCGGGCTCGCCCGGCACCGGGACGGCCACCTGATCAGCGTCAAGGGCGCGCCCGACGTGCTGCTGAATCGCTGCCGCTACTGGCGCCGAAGCCGCGGCACCCTCGAACTCAAGGCGGCGCACCGCCGCGACCTGCGCAAACGCGCCGAAGCGTTCGCGGACCTCGGCTATCGCGTACTCGCGGTGGCCGAGCGCCTGGCGCACGAAGACCGTCCCGTGGACGAGGAAAGGGTTCGCGACCTCACCTTCGTCGGCTTCGTGATGTTTGCCGACACCGTCCGCCCCAGTGCCAGGACATCGGTTTCGGACCTGCGCCGGGCCGGCGTCGACGTCGTCATGCTCACCGGTGATCATCCGCACACCGCCAAGGCGATCGCTCACGAACTCGGGCTCGGCAACAATCCGGCAATGCTCAGCGGTCCCGAGCTCGAAACCATGGACGACGCGTCCCTGCAGGCACGCGTCGAATCGATCCAGGTATTCGCGCGGGTCACGCCGATGCACAAGGTACGCATCGTACGCGCGCTGCAGGCATGCGGGCGCGTCGTCGGCATGACCGGAGACGGCGCCAACGACGCCGCCGCGATTCACCTGGCGGACGTCGGTATCGCACTCGGCGACCGCGCCACCTCCGCGGCACGCCACGCCGCGGACATGATCGTGGCCGATGGACGCATCGAGACCATCGTCGGCGCAGTCCTCGAGGGCCGCGGTCTGTGGCTGTCGGTCCGCGACGCGGTCAGCCTGCTGGTCGGCGGCAACCTCGGTGAGATCCTGTTCACCGTCGGCAGCGGCATCGCCACCCGCAAGCCACCGCTCAACGCACGCCAGCTGCTGTTGCTGAATCTGGTCACCGATACGGCGCCGGCACTGGCTGTCGCCCTGCGCCCCCCAACCGGCCTACGCCCCGAAGAACTGTTGCAGGCCGGCCCCGATGCCAGCCTCGACGAGCGCCTGCAGACCGAGATCCTGCTGCGCGCCGCATTGACCGCCGGGATCACCGGCGCGGCCTGGGGCGGCGCCCGCCTTGGCGGCCGGCGTGGCGCCGACACCGTCGCACTGCTGACGCTGTCGGGCTCGCAGCTGGCACAGACCCTGGCCGCGTCCGGCGGCAGCAGGGCCGTGATCACCGCGAGCCTCGGCTCGCTGGCGGCCATGCTCGCGATCGTTCAGACCCCGGGCGCAAGCCAGTTCTTCGGCTGTCGCCCTCTCGGCCCGATCGGCTTGGCACAGTTCGCGACGGCAACCGGCGCTGCCGTCGTCGCCGAACGCCTACTGTCGCGCTGGTGGCGCCGCCCTCCAGGCGCAACCGAACCCGTAACGTCCAGACCGGGCACGCACACGCCGCACGACACGTCGATGGACAGCGATCGGCGACCGACGAACAATGCACGCATCAAAAAATCGGAGAACCCCATTGAGCGACCCCCAACTCCAGAAGGCCGTCGACGAACTGCGCGACGAACTCGAGCAACTGCCGGCCGACGCCCCCGGTCGTGAGCGGCTCCGGACGCTGCTCGAAAACGTCGAGGCGCACCTCGCCAGCGAGGATGCGCCGATCCTGCATCAACCGCTCGTCGATGGATTGAATGCGGCGGTGACCGAATTCGAGGTCGAGCACCCACGGGCGACCGCCGTGCTCCAACGCATCGTCTCAGCGCTCAGCTCCATGGGGATCTGAACCTCGACGCAGCGCATCACGCCAGACCTCGCAGCCTACCGGCGAACTGGCTATGCTCATCGTTCCATCGCAAGGGAGTCTCAACCATGGCAAAAGCAGCACCGTTCGATGCTCAGTTCCAGGCCTTCGTTAAGAAACTCAACACCGCGGCCAAATCCGGCAAGAAGCAGGTCAGTTCGCTGCGCAGCAAGGCCGCGGATGCGGCACTGCATTGGGTGATGTCGCACGACAGCCGGGTCAAGGCGTTCAAGTCGTCCGTCAAGGGCACGCCGGTCGAGACCGCGGTGGACAAGCTCCTGACGCTGCTCGAACAGGAAGCCAAGCCGGCGAAGAAGGCCCCTGCCAAGAAGGCCGCGGCGAAGAAAGCTCCGGCAAAGAAGGCGGCGAAGAAGGCCGTGAAGAAGGCGACCAAGAAGGCGCCGGCGAAGAAGGCCGGCAAGGCCAAGGCCGCAACTCCTTCGTCCTGATGCCTGCCCCGTCCTCCGGGCCGCCGCTAGTCCGCGGCGGTCCGGAGGTCATGGACGCGGGCGCGCACTGGAACCCGTCCGCCGTCGCGCGGATGCCGCCGCCCCGGATCCGCTGATCCGCTTCACCCCCGCCGGCCCGAACACGATCCACACCGACCCCATGCCCCAGACCGACACGCCGGCCGCTCGCAACAAGTCGATCCGGGATACGCTGCGCCATCTCTACGAGAGCGCCAGTCCGCGCGCGATGCGCCTGCGCTGGGCAATGCTGGCGATCGACGCCCTGCTCGTCGCGTTCTTTCTGGTCACGACCTTCGTCGAACACGGGCAATGGCTGATCACTGCCGACTACGTGATCGGGTCGATCCTGCTGATCGAATGGATGATCCGCCTCTGGATCAGCAGGGATCGCATCGGCCTGCTGACGCAGCCGATGGGCGTGCTCGACATCGCCGTGATCCTGTCACTGTTCGCGCCATCGATCACCGAGAATTTCGTCTTTCTGCGCATTCTCCGCGCGCTGCGACTGCTGCGCTCGTACCACGTGCTGCGCGAACTCCGGAAGCGCTATCGCTTCTTCACCCAGCACGAGCAGGTCATCTTCGCGGGCACCAATCTGATCGTCTTCATCTTCATCGTGTCGGCCGCGGTATACGCGCTGCAATACCGGGTCAACGAGCAGATCACCGACTACGTCGACGCGCTGTACTTCACGATCACAACGCTGACGACCACCGGTTTCGGCGACATCGTCATGGTCGGCAGCGGCGGGCGACTGCTCGCGGCGGTGATCATGATCGTCGGCGTATCGCTGTTCCTGCGGCTGATCCAGGCGATCTTCCGCCCGAGCAAGGTCGACTACGAGTGTCCCGACTGCGGCCTCGCCCGCCACGATCCGGACGCGATCCACTGCAAGCACTGCGGACGGCTGCTGCACATCTTCAATACCGGGGATGCCTCCTGACGGCAGCCCCCCCGATGCCATCATGACGCTCGATTTCCAGCACGCACTGCTCGCCCCGCACTACTGGGGCATGGTCCTGATCACCGCGCTGCTGGTCGGCATCGCCGTGTTCCTGCACTACGAAGTGCTCGAACGCCTGAATTTCGGGATGCCGCACTGGACGCTCAACCGCCGTCCGCGCATTCTGCTGATGATCGTCGTGATCATCGCGGTCCATATCGCGGAGATCTGGATCTTCGGCATCGGCATCTACTGCGCGACGCTGATCCCCGAGTTCGGCGCCGTCATCGGCGTCGATCACCTGCGGATGCTCGACGCGATCTATCTGTCCGCCGCGACCTTTTCCACCGTCGGCTATGGCGACCTTGCCCCGGTCGGACCGATCCGTCTGATCCTCGGCACCGAGGCACTGACCGGATTCGTCCTGATCACCTGGTCGGCTTCGTTCACGTACCTGGAAATGCAACGCTACTGGCGGCCGCACTGAGCGGCGCTACGACGCGCGCCATCCGGCGCGGCGCAGGCTGAACATGCCCAGCGCGCCCAGGGCCGCGATCGCCGCCGAAATCCACAACGCCGACGCGCCGATGCCGTCGACCATGACCCCGAACACCAAGGGCGCGAGCGCCTGCGCCACGCGCGCCGGCGCTTCCAGCCAGCCGGCACGCCGGCCGAAACCGTCGACCCCGAACAGCGCCAGCGGCAGCGTGCCCTTGACGATCGTCATCAGCCCGACGCCGGCGCCATGCAGCGCGGTGAAGCCGTAGACGACCGGCGCCCCGAAGATCCCGAACGCGACGGCACCGACCGGGTGGAGGCTGCTCGCCAGCCGCGCGCCGATCAGCGGATGCAGCCGCCCCAGCCATGCCGCATCGGCCAGGCGCGCGACGATCTGGGCGACACCGACCAGCGCCGCCGCCGAAATCGCGACTGCGGGCGCACAGCCTGACATCTCCAGCAGATGCGGGAGGTGCGTGGCCATCGCAGCGAACACGAAGCCGTTCGCGGTCAGCGCGGCGGCCATGATCAGCAGGGCCCGCGACGGTCGCGCGGATGTAGCCGGCCGCGTGTCCTCATGTCGTGCGTGCAACACCGGACGCCGCGCCAGGCGCGGCACTCCGTAGCGGTGCAGCGCCGCACCCACGCTCAGGTGCAACAGGGCCCAGAGCAGGCACGCCGCCCGCCAGCCCCAGAGTGCCTCGACCCATGCGGTCAGCGGCCAGCTCACCGAACTCGCCAGTCCGGCGATCAGGGTGATGCCGACGATGGCGCTGCGTGCCTGGGCGCCATACAACGCGACCACCGTCGAGAACGCGGCGTCGTACAAGCCCATCGGCATCGCGACGCCCATGATCAGCCATCCCGCCAGGAGCGAGTAGGGCCCCTGCGAGCTACCGAGCACCCCCAGCGCAAGAGCAAACAGCAGGTTCGAGGCGAGCAGCACCTTGCGTCCGCCGCTGCGGTCGATGCGTGCGCCTGCCCAGGGGCCCATCAGCGCCGCCACCAGCAGCCCCCCCGAAAATCCCGCGTAGACCCAGACCGGCTCCAGACCGAGGCCACTCGCCATCGGCCTGGCCAGGGTCGCCAGCAGGTAATAGCTGCTGCCCCAGGCCAGCAGCTGCCCGAATCCGAGCGCGACGACGACCTGGCGCCGCCCGGCGTCCGCTGCCGTGGAATTCAAGCGCGCTGCCGTGGACGCTCCGCGGACGTCCTGCGCCCGTGATCGCGCTCGGCATGCTTGAGGTGGTGCAGGATCAGATGCTCGATCCGCGGCAGCAGCGGACGTGGCAGGTCATGCCCCATGCCGTCGATGATTTCCAGCCTTGCGCCGGGAACGTGCCGGGCCAGATCGTGCGCGGCGGCGACCGGCACCAGCGGATCTTCCTTGCCGTGAATGATCAGCGTCGGGGTGCGCAGGCGCCGCAGCATCGGCACCCGACTCGGCGATGCCATGATCGCGACCGTCTGCCGTGCGACGCCCTGCGGATGATGGTTGCGATCCAGCTGCGCCGCGACCTTCGCCCTCAGTTCCTCGTCGCTGTCCGGATACGCCGGACTGCCGATCAGCCTCCAGGTCTGCATGCTGTGCGCCAGCAAGCCGTCGCGGTCGACACGCTCGGGACGCCGGACCAGCCGCAGGCGCAGGCGCGGGCTCGGCCCCGGCAGGCGCGGGTTGCCGCTGCTGGACATGATCGAGGTCAGGCTGCGGACGCGCGACGCGTACTTCCCGGCCAGCAGCTGCGCGATCATGCCGCCCATCGACACCCCGACGACATGCGCGGTCTTCAGGCCCAGGGCGTCCATCAGCCCGACCGTGTCCTGGGCCATCTCGTCGAGCGTATACGGCGCGCGCACCGGCAACCGGAACGTATAGGCCAGTCCGGCACGCATCAGGCGCGGCTTGCCGAGGTGGTCGAGCTTGGTCGACAGGCCGATGTCGCGGTTGTCGAAGCGCACCACGTGGTAACCGGCCTGCGCCAGCGCCCGGCAGAAGCTGTCGGGCCACATCACCATCTGCCCGCCGAGGCCCATGATCAGCATGACCGCGGGATCCGCCGGCCGTCCAAAGCTTTCGTATTCGAGCGTCAGCCCGTTGGCGCGCACACTCGGCATGTTTCTAGGCTCCGAATACCGGGAGGGCGGGATTGTCTCACGTCGCCGCGCCCGCGCGCGTACCCTTGCCCGATCGCGTCCGCCCCCGCCTCTCGCCCGGAACCGCAGGCGATCGCCGCGGGTGCAGCATGTGTTCGATCTCGGCCTCGAACGCTGCGACCAGACGCTCGGGTTCGGCAATGATGTCGACGTCGGACGACACGCCCACGCTGACCCGTCCGGCATAGCTGAACAGACTCACACCGATTCCGATCGCGCCGGCCTGTGGCGGCCAGAACACCAGATTCTCGAGACGGGCGCCGGCGAAACGCAGCGATGTCCGCGGCCCGGGCAGATTCGACACCACGGCCACCGCTTTGCTGGCCAGCAGACTCACCAGCCGCTTTTCGACGGGCACGGGGAGATGCCCCGCCGCCATCAGCCCGACCAGAATGGCCTTTGCTTCCGGCGAATCCTTCAGCGCCTCCATGCGTGCCGAAACGATGCGCAGGCGCTCGCGCCAGTCCGCCACGCCGACCGGCAGATCGAGCAGGACCAGACCGAAGCGGTTGCCCGCGTCGCCATCGCCTTCCTTGCGCAGATTGACCGGCACCTCGATCCGTACGTTCTGGCCGGGGTCGACACTGCCGCCCAGCTCGCGTAGATAACGCCCGAACGCACCGGCCAGCGCGGCGACGAACAGATCATTGATCTTGACCTGGAGCTGACGGGCGCGCCGGCGGATCGGGCCCAGTGGCAGATGCCGGGTCCAGGCCACATTGCGCGTGCCGGACAGCGCCCGGTGCAGCGACTCGGGATTGTCGTCCGGTAGGTTCAGCACCCGGCTGACCGCCGCCACCGCCTCGCGCCCGGTCCTCAGTTGCCGCAAGATGCGCGACGGATCCTGCAGGTCGGCCCGCAGTCCCTCCTTCAGATCCTCCAGCGTACGGTTGACGAACTCCAGCCGCTCGATCCAGACGCCGAGCGGCCCCTTGCGCGGTCGCGCGGGACGCTGGTCCGACGCGCGCCGTCCCCCGCTCGCGGCATCCGTGCAACTCATCAGGATCCGCACCAGCGCGACACCGTCGGCGATCGCATGGTGCACCCGGATCAACAGCGTCACGCGCCCGTCACCACGTTCCAGCAGCGTCAGTCGCCACAGCGGCAGGGCACGGTCCAGCGATCGACCCAGCTCGCGGGCAACGGCATGGCGCACGTCATGGTCCGGCGCATCCTCGGTGAGGTGGTAGACCCGCACGTGATAGGCCATCAGCGGTTCGCCGTCGTCGCGCCACATCGGCGGGTCGTGATCGACGTCCGCGCGCTGCAGGAAGCGGCGATGCCGCAGCATGCGTTCCAGCAGGTGCTTGAGCAGGACCTCGACGTCCCGCACGCCGGTCAGCTCCAGCACCGCGCTGACCACCATCGGGTTCTGCGGCGTGTCCATCTCCAACCAGGCACGATCGATGCCGGTGATCTCCTCGTCTCCGACCGTATGTGTCATCGCCCGCTTCATCTCCTGTTGCGAACCACAGTCCCGACCCCGGACCGGGCAGGCTTCGATAATACAGATCAGCGGCATTCGAATCGGCGCGCCGGAAGGTATGCTCTACCCATAGATCACATTGGGGGAGATGACATGCAGCTGCGCGATGCGGACGACTACGATCCGACCTGGCTGACCAAGGCGCGGGTCAAGCAGCCGGTCCCGACGGCGGCGGACGTGGCCATCGTCGGCGCCGGCCTCGGCGGACTGACCGCCGGCGCGAAGCTGGCCCAGGCGGGCATCAAGGTCGCGGTCTTCGACCAGCACTACGTCGCCGGCGGCTGCTGCACGCAGTTCTCGCGCGGCGGGCCACGCCAGCGCTACAACTTCGACATCGGCCTGCACTACATCGGCGACTGCGGTCCCGACGGCAAGATCCCGCAGATTCTCGGAGAACTGGACATCGCGCTGGACTACGTGCCGATGGACCGGGACGGCTTCGACATCCTGGTGTTTCCGGACTTCCGCTTCCCGATTCCCGCCGGCCACGATGTCTTCCGCGACCGTTTCGTCCAGATGTTCCCCCGGCACCGGCGGGGCATCGATCGCTACGTCCGCTTCCTCAAGGAAGTCGATGCCCTGGTCGGCCGCATCGACCGTAACCATGGACGGATGTCATGGGGCGTAGCGCTGCACGCGCTGACCCGCGGGCGCCTCGCGGCGAAATACCAGCGCGCGACGCTGCAGGACCTGCTCGACAGCTGCAGCGACGATCCGCAGGTGCGCGCGGTCATGGCCGGCCAGAACGGCGATTACGGCCTGCCGCCGAGCAAGGTCAGCGCGGCGCTGCATGCCGGTCTCAGCAATCACTATTTCCGCGGCGCCTACTACCCCCACGGCGGCGGCCAGACCATCGCCGACCGCCTGTCGCAGTTCATCGAGGCCCATGGCGGCAGCGTGCACCTGCGTCACGGCGTCGACCGCATCCTGGTCGACGACGGCCGTGCCTGCGGCGTGCGCGTGCGCAGCCACAAGGGGGTGGTGCACGACGTCAGGGCCCGCGCGGTACTGTCGAACGCGGACCTGCGCGAAACCTTCGAACGCCTGCTGCCGCCCGAATCCGTCCCCGAACCGTGGCGGCAGCGCAGCCACAACTTCGAGATGGCCGCGGCGATCTTCATGACCTGCCTCGGCATCGAGGGCGACATGCGCCAGCGCGGCATGAAGACCGCCAACTACTGGCAGTTCGATGGCTACGACTTCGAACGCTTCTATGACACCGCCGGCGACATGCAGCCGCGCGGCGCCTACATCACCAGCGCGACCCTGAAGGATCCCGACACGCCGCATCACGCCCCGGCCGGCATCAGCAACGTCGAGGCAATGACCGTGCTCTCCGGCAAACCCGAGCACTGGGGGCTCGACGCCGGCAGCGCCGAAACCTGGGACTACAAGCACAACCCGCGCTACCTCGAACTCAAGGCGCGCATCGAGGACGACATGGTCGCGCGCGTCGACGCGCTGTTCCCGGGATCGGCCGCGGCCGTCGTGTTCCGCGAGTCGGCGTCACCGCTGTCGCATACCCGCTACACACGCGCCACCGACGGCACCGGTTACGGGCTGGCGGCGACCCCGCAGCAGTTCTTCGAGCATCGCCCCGGCTACAGCGGCCCGCTGCCGGGCCTGTTCCTCGCCGGCGCGAGCACCCGCGCCGGCCACGGCGTGCTCGGCTCGATGATGTCCGGCCAGCGCTGCGCCCGCCGCATCGCCCGCGAGTTCGACGTGGAGATCGCCACGGCCTGATGAAGCATCTGCTGATCGTCTTCCACAGCCAGAGCGGCCACACCGAAGCACTGATCCGGGCCGCGGCGCAGGGTGCCGCCGAACTCGCCGACGAAGTCGAGACCCGCATGCTGCGCGCCGCCGACGCCGGCCTCGACGATCTGCTCTGGGCCGACGGCCTGCTGCTCGGCACGCCGGAGAACTTCGGCTACATGTCCGGCGCGCTGAAGGACTTCATGGACCGGACCTACTATCCGGCCGAGGGCCTGACCGTCGGCAAGCCGTATGCGCTGATCGTCAGCTGCGACAACGATGGCAGCGGCGCCGTCCGTGCGATCGAACGGATCGCAACCGGCTACGGCTGGCAGGCGATCGCCGAACCGCTGATCAGCCGCGGCGGTATCGCGCCGGACGCCGGCGAGCGCGCCCGCGAACTCGGGCAGACGCTCGCGGCCGGCCTGTCGATGAATCTGTTCTGAGCAATCCCTCAGAAGTTATAGCGGGCGCCGACCTCGAGCCGATCCTCGTCCCCACCCTGCAGCGCGGCCTGCAGATCCACGCGCGGCGCAATCCGCACCAGTCCGGCGAGCCGCAGCGCCGTTTCGCCGTGGTCAAAGATCTCGGTATGGCGAATCTCCGGATTGAGTTCGAAATACTCGGCGAACCGCCAGCGCAGCCCGCCGCGCAGACCGTAGCCCTGGTCGTCGTCGTGTCCGTTGTCGGCGAACTCGAGCGTCGCACCGGCCGTCCAGTCAAGCTCGGGGCTCAGAGGACCGTGCAACAGGACGCCGCCACTGAACTGCTCGTCGTCTCCGGTGTCGGCGTATTCGCCGATCAGCGCCACGGATCCTGCCACCGGACCGGAACCCGCGATGCGCAGGCCCGCATCGTCGATGCGGTCGCTGTCCCGGTTCAGGTACCCGCCCTCGATGTACCCGTAGTTCTGCGCGGCCGCCATGCCGGGCATCGCCGCAAGCGCGCCGCCGCAGGCCAGCGCCACCAGCGCCGGCGTCAATCCGCGTGTGATTCGCTCCGTCATCGGATCGCTCTCCTTGGCTCGCACGACATCGTGCGCGGACAGCATGCGATCGCGTGACTGACTCACATCTGAATCCGCGCCGCGACAACTGGCACGGCGTTTGCGCGGGTTCGGCATAATGGTCCTGAAACCACCGAATGCTGCCATGTCCCGAAACATCGTCCTGCGCCGTTCGCCGATCCACGGCAACGGCGTTTTCGCTGCCAAAGATCTCCCCAAGGGCAAACGCCTGGTTCAGTACCGCGGAAAGCTGCGCCCGCACGACGAGGTCGATCGCTGCTACGGCGGCGACGCCGACAGCGGTCACACCTTCCTGTTCACCCTCAACTCGCACTATGTGATCGACGGCAATGTCGACGGCAACATCGCGCGATGGATCAATCACAGCTGCGCGCCGAACTGCGAGGCCGTGCTGTACGAGTCCGCCGACGGGGAGCCGGAATCGGACCGCGTCTTCATCGAGGCCGCCCGCGACATCCAGGCGGGCGAAGAGCTGACCTACGACTATGGCATCCGCCTCGACGAGCCGCACACGCCACGCATGAAGAAGATATGGGCCTGCCGTTGCGGCGCCTCCGCCTGCACCGGCACGATGCTCAAACCCAAGCGGGCGCCCAGGAAAAGCTGAGTTCCGCCGCGGCTTTGCTGCAGCGGCCATCCGTGCAATGATGCCCAGCTAAGGGAAGCTCTTTCGGCCGCCCGTGGCGGCGGCACCAATTGGGGATGATCGATGATGAAGCGCAAGCTGGGGCTGGTTGCGGCCCTCGTGGGCCTGGCCCAGACCCTGAGTCCAACCTCCGTGTTCGCACAGGAGCAGACCGCACAGAACCTGGCGGACCTGCTGCTGTTCCCGCAGTTGCCAAGCCAGGTCGTTGACGCGGCACGCAATCAGTTCTTCGACAGCAACGGCAACAAGACCGGACCGTTGTCGAACGTCTCCTTCTCCCTGGTCCTGTTGTCGGAGGAATTCAAGAACTTCAACAACACCATCGGCAAGGCCGGCGGCAGCTTCGAGCCCGCCACCGAGGGCGTCAGCGTCGTTGGCGACCGCGTCGTCATCCAGGCGATTGCCAAGGACGGCGACGGCAACGCCCTGCTAACGGATCTGGTCGCACTGGGCCTGAGCAAAGGCGCCAGCATGGGCGGCGGCGTCAGCGGCCTGCTGCCGATCAGTGCCGTCGAGGCCGCGGCCAAGCTCGACAACGTGACCACGATCTACAGCACCCCCGCCCAGGTCAACGCCGGGCTGGTGACCTCGCAGGCCGACACCGCCCTGCAAGCAAATCTTGCCCGCGCCAATGCCGCCGTCGACGGCACCGGCCTGACCGTCGGCGTACTCTCCGACAGCCTCGACTGCCTCGGCGGCCTCGCCACCGACATCGCCAACGGTGACCTGCCGGCCGGTGGCGTCGAAACCCCGCCGGCATACTCCGGATTCGCCAATGGGCCATGCCCATTCGGTGGGAGCGACGAGGGCCGCGCGATGGCGCAGATCGTCCACGACATCGCGCCCGGCGCCCAGATCAAGTTCGGCACCGCGTTCGGCAGCCAGGTCGGATTCGCAGCCAACATCATCGGCCTCGCGCAGGCCGGCGCGCGCGTGATCGTCGATGACGTCACCTATTTCCGCGAGCCGATGTTCAGCCGCGGTTTCATCGACTACGTCATCGACAGCTTCATGCCGGACGTGCTGGGCATCACCGACGTCCACTACTTCTCGTCGGCCGGAAACTCCGCCCGCCAGTCCTACGAGGCCACGTTCGCGCCGTCCAGCAACAGCACGCTGACACCGGCGACGCCCTTCGGCGGCATCCCGCACAACTTCGCCGCCCCTCTCGGCGACCTGCCGCTGCTGCCGGTGTTCATCCCGCAGGGCGCGAGCATCCTGCTGTCCTTCCAGTGGGATCAGTACTTCCGCACCGACTGCAGCGTCGTCACCCCGGCGCCTGCAGGCGGCTGCGCCGGCGCCCAGACCGACCTCGACATCTACCTGTTCGACCGCAACATGAATCTGGTCGCGGGCGCGGTCGACGCCAACATCGCCACCGGCGACCCGGTGGAAATCCTGGCCTACACCAACAATGCCTCCGGTCTGCCGCTGACCAACGTGTTCTACATCGCGGTGCTGAATTTCGCCGGCCCGATGCCGAACCGCATCAAGTGGGTCGATTTTTCCGGCAACCTCTACGTCCAGCCCGGCCTCGATACGCAGAGCTCGACGGTGATGGGCCACCCCAACGGCGAGCGCGCAATCGCCGTCGGCGCCGTCGACTACACGCAGACCCCGGTGTTCGGTATGTCGACACCGGTGCTGGAGTCATTCTCCAGCGCCGGGGGTATCTCCATCTTCGGCGACAGCGTGCGCCGCGGCGACACCACCACCTTCGCCGCCACGCCGACCACCGTCGGACAGCGCCAGAAGCCCGAGATCAGCGCGCCGGACGGCGCCGACACCACCTTCTTCGGCAGCAGCGACCCCGACAGCACCGGCTTCCCGAACTTCTTCGGCACCTCCGCCTCGGCGCCGGCGGCGGCGGCCGTCGCCGCGTTGCTGCTGCAGAAGGACCCGACGCTGACGATCGATGAAATGCGCCAGCTGATGATGGCCAGTACGCTCGACATCAATGTCCGCGCACCGTCACTGCCGCTGACGCCGGGTTATGACTTCGACAGCGGCGCAGGGCTGCTGGATGCCAGCGCGGCGTTCGTCACCCTGACCCAGGGCCGTCCGTTCCCGCCGGTCCCGACGCCCGGACCGCAGGCCACACCGATTCCGCCGGGGCCGACGACGGCGCTGCTGGCCAGCCTCGCTGCATTGGGTGAAGCCGGACAGCTGGCCTCCAATGCCGTCAACGGTGACGGTGGCGCCGTGCCCAACACGTCCGGCAGCAGTGCGGCGGCGATGCCGCTGGCGATGCTGTTCGGCATGCTCGGACTCGCCGCGCTGCGGCTGCGTCGCCGGCGCCACTGATCTCCGGACGGGTCAACGAAAAGCGGCGGGTCCCTCGGACCCGCCGCTTTTTTTGGCATTCCCGCGACTATCGTCCGGACCCGACATCCCCCGGGATCAGCGCGACCGACTCCGGCGCGCTGCGCGCGATCGTTGCGTCGGGCGCCACGTCGCCGCCACCCCGCGACAGCAGTGCATCGAAGCGCAGCACCCCATTGTTGGCCTTCTCGGCCACATACAGAGTCGCGCCGCCATAGCTCAGGTCCACCGGGTTCCCGAGCGCGCCGCCCGAACCGGACGCGAGGTCACTCGGTTCCGGAGAGATCCGGCAGGGTGAATCGTTGCGGATGCCGGGGTGTGACCTGTCCGTAGAACGTCGCCATCAGCTGCAGGTCCGCCTTGAAATCTCCGCACGGCATGAAATGCGGGCCAAAACCGACCCGCTTCAGCGCGTAGTCCATGAAGCCCATCGCGATCGGCACCCGCGCGATGTCGGCCATCCGGTAGAAACCGCTTTTCCAGCTGTGCGCGCGACTCCGCGTCCCCTCCGGCGCAACGACCAGCACCAGCGCATCCGAGCGCCCGAACTGCTCGGCAACCTGCTGCACCATTCCACCCGGACGGCGCCGGTCGATGCCAATGCCCCCCATCCAGCGCAGCATCGGCCCCCAGGGTCCCTTGAACAGGGTGTGTTTGCCGGCCCAGTGCAGATCCAGCCCCATCGCGAACGTCGCAATCAGGAAGATCAGCCCGTCCATGTTCGAGGTATGCGGCGCCGCAGACACGATGAACTTCGCGGTATCCGGCGGTGCTCCCACCACCCGCCAGCCCATCAGCCGCAGCAGCGTACGCCCGAGCCAGCGCGAGAACCGGTTACCCCGCCGCGGCACATGAGCACCGAGAACGGTCGGCGCGTCGGGAATCTGTGATTTCGGCATGGAGAAGGTCGGTCGCTGCAGGGCGCGGGAGTGTACCGCCTGAACCCCCCGGGGGGTATGTCGATTCCGCCCAGCGGCCTCGTTGCGGCGCCGAACCGAAACGGGTCGCAGCTCCGGAACCATGCATGCCCCCAAGCCGGAGCCCGCCGATCAGCCTGCGGCGTCGCCGAGCACCCCGGCATCGAGACCATAGCCGACGCCGTAGACGCTGCGGATCGGATCGCGCCCATCGAGGCGGTCCCGCAACTTGCGTCGCAGGTTCTTCACATGGCCGTCGATGTTGCGCTCGTATCCGGCGAAGTCGGTCCCGCGCACCCGCTCGAGCAACTGCCCGCGGGACCAGACCCGCTGCGGATGTGCCAGCATCGTCTCGATCAGTCCGAACTCGATTGGCGTCAGCGCCAGCGTCTGCCCCGCCACCTTGAGCACATGCGCGACGGGATCCAGCTCCAGTGGGCCGACCTGCAGGCGCCCGCGCGACTGCTGCGGCTGCAGCCGGCGCAGGATCGCCCGGGCCCGCGCCACGACCTCGCGCGGACTGAACGGCTTGCAGACGTAGTCGTCCGCGCCGATCTCCAGACCGATCAGGCGATCGACCTCGTCGATGCGGGCGGTGACCATCATCACCGCCGGCTCGCTGCCCTGCGCGCGCAGTTCGCGGCAGACCTCGATGCCGTCCTTTCCGGGCAGCTGCAGATCCAGCACGACCAGTTGCGGTCGCCAGCCCTGGACCCGCTCGGCGACTTCGTCGCCGCGGGACAGCACCTCGGCCTCGAAACCCGCGTGGACGAAGTAGTCACGCAGCAGTCCGGCGATCTTCGGCTCGTCCTCGACGATCAGCACCCGTGTGCTCATCCCGCAGCCCTCGGCAATTCAACATGGATACACAAGCCGCCTCCGGGCGCCGCACACGCCTCGATGCGCCCGCCGTGCGCCTCGACGATCGACCGGCAGATCGCCAGCCCCAGACCGGAGCCTCCACCCGGCCGGCTGCGCGCGGCCTCGACGCGATAGAGGCGATCGAACAGGCGCGGCAGTGCATCCTGCGGCACCCCCGGCCCGGCATCGCAGACGCTCAACCGCACCGTATCGCCGGACGCCCGGGCCGAAACACTGACCGGCCCGGGGACGTCCGCGTGCTGCAGGGCGTTGGCCAGCAGATTGCCGAGCACCTGCTCGATGCGCTGACGGTCGACCTCGGCCCGCAACGACGCATCGTCGCACTCGGCACGCAGCGCGAATCCGGCTTCCTCGAAACGCGGCCGGAACCGCGCGACCGCCGCGTCGATCACCTCGCCTAGATCGCAGGGCACACGGTCGAGCTTGAGACCGCCGGACTCCGCCAGCGACAGCAGATGCAGATCGTCGACGAGCCGGTTCAGCCGGCCGACCTCCTGCTGCAGCGAATCCAGACTCGCGCCATCCGCGATCCGGACGCCGTCGATCATCGCCTCGAGCTCGCCGCGCAGCACCGCCAGCGGGGTGCGCAGTTCATGCGCGATGTCGGCCAGCCACTGGCGTTGGCGCAGGTCGTAACGCTGCAGTGCCTCGGCGAGCCGGTTGAAATCCGTCGCGAGCTGGCCGAGCTCATCCTTGCGGTCAACCTTGAGCCGGGTCTCGAAGCGGCGATGCGCCAGCGCACCGGTGGCATCGGACAGGCGACGGATCGGGCGCAGCACCAGATAGGTGATCAACGACCCGAACACGATCGCCACCAGCAGCGCCGCAGCGCCGACCGAGATCAGGCCCCGGCTCTGCCGGCGCGCGAAGCCGGCTTCCTCCGGGGGTCTCCACTCGGGCAGGGCCGGTCGCAGGACGTAGCCGACGACCGCGCCCTCGATCTGGATCGGCTCGCGTAGCGGTTCGCCCCGCAGCCGCGGCAGGCGGGGGCCCGCAACCCGCCGTCCTTCCGGGTCCGATGCGCTCAGTGGCGCCATCCGCGCCCGCGGCGGTGGCGGATCGTCTTCCCGCGGGGGCGGCGCGCCCTCCGGTACCGACTGTGCGTCGAATCCGAAATCAGGGTCCGGCGCGGGGTCGCGACGCCGATGCCGCGCCGGCCTGAAGGCCTCGTTCGCCGCATCACGCAGTGACGCCCCTTCGGCGACCGCCTCGGCGATGCGATCGGCGGCATCCCGCATCCGTGCGCGCTCGCGCGCCTCGACATAGGCCGAGAAGCTCTGCACGGTCTGCATGCGTATCAGTGCCAGCGAACCGGCCACCAGCACCACCGCGGCCAGCAGCTGCAGCCCGAACAGTTTCCAGAACAATCTTGAACGCATGGTCCTATCTTACGGGGCCGCGCCGGCGGCGAACGCGAACACAGAATCTTCGCCGCCTTTCTCCATCGTTTCCCCACAATCGCCGACTAGTCTGGATTCCGTAGCCCGATCACGGGCCCGCCAACCCCAAGAGGTATCCAGACCATGAACACCCCCCTCACCCCCCGCAAACGACTGTTGCGCCCGCTGCTGCTGGCGGCGCTGCTGACCGGCATCGCCGGCACCGCCGTCGCCGGCGCCGGCAAGGACGGCCGGCGTCCGCACGACCGCCCCGCCTCGCTGGAAATGCTCGCCGTGCAGAACCAGATGCTCAGTGAGCTGTCGACGCAGACCGGCCGCTCGACGACGGAGATCGCCGCGCTGTTCGACGAAGAAGGCCCCCGCGGCGCCGCCGAAACGCTCGGACTGGACCGCGACGCCATGCGCCAGACCATGATCAGCGCGCGCGAAACCGTGATCGCCAAGGCGCAGACCGCGGGCCTGATCACCGCCGAGCAGGCGCAGACGCTCAAGGACACTCCGCCGCCGCTGCGGCGCAGCCGTCGCGACGCACCGCCCGAAGCCAACTGAACCTCCGGTACTCCCCACCGGGACCCCGGCCCGGCACCCCCTCTCCCTCCGGGGCGGCAGTCGGTCAATCCAAGAGGACCGCACCGTCGAAACGAATCGAGCGCCCGCTGGGCGCTCGATTTTTTGACCGGGTCCTGATGTCCGGATCAGTGGCCGGAGATCTTGCCGACGATCCAGCGGTTGATCCGCGCGGGCGCGAACTTCACCCCCTGCATCAACAGGCGCGCCTGCTGCCCGACCGGCCAGTGCGTCGGCGCGCCGGCCGCCGATGCGTGCGCCGCCTTCCACACCACCTCGGCGACATCGTCCGGCGTCAGGCGCACGCCGAGCCGGTCGATGCTGACCAGCGGTCCGGCCTCGTCGACCATGGCCGTCTTCACGAACAGCGGCCAGATCGCCAGCACACGGATCCCGTATGCCTGCCATTCGACGTCAAGCGCCTCGCTGATCCCCCGCACCGCGAACTTGCTTGCCGAGTAGCTGGCCAGGCCCGGCGAGCCGTAGGTCGCCGACGCAGACGCGAGATTGATCACGCGCGCACCGCGCGTCCGGCGCAGGTACGGAAACGCCGCGTGACAGCCGGTGAACACGCCCTTGATGTTGACGTCGACGATCGCGTGGTGGGCCTCGAGCGGGATATCGACGAAGGCGCCGGCGCTGAGGATGCCGGCATTGTTGACCAGCAGGTCGAGGCGTCCACCGGCCGCGTCGAAGAACGTCTCCAGCGCGGCGGCCCATTGGGCGGGGTCGGTGACGTCGAGCCTGCCGGCCAGGCAGTGATCCGTCCCGATCGACTGCGCCAGTGCCTCGACGCCGGCAACGTCGCGATCGTACAGACCCACGAACCAGCCGGCTCGGGCGAAGCGCTCCGCAATTGCGCGGCCGATGCCGGCCGCGGCCCCGGTGATCAGAACCGCCTTGCGGCCCTTGCCGCCTTTACGGGCGCTCATGCGGCGGGCTGCAGCTGGTAGTCGCCGAAGTCCAGCGCGCGCGTCCGGGCCCGGTACTCGAACGTGAAGCCGGGCCAGTTGTTGGTGTTGCGGCCGTCCGCGGTCTGGTACCAGCTCGTGCAGCCCTGATCCCAGACGGTGTGCTTGATGCGCTGCTGCAGTTTCTCGTTGAAGCGCTGCTGCACGCCGGGCTTGACGTCGAGCCAGCGAATGTCGCCCTGGCGCAGGCGTTCGACACCCTGCATCACGTAGTTGATCTGACTCTCGAGCATGTAGACGATCGAGCTGTGACCGAGATTGGTGTTCGGCCCGTACAGGATGAACAGGTTGGGGAAGCCGGCGACGGTCATGCCCAGATAGGCCTCGGCGCCGTCGCGCCACGCCTGGTTGAGTTCAAGCCCATCGACACCGTGAATCTTCATCGGCGCGAGGAAGTCGGTGGCCTGGAAGCCGGTGCCGAAGATGATCACGTCGACCTTGCGCTCGATGCCGTCGGCGGTGCGCACGCCCTCGGCGGTCACCTCCTGCACGCGATCGTCGATCACCTCGACGTTGGGCCGGGCGATCGCCTCGAACCAGTCGTTCGAGATCAGCAGGCGCTTGCAGCCGATCGGGTAGTTCGGCTGCAGCTTCTCGCGCACGCCCGGATCGGCGACGTGGCGCTCCATGAACTTGCGCGACCACCACGCATACGGCTTGAGCAGGCTCGAGAACTGGGTGAACGCCAGCGCGCGGACCTCGTGGCCGACGTACTGCGCCGCGCGATCGACGCGCTGCAGCGCCGGCACCCGGCTGAACAGCTCGCGCTCGACGCGGCTGTAGCGGCGGTCCGGCTTCGGAATGACGTAGGGCGCATTGCGCTGGTACACGTAGAGCTTGTCGACCTTGCCGGCGATCTGCGGCACGAACTGGATCGCGCTGGCACCGGTCCCGATCACCGCGACGGTCTTGCCGCTCAGGTCGACGTCATGGTTCCAGCGGGCCGAGTGGAACTGCTCGCCCTGGAAGCGATCGAGTCCTGCGATGTTCGGATACGCCGGGCGGTTGAGCTGGCCGCAGGCGGACACCACGGTCTGCGCCTCGAAACGCTTGCGGTTCTTGGTCCGCACCACCCAGATGCCGCGGGCCTGGTCGAATTCTGCCGAGTCGACCTCGGTGCCGAAATGGATATGCTCGTTCAGACCGTATTTGTCGGCGCAGCCGCGCAGGTACGCGTGGATCTCCGGCTGCGGCGCATATTTGCGCGACCAGTCGGTCTTCGGCTCGAACGAGAACGAGTACAGGTGCGACGGCACGTCGCAGGCGGCACCCGGGTAGGTGTTGTCGCGCCAGCAGCCACCGACGTCCTGTTCCTTTTCGAGGATCGCGAACGAGTCGTTGCCCGCCTGCTTCAGGCGGATGGCCATGCCGAGGCCGCCGAAGCCGCTGCCGATGATCAGAACCGAATACGGGGCCGCGCCCTTGGCGGGCCTGGAAGTCTGACGCGTCATTTCTCGCACCTGCTGGATGGATCGGGGGAAACGGCGTCCGCCTTCACCGGCGACGCCGCGCGCCCGCCCGCCGACACCGGGGCCGGGGACGGATTCATAGGTGGGCAAGCCTACCGGTCGCCGGTTGCCGGTTCGATGGCGCACCCGGACAATGATTTGATATTTTCGGACATCCATCCCTGCCCGAGCCGTACCGACACCCCGTGAAAGCCTCCTGGGACTTCCGCCGCAGCATCGCCAGCGTCCGCCTGCTGTCCGAACTGGCGGCCGAGCATGGCGTCTCGCTGGGCACCGCGCTGGACGGCTCGGGCATCGCCGCCGACGCCCTGGAGCAGCCCAGCACCGAGGTCGAGGCCCGCCAGGAACTGCAGGTCATCCGCAACGTGGTCCGCGCGCTGCCGCAGATCCCGGACCTCGGGCTGATCGCAGGCACCCGCTACCATCTGACCGCCTACGGCATCTGGGGCTTCGCGCTGATCTCCAGCCCGACCATGCGCAGCGCGATGAACACGGCGCTGCGCTATCTGGACCTGACCTTCGCGTTCGCCCGCATGTCGTTCGAGATCGAGGCCGACGAGCTGCGCCTGATCGTCGACGACCACGAGATCCCCGAAGATGTCCGCCGCTTCTGCGTCGAGCGCGACACCGCCGCGGTGCTGACGATCCAGCGCGAGCTGCTGGGCCGGCCGATCGCGCTGCACAGCCTGCAGCTGCGGTTCGCGCGCCCGGCCTACGCCGACCGCTTCGCACCGCTGTTCGGCGTGGAGCCGGCATTCGACGCACCGCGCAACGCAGCCGGCTTCACCCCGGACTGGCTCGATCAGGCCCTGCCGCAGGCCAACCCGATCACCGCGCAGATGTGCGAGGAGCAGTGCCGACGCCTGCTGGCCGAACGCCGCGCGCGCGGCGGCCTTGCCGGCCGCGTCCGCGACCGCCTGCTGCGCGAGCCGGGGCACATGCCGGACATGGCGCAGGTCGCGGCCGAGATGCACATCACCACGCGTACGCTGCGCCGCAAGCTGATCGACGAGGGCACCAGCTTCCGCGCGCTGGTCGACGAGGTCCGCGAGACCCTGTCCGAGGAGTTGCTGCGGACCGCGCGACTGTCGATCGAGGACATCGCCGAACGGCTCGGCTATGCCGAGGCCTCGAGTTTCATCCACGCGTTCAAGCGCTGGAAGGGGGTCCCGCCGAGCGCCTATCGATGACTCGCGGCGCATGCAACCCTGAGGCCCCGTCAGGGGGCAGAATGCCAATCGCGCCCGATCCATCCACCTGGAGAACCCGCTGATGCAGAACATGGAATACATCGTCGAAACCGAAAAGCCGTTCGAACAGGCCGCAGCGGACCTGGCAGCCGCAGTGAGCCGCAACCAGTTCGGCGTGCTGCACGTCCACGATCTGCAGGCCACGCTCAAGAGCAAGGGCTTCGACTTTCCCAATGCCTGTCGCATCTTCGAGGTCTGCAATCCGAAGCAGGCCCAGGCCGTGCTCAGCCGCGACATGAGCCTGAACATGGCGCTGCCCTGCCGTATCTCGGTGTACGAGGACAACGGCACGACCCGGATCGGCATGATCAGTCCCAAGGCGATGCTGTCGACGCTGTCCGGCTCCGCCGAACTGGCGCAGATCGCCGAGGAGGTCGAGACCGTGACCCGGCGCATCATCGACGAGGCACGCTGAACACCGGCACCGATACGGGGAGGAACAGCAGATGTCGATCCGGGAAATGATGTACGCGCTGCTCGCGGTGCTGGGCCTGCTGCTGCCGTGGCACTACAACCTGCAGTTCATGGCCGCGACGCCGGGGCTGTTCGATCTGCTCGAGTTCGTGCGCCAGGCGATGGTCAATCCGGCGTCCGCGTCGCTGTCGCTGGACCTGATCGTGGCCTTCACCGCGTACTGCGTTTTCGTGATCGCCGAGGCGCGACGCATCGGCATGCGCCACGGCTGGATCTTCGTCGCGCTCGGCCTGTGCGTCGCATTCGCCTGCGCGTTCCCGCTGTTCCTGCTGCTGCGCGAGCGGCATCTGCGTCGCCGCGCCGCCGCGGCCAACGCCGCAACCGCGGCGGTGCTGTCGACCTGAGCGATGCCGTCGTCCGCTTGCATGCGCGCAGGTGGAGGATCAAGCTGATCCGCACCGTCACCGGCACGAGGAGCAGCGCATGTCCGATCATCACACCTACAAGAAGATCGAAGTCGTCGGTTCGTCGAAGAGCGGCACCGACGACGCCATCCGCAATGCGATCGCCGAGTGCGCCAAGAGCATCAAGCACCTGGAGTGGTTCGAAGTCATCGACACCCGCGGCCACATCGTCGACGGACAGGTCGCGCATTACCAGGTCACGCTCAAGGTCGGGTTCCGGATCGAAAACAGCTGATCCGCGCCCGACCGTCAACCGCGGCTCCGGCGCATGAGCGTCTTTGCCATCTACGTCCTCTGCACCGGCCTGCTGGTGACGCTGCTGGCGCTCAACGTCTCGCGCATGCGCATCAGGCTCAGGATCGCCAACGGCGACGGCGGCAACGTGCTGATGAAGAGCGCGATCCGCGCCCACGCCAACGCCGTCGAGCACGTCACGATCCAGGGGCTGATCGTGCTCGCGCTCGAGCTGCGGCAGATCACCGTGCTGCCGCTGGCGGTCGTCGCCGGCGGTTTCTGCATCGCCCGCCTGCTGCACGCGTGGGGCATGCTCGGCCACGCGTTCCAGCTGCGCCGCATCGGGGCCGGCGGCACCTATCTGGCCGAACTCGGCGGCCTGCTGCTGCTCGGGCTGCACCTGTCCGGCGCCATCTGACGAAAGGCCGACCGGAGGCTTAAGCCTCATTTAAGACTCCTCGCCTACCGTGACCTCCGAACCCACTCATCGGAGGTCGACATGGCGCGTCAACATCGAACCGGCGCATCTCGCGGGCGCACTGCCCGCATCGGCGCGGTCGGCGCCGTCATCGGACTCGTGCTTGCGGCGGCCACGGCGACCGCCGCTGCCGCCGGTGCCGACCTGCTGCCGCCTCTCGAATCCGCGGCCCGTGCGACCGACCCCGGCTTCGCCGGCTTCTCGGCCGCCCGCGGCCAGAGCTTCTTCGACGCCACCCACGGCGGCAAATGGAGCTGCAGCTCCTGCCATACGCGCAATCCGCTGCAGGCCGGGCGTCACGCCGCCACCGGCAGGCCGATCAAACCACTGGCACCGGCCGCCAATCCGCAGCGCCTCAGCGATCCGGCCAAGGTCGACAAGTGGTTCCGGCGCAACTGCAGGGACGTCCTCGAACGCGAGTGCAGCCCGGCCGAGAAAGGCGACGTCATCACCTACCTGCTGTCCCTGCAATGAGGGCCCACCGATGAACCGATCCAAGATACTGCTGGTGGGCGCGACGCTCGCCGCGAGCATCACCATCCCGGCCGCGATGGCGGATCAGGAGCGCTTCGCCATGACCCATCCGACCTGGAACGAAGAGTGCGGCAGCTGCCACGTCGCCTACCCGCCGCAACTCCTGCCCGCGGCCTCCTGGGAGGCTCTGCTGGGCGATCTCGGCAACCACTTCGGCAGCGATGCCTCGCTCGATCCGGCAACCGCCGCAGAGCTGCTCGCCTATGCGCGGATGCATGCATCGGCGCGCACCGCCGCCGGCGAGCCGACGCTGCGCATCACCCGCACCCGCTGGTTCCTGCATGAGCACGACGAGATCGGCCCGGCCACGTGGCAGCGTCCCGCGATCGGCAGTCCGGCCAATTGCGCCGCCTGCCATCGCGGCGCCGACAGCGGCGACTACAGCGAGCGTCGCATCAAGATTCCACGATAGGAGCAGATGATGAGCACCCCCCGCATCCTGGTTTGGGACATCCCCACCCGCGTCTTCCACTGGCTGCTGGCGATCAGTTTCGCCGGCGCCTACATCACCGCCGAATCCGAGTCCTGGCGCCTGGTCCACGTCACCCTGGGCTACAGCTTTGCCGGGCTGATCCTGTTCCGTCTGGTCTGGGGCCTGATCGGCACGCGGCACGCACGCTTCAGCGACTTCGCATTCGGGCCGAAACGGGTCGTCGCCTATCTGCGCAGCCTGCTCAGCCGCGATCCCGAGCATCACGTGGGCCACAACCCGGCCGGCAGCTGGGCGATCTACGCAATCCTGCTGCTCGGCCTGGGCATCGGCGCGAGCGGCTACGCCCTGTACAACGACATCGGCGGCGAGGCCTTCGAGGAAATCCACGAAGTGCTCGGCAATCTGGTGCTCGGCATCGTCGTGATCCACATCGCAGGCGTCCTGATCAGCAGCTTCCTGCATCGCGAGAACTTGCCGCGCAGCATGGTCACCGGCTACAAGGACGGTGAAGCCTCGCAGGCCATCAGCGGGTCGCGCGCGATCGTCGGCGCGATGCTGGCCGCGGCGGTCCTGGGGTTCTGGCTCAACGCCTTCGGCATCCGCGAATCCCTGGTCGGCGCGCCGGTCGACGTCGCCGCGCAGGAGAACGGACATGGGCACGACGCAGGCATCGCCGGACGCTACGATGACGATGATGACGACGACTGAGAGTCCGCCGTGCGCATCCTGATCGCCGAGGACGACACGCTGCTGGGGGACGGCCTGCAGGCCGGCCTCCGGCAGCGCGGCTTCGAGGCCGACTGGGTCCGCGATGGACACGCCGCGACGCTCGCGCTCGACACCGAAACCTTCGCCGCCGTCGTGCTCGACCTCGGCCTCCCCGGCGGCATCGACGGACTCGAGGTGCTGCGGCGTCTGCGTGGCGGCAGCGGGCAACCGCCGGTGCTGATCCTGACCGCGCGCGACGCGGTCGACGACCGTGTGCGTGGCCTCGACAGCGGCGCCGACGACTACGTCGTCAAGCCGGTCGACCTCGACGAACTGGCCGCGCGCCTGCGCGCGCTGGTGCGCCGCGCCAAGGGCAGCGCGCAGCCGCTGCTGCAGGTCGGCGCCATCACCCTCGATCCGGCGGCGCGGACGGTGCGCCACCACGACGCCCCGGTGGAGCTGAGCGCACGCGAGTTCGCGCTGCTGCAGGAGCTGATGCTCAACGCCGGCCGCGTGCTCACCCGCGAGCAGATCGAAAGCCAGCTCTACACCTGGGGCGACGCGATCGAGAGCAACGCCCTCGAAGTGCATGTTCATCACTTGCGGCGCAAACTGTCGGCCGACGCCATCCGCACCGTGCGCGGCGTCGGCTACATGATGGCGGCGGAATGAACCCCGAGACGGATCCCAGTCGACCGGCATGACCAGCACCGCGGCAACATCCGAAGCCGAACCGCCGCGCCCGTCGCGACGCGGGTGGCTGCCGCGCTCGATCCGCGCACGCCTGCTGCTGTCGCTGCTGGCGACCACGGCGCTGATCTGGATGGCGGCCGCCGGCCTCGCCTACCGCGACGCCCTGCACGAAGTCGACGAACTGCTCGACGCCCATCTCGCGCAGGCCGCCACCCTGCTCGTCGCGCAGGGCGGCGAGCTCGACGAGATCGACACCGAACACGCCCCGCTGCTGCACAAGTACAGCCGCCGCGTCGCTTTCCAGGTCTGGGAGGACGGCCGCGAGCTGCTGCTGCATTCGGCCAACGCGCCGAACGTCCGCCTGTCACCGCGCGACCGGGGCTTCGCGGACGAACGCATCGACGGACGGCGCTGGCGTGTCTACAGCGTCTGGAGCGACGACCTGCTGATCCAGGTAGCCGAGGAGGACCGCGCGCGCGCCGCGATCGCGCACGGCGTCGGCCGCAACCTGATCCTGCCGCTGGTCGTCGGCCTGCCCCTGCTCGGGCTCCTGATCGCGTGGAGCGTGCGCCGGCACCTGCGCCCGCTCAACACCCTGTCCGCCGAAGTCGGACGCCGTGCGCCCGATCACCTCGCGCCGCTGCCAATCCCGCGTGATCTGCCGGCGGAGCTGGCGCCCCTGCTGACCCGCCTCAACGCCCTGCTCGCGCAACTGTCCGCGTCGTTCGACGCCGAACGGCGCTTCACCGCCGACGCCGCCCACGAACTGCGCACGCCGCTGGCAGCGCTCAAGGTACAGGCCCAGGTCGCGCAGCGCGCCGCGACCGAGGCCGAGCGCGGCGCGGCACTGGCCAAGGTGCTGCAGGCCGGGGACCGCGCCGCGCGGCTGATCGACCAGCTGCTGACGCTGGCGCGCCTGGAGCCGGCGCATCTGCGCCACCATGCCGACGTGGTCGACCTGCGCGCGCTCGCCGCGAGCGTGACTGCCGATCTGGCGCCGCAGGCCCTGCAACGCGACATCGAACTGGCAGTCGACGGCGGCAACGCGCGCATCGACGGCCATGCCGACCTGCTCGCGATCCTGCTGCGCAATCTCGTCGACAACGCGATCCGCTACAGCCCCGATCACACCCGCGTACGCATCGGCCTGCATCGCAGCGACCATCACGTCACGCTCGAGGTCGTCGACCAGGGGCCCGGAATCGCCGCCGAATTACGCGACCGTCTCGGCCAGCGCTTCCAGCGCCTCGGCCGCGCCGATGCCAGCGGCACCGGGCTGGGCCTGTCGATCGCCCAGCGCGTCGCGCAACTGCACGGCGCACAGCTGCAGTTCGACGACGGCGACGACGGCCGCGGCCTGCGCGTGCACGTCCGCTTCGAAGGCAGTCACCGCACCCCGGCATAGCCGCGCCCTCCCCGCGCGCAAGCGCGGAGAACTTGCCTGCGCTTCATCGTGCGCCTATTCTGGACCGATCAGTCCATAACAGGAGCCGCGCCGGCAGACGGCGACATCCATGGCCCGTCCTCCCGCATTCGATCGCGAGCGCGCGCTCAACCAGGCGACCAAGCTGTTCTGGGCGCGCGGCTATCACGCCACCGCGCTGCCGGATCTGCTGGAGACGATGGGCATCGCCCGCAGCAGCTTCTACGCCGCGTTCGGGGACAAGCGCTCGCTGTTCGCCGAATGCCTGCAGCGCTTCGGCCGACGCACGCTGGAGATCACGCACGCGGCACAGCCCCGGTCGACCGATACGGCCGACGCCGGTGAGATGGTGCGCGGCTTCTTCGCGGCGACGATTCTCGACGTCGCGCCGGACCGTCTGCGCAACGGCTGCCTGCTGGTCAACAGCGTGCTGGAACTGGCCGACACCGATCCCGAGCTGAGCCGTCTGTCGGCACAACATCTCGGCGATATCGAGGACGCGTTCGAACATGCGTTCGACGCTGCACTCACGAACGGCACCCTGCGGTCGCCGCTCAGCGCGCGCGACCTCGCGCGCTGCGTGATGACGCTGAACCAGGGCCTGCGCGTGCAGAGCCGCAAGCGGGTCCCCCGCGAGACGTTGTGGTCCACCGTCGAGAACACCCTGGCGCTGCTCGGCCTGAGCCGGCACGCCGCCTGATCAGGAGGAGAGACAAGGATGTCCGCTGCCCAGCCCATCGAGAAGAAACGCGTCACCGTCAACGGCAAGTCGCTGGCCTATGTGGAGGTCGGCTCCGGCGACCCGATCGTGCTGCTGCACGGCAATCCGACCTCGTCCTATCTGTGGCGCGACGTCTGGCCGGAACTGGCCGGCAGCGGCCGCGTGATCGTGCCGGACCTGATCGGCCAGGGCGACTCCGAGAAACTGCCGGCAAGCGAAGGGCCGCAGCGCTATTCGTTCCAGGTCGCCTACGACTATCTCGACGGCCTGATGTCGGCGCTGGGCCTGACCCGCAACGTCACCCTGGTCCTGCACGACTGGGGCAGCGGCCTGGGCTTCCACTGGGCCAACCTGCACCGCGACGCGGTCCGCGCGATCGCCTACATGGAAGCGATCGTGATGCCGGTGAACTGGTCGGACTGGCCCGAGTCGGCGGTGGGCATCTTCAAGGGCTTCCGCTCCGCCAAGGGCGAGGACCTGATCCTCAACCGCAACATGTTCATCGAGGCGGTCCTGCCGAGTTCGATCCTGCGCAAGCTCAGCGACGCGGAGATGGACGAATACCGGCGGCCGTTTCCGAATCCCGAAGACCGCCAGCCGATGCTGAACTGGCCGCGCCATATTCCCATCGAGGGCGAACCGGCGCAGATGGTCGAATGGGTCGACGCCTACGGTCAGTACCTGGCATCGAGCCCGCTGCCGAAGCTGTTCATCAACGCCGACCCCGGCTCGATTCTGGTCGGCCGCCAGCGCGAGTTCTGCCGCAGCTGGCCCAACCAGACCGAAGTCACGGTCAAGGGCCTGCACTTCATCCAGGAAGATTCCGGCCCCGAGATCGGTCGCGCCATCGCGGACTGGCTCCGCGCGCTGGCCTAGTGGCGCGCACATCCCCCGATTCCCCCCACCCTCAAAGAACCCCGATCATGAAAACCCGCATCACCGAACTGTTCGGCATCCAGCACCCCATCATCCAGGGCGGCATGCACTTCGTCGGATTCGCCGAACTCGCCGCCGCGGTCTCCAACGCCGGCGGTCTCGGCATCATCACCGGACTGACCCAGAAGACGCCCGAGAATCTCGCCCGCGAGATCGCACGCTGCCGCGAGATGACCGACAAGCCCTTCGGCGTCAATCTCACCTTCCTGCCGGTCATCGAGGCGCCCGATTACGACGGGCTGATCAAGGTCATCATCGACGGCGGGGTCAAGGCCGTGGAAACCGCGGGCAACAATCCGTCCAAGTACCTGCCCGCCCTGCGCGAGGCCGGCATCAAGGTCATCCACAAGTGCACCTCGGTGCGCCATGCGCTCAAGGCGCAGTCGATCGGCTGCGACGCGGTCTCGGTCGACGGTTTCGAATGCGGCGGCCATCCCGGCGAGGACGACGTCCCCAACATGATCCTGCTGCCGCGCGCCGCCGACGAACTGGAGATCCCCTTCGTCGCGTCCGGCGGCATGGCCGACGCCCGCTCGCTGGTCGCGTCGCTGGCGATGGGCGCCGACGGCATGAACATGGGCACGCGTTTCCTCGCCACCCGCGAAGCGCCGGTCCACGACAACGTCAAGCAGGCGATCGTGCAGGCCAGCGAACTCGACACGCGCCTGGTGATGCGGCCGCTGCGCAACACCGAACGCGTGCTCAACAATCCCGCGGTCGAACGCCTCCTCCAGACCGAACGGGAAAAGGGCGCTCAGCTCGAATTCGCGGACATCGCCAAGGAAGTCGCCGGGGTCTATCCGCGCGTGATGCAGCAGGGCGACGTCGACGCCGGCGCGTGGTCCTGCGGCATGGTCGCGGGCCTGATCCACGACATCCCGACCTGCAAGGAACTGATCGACCGGATCATGAGCGAAGCCGAGCAGATCATCCGCCAGCGCCTGCTCGGCATGCTGTAAGCGCCGTCACCCCGAATCCGCGGGCCCGCTGCGGCGGGTCCGCTTTATTCAGACCCGGCGCTTGATCCAGACCATCGCTCCCGCATCGGGATCGGCCTGGGCGGTCACGGACGCGGCGGCGGGCAGGCGCAGCCAGTCGCGCGCCCCCATCGCATGCGCCCCGGCACGCAGCCGCCCCTCGACCAGCAACAGCTCGCTGATCCCGGTCGCGCCGATTTCGGTCCGCGTGCCCGGTGCCAGCCGCAGCAGGCGCACCTGTTCGTGGGCGTCGTCGAACAGCACGGCCTCGCCGATCCCCGGCGCGACCTCGGCGAAGACGATGTCGTCCGGCCGCAGGCACACCGTCCTGCGGTCGTCCGGCTCGAACTGACGCAGCTTCACGAAGATCGTGCAGCCGGCATCCGAGCGCGGCGTATGCCGGGAGGTCGGCGGATTGCGCACGTAGCTGCCTTGCGGATAGTCGCCATGCTCGTCCTGGAACACGCCGTCGAGCACGTAGAACTCTTCGCCCAGATCGTGGGTATGCGCGGCGAACGCGCTGCCGGGCGCGTAGCGCACGATCGAAGTCGCCCGCGCGACCTCGTCGCCGATGCGGTCGAGCATGCGGCGGTCGACGCCCGGCGCCGGCGACGCCTGCCATTCGGCCGTCGCGTACGCGACGAAGGCCGTCCGTTCGAAATCCGCATTCAGTTCCATGACGTCGCTTCGCCTCCCCGGCTCGTGCCCGGCGCGACATCGTACCAACGCAGCGGCAGCACGCCAGGCAGCCGCAGTCCGTGATCGAGGGTGAAGGTCCACGCGCGTTCGGCGCCGTCGAGCCCGTCCAGGCGCGCGTCGCCGTCCCAGATCATCGCCACCGTCCCGGTCAGCAGCAGCAGGTCGCCGCGGGCAAAGTCGACGAAACACAGGCCGGCTCGCGGGTACACCGCGAAATTGCCGAGCGTGTTGTAGTGACGGTTGCCCCGATAGTCCGGCACCGTCAGCGTCGAGCCCGACACCCGCACGAATCCGGCGGCCCCACCGCGATGCGAGACGTCCGCGCTCGACGGCATCGCGGCGCCGGCGCCGGACGCGGCACTGGCGACGAAGCAGGTATCCGCCGCCGCGATCAGGCCGGCATCGGCTGCGGCCAGGGTGCGGAAGCGGCGCACCGGCTGCGGCGCCGGCGTCGCCCCGACCAGCCCGCGGGGATGGATGTATTGCGGGCAGTTGCCGTAGGCCTGGTCCACCGCGAAGCTGACGCCTGCCGCGTCGACGGCCTCGACGTGCATCGACAGGCGATTGCGCCGCCGCGTCGCCAGCTCGATGCCGAGCCCGCCGACGGCCGCGCCCGGTCGCAGCAGCTCCCACAGCGGATCGCCCGCAGCCGGCCGCGCCGTCATGCGCAGGCGGCGCGCATCCGGCGTGTGCAGGAATCCCGGTGCGCCCCAGCACAGCGACGCCCACGGCCACCCGGCCGGATCGACGCCGCCCAGGATCAGGAACGGCAACTGCGCATAGAACGCGCGGTGCTGCTCCGGCATGTGATCCCGCACCATGCGCGGCGCGTACTGCGCGACGCGCTCGCGCACGCCCAGGCGGGTCTGCACCGCCAGTTCGCCGGCGTGGAACAGCGCATCGGCGGCGGACATGGTGGCGTCAGGCCGCCAGACCGACGGCCGTCCTCGACATCCCGACGAAGCCCGGCAGGGCCTCGATACGCGCGAGCAGGGCCCGCAGCTGCGGATACGGCTGCAGCGACACGCCGCCTTCGGGCGCATGCGCGCTGTAGCTGTAGATCGCGACGTCCGCGATCGTCGGGCGGTCGCCGACCAGCCACTGCCGCCCCACGAGGTGACGGTCCAGCTTCTCGAACACGGCGGCCGCCTTGCGCTGGGCCAGCGCCGCATCGAGCGCGGCGCCGAACACGGTGACCAGCCGCGCGGCGGCCGGACCGTTGGCGAGTTCGTTGGCGGCCAGCGACAGGAAGCGCTGCACCTGCGCTTCGGCGACCGGATCGGCCGGCAGGTACTCCGGCGCATAGCGGCGCGCCAGATAGACCAGGATCGCGTTGGAGTCCGCCAGCACGGTATCGCCGTCCTCGATCACCGGAACCTGCCCGAACGGATTGAGTGACGTAAACGGTTCGCGGCGGTGCTCGCCGCCCGCGAGGTCGACGTCGACCAGGGCATGATCGATCCCGGCCAGGCTCGCGAACAGCTCGACCCGGTGGCAGTGCCCCGACAGCCGGTGGCGATGGATGCGGATGGCGTGTTGCATGACAGCGATCTCCTCGGCGGATGGTCGCTGCACTGTATTGTGCCGGGAATGAAAAATAATCGCCGTTGTTGGAGAATTACTTTTACCTGATTGGTAACAATAGGCCGATAATCCACGCATGGACACGCTCGACTGCATGCGGGTGTTTGCCGCGGTCGCGGCGGAGCGCTCATTCACCGCCGGCGCCCGCCGCCTGGATCTGAGCACCCGCGTCGCCAGCGCCGCGATCCGCCAGCTCGAACAGCGCCTGAACACCCGCCTGCTCAACCGCACGACCCGCGTGGTGCGCCTGACCGAGGCCGGCGAGGCGTATCTGAGCCGGTGCAGCCAGCTGCTGCGCGACTTCGACGAGCTCGAATCGGTGGTGCAGGAACGGCAGGGACGTCTCGCCGGCAGCATCCGCGTGACCGCGCCGACCGGCTTCGGCAGCTCGCGACTGGCGCCGGAGCTGCCCGGCTTCCTGCAACGGCACCCGGACATCTCGGTCGACCTGGACCTGACCGATCGCCGCGTGTCGCTGATCGATGAGGGCTTCGATCTGGCGATCCGCCTCGGCACCTTGCGCGACTCGTCGCTGATGTACCGGCGCTTGGCGCGCATGCGCATCGTCGTCTGCGCGGCGCCCGGGTATCTGCGCAAACACGGCCGCCCGCAACACCCGCAGGACGTCGCCGGCCACGAATGCCTGCTCAACGCCGGGCTGCCCGATCCGCATCGCTGGCGCTTCGTGGACCAAGGCCAGACCATCGAGGTGCGCGTCACCGGCCGCGTGCAGGCCAACGCGCCACTGGCGCTCGCGCATCTGGCGCGGCGCGGCCTCGGCCTCGCCCGCTGTCCGTACTACTCGATCGAGCCGTTCCTGCGCAGCGGCGAACTGGTCAGCCTGCTCGAGGCCTACGAACGCGACGACGGCGGCGTGTTCGCGGTCTATCCACCCAACCGTCACCTCGCCGCGCGCGTGCGCGGACTGATCAGCTACCTTCAGGACCGCTGGGACGGCGCCTGGGGCTGACCCGCCGCACGCCACCAGCCGAAGCCGAACAGCAGGATCACCGCCACCAGCCCGGCCAGCAGGCGCAGATCGGGCGTGACCGTCAGACCGGACATCGGCGTCAGCACCAGACTCATCGCCGCGAACTTGTACGGCATCACCTTGAGGTACTCGGGCGCGCTGATCAGCTCGAAGAACGCGCGCCGGTTCGGGTAACGCACGACCAGGATGCGGTCCAGGCGATCGACGGCGGGACCGCCCCCGATCAGGTTGTCCGTTTCCGGCAGGTCGCCAAGCCCCTGCGTGGCGCCGGCGAACGCCATCGACAGCCCCTTGGGCAGCGCGATGCGGACGGCAACGTCCTCGTAGTGACGGTTCGCGGCCTCCGGCGACGCCGCTTCGATGCGCTGCCCCGGCCACGGCCGGAGCCGATCGTGGTAGCGCATCAGGTTGAGCATGTAGACCGGCCGGCCGTCGTCGGCCATGCCCCAGGCGCGCATCCTGCGCAGCAGCTCGGCCTTGTCGTCGTCCGGCATCGGCGCCAGGCGCTCGATCTGCGCCAGGTAGGCTTCGACCTCGGCGGCGCTCAGGCGCGTGCCGGGCGCCTGCCACTGGCACACCGCGAGCACCAGCGCGAGCAGCACTGCAGCCAGCATCAGTTCGGGACGGTAGCGTTTGAACATGCGCAGACCTCCTGGGGCCTGTTACCACGATTTGACGCGATGGCGATCGTCCATGGCGTTGACAGGCCCTAGCGCAGGGCGTCGAGCAGATGCGCGTTGACGCGCTGCGGCGCGTCGAGCTGCATCCAGTGATTGGCGCCGGCGATGCGGCGGTAACGGAAGCCCGCTTCGCAATAGCGCGCGCTGTCGATCATCTGGCCTTCGGTGAGGAAGCGGTCGCCGTCGCTGTAGAAGCCGATGACCGGGACCTGCACCGGCGGCAGCCGCCGCGGCACGACCAGACCGAGGTTGGCGCGGTAGTAGCGGATGCCAGCGGTCAGGCGTCCCGGCCGCGACAGCACCACGCGCCACTGCGGCATCTCGCCCGGAAAGCCGGTGAACCAGCGGAACAACGCCCAGTCGCGCCGCGTCAGCAACCACTCGGCGAACCCGCGCAGCTGGAACATCAGCACGTACCAGCCCTTGAGCTTCTGCATCAGCCCGCCGCGCGCATAGGCGGTCGGGTGGCCGACCGACAGCGCCACGTAGCGTTCGACCCGCTGCGGATGCCGGATCGCCATCTGCCATCCGATCACCGCGCCCCAGTCGTGCGCGACCAGCCGGACCCTGTCCAGCCCCAGCGCATCCAGCAGCGCGATCACGTCCGCCACCAGATGGTCGAGGTGATAGTCGGCGGTCTTCCGCGGCATCTGGCTGAGCCCGCAACCACGCGTGTCCGGCGCGACCACGCGATAGCCGGCATCGACCAGTGCGGGAATCTGCTCGCGCCACACCGCATGGGTATCGGGAAAGCCGTGCAGCAACAGCACCGGCTCGCCCTGGCCCACGTCGATCACGTTCATCGCCAGCGCGTTGACCTGCACCGTCCGGCTCGGCGGATGCGTCACTCGATCGTTCATGCTCGTTCCTTGTCCCGGGAACCGGAGCCGCTCAGCGCCCATACCGGCCGTCGGGTTCCGGCTCGATGCAGATGAAGGCCGGCACGCCGTCCTCGTGCGCATAGGCCGGCAGATTGGAGTTGGACGAACACACCCGCCCGTCCTCGGTGAAGTCGAGATCGCGGAACCAGATCACGCGATTGGGCATCGGATAGGCGATGAAGCGCCGCTCGGCCGGGATGTACCGCAGCACGCGATCGGTGTTGTTGGCGGCGATCCAGACGTCGCCGGTCCTCGGGTGCACGTTGAGCGCGTACGGCATCTCGTACTCCCCTTCCGACAGCACCGGCAGATCGATCGACTCGAACTGGCGCGTGCGCGGATCGAAGCGCATCAACTTGCCCTCGTCGAAACTCGGAATCCACAACATCCCGTCGGGACCGAATCGCATCCGGCGCGGGCCGGCATGCAGCGTGGCGTACTCGGTGACCTCGAGCGTGTCGCGGTCGACGGTGCCGATCTTGTTGCCGAGCAGCTTGGCGTACCAGACCTGGTCGTCGACGGGATTCACGTCGATCCCGTACGGCCAGTTGAACGACTGCCGCCCGCCGTTGAGCCACTTGTGGTGCGACAGCACCAGATGCAGGTTCCGCTCCGGGAACCACTCGATGATCTTGAGCACCAGCCCCATGAAGGTATCGGACATCCAGCGCAGCGCGCCGTCGTGCGGCAGCGCGATGTCGGTGAAGGTGCCGGTTCGCGGATCGAACTTCACCACACGGTTCGAGAACGTCGTGGTGAACCACAGGTTCTCCTCGCGATCCGCGCGGATCGTGTGCGGGTATAGCCCCTTGCGCCACAGAAAGCCCGGCGGGATCTCGTACGTCTTCCACGCACGAGTGTCCGGATGGAACTCCAGCAGCTTTCCGGACAGTGCCCCGGTGATGAAGATGCGGCCATCGCGGAGCTGCGCCGCGCTGTGCGGGCCGTGGCTGCCGGTGAAGACCCCGATCGGCAGGCGGATGCCGCGGAACCGCCCACCGGTCTGCTCGCCGTCCGGCGGCATCACCGCCTGCTCGATCGCACCGGTGCTGCGGTCCAGGATGAAGATCAGATCCTTGCCTTCGTCGATGCCGTAAAGACGGCCGGCGCGCCCGACCATGGTGTCGTGCAGGAACGAGAGCGCGTCCCCCACCAGCCACTCCTCGACCCGCGCCCGCGCCATCTCCGGGCTGTACGGCGCGGTCTGCACCACGTTCAGCGGCTCGCCGTTGAAGCCGGCGCTGAGCGTCCGCTTGATGCTGTTGTGCTCGGCGTAGGTGATGTAGGCGCCGTAGCCTTCCATCCGCCAGATCGCCTCGGACCAGGCCTCGGCCGGCCTCGGCACGCGCGTCAGCGAGTTGCCCTGCTGGTGGCAGTAGCTGCACTGACTGATGAACGCATCCTTGGTCTGCTGATCGGGGAACGGCAGCGCGGCGGCATGGGCCGACGCCGTGAGCTGATCCGAGATCGCCTGCGGATCGGTGAGACGCTCCAGCACCAGCGTATGCTGCTGCCGGTCTTCGCCCGCCACGGCCAGATTGACGTTGAAGTCGCGGTGCATCGGCGCGCGTCCGCGCAGGATCAATGCCCCGCTGAAATCGGTCTGCAGCACATAGCGGCCGGCCTCATCGGTATAGACCGTCTCCTTGCGGTTGTGCCCGGCGTTCCACAGCGTCACCAGCGCGCCGGCGATCGGCTGTCCGTGCCCGGTGACCACGTTGCCGCTCAGCGTCGCCGCCTCGGACTGTACGGATACCACGGCAACCGCCAGCGCGGCCACGGCGGCCCGCACGCGGCGCCGCGTTCCGGGATTGATTTTCATCGAGCCTCACCCCATCAGACAGGAAATCGCGTGGCCGGCGGCGACCACGGCCGCCAGCAGCAACAGGCCCAGCATCAGGCCGGCACCCAGGGTTCTCAGAACACGCATGGCGGACTCCGTTTGCGCGAAGGACATCAGGCCACGGTGGCCGGCACCGGCGCCGTCGCCGGGCTGGTCGGGTCGATCAGGATCTTGGCGTGGGTTTCGGGATCGGCCAGCGCGTCGAAGGCGTTGGCGACACCTTCGAGCCCGACGATGCCGGTGATCATCGGCGCGCAGTTGACCTTGCCCTCCGCGATCATCCGCAGCGTGTCGTGGTATTCCAGCGGCGAGTGCCCGAACACGAAACGCAGATCGACTTCCTTGTGGATCGCCAGCGCCGGCTCGTACCGGTCGACCTGCATGCACACACCGGCGACGACGATGCGCGACAACAGCGGCGCGCCGTCGATCACCTGCTGCACGATGCCGGGCACGCCGACGCACTCGAAGATCACCGGCCGCTTCGGTGCGCCGATGCCGAGGGTCTCCACCGCGCGCCACACCGCGTGCCACGGCAGCGGCAGCTTGCCGAGCTGTTCACGCGTGCCGACCGACAGCTCCAGCAGCGACGGCAGATCGCGATAGAAGCCGTCGTTGCCGCGCGGCGCGAACGGCGACGCCTGGGCCGGATCGACCACGGCATCGGCACCGCAGCGCTGCGCCAGCGCGCGGCGCCCGGCCGAGAAATCGCTGGCGATCACGGTACCGACGCCGCGGGCCTTGAGCAGGCAGATCACCGCCAGCCCGACCGGACCACAGCCGATCACGATCGCCGTGTCGCGGCGGACGATCTGACTGCGTCGCAGCGCATGCCAGGCCACCGCCATCGGCTCGGTCAGCGCCGCCATCTCCGCCGACAGTCCGTTCGGAACCGGCACCAGGGCCGAAGCCTGCAGCAGCATGCGTTCGGCATAACCCCCGGTCGCGACCGGTGACAGGCCCGCCAGATGAATGTCGCCGCCGACGCGCAGCAGCGGCTGCCCGACCACGCGCGTGCCCAGCGGCAGCTTGCGCCCGCAGTCCGGCCCGTACTCGAGCACCCGTCCGCACAGCTCGTGACCGAACACCACCGGATCGGCGCTCGCCGGCACCACCCGGCTCAGACCGACGCGATCGAGCAGTGCCTTCATCGGATCACAGTGATGACGCAGATGCAGGTCGGACCCGCAGATCCCGCAGCGCTCGACTTCGAGCAGGACCTGTCCCGGGCCCGGCACCGGATCGGGGATGTCGACCACGCCCAGTTCGGCGTGCTGGCAGACCACCGCTTTCATGCGCTCTCCTCCAGACCGTGCGCTTCTTGTGTTCGGGCGACGGCTTGCGCTTCGGCACCGCCACCGCATGCCCGCATCCTGCCCCGGCACCGCTGGATCGACTTGTCATTTTCTGACAATGTATTGTCCGCAGATGACACAGACCCCCGCATCGAAAGCCGTCCCCGCCGGCGCGCCGCGCATGCCCGCGCGCTACTTCGGCCTGCTCTGCGACCGTCTCGCCGAACAGGGCGTGGACGTGAGCGCGATGCTCGGCGACGCCGGCCTGACCCGGCCCCAGATCTACGGCGCCAACGCGGGGCTGTCGGTTGCGCAGTACGAGGCCCTGCTCGACGCCGCCGGACGCGCCAGCGGACGCCGGGACCTGGGCTTTCTGCTGGGCCGCCAGATCAAGCTCAGCAGTCACGAGATCCTCGGCTACGGCATCCTCACCAGCCCCACGCTCGACTACGCGATCTCGCTGACCGCGCGCTACTACCGCCTGATGACGCCGTGGCTGCGCCTGCTGTACCGGCGCGGACCGGTCAGCGCCGAACTCGAGTTCCAGCCGACGATGCGGATGTCCTCGCAGGCGATGCATGCGCTGCTGGAGATCGTCATCGTCAGCGCGCACGAACAGATCAAGTCGCTGCTGCAGGACCGGCTGGGCCCCTACGACATCCACGTCTCGTACCCCGAGCCCCCGCACGCGCAGCAGTACCGCACGTTGCTGCAGCCGGCACGCTTCCACTTCGAGGCGCAGGCGCTGCCCGGCGGCCGCCTCGTGTTCGATGCCGGGTTGATGGCGCTGCCGTTGCCGATGGCCGATCGCGCCACGCTGCAGATGGCCGAGGCACGCTGCGAAGCGCTGATGCAACAGACCGCCGAAGCGGCCGGCGTCGGCGAATGGATCGCGATGATGCTGCGCGAATCACAGATGGGCTTTCCCACGCTCGATGAACTGGCGCGCCTGCTGAACCTGTCACCGCGGACGCTCGATCGTCATCTGGGCCGCGAAGGCACGCGCTTTCTCGATCTGTCCAAACGCATCCGCCACGAACGCGCCTGCGAGCTGCTCGCCACCGGCATGCAGGCCACGCAGGTCGCCTACCAGCTCGGCTACAGCGATCCCGGCAACTTCAGCCGCGCGTTCCGCCGCGACAGCGGCATGAGTCCGCGCGCCTACGCGGCGCTGCACCGCGCGAAACCCTGATGTGCCAGTTGCTAGACTGCGCCGCCCATCCGTTCACCGACCGACCGTCTTGAGTTCGCGCGCACCCCTGCTGAGCCTCCCGATCCACCAGGCCCTGTGCCGGGCGCGCGACCGCGGCGTGCCGCAGCTCGAATGCTCCATGGACCTCGGCCGCAGCACCGTGACCGTCGAGATCGGCGCCGACACCTGGGGCCTCGGCGGACAGCGCTACCCATACCCGGAGAAGTGCAAGGACCGCACGCTCTACCACTGGGACGCGGAAGCACGGCGCTTCGCCCCGGTCTCGCGCTACGGCGATGCGCTGATCAAGCTGGTCCCGACCGAATGGGGCGCCCCGACCTTCGAGATCGACGGCATCAAGATGCTGCCGACCGCACGCGTCTCGCCGTACGAGGACGCGCGGCGCAAGGTCGAGCTGATCCAGCCGCAGGGCAAGCGCATCCTCGACACCTGCGGCGGCCTCGGCTACTTCGCCGCCTGCTGTCTCGACGGCGGCGCGCTGCGCATCGACTCCTTCGAGAAGAACGCGGACGTGATCTGGCTGCGCACGCTCAATCCGTGGTCGCCGGACCATCGCGATCCGCAGGCGACGCAGGGCCGCCTGCATCTGACTCACGGCGACGTCGCCGAACGCATCGCCGAACTGCCCGACGCCGCCTACGACGCCGCCCTGCACGACCCGCCGCGCTTCGGCATCGCCGGCGAGTTGTATTCGCAGGCCTTCTACGACCAGCTCGCCCGCGTGCTCAAACCGCACGCGCGGCTGTTCCACTACACCGGCACGCCGAACAAACTCACCAGCGGCCGCGACGTCCCCCGGGAGGTCAGCGCGCGCCTGCAGCGCGCGGGCTTCTCGACCGAGGTGATCGGCGACGGCGTGCTCGCGATCCGGAACCGACAGCGCCCCTCGCATCGACCATGAGCAAGATCCAATCCTTCGTCATCGCCATCGCGGCCGCCACAATGAGCCTGGCCATCCCCATCGCCGTGGCGGGATGGACGATCCTGTCCGGCCCGCCGATGAATCCGGACAGCGGCGGGACCGGCGGCGGCGCGGCGATCTTCCTGGTGTTCTTCCTGTGGCCGATCCTGGCGGTATCGCTCGCCTACCATCTGCGCCTGCTGCGCAGCGCACTCGATTCGCAACACCGGATCCGGGTTCTCTACGGCACCGGATTCCTCACCTGCATGGCGCTGTCGCTGACGATCGCGATCGCCTTCTTCCAGTCGGGCCTGCTGGCGCAGGTCCAGATCTTCCTGACGGTCTTCATCGGGTCCGGCCTGTGCATGCTGCTCGGTGCGGGCACGCTGCATCTGGGGATACATCGCGCCCGCGCCCGGAGTGCCGCTGCCGCGAGCCCGATGCCGACGGCCGGTCGCTGAGACCGGACACCCTGATGGATGTCGAGATCCTGCAGTTTCCGGAAACCCGGGTCGCCGTCCTCACCCACCTGGGGCCTCCGGAACGCGAACATGAAACGGTACAGCGGATGATCGCGTGGAAGCTGGCGCAGGGTCTGACCGATCCGCTCCGGCATCGCAGCTACGGGCTGCACTACGGCGACCCGAAACACACCGCTGCCGATATGCACCGCGTGGACTTCTGCCTCTCCATCGAAGGAGACGTGGCGCCCAACCCCTACGGCATCGTTGCCGGCGTGATCCCGAGCCTGCGCTGCGCACGGGCGCGTGATATCGGCTCGCGCGCCGACAATCGCGCGGCCGCCTTTCTCGTCCGCGAGTGGCTGCCCCGCAGCGGCGAGGCCTGGTCCGGCGAGCCGCTGATCTTCCACTACGTCAACGTCGGACCGAAGCTGCGCGACGCGGACGCCATCACCGACGTCTACCTGCCGCTGCGCTGACGCCCCGCCGACAGCCCGGCCGACACCGCGGCGCATGGGGGTTACCACCTTTGCGACCCCTCCGGGCAGTGCGTAAGCTCCGGGACAAATCCTGGGGAATTCCATGCAACAGCCAACCGTCCTGCCGCAGCTGACGGCGCGTGCCATCGTGCTCGGCATCGTCCTGTCGATGATTCTCGCCGGCGCCAACGCCTATCTGGGGTTGTTCGCCGGCCTCACGGTATCGGCATCGATCCCCGCCGCGGTGATCTCGATGGGCGTGCTCAAGCTGTTCGGCAACTCCAACATCCTCGAGAACAACATCGTGCAGACCGCGGCGTCGGCCGGCGAGTCGCTGGCGGCCGGCGTGATCTTCACGATTCCGGCGCTGGTGCTGCTCGGCTACTGGAACGTGTTCGACTACTGGTGGGTGTCGGTCATCGCCGGACTCGGCGGCCTGCTCGGCGTGCTGTTCACGATCCCGCTGCGGCGTTCGCTGATCGTCGAACAGGGACTCGCCTTTCCGGAGGGCAAGGCCACCGCCGAGGTGCTGCGGGTCGGCGACGGCGGCGGCGCCGGGCTGCGCTTCCTGGGCTGGGCCGGTCTGGCCGGCGCGGCGGTGAAATTCGCGGAGACCGGCCTGCGCCTGTGGCCGGGCTCGGTCGGCGCGGGCACCTGGCTCGGCGGCGGCGTGATCGGCTACGTCGGCACCAATCTGTCCCCAGCCCTGCTGTCGGTCGGCTACATCGTCGGGCTCAACATCGCGGTGCTGGTGTTCCTCGGCGGCGCGATCTCCTGGTATCTGGCGATTCCGGTCTACGGCGCGGTATTCGCCGCCGACGATCCGGTGATCGGCCCGATGATCAGCGCCGGCACGCCGGCGCTGGATGTCGCCTGGCAGATCTGGACGTCCAAGATCCGCTATCTCGGCGTCGGCGCGATGCTGATCGGCGGCATCTGGGCGCTGATCTCGATGCGCGCATCGCTGCTGTCGGGCATCCGCAGCGGGCTGGCCCTGCACGGCGGCGACAACCGCACCGAGCTGCCGCACACCGAACAGGATGCGCCGATGAAGCTGGTGCTGATCGCGATCGCGGTCATGATCGTGCCGATCTTCATGGTCTACGAGACGGCCGTTTCGAGTGTCGGCATCGGCCTGCTGATGGCGGTGATCATGATCGTCGCCGGCTTCCTGTTCGCATCGGTGGCCGCCTACATGGCCGGCCTCGTCGGCTCGTCCAACAATCCGATCTCCGGCATCACCATCGCCACGATCCTGTTCTCGTCGCTGATCCTGCTGTGGCTGATGGGCAGTGGCGCCGAGGCCGGACCGACCGCCGCGATCATGATCGGCGCGGTGGTGTGCTGCGCGGCGGCGATCGGCGGCGACAACATGCAGGATCTCAAGGCCGGCCACATCGTCGGCGCGACGCCGTGGCGCCAGCAGTTGATGCAGGGCGTCGGCGTGATCTCCTCGGTGCTGGTGATGGCGCCGATCCTGAACCTGCTGCTCAAGGCCTATGGCCTCGGCGCGCCGACCGAAGATCATCCCAACGCGCTGCTGGCGCCGCAGGCCACGCTGATGGCGTCTGTGGCACAGGGCGTGTTCCACGGCGGACTGCCGTGGGGCATGATCGCCACCGGGGTCGGCATCGGCGCCGCGATCATCGCCTGGGACGAATGGCTCAAGGCGCGCAAGGCCGAGTTCCGCGCGCCGGTGCTGGCAGTCGCGGTCGGCATCTACCTGCCACTGGAACTGTCGGTGCCGATCCTGATCGGCGGCATGATCGCCCATCTCGCGGAACGCTACAACGCCTCGCACGGCAGCTCCGAGCAGGCGGAAAACAACCAGCGCAACGGCATGCTCTGCGCCGCCGGCCTGATCACCGGCGAAGCGCTGATCGGCATCTTCATGGCCGTGCCGATCGTCGTCAGCAGCAACCCGGACGTGCTGGCGCTGCCGGCATCGATGCAGATCGGCGCGCCGCTGGGCTTGGCGGTCGTCGGCGCAGTCGTCTACGCGATGTACCGCGTCGCCGCGCCCCGGCAGGCTGCCTGAGCCGGCATCCTCGGCGCACAAAAAAACCCCGGCCGTGCCGGGGTTTTTCACATCGGGACCCGCTTACAGGCGGCGGATCTGCGCGGCCTGCAGACCCTTGGGGCCGGTCCGCACCTCGAACTCGACACGCTCGCCCTCGTTCAGGGTCTTGAACCCGGAGCCCTGGATTTCGCGGAAGTGAGCGAACAGATCGTCCCCGCCGCCCTCCGGAGTGATGAAGCCATAACCCTTGGCTTCGTTGAACCACTTCACGGTCCCGCTGGAAACATTAGACATACGACATTCCTTTCAAATCAAAACAGTGCTTCGGGCGTCCCCCCGCCCGCAGGGCGCAGGCGCTCAAGTACAGGCCGCCCGGAAAACTTACACAGCACCGTTCTGACGAACGGGTAAGGAATACCGCGGTGACACACAGCCCGCAGGCTGCTTGAAACGACTGCAGCACCGGACTCTACACACAGATTCCCGCTCGGAAAACCCCGATTCGCGGGATCCATTTGGGCGGCATTGCGGCAGCTCCGTAGAATGGCCGGATGACTTCGACCAACTCCGCCGCCATACCGCTGAGCGGGCATCGCTTCTCGCTCGACCACGGGCATCTGCTCGAAACGCTCGCCGCCAGCCGGCACCTGCTGATCATCCAGGACCTCGACGGGGTCTGCATGGATCTGGTCCGCGACCCGCTGACCCGCACGATCGATCGCAGCTATGTCGAGGCCGCCCGCCGCCTGGCCGGCCATTTCTACGTGTTGACCAATGGCGAGCACATCGGCAGCCGCGGCCTCAACCGCATCGTCGAGCAGGCCTTCGAAACACCGGAGCACGTCTCCGAGCAGGGCTTCTATCTGCCCGGCCTCGCCGGCGGCGGGGTCCAGCTGCAGGATCGCCACGGCACCGTCTCACATCCCGGCGTCAGTGACGCGGAGCTGGCCTACCTGCGGGGCGTTCCGGCCATCGCACGGCGCTTCCTGCACGATGTGCTCACCGCAACGCCTTTCGACATCCCCGAGGACCGCGTCGGACCGCTGGTGGAATCGGCGGTGCTGGACAACCCCGTGTCACCGACCCTGAACCTCAACACGCTCTACCACGCGCTGCGCGACCGCCCCGCGGCGTACCGGCAACTGCAGCAGACAGCCGCCGCGCTGATGGACCGGCTGATGCATGGTGCCGCCGAAGCCGGACTCGGCGACAGCTTCTTCGTGCACTATGCACCGAACCTGGGACGCGACGCTGACGGCCTCGAACGCGTGAAGTTCAGCGACGGCGGCAACGCCGGCACCACCGACTTCCAGTTCATGCTCAAGGGCGCGATCAAGGAAGTCGGCGTGCTGGTGATCCTCAACCACTACTACCACGCGCAGACCGGGCGCTACCCGCTGGGCGAACACTTCAACGCCCGCACGGCGCCGCGCGATGCCGGGGCGCTGCTGGCGCTGGCGCGCGCGCACTTCGATCCGGCGCAGATGCCACGCATCGTCGGCGTCGGCGACACCGTGACGGCGCACGCGGAAACGGGTGCGGACGGCGTGCGCATGCTGCGCGGCGGCAGCGACCGCGGCTTTCTGACGCTGGTGCAGGATCTCGGCATCGCCTTCGGCAGCGACAACGCCGTGCTGTTCATCGACAGCAGCGCCGGCGAGGTCGACCGCCCGGGCCTGGATGCGACGCATCTGCAGGCCTGCGCGGACGATCCGGCACTGGCGCCGTGGCCCGGCGTGCGCGAGATCAGCGACCCGGATGACCCGCTGCGGCTGAACTTCGTCTTCCCCGGCGGCCACCGGCAGTACGTGCGCTTCTTCGGAACCCTTGCCGCGCGCTACCCGGCCTGACCGCGCCTCAGCCGGCGGGCCGGCGCTCGTACCAGGCCTTGCTGCGGTTGACGATGCGCACCACCGACAGCATCACCGGCACCTCGATCAGCACGCCGACGACGGTGGCCAGCGCCGCGCCGGACTCGAAGCCGAACAGGCTGATCGCCGCGGCGACCGCGAGTTCGAAGAAGTTGCTGGCGCCGATCAGCGCGGATGGTCCGGCGACGCAGTGCGCCTCACCCACCGCCCGATTGAGCAGATAGGCCAGTCCGGAGTTGAAATAGACCTGGATCAGGATCGGCACCGCGAGCAGGCCGATCACCAGCGGCTGCCGCACGATCTGCTCGCCCTGGAAGCCGAACAGCAGCACCAGCGTCGTCAGCAACGCGATCAGCGACAGCGGCTGCAGCCGCCCCAGCAGCGCCTGAAGACCGTCGCTGCCGCCACGGGCGAGCACGCCGCGGCGGATCAGCTGCGCCGCGATCACCGGGACGACGATGTACAGCCCGACCGACAGCAGCAGCGTGTCCCACGGCACCGTGATCGCCGACAGGCCCAGCAGCAGCGCGACGATTGGCGCGAACGCGAACACCATGATGCTGTCGTTGAGCGCGACCTGGCTCAGGGTGAAATGCGGCTCGCCGTCGGAGAGGTTGCTCCAGACGAACACCATCGCGGTGCACGGCGCCGCGGCCAGCAGGATCAGACCGGCGATGTAGCTGTCGATCTGCGCCGCCGGCAGGTACGGCCGGAACCAGTGGCCGATGAACAGCCACGCCAGCAGCGCCATCGAGAACGGCTTGACCGCCCAGTTCACCAGCAGGGTCACACCGATGCCGCGCCAGTGGCGACGCACCTCGTGCAGCGCGGCGAAGTCGATCTTCACCAGCATCGGAATGATCATCAGCCAGATCAGGACCGCGACCGGCAGATTGACCTGCGCGACCTCGATCGCGCCGATGGCCTGGAACAGCTGCGGCAGGACGTGACCGAGCGCCACGCCGACGGCGATGCACAACCCGACCCAGACGGTCAGATAACGTTCGAACAGGGACATGCGAACACTCCCGCGCGCCGCCACGGCGCCGGCGAAGCGGAACGGATTGGACGGGGCCCGCTGGCGCGGGCGCCCTTCAGTGCCGGCCGACGCGGGCCAGCTCGGCCTGCAGGCTCATGCGGTCGAGCTTGTCGAACGGCAGTTCGGCGAACAGCTCGATGCGCTGGCGCAGCCGGTGAAACGCATCGTGAAACGCCTTGTGGCGCACGCTGTCGCTGCCCTCGACCGCTGCCGGGTCCGGCAGGCCCCAGTGCGCCGTCGCCGGCTTGCCCGGCCACACCGGGCAAGGCTCCGATGCGGCGTTGTCGCAGACCGTGAACACGAAATCCATCTGCGGCGCGTCCGGCCCGGAGAACTCGTCCCAGCTCTTGCTGCGCAGGCCCTCCGTGCTCAGACCGGCGTGGCGGATGATCTCCAGCGCCAGCGGATGCACCTCGCCCTTCGGGAAGCTTCCCGCGCTGTATGCGCGGAACTTGCCGAGGTGCGCCGGCACGTTGTTCATCAGGGCCTCGGCCATGATCGACCGTGCCGAATTGCCGGTGCATAGAAACAGGACGTTGTAGGGCCGATGCGAGCTTTCTGGATTCATGTGTTCTGAACGGGGCGGCGGGTTTGTTGTGGGTATCGAGCATGGACCGCGTGCGGATTATGCCCGCCCCTCAACCGCAGCACGAGGATTTGCCAGCCTGCGAATCTGCAGCCTGATTGCTACCGCAGCATGACGTCGACGCCGGCGTCTCCGGCACGCAGCAGGCGGCCGTCTCGGCGCTGGCGTCGACCGCGTCGTTCTCGCCGAACACCGGGATCTCGCCGAGGGTGTTGTAGGTCTCCCAGGCAATGCCTTCGGGATCGGTCAGCCAGTACTTGTTGGAACGTGCGTAGCAGCACGCCGCCCCGCTCTGCTCGACGCCGACGATCTCGGCGGCGTTGACCTGAGCCTGCAGCGCTTCGAGCTCGGCATCCGAATCGACCTGCAGCCCCAGGTGATTGACGCCGTGGCGACCGTGTCCGCGACTGGAGATCGCGAAGTTGACCCGCGGGTCCTCGATCATCCACTTGGCATAGTCGTCCTTGACGACGCTGGGCTCGGCGCCGAACAGGGCGCTGTAGAACTTGATGCTGTGGTCGAGATCGGCGACCGAGACGTGTACGTGGAACCGTTTCATGAGCTTGTCTTCCTGGAGGAGGCGGGAGTGGAGGCCGGCGGCGGGCAGGCCGAGGGTGTGTCGCAGGGCACGCCGCCGCAGCAGTTTTCGGTGAGGAACGCCAGCAGCGCGTTCATCTGGTTGAAGTCGGGCGCGTAGTAGACGAAACGGCCTTCCTGACGCGGCCGCACGAGGCCGGCGTTGTTGAGTTCCTTGAGATGGAACGACAGCGTCGCCGGCGATACCTTGAGGCGCGCGCCGATGTCGCCGGCGCACAGGCCGTCCGGCCCCGACTGCACCAGCAGGCGGAAGATCGCCAGCCGTGAGTTCTGCGCCAGCGCCGCGAGCTTCTTGACGGCCATATCCGTTTTCATATTTTTATGATTATCGAAATGTAGAAACGATGCAAGCCCCCGCCGGCGGCCCGGGCCGGCGGAGGTTGCTATCATCCGCGGCCCCTTTGTCCGCAGATGGCACCCGCCCGCGACCGCGTCGCGACGATCGCCGTCACCGCCCGAGTATCCGACGACATCATGTGGTTCAAGAATCTGACCGTTTTCCGCCTTCCGTCCGGCTGGAGCCGCAGCCCCGGCGAGATCGAGACCACACTGACCGAGTTCCCGCTGCAGCCCTGCGTGGGCCAGAACCTGCAGTCGCGCGGCTGGGTCGCGGTCAACGACGCCGGCCAGCTGGTCATCAGCCAGGAACGCCAGGTGATGATCGCGCTGGGCACGGAGGAGAAGCTGCTGCCGGCATCGGTGGTCAACCAGACCGCCGAGGAGCGCATCAAGGAGCTGGAGCAGCA